>WBZM01000012.1_pt1 | contig 452263 bp, 355 predicted proteins | sample 5204271 | NCBI WGS metagenome assembly WBZM01 (sample SAMN12344346, study PRJNA552823) | activated sludge metagenome | biome: Activated sludge suspended growth; feature: Nitrification reactor; material: Wastewater; isolation source: activated sludge from nitrification reactor of wastewater...
CTTTTTTTTTTCGATCCAATTTATTTCTCTTTGGACTCACCTTTGGGGAATGTAAAATCGGCCATGCTTGTGTTTGTGGCTGATTATGGACAATTTTTTTGCGCTGTCAAAAAATAGGGAACCCTACCTTCGCATTTCTTTGTTGCGGCGGTAGGGTTTCCTATTTTTGAACCTCAAACAAAAAGCAATGACACGTTTCCTTTTTTTGGGACTGGTTCTCCTCCCATTGGCGCTTTGGGCCAATCCGCCCCATGCGCTGTTTGTTTCCCATTTTGAAAATGTGCTCGGAACCTCTCTGGAGTTAAAAGTATCCGCCAATTCGGAGGAAACGGCCGCCCTGGCGGAAGCCCAGGCCTTGGCAGAAATCGACCGGCTGGAGCATATTCTGAGCGGGTATGCTCCGGACAGCGAGTTCAGTCAATGGGTGCGTACCAAGAAATTATGGATTTACTTATCCGACGATCTGTTTGAGGTGCTCCGGCTTTTTGATCACTGGAAACAGCAAACCGGCGGCGCCCTCGACCCTGCGGCAGAAGCCGTCAGCCGGCTTTGGAAAAAGAGCGCCCTTGAGCAGCGCCTGCCTAGCGTGCAGGAACGGGCCATCGCCGTTACGGAAGTGCGCCAAACCCATTGGACGCTGGATGAACGGTACCAAACTGCGATCCATCAAAGTGCAACGCCGCTGATGACGAATACCTTTGTCAAAAGTTATATCATCCGCAAAGCAGCCGAGAAGGTCATGACCCTTCCCGGCGTGGAATCGGTGGTCGTCAATATTGGCGGCGACATCCTTGCATTAGGCGCCCGCACGGAATCAGTAGCGATCAGCAATCCATTTGCCGATGCCGAAAACGATGCGCCGCTGGCTACCGTTGAGTTACAGAACAAAGCCATCGCTACCAGCGGGAATTACCGGCGCGGATTTTCAATCCAGGGCAAGTGGTACTCCCATATCGTCGATCCCCGAACCGCTTTTCCGGCTCGGGAAGTCGTAAGCGCTACCGTCGTGGCGCCCAACGCCACCGATGCCGGCGCGCTGGCCACGGCGTTCAATGTGCTAAGCCCGGAAGAGAGCAAAAAATTGGCCGCAACCATTCCAGGGGTAGAATACCTGATCATCGGCAAGGACGGGCGTCAATACGCCAGTCCGGGCTGGGAGGCGCTTTTGACGAAAGAAGAAACCGTTTCGCATGCCCTTCCTGCCTCGAAAGCGTCTTTTGTCAGGACCAGGGCGAATGCCCAGGGGTGGAATCAAAACTACGAGTTGTTGGTCACCCTGGAGCTAAGCCAGTTTGAAGGCCGTTTCCGCCGCCCCTTTGTGGCCGTCTGGGTAGAAAATTCCAAAAAGCAAACCGTGCGCACCCTGGCGTTGTGGTTCGACCGGCCCCGCTGGCTGCCCGACCTCAAATCCTGGTATCACAAAAATTTCACCGGCTATACCAACGGCAAGGGGGCCGATATCTCCAGCATTAGCAGCGCTACGCGACCGCCCGGGAAATACACCCTCAAATGGGACGGAAAAGACGACCTCGGTAAGCCGGTCGAGGCAGGCATGTATACGATTTACATCGAAGCAGCCCGGGAACATGGCACCTACCAGATGATATCCAAAGAGATCGAATGCGTCAAAACCCCTAAGAAGGTCGATATCAGCGGAAACGTAGAAGTTGCTTCCGCCGCTTTGGAATTCCGCAAAAAACCAAAAGCAAAAAATGAGTAAGCCGGATCCTTCCTCCGCCAACGGCGGCGCCAAATCGCCTGCAAACCGGTTCAGGCGCTGGCTTTCGACCTGGTCCAGGTGGCTGCATGTATACCTTTCCATGATCAGCTTTGCCATACTTTTTTTCTTCGCCGTTACCGGCATTACCCTCAACCATACCGATTGGTTTGCGCACCAGCAACGCAGTAGCGACCGGACCGGCTCAGTGAACCTGGCGTGGGTAGGCACAGAGCAGGAAGTGGCCAAACTGGAAATCGTGGAGTTCCTGCGCAGGGACTTCGGCATCAAAGGAGCGCTCAGCGATTTCATTGTCGACGACTATCAATGTACCATCGCGTTTAATGGCCCAGGGTACTCCGCCAATATTTTTCTCAACCGCGAAGACGGGACGCTTGAGCTCACCGAAACCAGCAGCGGCTTTGTAGGGCTTATCAACGACCTGCATAAGGGCCGGGACAGCGGCAAAACCTGGGCTTTTATTATCGACCTCTCCGCTGTGCTCATGATATTGGTTTCCCTCAGCGGGCTGATCATGATCTTTTACCTCAAAAAGCGGCGCAACCCGGGCATCATCCTCGCCATTATCGGTCTGGTGTTGAGTTATCTGGTTTATCTGGCGTTTGTGCCGTGAGAGGCGTTGAGGCGTTGTACCTGGTTCGTTTGGGGTCAGTTTTCTTTTCCTTTTCAATTTTTAAAAAAACCTGCGGAAAACGGAACGTTTTTTTTCCGCCGGACACCTGTATGTGATCGCCATGCACATGGCCTCACTGCGGAAGCCGAAAAGCAGCGAACAGAGTAGGCAAAACATCCTGGAACATCCAAATTTTGTTGTCACATGAAAACGAACCGTTTTTTGTCCATGCTGAGCATGGCGTGCTTTTTGCTGCCCGGCTTGACCTCCTTTGCGCAGCAAACCATTCAAACGCCGCTTCCGGCGGGCATCACCACGCAGCAAGTCAGCAGCTACCAGATCCGTCCGTCGCACCTGGCCAACGTCCAGAGCAATAAAGAAGAAGAACAGCGGACCACCGTGTACCGGAAAGCGAACGGCGCCCTGATGGAGGCCATTCCTGCCGGAAAAAAGTTCAACTCCAAGACGTTTGCCGACAAGTTTCATGCAGCGATCAAAGATCAGGTTACCGGGTATGCTCTGCAGCTGCGCCTGAACGGAGCGGCCAATCAAACCCTTATCTGGAACTGGGCTCAGACGCCTGCCAATGCCAGCCAGGGCTGGACGCTCGACCGCCGCATGCACGTTGCCAGCGTGAGCAAACTCATCACCGGCATTGCCATGCTGAAGTTGCTGGATGAAAAAGGCATTTCTGTAGATGCCAAGATCATTAACTACCTGCCGAACTATTGGGCAAAAGGCGCCAACATCGGCCAAATCAGCTTCCGCAACCTGCTCCAGCACCGGTCCGGGTTTGCCACAGGCGGTTCTGCTTCCGATTTTAATACCATGAAAACCCGCGTAGCAGCAGGCGTTCCCGGAACCGGTAATTATGACTACGAAAACATGAACTTCGGTCTTTGCCGCATCCTGACCGCCGTCATCAACGGCAATGTCGACAAGAACGCCAATTACGGCATTTTCAACGACCAGATTTGGGATATCCTGACCATCAATGCATACCGGAGCTACGTGCAGGTGAAAGTGCTTACTCCTGCAGGCGTCGGCGCCGCCGGGTTTGCTCCTGCAGCAGGCGGCGCGATGGCTTACCGCTTCCCCCACCTCAACCAGGGCGGCTGGAATTCCGGCGACCTGTCTACCATGAGCGGCGGCGCCGGCTGGAGGCTCTCCGTCAAAGAAGTGCTGAACGTCATGGACCATGCCCGCCGCAAAGGGACGATCCTGCCGGCCAACCGCACCCAGTTCCTGCTCGACAACCGCTTGGGCATCGATCAGATCATCGACACTCCCGCTGGCAAACTCTATAACAAAAACGGCGCCTGGCGCGACGGCGCCTGCGAGAACAACCCCCGTATGGAACAGTGCGTGGCCGTTTTCCTCCCTGGAGGGTATGAAGTGGCTGTCTTTGTCAACTCCCGTATCAGCGCAGGCTGCTCCTCCCTGCGAAACCTGGTTACGGAAACCTATCTGGAAAGCTTCCAGTAAGCTGGCCAAAGAAAATCCCCACAAAAAGCGGCGTCCGGCTGGAATTCCAGCCGGACGCCGCTTTTTGTGGGGATTTTCTACTTTCCTCTCCGATTTAATCCCATGTTTACATTGGCTTCGTTATTTTGCGCCTTTGTTTATGTTTAACAAATTGAAACTCATGAGATCATTTCCCCCCACCTTCACCTTTTTCGTTTTCCTCCTGGCAGGGCTTGTGGCGCATGCCCAAAGCGGAGGAATCAAACTGACACCTATTGCCACCCATTACACGGACCGATTTGACGAAGGGGCCGCAGAGATCGTCGCCTTCGACGCAGCCAGCAAACGTCTGTTTTTCTCCAATGCCCAGGCAAATTACGTGGGTATCCTGGATATCTCCAAGCCCAACGCTCCGGTTCTGGTAGATTCGATCAGCATGGCGCCCTATGGCGGCGGCGTCAACAGCGTGGCTGTTTTTAACGGCAAAGTCGCCGTGGCCGTTGAGGGGTCTCCCAAAACGGATCCCGGGAAAGTCGTCTTGTTCGATACACAGGGCAACTTTCAGGCCTTGTTTACGGTAGGCGCTCTCCCCGATATGCTGGCCTTTACTCCGGATGGAACTAAAATCCTTACCGCAAACGAAGGGGAACCTTCCGATGATTATTCCGTCGACCCGGAGGGCTCGGTGAGCATCATCGACGTAGCCGCCGGAACGGTTAAAAATGTCACCTTTACGGATTTTAATTCCAAAGCAGCCGCTTTGCGCAACCGGGGCGTCCGCATATATGGAAAGAACGCCACCGTCGCCCAGGATCTGGAACCGGAATACCTTACCGTTACGGCCAACGGAAAGAAAGCGTATGTGACCCTTCAGGAAAATAATGCCCTCGCGATCATCGATATCGCCACAGCGAAGGTGATCGATATTCAGGCGATGGGCTACAAAGACCACCAAACCGGTACTCCGGTGATGAAAGAGCTTTTCCTGAACGAACTCATCAACATGCCCGAATTGGGCACGCCGGTGTATAAAGACAGCCTGCCTGCCGTTAAACTCAGCGGGTTTTCCGGTCTGTTTTTCGACCGCACACAGTCCAACGATTCTATCTATGTACTATACACGGTTCCGGACAGGGGTCCAAACGACGAACCCATCCCCATGAACCGTGCAGTCGGGGCCGGCAATGAATTTGCATTCAGTGACCTGCGGCCTTTTAAACTCCCCAATTACCAGGGCCGGATCGTCCGGTTTTCATACAATAAAAATACAGCAAAGATTACCCTTGATAGCCAAATCCTGCTAACCCGGCTTCAAAACGATGCCATCATCCCCATCTCCGGCCGTACAAACGTGATCGGTTACGATGAAATCCCGGTTACTTATGCCAGAGAAGGGACGAATTACAGCGTGGCCGATTGGGTGGATACCCTGACCAAAGTCGAGTACACCGAGCTTCCTTTTGATCCTTTTGGCGCCGACATTGAAGGCGTGCTTAAAGACCGGGAGGGCAACTTCTGGGTTTGCGACGAAAACCGCCCCTCGGTGTATAAGTTCCGCCCGGATGGCCGTATGGAGGTTCGATATGTGCCCAAAGGCACGTCCGCGCTGGGAATTATCGACCTTGGGCCGGGTTCCTATGGTGAAGAAACCCTGCCTGCAGTATACCGAAAACGGTGGGCTAATCGTGGGTTTGAAGCGATTGCCTACGACTCGGCGGCACATGTCATTTATGCCTTTATTCAGTCGCCCATTGATAATCCTGAGTCCAACAGAAACAAGACCGACGTTCTCCGAATCCTTGGGATCAATGCCGCTACCGGCGCGCCGGTGAGCGAATACGTTTATTTGCTCGAAAACAACAAAGACTATGCTTCCAACCTGGCTCTCAGCCGGGTGGACAAAATTGGGGACGCCGTCTACAAGGGCAATGGTACCTTCCTTGTTTTGGAACGCGATTCCAGCGTTCCAGGGCAAGAGACCGGAAAGAAATTTGTTTTTGAGATCAATATCACCCATGCTACCAACTTGCTGGCAGATACGGTCAGCGCCAAGCTTTCCGCAAAGGAAACGTCCTCCGGCGCAACCGATAAAACCCTTGAAATGATGAGCGCCGACGATCTCGCCGCGGCAGGAATCCGTCCGGTTTACAAGCGCAAGGTGCTCAACCTTCCCAGCATCGGCTACCTGCCTGGCGACAAACCCGAAGGGTTGGCTTTGCTGCCCGATGGATCTATTGCGGTGATCAACGACAACGACTTTGGTATTGCCGGCGCCGGGGTGAACGATATCAGCGATCTGGCTATTATTTCTATGGGTACGAACAATAGCCTGGACCCCAGCGATCGCGACAACGCGGTGGCGATTGCCAATCATCCGGTTTTGGGTATGTTCCAGCCCGACGCCATCGCCTCCTTCACCTCCAATGGAAGTACGTATTTTGTAACGGCCAATGAAGGCGATGCCCGCGCTTATAGCGGATTTAACGAAGAAGCCCGGGCGGGCGCCAGCAACTATGCGCTCGATGCGAAAGCATTTCCCAATGCGGCAGCCTTGAAGGCCAACGGCGTCCTGGGCCGCCTGCGCACGACAAATGCTTCCGGCGACCTGGACGGCGACGGCGATTTCGATTTAATTTACACCTTTGGCGGCCGCTCGTTCTCCGTTCGGGATACCTTCGGCAACCTGGTATACGATAGCGGAAATGATTTCGAGGTCAACATCAGTAAAGACCCGAATTTCTCCCCCTATTTCAATGCAGCGCACGACGACAACTCTTCTGCGACCAAAGATAGCCGCAGCGACGATAAAGGCCCTGAGCCGGAAGCCATCGAAATCGCTACGATCAAAGGCGTCACCTATGCGCTGATCGGTCTGGAGCGCGTCGGAGGGATAATGGTCTACGACATGACCAACCCGAAGCAGCCCAAATTTGCCGGCTATTTTAACAACCGCGACTTTTCCGCCAATGCCCAAAGTCGCGCAGCCAAAGACCTTGGACCGGAAGAGATCCTGTTTATCCCTGCCAGCCAAAGCCCTAACGGCATGGATCTGGTGGTCGTCTCCAATGAAGTCAGCGGAACCGTCACCATTTTCTCTACTGATGAAATTACCGATGTGGATGATCCGCAATGGGAAAATCTGGAGTGGAGCATCTTCCCCAACCCGGTTGGCGACCTGCTCTTCTCCACAGCAACTGGCAACTACCAGGTATTCAATGCGTTCGGGCAGCTGATGGCAACGGCCCAGAATACCAACCGGATCGACGTGAGCCGATTACCCGCAGGAACGTATATCCTTCGCTATCCGGCCGCCAATGCATCCAAAGTGTTTGTGAAGCAGTAAAGAGTGTGTCTGATAAAAATAAAAACCGGTATAAAAACAGTTTTCCCCTCGCGAACGCTATTTTTATACCGGTTTTTATTTAATTATCCTGCCTATGACCCTGCAAGAGCTCTTTCGCACCATGGGGGAACGCCCCCAGTTCTTAGTGGCTTTTTTCGCTGCCTTGCCTCTTCTAGCCTTGATCCTCGGCGCCCTGGACCGCGACAGGGGGCATTACAGCCCCTGGAGGTACCTGTATTCCGGTATTATCTACCTTTCGGCTGTTCCAGGAATTTTCTCCCTCACACTCAATATATACTTGTTTTTATTTGAGCGCCAGAGCGTGATGAATATGGATGTCCTCACTCAGATATTGCCCATTGTCTCGATGATCCTTTCTCTCGCGATCATTCGAAAAAATGTAGACCTGAACTACATTCCCGGCTTTGACAAGCTATCCGGCTTGCTGATCTTGATCACAGCGGTAATGGGACTAATGTGGCTGGCAGACCGGACACATATCATCGCTTTTTTCCGGATGCGCTTTGAAGTGGTGGCGGTGATCTTCTTTGGGCTGCTGATCCTGATCCGGATCGGGTCCAGGCAAATATTCGGCTCCCCCTACCGCAGCCAGGGATAAGGTTATTCTGCTACCCGGACCATTTCCGCGTTGTTCAGGATATACATCAGCCGGTTGACGTCGGAGTCGTTCAGTTCCAGCTTTCCGCGGATGATGATGGCCTCTGCGGTATATTTGATGGCGTCTTTAGAATAGACTTCCATGACCGTTTCGGGGCCAGCGCCGCCGCAGAAAAAGCACATGCTGTAAGGAAATGCAGAAAAGACAAACTCTTTTTGGTTCTTGTATCCTTCTACCGGGATGATATACCCTTTCACCTCGACCATTTTGCCGTTCATCGCTTTGATCTCATCGGCGAAGACGGGCACATCGACTTTAAACCCGAGCATTTCGTCGTATTGCTTTTTGAACGTCACCTTTCCAAGCGTGGTCCAGATGCTTTTATTTTGGGCGGACAGATTGGTCGTAGCCAGCATTATGCCGGCAAAAAAAACAAAAAGGCCAATTTTCCGGATCATTGTAACATTTCGTTTAAGGGTGAAAAAGGAATTATGTTGATGTAACGCAAAGGCGCCTATTTTAGTTTTCTTTTCTGTTTGGAAGGAAGTTGAAGAATTTGCTGAAGGGTTTCTTCGGAGGTTATCAGGAGCCCGTTTTTCGTCAGCCGGGGAGTTAGGGTTTCCCAGTTGTCATCCTGAAGGAATATTTTGCGGAATAGAGGCATAGCTTCTTCTGGTTTTCCTGCATTAACCAGCGCGACGGCATGCCAGTATTGCATTTCGAGGTTATCCGGAAACAGCGCCTCGGCGGCCCCGTATTCGTGCATAGCTTTGGCCATATCTCCTTTTTCGACCGCAAGATCGCCGGCATTCATGTGGCCGTACGCTTGGTGTACTCGCAGCAATCTCCGTAGTTCAGCCAGCGGAGCGGGGTGATCGTCAATACGCAGGTCCACTTTGCGGTCTACCCAGGATTGGCCGGTATTTTTGGCGGAGACGACGAGCAGGGCGGCAGACTGCTTCCCCCGGATGTCTCCTCCGGCTGCTTCAGCGGCTTCCAGCGCGAGCAGCATCCGTTCGGCAAGCAGCTGGCCCTTGGAGGCCTCGAAAGCCTTAGCCATCGCCGGCCAAACCGATCCGTTCTCCATTAAATTTGCCTGCACCGAATAGCCCGCTCCTTCCTGATGACCGGCCGCTTCGATGCATTTGCTCCCCGTATAAGCGGCTGCGCGCCCCTTGGAGTCCAGTAGCGCCAACTGCCGGAAATCGCGCCCTTCGTCGCCGGCAATGAGGTGGGCCAGCGCATCCGGGGCAATCATCCCGTTTTTCATCAGCGCCAACCCCTCCGGTCCAAACGCCGGATTGACGAATGATTGGGTGGCCACAACCCCAGTGCCCGCTTCGCCCCAGATCACTATCGTACCAGTGGCAAACCAATGCGATTGCACCGCAACCCCCATATCTCCCGTCTCCGGATCAATGGCCACAATAGAATAGGTATGGGCCAACGGCTCTCTTCCATACGGCTTTTGTGCGGCTAGCCCCGAAACCAGCATTAAGACGGGTAAAACGATCATGTTTCGATTCATGCAATTTACAATTTACGAAGTACGAAGTAGCGAGGTAGCGAAGTAACGAAGCCCAACTGGAAAGAATTCTACATCCTCTACATCCTTTACATCCTCTACATCCTCTCCGTCTCCCGTCTCCCGTCTCCCGTCTATCGTACATCGTCTACCCTTCGGCGAGCGTTTCGTGAATATCCGTGTGGCTGGCCTGGAAAGCGGGAATCACCGATGCCAGGAACCCAACAGCCAGGGCGCCGAGAAGCAAGAATCCTTCCTCTTTCAAGAACTGGGTTCCAGTAAAGGTGTAGCGGTAGGCATCCTTCATGAAACCCGCCAGGAGGTGCATGCCTCCATGACTGAGGAGCATTCCGATCAGGTAGCCCATAATAGCCAGGAAAAGCCCCTCCAGAATGATCAGGGTAAACAGGGTGAACGGCGAAGCGCCCATGGTGCGCATCAGCGCCAATTCGTATCGGCGGTCCTTGAGAGAAGAGTACAGGGAAATAAAAATACTTAGCCCGGAAACGGCAATGATAACGAAAGCGAGCCATCGTAGCGCATCTGCCCCAAGCCCCATCAGGGTATACAACCGGGTGATCTCGATTGCCGGCGTAGCCGCTTGCAGATCCGTATTTTCGTTGATGGAACGCTGCATATTCAGGGTTTGGATGTTGCGGCCCTTGAACTGGATCAGCAGGGAGGTGATGTCTTTGTCCGGGTAGTCGGTAAGCGGCCTGGAGATATCGATGGTTTCGTGGTCTTCATGGTCTTCGTGCGACTCTGTCTCCGCTTCGTCGAAAACACTCCCATGATCGTGAACAGCCCAGATGCTTTGCGCAGGCGTGAGAAGCAGTTGATCGGCTACGGAACCCGTGGGTTTGAGAATGCCGCACAGGGTAAACGTGGATTCCTGGTGCTCCATATCTTCGTCTTCGGCCAGGCCGTGGGAGCTATGAAACGTATCGCCGATGTTCAGCCCAAGAGACCGGGCCGCTTCTGCGCCAGCCACTGCTTCCATCACGTTTTCGAACGACCTGCCCTCGGCAATAGCGGCCTGGTACAGGTCAAAAAAAGCAGGGGTAGTACCCACGATGCGGTAATTGCGGTAGCTATCTCCCAGGGAGAGGGGAACGGCCCGTTGAATTAGCGGGTGGCGGGGGTTGAGGAAAGGGCGTACTTCGCTGATGGGAATATTGCCCGTCGGCGCATCGATGTGGTACATGCCGGAAAGGATAAGCTGAAGCGGGCTTCCTTTGGCGCCAATCACCAGGTCGATGCCGGCCAGGTTTTTTTCAAACTTATCCTCCAATTGCCGGGTAACGAGCAACAACAGGGAGACCAGCCCTACCCCCAGCGAAAACAGCACCAGACTAAGCAAAAGGGATAGCGGTTTATTGATCAGATTCTTCCAGCTCAGGGCAAAGAGGTTCATAGGCGGCTTGGTTGCAGTTCGATCTGTTTTGGAAAGCGGCTTTTCAACCGGGTATCGTGGGTAACAATCAGGAGGGTGGCGCCGGCGTTGTTGGCGAGTTCTTCCAGCAGGTTGGCGACCTCCTGGGCGTTGTGGTCGTCCAAGGCGGAGGTAGGCTCGTCGGCCAGGATCAGAATGGGCTGGTTGACGAGCACCCGGGCAATGGCGGCGCGCTGTTGTTCGCCCATACTCAGGCGTTCGGGCTTGGAATGGAGCTTGTGCGCCAACCCCAGCCGCTCGAGTACCCCGGCAATCCGGTTCCGGTCGGGCTTGGCGCCTGCCAGCTTTTGGGCGAGCAGCAGGTTCTCTTCCACGTTCAGCGAGCGGATAAAATGCGCTTTCTGAAAAACGATACCAATATGGCGGCCCCGAAACCGGTCAAGGGCGCGGCCTGTCAATTTTTCCAGCGCCGTGTCCCCGATTCGAATCTCTCCGCTCTCCGGAGATAACAACCCGCCGATCAGGTGCAGCAGCGTCGTTTTTCCGCTGCCCGATTGGCCCAGCATAAGCCAATGTTCGCCTTTCCCCAGCGCAAGGTTCGGGAAACGAAGCGGATGGCGGTTGTCGTAGGAGTACTTGAGGTCAATGGTCTGTAGCATAAGGGCAAAGATAAAAGAAAACGGGCTTATAGAAAATTCGACGGAATCCGGAGTATTCCCTATTTTGGCGTATGGATAAAAACCAGTACCAACCCTTTGATGTTACCACAAATAGAATTGGTTGGAACGAGGTTTAATTTAGGACAAATTTACAGGATTAGATCGCATCTTTTTCGCTCAAACACCCCGCCATCAATGAATACCTTCCGCCTGGACCGCCAGGCTTTTACTGTACAAGCAGCTGGACAGGCAACAAATCAACGTGGTTATTGGCTTCAGAAATCACCGCGGGAACGGCTTTTTGCAGCTTGGTACCTTATTTGTGCTGCTTGGAATCTTGATTGTCAAAAAAAACATCCCTTGGACAAGACCGCATTTCATTTCAAAAGACGGTTTAATGAATAATTTATTCAATGAAGATTTCCTGGATTTTATTCGCGCATTAAATGAAAACGCGGTTGACTATATTCTCGTTGGCGGCTATGCAGTCATCCTTCATGGATACTCCCGCACAACTGGCGATATGGATATTTGGGTTCATGCCGATGGAGAGAACTATTTGCGCCTTGTTGGAGCATTCCATGCGTTTGGCATGTCTGTATTTGACATGACCAAGGAGCGGTTTCTTAATCAACCGCATTATGATGTCTTCACTTTTGGGAGACCTCCTGTTTGCATAGATATTATTACCTATGTCAAGGGGCTACATTTTCAAGATGCCTTTTCAGCGGCGCAATGGTTTGAAATTGACGATAATTTAAGCGTAAGGACCCTAAGCCTTCAGAGCCTCCTGATGGCTAAACAGGCATCCGCCCGGCACAAGGATTTAGATGACATCGAAAACCTAAGCAATGGATAAGTCCGTTTATGTTCAGATTCGAGCAAATCTATTATATTGGGAGGATTAATAATTTGTTAAAACATTGATCATGAACCGCTTTCCCTCTTTCCTCCTGCTATGCCTTCTGGCTGTTTCCTTTTCCTGCAGCCCCCGAAAAGGAAACGAAAAAACCGCCGCTCCTGAAGTGTCTTTCCGCTGCGAAACACAAATAGAAGAAACGACTGAAGTTCCTCGATCCCAGGTCTTTGTAACGGTGAATGGCCAAGAACAAAAAGTGGCGGATATTACCGCATGCGACCTCATTGACCCTTCGGGGTACGAAAATTTCGAGATTCCGCAATCCGCCCTGGCCGCTTGCGGAGGCTGGTGGGCAGGCGCAGGCGACTACCTGTATGCGATCCAGGATGGCACGGATGTAGTGATCATGAAAGGATGGCAATCGGAAGAGCAAACAGAAAGCGGATTTCATTACGAGGAAGTTCTCCGCGTTCCGGTTAAGTAACCTGCCCTCCGGATGGATTTTTTCCTTAAGAATCTCTATATTTGCATATAGAATAACAAGCGATTTTGTATGAGGCCGTTTAACGCGCAGGTTTCGATCATAATTATCCGCTGCGGATTGCCCGTCAATCTGTAGGGGGCCCGGCATGACACCGGGGAAAGCTCCGGCAGATTGGATTCTGCCGGAGCTTTTTTTTTGCTTCTGCTTAAACCAAAGGCATTTTCTATTTTTGCGAACGATTAAAAAGGGGGCTTAATGGCCCGCAAACCCAAACACATGTACAGAGAGTTCAAAACCCTGAATCTCCCCCAAATCGACCAGGAAATCCTGGCGTTTTGGGATACCCAAAAGATCTTTGACCGCAGCGTGAACGAGCGTCCGGTAGAAAACAGCTATGTCTTCTACGAAGGCCCCCCTTCTGCCAACGGTATGCCTGGCATCCATCACGTCATGGCCCGGACGATCAAAGACATTTTCTGCCGCTACCACACCATGGCAGGGCAGCGGGTGGAACGCAAAGGCGGGTGGGACACCCATGGCCTTCCTATTGAACTCAGCGTGGAAAAAGAATTGGGCATCACCCGCGACGATATCGGGAAAACCATTTCGGTAGCGGAATATAACCGCCTCTGCCGGGAAACCGTCATGCGCTATAAAGACCTCTGGGACGATATCACCCGGAAAATGGGCTATTGGGTCGACCTCGAGAATCCCTATATCACCTACACCAACGACTATATCGAAACCTGCTGGTGGCTGTTGAAACAACTATTCGACAAAGGCCTTTTGTATAAAGGATACACCATTCAGCCCTTTTCTCCGGCGGCAGGAACGGGACTTAGTTCCCACGAACTCAACCAGCCCGGCGCCTACCGCGACATCACGGATACCTCTGCAGTGGCTCAGTTCCGCGTCAAAGGCGCCGAAAACGAGTATTTCCTCGCCTGGACCACCACGCCGTGGACCCTGCCTTCCAATACGGCGCTGGCAGTGGGCAAGCACATCGCCTATGTCAAAGTCCGCACCTTTAACCGCTACACTCAGGAACCTATAACGGTCATCCTGGCCAAAGACCGCATGGGGGCTTACTTCACTGAAGCCAAACCCGATCTGAAGCCGGAAGAGGTCAAAGCAGGCAATAAACCCGTTCCCTATCTGGAAATCGTGGAAGAAATCTCCGGCGCCAAGCTGGAAGGTATGGAGTACGAGCAACTCATGCCCTACGTTCGGCCCGATGGGCCGGCTTTCAAGGTGCTGTTGGGCGATTTCGTCTCTACGGAAGACGGCACGGGGATCGTACACATCGCGCCGACATTCGGGGCCGACGACTTCCGGGTCGCGAAGCAATACGGCATTGCAGCGCTGTTGGTAAAAGACGAGAACGGCCACCCTATGCCCCTGGTAGACCGCCAGGGAAGGTTTGTGAAAGAAGTGACGGATTTTGCTGGCCGCTATGTGAAAGACTATGGACAGGAAGAAGAGCGGCCCGTTGACGTGGATATCGTGATCAAGCTCAAGGAAGAAAATAAACTGTTCCTCTCTGAAAAGTACCTTCACCCGTACCCGCATTGCTGGAGAACCGAGAAACCTGTGCTCTACTACCCCTTGGACAGCTGGTTTATACGGGCCTCCGCGCTCAAGGAACGGATGTTTGAACTCAACCAGACGATCAACTGGAAACCTGCTTCCACAGGAGAAGGGCGTTTCGGCAAATGGCTGGAAAACCTCCAGGACTGGAATTTGTCAAGATCCCGTTTCTGGGGAACCCCCCTTCCGATCTGGCGCACGAAAGACGGGCGCCAGGATACGTGCATCGGCTCGGTAGCCATGCTGAAGGAGGAGATTGAAAAGGCCAATGCCGTATTAGGCTTATCTCAGGCGGTTCCGGAAGATCTGCACCGGCCCTTTATCGACGACGTCGTTCTCGTGTCGGACGGCGGGGAGCCCATGCACCGCGAGCCCGACCTGATCGACGTGTGGTTTGATTCAGGCGCCATGCCCTACGCGCAGTGGCATTACCCGTTCGAAAACCAGGATAAGTTCCGGCAGAACTATCCTGCGGATTTTATCGCGGAAGGAGTGGATCAAACCCGGGGCTGGTTCTATACCCTTCATGCCATAGCCGTCATGGCGTTCGACAGTGTGTCGTTCAAAAACGTGGTATCGAACGGATTGGTACTGGATAAGAACGGGGTAAAAATGTCTAAGCGCCTGGGGAATGCCGTCGACCCCTTTGAGACCATTGCTAAATACGGAGCGGACGCCACCCGCTGGTATATGATCTCCAACGCCCAGCCTTGGGATAACCTCAAATTCGATGTGGCGGGTATCGAAGAAGTAACGCGGCGTTTTTTCGGGACGTTGTTCAATACCTATTCGTTCTTTACGTTATACGCAAATATCGACGGGTTCCGGTATGCCGAGGCTGAAATACCGGTAGAAAGGCGGCCGGAGATCGACCGCTGGGTGCTTTCGGCGCTGAACTCCCTGAGCGAGGCTTGCGAGCGTAGTTACGCCGAGTACGAACCTACCGAGGCTACTCGTAAGATCATGTACTTTGTAGACGAGCAGTTGAGCAACTGGTACGTCCGTTTGTCGCGCCGCCGTTTTTGGAGAGGGGAATACAATGAAGATAAAATTTCGGCTTACCAGACCTTGTACGAGTGCCTGGTCAGCCTGGCCAAATTGATGGCGCCGGTCTCTCCTTTCTTCGCCGACTGGTTATACCGCAACCTGAACGAGGTAACGGGAAAAGAACCGCACCCGTCCGTACATCTAGCGCTGATGCCTGCCCCCGATGCCCGCCATTCCGACCTCGGGCTAGAACAGCGTATGGATTACGCCCAGCGCATTGCCAGTCTGGCCCTCAGCTTGCGCAAAACGCGCAAGATCCGCGTGCGTCAGCCGCTGCAAAAGATCATGCTGCCCGTACTGGACCCTCAGTTCATCGACCAGGTCAATGAGGTGAAAGACCTGATTCTGGCAGAAATCAACGTTAAAGAGATCGAGTACGTGACCGACACCTCCGGCCTTCTGCACAAGCGGGTGAAACCCAACTTCAAAACCCTCGGCAAACGGCTTGGAAAGCATATGAGAACCGTTTCCGATCTTGTTGCGGACTGGACTCAGGCCGATATCCAGCAACTGGAACGTTCCGGACAGTTCGTGTTCGAACTGGAGGGCGAATCCTTCCCTGCAACCCTGGAGGATTTCGAGATCCTCACCGAAGATATTCCGGGATGGCAGGTGGCCTCCGACAACGGCCTCACCGTCGCACTGGACGTCACCCTTACTCCGGAACTCGAAGCCGAAGGAATGGCCAGAGAATTGGTCAACCGGATACAGAATATCCGAAAGACCCGCGACTTTAACGTCACTGATCAGATTGCCGTAACCCTGGAGAACCACCCCGAAGTCGTCCCTGCCATTGAAGGGTATGGTGGGTATATCCGCCAGGAAACCCTCGCTGCGTCCTTGTCCCTGGCAGAGAACCTAGCCGAAGGAGAAATGCTGGAACTCCCCAATGAGCTTCAACTGCGTATTCAGGTAGCGCTCGTTTAGAAAGAATCCTGCTTAGGAAAGTAAGGATTGGAGCTTCATGGCAACGCCCATGTCTCCTTTGATCTTTACTTTACCCGACATGACAGCCATCATCGGGTTGAGATCCCCCGTTCTTAACTGGTTCAGCGTTTCCAGCGAGGTGCTGATCGTGCAATCGGCGTCCTTGTCTTCGGAAGAGATCGAGGGCGTGTCGCCGGTAAGGTCAATGAAGACGACGCCTTCGTCAAAAACCATCTTCAGGGTCTTTCCTATCGACGGCATTTTTGCGGCCTGAGCTTTGAATTGCTCTAATATTGCTTCAAAGGACATAACGGATTTTTTCGGATAAACAAATAGCGAATTTTCGCCACAATATAGAATGGAGCGGAAGACTTTCCAAGAAAAACTCCAAAGGAAGCTGCACCCGGAAAAAACTCAAGTTGTTTTAATTTGGTTTTCAATATTTTATATTTTAAACCGCTTGTCCTCTGCTGCTTCAAACAAAAGACAAATGACATTTTGTCTTTTGTTTTTTATTTCGAATGCCAAAATGTCTGTCCTCTTGCGTCGTATTGACATTTTTAATGGCTTGGAACGCGGTTTGCATTAGAAGAAGTAAAAACCAAAAAAAATTGATCATGATGCAAGTAGTCGTTCAACCCAGAATCCTGCGCCAGACCGCAGAAAAGAAACCTAATCCAGTCTCCACTTCCGGGCGCGCCATTCTCCCTGCCGCCAATATTGCAACGATGGAGTCGGGGTGGAACATCCAGATTGCTGCGCCTGGCCTGACGAAAGAGTCGTTTCAGCTTAAGGTTGAAGGGCGCAACCTGGAGTTGCGCGCAACTTATCCAAGCACACTGGCAGAAGGTCAGAAAATCTTACGCCGGGAGTTTGGAGAAGGTATCCTGAGCCGCACGTTTCAATTGCCGGACACCGCCGACACCGCAGCCATTCAGGCCCGCTATGAGGCTGGCGTGTTGACGATCCACCTTCCAAAAAAGGCGCCGGTGAAGGTAGAAATCGCCTAAAGCACCCGTCCAAAAACATCGAAATGCCTCTTTGTCGAAAAGCTGACAATATTTTGACACAAGTTGCCTGAAACAATTATCATTTATTCTGTTACTAAAATGTAATTGCTATGAAATTGATCCAGCATCAACCAGTACCCAACGCAAGCCGCTTTGATCAATTTGTAGATGAATTTTTCAACCGCGGCTTGAATTCGTTCCTTGGCAGCGATTATTTCGTCTCCAGCCCTTCAGTGAACGTATTTGAAACCAACACTGATTTTCTGATCGAAGTAGCCGCTCCAGGGCTTGAGAAACAAGACTTTGAAGTAAAAGTAGAAGGCGAATTTCTGATCATCTCCTCGGAGAAAGAGCAGAGAACGGAGCAGGAAACGGATGGAAAGTACCTGAGGAAGGAATTCAATTATGCAACTTTTTCCCGTAGTTTCCGTTTACCGGAAAGTGTTCAGGCCGACAAGATCAAAGCCGCTTATGAAAACGGCGTCTTGAAGCTGACGCTCCCGAAGTCTGAAATGGAAATCCAGAAATACCGGACGATCGAGATCGAATAACCGGAACGTTTAGGAAAGATTTAGGTTAGTTAATAGGGTTTTAGGTGTTTTTTGAGGTCGGCGCGGATGCGCCGACCTTTTTTATTTTTCCAGTTCTGCGGTTGCCGCAGCTTCCAATTCGTCGTAAAACGCCTGACCGTATTTCCGCACGAGCGCTTCTTTGACAAACCGGAAAAGGGGTAATTGCGCTTTGGCGCCAGCGTCGCAGGCGGCAGAACAGATACTCCAACGCTCGTAGTTCAGCACCTCGAATCCGGCTTCTTCCTTTCGGGCCCGGATGGGGTACAAGTGGCAGGAAATTGGTTTGCGAAAATCGGTGGCGCCTGCTAAAAAGGCTTGTTCAAGGCCGCACTGAGCAATCCCCCGTTCGTTGTAAGTAATATAGGCGCAGGGGCCCCCGTCGATCAGCGGGGTGCTGTATTCCTCCATATCCTCGAGGTATTCGTACCTGCCGGTTTTTTCCAGCTCGGCAATGCCGGCGGGGCTGAGAAAGGGTTTAACGGCAGGGTATATCCGGTCGAGAATCTCCAGTTCTTCCTTAAGCAGGGGAGCGCCGTAATCGCCTTCCCAGCAGCAGGCGCCTTTGCAAGCTTCGAGGTTGCATAGAAACTGCTGTTCGATCACATCGTCGCTTACCAAAACATTGCGGATGATGTACATACTGGCGTTGTTGTGGCGTAAAGGTAAAGAAAATGCTATTCGGGCAATCCCGCTGTCGAAGCCATAAAAGTAGAAAATCCGGGTAAACACTAAACAAAGAATCCCATTATTTGCTATACAAAAAACAGGGCGTTCTATCTGCCGAAAACCCGTAAAAAGAAGAGTTCAAATTTTCGGATGCGCCGTTTTTACCTTAATATCGCCAATGAATTATTACGCCACACGATAAAGCAAATAGTATGGATCCCTTAAAGCAAAAATTTTTTGAGAAAGCGAGCGCCCTCAAGGCGGAAATCAGTGATTTATTGAAAGAACATGGGAACGCTAAGGTAGATGACGTTACGCTGGGACAAATTTACGGCGGCGCCCGGGATATTAAAATGATGGTATGGGAGCCTTCCGAACTGGATGCTATGGAGGGTATCCGTTTCCGGGGATATTCGATTACCGAATTGAAGGAATTGCTTCCAAAAGGAGCCGAAAACCGGGAACCCAAGCCGGAAGGCCTGTTTTGGCTCCTCCTCACCGGGGATATCCCTACTGTGGAAGAAGCGGAATGGGTATCCGAACAATGGCGGCGACGCGCCGAAGTTCCAGCCCATGTCTTCCGCGTGCTGGACGCCCTACCGGTAGAAACACACCCCATGACCCAATTCACCATCGGCATCAACGCCCTGCAGTCGGAAAGCGTTTTTGCCCGCCGCTACGAGGAAGGACTAGGGAAGAAGGACTACTGGGACGCTACCTATGAAGACGCCATGAACCTCATCGCCATGCTTCCCCGCCTGGCTGCGTATATTTACCGAAGAGCGTTCCACCAGGGCAACCATATCGCTCCGGATCCGTCGTTGGACTGGGGCGGCAATTACGCGCATATGCTGGGGTTCGACGATCCTTATTTTCGCTCCCTGATGCGCTTATACCTTACCATCCACGCCGATCACGAAGGGGGGAATGCGTCCGCCCATACGACACATCTGGTAGGCTCTACCCTAAGCGATGCCTACCTCTCACTGGCCGCGGGCATTAATGCGCTAGCCGGTCCGCTCCATGGATTGGCCAACCAGGAGGTGATCAAGTGGATATTCGAAATGACGGATGAATTGGGAACTACCAAACCTACCGGAGAAGACATCGCCAACTACGTGCGCAAAACGATTTCTGAAGGAAAAGTGGTTCCTGGATACGGCCATGCAGTACTCCGCCGCCCGGATCCGCGCTTCACCGCCCAAATGGATTTCGCCAAGAAATACATCCAATCCGACGATATCGTTGAAATTGTCTGGAAAATCTTCGAGGTGGTGCCGCCCATTCTCCAAAGCCTTGGTAAGATCAAAAACCCTTGGCCAAATGTGGACGCACATTCCGGCGCCCTGCTTGTTCATTACGGCCTGAAAGAATATAGCTATTATACGGTACTGTTTGGCGTATCTCGCGCCATCGGCGTCCTGTCTGCCCTATGTTGGTCCCGGATACTTGGTTTCCCGCTCGAAAGGCCCAAATCCGTCACCACCGAATGGGTGAAAAGCTTTCTGGCAGAAGCCGCTGTGAAAGAAGACGCGAGCAACCAATAATATACGGTGGACGGGAGAGGGAGGTGGAGAGGATGGAGAGGATGTAAAGGATGTAGGGGATGTAGGGGATGGAGAGGATGTAAAGTTCTTTCCAGTTGAACCTCGTTACTTCGCTACCTCGTTACTTCGCTACCTCGTTACTTCGCTACCTCGTTACTTGTTACCTCATTAATACAAAAAAACGAGGTCTTGCTTTCAGAGTTCGAAAATTCCTTTATTTTTGGCCGGTCCAGGTTTTAGAGTAAAGAATTTGGTCAAAATCTAAACAATCCAAATTATGGTCATTCCTTCTGATCTGCGCTACACACAGGAACACGAATGGATTCGCTTAGGCGAAGGCAATACGGCTTTTATCGGTATCACCGACTTCGCCCAGGGTGAATTGGGGGATATCGTTTATGTAGAGGTGGAAACCGTCGGCGATTCGCTTGGGAAGGGAGATGTTTTTGGCACTATCGAAGCGGTAAAAACCACCTCCGATTTGTTCATGCCCGTCTCGGGCAAGGTGCTGGAATTCAACCCGGACCTTAGTTCCTCCGGCGGAGACAACCCTGCGTTGGTGAACGACGACCCCTATGGCGAGGGGTGGATCATTAAAGTACAACTGACAGACCCGTCTGAAATTGAGGAACTTATGGATGCTTCGGCTTATCAGGAAATGGTGGGATAATTTTTTTTAATTCCCGCACACCAAAATTAAGCCCGCTTACATCTGGTATTTAAAAGGCTCTTACTTATTACTCATAATTATTGTAAAACCTTGTCAGCATGGACATTGCACTATCCGGCAACGCAGTCCTGTTCGGCTCAATTTTCCTTGTTTTACTGATCGTAGGGGTAATCCTCTACCTGCAGTTCAACTTCAAGAAAAAAGCCGAAGGAGGACTCACGCTGAAGCACGCAAAGGCCGGCAAGCACAGCATCGAGCTCGATGGCAGAACGAAATACCCCGAGGTGGATTCCTTCCGCCTGAGCGGCACGTTCTTTAACCTCGGGATCGCTGTAGCGCTTGGCCTGACAGTGCTCGCGTTTGGCTGGACGCAGTACGAAAAGAAAGTGGAGGCAGGCGACAACTTTATCCTCATCGAAGAGGACATCGAAGTCGAACCTCCGCGTACTGCCGAACCGCCACCCCCACCTCCTCCTCCGCCACCGCCTGTCATCGAAGAGGTGCCCGAGGAATTGATTGAGGAAGAAGACCAGCCCGAATTCGTCGACCAGTCTGTGGAAGCCGAAGAAGAGGTGGTTCGCGCTCCCGAACCCGTGAAGCAGGCGCCCCCGCCTCCGCCTCCTCCCCCGCCGCCACCGCCAAAAGACGATGACGAGATCTTCGTAGTGGTAGAAGACATGCCCCTCTTCCCAGGTTGCGAAAGCGAACCCGACAAGGATGCGCGCAAGAGGTGCTCCGACAAGAAGGTGTTCGAATTCGTAGGTAAAAACCTGAAGTACCCGGTGATCGCCCGCGAAAACGGCGTTGAAGGCACCGCTGTCGTCCAGTTCGTAGTAGACCGCGATGGCTCCGTCAAAGACGCTTCCGTACTTCGCGACATCGGCGCCGGTTGCGGCGAAGAAGCAGTCCGCGTGGTCAACCTGATGAACCAGCAGGGGATCAAGTGGACGCCAGGCAAACAGCGCGGCCGCCCCGTAAAGGTGCAGTTCCGCTTGCCTGTGCGCTTTAAGCTCCAGTAAGCCGGTTCCTCCACCGAATCTAAATAAAAAACCCCGCGACTAAAGGTCGCGGGGTTTTTTCATCCCTCTTCTGATCCCTTCTCCCTGCTTCCTTTTCCCTGCTCCCTACTCCCTCTCTTCCAACTTAATCCGTAACTCATCCAATTGCGCTCCGGCGATTTCCGAAGGCGCATCGATCATCATATCCCTACCCATGTTGTTTTTTGGAAAAGCGATGAAGTCGCGGATGGAGTTTTGGCCGTTCATCACCGAACAAAGCCGGTCGAAGCCAAAGGCAATACCGCCATGGGGCGGAGCGCCATAATCAAAAGCGCCCAAAAGGAATCCAAACTGGCGCTCGGCCTCTTCCTGGGTAAAGCCCAGTAGTTTGAAGTTCTTTTCCTGCAATGCCCGGTTGTGGATACGGATGGATCCTCCACCGATTTCCACGCCGTTGATGACGAGATCGTAAGCGTCGGCCCGGAGGTTCTTGAGCACGGTGCGGTCGTTGCTGGCCATGCGCTCGACGTCGTCCGGCTTCGGTGAGGTAAAGGGGTGATGCATGGCGTAAAACCGCTGGGTATCGTCATCCCATTCCAACAGCGGAAAGTCAAGTACCCAAAGCGGCTTGAAGTCCCCGGGGTTCATAAGCCCCATCCGGCGGCCCATCTCCAGGCGCAACTCGCTGAGCTGTTTGCGCGTTTTTTCCTCTTCTCCGGCGAGAATAAGCATCAAATCGCCAGGCTTGGCGCCCATGCGATCCGCCCAAGCAGCCAGGTCGGTTTCGGAAAAGAATTTATCGACAGAGGATTTTAAGGCCCCGTCTTCGCCGAAGCGGACATAAACCAGCCCTTTGGCGCCAATTTGGGGGCGTTTAACCCATTCCGTCAGATCGTCGATCTGCTTGCGGGTATACCCTGCCTGTCCCTGAGCGTTAATGCCCACCACGAGTTCGGCGCTGTCAAAAACGCCGAAGCCCTTGCCCTGAGCCAGATCAGTGAGGGGCGTGAAGGCCATGTCAAACCGCAGGTCGGGCTTGTCCGAACCGTACATGCGGATAGCGTCGTCGTACGACATACGAGGAAATTCCGGCAGGTCCAGCCCAAGCGTCTCTCGAAACAAATGGCGGGTCAGGCCTTCAAATGTCTGAAGGATGTCTTCCCTTGTAACGAAAGCCATTTCGCAGTCGATCTGAGTGAACTCCGGCTGCCGGTCAGCCCGCAGGTCTTCGTCCCTAAAACATTTGACAATCTGGAAATACCGGTCGTAACCCGCTACCATCAGGATTTGCTTGAAGGTTTGAGGCGACTGGGGCAGGGCATAAAATTGCCCGGGGTTCATCCGGCTGGGAACGACAAAATCCCGGGCCCCTTCCGGCGTACTCTTGATCAAAAACGGGGTTTCTACTTCCACAAAGCGCTGCCCATTGAGGTATTTTCGCACTTCAAGCGACAATTGGGACCGGAACAGGATGTTGCGCTGCACCGGAGTCCGCCGGAGATCGAGATAGCGGTATTTCATCCGGAGGTCGTCCCCTCCGTCCGTATCGTCTTCAATAGTAAAAGGAGGTACCTTGGAAGCGTTTAGCACCTGCATGGATTTGACATCGATTTCGATATCGCCGGTCTCCCGGTTTGGGTTTTTGGCGCTTCGCTCCCGAACCACCCCCTCCGCCTGAATGACGAATTCCCTTCCCAGCTTGCGGGCTTGTTCGCAGAGCGGGGCATCCGTTTCCATGCTGAACACCAATTGGGTAATGCCATAACGGTCGCGAAGGTCGACAAAGGTCATACTTCCAAAATCGCGAACGGTTTGGACCCATCCGCCCAGGCGGACCGTTTTGCCCGAATCGGCCAGGCGCAATTCGCCACAAGTATGCGTACGATACATGGATGTTGTGTTTAATTGTTTAAGAGCACAAAAATACAACCTTGCTTCGTATTCCGGGCATCCTGATTGGCTTTTCCCTTTGCGGGAGCAAACGGCAAAATTTGTATAGAATTATTCTAAATAGAGCCGGATAGCGCCTTGTTACAGTTCCGTGACATAGCAAAAACCAGAAGCCAATATTTTTGCCTGCATTATCCGCTTTCGCTGCTTATGCTGGAACATTTTAACCTTTTAACGCTCACCCACAAACGGACGCCTTTGGCCCAACTGGGCGCTTTCGTGCTTCAGGCCGAAACTCCCCTGGCTCTTGGAGTTCGCCTTCAGGCAATTAAAGAACAGTTTGGCCTGGAAGAATTGCTGTACCTGGCTACCTGCAACCGGGTGCTGTTTTTTTATTATGGAAAAAAAGAAGCCGACCTGCCTTTCGTGACCGAGTTCTTCCAAGACCTTTACCCAGGCATCGAAGAATCTGTTTTGGACCGGTTAGACGAGTGGGTAGCTGTTTACCGGGGGCAGGAGGCCATCCGGCACCTGTTCGAGGTTGCGGCGTCCATTGATTCCATGGTGATCGGCGAACGCCAAATCCTCGGTCAGTTGCGGGACGCATACGATCAATGCAGGGCCTGGGGTATTACCGGCGACAACATTAGGCTTGCTGCCGACATGGCAATTCAGGCGGCTAAAGCAGTGTATACCCATACCCGCATTGGCGAAAAACCCATATCAATTGCTTCCCTGGCTGTGCAGAAGCTGGAACGCCTCCACATTCCTAAAGATGCCCGGATTCTGATGGTAGGCGCCGGGCAAACCAATGCACTGGTTGCCAAGTTTTTAATTAAACACCGGTTCCGGAACGTCCGGGTTTTTAACCGCACGCTGGCCCGTGCGGAAGACCTTTCTGCCCTGTTTGAGCATGGTTCTGCCTCACCATTGAGCGCGCTTGCCTCTTACAGAGAGGGTTTTGATGTGTTGATCGCCTGTACCGCTGCCCACGAACCCGTGATCCGCCAGGACCTTTATCAAGACTTATTGCAGGATGATCAACGGGAAAAGGTGGTCATCGACCTGTCGATTCCCCATAACGTCGAGGCTGCCATCTCACAGCATTTTCCTGTTAAATATATTGAAATAGAAGGGCTTAGATCCCTGGCAAAGGAAAACCTTGCCTTCCGTGAAAAAGAAGTGGAGCACGCCCGAACGTTACTGGAAGAGCATACGGCTCTATTTCCGGTCCAATACCGGCAGCGGCGCCTGGAACGCGCCCTTCAGGTTATTCCCGAATCGGTAAAGGCTGTAAAGGAAAAGGCCGTCAGGGAGGTTTTTAAAAAAGAGCTGGACACGCTGGATCCATCTGCATTGGCCCTCGTAGAGCGCATCCTTGAATACATGGAAAAAAAATGTATCGGGATTCCAATGAAGGCTGCCAGGGAAGCCATCCTTTGATTTCATTCCCTGATTGTCAACCATTAAAGTATAAAGCTTTTGCAATTCGGCGGATATTTCTGCGTTCACAAAGCAGAAACGGAGGAATTCCGCGTATTTTTGCAGCGATTCAGGTTGTTTATGATCAAACTCATTTCCCATGCGGAGCGCACTATATTTATGCTTTTTCCTTGGAGGAATCATTTCCGCAGCCTATTCTCAATCCCGCGGAACGGTCCTTCTCAATGGGGATGTGTACGAATATATGATTGATGAGTGTGGGGATACCATTATTCTGGCCACCCTTGGAGATATTTCGGTTTCATCCATCCGGCATTTTAAAAATCCGGAAGATTACAACAAATACCGCCGTTACCGGCGCTATGCTTACATGGTTTATCCATATGCCACGGAGGCTATTCGCATCTTTCGCGAGTTGGAACACGCCACCTCCTCCATGCGGGAGGGGGAACGCCGGCGCCATATCCGCAGACTGCAGAAGGAACTGAAGGAAAAATTCGAAGATCCTTTGCGCAATCTCACGCGCACCCAGGGAATGATTCTGGTGGAAATGATCGAACGCGAATTGAACACTCCGCTTTTCAACCTGATCAAGGACCTTCGGGGCGGGCTCAATGCCTCCTACTGGAGTACTATGAGTAGTTTTTATGGTTACAAGATCAAAGAAGGATATATCCGGGGCAAGGATCCCATTCTGGACACCGTGCTGGATGACGTCAACCTCACGTACAATAATCCTTACGAAAACAAATGAGTACAGACCCGGACTCCCTTTCCCGCGAATCCAATTCCTGGGCCAGGGGACCCAAGTTGGCGCTGCTCCTTGCCTTATTTTTTACCTTCCTCTTTTTTGGCGGATACCGTTTGCTGAAGCGCCGAGCAGGCGGGGTGGCGCCATTTACCTCTTCGGCGGAAACCGACCCTTCTGTTCATTTTCCTGATTCCGTCATTTTATCCCTTCGCAACTGGACGTTTCAGGAGGGCAGCATCGGGGAGGAACTCTATCGCTTCCTGGAAAAGGGGGCCCCTGATTTCCGGAATACCGTGCTGGTGTTCCAAAACCGGGACTTTTCTGCTGACACCCTCTCTCCGCTACCTTCGTACAAAGCCCGGGAGCTCGAAGACCTGGCCAGGGTTTTGCTTGGGTTCCCAGGGCTTCAAGTTGAAATAGCAGGTCACAGCGACGAAGACAAGGATGTGCCCCTGAGCTTCTCCCGATCTCGTCTGGAAGCCGAAACCATCCGGCAGTTCCTTGTCCGTAAGGGCGTTCCCCAGGATCAGATACAGGCTAAAGGGTATGGGTTTCGTTTCCCCATCACCGACAATGCCGGGCAGGAAGCCAAAGCCCAAAACCGGCGCGTTGAGTTGACCGTTCTTGCGCTTCCTTTCATGGAATAATGAGATTTTGCCCTGCGAAGAATCCAATTGGGTTTCCTCTCCTTTCTTTCAGTATATACTTATAAACACGATAGCTTCCTGCGAAAAAAGGCTAAAGCATTGTATTTTGGGTATCATTTCCCATGGAAAAACTTGCCAAAATGGAACAAGCACTGCGTACCCTCGAAAGCCAAATGGAGGGCGAACTCCATTCCGACCGCCTTAACAGGGCTATTTATGCCACCGACGGATCCATTTACCGAAAGTGGCCCCTTGCAGTAGCCAAACCAAAATCCAAAGAAGACCTGCGTCTTCTGATCCAATTTGCACGGACGCATCGCGTTCCTCTTATCCCGAGAACGGCAGGCACATCCCTGGCAGGGCAATGCGTCGGAGAAGGAATCGTCGTGGATACCTCCAGATACCTGACTCAGATCCTGGAATTCGATGCTGAGGAACGATGGGTCAGGGTCCAACCGGGGGTAATCCGCGACCAACTCAACGAATTTCTTAAACCCCACGGCCTTTTTTTTGGTCCAAACACGTCTACAGCGAACCGGGCTATGATCGGAGGTATGGTCGGAAATAACTCCTGCGGGACTACCTCCATCGTTTATGGCACAACACGGGATCATGTTCTGGAACTCCGCTGCCTGCTTAGCGACGGCTCCGAAGCGGTTTTTGGGCCGCTTCAACCGGAGGCGCTTCAGGAAAAGCTCCAGGGAAATAGTTTGGAGAGCAGGATCTATCAACAACTCTATAAGGAGCTAAACGACCCGGCTCAACGCGAAGAAATCGAACAGCAGTACCCCAAGCCCCATATTCACCGCAGAAACACCGGCTACGCCGTTGACCTTTTGTTGCGCCAACAGCCGTTTTCCCCGGACGGCCCCCTCATGAATCTGTCTTCCATGATTTGCGGCTCGGAAGGCACCCTGGCGCTGATGACAGAGATCAAACTGGACCTGGATCCCTTGCCCGATCCGGTAGACGTCGTTGTTTGCCCCCATTTTACAAGCATCCATGAAAGCATGCGGGCTGTTCTGGTTGCCATGGAGTACCGCCCTTCAGCCTGCGAACTGATGGACAAGCGCATTCTGGATTGCACCAAAGACAACCTATCCCAGCAGAAAAACCGGTTTTTTATCCAGGGCGAGCCCGAAGCAGTGCTCATGATAGAGTTTCGGGGTAAAAGCGCCCCTGAAGCAGAACGCCAGGCCGACGCAATGATTGAAGCGATGAAGTCGGCCGGGCTGGGCTATCATTTCCCCAAAGTGACGGCGCCCCAGAGCAAAAGCGTCTGGGCTTTGCGTGCCGCAGGTTTTGGCGTACTTTCCAATATAAAAGGCCCCGCCAAACCCATCGAATTCGTAGAAGATACCGCCGTAGCTTTGGCTGACCTGCCTGCGTATATTCAGGAATTCAGCGAGGCTATGGATGTTTTTGGACAACAAGTGGTCTACTATGCCCATGCCGGCGCAGGCGAATTACATCTCCGCCCCAGCATCAACTTGAAAACCAGCGAAGGCGTCAGGCAAATGAGGGAAATAGCAGCATTCTCCGCCCGGCTGGTGAAAAAATACGGCGGGTCCTTAAGCGGAGAACATGGCGACGGCCGGGTGCGCGGAGAGTTTATTCCTCTGGTACTCGGGGAAAAAAACTACGCTCTGTTGCAGCGCATCAAAAAAACCTGGGACCCTGACGGCATCTTTAACCCGGAAAAAATCGTCGGAGCTCCTCCGATGGACCAAGACCTGCGCTATAAACAGGATACACCAGCCCCAAAACTGGATACGGTGTTTGATTTTTCCGAAGTGGGCGGGATTCTCAAAATGGCGGAAAAATGTTCCGGTTCCGGAGATTGCCGCAAACTGGCCTTTTCCGGAGGAACTATGTGCCCCAGCTACATGGTTACCCGCAATGAAAAAGACTCCACCAGAGCCCGCGCCAATGCGCTGAGGGAATTTTTGACGATGGATGTCAAAACCAACCCATTTGACCACCCGGAGGTTGCCGAAGCGATGGACCTTTGCCTTTCCTGTAAAGGGTGTAAATCAGAATGCCCTTCGAATGTCGATATGGCTACGTTGAAAGCCGAATTCCTGCACCAATACCACCAAACCCATGGGATTCCCTTGCGCAGCCGGGTATTCGGACATATTGGGGAGATCAACCGGCTGGCTTCCGCCGTTCCGGCAGTGAGTAACTTTTTCCTGGGGAATCCCCTGACAAGCCGCCTGTTCAAGGCTGTTCTGGGGGTGGCGCCACAACGCTCCCTTCCTCCGGTGACCGCTCCTTTGAGGGGATGGTATATGCGTGTTGCCGAAAAAATGGCCCCGGTCGCTCCGAAAGGTAAAGTGTATTTTTTCTGCGACGAATTCACCAATTACAACGACGCCCATATTGGGCGGCAAGCGATTCAATTGCTTTGGGCGCTTGGATACCAGGTGGAGATGCCGCCCCATGCCGACAGTGGAAGGGCATTCTTTTCCAAAGGAATGCTGGGACCGGCGAAAAAGCTCGCCAACCGGAACGTGGAGTTGTTCTCCCCCCTCATCAGCCCAGAAACCCCATTGGTCGGGCTGGAACCTTCTGCCATTCTGGGCTTTAGAGACGAATACCCCAGGCTTGTTCCGGCAGACCGGAAGGATGCTGCTCAAAAACTGGGAGAACAGGCGCTAATGATCGAAGAGTTCCTCGTCAGGGAAATGGAAGCAGGCCGGATTGATGCAACTGCTTTTACTGAAACGCCGCAAACGATTTTGTTGCATGGCCATTGCCACCAAAAAGCGATTGCCGGAGCTGGGGCCTCCGCAAAAGCGCTGAGTATCCCCAAGCATTTCTCCGTCGAACTCCTGGACACCGGATGCTGCGGCATGGCAGGCTCGTTCGGATATGAAAAAGAACATATTGAGCTAAGCATGCAGGTGGGCGAACTGACCTTGTTTCCAAAGGTCCGAAGCGCGTCCGAACAGGCCATAATTGCTGCGCCAGGCACCAGTTGCCGCCATCAAATTCTGGACGGTACGGGTAGGAAAGCGCTGCATCCGGTAAGCATCCTGTTCCAGTCGCTCCGTTCCTTATAGATCAATGCGTTAAATCTCAGAGATTCTATCTAACTTTGTGGGGAATTTTTCAAATCGCAAATGGGTCCTGACATACTTCTTACCATTTTCCTGGTATTACTGAATGGGTTTTTTGTCGCTGCAGAATTTGCTATTGTTAAAGTGCGGTTATCTCAAATCCAGGTCCGCTCCGAAAACAGCTTTAATGCCCGTATCGCCGAAAGCGTAGTCGCCAACCTTGACGGTTATCTGGCCGCTACCCAATTGGGTATCACCCTGGCCAGCCTCGGCTTGGGCTGGATCGGGGAGGACGTTGTCACCCGGCTGATCCTGGCCGCCATGCACGGAGTTGGGTTAAAACTCAGTGAAACGGCCGCCCACAATCTGGCCATTCCTATTGCATTCGTGACGATCACGATCATGCATATCGTTTTCGGCGAACTGGCGCCTAAGTCTCTGGCTATTCGTTTTCCGACCAAAACGACGCTCACGGTTTCCCTGCCAATAAAGGTGTTTTATTTTGTTTTTCGCCCGTTCATATACATCCTGAACGGATTTGCCAACTTAATCCTCCGGATGATCGGGATCGAGCCCGTACCCCATTCCGAGATCCACACGGAGGAAGAGCTCAGGCTGATCATTGCGGAAAGCGCCGAAGGGGGCGCCATTCTGGCCTCTGAGCGGGAGCTGATCCAGAACGTTTTCGATTTTGACGACCGCACGGTCCGGCAGATCCTCAAGCCGCGCAATCAGATCTCTGCTCTGGAACGGGATACTCCCTTACAGGAGGCGATAGATTATGCCATTGCCGAAGGGTACTCCCGTTATCCGGTGTATGAAAATAGCCTGGATAACATTCTCGGCTTTGTTTTGGTCAAGGACCTTTTGGCGCACCTTAGAAACCCACAAGAAAATGTCGAACTCAAGGACATGATCCGGAATATCAGCTTTATTTCTTCCAGTAAAAAAATAAGCCAGGTCCTTCGCCTGTTCCAGCAAAACAAGACCCAGATGGCTATCGTCGTCAATGAGTTTGGCGGCACTGTGGGGTTGATCACTCTGGAAGATATTCTGGAAGAACTAGTGGGCGAGATCCAGGACGAAACGGATGCGGAGTTGCCGATCGTAGAAAAAACGGGGGAAGACACGTACCGCATTTTTGCCCAAAATCCGCTGGATGAGATTAATGGCGAACTGCCGTTGCCCTTTCCGGAAAGCCAGAACTATATCACCCTGGCCGGATTAATCCTGGAATATGCGGAAACGATTCCTGATGAAAACCAGGAACTGGAGATTCCGCCCTACCGGATAAAAATCCTTCACATGCTCCAAAACAGCCCCGACCTGATCGAGGCTGCGCTTATGCCTCAAATAGAACCCAGTCAGGAGGAGAACGAATGAAGGGCAACGGGCCTGGCTTTCTCCCGGCGGTCTTTATTATCTCATCATAGATAAGCGTACTGCGCTTTCATCTCATGGCACTACTCGAATGCGTTCCAAATTTCAGCGAAGGAAGAAACCCGGAGATCATTAAGCAGATCGCCGAATCTATTGAACGGGTTGACGGGGTATTCCTGTTGGACGTTGATCCGGGCAAGGCGACGAACCGAACGGTCATGACGTTTGCCGGCTCTCCTGAAGCTGTAGTAGAAGCTGCTTTCCAGGCCATCAAAACCGCCGCTTCGCTTATCGACATGACGCGCCATCAGGGAGAACACCCCCGGATGGGCGCAACCGATGTATGCCCTCTTATCCCGATTGAAGGCCTGTCGATGGAAGAAGCCGCCGCCTGGGCGCGCCGCCTGGGTGAACGCGTTGGCAAGGAACTGAACATTCCGGTTTTCTTATACGAGTACGCCGCATCTGCTCCCGAACGCCGAAACCTGGCTACGATCCGTTCCGGAGAATACGAAGGATTGGCGGCAAAGCTAAAAGACCCCGCCTGGGCGCCCGATTTTGGCCCTGCCCAATTTAACGAGCGCTCCGGAGCCACCGTGATCGGCGCCCGCGATTTTCTGGTAGCATATAACGTCAACCTGAATACCACGTCGTCCCGCTGGGCAAATGCCGTAGCGTTTGATGTGCGCGAACAGGGCCGTATTCTGCGAGAAGGCGACCCCGCCGCCGGACCCATTGTGTTCGATGACCACGGCGAACCTGTACGTATCCCGGGGTCCTGCAAGTCGGTTAAAGCAATAGGCTGGTATATCGAAGAATACGGAATCGCCCAGGTGTCTATGAACCTGACCAACTTGTCCGATACATCCCTCCACGAAGCATTCGAGGCGTGTTGCGCCAGCGCCAACAACAGGGGGATGCGGGTGACCGGCTCCGAACTGGTAGGCATGATCCCTCTGAACGTCCTTCTGGCAGCAGGCAAGTACTTTTTGCGCAAACAGCAGCGTTCGCTGGGTATCTCGGAGGAAGAGGTCATCCGGATTGCCATTCGGTCCCTTGGACTGGATGAATTAACGCCTTTTGACCCCCGGCAGAAAATCCTGGAATACCGGTTGGAGGACCTTCGAGGAGAGAAAAAGCTGATCGGCCTTTCTCTCCGGAAATTTGCCGATGAAACAGCGTCGGAGAGCGTCGCGCCTGGCGGCGGGTCGGTAGCGGCTTATGCCGGCGCCCTGGCGGCCAGCCTGGGTTCTATGGTCGCCAATCTTTCCAGCCACCGGCGGGGATGGGATCACCGTTGGGAGGAATTCTCCCAATGGGCGGAGCAAGGCGCCAGGCTCAAATCGCAACTCCTCTCACTCGTTGATGAAGACACGAAAGCGTTTATGGACATTCTCAACGCTTTCCGGATGCCCAAAACTACTACCGAAGAATTGGCCGCCCGCAAAGACGCTATACAAGCAGCCACCCGGCGGGCTATTGAGGTCCCGGCACAAACAATGGAGTTGGCGTATGCCACTCTTGACCTCCTTGATGCAATGGTCCGCGAAGGAAATCCTAATTCCGTTAGCGATGCCGGCGTAGGCGCCTTGTGTGCCCGGGCAGCCGTACACGGCGCCTGGCTAAACGTCCAAACCAATACCGGCGGATTGAAGGACCCCGAATTTGTCCGCCAGGTTTCTGAACGAGGTCAGTTCCTGGCTCAAAATACGGAGGAACGCGTCGCCAAGCTGATCCGCCTGGTGGAAGATAAGATCCGGGGATAACAGACCCTGTTTGGTTTTTCCTATGCCTTGAGCAAAATCATACCCTTCCGGCGGCTTTGATCACCTCTCCTGTGCCAGGGAAACGGTATATTTATTTTTGAAAAGAGTTTGGCTTGTTGGCCTCCGGAGGCGCCCACTCATGAGGTGGTTTGTGTTTTCCGGACCAGGTAACTAAAAAAAGAAATAATGTACCTGTATGTTGAACTTTGGAAGCCGCGCCCGGCGTGGAACGCCCTTCCGGTAGAACAGCGGGAGGAGTTTCTATCCCGGCTGGCCAAGGGCACAGAGCAAATGGAAGCCCTTGGCGTAGAGTTGACGGGGTTTTGTCTTTGCGACGAAGGCATTCCTTTTGACGGAGGCTTCAAATATATGGCTGTTTGGAAAATGCCCAATCAGGGGCATGCTTATATGCTGGATAAGGCAGTCCGGGCAGAAGGTTGGGAAAACTATTTTGAAATCCTCCACGCGCGGGGAAGTGTAACCCCGGTTAGCGCGCTGATGAAGGAGATGCTGCGATACTAGATCTGATCACTAATTATATCGTTTCTTATGGGCAAATTCGATCGGTTTTGTCAAAGTTGCGGCATGCCCATGGATCAAGACCCCAACCATGGGGGAACCAATGCCGATGGCAGCAAAAGTGCCAAATACTGCAGCTATTGCCTCGTCGAAGGCAAGTTTGTCGACGGGTTTAAAACGAGCGGGGAGATGGCGGCCTTCGTAAGAGAAAAACTGAAAGAAATGGGATACGGATGGCTGAAGCGCTGGTTCTATTCTTCCCATATCAGCCAACTGGAACGTTGGAAAAATCCGGTTTAAGGCTGCAATTTTTTGAATGAATATCCCCGTGCCTTCAGCTCGCGGATAAGCGGGCCAAGGTAGGGATAGAACTTGTCCTTGCGGCGTTGATCCGTTCCGATATGGAGGAGGAGGAAAGCGCCGTTAAGGCCGTTTTCTTGTTTTTTCTCCTGGTCCAAAATCCTTTGGAAAATATCCGCGCTGCTCCGGTAGTTTGCCAGCTCCGGCCAGGTATAATCGGCATTGGCGCCCGTTCCGGGGGTAAAGTTGACCAGTTTCACCCCAGCGTCGGCGCTCCATTGGGCTATCTTCCGGTTGTACCATTCAAACGGCGGAATAAAATACGAAGCTTTCTCTTTGGGAATACCTAGTTTCTCCAGTTCGGCATAATTGGCTTTTAGATCGGAGATAAAGCCGTCTTTAGTTATGAGGAGGGAATCGCGGTTTTCCCAGGTACAATACAGGAGGTGCTTGTCGGAGTGAGGGCCAATATAATGGCCGGCTTTTTTTAAGGAGTGCGTCTCTTTGGGAAACCACCGAAGAAAATCCCCGGTAAAGAAGAAACTTGCGGCCACTTTTTCCTTTTTCAACGTCTTTTGAATGATGCCGGCACCGTCTGCCGCGTCGTGGCCGGTAAAGAAGAGATAAATCTCTTTCCTGGTTAAATCACCCCGGACGACAGCGCCCTGGCCCTCTGGAGAACCAAGCTCAGAAGCTCCGCGCCCGGCATTTTCCAAAGCGGAAAGATAATACGTCAGGCAAGCGGTTCCATCCATAGTGGGTTCGTTGGAGGAATAATCCCCGTAATCGTCGTGGTAAATGACCAGAGGCGATTGAAAGGCAGCGTACTCGTCGTCCTTATAGAGGGTAATCCCGATCAATTTATTCCAAATAGACCCGTAGATGGGCCCGTCTACCAATCCTCCGTCTATGGGGAACTGATAAAGATGGGTGAATGCAGAATGAGGATCTTTCGGATAGACCCCGTTCTCGGGTAGCCCAATGACCATGCTCGTTCCCCAGGGGTTGCAACCAAACAGCCAGTCCCTCAGCGCTGCCTCCATTTCCAGGTAAGTTGGGTCTCCGCTAAGTTCATGGTAAAGGCGGCATTGGGTGAGCATTGCGGTAACGAGGTTGTTGCTGCACCAGATAAAAGGCACGCCAAAAAGAAAAGGGTTGTTTTTCCCCCGTTGCCAGACGCTGTCGATACCCCTTCGCATATACTCCCTGAAAGTGCCCGCGAGGGAAGGGTCGGCATTTTTCGCCACCACGTAATGACCCATATTCATAAAAGGATACCATTGATAATGCCGGGCCGTATCGGCCCCCATCCAGGGAGTAACCGGCTCGGCCTCCCCAAACCGGGCAGCTTCGCGCAGGAAATCTGCTCTTGGCAAAATCTCGAATAGCTGGGCGGCGGCGAGTTCCATATCGTCTACCCAGTTATCCTCTTCATAAAAATAAGGCGCCCGGCAGGGAGCAGTCTGGGTATTCCCGGGTTTGGTTTTGCCAAACGCGTAGGCGTCAAGCGCTTTTTGGGCGAGTGTTTTGGCGTATTCCGGATAAAATGGAGCGAGCGTCTGGCTGCCCAACGCAAAAGAAGAAGCGAATTTCCCGGCGGAGGAAGAAACGCCCTGGGTGCGGTTTTTATACCGGAAAGCGCCCTGAGGTTCTCCGGTAATAAAGTACGCCGGGCGGGCAAATCCTTTGTCGGTGGCGTACAGCACGGAATCCTCTGTAGGCAGGCGCATCTTGAGGTGGTCCCGGTCATCCGCAAGCTGGTTGTAGTATGCTCCGGGGCCTGGATTCATCTTGAGCAGCCAGTCCATGCCCCATTTCGCTTCGTCCACAATATCTGGAATGCCGTTTGCTCCGGGCAGTCCGGAAGCGTCATATTCGTCGCGGAAACTTTCCGGATGCTGCTTATAAGCGAACAACATTTGGAAAACCGCATTGGCGGAAGTGGGGAGGTACTGGAGGTAGTCGGAAGCATCGTGCCAGCCTCCGGAAACATCGATATAAGTTGAGTCTTTGCCAGGATCCGGGTGGTATACAATAAACCCGTCCTCTGTATGACAACTGTCTTGAAGGTACGGGTTGTACCCGCTGCGTTGTTGGCGCATATAGCGGAGTAAAAAATCTGCTGCGCCGTTGTACACATCCGGCCCGATGCGAAAAACAGGAGATTTAAAGCCTGCGGCCTGGATGTAAAACGCTCCTTCCCGCTGAAAATCGGTGAAATCCAATCTCCACGACTGCTCAAACGCGGCATAAGGGCCATAAGCCCTCACCTTGCGACTGCTGTACACCTCTCTTTCGGTAAGGGCGTCGTGCAGTGTGAAATAGTTAACATCCATGGAGTGTTTGCTACCCATTACAGCCACCTTGATCCCTTCGGGAAGGTAGCCCATTTGGTTAATCCGTATCCATGCATTGGGCTGCCCGGAACCTGCGGCCGGGAGAAACGCAAGAAGGATAACAATAAAGCGGTTCATAGGGTAAGTGATTGGTTATCGCGACTTTTGCGTAGCAAAATGAAAAATGGGCACATCTACTCCTGCAAATAACAACCAACGCCAAGCCGAAGAGCGGGTCTCCACCCCATTGGCCATGGTGATTTTCCTGGCCCTTGGCCCGTATTGACTTCCAAAACCAAGAGAAAACGGCGACCTGGGCAGGTTTAGAAGGAAATAGGCGCCCGGCGCAACCAGGTTTTCGAACGATAACTCCGGCAACAAACCAGCGTCCTGATCCCCTATACGGAACGAAGCAACGGCGCCCAGGTCGAGCATGGTAAACAACAAGGAATAAGAAGCGGACTGGGTCGATTTAAACTTCCAGCTTGCGGCTATGCCGATGGGCATGCTTAACCCTATCGTGTAGGCTTCTTTGGTGATCGCGCTGCTGGAGCTTAGCGCTTCTCTGCCCCCGGTTACGCCCAGGTACCCGTTAAAAGCCAGGTTAAACGAATCTTCCCGCTTTACCCTCGAACTTCCGGGAGGCAGGGCTGCCGCCAGAAGCGCTCCTTTGACTTCCTCCGCTGTCTGGGCGGTAGCTACATTAGCCATGAAAGAACCGTAAAGGAGAAAATCCGAACGCAGTTTCTGCCAACGCTCGCTGGAAGCCTCGTCTTCCCGGCTTACCAGCCTGAAAAGCTCAACCAGGTTCAGGATGGCGTATCCGTAACGTTCTGCCTGAATGTTTTCAAACATTGAAAGGGTTTGGTCCGTAATTTCGGGTACCTGGCGGAGGGTTTTGAACAGCGTATCCCCTTCGATCATCGGGTTCTCGATAAGCGTATTCAAAAGATCCATGCTTAGGCGTACCATAGGGAAATAGTCCATGAGTTGGCGTTTCCGATGCTGAATAGTCTGGAGGCTATCGCGGAAACGCTCGGTCTCATGAGCTACCTCAATAAATTTAGAGGTTACCGCCGCCACGCTGCGTGGACTGAGCCGGCTTTGGGCCGAGAGATCCTGCAGCCGCTCCTGAATGACGCCAAGAAAAAGATCTCTGGTGCGGTCGTTACGCATAAGCTCGCGAAAGTCATCCGGAGCTATATACCGTCTATTGCCTCCCGAGCTGGCGGATTCTTCCGGGCCTATTCGCAAGCAGGCCAGCAAGCGGCTCCCCATTTCAACCACATTTTCCATGAGCAGGGCTTCCTCCCTTGCTTTGGTCAGCTTCCGGTTGTGTGCCATATCTATTTTGTGCAACATGTCCTTGATGCGGGCAGCCCGCTCAAGGACGATCTCCAGGCGACGGGACTCTTCCGAAAGAGCTGCCGGAGCAGCGGATGGCGCCGGAGAAAGAGCCGCTGCCAGGGACGGCAACAGGGCGCTGGCCTGGCCTGATAATCCCTCCAGGGCTTGCAGGCGTTCCCGCGTCCACGCCATGGCCAGGAGGAGTTGCTCCTTCACGCGGGCTATTTCATCCTGCATGGCTTGTGGCGCCTGGGAACGGGAAACCAGCCAGGAAGGGTCATTTTGGGACGCAAGGGCGCCTTTCAAAAATTTCAGAGCGGCGATATCTTCCTCTAAGTCCTTGCGGCCGAGGGACTCCCAGGTTCGGATCTCCGTTTCCAGGTCGCGTTGCAAAGCAGTCCTTTCCTGGTCCAGACTATCCGCACGGGCGCGGATAGCCTGCGGGGTTGCCGCTTGAAACGCACGGACTAACCTGGCGACTTCCTCCTCTACGCCCTCCAGATAGCGGAAATAGTCCGCGAGGAAATTGGGCATATCGGTAGAGCCTGGCATCGGGTTGACAAGTTTTTTGCTGAGTTCAATTCCGCTGGCGATGAGTTGGAGTGAATCCGGGCCGGCAGCTCCAAAATATTTTGGGTATTGGTCCAGCTTAGGGTAGCGCAGCAATTGCTCGTAGTATCTCCTTCCTTCCAGTTGGCGGGGGATGTTGCGCAATTGATCGTGCCGGTCTTTACCCAACCAAAGCACCAGCCGCTGATCCCTTTGGGAAATTTCTGCAAGGTAGCTCTGATAGAGGGCTTGGTAAGTTTCCTGAGCCCCGATTTCTTCCGCCGCAAGTTGTAACTCCAGGAAACCGGCAGATTCAAGGGCGACGTTTTTTTGCAGGATCTGCCTGCTCAGCAAGTCCAGCTCGCCACTGAGCGTCTGGATTTCCGACTGGAGTTTCTGAAGATCTGGTTTGGCCGGGCCGGATTCAGCCAGAACCCGGTTTCCCTGAAGGAACAATTGGCTTTCCCTCTGTTGCAGCCTGCCAAAAACGTTGTCGAGCAGCGTGTCCAAAGCTATGCCCTGATAGGCCATTGACGCAATATCATAAAACAGGGCCAGATTATAGACAGGACTTGTGTTCTGCAGGTTTCGGTAAGGGTCTAACTCCAGTAAGCCATGAAGATTGAGGCCCAGGCCGCGCAAATCGCGCACAAACGTTTCCCGGGCAAGAGGGAGCATGCTTTTATAACGGGAAAGGTCGGCTTTGGAGCCGAAAAAATCGCAGGTTTCGGGAAACAATATACAAAGTTCCCTAATTCTGCCGCCAGAGCCGGCGTTGTGCTGCATTCGCTCCAGGAAAGAGACACTGAATTCTTCTTTCGCCCTTTCGATCACGAAATCAGTAAGTCCAACTGCAATGGCGGTGGCATTGAACCCCTCCCCCTGGCGTTTCACCTGGAGACGGTCGCCGGCTTGGCGCAAATCCATGGCCGCGTCTGCAATGACCGGCTCGCGATAGTTCTTCTCCATGTCCTGTAGTGAGAAGTAGGATAACGTAGGCGCGGGAGGTTCGGGGGCAGCAGGTTCGGCTAGGACCGGCATGCGCTCCTTCAGGGCGATGGCCTCTCTATTGAGCGTTTCCGTAAGCGCAACGGCCAAAGGATGTCCGGAAGGAATCTCCGAAAGCCGGAGCGGACCAAGCTGGTTGCGGAGAAAGGGGTTTTCTTCAAGGGAGGATGAAAGGGTTCTCCAGGCAGCAAATCCCAGGGGAAGCGGCTGTTTTTCCAAAAAACCTGCCGCGTGCGCAAGCCGCGCAAAAACAGCCGCTGCTTCATTTTTCCAGATCACCTGCTCTTTCTTTGCAGGATCCTCTTCTTCGTAGATACGGATCCAGAAAGGGGTATTTTCGATGCGGAGCGTCCCATCCCCTTTAATCGTCGCCTGTTCCTGGCCATAAAGCAACGTTAAACCGGATAATCCTCCTGCGTCCTGCACTTCATATACCCCGGGCGCCATAAGAGCGACCATTCCATGGGGGCCTTTTCTGAGGGTACCCAATTCCTTCCCCTCTGTTTCGGTTTTTCCCCCGGATAATGCTTCCACAAAAAAGACCGGAAGAAACACGTCTTCTTCACCCTGGTACCTGAGCATGGGAAGCGGCTGGTTCTGAAGCGCGCTGTCCAGATAGACAATAGAAGAACGGACAGAGAACTGGCCTGTCAGGGAGCCAAAGCCCAGGAAAAGGAATATGGGAACGGCGAAGAAACGAACCGGATATTTCATAGCCCTGCATTTTTGGAGATGTTGAGAAGAGGGAAACGCGCCGGAAACGAGGAGAAAAGACGGGGTTTTCCGTTGTTCATTGCCAGATAGAATTCACCCGGGGTTAACCCGGATCAAGGGGGTGTTCGCCTGTTTCGGCAAGCTTCAACCGGACGAGCGCAATTTTCTCTTTGATATACGTATTCATCTGATCAGTTGCCGCCAGAACAAGCGGCTGCTCACGATCTATACCATAAAGAATGACGTCTTTGATCTTCCCGGCAAAGTCCAATTCCGGATCGGTGATCATATCCGTGTCTTCCAGTAACAACGCGGTGAATTTGATAAACCAACCACCCAGGTCCTTGCGCTTTGGGTCCAGTTTCTCCTTAATATTGGGTTTGATCGATGTACCCGAAGAAAACTGGTTGAGGAGGCGGATGATCTTCCGGATGGCTTCGATCATTAATATATCCTTGTCCATAGATTTCCGGTTTAAGATGGAGAAGGCATCCCCTTCGGAATAGGAACGAGGCAGCCTTCAATGATTTCGAAAAATAGGAAAATATCCCGTAGATTTGAAAGTAGTTGTGCCGGAATGATAGCGGGTTGAATCCCTTTCGCCGGTATACGCCCATCATACAGGGGGTTGCCTGTAGCTTGGCTTGTTCTTCAAAAGCGTTTCAGGTATGGAAAACTTGGCCAATTGGATCTCTGAGAATCTCGACCGGACCGTGACCGGGCTGTCGACGTTTGTTATTCTCCTTTTTTTGTTCTGGTTCGTCCCCAGATTGATTCGCTCGTATCGCAGAGGAACCGGCAGCCGGGAAATCCCCCCTTTACCACCTCTGGACCTCCCGGAACAACCCCGTTTTTTTACGGCAGATTCCCGGGGCGATGAACTGACAGGAGCAGAGAAACCCTCCCTTCCGGAAATTCCCTTGAGCGAGGAGGACCGCAAGCAGGCCCAGGCTTATTGGGATAAAGAGAACTGACGGGAGACGGGGGACGGTGGACGATGGACGATGGACGATTTTTTCCTTAGCTATTGAATGAACACTGCATGAATACGATACTTCGCCCCCATGCGGAAGTTGAATTTGAGGAAGAACTGGCGCTGTTGGCGGCTCAGGATACGCATCGGCGCCCAGTTGGTTGGCGGCTATCCCCTCAGGCGGTAGTAACGTATATTTTGGGCGGAAAGCTGCCTCAGGGCCAGCCTGTTTCTCCGAAATATTACGGAGATCGCAGATTGGTTGAAATTGCCGTTGCCACGCTGGTTACTGACAGGGCCTTGCTTCTGGTAGGCTTGCCTGGGACGGCAAAAACCTGGCTGGCAGAACACCTTGCCGCCGCCATCAGCAGCGATTCCAGTTTACTGGTCCAGGGCACTGCAGGGCAAAGCGAGGAAGCGCTGAGGTACACCTGGAATTATGCGCGCCTGCTCACGGAGGGGCCCAGTCCTGCGGCGCTGGTACCTAGCCCCGTGATGCGCGCCATGCAGGAAGGGAAGCTTGTCCGGGTGGAAGAACTTACCCGGATGCCGACGGAAGTACAGGACTCTCTTATTACTACCCTTTCCGAAAAGATCATGCCGGTGCCGGAATTAAACACGGAGGTGCAAGCGGTAAGGGGGTTTAACTTGATTGCTACCTCCAATGACCGGGATCGCGGGGTGAACGAGTTATCCGGAGCATTAAAGCGCCGGTTCAATACAGTAGTGATGCCCCTTCCGGCTTCGCTGGAGGAAGAAGTGCTTATCGTTCAGAAAAGGATTGATCAATTGGGCGCAGCGCTCGACATGCTTCCCGGCGCCACCCCGGTAGAAGAGATCCGCAAGCTGGTAACTATTTTCCGGGAGCTGCGCAGCGGAAAAACCGAAGACGGCAAAAGGCAACTCAAATCTCCCGACAGCACCCTGAGCACCGCCGAAGCAATTTCCGTTATCCACAATGGGCAAGCTCTAGCCGTCCACTTTGGCGACGGAACGCTTCGGGCGGGGGATCTCGCCGCTGCGCTCACCGGCGCCGTCGTCAAAGATCCTGCCAGAGATCAGGCAGCCTGGAAGGAATACCTGGAAACGGTGATCAAAACCAGAGCGGATTGGAAGGAACTGTATGAGAAGTGCAGGGAATTAGGGTGAAATTCCTACCCATGCCTGCTCATCCGGTCGGCGGCGGCGCTCATCCAGGCCATCAACAAACCGCACACCACAAAAAAATACCCAAACAAGGCATTGTGGTAGGAAATGGGGATGGCGCTCATGGCGATCGCCAGTCCAATCAGCCAAACTAAGTGCCCGTACAGGTAAAACCCCCTGTTTTGAGGGCCTTGTGCAGGCCATTTTCCGGTTACCAAAGGGAGCAGCCACTTCCTGTCGCAGTAAAGCAGCCATGCATTCAACACTAAAAGCCCTGCCAGAACATAGGGTGTGCCGCGCCAATGCAGGGAGATGGTTATGACCAGAATGTTGGCGAGCATAGGGATAAGCATCAGCGCACCGGCTGTAATATACCGCAGCGTCAGCAAAACAAACCCGATGACCACCTGCGAATAAGCAATAAACCGCGCATACCCTCCCAGTCCGTATTCCCCCAACCGCTCCTCCAGCCACACCGGGCCGATCAGTCCGGGAAACCGGTGCTCGGCATACAATTTGCCCATTCCAGCAGTAAAGAATACCAGGCCTAAAAAAAAGCTGGTTCCGAAATAAGTTACTTTCCTGAACATGGGAAGAGGCATTTTTATCGGTTCACTCGGTTTTGGGAGGCTGGATAAACCGGCCCAGGACGATACCCGCGATAGCCATCACCATTATGGCGTACCTTAACTGAGGACCTTTTTTAACTCCTACTGCATCGGTTTTGTCCATAAACCATAAAACCCCCAACAAGACCGCTGCGCCCAACAAAAGGTAGTAGAAAATATGCAGTAATTTACGCATGACAAGCCTAATTTTTCCGTTTTGGCCGGAAAATCCTGAAAAGAATCTAATCGACAATCATAGACGCGCGGTCTAATTCCTGCTGGACGATAAATTCAGGCAAATCCCGGAACTCATATTGCTGATTGCGCAACCGAGGCGTAAACCCGGCTTCGCGGATAGCTTCCTGAATGCCATTGGCAGTAAACCGGAATCGTGCACCGGCGGCCGAAACGACGTTTTCTTCGATCATGATGCTGCCAAAATCGTTGGCGCCCGCATGCAGGCAGATCTGGGCAACTTGCTTGCCTACCGTGAGCCAGGAAGCCTGAATATTGGGGATATTCGGCAACATGATCCGGCTCAGGGCGATCATACGGATATACTCTTCCCCTGTGCAGGTATTGCGCGCCCGCTTGAGTTTCTTCAGGATCGTGTCCTCATCCTGGAAAGGCCAGGGGATAAACGCGATGAACCCTTTGGAGCCTTCCGGTTTCCTGGACTGCACCTCCCGGATTTTAACGAGGTGTTCCATGCGCTCGAGGTTCGTCTCAATATGGCCAAACATCATCGTTGCCGAAGTGGTCAGATTCAGTTGATGGGCGGCATGCATGATGTCGAGCCACTCCTGGGCGCCACATTTGCCTTTGGAGATCAGGCGCCTGACCCGGTCGTCCAGAATCTCTGCTCCGGCGCCGGGAAGAGAATCCAGCCCGGATTCTTTCAGCGCCCGAAGGACTTCGATATGTGTGGATTTTTCCAATTTGGTAATGTGCGCGACTTCAGGGGGGCCGAGGGCATGAAGTTTGAGCGCAGGGAAGAGCTGCTTAAGTTCTCGAAACAACCCGGTGTAATAGTCCAGCCCTAAATCGGGGTGGTGGCCACCCTGCAACAACAATTGCTCTCCCCCAAACCGGAACAGCTCTTCTATTTTTTCCTTGTAGGATTCAATAGAGGTAATATAGGACTCTTCGTGCCCCGGCCTCCGGTAAAAATTGCAGAATTTACAGTTGGCGATACAGACATTGGTGGTATTGGAGTTGCGGTCGATAATCCAGGTGACCACATTACCGGGAACATGCCGCTGTCGCAATTGAGCGCCTGCGTAAATCAGATCAGACACAGGCGCCTGTTCGAAAAGAAAAACGCCTTCTTCAGCGGTTAAAAATTCCAGGTTCAATGCCCGCTGCAATAAGTCGGATGTATGCATCTTGTCGTTCATTCTTGGAGTGACCAATCTATTCTCGCCGGATTTATCTGTGCCGGCGCCAGTATAACAAAGATAGCAAAGCTCCGGTTTGCAAAAAGCCGAAATCCTTTTAAGGAAGGTTTCAAGTAGGAGGAATGAGATCTCTGGGAAAAACTCTGGCATGATAAATAAATAAGTGGTATATTTGCCCCCGAAGTCGGAAAAATTGCGCGAAAGAGGGAACCAACAGTTCCCTCTTTCGCGTCTTAAGAGGTTCGGCGCGGTCGTCTACAAAATTCATGGAGGTGGAGATTACAGAAAAAATAGAGTCCTTACTACAGGAAAAGTTTCTGGAAGAAGCGTTTGCTGATTGCTTTATTGTTGAGGTCAAATTGGGCGCCGGCAATAAACTGGAAGTTTTTGCAGATAGCGATTCGGGTATGACCTTCGAGAAATGCCAAAAAATCAGCCGGTATCTGGAAGAGCATATCGATGCCGGAGGTTGGCTTGGCCCCCACTACGTGCTGGAGGTATCCTCCCCCGGAATCAGCCGGCCACTGCAGTTTTGGCGCCAATACCCGAGGAACGTTGGGCGTACCATTGAAGTGACCCTGCAGGATGGAACCAGGCGGAAAGGCGTGCTTCAGGCCGTTCATCCTGAAAGCATCGTTTTGTCAGAAGAAATAAACCGCAAGGAAGGGAAAAAGACGATAAAAGAAAAAGTAGAAACGGCAATTCCCTTCGGCCAGATTGATAAAACAATTGTAAAAGTTTCGTTTTAAAGCTTAAATACTATGATGAACCTGGTGGAAACCTTCTCGGAGTTCAAATCCGGGAAGAATATCGATCGCCCAACCATGGTGCGCGTGCTCGAGGACGTATTCCGCACGCTGATCCGAAAGAAATTTGGTTCGGACGACAATTTCGACGTCATTGTAAACACGCAGAAAGGCGATCTGGAGCTTTGGAGGGTCCGCGAAATCGTCCCCGACGGGGAAGTGACCGACGACCGCAGCCAAATCTCCATTTCCGAAGCATTGTCAATCGACGCCGACTATGAAGTCGGTGAAGAATGCTACGAACAGCTCAAACTTGAAGACTTCGGGCGCCGGGCCATTATGGCTGCCCGCCAGACCTTGATCTCCAGGATCATGGAACTGGAAAAAGATGAGGTGTTCCGCAGGTACAACGAACGGGTCGGCGACATTATCACCGGCGAAGTCAAGCAAATCTTGAAAAAAGAGATCCTGGTGGTTGACGACGCCACAGGTAACGAACTGGTCCTCCCCCGCACCGAAATGATCAAAGGCGACTTTTTCCGCAAGGATGATGTCGTCCGCGCGGTGATACGCAAAGTGGATATGCGCAACAACAATCCGGTGGTAATTCTCTCCCGCACGGATAATATGTTCCTCGAAAAACTGCTCGAACAGGAAGTGCCCGAGATCGAGGACGGGCTGATCAGCATCAAGAAAATCGTCCGGATACCCGGGGAGCGTGCCAAAGTTGCGGTAGAATCTTACGATGATCGCATCGATCCGGTAGGCGCTTGTGTCGGGATGAAAGGCGCCCGCATTCATGGCATTGTCCGCGAACTGCGAAATGAAAATATCGACATTGTCAACTTCACCAACAACGTCACCCTTTTCATTCAACGTGCGCTGACTCCGGCTAAGGTGTCGAGTATCGACCTCAACATGGATAAGATGCACGCCAATGTCTACCTCGATCCCGATCAGGTTTCCCTGGCCATTGGCAAAGGCGGCACCAACATCAAACTGGCCAGCCAATTGACCGGATTTGAAATTGACGTGTACCGGAACAATGAAGAATACGAAATCGACGACGTGGATCTCGAGGAATTTGCAGACGAAATCGAAGGCTGGATCATCGATGCACTCAAAGCCATTGGCTGCGATACAGCCAAAAGCGTGCTTTCCCTGAGTAAAGAAGAATTGATCCGGCGCACCGACCTGGAAGAAGAAACCATTGAAGATTTGTTGAAGATCCTTGCCGCAGAATTTGAGGACTAATTCAGCAAATTTCAATAAAACAAGGCGGAAACGAACTCTTTTCTTTAAGTTTGTGTTCGGTTTTCAAAAGGAAATTTTAGTCTAAATATCCAGAATGACGAAATCTTTAGTAAAGATTGCCAAGGAACTTAATGTCGGTACCACTACTATTGTCGAATTCCTCAACAATAGCGGATTTGACATTGACAATAAGCCCAATGCCAAAATCACCGACGAAATGTATGCCCGTTTGCTGAAAGAGTTCCAACGGTCAATCGATGATAAAGAGGCCTCCAAACATGTCAATATCGGCGTACGCAGCAAAAGCAGCGACCAGGAAAGCGGAGGAACCGCCTTCCGGGACCGCCAGGAAACGGCGGTAGAGGAGAAACCGGTAGAAGAAGAACGACCCCGTGTCAAGCTGCAGCGCCCTACCGTTCTGGGTAAAATAGACCTCAGCAAACGCCTTCACGACAGAGGCAAAGATAAACCCGAAATTCATATCCATCCTTCAGAAGAAAGCCGTCATCAGGAGCCTGCTGAGGTAAAAGAACCGGTAAAAGAGGCACTGCCCCCTCAGGAGACTCCCCCCCCTGTTGCCGAGCCTGCGGTGTCGGTAGTGGAAGAACCCGTGGTCGCAACACCTGCTGAACCCGGAGGACCCGAAGAAAAAACGGCAGAGGAAAACGCCGGAATCTACCGCGCCGATACACCGGAACTCCGGGGCCTGAAAATCCTGGGGAAAATTGATACCGACCGGTTTGATAAGAAAAAGAAGAAGGATTCTAAAGAGGTCAAACGCAGCCCGGGAGAAACAGAGAAACCCGGGAGCGCTTCTGCTCAGCCAGGAGGCGCCTCGCCTACGAAAGAAAGGCAAGGAGGAACAACCCGTTCCGGAGCTCCCGGCGCCCCCAAACCAGAAGGCTCCGGAGGGGACAAAACACCCACCGACGGCTTGTCGGAAGAGGAACGCAAAAAACGCAAACGCAAACGCAAAAAAGTAGGCGCAGGAGGCGAAGGCCAGAATAAACCTTCAGAAGGCGCCCGTGGACAAGGCCAGGACAGGCAACGGCCTCCAGCCAGCCGCGGGGTGGTTAGAGAAGAATCAAAAGAGGTTTCTCAAAAAGAAATCGAAGACAAGATCAAAGCCACAATGGCCCGCCTGTCTGGCGGAGGGAAGAAAAAACGCCAAAAACTACAACGCGATAAGCGGGACCGCTTCCGGGAACGCCAGGAACAACTGGAACAGGAAGCCTCTAACGCTAAACTAGAAGTAACGGAATTTATCACGGTACAGGAACTCGCCAACGTCATGGACGTTCCCGCTGCCGAAGTGATTATGGCCTGCCTTAACCTCGGGGTCATGGTATCCATCAACCAGCGCCTCGACGCCGAAATCATCGAACTGGTCGCCAGCGAATTCGGTCACGAAGTCGAATTCATTTCGGTGGAAGAACAAACAGACGAAGAAATCCTCCTCGATGACGACCCCGAAGACCTGCGCCCAAGATCGCCTATTGTGACCGTCATGGGCCATGTCGACCACGGGAAAACCTCTCTTTTGGACTATATCCGCCATGCCAATGTGGTTGCAGGCGAAGCCGGCGGGATTACCCAGCATATCGGCGCCTATGAATTCGTTACCGAGGAAGGAAAAAAAGTCACTTTCCTCGATACGCCGGGCCACGAAGCGTTTACCGCCATGCGCGCCCGGGGCGCCAAAGTCACCGATATTGCCGTGATCATTGTGGCCGCTGACGACAGTATCATGCCCCAAACCAAAGAAGCTATAAGCCACGCCCAAGCTGCTGGTGTTCCCATCGTTTTTGCTATCAACAAAATCGATAAAGCCGACGCTCAACCGGAAAAAATCAAACAGGAACTCGCTTCCATGAATTTTCTCGTGGAGGAATGGGGCGGTAAATACCAGTCCCAGGATATTTCAGCAAAAAAAGGCACCGGCGTTGCCGAATTACTTGAGAAAATTCTCCTGGAAGCCGAAATCCTCGACCTGAAAGCCAACCCTGCACGCCAGGCTGTTGGCGCCGTCCTCGAAGCTTCCCTGGACAAAGGCCGCGGGTATATCTCGAAAATGCTGGTCCAAAACGGAACATTGCGTATCGGCGATTCGATCGTTGCCGGCGAATATTCCGGCAAAGTGCGCGCCATGCTCAACGAACGAGGGAAGCGCCTTACCGAGGCTGGCCCCTCCGCTCCGGTCATGGTACTTGGTTTGGGAGGAGCCCCCCAAGCCGGCGACCGCTTCAAAGTAGTAGATAGCGACCAGGAAGCCCGCCAGATTGCCTCCAAAAGAGGCCAGATCATCCGCGAACAGGCAAACCGCGCCACCAAGCGGATTTCGCTCGACGAAATCGGCCGCCGGCTTGCCCTTGGGAACTTCAAGGAATTAAATCTGATCGTTAAAGGGGATGTGGATGGCTCCGTCGAAGCATTATCCGATTCGCTGATTAAACTTTCAATCGAGAAAGTCCAGGTCAACGTCATTCACAAAGCCGTCGGCCAAATTGCCGAATCCGACATTTTGCTCGCTTCCGCTTCAGACGCTATCGTTATCGGATTCCAGGTCCGCCCTTCCAGCGGCGCCCGTAAGCTGGCAGAACAGGAAGGCGTACAGATCAAAACGTATTCCATCATTTACGAAGCGATCGAGGAAATTAAATCGGCCATCGAAGGGATGCTTGAACCCACAAAGGAGGAACATATTTCCGGGTTGGTAGAAGTCCGCGAGGTCTACAAAATCAGCAAAGTAGGTACAATCGCCGGGTGCCAGGTCCAGGAAGGCAAAATCTCCCGGAACAGCAACATCCGCCTGGTTCGCGACGGCATCGTCATCTTCCCAACCCGCGAAGGCGCCCATGGAGAAGTCGCTTCCCTGCGCCGCTTTAAAGAAGATGTTAAGGAGGTCAAATCTGGCATGGAATGCGGGATTGGGATCAAAAACTTCAACGATATTAAGGTCGGGGATATCATTGAGGTCTACGAAGTAGTAGAAATCAAGCAGAAACTCTAAATGAAAATCCTACGTCCGGGTCTTTTTGCCGTGATCGCATTGCTCCTGGCCTGTGATCGCCAGGTTTCTTCGTACATGCAAACCCCTCCGGCATCCGGATCCTCCATCCCGGAAAATATCCGGATCGATTCCGCAGGAGATTTTTCAGCCTATGGCCCCTGCGAGCCCAGCATCGCCATCAATCCCTTGAACCCAAGCCAATTAGTTGCTGGGGCGATCCTGGATCGGGTATATGTTTCCGGCGATAGCGGCCGGACATGGTCGAAAAGCCAGCTTTCTTCCCCTTATGGCGTTTTTGGCGACCCGGTTATCCTGGCAGATTTTTCGGGCAATTTCTTTTATGCCCACCTTTCAGACCCGTCCGGCAAACAGTGGAGAGACCCAACCATTCTCGACCGAATTGTCATCCAGAAATCCTCCGATGGCGGAAAAACCTGGTCGGAAGGCGGCTTTACCGGGCTGGACCATCCCAGGGATCAGGACAAACAATGGTTGGTCGCCGATCCTAGAACCAATTACCTTTACATTACATGGACTGAATTCGATCAATATGCCAGCGCCTCGCCGGAGGACAAATCCCGCATCCTGTTTTCCAAATCGCTGGATCAAGGCAGCGCCTGGTCACCGCCTGTTCAGATTAACCGTCTGGAAGGCGATTGCCTCGACGACGATAAGACGACAGAAGGCGCCGTTCCCGCCGTGGGGCCCAATGGGGAAATTTATGTGGCCTGGGCCTTCGATGGCAAGATCTATTTCGACCGTTCCCTGGATGGCGGAGTATCCTGGCTGGAAGAAGACATCCTGGTGTCGGAACAGCCGGGAGGCTGGACGTTTGACGTTCCTGGGATCAGCCGGTGTAACGGGCTTCCGGTTACAGTTACCGACCTCTCCCATGGACCATACCGGGGGGCAGTATACGTGAATTGGAGCGATCAGCGCATGGGTCCGGAAGACACCGACGTTTGGGTGGCCAGATCCGCCGATGGCGGAAAAACCTGGTCCTCTCCGGTGCGGGTAAACGACGACCCTCCCGGCAAGCATCAATTCTTTACCTGGATGGCGGCTGACCCCGTCACGGGTTTTCTTTACGTCGTTTTCTACGACCGCAGGCATCACGACGGTACCCAAACCGACGTTTACCTGGCGGTGTCCAAAGACGGAGGGAAGACCTTTAAAAACAGGAAGATCAGCGCCAACCCTTTTCAGCCGGCATCTTCCGTTTTCTTTGGCGATTACAACCATATCAGTGTCCACAATGGCGTTGTTCGCCCTATTTGGACCCGCGCAGACGGCACGCGGTTAAGTGTATGGACAGCCCTTATCAAGGAGTAATGCGGCTTAGTCCAAGCGCATTAGACGTTTCCGGTTTGATCAGCGTTGCGAAGAGAGCGGACAGCGCTCCTCCCCGATTATGACAAATGAGCGGAGGCGCCCAACGGCATATACAAAAGCAGGGCTTCGTATAAAAGCAAAGCGGGGAATGGACCCTGTGTCATTCCCCGCTTTATTTAGTATAGAAGTAAACGAAAAGAGATCAATCCTTACCTCATTAAGCGCGGTTAAGTAAAAAAGATTTTGGCAACAACAGCAACAGTTCCTGGCGTACTACAATCTTCGAGTCGTTGAGTTTGTTCCACTTCATGATGTCGTCCACGCTGGTTTGGAACAACTTGGCCACTTGCTCCAGGTTATCGCCTTTGGAAACTACATACGTGGTGCGGAACGCATTTTTTCCCGCCGCTTTCTCTTCGGTGCTGGACAAATAGTCGCGCAAGGCAAGGGTGGCTTTTTCGTTTGGCAAAATAAGGAAATACCCTTCTTTGCTTTCCGGAATAATGCCCTGAACGAAGGCCGGGTTGAGGCGGGCGAGCAACGTGAGGTTCGCTCCGGTTACCCGGGCAATTTCGCCAAAAGAAACCCGGCGGTAGATGCGCAGCGTCCGGAGTTCCGGAGTGAAATAACTCATGCTGCTTGGCCGAAGGTTGTGCTGCCGGTGAAACTTAGCCACATACGCCGCCGCAATGAAGGCCGGAACGTAACGTTGGGTTTCTTTTGGCAGGTAATCCTTAACCTTCCAGTAATCTTTGGTTCCTGCCATGCGAATTGCCTCGTCTACTTTGCCGGCGCCGCTGTTATAGGCAGCCAGAACCAAAGCCCAATCGCCAAACTTGTTGTGCAGGAATTTTAACATCTTCATCGCTGCTTCTGTAGAACGGTAGATGTCCATGCGTTCGTCGACGCCGTTTCCTACCTGAAGCCCAAAATGGCGGGCGGAAACGGACATCAGCTGCCATACGCCGGTTGCGCCGACGGGCGATTTGATCGTAATCAGGAGACCTGATTCGATCAGCGGTAAGTATTTCAGTTCTTCAGGAAGTCCGTGAGCGCGCAGTTGGTGCTCGAAAATCGGGAAGTACAGGTTCGTCCGGCCCAGAATTGCTTCGGTTTCCGTTTTTCCAGTGATGACGTATTGCCGGATACGGCTCATCACTTGTTCGTTGGATTGGACGGGAACCGGGAGTTGGAGTTTAACCAGGCGGTCTTTGACTGTCTGGCTGTTCCAGTTTGACGCGGCCTCGGGATTAGAGACTGCTTGTAACTGGAGGGGTGTGTTAGTCATTACCACCATTGCAGCCAAAGCCACAATAGTAGCAACGCGTGTCCATGGGAAATACATTATAACAAATTTAGTGAACAAATACCGGCTGCCTTGAATTACCGGGCCAGCCAGCCTTTAACCAGGGTTGTTTTATATTGATTTGGATATGTCGTAACTCATTAAAAAACAAAACCTTGCGAAATAACGCTTCTGCAAAGCTATGGCCTTTTAGCGTTCAAAGCAATGTTTTCGCTTTTTGAACACTTTTATGACGCAAGAGGAACGTTTAGGCCACTCCATAAATTATTTTGTTTTTTTTGATACAAAAACTTTCTTTTTGCTTGTTTTCGCACAAAACCCAAATAAACACCATCTTTATGCTTAAAGACAAAACAATTTGAATGGCTTTTTTTAGTGATAAATTAATAATTTTGTGACAATTTCGTGACACTAAATATGTTTTATACAATTTTTTAGCATTATAATTGCGTAAATGCATGCTGTCTCACAGAATTTGTTTTAAAAAGGCTTCGTGAATAGGTGTTTTCAGGCGCCTTGTGCGTTCCCCGTTTGGGCAGTTTTTTCAGTACAATATTATTCCAACTTAATAAGCGCTTAATTTGTTCCCTAAATCGAATTATGGCTGTCCCTGCGGGGTGAATGAATTACCGAAAAAGTGGAAAAGCGATGAGCACTCCTTTTAAAATTCTTGCTTTTGGCATTGCCAGGGACATCCTGGGCCGCCCTGCTTTGAATATGGATTGGGATGGACCCCTTACGGTAGGCGAGTTGAGGGAGGCGCTGATCCGGCAGTTTCCGGAGCTGGCCCGGCTTAAATCGCTGGCAATTGCCGTGAACTCCGAATATGCACAGGACGGGAACCTGATTAAAGAGGGCGATGAGATTGCGCTGATTCCCCCGGTTAGTGGAGGATAACACCTCTTTTTTGGGGGATTATTCCAATTATGAGGAAAAAAAAACGTTTTTATCCAAAAACAAATCCATTGAACAAACTGATTCTTCAATCCAAAATTTGGGGCGTTTTCGTGCTCATTACCTTTGTTGCTCCTGCAATGAGCGCCCAGAAAACTCCATGCCAGATTCCCGCTAATCCGCTTGGCAAGAAACCCCAGGTGGACATCAAGAAGTACCCCGATAAGGCCGTGATTCAGATCAATGCGTTTCCAGCGGTGGAATATTTTTTTGCCCCTGAGGAAAAGGAGGACTTCCCCTCCAGTGTATATGACGTTACGTTTTCAGACATTCAAATAGTCAAGGTCGGAGAACCTTGCCAGTTGGCTATTGTCGGCATGACAATCCAGAATATGAAAAAAGCTTCCAAGGTATACCACTACCGGGTTGAGCCTCCCGTATCTGCATCTACCGAGGAGGTTACTGAAAACCTTAAGAAAAACATCGACCGGGAGGTTCAGATTTCCGGAGCGTTGGAAGTCAAGTCTAAAAAGATCCGGATCATCGTTTGGGATAATCAAAGCGTCGACGGCGACAGCCTGTCCATTTTTCTCAATGGCGTTCCTGTGGTGGAGCATTATGCGCTCGTAAAACAACCCCGCGCCTTTGAAGCCACCTTGAGCGACGGGCCTAACGTACTAACCCTTTTTGCCCATAACCTGGGTAAGTTCTCCCCAAATACGGCTGCGATAACGATCGATGACGGGAAGGCCAAGCAAACCCGCATCCTTTCTTCTACCCTCCAGAAATGCGAGGCGATAGAACTGGTGCTTAAAGAATAGCTAGGGGCGCCCCGCCAGCAAAGCCATGGCCCCGATAATCAGCACGTCCTGGACGAAATGGATGAACCATGCCCAGAACATCCCTCTGGTTTCTACTACCGATTTCGCCAGCACATAGCCGAGCACGCCGGCCATCAGCACGCCCAATATTCCGTTGGGCATCCCCGCGTAGTGCGGAAGGCCAAATAAAATTGCCGAAATCAGACAAATGGCTTGCGCGGACATCCGGCCGCTCAATAGAACGATCAGGTTAAACCGAAAAAGGACTTCCTCCGCCAAGGCGTTCATGGCGGCGAATAACAAAATCCAGGGCAGCCAAGCCAACAAGCGGCTCCAGACAGGGGTTCCCTGTCCGAGTTGCAAACCCATAAAAATCCCCGTTACCACGCTGATGACGACCAGCATGGACCATCCCACGGATCTCCAACCCTCTCCTTCTTTTATTCCGAGCCATACCAGCCGCCCGGCAGGAGCGCCTGAGTCCCCTGCCCGGAAGTACTCCATAAATGAGCCTGGCCGGAGGACATAAGCCAGGACCAAAACAGCCAGGACCAGGACAAAGACCCCACTTTGGTAAACCGCGTGCTGGTCGAGGTAGGGATTCCCCTGGATGAATCCGGGCAGATGGGCTTTTGCATACCTTCCAAGCCAAAGTAGAACGCCCGTATATATAAGTGTAAGTCCGACAGGGACTAACGAAAAAAGTGCGGATCGAAGAGCATGTTTCATGTTTTTTTATTTGCAAAAAAAGCAAAAGGGATGGAAGAAATTTTCGGCCCTTGCGTAGTAAAGGATGAAAAAAGGAAAGAAACTATTTTCTATCACATTTAATCCTTTATTACTATGAAAACGAATTTCTTAAAATGGACCGGATTATTTGCCCTTATGTTTGGATCGGTCATGCTTTTTACCCAATGCAATACGGATGTTAATGGAATGGGCCCGGAGGATTTTCAAGGGAATCTTCAGTGGGGCAACGGACGGGGAAGGGGCGCGCAAAGCGGCGGGCAAGCCGGCGCATCCACCCGGCAGGGAGAAAAAGGGCTTCCGAAAGAGGCGGTTTGCACATGCCTGGCAACCAATTTCCCAATAGAAACCCTGTCTGATGCAGAGAAAGAAAGCCTGATGTTCATGGCGGAAGAAGAAAAACTCGCACGGGACGTCTATCTGGGGTTATATGCCAAATGGCAAAGCCCGGTATTCAGCAATATCGCCAGTTCGGAACAACGCCATATGGATGCTATTAACTGCCTCCTGACCAAGTACACACTGAAAGACCCGGTGGGCGACCATGCCGCCGGAGTATTTACCAACAAGGCGTTACAGAACCTTTACGCAAAACTCATTGCCGAGGGGTCGGAAGCTCTGGAGGCTGCTTTCCGGGTGGGCGCTACCATTGAAGACCTGGATATCGCCGATTTGCTTAAAGCCTCTGATGCATCGGACAATCAGGATATCAAAGCGGTATTTGGCGAATTGACCAAAGGATCGCGGAATCACCTTCGCGCCTTTACTAAAAACCTAACTAATTTGGAAGCCAGCTACACGCCGCAATATATCAGCAAAGAGCTGTTCGACAACATTCTGAGCCAGGATCAGGAACGCGGCGGTTCGATTTGCGGGGTTTGCCCAAATAATCAAGGCGGAGGAAATAGACCTCAGGGCAGCAATTGCAATGGCGCAGGACAAGGAAATAACGGAAAAGGCGCCAATGTAGGCAACTGTACTGGCGCCGGCCAGGGTACGAACCAAGGAAATAATGGAAAAGGGCGCGGAAGAGGATAGCTTGGAGGAGTTAACAGCGCGGTTGACAGCGCACCTCCCCAAAAGGGCTTCAGAAAGTGCCGGAGTGCTTTTCTGAAGCCCCTTTTATTATCTTTACTCAAGAATAGGAAAGCTCATGCTCGTTCCAAAATCCATCTGCAAAGGGTTGAGCGATGCGGAAATTCTCCGGAAATCGATCGAAGAAGTCGATTTCTTTTCCTGCCTTTACGATAGGTATGAGGGCAAACTCCTCCGGTACATCCACCGCATAGCCCAAATTTCGGACACGGAAGCAGAGGATATTCTCCAGGATGCATTTGTGAAAATCTGGAAAAATCTGTATGCCATTGATCCGGAGTTGAAGCTGTCGAGCTGGGTTTATCGCATTGTGCACAATGAAACGGTTTCCTGGATACGCCGGAAAACGTCTTATGGGAAAGACCGGAACATTCCGTGGAAAGAATCCTTTGATAGGGCTGTTGAACCAAGCCTGCCCGGAGAAGGGGAAGAAAACCCGGGCCAGGAAGGCCGGATCCGGTTATTATTGGAGCAGCTTCCCCTGGTTTCCCGCGAGGTGCTGGCGTTGAAATTCTTTGAGGAAATGAGTTACGCCGAAATTTCGGATGTGTTAAAGATCCCGGAGGGGACGGTGGCGACCCGGATTAATCGGGCAAAAAAAGCATTTGCGGAACTGGCGGCAAAAAACAAGCTCTCTTTCGAATTTTAAACTTGCGATCATGGAAGGTTCGGAAAAACTACTGGCTAAAATAAAAGGGCAGCAGATCAAGCCTAAGCCAAAGTGGCAATTTTGGGCGCAGCGAAGCCTGGCAGGAGCAGGCTTTGCACTTGCGGTGCTCTTAGGCGCTTTGGCGTTCTCTATTCTTCTGTTTGCCATTCAGCAAACCGATTTTAACGTGTTAAGCCATTTAGGGCATTCCCATTTGGAGCTTTTCCTTGGGCTACTGCCTTTTTTCTGGATTGGCTTGCTGATCCTGGCTTTACTCACGGGAATGTACGGCATTCGTCACTCGGCCAGAGGGTATAAGTTCACACTGGCCAGGCAAATGGGGTACAGCGCGGCGCTAAGCATTTTATTGGGCGCTTTGTTCTTTATTACAGGAGGGGCTTCCTATCTGGAAAAAGCGTTTGCCATTCAGGTGAGTCTTTACGAAAGCATCCAGGAAAAAAAGATTAAACTCTGGATGATGCCGGAACAAGGCCAACTGGCCGGGCAAATCATGGAGGTTTCTCCATCGGCCCTCCAATTGGTGGATTTTTTTGGCAAAAGGTGGACTATTGACTATGACAGCGCATTCGTCCCACCAGTGGTCCTGCTCGAATCGGGAGAGGAAATTAAACTCCTGGGAAAAAAGCATGGAAATAACCTTTTTGTGGCCGAAGACATCCGGCCCTGGCAAGGCCCCGGGAGCCGCAATGGAACGCGTGGAGGAGGCCCTCCATGGGAAAACAACCAAAAAAAAGGGAGGAAGGGCTATTAAATCTTTGGCCTCATTCCCGCGAAAATCGCGTTATTTCCTTGGAGCAAGCGGTTGCCCTTCCGATATTGTGAAGTCGGAGCGCAACCGTTTTTTTATCCATAAACCTGAACCAATATGAAACCACTCTGGGGAATTGATATGGGAGGAACGAAAATCGAAGGGGTAATCCTGCGAAGCAAAGACGACCCCGAGGTTCTGACCCGTCTGCGGGTACCCACAGAAAAAGAAGGAGGATACGACCACATTATCGGCCAAATTGGAAAACTGGTAGACCTGATGCGCAAGGATTCCGGCCTGCAACCTGAGATTATCGGAATGGGCCATCCGGGCGCCCTCGATCCTCAAACCCAAACGATGAAAAACAGCAACACTACCGTAGTGAACGGGATGCCTTTTAAACGAGACCTCGAGGCAGCCCTGAACATTCCTTTTGTGCTGGCTAACGATGCGAATTGTTTTGCTGTTGCTGAAACCAATATGGGTGCGGTGAAAACCTACATGCCGGAAGCCCGAATGGTGTTTGGGGTGATTATGGGCACTGGCGTTGGCGGCGGTATTGTCATCGACGGGAAAGTGTGGAATGGGCGGCAGGGTATCGGAGGGGAGTGGGGGCATAGCTACCTGGATGATTCAGGCGGCGTTTGTTATTGCGGGAAAACAGGTTGTGTCGAAACCTTGCTATGCGGCCCGGCAACAGAACGGTACTATGCTAGCATCAGCGGCGTGCAGCGGCCTTTACCGGAAATCGTTGAACTATACGATGCCGGCGACCCGGCTGCCCTCGAAACCCTCGATCGCTTGATGCACTTTTTTGGCAAAGGCATTTCCAATATCATTAATATCCTGGATCCGGATGTGATCGTATTGGGGGGAGGAGTTGGGAACATCGATCTCCTATACACCGCAGGGGTAGAAAAGGCTAAAGAATTCGTATTTAACCTGCGCCTGGACACCGTCTTTCTTAGACCCCAGCTAGGAGACAGCGCAGGCGTTTTTGGCGCCGCTTATCTGGTAGCCTGAATCGTTCAGTTTGTCGAATAAAATGGCGGTTCATCCTGGAAAAAAACACTTTTGTGATGCAACTTTTTAGAACAAACGACGTCTTTAATGAAGAGTTGACAATGAAAAAGACGAGCGGACCGGGGTCCACTCGTCTTCAACAAGATAGAGTTTTTTCATACTAATCCTGTTTGCCGTTGCCGTCGCATAATTATGTACGGCAACTTTTTTTATTATGGCCAAAAGTAAGGCAATTCTCTGGAATTGAAAAAATCTTTTTTTCCACAGCGTGCCTTACCATCCCGGCAGGAAGTTCAATCCAAACCCGCCTTTGGCATTTTTCACCAGCGGTACCGCATAGAACGGCTCCAATACCAATGCGCCAAACAGGTTAACCCTCAAGGAAGCCCCAGCGCTAAATAGCGGGTTTACCTTGGCGAACCCTGACTCGTTCTGATCTTTAAACTGGTCGAAATCAAACCAAGCCAAGCCTCCATCCAAGAAGAAGTTGAGGTCGGTAAATAAAAAGTTCGTAGGGATCAGCGATAGTTGCTTGGGGCCGGTAAACGGGATGCGCACCTCGAAGTTGCCCAGCAGGATGCTCGACCCGAACAGGTTGTCTTCCTGAATGACGCCTTTGACCAGGAGGTCGTTGGTCACATCCGAATTGAACCCGCGCACAAACCAGGGGCTGCCCAGATACATCGGATACAAACGGCGCCCATCTTGTCCGTAGCGGCCATAGTGCATCACACGGGCGGCTAAAGCAATGGGCTTGAAAAACCGGTACGCCCGCATATCGGCTGTCGCAGCGAAGAACGAAAATTCGCCCATGTATTGCCTTGCCTCCAGGCGGTACCGATGCCCATTAAGGGGCGACGTAAGACCAAAGAAGGAGTTGTCTCCTACGGCAGCTGTGCCAAGGCTCCAGAGACTAAACCCGGCAGGCGCATCCAGCCGGTCGCGGTCGCGGTATACCAACTGGCCAAACCCGTCGTAGTAGTTGCTCTCCCGGATAAGGCTCTCGCTGTACAGCGTGAAATCAATGTCGGCTTCCAGACGGAACGTACTGGAAAACGGCAGTTGGGTAAAGAGCCCCACCCGGTCCTGGAAAACCCGCTCAGTCAGAAAGGTCCATTTTTCGAACAAGATATTCTTTGGGCAATCCGCACAAGGAAGGGTGTCGAGGGTGATGTCCTCGATCGCAAAATTGCGGAAAGGAATATGGGAAAGCGACGCGCCGTAGTGCAGTTTGTTCTTGCGGTTGAGGTAAGCTACGGAGCCCCCGAAGTCCTGGATTTCGCCGTTCATCGCCAGGCTGACGAAGAACTGGTTATTGCCCAAAATATCGCTGAACAGCATATCGATGGCCCCTGCCAACCCGGTCGTTGTACCGATGGTATTACTGGTGCCTACTCCAAGTCCGCCGCCGCCGCCAATATAATCCAATTTGAATTTGGACTTGAACGGCACTTTTTGGGTTGCCGCATACGAAGCAATGGTGTTGTCGCTTATCGTAGCGAGCTGAGCGTCAACGATGCTTTTCACGGTGCGGTTTAGACGAGGCAGAAAAGCGGCTTCCAGCGTGACGACGGTGGGGTCGACTTCCTGGTTTAGCCAGTCTTTTTCTTCCGCCCGGTAGATGCTGTATCCGCGCTTATTATAAAGGGTAAAAAGGACTCTGTTTTGGCGGCGGTCAACCGAAATCGCCGGAGAATAATGCGCAATGCCGCTGATCCCTGTAGCCAGGTCAGTCAGTTGAAAAACCTTGGCTGTCTGGGGTTCGAAGCGGTAAAGGTTGCGGTACCCGTCCCGGTTAGACAGGAAGAAGATGTGGCCTTCGGTGTCGAACAGGGGGTTGAGGTTATCGGCTCCGGGGAAAATATCGATATGGTCTACTGCCCGGGTCGTCATATCCATAATGGCGAGGTTGTACGTCAGTTTGCCGTACGTTCTTCCTTTTTCAAAAGCCAGCTGATCGGTAGAGAAAACGATTTGCTGCCCGTCTTCTCCCCAACTGGCGTGGATTTCGGAGTAGCGGTCGTTGGTCAGCCGGGTAAGTTGCTTGGACCTCAGGTCGTAAAGAAACAGGTCGGTTTGGCCATCGACGAGGCCGGAGAGCAGGATTTTTTCCCCTTTGGGCGCCCAACTGGGATTGGCGAAAGCGGGAAGGTCTTTGATCGGGCCTTCTTCCAGCGTTTTGCCGGTGAGCGGGTCTTTGATAATCAGAATATTGCGCCCTTTACTGAAACCGACGAAGGCTACCCGGCGGCTGTCAGGCGACCAGGTCCCGGAGGATTCGATAAAATCAAAAAAGTCAATATCCCCGGAGCGGCTGGTGCTGGCTACGGTTTTAATGATCTTTCCCGTGCCCGCATCAGCCAGAAAAATATCGGTGGAAAACAGGTTTTTTTCCGAAAGGAAAAGAATATAGCGGCCGTTAGGACTCAAGGAGGGAGAGATGTTCATATTGCCCCCGTCCTGCTCATCCAGGACCGCCTTCCCGGGTATCTTTTTTTCCTTTCCATCGACAAAAGGCTGGAATTGTTTCTCCAAAGCTTCCTGCCAGAGTTTGGAAAGGTCTTCCTTTTTCATATTGAGCACCATGGGTATGGCGACATCTACGCCATAGAGGTAGATTGCCCGGAAGAAGGGTTCGATGACGTCGTCGCCTTTCAGCCCGGTGAGGAAGACCCAGAATGCGTGCCCATAACGGTAGGGAAAGTATTTGGGGTTGTTCATTTGGTCGAGGGTGGGCACATCTTTATTGACTACGGCGTCCCGCATCCACATGGCGGTATGCGCGTCTACGCTGCCGATCGACATGTATTCTGCCATCCCTTCAACAATCCAAAGCGGAAGGTTGCCCAGGTTTTGGAGCGAGCTGGAGTCGCCTCCCAAAATGGCGTTGAACTGGAACGCATGGACCAGTTCATGGCCGAGCACCTGTATAGTCGCCTGGTTGGAGACGTTGATGGGCATGATGACCCGGTTTTTGAAAGCCTCCGTAACGCCACCAGTCCCGGCGCCTACCTGCCCGCTGATCGAGTTGGTTTGCTGAAAGTCCGGGTGGTCGTTGTAAAAGATCAGCGGATTGCGGCTCAGAATGGTGTCGTTCAGAATGTTTTGGTGGAAGCGGTACCACATTTCGGACGCTCCCGCCAATTCGTTGCGGCGCTCCGGGTTGTTCAGATAGGAGTAAATTTCAAAATTGGAGCTTTGGTAAACCTGGAAGTCGAAATTTTCGTAAATCGGTTTGTTTCTTCCAAAGTACTGCGCTTGTGCCGGAGAAAGGACTGCGCTGAGAAGGCTGCCCCAGATGGCAAAACGAATTAATGCTTTCATAGGTGAATGATTGTTTCTTCATTACTCATAACACACAGACGCCCTCCAACAGGTTGAAAGATAGCCCTCCCGGCCGTTAATGTTTTCTTAAACACTGCGTTTTGGTTGCGCGCCTGACATTTTCATCGGGAAGTTAAGGCATTTATACGCTATGGCAACAGGTTTTGTGCTTTTTGCTTTGGGCTTCTCCGCTCCTTTAAAGGACGGGGAAAGCGAGGGAAAAAATGGCTTTCCCGGACCAGGGTTTAATAGTTACCTTGTTTCAACGCCTGATTTAGGGTTTCAGATCACAGGGATTCTATATTTTTAGCGATCTTTTTATCAGAAAACCATACCTAAATAGATCATTATGCTACGGGGTATCCTTCTTCTCGGTTTGCCGCTGTTCTTCATTCGGGTTCTTTTGGCTCAACCCACGTTACCCACTCCTTTTGAACGGGGCGTCAACCGCTCGGCAACCTATGCCGAAACCATAGCTTTTTACCAGCAATTGGCGCGAAAATATCCCAGAACGTTTAAGTTGCAAGCGCATGGGGCAACGGACGCGGGATTTCCCCTTCATCTGGGTATCCTGTCGGCAGATGGGACGTTCACCCCTGAGAAAGCAGCCGGTAGAGAAAAATGCGTACTGTTCATCAACAACGCGATTCATCCCGGAGAACCCGATGGCGTCGACGCCTCCATGCTCCTGTTGCGGGATCTACTTTCCGATCCGGAACGGCTTCGGGCACTGGATCAGGTGGTACTCCTCGTGGTGCCGTTTTACAATATCGGCGGAGGGCTTAACCGGACGTCCTTTAGCCGCGCCAACCAGAATGGCCCCGAAGCCTACGGATTTCGGGGCAATGCCCGCAACCTTGACCTCAACCGGGATTTCATCAAGTGCGACTCCCGCAACGCCCAAACGTTTAATAAAATCTATGCGCAGTGGAGGCCCCATGTGTTTGTGGATACCCACGTATCTAACGGAGCGGATTATCCGTACACCATGACCCTCATTGCTACCCAGCACAACAAACTCGAACCAGGGTTGGGCCGCTTCCTGAACGCCCGGTTTCTGCCATTCCTTTATACAGGCATGGAACAAGCAGGTTGGGAAATGATTCCCTACGTCAATGTGGGCCGCAGCCCGGAAGACGGCATTTCCGGTTTTCTTGACCTCCCAAGGTATTCATCGGGGTATGCGGCATTGCATAACGCCTTGTCCTTTATGCCGGAAGCGCATATGCTGAAGCCTTTTCCCGAGCGGGTCAAAGCGATGCGTACCTTATTGGGTCTGTTCCTTGATTTTGCTTCCAAAGAAAGCCAGACCATCCGCCAGGCGCGGGCTGAGGCAGACCTGGCGGTAAGCGCCCAGGACAGCTTCGCCCTCAACTGGAGGCCAGACCGCTCCCGGTTTGATTCCCTGCTGTTCAAAGGGTACGCCGCCAAATACAAACCAAGCGAAGTATCCGGATTGGACCGGCTGTATTACGACCATGCGGCGCCATGGCAAAAAAATATTCGCTACTTTAATTATTTCTCCCCGGTCGTCAAGGTCAAAAAACCTTACGCCTATATTATTCCGCAAGCATGGACGGAGGTGATAAACCGCCTCCAGTGGAATGGCGTTGTCATGAAAAGGCTGGAAAAAGACACCGAAATAGAGGCGGAGTTTTACTATATCAAAAAGGCGTCGTCGCCCGATGCGCCCTACGAAGGCCACTTTATGCACAGCCAGGTAGAAGTGGAAACCAAAACCTTGCGCCGGACCTTCCACCGCGGCGATTACGTCGTCATTGCAAACCAGCCCCTTAATCGCTACATCGTGGAAACCCTGGAACCTCAAGGCGCTGACGCATTCTTTGCATGGAATTTTTTCGACAGCATCCTGGATCAGAAAGAGTATTATTCCAGCTACGTATTTGAAGATCTGGCATCGGCTTATCTTGCCGCCCATCCGGAATTGAAGCTGGCGCTCGAGGAAGAAAAACGCAAAAATCCAGAAATGGCCAAATCGGCCAGGTTGCAACTTGATTTTGTATACAGGAATTCGCCCTATTTTGAACCGACAGTTAACTTGTATCCGGTGGGCCGGATCCTCACTTCGGTAAGCAACCCCGGATTGGACATACCGAAGAAAACAGATGATTGAACTAATTACTGAATTGCGGCCGTTGGTCCCAGAAGTGTTGAACCCAATTCCATTTCCCCCGAATAACCCATAGTTTATGTTGGTGTTCTTTATCGTACTGTATTTGCTGGGGACTATTGCCATCGGATGGTGGGCGTCCCGAAGGGTAAAATCCACCTCGGATTTTGTCGTAGCAGGCCGCAACCTTCCCACCATTCTGGCGGCTTCCGCTCTTTTTGCCACCTGGTTTGGGTCGGAAACTGTCATGGGGGCTTCTTCGGAGTTTGTGGACCATGGGCTGCAAGGGGTTATGGAGGATCCATTCGGCGCCGCACTTTGCTTATTGCTGCTGGGCCTTTTCTTTGCCCGCCCCCTGTATCGAATGAATATTCTGACGTTTAACGATTTTTTCCGGCTCCGGTACAGCCGGTTCTCGGAGGTCACGTCCGCTATATTTATGATCCCTTCCTATTTCGGATGGATCGCCGCGCAATTGGTGGCACTGGCTATCGTGGTGCATGCGCTCACCGGTCTTCCTTTACTTGCGGGTATTTTGATGTGCACCGGTGTCGTCCTGGCTTATACCTATATTGGAGGGATGTGGGCGGTGTCGGTAACGGATTTTGTGCAAACCATCATGATCATTCTCGGGATGGGCGTTCTGGCAGGCGTGCTCTGGGTGCGGGTTGGCGGCATTCAGCCTGTACTGAACAGCGTTCCGGAAGGGTTTTTTCAGTTTTTCCCGGAGCGGACGTTCCATGGTTGGGTGCATTATGTGGCGGCCTGGATTACCATTGGCCTGGGCTCTATTCCCCAGCAGGATGTATTTCAGCGGATCATGGCGGCACGAAGCGAAAAGGCGGCGGTGCGCGCTTCTTACATTTCTTCCGTCATGTATCTTTCCCTTGGATTTATTCCTTTGTTTATTGCCCTTACCGGAAAGATCCTTTATCCGGAAACCATGAGCGGGGACCCGCAACTGGTGATTCCCCGAATGGTGCAACTGCACGGGGGGCTGGGGCTTCAGATCCTGTTTTTTGGCGCGTTGCTCTCTGCTATTTTGAGTACGACCTCGGGGGCTATTCTAGCGCCGGCCACGGTATTGGGGGAAAACCTCATTCGCCCTTTGCTCAAAAACCCAAGCGACAAACAGATGTTGGGCGTCATGCGGTTTGGGGTCGTCCTGGTTGCAGTGTGTTCTGCGGTCATGGCGAGCTTGCAGAACAATATTTACGAGTTAGTAGGACAGTCGTCGGTATTTAGTCTGGTATCGTTGTTTGTTCCCATGGCGGCCGGGCTTTACTGGAAGCGGGCTACCAACATGGGGTCTGTTCTATCCATTTTCATGGGCATGGCGGGCTGGATTCTGTTTGAGTACGCGATCCCCACCGAAATTCCCAGTCTGGTCCACGGCCTTTTGGCAAGTATATTGGGAATGGTAATTGGCAGTTTGGCGTTTCCGGATAAGAGTTTCCAGAAATTCCAATTAGAAAAAGCCTATTTAAACCAGCATAATAAAGAAATGCCTGATTTAGGCGATGCAGAAAATGCCGCAAAGGCAGGCATCTAATCTGTTCCGGCCAGAGGGTCAGAATAACTCCCCCTGAACTCCAACAGGCAAGAGGCGGAAGCTCCTGCGATGCAAGGGGGAAAGCCCATACTGCCGGATGGCCTCCCGGTGGGCTTCGGTGGGGTAACCCTTGTTTTGATCCCATCCGTATTGGGGAAAATACCGGCTTTGATCCTGCATGTATTCGTCCCGGCCCGTTTTAGCCAGAATAGAGGCGGCAGCAATGCTGGCATAGATCCCATCTCCCTTGACGATGCAATGGAAGGGAATCTCCTGAAAAGGCTTGAACCGGTTTCCGTCAACGAGGAGACTTTCCGGAACGGGGGTTAATTGTGCGATGGCCCGGTGCATAGCCAAAAAAGACGCGTTGAGAATATTGATGCAGTCGATTTCCTCCGGACCTGCAGAGCTGACTGCCCAGGAAACCGCTGTTTCCCGGATCAGCACCTTCGCCTCTTCCCGCATGGAAGCAGTCATTTTTTTAGAATCTTTTAAAAGCGGATGCCGGAACCCTTCGGGCAGAATGACCGCTGCCGCATAAACCGGCCCGGCAAGGCAGCCCCTGCCAACTTCGTCACACCCGGCTTCTATAACCCCAGCAGTATGAAATCCTTTGAGCATAGGCGATTAGTCATTGGGAGTTAGCGTTCGTTTGTTCATAGCATTGCTTGGCGGAAAGCTTAAAATTAACCAGTTTGAGCGGCATCAGGAAAGAAAAAAAGGATCGAAATCAGCCATATTGCTTAAACAAACCGTATGCCTTCCTGCATAAGGCGCGGTATTTTCCCTTTGGTTTCATTAGGAGAATGGCCTTTTATCTCGTAGATTGTAGATCAAAAGAAGGAACGTGCAAAAAAGTATCCAATTCCGCGTAGAACTGGAAGGAATTCAGCCGGCGATATGCCGCACCTTTCAGGTGGATCATGGGGAAGATTTTTTTCAACTCCACGAGATCCTGCAAATAGTTATGGGTTGGGAAAACGCCCATCTGTTTGAATTTCGTCTGAATGGCCGGCGTATAGGGCTTTTACCCGATGAGGACGAACTTTGGGATGCCGATGAAAATGTTGAGGACAGCGAAGCGATCGTCCTGGGAGAACTCGGCCTGAAAGAAGGAGATGAGATCACCTACATTTACGACTTCGGTGATGAATGGGTACACAAATTGACGGTGGAGCGTTTGCTCCCACAGGAAACGCCTACGCCTATTTGCCTTGCAGGATCGCGCAATTGCCCTCCGGAGGATTGCGGCGGAATATTCGGATATGTACACCTATTGGAAGTTCTCCGCAACCCTAAACATCCCGAATTCAAGGAATTCAGTGAGTGGGTGGAAGAATTTGACCCCGAGCTCTTCGATCTCGAAGAGACCAATGAAATTCTCAAAGAATTTGACGATTGGCGGGAAAGCTTGTGGGATGAGGAGGAATGACCGTTATAGCTCCCGAAGCGTTTCCAGCAATTCGTCCAATTCGTCAAACGACTTATAACCTGTTTTTTCCTCGGCGCCCCCTGTCAGGCAAATGCCTGCAGGCTGGACGGAATGCAACACGTCCTTGAGGGTGGATGGATTCAGATCCATCTGTAATAGTACTGGGTATTGTGCACAAATGGCCGAAAGCCAGGCGCCGGACACCGGGCGCCCCTGTTCCAGCGCCTCCGGGAGGATTCCGTTCTTCGACAAGTTGAAAACAAAACAGGCTGTCCAGGGAGCAAAAGATTCCAGAAAGCCTTCCAGGCTTTCTTCGGTAGAATAGGGTTCGACGACAATTTCTCTGAACACAGGAAGGATGGCACTAAGTTCCTTGTGGGTTTCTATTGGTATGAACATAGGAGCAATGATCATTTTCAGGTCCAGATCATCGCAAAGGCGCAGCATATCGGAAGCTGGTTGTATGCCTGTTACGCCTGCAAAATCAGGCCCTACAATCCATTCTTGAATGGCAGCGATGCGGGCGGGAGATACGTAGGTTTCGCTGGCTGGGTCCAGATCAAAGGCCAGCCAATCCGCCTCCCACGCGGCAAAAAAGCGGGCATCGGTCAGATTGCTTATTCCCGTTGCCAGGATTTTATAACCGTTCATTGTAAATCAGGTTGTTTAAAGCAAAAGTAGAAAAAGGATGGAAGAACCTTTTTATTACGAGCAGGTATATGAGGTAGTACGCCGTATTCCGAAGGGACGGGTCAGCACCTACGGCGCTATTGCTGATTACCTCGCCCTGGGATCAGCGCGCATGGTTGGCTGGGCACTATACCAAAGTGTCTTGGAAGAGAACATCCCGGCCCACCGGGTTGTCAACCGGAAGGGCGAACTCAGCGGCCGGCATCATTTTCCTACGCCTACATTCATGGAAGAACTCCTGGCCCAGGAGGGGGTGGAGGTCGTCAACCACTGCGTCCGCGATTTTAAGTCCAGGTTTTGGCATCCCGAGGAAAGCGGTCAGGGATAAACAAACATACTTCTTACCCTGTTGGTATTCCATCGTTTCACCCTTTTTAAAAACACTACCATCGCGTATGCTTCTGAACACGCTTTTGTTCTTTTTTCTTTCCAATAGTGCCGCATTAACTGCCGATACCCCCGTTGGCATTTGGAAAACGATGGACGACGAAACAGGACAGCCCAAATCGCATGTGGAGCTTTACCTTCGAAATGGGAAATTGCACGGAAAGATTGTGCGCTTGCTTCAGAAACCTGCAGATACCCTTTGCGAAAAATGTAAAGGGGACAAAAAAAACAAACCCGTACTCGGGATGGTCATTGTAGAGAATCTGGCCCAGGAAGACGGAGTTTGGAAAGGAGGCAATATCCTGGATCCTGAATCTGGAAATACTTACGCCTGCAGCATTTGGCTCGAAAATGGAAACCTCCGTGTACGCGGAAAACACTGGACTGGGTTATACCGTACTCAGACCTGGTACCGCCTCCCCGAATCCAACTCAAAATGATGCCCGGATCGTTTGGAAAAGTGTTAAAGTTTTCTATTGCCGTGCAATAAGGGGGCGGATTGTATAGTTTTATTCCTGTATTGGCTCATTAAAACGCACTACATGAATCAAACCTGTACAACTGATCTGCTCGTCAAATTCCTCTATCACGAAACCTCCGCCGGCGAAGCCCGGGAAATCCGCGAAGGGATCGAAGACGACCTCCTTCTTCGGGAGGAGTATAACGGATTGGAAAAAGCTTTCCGGCAACTTCCAAAGGTGAAGTTCAGCGCTTCTCCCAAATCGATCCGTAAGATTTTGGATTACAGCCGGCAAACGAATTTCAAAAAGTAGCCGTAAGCGGCCCGCTCCTTCGGGGTTCATGAAAAGACGAATGACGAATTATTCAGCCCCCGGCAGTTGGTACTGCCGGGGGCTGAATTGTTTTTGGAAAAAAATTTTTAGCCCCAAAAAATGTTGCACAATAAAAACAATTGTTTTATTTTTGGAAACATTATTTAACTTTTTGTTTTTATTTGTTTTTGCCATCAGTAATCCTCTTCTATCCATCAAACTAAAGCCAATCATTCATGTCGCAATTAGACAAAGAATCCAAATGGAAAGCCATCCAGTCGACCGTTGATCGCCTGGAAAAGACTTATGGAAAAGGGACCATTATGCGGTTGGGAGACAAGGGCATAATGAATGTCGACGTTATTCCCACCGGTAGCTTGGGGCTCGATGTTGCCCTGGGCATTGACGGCCTGCCGAAAGGCCGGGTAATTGAGATCTACGGCCCAGAATCCTCAGGTAAAACAACCCTGGCGATTCATGCCATAGCCGAAGCGCAGAAACAGGGCGGAATCGCCGCATTTATCGATGCCGAACATGCCTTTGACCGCTCATACGCCGGCGGGCTTGGAGTAGATACCGAAAACTTATTGATCTCCCAACCCGACAACGGAGAACAAGCGCTCGAAATCGCCGAAAACCTGATTCGCTCCGGAGCTATCGATATTATTGTAATCGACTCGGTAGCGGCATTGGTTCCCCGAAGCGAGATCGAAGGAGAAATGGGGGATTCCAAGGTGGGGCTTCAGGCCCGCCTGATGTCCCAGGCTATGCGCAAGCTGACAGCTTCCATTGGAAAAACCAATTGTTGCTGCATCTTCATAAACCAGCTTCGGGAAAAGATCGGCGTCATGTTTGGAAACCCGGAAACGACCACAGGGGGCAACGCACTTAAATTCTATGCTTCTATCCGCCTCGATATCCGGAAGTCCGGCTCCGCCATCAAGGATAAAGACGGCAACGTTGTCGGAAACCAAGTGAAAGTCAAAGTGGTGAAAAATAAATTGGCGCCCCCCTTCCGGGTGGCTGCCTTCGACATCATGTTCGGACAGGGAATTTCAAAAAGCGGCGAAATCGTCGATATCGGATCTGATCAGGATGTGATCCAAAAGAGCGGTGCGTGGTACAGCTATAACGGGGCAAAGATCGCACAGGGACGGGAAGCAGCCAAGCAATTCCTGGAAGATAATCCCGAAGTCGCCCTGGAGATCGAAAAAAAGATCAAGGAAAAACTTTCCGGAAATGCTGATTCCCCCCGCCTGCGCGCCGCCGCTTTCGATGATGGCGACAGCAGCGCTGATGCGGAATAAATGAGCCTGGGGCTGTTTCAAAAGACGGTTTTTGCCCAAGAAAGCAGAAAATAAAATTTCATGCCGGAGGCAAATAGTGGTCTTTGGAGACAGCCCCACACCCATGCACTGTCTCCCATTATCCCATCCAGACCCCGTCAACCGTCAACCGTCAACCGTCAACCGTCAACCGTCTACCGTCTACCGTCCCACCGTCTACCGTCTGTCGCCTCTCTCCACTCAAACGTCTCAATCAATTTGTTGAGGTCGGCTTCTACAAATTGGTAGAGCGGGGCAAGCGAATCGGGATTGATCTGCGTATTGAAATATAAGGCCCCCCTGAAAAAGTGCGTCTGATTGTCCGTCAAAAAAAACTGATATGGGGTTGCTGCAGGACCTTCAATGGAGAAGGCCATCCCTTCAAGGTCCGAACCACGCCGGATGCGCTGTTCTTGAATATAATTGGCTTTTTTGTTGTGCCAGTCAACCAGTTCAAAGGCGTCGTCCCGCAATTCCTCCAGGGTTTTCCCTTCGCCAATCCGGTAATAGCTGCAATAGATGCGGCAGTCAAAATCCGGAAAATAGATATCAAACCAACAGGGGTTGTACCCAGGGTCGCCCAAGTGGATGGAATCGGGCGAAATGCGGGCATACGTAGGGTAGTCGAAAGCGAAAGGGCAACCTTCTTCTTCGTAAGGTTGATAACCTTTTTCCGGGTAAACAACTTTTGGATATGCCCTGGGTTTGGGCAAGGGAGGAGACGACGTGCAGGCGGTGAAAAGGGCCGCAAACAGGAGCATTGCGTACAGGTATGCCGGTCGAGACATGAGTGGAGATATTTTGCTCTCTGGGAACGGAAAAAAAAGAAAAATGTTGGACGCCCACGCTCCTTTCTTTCAACCGGAACCAAATGGTATAGGCCTTTTATGCCATTGGTTTCCCCAAAATAGACCCCATGTTGAGGCGCCAGACGCCTCAACATGGGAGGGCCTTTGATGACAGGCCCGGCAATTTACGGATCAGAAAGGGAGATCCTCATCCATTTCGCCGGGCATTGGGGGCTCCTGGTCATTCCCCATCGTAGCAGGGGATGCAACGTTCGCCGGGGCGCCGCTTTGCTTGCGATCGAGGATGCGGAAATAATTGGCCAGCACCTCGGTAGTTCGCCGGTTGTTCCCGTCCTGATCTTGCCAGGTACGGTGGGTTAAGCGGCCTTCCACGTAAATTGTCATGCCTTTTTTAAGCGACTGCTCCGCGCGTTCAGCCAGAGCACGCCAGACAACGATATCGTGCCATTCGGTTTGCTCTTGCCAGTTTCCGCTTTTGTCCTTATAACTTTCGCTGGTGGCCAAAGAGAATTTGGCCACAACGGCGCCGCTTTCGAGACGGCGTACTTCGGGATCTTTGCCCAGGTTTCCAATCAGGATAACGCGATTAACCATGGTAACTTCATTAAAGATTAACGAACAAATTTTTCTCGCAAGGTACAGGAGAAACACATGCCCTGCCGCCGTTTTCGCAGCGGAAGTTCCTGCCTGCCTGACGGTCTCCAAGCGCGTTTTTAATAATCAATTCTTTGATAGAGAAGGGGTTTCAAATTGTCTTAAGCGCATTAAAACAAATCTAAACTTACGTTTTTTTCCTCTAAGTACCAACGGATGATACGCGGGAAAGCGTATTGTTTTAGGTCCGGTTTAGGCACCGCAACCAGGCCGGCCGTTTGAACAGGGGTGGGTTCGCTTTGGAGCGGTATCTCCCAAAACCGGGCGTGGATGACTTGGTGGCTGAGGGATTGGCGGTAGACCTTCGAGGGGTGTAAGGTTTTAGAGCGAGTCAGGGCTAACAGATCCTGAAAAGGCGCCTGTTTAAATAACAATACTGGCGCAAGCTCCACGGAAGCGGTTTCCAAAAAAGGGAATTCGTAAAGCCGGGCCCAAATGTCGTTTTCTACGCGCTGGCGAACCCACGTTTGGTCTTGGTATTGGAATACTAAGTATTGGAAAAAACGCTTGGTCTTGGGCATTTTCTTCTGCTTGACAGGGAATTGGTCCACCTGACCGTTCAAAAAGGCATGGCATCTCTGCCGAAAAGGGCATTGAGCGCAAAGAGGCTGCCTGGGGGTGCAATACAATGCCCCAAAATCCATCATAGCTTGGTTGTGCGGCCCGGGCGCCTCAGGATCCAGAAGGCATTGGCCAAGCTCCTGGTACTGTTTTTTTCCGGAAGCAGTATTTGCAGGAGTTTGGATACCCCATATCCGGGACAGAACCCGCTCCACATTTCCATCGACTACGGCATGGGGGAGTTCAAATGCAAAAGAAGCCAATGCCGCCGCAGTATAAGGTCCAATACCGGGCAGGGCCAGCAGTTCTGAGTAGGAATCGGGAAAGCGGCCTTCGTTTTCCTCCACCAGAACCCGGGCGCAACGCAACATATTTCTGACCCTGGAATAGTACCCCAGGCCTTCCCATAACTTGAACACATGTTCTTCCGGGGCAGAGGCAAGCGCATGAATATTGGGGAAAGCAGCGATAAAGCGGTTGAAATAAGGCAACCCCTGTTCCACACGGGTCTGCTGGAGGATAATCTCGGAAACCCAGATGCGATAGGGATCATTATCCTCTTTCCAGGGCAAGGGCCTTTCCACCTGGCTTCTCCACAGGCGTAGCCTTAAGCGGAACTCTTTCGGCGGCCAACCGCCCTGATTCGCTTGGTGCATATAAGGAAAAGAGGACTATAAAAAAATGCGAATACAGCATATCCTGCATTCGCACCCGAATATAAAGAGAAATGGTAAATCCAGATTGTTTAAACCTCCTGCTCCAGGGCCAGTTTCGGATACCGCTTTTGAATAAGGTCCTTGAGTTCTTTTCGGGCAAAGAAGATACGGCTTTTTACCGTGCCCAGGGGGAGATCGAGGTGGTCGGCAATTTCCTGGTACTTATACCCTTGGTAATGAAGCAGGAAAGGCACGCGAATGCTGTCTTCCAGGCCTTCTATCATCCCGGTGAGCTCATCCATTAAAATGTTGGACTCTGCGCTGTTTGCGATCAGGGCATCCCCCGAATTAAGGAAATAGAGATTGTCGGTAGAATCAAAGATCGTGTTCGCCTTGGTTCTCTTGCGGTAATTATTGATAAAAATATTCTTCATAATGGTGAAGAGCCAAGCCTTGAAGTTAGTTCCGGGACGAAACTTGTCCATGTTGGTCATCGCCCGGTACGCCGTCTCCTGGTAAAGATCCTTAGCGTCCTCCAGGTTTTTGGTGAGGTTGTACGCGAACGCGTTCAGCAGGGCGGTCATCTGATTGAACTTGATTTCGAATTCCAACTGCGACATGATCTTTACTTTGTTTAAGGTTTATTTTCCGATTCCCCTTTTGTTGAAGCAAATATATAAACAGATTCAACAGAATGCAAGAAATTGGACTCTTTGTTTTGTGTGTAAAAAATAAAATAATAAAATTGTTAATTATAAATTATTGATAATAAATAAATTATGATTGTTTTTTGAAAAATTTTTTTTGTATATTTTTTTCAAAAAAAAATGAAAGAAAAAATGGTTTTGTGGAATGTTTGAGCGGCCGAATGGAGCAAACGTTCAACAACCCTTAAAAAAACCTATTTTTAAGGAGGAAACGCCCGGTTTTGTCTAAGCTTCGTCCAAAAAAAAGTCCGAAATCAAGAATGCTTACTTCTGCGCTCGTTGCACCAAACGAAGTGCAATCCCCATAAAGATTAGATTAGGGAACCACGCGCCCAGCCAGGTTGGGAAGCTGCTGCCCAGGGCAAAGGTGGAAGCGAATTTAGAGAGGAAGATATACGCAGCTCCTAAACCAATCCCTACTGCGAGATGGAGGCCTATTCCTCCCCTCACTTTTCGGGCTGCAATAACCATCCCGATGATCGTAAGGATAAAAATAGTCACCGGTTCTGCCGTCCGGCGATGGAGTTCCAGGCTGTATTTTCGGAAGTTCCCGGAGCCGCGGATTTTTTGTTTGTGAATATGCCGAACAAGGGCCACGGTACTCATCATGCTTTGCTGGCCAGAATAGTCGATGAAGTCGCTGGGATCGACATTCAGCGCGGTGTCCAGTTGCCGCCCCAAGCCGATGTAAAAATGTTCGCGCAAGGAATCCTCAAACGATCGGGTTTCATAGTCGTACAGCCTCCATTTTCTGGTGCTGTCCTGCCATTCAGCCCGGTCGGCCTTGAGCAGCCGGACGAGCTTCTGCCCTTGGAAAGACTCGATCCGGAAGTCCCGGGCACTGCTGTCCCCTTTGCTGTAATATCCGATGTAGACCTTTTTCCCTGGCTCGACAAAGAGGTGGACGTCCCGGACTTTAGCTTTGTTTTCGTCTTTTTGAATATAAGTATAAATGATCCGGAACATATGGGTGTTCCCCCATGGGATGAAAAAGTGGGTTCCCAGGAGGTAGAGGAACGTGAGCAGGCCGGCGCACAGCAAGTAGGGGCGCATAAACCGGTTAAAACTGACCCCCGCATTCAGAATGGAGATCACCTCCGAATTGAAGGCCAGGCGGGAGGTGAAAAAGATCACAGCGATAAGCGTAAACAAAGGCCAGAGCAAACCAGAAATGTATAGAATAAAACTGGGGTAGTATTCCAGCAGGATCTCGGCAACGGTGATAGGCTCCTCAATAAACTTCTCCACTTTCTCACTAAAATCGATGATGACCGAAATCATGGTAAAGATCAGCACCGTAAAAAGAAAGGTGGAGATAAATTTTCGAAAAAGATAGCGGTCGAGGATCTTTAGCATGCGCTCGGATTTCTCTGGCTAAAATACGGCAGTTGGCGGTTTTTTCCGCTGCAAGTTGCCGCGTTTTGATCATATACCTGTAGAATACGGCTGGAATCTGTTATCCATCCGGCACGGACCGAATCGGGTTTGCCGGAACCGGTACTGCTCAAAGTCTCTGTTCCAGTGCGGGAACGATTTGATTTTTCCATTCCAGAAAAGCGCCTTCCGCTATTTTGCGTCGAGCTTCGCCCACCAGCCAAAGGAAAAAACTCAGATTGTGGAGGGTGGCAATTTGGGCGCCGAGGATTTCCTGGCTGTGAATCAGATGGCGCAGATAGGCTTTGGAGTAAAACCGGCTGCTGGGGCATGGGCTGGTTTCGTCGATCGGACTGAAATCGGTTTTCCACTTCAGGTTCTTTATGTTGATGACCCCACGGGGTGTGTACAATAGTCCGTGGCGCGCGTTTCGTGTGGGGAGGACGCAGTCAAACATGTCAATGCCAAGAGCGATGCATTCCAGGATATTGGCGGGGGTTCCTACTCCCATGAGGTATCGGGGCTTGCCGGTGGGAAGTATCTGGCAAACCAGATCCGTCATTTCGTACATTTCTTCAGCGGGTTCTCCTACGGAGAGCCCTCCAATCGCATTTGCGGGCCGGCCGAAAGAGGCTACTGTTTCTGCGGAAATCCTGCGCAAATCAGGGTAAGTACTTCCCTGGACGATCGGGAAAAGCGTTTGTCCATACCCATAGAGCCCTTCTGTCCGGTCGAATCGCTCGCAACACCTGGCCAGCCATCGGTGGGTGAGTTCCATTGAGGTTTTGGCGTAGCGGTAATCGCAAGGGTATGGCGTGCATTCGTCAAAGGCCATGATAATATCCGCTCCGATCTGACGCTGAATGTCGATGGCCAATTCCGGGGTAAAGAAGTGCGCGGAGCCGTCGATATGGGAGCTGAATTTTACGCCCTCCTCCGTTATTTTTCGTTTATGACTGAGAGAATACACCTGATACCCTCCGCTATCGGTGAGAATCGGTCTGTCCCAACCGTTGAACCGGTGCAGGCCGCCTGCTTTCTCCAGCACGTCTACTCCCGGCCGTAAATAAAGATGGTATGTATTGCCCAGGATAATTTGGGCGCCGATGGATTCTTTCAACTCGTATTGGTGTACCGCTTTCACGCTGCCTGCCGTGCCTACCGGCATAAAGATGGGAGTGGCAATCGTTCCATGCGCCGTTTTAATAGTTCCTGCTCTGGCGGATGAACCAGGATCGCGATGGTCAATGGTAAATTCAAACAAGGCAGTAAATTAATTTCAGAAAAAAGAAGATGCGCTGCTTAAAGGTTATACCGGTGCCGGTCGAGCTTAAGCATAACGCCGATCATTATGGAGAAACTGAGCAAGGCGGACCCTCCCTTGCTGATAAAAGGCAAAGGAATGCCAATAACGGGCACCAACCCCATGGTCATACCAATATTCACAAAAAAGTGGACGAAGAATATTCCCGCAAGGCAATAGGCAAAAATCCTTGAAAAAGCCGATCGTTGGCGCTCGGCAATAATCGTCAGGCGGATGACAAGGGTTAGAAATAAAGCAATGATGGCAAAACTGCCGATGAATCCCTGTTCTTCTCCAATGGTACAAAAAATAAAATCGGTGGATTGTTCCGGAACGTAGCTCAACTTGGTCATTTTGCCCTGAAGAAATCCCTTGCCCTCAAACCCTCCGGAGCTGATTGCCATTTTGGACTGCATCAGGTTATACAAGGACCCCCTTGGATCGCACTTCGACGGGTTGAGCCAAACGTTGATCCGGTCTTTCTGATGGGGCTTGAGGAAGTTATTGAAGCTGTAGTTAGCCGCAAATGACACACCAACGCCAACCACCAGCGCAAGGACTAAGGGAGCGATCAGGCGCGGGCCTTTTCTGCTCCAATAATAAAGGCCCAGCAAACCAAAAACGGCGGCAAGGCCGGTTAGACTGTAATTGATCATGGCTTCGGAGCGGAGGTAGACCCCGGCCGCTCCAAGAACCAGGACCCCGCCAAGCCACCACCTCCTCCCGGGCATGCGATAAGCAATTACACCAAGAGCAACGACCAGCATAAATAGGGCAATATCTGTAGGGGCAAGTACCAGCCCGGCAATCAGAGCCCCTGCAACAAACCCCCCAATCCAGAAATAGACCGGAGATAACCCTTCCCTGTAGAACGCAATTAGAAAAGAGGAAAAAACCAGCGCCGATCCCATATCTGGCTGCAGAAGGATTACTCCTGCAGGAATGGCGATTATCCCCATCGATACGATCTGGTTGGAAAATAGTTTCAAACTCGTTTTGTAGGAGCCCAAATAAGCCGAAACCGCCAGCGCTGTTCCAAACTTCGCAAATTCAGAAGGTTGAATAGATGCTCCGCCAAAAGTGTACCAGGAGGTAGCTCCTTTAATATTGGCGCCAAACACCAGTACGCCAAACAGGGACAACAGGGTCAGTCCGTAAATTAAAAAGGCAAAGGTCTGCCAGAATTTCCAGTCGATGGAATAAATGACTACGAGCGTAAAAAAGGAAATGCCCATCCAAATGGCTTGTTTTCCTGCGGTGGAGCTTAAAAACCCCACCTTGTCTACCTCAGAGGCCGTGACAGCATAAATCATCAGCCACCCCAGGACTACCATTCCCAGGTAAACGGAAAGCAACGTCCAGTCCAGATTTCTAGTCCCCCCCAAACGGCTTAACATGGATGCATTTAATTAGTTGAACCTAATAATTGGGCTGGTTCTATTTCGTTGTCCTGGATGAGGTAGGCGCTGGGATAATATGGGCGCAGAAATTGCTGAAGCCGCATGGCTTCCAGTTTATCGGTGAAAGCCCCGGCTCTAAGCATATAGTACGGCCGGTTATGCACCCAAGAAAGCGCCAGATACGGATACTGGGCGCGGAAGGAATTCCTGACCTGTTCCATGCGCTCCCGATCCGTTGTAGACAAGATCTGGACCCTCCATCCTTTGATGTATGAGGTTGCCCGGTTGGTTTGGATATAATTGTTAATTACTCCTTCCACTTCCGGCGTTTCGGTAAAGATTACGCCCGCATTTCCGCTGCGTTGCCCAAATACCGGCGCATAAGCAGAAAGAAAAAGCAGCAACACCCAAAAACGAAACATACGCGTTTGATTTATACGCAAATATATCAAAGCCTGGCAAAAAAGAGAAGTTATTCGGACCAAGCCCGTCGAAAGCCAGGGAAAAGGGCTTTCTTTCTTTTGCAGCGAAAATTATTCCTGCAGGATATCGATCCCAAAGGGCGTGCCCATTCGCTGCACGCCGGCTTGCAGAAAAGCTTCGGCCTCCTGCCGTGAATGAACATTTCCGGCGGCAATAATCGGAATTTGTTCCCCCAAGACTTCCTTGAGTAATTGGACGGTTTCCAGGGAGGAACTTCCATTGACGCCCGTCGCGGTTTTGACGAAATCAGGTTTTGCAGCCAGCAATATTTTGGCAAGCTGGCGGATTTCTCCAACGGAAAGCAGCGCAGTCTCCAACGTGATCTTGATCTTTTTGCCACGCAGCCGTGCCGCCGTGCACATGCTGTCGATATCGTTCTCCACAAAGCCCCACTGGCCGCTTTTCACCGCGCAATGGTTAATAACTGCATCGACCTCGTCCGCCCCATCGTCTGTGGCTTTCTTGATCTCTTCCACTTTCGCAGGGGTGCTGGAATATCCGTGCGGAAAGCCTACTGCGGTTGCTAATTCCAGATTGGCTGCGTGCTGTTCAAGAAGGTGGCGTGCCAGGGCAACGTAATAGGGAGGAACGCATACGGAAACAAAACCGTGCTCGATAGCTTCCTGGATAAGCTTCCGGATGTCTGATTCACTGCAATCGGCACGCAGTAAGGTGTGATCAATATACCTGGCCAAGTTCATGGAACAACTATTAAGCTGTGGTTATTTTGTTAACCAAACAATTTGTGCCCGCAAGGTAGGGCAAAAAACATTACCCTGCGGGGTTTTCCATGAAAATAAATCAAGTCTATTGCGGGCGGCTTGATTTATTGCTCCACAAACGGGTATTTGGCTGCAGACCCATCCTCAACACCAGTTCTCCTCCTGCGAGGATCTCCTCGTGGGTGATGAAGCTGCGCTTGAGCTTCCGGCCATTCAGGGTTGCCGACTGAATGTAATAATGCTGCGGGCCATTGTTCAATGCTTCCATGCGGAAGGTTTTGCCGCCGGGCAGCGGGATTTCTGCCTGGTCAAACATGGGGCTTCCCAGCACATATACTCCTGAAGCGGGATTTACGGGATACATTCCCAAGGCACTAAAGACATACCAGGCGGACATTTGGCCGCAGTCCTCATTGCCGCAAAGCCCGGCAGGGGTGGTGTTGTATTGGGTCGTAAGGATTTGCCGCACCTGTGCCTGGGTCTTCCAGGGCGCCCCTGCATAATTGTACATGTAAGCGATATGGTGGCTGGGTTCATTGCCATGGGCATACTGCCCAATCAGGCCGGAAATGTCCGAAGATTTATTTTCTCCGGTAATTTCCGAAGACTCGGAAAAGAGCTGGTCCAGCTTCCGGATAAAAAGCTGATCCCCACCGTGCAATTCAATTAACCCGGGGATATCGTGGGGCACAAACCAGGAGTGCTGCCAGGCGTTCCCCTCCGTGTACTCAGCTACATCAAAATTGTGATCGGAGTATTTGGGATCAAAAGGCACTTTCCAGGACCCATCCGCCATTTTGGCGCGCATAAAACCGGTCTGAGGATCAAACAAGCGCTTATAGGCTGCCGCTCTGGAACGAAAGGTTTTTTCGTCTTCATTTTTTCCTAAAGCACGGGCCATCTCAGCGATGCACCAATCGTCAAACCCATACTCCAGGGTCTTGGTGACCGACTGCCCGTCCTTTTCATAGGGAATGTATCCGTATTCCCGGTAGAAATTACTCCCCCGGATGTTTTGGCCCGCACTGGCCAAAAGCGATTCGTATGCCAGATCGGTATCGTAAGCCCGGAATCCTTTTAAAAAAGCGTCGACCAGCACCGGGACTGCGTGATAACCCGTCATCGTGTTCGTTTCATTTCCCAATAAGGACCAAACAGGAAGCAGACCGTACTGCTGGTAATGGTCGAGCAGTGACCGGACCATATCGTTGATCTTATCGGGTTGGGTAAGGGTGTAAAGCGGGTTAGCTGCCCGGAAGGTATCCCATAATGAGAATATATCGTAGCGCCGGTAATTTCCGGTGCGATGGATTTTTCCATCCGGCCCCCAATACTCGCCCCGCGCATCCGAAAACTGTACTGGGGCAAGGGTTGTGCGGTACAACGATGTGTAGAAGAGCGTTGTTAGGGATGGGTCGGCACTTTCGAACCGGATTTTACCTAATTCATTCTCCCACAACATCTCCGCTTCCTGGCGGACTTGGTCAAACGATTTCCCTTTGATCGTTTCAAGTCCGGCCATGGCGCCTTCCACGCTGGCAGAAGAGATCCCAACTTTGACTTCCAGCGTTTGTTGAAAGGGCAGGGAAAAGAAAAGCTGTGCCCTTGTTCCCTCTCCCGCCTGGGACTGTTCCGTGCGCTGCCAGATCGAATCCACTGCCTGCATCGACCGGACCGGATGGCTGAAGGAAATGGCAAAAAAGAAGCGCTGATCTTTGGCCCATCCGGCAGAGTGGCGGTAACCTGTGAGCAAGGTCGGGCTTTCCCATCTTAGGCTGGTAGCCGTGGGGCGGTCCCAGTTGATTGCAAAACTCAGGTCGAGGACAAGGGAAGCGGCATCCGGGGAAGGAAATGCATACCGATGTACCCCACAGTAAGGACTGGCAGTCAGTTCTGCCCGCACCCCGTTGTCCATCGTCAAGGCATAATATCCGGGACGGGCACTTTCCTTACTATGCGAAAAGGTAGAGGCATAAGGCTTTTTTTTGGGGTCCTGAATCACAGGGACCAGATTGTGCCGTTCAACGGCGGGCATTATCAGGAGGTCGCAAAGGTCTCCGATTCCGGTTCCACTCAGGTGGGTATGACTAAACCCTACAATGGTTTGGTCCTCATAGTTGTACCCAGAGCACCAGTCCCATCCCTGGGTTCCGTTATCCGGGCTAAGCTGAACCATGCCAAAAGGAACGGTAGCTCCAGGATAAACATGCCCATGGGCCGCAGTACCTATGAAAGGGTCAACATGTCGGTTAAGCGTATTTTTTGCGCCGGCCTGACTGAAAACCGGGGTAAGCTGGCCATAACAGGCAACGGTCAATAGCAATACCCGAAAAAGGAAGTTAAACTGATGTGAAGCATTCATATCCCATGGGATGATTAGTGGCTAACATGCATTTTTAAAGGATGTTGGTTTTTGTTTCCGAAAAAAGGCAAATTTTCTGAAATTTATACCGGCACAAAGATTTTTCGAAAACTTTCTGCCGGTATAAACCCAAATTACCGTGGCTTTAAGGATTCTACCTTCAAAAACCAAAGTATTTTGAGCATACCAAACCGAGGGTCTTTTTCAGGAACAGCTTTTCCCAACCGCCTTTCAATGGTCAAATTGAAGAAAAAAAATCGTCATTTCCGATCCCTTGGATTATTTATTTGGCTTTTTGTGCTGGCAGGCATACTGGCCGTCTCTTGCGACGTATACCAGCACCCCAAATTTTCCCGGCGGGACATTCGGCCGGCTCAGCGAGTGATCGGATTTAATTTCGCCAAAAACTACCGGGATACCATGTACCGGTACTTGGGAAGTAATCTCAACGGATACGACACGATGGCTTCCTTCAAGTTGGATTACCAAACTCCTCCGGCTTTATACTTTGACCCCCGTCCAGATGGATTTGTCATGCCTTTGAAAAAAGGCGAAACTGCCTGGGAGCTTCCCGAAAAAGTTAATATGCCTGCAAGCCGGGAAGCATTGGCGTTTTATCCGGTTTCTTCTTTAGCGGTTCTGATCCGAACCAGGCAGATCACCTCCGAATTGCTGACCCGGCTGTTCCTTGACCGGATACAGAAATACGACCCTACCCTAAAAGCCGTAATAACCCTGCTTGAGGATCGTGCCCTTAGCCAAGCCCGAACAGCGGACGCCGAAATTGCTGCAGGCAGGTACCGCGGTCCGTTGCACGGCATTCCGTATGCAGCTAAAGACCTGATAGCTTTACCTGGCTATCCCACTACCTGGGGGGCAGCCCCATACAAAAACCAGGTGTTCGACCATACGGCCTCCGTGATAGAGCGGCTGGATTCGGCGGGAGCGGTATTACTTGCCAAAGTGACCTCAGGTTCCCTGGCACGGGGCGATGTGTGGTTTGGAGGGCAAACCCGCAACCCCTGGGATACGCTTCAAGGCGCCAGCGGATCGTCGGCGGGTTCAGCATCGGCAGTTGCCGCAGGATTATGCGCTTTTGCCATTGGGACGGAGACGCTGGGATCTATCGTCGCGCCTTCCGCCCGTTGCGGCGTAACCGGCCTTAGGCCAACCTTTGGAAGAGTCAGCAGGTATGGCGTCATGACGCTTTCCTGGTCAATGGACAAAGTGGGTCCAATTTGCCGTGATGCCCGCGACTGCGCTTTAGTTCTGGAAGCTATCCGGGGGGAAGATGGCAGAGACCGAACGGTTGAAGATGCTCCGTTCCCCTTTAATGCCCGCAAAAACCCTGTACTTCTCCGGGTGGGCTATCTCCAAGCTGCCTTTGAAAAAGACACGACAAGGGCCGGAAAAAATAATCTTGCCGCTTTGGATGTTTTCCGCAGTATGGGGATTGAACTCCAGGACGTTACCCTTCCGGAGGGGTTTCCCTATGGCGCGTTCGACATTATTTTAAGAGCAGAATCTGGCGCTTTTTTTGATGCGTTGATCCGCTCAGGAGATGTAGATATGCTGGAAGAACAACACCGTGGGTCAAGGGCAAATTCGCTGCGGCAATCCAGGTTTATCCCGGCGCCGGAATACCTTCAGGCCAACCGGCACCGGAAAGCGCTGATCGAGGCTATGCACGCCCTGATGAAAAATTACGATGTAGTCCTTGCGCCCCCCGGAGGTAGCGAACAAAACCTGATCACCAACCTGACAGGGCATCCCGCGCTGGCTTTGCCAACGGGATGGGATCAGCGCAACCGCCCCTCCTCCATTACCCTGCTAGGTAACTTATACGACGAAGCGGCAATTCTTGAATTGGGATGGGCCTATCAAAAGGCAACTGCTTTTGAAGAAACCCAGCCGCCCCTTTTTTCCGTTCCTTCCGGAAATTAGTCCAGCGCCGGAATTAGAAAAATCTTTAAATCCTCCATATATGCGCCAGATCGTATTATTCATTGCAAGCAGCCTGGATGGGTATATTGCGCGGCCTGATGGCCGGGTAGATTGGTTATTTCACGACGAGGACTATGGGTATTCCGACTTTTATGATAGCGTCGATACGACCCTGATAGGGAAGAAAACCTATAAGGACATTCTCAGCTTCGGCGAATTCCCTTACCCTGATAAAAAAAACTACGTGTTTTCCCGGAAGCACGGGCTTCCGCAAAATCCCCATGTCGAGTATGTGCACGGCGACATCCCGGCATTTGTCCGCGGGTTGAAAAAGGAAAAAGGAAAAGACATATGGCTGGTAGGAGGCGGACAAATCAACACCATCCTTTTGAGTTGCGGACAGATCGACCAAATGATCATATCGGTCCATCCCGTCGTCCTCGGAGTAGGCATACCAATGTTCGGCACAGGCATCCCGGCAGAGCGCTGGTTCCATCTGGAAGGGGTCAAAACGTATCCCAGCGGTTTGGCCCAACTGAAGTACAGGATGAAAGGGTAGGATGTTGGATGTTGGACGTTGGACGTTAGACGTTAGACGTTAGAGGTTAGAGGTTAGACGTTAGAGGTTAGACGTTAGATGGTAGACGGGGGACGGTGGATGGCAAGAAGAATTAACCCTTAAGGGGTGACAAGATTTTAGACGGGAGACGGCGGCTGAACTAGATTTCAAAAAAACGGTCAAATCCCTTTTTTCTCAGACCGAGAACCAACTTTTTATTTCCGGGTCAAAACCGGGGGCCACTCATTTGATGGGCAGCGGCTCCTTCATGCCTTTTTCTTCAACCTTTCCAGAACCCTTCCTCTTTCCTCCGGCGTATTGACGTTCTCGAGAGCCTGAGGATCCGGGGCTTCAAGCAGGCGGATAGGGGAGTTGATGAGCGCTTTGCGGGGGCAGTCGTAGCCTTGGGCAAGAAACTGGAGCAGAATGGGATAACTTCTGGGTTCCCAAATGGCGATAAGAGGTTCCGGAAGGTGGTTGACGGGGCTGTTGAACGCCGTAGCCATGAGGCTGGGATTGCGCTCGCCGATTAAAAACTCCAGAGAATCCGGATTTAAAAAAGGGAGGTCGCACGCGATGACCAGCCAGGCGGCATCCGGTCTTTCCCTGAAGGCGGAAAGAATGGCGCCTAAAGGCCCTAATCCAAGGAAGGTATCAGCAATAATTGGGAAAGAACTATTGGGGTCTGCTGTTTGGTCCGGACGGACAGAGAGGTATACCTCCCGGCAATACGGCGCAAGAAGTCGCACTGCATGTTCTCGTTGGGGAAGGCCGTGGTAATCGATCCGGCTTTTATCAGCCCCCATGCGGACACTTTTCCCGCCGGCCAGTACCAGTCCTAAAAGCGGCGGCAATTCGGTTTCGAGATGCCGGTTCAAAAAACCGGCGATAGATGCCGTATCGTTAACGGAAAGTAGGGGAACCTCTTTTTGACCCAATTTGTCCAGGTGATCCAGCAGGAAAGAGTAAGGCGTCAGATGGTCTTCTGTCAGCAGAATGAGATCTACCTGGGTGAGGCGGTCCAGTTTCTTTTGAAGGGAAGCTTCTTTCCTCGGATCGATGAGTACGATCTGCCGCTTGGCTGTAAAATGGTTGCCGTTGACGAGCACGAGATCCTGGTCGTTGAACAGCGGGCGGTATTGGTACGAGTCGAGGCCTGCCTGCAGATCGAGGCGTTGATAGGCTATTTTATCGGTATACTCCAGCGAAAACCCCCGGGTAAGGAAGGTTTCCTGGGCAGGAGCGTCAGCCTCCTGATGGTCGGCATCGACATAAGCTATTTTCCACCGTTCACGGAGTAAAGCGGCAAGATCATTAGCCAGCTTTTTGATGCTTCCGCAGGGGGCGCCGATCAACGCCCATTCCTGTCGATGGAAGGTTCCGTAAGCTGCTCTGGGGATACCAGCGTGTTTTTGATGCCCTTGCTCCATGCGATGTGCAACTGATTAGTCTTCCCGGTTAAAATCGGATTTCCCTCCGGTTTTTTCCATCAGCCGGATTTCTTTGATGAGGATGTCGTGCGAAAACGCTTTGACCATGTCGTAAATCGTCAAGGCGGCGATCGAGGCGCCCGTAAGGGCCTCCATTTCCACCCCGGTCTTTGCCGTAATAACGGCGGTGCATTGGATCACGATTTCCCGATGCGCATTGACCTTGATCTCTACTTTACAATTATCGAGGCCAAGCGGATGACACAGCGGGATCAGTTCCCCGGTTTTTTTGGCCGCCATTATTCCCGCCAAAATGGCCGTTTGAAAGACCGGTCCTTTTTTGGTGTGGATCTCATCTCCTTCAAGAAGGTTCATGACCTGATCAGGAAGTACGACAACAGCCCTTGCCCTGGCGGTGCGGCGGGTAGTTTGTTTTTCGCCGACGTCCACCATGGAAGGATTACCGGCTGCGTCCAGGTGGGTGAATTGATCGGCCATTAGTTCTTAAGTTTCTTTTCTTTAATTCCAAGGCGGTCCATGACGAACGCGTACCGGAACGCTTCTTCCTTCAGGTAATCAAACCGGCCGGTAGCGCCCCCGTGCCCGGAGTCCATATTGATCTTTAACAAGAGGATGTTGTTATCGGTTTTCAGTTCCCTCAGTTTAGCGGCAAATTTTGCCGGTTCGTGGAAAAGCACCTGTGAGTCGTTGAGCCCTCCAGTCAGAAGCATGTTGGGGTAGTTTTTCTTTTCAATATTATCGTAAGGAGAATACGATCGCATGTAGTCGTAATAGGTCTTATCGTTGGGGTTTCCCCATTGTTCCCATTCCTGGGTGGTGAGCGGCAGGTTGGGATCCAGCATGGTATTGATCACGTCGACGAAAGGCACTTCGGCGACAACGACCTTAAACAGGTCGGGGCGCATATTGGCTACGGCGCCCATTAGAAGCCCGCCGGCGCTGCCTCCGTTAATGGCCAGTAAATCCTTAGAGGTATACTTGTCCTGGATCAGCTTTTCGGCGCAAGCGATAAAATCGGTGAACGTGTTTTTCTTTTTCAGCAATTTTCCGTCTTCATACCATTGCTCGCCCATCTCGCTGCCGCCCCGGATCTGAGCAATCGCGTAGACAAACCCGCGGTCTACCAGACTGAACGCATTGGCGTTGAACCAGGGATCTGTACTGTACCCGTACGAGCCATAGGAATAGAGCAAGGCGGGGTTGTTGCCGTTGAGCTGAAGGCCCTTTTTGTGTACCAGGGCCATAGGCACTTTGACGCCGTCGGATGCGGTGGCCCACAAGCGTTTGACCTCATAGTCATCGGGGCTAAAGCCGCTGGGTATTTCTTCCTGTTTCAGCAGGGTACTTTCTCCGGTAGCCACGTCGAAGTCGAACGTGCTCATCGGCCGGTTCAGCGAGGTATACAGGTAACGGAATGTAGCCGAAGCATATTCGGGGTTGTCGCCCTGGAACAAAGCGAATACCGGCTCAGGAAAGGAAACCTTTTTAACGGATTTCCCATTGAGGTCCAAAATCCGGATCTCCTGAAGCCCGTTTGTGCGGACAGTCAGGGCCAGGAATGTTTCAAACGCGTCGATACCCTCAATTTTTACTTTGGGATCGTGCGGCACGAAGGTTTTCCAGGAGGAGCTGTTCTCAAAGCCTTCCACCGGAGCTTGCATGATCTTGAAATTTGGAGCGCCAGGGTCTTTGACAAGGAAGAACAAACGGTCTTTATGCGCTTCCGGGTAATAGCGGACATTGGGCTTTCGGGCAGCAATCAATTTAAAGTTACCTTTGGGCTGACCAGCAGGCAGGTAGCGGTACTCGGAAGAGGTAAAGCTTCCAGACCCCAGAAAAATAAACTCCCCTGACCGGCTTTTGCTGAGGCTGAGTTCGAAGAGTTCATCTTTTTCTTCCAGGAGCAATTCGGCCGGGCGCCGGCCCCCGATTTCATGCCGGTAAACCCGGTAGGGGCGAAGTGCCTCGTTCGGGGTTGTATAAAAAAGGGTGCGGCTGTCGTTGGCCCAGACGAAGTTGCCCGCGCGTTCGATTTGATCATCCAGGTCTTTTCCGGTGCGCAAGTCGCGGACATGCAGGGTAAACTCAACGTAAGACCCTGTATAATTGGTCCGGTACGCCAGCAAGTGGTTGTCGGGGCTAACTTTGTATCCGCCCAAGAGAAAGGCGGGCTTACCTTGGGCAAGGGCGTTGCCGTCGAGCAACACCTCCTCCGCAGCGTCAAGGCTTCCTTTTTTTCGGCACAGTACCGGGTACTGTTTATCTTTCTCCGTCCGGGCGTAATAGTAGTATCCATTGCTCAGCACCGGCACACTGGAGTCGTCTTCCTTGATCCTTCCTTTCATTTCCCTGAATAATTGTTCCTGCAAAGACCGGGTATGCGCCATAACGGTATCGCTGTAGCTGTTTTCCGATTCCAGATACTGAATGACTTCCGGGTTGGTTTTGTCTTTCAACCAGTAGTAGTTGTCGACCCGGGTATACCCGTGTTCGGAAAACTCCCGGGGTATTTTCTTTGCCGAAGGGGGCGTTGGGAAATCCGGTTGCATCCGGATGTCCGAATAAGGTTCTTCTTCCTTAGGCTTATTCTGATTACAGGAAGAGCCTACAAGGATCAGCGCGAATAGGAAAAAGGCAATAGGTTTCATGGCAGGTTTGAATAATTTAAGGTTTGATATACCGCATTATTGCCCGGCTGGTTCCAGCCGGATCACAATAAACTTGGATGCCGGGGTTTTACTCTCTGTGTCATGGGCTTCTACAGGGATCAACACATTGGCTTCGGGGAAATAGGCGGCGGCGCATCCGGAGGGAATGTCGTAACCCAGGGCGATAAAATGGCTTGCTGTGCGGGAAACGCCCTGGTATTCGCTGACGAGGTGGACTTTTTGCCCTTCGGCAATGCCATCCCGGCGCATATCTTCGGGGTTGAGCAACACCACCCGGCGTTCGTTATAGATGCCCCGGTACCGGTCGTCAAGGCCATATACCGTTGTATTAAACTGGTCGTGGCTACGGATGCTCATCAGGACATACTGGCCGGGGGCAACAGCATTTCCGGGTACCGGCACTACGGAAAAATGCGCTTTCCCGGAGGCAGTGGAGAAAACCCGGTTCCGTGCCGGGTTGGGAAGCAGGAAGCCGCCGGGTTCTCTTACCCGTTTGTTATAATCTTCAAAACCGGGAACGACTTTCTCGATAGCATCCCGGATATGGTCGTAGTTCGAGGCCATCGCATCCCAATCTACCTGGGAGCGGTTACCGAGTACCGCTTTGGCCAATCCGGCAACGATAGCCGGTTCGCTGCGTAAATGGGAGGAGATTGGGGGCAATACGCCTTTCGACATTTGAACTACCGAGCTGGAATTTTCGGTACTTACCAGTTGCTCACCAGAGGGCTGCACATCGCGGTCGGTACGGCCCAGGCAAGGCAGGATCAGGGCGCGCCGGCCATGGATCAGATGGCTTCGGTTGAGCTTGGTGGAAACGTTTACCGTAAGCCGGCATTTGCGCAAGGCCTCTGCGGTGAATTCCGTATCAGGAGAAGCGGAAAGGAAATTGCCGCCCATAGCAAAGAAAACCTTGGCCTTTCCGCTATGCATGGCCTGAATGGCATCGATGGTAGAAAAGCCGTGTTCACGCGGCGGGGTGAACCCAAATACCTCCTGAAGTTTGTCGAGGAATTCCGGTTTAGGAGACTCCCAAATCCCCATGGTTCGGTCGCCCTGCACGTTGCTGTGCCCCCGAACCGGACACGCGCCGGCGCCGGGTTTGCCTATAGCTCCTTTGAGCAGCAATAAGTTGATGATTTCCCTTACGTTGTCTACCCCGTTCGTGTGTTGGGTCAGGCCCATTGCCCAGCATACGATCATTTTATCCGCCTTTTTAATCATTTCCACCGCCTCCTTGATCTCTTTTCGGGGAACGCCGGAACCTTCAGCGAGGGTATTGAAATCGTATTTCTGAAGGTCGGTCACAAAGGCCTCATATCCTTGAGTATGCTGGGTAATAAAATCCATATCAAATGCGGAACCAGGTTTTGTCTTCTCGTCGTACAGCATCAAAGACATGATAGCTTTGAGCAGGGGGATATCCCCATTGATCCGCACCTGAAGGAATAAGTCAGCCAGAGCAGTTCCTTTTCCCATCACCTTTGCCGGGCGTTGCGGATTGGAAAACCGGAGGAGTCCGGCTTCTTTCAGCGGGTTTATGGCGATGATCTTACCGCCATTTTCCTTGCAGCGTTCCAGGGCGCTAAGCATCCGGGGATGGTTGGTTCCCGGATTTTGGCCAAGAATGATAATCAGGTCGCTTTCATAAAAGTCGGCCAGGGTGACTGTCCCTTTTCCCGTGCCCAAAGTTCCCATCATTGCTTTTCCGGATGCTTCGTGGCACATATTGGAACAATCAGGAAGGTTGTTGGTGCCGAATTCGCGGACGAAAAGCTGATACAGGAAGGCAGCCTCGTTACTGGTACGGCCGGAGGTATAGAATACCGCCTCGTGTGGCGACGCCAACTGGCGGAGTTCCTCAGCAATCAGTTCAAAAGCGCCATCCCAGGTTATAGGCTGGTAATGGGTGGCGCCGGCTTCCAGAACAAGAGGTTCGGCGAGCCTTCCGGCTTTTCCAAGCTCAAAATCAAGCCATTGCTGCAATTCGACCACCGAGTGTTGCGCGAAAAAGCCCCGTCCAATCATTTTCTTCTGAGCTTCCTCGGCAATGGCTTTAATGCCGTTTTCGCAGTATTCGCCGAGCTTCGACCGGTCGTCGTCCGGATCGGGCCAGGCACATCCTGGGCAGTCAATTCCGCCTTTTTGGTTGAGACGGAACATGACTTTGGGGGCGTTGCCGGAAGCCATGTATTTGCCAACATGGTCAAGCGCTATCCGGACTGCCATAACGCCGGCTGTATTCTGTTGCGGTTTTTTCTTTTTTAAACCGGTAAAACGCTGAGGAGTAAGCGCTCCGGTTCCTTCAGGAAAGGAAGCTGGCAATTCGGATGGTTCGGAAGTATGGATCTTCTTTTTTGCCATGATGTGTTTACTATTCGGGACAAAGGGAAATGGAATGCGCTTTTTTTCTTAAAAGCGGGCCTCAGTTTTAATGGTAATCACCCTCCAATGGTTGACATAGACTCGGAAATAGGCAGCCCAAAATTACGGTTTTTCTCTGCTTCCCAGCCATCTTTTGCACGGTGGTTCAAGGCCTGGACGAGGGACTCTGTTAGTTGTTCGTCGGTGGCGCCCGCCCGCATCAGGTTCTTAATATTGAATACCCCATCGTCGTACAGGCAGGTTTTCAGCGTACCCTGTGGCGTAAGGCGAATCCTGTTACAGGTACCGCAGAACGTTCGGGAATAGGCGGCAATCAGACCAATTTTTCCCTGAAATCCAGGTATGTGATAATTGTACGACGTGGAGTGGGGCGGATCAGGTACTTTCTCCATTTCGGGATACCGTGTGCGGATATGATCCAGAATACGCCGGTGGTCCCAAAACTGGCCGAGCGCCAGCCGGCCTTCGCCGTTGAACGGCATTTCTTCAATAAACCGGACGCTAACGGGGTACTCCCGGGCTAGCTCTACCAGCGGAAGGATATCGCCGATGTTTTTTCCCTCCATCACCACAGCATTGATCTTGGTAGGGATTCCATGGCGGATCAAGGCGTGAAAAGTATCCATGACTTCCGGGAAAACGTCCCTTCGGGTGATCTCGAAAAAACGCGCTTTGTCGAGCGTATCCAAACTCAAGTTTACCGAGCGAACGCCCAAAGCTTTCAATTCCGGAACGAGAGGCGCTGTAGTCGTACCATTGGTGGTAATATGGATTTGTTTCAGGCCCTTCATTTGGCTCAGGCTGCGGATGAATTCCATCATATCGCGGCGGACGAAGGGCTCGCCCCCTGTGATGCGGATCTTTTCAATACCCAGACTGACGAATAGGCGGCTTAGCCGGATGAGCTCCTCGTACGTCAGGAGATCGTCTTTAGGGACGTACTGGATCCCTTTTTCAGGCATGCAATAGAAGCAGCGCAGGTTACACCGATCGGTGACGGCGATGCGCACGTAGTTGATAATCCGCCCGTGGTTGTCGAATAATGGCATAGGTTAAAAATGTCGGCTCAATATTTCCACGACTTAAGGTCGGCTCCTTTGGGGGCTCTGGATTTAACTTCTTCCGCCCATTTAGGGATAAACATCCGGTGGTACCGGAGCCTGGAAATATAGTTGGGCTGGGTATGATCCCCGTTCCAGCAATGTTCGGCCCGGTCTCCATAATCAACCTCCCCATCGTAGTGTGGGTTCGTGGTTTCTTTAAGAAAATCTTCCATGAGGTAGACCGCGTTATTGAGGTAAAAGTTATCCATATCGCCGCAATAAATATGGATTTTTCCGCGCCACTTGGCGCCGTTCTTGGTCCAATCCCTTTTCAGCATATATGCGAGATCGTAGTTTTCGCGCCAGAAGGCCGCCACTTCGGGATTTATCTGGCCTGAATACTTATCCCATAAACGTTGAGGATAACCGTCGGGGCCTACGGGAGAGTATACGGCTTCCCAGATATCAAATTGCTGCCCGGACCGGCTTTTCGTGCCCAAAACCAGCTCCTTTAAGTTCATTTCCTTTAGGGTAGCTGAAACGTGCCCAAGGTAATCGCGATGACCGGGTCTTGGAGTGGATTTAAAACTGTTGTCCAGGAAGTAGGCATTCTTGTCCTGATAAATATTTACGGTAGTAAAGGCCCGAAAATCGATAGGGTCGGGGCAAGCGGCATAGCACCCGTTATATTCGTCCGGGTAGAAGGTTTGGACTGCCAGCGCTTCCCAACCTCCTGTGGAACCTCCATAGGTAAAGCGAGCCCAACCCTGTCCGATACCGCGAAATGCCTTTTCGATGTATGGGATAAGCTCATAGGTAATGGCGTCGCCATAAGGGCCAAGGTTTTGGGAATTTACGGCATAGGAATCGTCGTAATAAGGATTGGCGTGCTGTATTTCGATCGCGATCACCCGGGGGAAGTTGGGCCCGGTCCAGATCTTGTAAAAATCGTAGGCTTCCTGTTGCTGAATGCGGTTGTAACAATCGATCTTAAACCGGCTGCTGTATTGACAAGGCTCGGTAGTGTCCGGCGGCGTAGTGCGCCAGCCCCCAAAATCGGCAGGAAAATGGCCGTGAAAAATTGCAAGAGGATAGCGTGCATCAGGATGGGAATCCCAACCTTCAGGCAAAAGCACGTGGGCGCCCAGAAAAAAGTCGCGGCCCCAGAAGTCGGACAGCAATTTACTCCTGATTTTGATGTGTTTGACGTATTTGGTGTCTTTGGGCGGCTCGATAGGGGGGATTTCCTGCGCAAGTTGGATATGGACGGCCTTCGCCGATTGAGGGTCGAACTGGATTTTTAGGGGGGCCGAATACAGATTGCCGGGCGCCAGGTTCCACTGCTGACCTTCTCCCCTATCCATAGGAAGCTTAACCACATGCCCGTCCGCCCGTTTGAAGGTTTCGTATTTGTGCAAAAGCGCCTGAACGACGTATTCCCCTTTAGGAATATTACGCAGGCTTTGGAGCGGATAACCCAGCGTTGAAGCGTCGATCACCAGAGGTTGTCCCGCTTTCCAGTCGTTCGCATCGATCCCGAAAACGAGCTGGGTTTCCGGCCCGTCGGCAATTTGGAATCTGGGTTCGGATTGGCCGTTTTTGGAGAGCATGAGCAAAAGCCTGCCATCAAAGGAAGTGCCAAGGGAAGAGGAAAAAGTGATGGAGAAATACGGCGGTTGCTCGCTGGATTTTTCTCCTGGAAAAGTAAATCCGAGCATGCCGGCGAGGATCACCGGCAAGGCGATAGCGGAAAATTTGGTTTTTAAGGCCATGGTCGTGGGCTTTAATATTGGGACTGTCTCATAAGGCCGTTTTTTGCCGCAGGCGTTATTATTTTTTTGGCAGCCAGGAGCAAAGCAGACTTATCAGACAGTCCCCATAGGAAGGTATAGCGTAGCGGCGGCAGGGTTAACGAGCGTAGGAAATCGCTCGTTTCTCCCGGATTACCGTCACTTTGATCTGTCCGGGGTACTGCATTCCTTCCTGAATTTTCTGCGAAATAAGGAAGGCCAGATCGTCGGCGTAGGCGTCGGTCACCTTTTCGCTTTCCACGATCACGCGAAGTTCGCGGCCGGCTTGCATGGCGAAGGCTTTGGAAACGCCTTCATGGGCCATAGCCAGTTCTTCGAGTTCGCCGATCCGCTTGAGGTAGCTTTCGAGTATTTCGCGCCGTGCGCCGGGGCGTGCGCCGGAGATGGCGTCGCAGGCCTGCACAATGGGAGAGATGATATTATTCATTTCAATCTCGTCGTGGTGTGCGCCTACGGCGTTGCAAACGGCGGGATTTTCCTTGTACTTTTCACATAATTTCATCCCGAGGATGGCGTGGGAGAGTTCGCTTTCCTCTTCGGCAACTTTCCCAATGTCGTGGAGAAGGCCTGCGCGTTTAGCCAACTTGATCTGTTTGGGGTTGAGGCCCAGTTCGGCAGACATGATGGCGCAGAGGTTGGCGGTCTCGATCGAGTGCTTTAAAAGGTTTTGGCCGTAGGACGACCGGAAGCGCATGCGGCCTACCATTTTCACAAGGTAGGGGTCAAGGCCGTGGAGATCCATTTCGATGACGGTCCGCTCGCCGATTTCGACGATTTGCTCTTCAAGTTGTTTACGGGTTTTGGCGACCACTTCTTCGATACGGGCGGGATGAATGCGCCCGTCGGCAACGAGTTTTTTGAGCGCCAGGCGGGCAACTTCCCTCCGGATGGGGTCAAAACTGGAGATCACGATCGCCTCCGGAGTGTCGTCCACGACGATTTCTGCTCCGGTAGCAGCCTCCAGCGCCCTGATATTCCGTCCTTCCCTACCAATAATCTGGCCTTTGAGGTCATCGGAATCCAGATGGAAAACCGACACAGTGTTTTCGATGGTATACTCGGCGCACATCCGCTGAATCGTCTGGATGACGATTTTTTTGGCTTCTTTGCCGGCATTGGCTTTGGCCTGTTCGACGGATTCCTTGACTATGGCCATCGCATCGGTTTCTGCTTTAGCGCGGACGGCATCGAGCAGTTGTTCTTTGGCTTCCTGTTCGGTCAGCCGGGCGATGCTTTCCAGTTCCTTGATCCTGCGCTCATTGGCAGTGTCGAGTTCTTCTTTTTTCTTGGCGACGATTTTGAGTTGCTTTTCCAGGTTTTCCCGAATGGCTCCCAACTCGGCTTCTTTAGCTTCCTGTTCGGTTTTGAGCGCTTCAATGGCGCGTTGGCGTTCTTCGATTTTTTCTTCTTTAATTTTGAACTCTGATTCGAGTCCTTTGATTTCCACTTCCCGTTCTTTTAGCTCGACCAATTGCTGTGCCTTCTGATTTTCGAACTGCGATCTAAGGTTGGAGAAATGTTCCTTGGCTTCCTGAATTTTCTTTTGCTTGATGCGTTCGTTTTTATTTTCAGCCTGGTCGACGATTTTTTCTGCTTTCATTTCGGCTTCGTCGACAATCCGCTTGGCGGTCAGCCGGGCTTCTTTGATTTGCAAATCAGCCTGGGTGTTGGCCTCTTCCGTTTTTTTCTTTCGGGAGCGGCCAAGGACCAGCTGCACAAGGGCAAAGCCGATCAGGGCCCCTACGACCAGGCCGATGATTACTCCGGTAATTATATCCATAATTTAAGCGTTGTGTTAAGATGCGATAAAAAATAATAATCATTTATTCCTTGAGCAAAACCGCGAAGCAGGTACTGCCCCAGATTATTCCTGAGCGAGCATTTCATCAAGGAGTTGGTTGAAACGAGCGAGCTTGGAGGCTACGGCAGCATCTTCAGTGGCGCTCTGCCTGGATTTGAAAAGATCTACCGCGTAGGTCAGCAAAACCATAGACAAGCAGTCTTGCTTGTCTTTATTGGTATAAGTCAACTGAAAGAGGTTGATTTTTTCGTTGACTTCTTTGACGATCTTCCGGATGGCGGCTTCGTCTTCTGCTTTGATTTTCAAAGGGTAAGGACGTCCGCCTATAACCACGGTGATATGCTTGTTTTCCTGACCTTCCATGGCGTTGCTTTCCATAAACCAATGCTGATACATGCAGCAAAAGCCGGACGAACACAAGCCTGACGCCGGGCGCACGCATGGTTGTCGCAGGAAAAGAACCGGGAAAAAACAGAACCGTTCTTTCTCAGTTGTTCGTCAACCACTCAATACATTTATCGATTTCCCGGATATACTGATCTACCTGAACCTTAAGTTGCTTTGCCTTGTCGAGATCTGCCTGTTCCTGAAGCATAACCCGGCTTTGCGCGGCGGATAATTCCTCCCTGAGGCGGGCAATCGTTTGATCCTTAAGCGCTATTTCAAGCTGCAACTGATGGTTTTGTTCCGACAGCTCCTCGTTTTGCCTTTTGATCTGGCGAATATCAAGCGCGAGCTGGCGCAATTTCAGTTCAATACGTTCCAGTTGTTCGGATAAATTCATTGTCAGGATTCCGTCTAACCAGTACCCTTGCGAGTATCTTTTCAGTACCCATCTTAACGCCGGATCACGGCGTTAAGTTTCATTTCGTATTCCTTGATCAATTGATCCATAACCTGATCGGCGTCCTTGTCCTGGAGGGTGCGCTCCGGGTCTTCGAACACGAAACTGACGGCGTAGGAGCGTTTTCCTGCGCCGAGCTGTTGTTCGTTTTCGTAGACGTCAAACAGGTTGATATCCCGGATCAGTTTCTTGCCGACTTTTCGCGCAATTGCCGCAATATCAACAAAATTTATGGAATTATCAATAACCAGGGCGAGATCTCTGCGGGTGGTAGGGAATTTGCTCACCTCGCTATATTTGATGCGTTGTTTGCCCGCAAGCTGCAACACCAAGTCCCAATGGATCAGCGCTGCGAAAATCTCTCCCCTAACTCCGGCCTCCCGGCAAAGGGTTCCGTTGACGCGTCCGAATTGCGCCACGACCTGGGGCCCGCGCTGCAATTGAAGCCCGTAGGTAAAGCCAGCATGTTGAAGGGGTTGTTCCTGAAAGCCCTCCAGGCCCAGGCGTTGCAGGATATTGGCAACGTATGCTTTTGCCGTAAAAAAGCCGGTTTTTGCCTTGTTGTCGAACAGCCAGCTTTCCTGCCAACGTTCTCCTGTCAGGAAAAGGCTTAACTGGGCGTTTTCTTTGTATCCTCCTTTCTCTGCCCGGTAGCTTTTGCCAAACTCAAACAGCCGAAGGCGGCTTTGCTGCCTGTTCTGGTTGTGGGCGACCGCTTCCAATCCGCTCAGGAGCATATCGGGACGCATGATATCGAGGTGGACGTTGGAGGTGTTGTTGATGAAAACCAGTTCTTTTTCCGGGATGTAGTCTTTTAAATTCCGGTAATACCGGGATTGCGTCAAGGAAAGGCCCATCATTTCATGGAACCCGCAGGAGGCAAGAAAATCGGCAATAGCATTGCGCACCGCCGAAGGATCTGGCTGGGGTTTCAGGTTCAGGGTGTAATTGAACTTGCCGGAGATTTCCACCTTATTGAAACCGTAAACCCGGAGGATTTCTTCCACTACGTCGGCTGGACGCAAAACGTCTGCTTTGTTGGTTGGAACCGCCACCGTAAAAGAGGAGGCGTTCTTTTCAAGAAAGGCCATTCCAAGGGCATCCAGGATTTCCGTCACTTCTTCCCGGCTCAGGCTGGCGCCGATCAGGCTGTTCACATAGTCGTAGCGGACCTCGATCTCGCGAGGGGAGACCGGCTGGGGATAAATATCGACGATGTCGGAGGCGATCTTGCCACCCGCGTACTCCTGGATCATCATAGCTGCCCGTTTCAGGGCGTAGACGGTATTATTGGGGTCACTCCCTTTTTCAAAGATACGGGCGGCATCGGTGCGCAGATTATGCCGCACGCTGGTACGCCGGATGAACCGCGGATTGAAATGAGCAGACTCCAGGAAGATATTTACCGTCTTCTCGGTTACGCCCGAGTGCAGCCCGCCGAAAACGCCCCCGATACACATTCCATGAGAAGCGCCGTCGCAAATCATCAGGTCTTCCCCGTGCAGCGTGCGTTCGGTTTCGTCCAATGCAAGGAAAGGAGTTCCGGCAGGCAGGGTTTTGACTTTGATTTGGCGGCCGGCGATCTGGTCAAGGTCAAAAGCGTGCAGAGGCTGCCCCAGTTCATTGAGGATGAAATTGGTAATATCGACGATATTATTGATGGATCGGACGCCAATAGCGGCCAGCCGTTCTTTCAGCCATTCCGGCGACTCGCCTACGCTAACCCCTTGAATAGAAACCCCGGAATACCTGGGGCAGGCTTCAGCATGTTCCACGAAAACCTCCAGTTGGAGATCGCGGTGATCCACTTTGAAAGCGCTGACATCGGGCAGGCGCACTTGGCCATTGTGGTTGTAATTGATCCGGAGGGCGGCAGCCAGGTCCCGGGCAACGCCCAGATGGCAGGTTGCATCCGTGCGGTTGGGGGTAAGGCCTATTTCAAAAACATGGTCTTCGTGGAGGTTTAAGTAGGCTTTGGCCGGGGCGCCGACAGGCGCATTTGCAGGAAGCACCAAAATCCCGCTGTGATCGTGGCCCAGCCCCAGTTCGTCTTCTGCACAGATCATCCCTTCGGAGTCCTCCCCCCGAATTTTCCCCTTTTTGAGGGTAAACGGCTCCCCTTCTACCGGATACAGGGTCGTTCCGACGGTTGCGACCAGTACCTTTTGCCCGGCAGCGACGTTGGGCGCCCCACAAACGATGGGTAAGAGCGTCCCCGTGCCGATATCAACTTTGGTGAGCGAGAGCTTATCGGCATTGGGATGTTTATGGCATTCCACCACCTGGCCCACGAAGACGCCCTGGAGGCCGCCGGGAACGCGTTCAACTTTTTCAAGGTTTTCCAGTTCCAGCCCAATATCGGTCAGGATTTCGCCGATGCGTTCCGGTTCCATCGGAAGGTCGAGATAGTCCCGGAGCCAATTCAAAGAGGTTTTCATAAGTAGTCTGTTGTGCCGGTTGGTTGCTTGGGTAATCTGCAATGAGTAGGCAAAGATAGAAAATTTCAGGCAAAAGGGCCAGCGGGTTCTGGTTATAACCTGTTCAGGCCTGCCTTGGCTGCTTGGTGCAGGCTGGTCCGGTAATCGTCGGGGTTCAGGGAAAGACAGAGCCGGAAAAACGCTTTGGCCTGTTCGGGTTTTTCCAGTGTTTCGTAAATGATGCCGGTTTGCAGAGCGGCGTTGCATGCGAAATAGTACGGTGCGTTTTTCCCCAATTCAATGCTTTTCTGGTAGCTGGCAATGGCTTCGGGGAAGCGTTTCAACCCGTGGAAGACCCTGCCCATTCTGTAGTGGTATTCCAGCCGGTGCTCAATGGATTTAAACGAATTTATGTCCTGGTCCTTCAACAGTTGGTACGCTTTTTGAAAATACCCCCCGTCAAACAAAAGGCGCGCCTTAAGCAGGGGCACAGGGGAAGGCTGCATGGATTGGGCCTCTTTCAGGGCGTTTTTGTCGGCTCCCGTTTCGGCCGCGCCTTGGGTCAGGGCATTTCGCAGATGCCGCTGATAACCGGCGAGATCGCCTCTCAGGGCCGCGCACCAGGCAAGCCGCTGGTACGTCTCTTTAATGCCATTCCTGCCGTCATACTGGCTGAGAAACGTTTGAAAATGCCGGGCGGCTTCCAGGTCCAGCTTGCGGAGTTTAGCGGTTCCATACATAAACTGAAGTTGGGGGAAAGGAAGAAACGCCGGGCTTTGAGGTTGCTGGGCAAGCGTTGCAAGCGCTTCCTCGTTACGGGCGCTTTGCATGGCAACGGAGGCTATCATGTAGCAGTGAACGGGATTTTGAGCCGGCTGCAGACCTGCCTGGCTAATGGTTTTCCAGGCCTTCTCCGGCTCATTGCTCAGGTTGAGCAGGACGAACGTATAAAGGAGCAACGTTTCTTCTTCGAAGAGAAACGGTTGTTCCCTGGCAGAGCGAAGGGCTTTTTCCAGTTCGGCTTTCCCTTGGGATACCGTTCCGGTCATGCCGGTAAGCAGCCGGGCCCCCCACCGGTAATTATCCGGGATGGTCCCCGCAAGGGCATGCAGGATACCCATGTTTTTAAGGTTGGGGAGAAATCCTGGAAACAAATCCTGGTTGCGCCGAAGCAGTTTGTACGCTCTGCTGATGTCCAGGAAAGCGGAAAGATAGTCGCCGAAGTGGAATTTCAGCAACGACCACTGCAGCCGAATATCCGCTTGAAGGTATAAAAAATAGGGGGAACGGGGATCTCCTTCCTGGATCTGGCGGATGCGCGCTTCTTCGTTCTTTTTAAGTTGTTCGTAAAGCCCTTCGTTTTCGCTGATATACAGTCGAAAAAAATCGGCGTAATTTTCCAAATGGAGAACGACCAGATTTTCGGGTTCCCTTTGTTTCAGGCGTTGAATGGAAATGCCTGCTTCTCCGAGGCGAAGACCGATCGTTTGCTGGTAAGCGAGGCGGGCCTCCTGGGAATACTCAAAAACCCCTTTGGCAGACAGACGACCTGCGGGCGCCACGAAGGCAATGGCAATGCTCAGTAGCTTCCAGGCGAGCCGTCTGCGCATAAGAGAAACCTGAAATCAGGCATTTTCGGTTTCGCCTTGGCCTCTGCCTGGTTGGTAATGGGGATCCAGGATGTAGTCGTCTACCAGAATACGGCCGCAGTACTCACACACGATTATCTTTTTCCGCATGGCAATTTCCAACTGCACCTGGGGAGGGATTTTGTTGAAGCACCCGCCGCAGGAATCGCGCCGGACAGTGACTACCGCCAGGCTGTTCCGGTAGGAGGAACGGATTTTATCATAGGCCTTGATAAGCCGGTCTTCCACACCAACGCGTGCTGCGTCCGATTTTTCGCGCAGGGCTTTTTCTTCCGATTCCGTTTTCGAAATGATCTCCTGGAGTTCGATTTTTTTAACCTCGAGGTCTTTTTGTTTCTTATCCAGTTTCTCCTCCGTAGCGGAGAGGGTTTCTTCTTTGTTTTCGATCTCGGTGTTCGCGGTGCGGATCTTCTTTTCGGCAAGCTGAATATCGAGTTGCTGCATTTCCAATTCCTTGGTCAGCGCTTCGAATTCCCGGTTGTTTTTTACGTTATCCAACTGGGTTTTATACCGTTCGATGAGGTTTTCGGCTTCTTTGATGTTCGCCTGTTGTTTGGCGATGTTCCCCTGGAGTTCTTTGATGGCGCCGCGTAGCTTGCCGGTCCGAATCTCCAGTCCGGCGATATCATCCTCCAGATCGCCTACTTCGATGGGTAATTCCCCTTTTAGAACTTCGATTTCATCGATTTTGGAATCAATGAGCTGGAGTTCGTACAGTTGTTTGAGTTGTTCTGCTACCGTGATTTCGTTGGCCATACTCCCTTGATTTTATGCTGTTTGCAGCTTTTTCCTATGAATAATAAACGGGGTTTGTACTTGCTTCCGTACAATAGGCCGCAAAATTAGTAAATTTTTGTGAAATTATTTTTTGTAACAATGGCGCCGTGAATTGTTCGCTTTCGTAATGCCCGATGTCGGCGATCAGGATTTTCCCTTCGGCGTCGAAAAATTCATGGTACTTAAAATCGGCGCTCACATAGGCGTCCGCTCCATGAGCAATTGCACGGTTTAGGAGGAAACTTCCGGAACCGCCGCAAAGCGCTACTTTTTTAATAGGTTTTTCCAGCAATGCGGTGTGGCGAATACAGGACGTGCGCATGCCTGACTTGACGAGTTCCAGGAACTCACGGCCAGACAAAGGTTCGGGAAGGTCGCCAATTAGGCCTGCGCCGATGGAAGGGTGAGGGTTCGTTGCTGTTTGCCATACGGAAGCCGCCATCGATTCCGGAGCCAATTCCTGGATCAGCTGGCGCAAGGCACTTTGTCGGGCCCGGTCGAATCGCAGCTCGCAAACGACGGTATTTCCTGGCGCAGGAACGGCATACAGCAATTCGCTCAGCTCTGGCAATTGCGCACGCAACCTGGGTTCAAGAGAAGAAGGCAGGGCAAAGCGCACGGTTTGCCATTCCGATCTGGGCGCAAGGATGCGGGTTTGGGTCAGCCCAAGCCGGGCGGCTATTTCGCCGTTGACCCCATTGAAGTACATATTGTCGAGGTTGGTGTGGATGGCGTAAATGGCTAAATTCCGGCGGATGGCTTCCATGACAACCCGCTCCACATAGGTTGCGCCGGTAAGCCGTTTAAGGCCTTTAAAAACAATCGGGTGGTGGGCTACTACCAGATTGCACCCCCGGCGATCCGCTTCCTGAATGACGGACTCTGTGGCGTCGAGGCAGGTAAGCACACCGAGTACTTCATCCTCCGGATTTCCAGTGATCAGCCCGGCATTATCATAGTCTTCCTGATATGCGGGAGGAGCTACCGACTCCAAATAGCGGATAACATCCTGGATGGTGGTCATGATTCGCGTCCTTGTTGTAAAATTTTTTGCTCGATCGATGTGGTCGAATAGCCGCTAATATAAGGCAGGACAACCACTTTGCCTCCGTGGGCCTGCACAAAGCCGCCGCCAACGATCTGCTCCGGCTGGTAGTCTCCCCCTTTGACCAGCACGTCGGGCCGAAGGGTTTGGATGAGTTCCAGAGGCGTGTCTTCCTCAAAACCAACCACCAGATCTACGCAAGCCAGGGAAGCCATTTGCAAAAACCTTGTCGCTTCATCATTGATTGGCCGGTGGTCTCCTTTTAGACGTTTCACGGATTCGGCCGCATTGAGCCCGATAACGAGCCGGTCTCCCAAATCCCTTGATTGAGCCAAATAGTGCAAATGCCCATAGTGTAGCAGGTCGAAGCAGCCATTGGTAAACACCACGCGCTGACCGGCGCCTTGCCAGGTGGCGATCCGTTCCCTGGCTTGTTCCCGGGTGCAAATCTTTGCTTGTATTTCGTTGAGAAAGGACATAAAAGCGTTTTTTATGCGATCGCCGGTTTGACCATTGGCTTGGGGCGATAGTGCCGGTTCAGAACCGGAAGCGCCAGCAGTGCTATAAGCCCCATCAGGATATTCCCTCCAAGCTGTATGGAAAAAAAAGCAATATTGGCATAAGAAAACCCGTCGTTTCCGCTCAACCCGTACATTGTCAGCGCAGTCTGGACCAGAAAGTGGTAGGTACCCATTCCTCCTGGGGACGGGATGACGATGCCCCAACCTCCGAAAACAAAAACGACCAGAGCCGCCAGGGCAGAAAGCCCGGAGGTGGGCTCATAGGAAAAAAAGCAAAGATAGGTCATCAGGTAAAACATAAGCCAGATGTTGACGCTATGCAATGCAAAAAGCCAGGGCCGGTCCAGCTTGCGCACCGTCAGGATGCCCTGCCAAAACCCCTGCGCAATGCCTGCTATCTTTTGAAAAAACGGAGCGCGGAGAATGCGGCGGCGAAAAACGTACATAGCGGCCAGCATTGCCAACCCGAAGGGAACAGCCAGCCAAAACAAGCGCTTCAGGGCCGCGATCTTTCCTCCAAGGGACACGTGCTCCCGGGCAAAGTTCCACAGCGTGTCATATTCCAGGGTTAAGGCCAGCGCCGTAATCAGAAGGATGCTGATCACGTCAAAAACACGGTCTACCACTACCGTACCAAGTACTTTTTCCACCGGAATGTGCTCGTATTGAGCAAACGTACCGGATCGGGCAATTTCTCCAAGCCGGGGAAGGGCCAGGTTGAAAAAATACCCCAGGACGATGGTGAAATACGCATTGCTCAGCCGGGGCGAAACCCCCAGCGTGCGCAGCAACATAAGCCAGCGCGCAGCCCGGCTCAGGTTGCTCACCGCGAATGCCGCCAATACGGCCAGTATCCACCAGTAGTTAATTCCCTGAAAATCCAGCCATACTTTTTGAAGAAGGCTGCATTCTCCGCCAGGGATACCTTTCAGGGCGCAATCTTCCTGGAAAGCCTTGTTCTGATGATTATAAACGAGGTACAACAGCACCAATCCTATGCCCAGAAAAAAAAGGAACTTGAGAAAATTTCGAAGAAAGGGCGCCAGTCTTTTGGGTATTGCCATGAACGATGCAGTTAAAATAATCCGGAAGCAGCTCAGATCCGGTTGTCTTGGTCGGGAAAAACGATGCTGGGTTTAAACGAGCGGGCTTCCTCCGGCTCCATCCAGGCATAGGCAATAATGATCAGGATATCGCCAATCTGGACTTTTCTCGCCGCAGCTCCGTTGAGGCGGATCATCCCCGAACCCCTGGAACCCGGGATGACGTAGGTTTCGAACCGCTCCCCGTTGTTGTTATTCACGATTTGTACTTTTTCGCCTTCCATCATATTGGCGGCATCCAAAAGATCCTCGTCGATGGTAATGCTGCCCACATAGTTTAAATCGGCTTCCGTAACTTTTACCCGGTGAATTTTGGATTTAAAACGTTGTATAAACATAGCGCCGCAAAAATAGTAAAGGAATATCAGCTGCGAGGTAAAAATCTGCCGGCGATGCCTGGCAGCACCCTCATGCCATAAAACACTTTTAGAGCTTTTCGGTTTTATGGGCTCAGCAGCCGGGCGATTTCCATATCATGTTATCAATGAGCCGCACATTGCCGGCCCAAACTGCAGTACAGGCCACTATATAATCTGTTTTTGCCGGATCCTCCACCGGCTGCAGGGTATTTCCGTCGATGATCTCAAAATATTCTGGTTTAAATCCTGGAATAGATAACCTGCCCAGGGCAAAATGCTCGATCTCTTCGGGGTGAAAATCCTCCAGCATATCTTTGCCCGCCGTAAGGGTTTCGAAGATAATGGGGGCTTTTTCACGCAGTTCCGGGCTAAGCCGGACGTTTCGGGAACTCATTGCCAGCCCATCGGCTTCCCGAAGGGTTGGACACATGACAATGCGTACCGGCAGGCGGAGCTGGCCGGCCATGTGCCGGATGATGGCTACTTGCTGAAAATCTTTTTGCCCGAGATAAAGCGCGTCCGGCCCGACAAGATCAAGAAGCCTCTTGACTACCTGGGCAACTCCCTGAAAATGCCCGGGTCTGAACTCGCCTTCCATTACCTTGTCCAACAGGCCAAAGGAAATATCCAGCCCGGTCTGTAGCCCCGGAGGATAAATTTCGCCCGGCGACGGCATAAAAATGAGGTGCGCGCCAACCGAAGCCAGCATCCGAATGTCTTTACCTGGTGTTCGGGGATAAAGATCCAGGTCCTTGGGGTCGTTAAATTGAGTGGGGTTAACGAAAATACTGCAAACCGTAAACTGGTTTTCTTGTTTTGCCCGCTCCACCAACGACAAATGGCCAGGGTGCAGCGCCCCCATCGTCGGGACAAATCCAATGGACTGTCCCTCAAGGCGGATGTTCTGCAGGAATTGCTGAAGGTCTCTTGCGCGTTTAAACAGGTACATAGGAACAGAAAATACTTTTGATGATTAAATGAGTGTAGCGACAGCCCAATAGGAAACAATCAACGGGTTGGGCCCCCGAAAAACCAGATTGGAAGCTTATTTCGGTGTGTGGGCGGCAAAATGGGTTTCACTAAGAGCGGCCAGAATTCAATAGGACGCATTTGAACGGCTTTAAAAATCGTTAAGAATTCATTAAGTTGTTCATAGTTAGGGAAAAAAGCGTTTTTTTACTAATTTTGCAGTCTTATTCCTGAAGGACTTCTTGATTACTTCAGGTTTCAACTATTATAGACTTTGGGCAATAGACTTTAGACGCTAGATTACAACATATAGTTTGGTAAAAGACTAAAAGTCAGTGGCATTAAAAAGCCTTCCGACAATTTTCTAAAGTCTATAGTCTATAGTCCAAAACATTTAGACTTTGACGGTATGAGAAAGAAGAAAGTGCTGATTGTGACCCAGGAGATGCAGCCGTATACAGCACCTACCGAAATATCAGAAGTTTCCCGAAAATTGCCGCAATTTATCCAGGAAAACGGGATGGAGATACGCATCCTCATGCCTCGTTTTGGGGCGATCAACGAGCGCAGGCACCGCTTACACGAGGTGGTTCGTCTGTCGGGCATGAACATTATCGTTGAGGACGACGATTACCCCCTGGTTATTAAGGTGGCCTCTTTGCCAGAAGGCCGGATGCAGGTATACTTTCTGGATAACGACGATTTTTTCCGGCGCAAGCATATTTTCCTGGACGAACAGGATCAGCCCTTTACGGACAATGCCGATCGCATGGTGTTTTTCTGTAAAGGTGTGATCGAAACGGTCAAAAAGTTTGGCTGGTCGCCAGATATTGTTCATTGCCATGGTTGGATGACAAGCCTCGTGCCACTCTACATGAAAACGGCATACAGGAGTGAGCCGCTTTTCCAGCATTCGAAAGTTGTCTATTCGGTCTACAATGAACCCATGGGCAAAACGCTGGAAGATAGCTTTCTATCAAAAGCGCTGATCAATAACCTGGGAGCTGAGGACTTGAAAGCATATCAAAATGGCGCGGGAATCACACTCCAGAGGGGAGCGATGATTTACGCGGATGCGGTAGTACAAGGCAGCCCCGAACTTGAGCGCTCGATCCAGGACTATTTGCTCCAAATCGAAAAGCCTTTTTTACCGTATCCAGGAGAAAAATATCTGGAATCCATTTTGGAGTTTTACCAATCTTTGTTCCTGGAAAAAGTTTCCGAATAAGTAGGAATGGCCTTGCGCAGGGACACCCTTTTTCTTGTATTTTCTCATCACCTGACTGCTGCCAGGCGGCAGTTCTAAGCTTATGCCATGAATTGTACACGCTTACTGCGATGGACTTTTATTTGGATGCTGGGCGCCGGGGCGCTTTCCTGCACCAATCCAACCAGCGCCGGTTTGGACCTTTTGAATGAAGACCTGCTAAATCTGGTCTACGTCGATACCTTTTCCGTTGAAACAGGCGTTGAACGCAGCGATTCCGTGCGCACCCACAATCCGCTGGCGCTGCTGAATGCCTACATCATCGGAAAATTGGACGATCCCTTGTTCGGAACTTCGGAAGCCAGCCTGGTCGCCCAGCTGATCCCGGAAGTACTCCGCCCGTCTTTTACCAACGCGAAGGTAGATTCTGTGGTGCTCGTCCTTCCTTATGATACGTCTAAATTTTATGGCGAAGTAGACGTGCCGCTGACCCTGGATGTCTTCCGGCTAACGGAATCGATTTCTGCCTCCGAAGCCCATTTTTCAAACGACCAGTTTGAAACCAATCCGGTTCCACTGGGAAGAGGGTCGGTATTTCCCAGCCGGGATAGCCTTTTCGTTTTAGACTATTCCCTGGGGGATCGGGATACGATCGGGTTCCCCCATATGCGGATTCCACTTAACAATAGCTTTGGCCAGGAACTTCTGAACCTGGATACTCTATTTTACACCACCGACAGTTTGTTCCAGAGTTATTTCCAGGGCATTTGTGTGAAGCCGGTCTCAGGAGGAAGCGTGGCAGGGATAAACCTGAACTCCAACCGCGCAGGACTGGTGGTGTATTACCGCGTCGATACCCTCCAGCGGCAGTTTCGCTTCCAGTTCAGCCCCTACGTTGCCAACGTTTCTTTGTTTAAACACCAAACGGCAGGAAAAGAAGTTGAGAAATATCTGGCCCCGCCGTCCAATGATAACCCCTATATATTCGTTCAGGGAATGGCAGGAGTCAATGGGATAATCCGTTTCCCGCATATCACCTCACTGAAGAATGCGATTATCAATAAGGCCGAATTGGAAATTCGGGTAGCCAGCCTGCCCGCAGACGATATGAAAGCCTTTTTCCCGGCGCCTTCCCTGGTGCTGTATTACCGGGATAGCGATGGGGACATTCAGGTCATTAACGATGTCCTGTACTCCACCGACGATCTGTCCAGGCAGTTCGGTGGCGTTTACCAGCCGGGCGCAGATAACGTCCCGGGCTATTATCGCATGAACCTTTCTGCCCATATTCAGGACATGGTGGAAGGAAAAATAAGTAACGAGCTAATTATCAGTCTTTTGCCAAAAACAGAAAACGGAAGCAGGGCGGTGCTTTACGGCGCCTCCCACCCAACGTACAAAGCCAAACTGAAAATTGCTTTTACCCAGTTAAAGTAGGTGGTTGAGTGGCTGGTAGTATAGGCGCCAGCCACCTAACCACTCAGCCACCTAATCACTCAACCACTCAACCACCAAAACTAACCCATTATGTGCGGAATCATTGCTTACCTGGGGAAAGAGCCGGCTTACCCCCGATTGATCAAAGGCCTTAAACGGCTGGAATACAGGGGCTATGACAGCGCCGGAGTAGCTTTGGTAGACCCCCAGGACATTCAGGTGTTCAAGCGCAAAGGCAAAGTAAGCAACCTGGAGACGTTCTCGGCGCCCCTTGCAAGCCAAACAGCGATCGGCTTCGGGCACACTCGTTGGGCCACCCATGGGGAGCCCAACGACGTCAATGCCCACCCCCACATTTCCAACAACGGATGTATCGCCCTGGTGCATAACGGAATCATTGAAAACTACGCTTCGTTAAAAGCCACCCTCGAAAAAGAAGGGTTCGTCTTTCACAGCGAAACCGATACCGAGGTTTTGGTCAACCTGATCCAGGCTATAAAAGAGGCCAATAACCTCCCGTTCGAAGAAGCGGTGAGGCTTGCGCTTCGCCGCGTGGTCGGCGCCTATGCCATCGTAGCTGCGGACAAACGCGATCCTGGCGCCCTGGTCGCAGCACGAAAAGCCAGCCCTCTAGTGATCGGCATCGGGGATGATGAATATTTCCTGGCTTCCGACGCAACCCCCATTGTGGAATACACCAACCGGGTGGTGTATCTGAACGACGAGGAATTGGCCGTCGTTCGGAAAAACGGCGGTTTGGAGGTCAAAACCTTATCCAATGTGCCATTGACGCCCTACGTACAGGAACTGGATATGAAGATCGAGATGCTGGAAAAAGGGGGCTATGATTATTTCATGCTAAAGGAAATCTACGAACAGCCCAATACGCTGAGGGAATGTATGCGGGGCCGCCTACATGCCGAGGAAGGCTGGGTTCGCCTGGGAGGAATGGAAGACTACGCTTCCCGTATTGCCCACGCCAAACGCTTTATCATGGTGGCGTGCGGAACGTCCTGGCATTCGGGCCTTATCGGAGAATACCTTTTTGAGGACCTGGCCAGAATACCGGTAGAGGTGGAGTACGCTTCGGAATTCCGCTACCGCAATCCGGTGCTAACAGAAGAGGATGTCGTTATTGCGATTTCCCAGTCGGGAGAAACAGCCGACACTCTTGCCGCCCTGGAGATTGCCAAAGAAAAAGGCGCCCTGATTTACGGGATCGTCAATGTCGTAGGATCTTCTATCGCCCGCCTCACCGATGCGGGCTCCTACATCCATGCAGGACCAGAGATTGGGGTGGCTTCGACCAAAGCATTTACCGGGCAAGTTACCTTGCTAAGCCTGATGGCCCTCCATCTGGCCCATCAGCGGGGCACGATTTCGGAGCGGCGTTACCGCCAACTAGTTGCGGAACTGGCCGCCATCCCTGATAAAATAAAAAAGGTGTTTGAGCAAGATGCCAAAATCCGGTATATTGCCGAGGAAATCAAAGACCGGAGCAACGCTTTATATCTTGGGCGGGGATATAACTTCCCTGTCGCTTTGGAAGGGGCTCTGAAACTTAAAGAGATTTCCTACGTTCATGCAGAAGGGTATCCTGCTGCCGAAATGAAGCACGGCCCCATCGCATTGATCGACGAACAAATGCCAGTGATCGTGATTGCTACCAACCGGAGCGCTTACGATAAGATCGTAAGCAACATCCAGGAGGTAAAAGCCAGGAAAGGAATGGTGATCGCCATCGTTCCGGAAGGCGACTCGGTGATCCAGGCCCTTGCAGACTATACGATTGAAATCCCGGAAACCGAAGAACCACTGTCTCCCCTCGTTTCTGTGATTCCGCTCCAGTTATTGTCGTATTACATCGCTCTGTTCAGGGGGTGCAACGTGGACCAACCCCGGAATCTGGCGAAATCCGTGACAGTAGAATAACCTATGTTTTTACTCTAGAACGTTTTTTCATGACGCAGAAAGCCAAATTGGATATGGAGTACAACTCCCAAATGGAGGAGTTGATCATTCCTGAATACGGGCGAAATGTCCAGCGCTTGATTTTTCACGCCAAAACCATCGAAGACGACAGGCTCCGGCAGCAATTTGTCGAGCAGATCATCCAACTGATGTTCCAGATGCAGCCCCAAAGCCGGAATATAGAGGACGTGCGCGACAAGCTCTGGAAGCATCTTTTTCGCATCGCAAGCTACGACATCAAAGTGATGCCCCCCAACGGGATCGTGCCAACCGCTGAATCGGCCCGAATTAAGCCTGATGCGGTGGAATATCCGGAAAAGGAGCAAAACTACCGCCACTACGGCAGTAGCGTACAGAAACTTATTCGCAAGGCGCTAGAAATGGACCCCGGCCCTAAGCGGGATGCTTTGGTTTCGGTGATCGCCTCTTATATGAAGCTGGCCTACCGGACATGGAATAAGGAACATTTTGTGAGCGATGACGTGATCAAAGCGGATCTGGAAAACATGTCGCATGGCAAACTCGTTCTTCCGGCTGTGATCGACAACCTCCTGCAACCTTCCCCTCCTCCCCGGCGCAATAAGTTCAAACCATTTCAGGGCGGCAAGTCCCATGGCGGAAACGGGGGAGGAAAGAATAACAAGAACAGGCAACAAATGCGCAACAAGCGCAAATAAGGAGTTGGTCTGCCTATGATGTCCGACGCATTTGTGGTGCATGGGGGGGTGCCTCTAAAGGGGGAAATTGTACCGCAAGGGGCCAAAAACGAAGCCTTGCAGGTATTGGCCGCCTCCTTGCTCACCTCCGAACCGGTTACATTCTATCATGTTCCGGAAATCCAGGATGTTACCCTGCTTTTAGAGCTTTTGTCTGGCTTGGGCGTGGAAGTACATCGCCAGGATGATGGAGGTATCCGGCTTTGCGCAGCGCACGTCGATCTGGAGTTCCTGCACAGCCCGGCTTTCGTTCAAAAAGCTTCCCGAATCCGGGGTTCGGTATTATTGATTGGCCCGCTTTTGACCAGGTTTGGAAAAGCCTTCCTTCCTAAACCCGGGGGAGATAAGATTGGGCGAAGGCGGCTCGATACCCATTTTCTGGCCCTGGAGGCGCTCGGCGCTTCCTTTGTATATGATGCCGGCCAATCGTGTTTTTCTATTGAGACCAATGGACTAAAAGGGGATTTCATCCTGATGGACGAAATTTCCGTGACCGGCACGGCAAACGTAGTTATGGCGGCTTGCCTGGCACAAGGAACCACAACGATCTACAACGCGGCCTGCGAACCCTACGTGCAGCAATTGTGCCGGCTGCTAACCGCTATGGGGGCCCGAATCGAAGGGCAGGGGTCCAACCTGCTCACTATCCATGGCGTATCCGCTCTGCGCGGCGCCAACCACCGCATTCTTCCCGATATGATCGAAGTGGGGAGTTTCATCGGCCTTGCCGCAATGACCCAATCAGAACTTACCATCAAACACGCTGGGGTACAACATCTTGGGATCATCCCTTCGGTTTTTGAGCGGTTGGGCATCCGCATAGAAATCCAGGGCGACGATATTTTCTTGCCTTATCAGGAAGAATACGAGATCCAGTCGTTTATGGACGGTTCCATCATGACGGTATACGATGCGCCATGGCCGGGTTTTACGCCCGACTTGATGAGCATTATCCTGGTCCTGGCGACGCAGGCAAAAGGAAGCGTTCTTGTCCATCAGAAGATGTTCGAAAGCCGCCTGTTTTTCGTCGACAAACTCATTGATATGGGGGCTCAGATAATTCTTTGCGACCCACACCGGGCAACTGTGATCGGTTTGAACCGGCGCTTTCAGCTTAGGGGCATTGAAATGACTTCTCCCGATATACGCGCGGGGGTGGCTTTGCTAATCGCTGCGTTGTCCGCCAGCGGAAAAAGCGTCATTCATAATATTCACCAGATAGACCGGGGCTACGAGCGGATCGACCAGCGGCTGAACGCTCTTGGCGCACGGATTGAAAGACAGTAAACCTATGCTCATTTATAACGTTACGGTAAAAGTTGAAACCCAGATCCAGGAAGAATGGCTGGAATGGATGCAAAAGGAACACATCCCGGAGATGATGCAGAGCGGAAAGTTTGAAGACTATCGTATTTGCCGCCTCCTGCATCAGGAAGAAGACGGCGTAACCTATGCGGTTCAGTATTTTTGCCGCGATCTGGCCACTATGTACGCATACCAGCAGGAGGATGGACCCCGCCTCCAGGCAGTACACGCCAACCGTTTCCCTGGCAAATATGTGGCGTTTCGCACCTTGATGGAAATACTGTAATTCGTCCGGGCAGAAGCAGCACCGTGCCTGGCATCGTGAGCAAAAATGCCTTATTTTGTACCAAAATTTCAGGCAGGATCGCACCTGACACAATATAAAACCAAAAGGCCATGATTTTTGAATTATCTGAAGAACACCTGGCTGTTCGGGAAGCGGCCAGGGAATTCGCCCAAAAAGAACTTAAACCGGGCGTCATTGAACGCGATTCCAAAATGACCTATCCGGAGGAACACGTCCGGCGTATGGCTGAACTTGGTTTTCTGGGCATGATGACTTCCCCCGAATACGGCGGCGGCGGCATGGATACGCTCTCTTATGTGCTGGCTATGGAAGAAATCTCCAAGGTAGACAATAGTTGCTCGGTGATTATGTCGGTCAACAATTCGCTGGTTTGTTGGGGACTGGAAGCTTACGGCACGGAAAACCAAAAATCGGAGTATTTATCGAGGCTGGCTTCAGGGGAATGGATCGGCTCATTCTGCCTGTCGGAGCCGGAAGCCGGAAGTGATGCGACCAGCCAGCGCACTACAGCTGTTGATATGGGCGACTATTACCTGCTCAACGGCACCAAGAACTGGATTACCAACGGCGGCACCTCCCGCATTCATCTGGTCATGGCCCAAACCCACCCTGAGAAAGGCCCGCGGGGCATCAATACCCTTATTGTAGATACTCAATGGGAAGGAGTGCAGATAGGCGCCAAAGAGGATAAGCTGGGCATTCGCTCTTCCGATACGCATACGATAATGTATACCGATGTCAAGGTACCCAAGGAAAACCGGATAGGCGAAGACGGCTTTGGGTTTAAGTTTGCCATGAAAACCCTCGCCGGAGGACGTATTGGCATAGCCTCCCAGGCATTAGGCATAGCGGGCGGCGCCTATGAATTGGCGGTGGAATACGCCAAACAAAGGGAAGCATTCGGCAAGCCGATCAGTCAGCATCAGGCCATCGCCTTCAAGTTGGCGGATATGGCCACGGAAATTGAAGCGGCAAAGCTAATGGTTTACCGTGCAGCCTGGCTAAAAGACCAAGGAATGGATTACAACGCTGCCAGCGCCATGGCCAAACTGTACGCCTCCGAGGTTGCCATGCGCGCTACGGTGGAAGCCGTTCAGATCCACGGGGGGTACGGTTATGTTAAGGAATACCATGTGGAGCGCCTGATGCGGGATGCCAAGATCACTCAGATATATGAAGGAACCTCGGAGGTACAGCGCATCGTTATTTCCAGGAACATCCTTGACGGGCAGCTTTATCTGCCTTCGTTTGGCGCAAATATACCAGTATAAAAAAAAACAGATAGCGGCCACCCTAATTGGCGTCTTTTTCATCTTTAACCAAAAACGCTTCATGAAAGGTTCCTGGCGTATTGCCACTATTCTGGGAATTCCCCTCCGCCTCCACTGGTCGTTTGGGCTGGTGTTCCTGTATATTTTTTACTTGGGGAGGGGCGAAGCCTGGGATTGGCTGGCTATGGGCTGGGCCCTAGGCTTTGTTCTGGCCTTGTTTGCCTGCGTCACCTTACATGAATACGGGCATGCGATCATGGCCCGCCGGTTTGGAGTGCCTACCCGCGACATCGTCTTGTCGCCCATTGGAGGTATCGCCCGGCTCGAGCGGCTTCCGTCCAAACCAATACAGGAATTGCTGATCGCTTTGGCCGGACCTTTGGTGAATGTCGTTATTGCAGGCTTTCTGGGTCTTTCTTTTTTCTCCTATCCCGCCGAAACCCGGGAACTGCTTTTTCGCGGGCTTATTCTACGGGAGCATAATTACTTGCTGCCACAACTTCCTTTCTGGAGCTATTTTCTTATATCGTTGTTTTTTGTCAACATACTGCTGGCGTTGTTCAATTTACTGCCCGCTTTCCCCATGGACGGGGGCAGGGTATTCCGGGCGCTGTTGTCGTTTTGGCTGGGCAGAGTCAAAGCCACCTTTGCCGCAGTGCGTCTAGGGCAGGTTTTTGCCTTGGGTTTTATTGCCAATGGATTGGTGCAGCTATACAACAGCCGGGGGAGCGAAGGATATGTGCAGGTATTTATCGGGATGTTTGTATTCCTTACTGCCAGGAATGAATACCGGTTCGTCTTAATGGAAGACACCTTGAAGAAGGCTCAAACCGGGGAACTGATGCGAACGGAATTCACCCCGGTCTATTTAAACGACACGATGTCGAAAGTGATATCGCTTTACGATCGCGGCGCGGAAAAAAACTTCCTGGTATTCGACCACTGGCACAACCTCGTGGCCATCCTTCCGGAGGCGCGAATACTGGAAGCCTCCACATTGACGGACCTTGACGTGCCTGTGTCGAATTATATGCTGACAGAAATGCTGACCCTCCGCGAGGATGATTCGTTAGCCACAGCCCTGGCCTGGCTAAACCATTCCCATGCCGGCGCTTTGCCGGTTTACAACCGATGGAATAACCTGGTCGGTATTTTAGACAGCACCGGGATGGAAGGGTTTTTCAGGCAAGGCCGCAGGCGGCGCAGAGCCTGAGCTACTAAAGAACGTTTAGCCGGTTGAGCAAAACCGGACGGTTGGCCCTGCTAACGGGTATCAGGTGCTGCCCATTCATCAGGATATTTTCGCCTATCTCGGCGATTTCGTCCAAATTCACGATAAATGACCGGTGTACCTTCAAAAACCTGGGGTCCCGGATTTTTTCGTCGAGTCCTTTCAGGGTGTCGTGAATTAGAAAGGTATTGGTTTTCGTTCGGATCCGAACGTAATCGCCTACGGTTTCAAAAAAAAGGATTTCTGTGTAGTTAATGCGGAGAAGCTTCCCTTCCTGCCGGATGTAAACTTCCTGGGCCCGTTCTTTATACGCCTGGTTTTGGCGATGCAGAAAAGCAGCCTTTTCCACTGCCCGGAGAAAACGGGGCAGCGCAATGGGCTTTTTCAAATAATCCGTGACAGCGTATTCAAACGCTTCAAAAGCAAATTCTGTTTTGGCAGAAGCAATGATTACCTGGGGAAGATACGACAGTTGATCCAAGAGATTTAGCCCATTGTCTTCCGGCATTTCAATGTCCAGAAATACCAGGTCGGCGGGCTCGTTTTCCAGGAAAACCCTCGCAGATTGGGTGTCTGGAAAAATACCGGTCAGTTCCAGCAGTTCGGTGCGTTCGCACAATTTTTCCAGTCCTACCCTGGAAAGCGGGTCATCGTCGACAACAATACATTTCAATGTCATGCTTCAGTGTAGTTTGAGTTCGTTGGGCTTTTGCCATATAGCAACCATTCCGGGACGCCTTCCTCCAGTTGGCAGATTTTTTCTTTTAATAAAGGAGGGACATCGCCGAGTTGGCGGTGAATACGTTCACATGTTTCCTGAATAAGGGCATGGGGCATTTGATCCGACAGAAGGTTATCCAGTTTGTGGATCAAGTTCCCCAAAGCTTGGAGTCCGACCATCATAAAGCCTGGCGCAAGTTGATGCGCCAAGGTTTTCAACAGCTTCCGGTTTTCCTCCCGGCCCGCTTCCTGAAGCATAAGCGCCTGTGGAAAATGGCGTTCCAGAAAACAGGAGAACATCTCCAGTGCATATTGCCTGTCTCCGCCATACAATTCCCCTAATCCTTCCGGAGACCAAACCGGTAGATCCAGGGGAGTCTCAACCGGCGTGCAACTTTCTGATGAGGCGCCCCCGGCGATGTTCCTAACCATGAATTCCAGTAACTGGCTTGGGGAAAACGGCTTGACCAGGAGATCGTTTATACCTGCCAGCCGCGCTTTTGCCTTGCTATCTGGAGAAGCTTCTGCCGTTAGCGCAAGGATGGGGGCATACTGGTTAGGGCCGGACTCCTGCCGGATGGCAGCGGTCACCTCATACCCATTCAAATTTGGAAGTTGAATATCGATAAGGATTAGGCCATAGGAGTTCCTTTGCGCCAGAATGAGCGCATGAAGGCCATCTTCGGCAAGATCGTAGGCGACATTCCATTTTTTAAAAAGGTATTCCAGGTACCTGCGATTGAGCATATTGTCTTCAGCGACAAGAATGGCGGACGAACCAGGCAAGAAAGAGTATGGTGGTTCGTTTGTTTTCAGGAGTTGGGCGGGTTGATTTCCTGCGAGCTTATACGGGATTTCAACATGGAAGGCGGACCCTTTGTTGACGGTGCTTTCGACGTAAATCTTTCCTCCCTGAATTTCCACCAGCCGTTTGGTGATCGCCAGTCCAAGGCCTGTCCCCCCATAAATGGTGCGAATTTGATCATTTGCCTGCCGGTAATAATGAAAGATCAGATCGAGATTATCCTTGTGGATTCCGATTCCCGTGTCCAGGACGCTAAAACGGAGCATTACATCCTGATCCGATCGTTGCGCTACTTCTGCTTCCATCCGGATACTTCCCCGTTCGGTAAACTTGACCGCATTGCTCAGGAGGTTATTCAGGATTTGATGGAGCAGAAGATCGTCGCCTATATAGGTCCTGTCCAGGTTATGGGAGATATGGATGCTAAAGGTGACCGGTTTTTGGCTCAGCCGCAGGGAGTAGGTCCGGACAAGTTCTTCAATCAGGGTCCATAGGTCGAATTCCCGTTCGTGGATCTCCAGATTGCCGGATTCGATTTTGGAAAAGTCCAGAATATCGGAAACCAGGCGGTGCAGCAATTCGCTGGCGGAGTGAAGCAGGTTGAGGTATTCTCTCTGATCTGCCGCGGAAGGCGAATCCAATAACAAATGGGTGACTCCGACGATAGCGTTTAGCGGCCCCCGGATTTCATGGCTCATATTGGCGAGAAACTGTTTTTCAGCCTCCCGGGCAGCTTCTGCCGTTTTTTTTGCCTCCTCGAGGTCGCTGAGTAACTGTTTTTGGGCGGTCAGGTCGAAATGAATACCGATAGAGCCAACGACTTCTTTTTTTTCATTAAAAATAGGCGTCCCGCTAATCAACACCCAAACGGGTTTTCCATCCTTTCGGAGAATGGGGATTTCATATACGCCGGACTGGCCTTGCTGCCGCTTTTCATTCTGCCCCATCATAAAAGCTTTCCACTGCGGTAAAAGCAAGATATCGGTATTCATGCCGATCAGCTCCTCCTGGGAATATCCGGTCAGCGCACAAAAGCCTTTGTAGGCTTTTTGAATAAACCCCTGGAGATCTACTTCCAGCAAGCCAAGCTCCATGTTTTCGATGATCGTCCGGTATTTCTTCTCGCTATCCAGCACGGCCTGGCTGGCCTGGAGGCGGATTTGTTCGAGCTCTCCTTCAAGATGGGAAAGCTTGCCGATGTGCTCCAGGCTCTCAGCTAACTGTGCTTCGCGTTCGCTCAGGAGGGATTCCACCCGCCGGCGCAATGCGCGTTCCTCCTCCAACATCTCTTGAGGCGCCTTTTTCTTCATAAGCGAAAAAATACGATGAAAACCGGATTTTGGGAAAGGTCGGGGGTATTAAAGATATTTTGTCAACCCGCTTTGGGCCAAGTATAATAAAAACTGCCCGGGGCTAAAAGCAACCCGGGCAGCAAAAAATTCCTATTCCCAAAACCCCTGGCAATTGCCTAAAGGCAATTGAGGTATCTTTACCCAAGCTTTCCCTTACGGTAATGGCTTGGAGCTTTCTCTCGCGTTCAGAACCGCAACAACTTTAATGGCGAAAATGTTTCTGGCCCCTAAAAAATACGAAGCCCTTTGACATCGTATTTTACCAGACAGTTACCCCGCCTGCCATTAAGTTCCTTAATGTCGGCAAACTTATTGATATTTACCAACATGCAAAGCCTTTTTCGCCGATTGGTTAAAATACATCCTTTTTCAGCATAATTTGCGGGGTAAATGGAATTATTTCGAAACATCGCAAGCCTATTGTGCGCCATGTATATATAAAATTGTACAATCAGCAAAATTGATTTACTTTTGCGCGTCGGCTTAAATACCCTTTACGATATTTTAGCCGGTCCGGGGCCGGCGGTCCCGTCTATTTGGTAATCCTCACAAATACACTAGTAACATGGGTCAGACGATCACTTACCTAATTCCTGTTTTTGGGGTTCTGGGCTTGATCTATACGTTCTGGAAGTCTTCCTGGGTAAGCCGCCAGGAAGTGGGCACGGAACGGATGGCAAAAATTGCCCAGGCTATTTCGGAAGGCGCTATGGCCTTTCTGAAAGCCGAGTATTTCCGCATTTCGGTTTTTGCAGCCGTAGCAGCCGTTTTGCTGATTGTTTCTGCGGATGCGGAAACGTCCTCCCCGCTGATCGGGCTTTCCTTCCTGGTGGGCGCTGGTTGCTCTGCCCTCGCCGGGTTTATCGGTATGAAGGTAGCCACCAAAGCCAATGTGCGCACCACCAATGCCGCCCGTACGAGCCTGGGCAAAGCCTTGGAGATTGCTTTTGCCGGCGGTTCCGTGATGGGTATGGGCGTGGTTGGCCTGGGAGTTCTTGGCCTGGGCACTTTGTATCTGTTGTATTCAAATATGGGCTGGGATGCCGTTAAAGTCGTCAACGTAATTACCGGTTTTTCCTTCGGAGCTTCTTCTATCGCGTTGTTTGCCCGCGTTGGGGGCGGCATTTATACCAAAGCCGCCGACGTTGGGGCCGACCTCGTCGGCAAGGTGGAAGCCGGTATCCCGGAAGACCACCCGCTGAACCCCGCCACTATCGCCGACAACGTGGGCGATAACGTAGGCGACGTAGCCGGTATGGGCGCCGATTTGTTTGAATCGTTCGTAGGTTCTATCATTGGTACGATGGTTTTGGGCGCTACCTTCATCGGCCTGGAGGGCTTTGGTTTAAGTAATGAATTTGGAGGTCTCAACGCCGTGTTGCTTCCGCTACTGCTCGCCGGGGTGGGTATCGTAACGTCTGTGATGGGCACCTTCTTCGTCCGGGTAAAAGAGGGCGGAAATCCTCAAAAAGCCCTGAACCGCGGCGAATTCCTGTCTTCAGGGATCATGCTGGCGGCTACGTACCTGATCGTGAAGTGGATGCTTCCCGCTACCTGGATGACGGCCGACGGAGTCACTATAACTTCTAATGGCGTGTTTTTTGCCGTGATCTTCGGGTTGATCGCCGGTCTGCTGATCGGTATTGTTACGGAGTTTTATACCGGTACCGGCACCGCGCCGGTGAAAGGGATTGTGAATAACTCCCTTACCGGATCGGCCACCAACATTATTGCCGGGTTGGGCGTAGGCATGCAGTCTACCGCTATTCCCGTTGTAATTCTGGCACTGGCGATCATCGGAGCGCATGAAATGGCCGGCCTTTACGGCATTGCCATTGCCGCCGTTGGGATGCTTTCCAACACCGGTATTCAGCTTGCCGTTGACGCTTACGGCCCTGTTTCCGACAACGCCGGCGGGATCGCCGAAATGGCCGAACTGCCTAAGGAAGTTCGCGAACGCACCGATAAACTGGATGCCGTAGGCAACACGACCGCCGCTATCGGAAAAGGCTTTGCTATCGGTTCAGCCGCCCTTACCGCGTTGGCTTTGTTCGCCGCGTTTATGACCACAGCCGGACTGACTTCCATTAATGTTGCCGACCCGGTCGTGATGGGCGGCCTCCTGATTGGGGGCATGCTTCCTTTCTTATTCTCCTCCATGGCCATGAGCGCTGTAGGCCGCGCAGCAATGGATATGATCCAGGAAGTGCGCCGCCAGTTCAGGGATATTCCAGAACTTACCCGCGCGCTCGAACTTATGCAAGTTCATGAAGATAAAGACTTCCATCATTGGAGCGAAGAAGACCAGAAGGAGTTCCACAAAGCGGAAGGCAAAGCGGAGTACGGCAAATGTGTAGAGATCTCTACCAAAGCGGCGATCAAGCAAATGGCCTTACCGGGCATGCTGGCAGTGCTTTCTCCCGTGATCATCGGTTTTCTGGGCGGCGCGGAAATGCTGGGCGGGTTGCTGGCCGGCGTAACCGTTACCGGCGTTCTTATGGCCATTTTCCAATCCAATGCCGGCGGCGCATGGGATAATGCCAAGAAAATGTTCGAAGGCGGCGTCGATATCCAGGGCCAGACCTATTATAAAGGCTCCGCACCGCACAAAGCGGCTGTCGTAGGGGATACCGTAGGCGACCCCTTCAAGGATACCTCTGGTCCTTCCCTGAATATCCTGCTCAAGTTGATGTCGATCGTAGCAGTTATTATCGCGCCCTTCCTTTAACCAGGCGCAAGGTATAAGACGAAGGCGCATGGGATTTGCCTCCATGCGCCTTTGCTTTATGGTTAAAAATCGTTAAAAATTAAGCGGACGCAAGACTTTGGCCTTTTTTTTTGTTGTATAGGAAAGTTTTTACCTACATATTTATTTCTTTTTATCCATCATCCAAATTTTAGCTTATGAAGCTCCGTGGAACTCTCTTTTTCACCCTTCTGCTGGGCGTCACGCTTTTCGTGAGTTTCTTCCCACAATCGAAGGCCAAACTGGTAGACCAGAAAGAAACCGTGTTGGTTAGAACCATGATGGCCTACGTCGATCAGCTCCACTTTAATCCCAAGGTACTGAACGATGCGTTCTCCAAGGACCTGTATTCCTATTATCTGGAAAATCTCGACGGATCGCGCCGGTTCCTGACCCAGGAAGATCTTCAGGTACTGGTTTCCTTTCAGTATCAGCTCGACGATGAGATCAAAAAAGGAGAGATCAACTTCTTCGACTCTGCTTATAGCATTTTTAATGCTTCCCTTCTGAAAACTCAGGAGTATTACAGGGAGATCCTGTCCACTCCTTTTGAATTCAATACAAAGGAAACCTTTGAGGTAGACGGCGAAAAACGGCCTTACGCCAAAAATGATGCTGAGCTCAAGGACCTCTGGAGGAAATACCTGAAATACGAAACGCTGAACCGCGTCCTCGACAAAATAGAATCCCAGGAATCAGAATCTTCGGCTAACGCCGAAATCCCCAAGAAAAGCATGGAAGAGCTGGAAAAGGAAGCCCGGGAAGCCACGCTCAAGTCCTACGACGACCTTTTCGGCCGCCTTCAGAAGGTCAAACGCTCCGACCGTTTCGGGGACTACCTCAACGCCATTTCGGCAATGTACGACCCTCATACCGAATATTTCGCCCCGATCGAGAAACAGAACTTTGATATCCGGTTCTCCGGCCGACTCGAAGGCATCGGGGCTACGCTCCAAAATCAGGGGGAATACACCAAAGTAGCTTCGATCGTCGTCGGGGGCCCCGCCTGGAAAGGCAAAGAACTTCAGGAGAACGACCTGATCATAAAGGTCGCCCAGGGAACGGATGGGGAGTTCCAGGATATTGCAGGCATGGTGGTCAACGATGTAGTCCAACTGGTTCGGGGAAAAAAGGGCACCATTGTACGCTTGCAGGTCAAAAAAGTGGATGGATCCGTAAAAGTGATCCAGATCGTGAGAGACCTTGTGCAAATCGAAGACACTTACGTCCGTTCGCTCTTGCTGGACGGCCCCAGCGGAGAGAAAGCAGGGTATATCTACCTTCCAAGCTTCTACGCCTCTTTTGACGACCCCAACGGCCGGTTTTGCTCTAAAGACGTTGCCGCCGAACTGGAAAAATTGAAAGCAGAGAATGTCGACGGCATCATTCTCGATTTGAGGAATAACGGGGGCGGTTCCCTGCGGGATGTACAACGCATGACAGGCTTCTTCGTTGAAAGCGGCCCCGTAGTGCAAGTGAAATCCCGGGATTCCCAGCCCGAGATTTTAAAAGATGTCGATACGCGCGTTCAGTATGCCGGCCCACTGATTGTCATGGTGAATACCTTAAGCGCTTCAGCTTCCGAGATTATGGCCGCCGCGCTTCAGGATTACGGCCGGGCGCTGATCGTAGGAAATCCCACCTTTGGAAAAGGCTCGGTACAGCGGTTTTATAACCTCGACAATGGAATCCCCAACAATCCGGAATGGCAACCTCTGGGGGAAGTGAAGATCACCACCCAGAAATTCTACCGGATCAACGGAGGCTCTGTCCAGCTTAAAGGCATAACTCCCGATATCGTACTCCCTGACGAGTTCCAACTCATCGAAGTAGGCGAACGCCAGGAATCCCACCCTCTGGAATGGACCCAGATCCCGGCAGTCGATTATGCCCAGAGCGTGTTCAAGATCAAAAACATGGAAGAACTTAAGCGCAAAAGCAAAGCCCGCATCGCTTCGGACGAGACCTTCCGGAAAGTTGCCCAGAACGCCAAACGGATCAAAGACCAGCGCGACGCCACCCTGGTGCCGCTAAATCTGAACGAATATCAGGCTCAGGAAAACGCCTTTAAGAAAAGCGGCGAAGCATTCAAAGATCTATATCCGGCAGATGCCAACAAAAACGTGCGCAACCTGCCCGCAGATCTTGCCGCAATCACGGCCGATGAGTCCAGCGCCGCCCGCAATAGCGAATTCCTGAAATCCGTTTCCAGGGATATTTACCTGCGCGAAACCCTGCATATCCTGCACGACCTGATCAAACAATAAGAGATCAATAAGATCGCCCCGTTTCAGGGCTTAGGAAAGACCTTCCGGGGTGCGCGCCGCCCGGAAGGTCTTTTTACTAAAATCCGGTCTGATTTTTTACTTTGTCACCAATATACCGCCTGGATTATGAATTACCTCTCGCTGGAGAATGTCTCCAAAATGTATGGAGAAAAGGTGCTCTTTGACAAGGTCACCCTGCAGATCAACAAAGGGCAGAAGGTCGCTTTGGTGGCAAAAAACGGCTCCGGTAAATCGACCCTTCTTCGCATTGCAGCAGGCCTGACGTCTTCCGAAGGGGAACACAGCCGAATATTTCTGCACCGCGACGCGCGCATGGGGTTTCTCGACCAGGACCCTGATTTTTATCCCCACCACACGGCCCTGGAGGCGATTTTAGATTCAGATTCTCCGCTGATCCAGGCGATCAAGCGTTATGAAAAAGCACTGCTGCATCCCGATCAAGCGGCAGAATTACAAGCCGCCGTCGCCGCTATGGATGCGCACCAAGCCTGGGACTTTGAAGCCCGCGTGAAAGAACTGCTACACCGGTTCCGGATTACCGACTTCGAACAGCCGGTGCGCCTCCTCTCCGGAGGGCAAAAAAAACGCCTGGCCCTCGTGCGTCTCATTATCAACGATCCGGAGTTCGTGATCCTCGACGAGCCCACCAACCACCTCGATCTGGATATGATCGAGTGGCTCGAGGAATACCTGCGCCAGCCCAATCTGACCATCCTCATGGTGACCCACGACCGCTATTTTCTGGAACGGGTGTGCGATACGATAGTAGAACTGGACCGCGGGAAATTGTTCAGGTATAGCGGAAACTATACGGCCTTTCTGGAAAAGAAAGCCATCCGCATGGAGAACGAAGAAATTGAATTCGACAAAAACAAAAAACTGTTCAAAAAGGAGCTCGACTGGGTCAACCGGATGCCTCAGGCCCGCACGACCAAGGCCAAATCCAGAGTGGACGCGTTTTACGAACTGCAAGACAAAGTTTCCGGGGCCTCAACGGAGAAGGAAATGCAGATCGATATCAAAGGCCAGCGCATGGGCAAAAAAGTGCTGGAACTGCATTATATTTCCAAACGATTTGGCGACCGGGTAATCGTAGACAACTTCGGGTATAAGTTCAAACCTCACGAGCGGGTGGGTATTGTGGGACCCAATGGGGTGGGTAAAACGACTTTCCTCAAACTGCTGACCCAGGAAATCCGACCCGATTCCGGCAAAGTCATCGTTGGTGGAAATACCGTATTCGGGTACTATACTCAGGACGGTATTCAACTGGCCGAGGACAAACGCGTCATCGATGTGATCCAGGATATTGCGGAGTATATCCCGCTGGAAAAGGGCATGAAACTCACCGCAGCCCAATTGCTCGAGCGTTTTATGTTTTCCAGAAAACAACAGCAGGTGTACGTATCCCAATTGAGCGGGGGCGAAAAACGGCGCCTGTACCTGCTTTCCGTCCTGATGACCAACCCCAACTTCCTCATCCTCGACGAACCCACCAACGATCTGGATATTTTAACACTGAACGTGCTGGAGGACTTCCTGCTCGAATTTCCCGGATGCGTGGTGATCGTTACGCACGACCGGTTTTTCATGGACAAGTTGGCCGACCACTTGTTTGTGTTTGAAGGAAACGGACAGATCCGCGATTTCAACGGCGATTATACCCAATACCGGGAAATTCAGAAGGAGCGCGAACGGGAGCTTCGCCGCCAGGAACGGTCGGATCAGCAAAAAGCCAAAGAAGAACAAAAAGCGGAAATTTCCAAACCCGGCCTTTCGTTTGAACAGCGCAAGGAAATGAACAAACTGGAAAAGGAAATCCAAAAGCTCGAAGAGAAAAAGGCGACGGTTTCCGATCAGTTCAATTCGACGGATCTCACGCCAGACCGAATCCGCGAACTCTCGGTGGAGCTAAACCAGCTCTCCGCCCAAATTGAAGAGAAAGAACTGCGCTGGATGGAATTGGCCGAACTCGGCTGATCAACGCCTTAGCGCGGCGATCTTTTTCTCCAGTTCCAATTCATCCCCCGGCAGATAACCCGTGTGCTCGTAAACAACGTTCCCGTTTTGGTCTACCAGGATCGTGTGTGGGATAGGCTGAATGTTCAGTGCATTTTTCAATTGAAAACCCGCGTCGTTCAGGATTTTAAAAGGCCAGCCTTGGGCAGCCGCCATAGGGCCCACTTTGGGCAGTTGCCTTTGATCGTCGATCGAAATGGCCAGCACCTGGGCGCCGTATTTTTCCTGCCAGTCGGGATATAGCTCAACCATGGCATCCAGCTCTCTTTTGCAGGGTGCGCACCAGGTTGCCCAAAAGCTCATAACGGTAACTTTTCCGGCGTGGGTATAGTCCCGGATCTTGACCGGTTTCCCATCCAGCGACCTGACGGTAATATCAGGAATGGTTTTTTGGGCCGAAAGGCATGAAAAGCTAAATGCGGATGACAAAAAGAAGAGAAAAAAAACGCGTTTCATAAGTTGTCTTTTTTCAGATAAAATGGTTTTCCTGCGGAGTTGGTCCAAACCGGGCCGGAGGTTATTGTAAAAGCGCCAAATTGGCGCTGCATTTCTACGTATTTTGGGTATATCTTAGCAGCAGAAAGGATTGTACGTATGAATGCTAATGGTTATGCTCCTGCCTGTTTGAGAGGCAATATAGGAATTTTCCTTGCTGCAATCGCCGTTTTTTTTGCCTGTTGCCCTTTGGAGTTAACCGCACAGGACAGCCGGGAAGGGGGCCGTGTTTCCGGAAGTTTGCAGGCTAATGCCAATTTTTTTATCCGGGATTCCCTGATTGGGGCAGCCAATACGCCCCAGTACGATCGCCAGCTCTACGGCGCCGAATCCTGGCTTAACCTCCAGTACAGCAATTGGGGGTTTGATTTCGGCCTGCGATTTGATCTGTTCAACAATTCCAACCTTCTGAATCCGACAGACTCCTACACCGCGGAAGGAATCGGCAATTGGCACATACGGAAAAGCCTGGATAAACTGGGAATCCAGGCGGGGTATATCTACGATCAGATTGGCAGTGGGATCATTTTTCGGGCTTATGAGGAGCGGCCACAGTTGCTGGACAATGCCTTGATCGGCTTAAAACTGAGTTACGAGATCGCGCCAGACTGGCAGATTCGGGCATTCACCGGAAGGCAGAAGCAGCAATTTGACACCTACCGTTCGGTAATCCGGGGCCTTTCAGTAGATGGGTTCATCACCTCCAAATCCCAGGAAGCATGGTGGTCTGCAGCTCCGGGATTTGGCATCGTCAGCAGAACACTGGACGACCTTTCCATGAATAACCTCGTGGCCACGCTGAATACTTATAGTCCTGAGTACGCCTTTGTGCCCAAATACAACGCATATGCATTCAGCTTTTTCAATACGCTGAGCGCAGGGGGGGTGTCATGGTATGTGGAAGGAGCATACAAAACCAAAGAGGCTATAAATGATGCGTTCGCCGAAACGGTCGTCAGCGGAGATACTCTTATTGGAGACCGGTTTGTAAATAAGCCGGGGACGGTAGTGTACAGCACGCTGAGCTATGCGCGCCAAAACCTCGGCCTAACCCTGGAGGTTAAGCGTACCGACCATTTTACCTTTCGAACGCGCCCCCAAGAGCAACTCAACCGGGGAATGATCAACTTCTTACCCCCTATGGCCAGGGTCAATACCTACCGGTTAACGAGCCGGTACAATGCCGCAACCCAGGAGATTGGTGAATGGGCCTTTCAGGGGGATCTCCGCTTTGCCCTGGGGAAAGCCTGGCGGTTTAACCTCAATGCATCCACCATTGTACAACTGGATCAGGATTTGCTCTACCGGGAGCTTTATTTTGAGGCCCAACGCAAATTTGGCCGGAAGGGGACTGCCATCCTGGGCGTTCAACGCCAGGAGTACAACCAGGAAGTATACGAATTCAAGCCGGGAGTTCCTCTTGTTCAAACCGTCACCCCTTTTCTGGAATGGCAATACAAAGTGAACGAACGCCATTCCTATCGCGTTGAAATGCAATACATGCATACTGGCATGGATGAGCTAGCTGGAGCGAGGCAGGATTATGGGAACTGGCTTTTTGCACTGGCAGAGTTCAGTATTGCTCCTAAATGGACATTCACTGCTGCGGATATGTACAACGTCAGCCCAGGTAAAAACAGCCCCGTCGATGCACAAGGCAAAAAACGCAGCCTGCATTTTCCCCGGGTGGATGTGTTCTACAACATCCGTTCTACAGCTTTCTCCCTGAGCTACGTCAAGCAGGTAGAAGGGGTAGTTTGCACAGGCGGAATTTGCCGTCTGGAACCCGCTTTCAGCGGAGTCAAATTTTCGGTGAACAGTAGTTTTTAACTAAAATGCACAGGATATATGCGCATTCAAAAGACGGCCTCCGGGCTTTTCATGCTGTTCTTTTTCGGCTGCACGGAAATAGGCCCCGTAATAACCCCCCTGGAGCCAGGAGCCCCGGGCGGCGGACAATCGGCTACTCAAACGGTATTGATTGAAGAGTTCTCTGGAGTCCGCTGCGTAAACTGTCCTGCCGGAAGCGCCGAACTGGAACAACTGGCGAAGACATATCCGGGGAGACTGGTTGTGGTTTCCATCCATGCCGGCTTTTTCTCAAATCCCTATGCCGAGAACCAGTACGATTTCCGGACAGCAGAGGGCAACAGCCTTATCAACCTCCTGGGCCAACCGCTCGGTTACCCTTCAGCAGTGATCAACCGAAAAAAATTCGAGGGGGAAACGGACCTCCAGCTAAGCCGGTCCCAATGGGCCGGGTTTATCGCTCAGGAATTGAACCGAACGCCTACCGTAGACCTCAAGGTGACCAGCAGTTTCAACGCCGGTAACCGGGAATTGCGCGCGGAGGTAGATGTCAAACGCCTGGAGAACCTTGCTGATCCCGCTTCGCTCAAGCTCTCGGTTTTTCTCACCGAGAACGATATCCTGGACACCCAGCTCACCCCCGAAGGAAAGAAAAACGATTACATGCACCGCCATGTGTTGCGCAAAGCACTTACTCCCTTTGACGGCACTCCAATTGGGGCTGATCTTGTTTCGACAGGGTCAACTACCCGTCGGAGTTTTATTTTTACCTTGCCGGAAGGCTGGCGCCCTGAAGCCTGCAAGCTGATAGTGGCGGCGCACCGCAGCGGTGATTCCTGGGAGGTACTGCAGGCGGCGGAGAAAAACCTTTAATTTTAGCGTTGGGGGGGCAAATTATCCCGCAATGTGAGCAGAATTTCCAGCGCATCGAGATGTTCCTTGAAGGCTTCCCTGCCGGCGGCAGTGGCATGATAACTAGTGTTTGGCCTTTTCCCGATGAACTGCTTGGTTACGCCAATGTATTTGGCTTCTTCCAGGGCCTTGAGATGACCTGCCAGGCGGCCGTCGGTGACGGCAAGTTGGGCTTTCAACTGATTAAAATCTACCCGCTCGCTCACCAGGAGTATGGCCATGATCCCCAGCCTGACCCGGTGGTCAAACAGCTTGTTCAGCCCTCCAATTATATTTTTTTTGTGTTCCTGCATCTCGACGTTTCAGCCCCATTCAGACGGAGTGCGCCCTGTCGTATTTCAAATACATGCGAATGCCGTATACAATGTGTAAAACTCCAAAACCGAGCGCCCAAAATTCCAAGCCAAGCCCAATCCTGAACAATGCGATCAACCCAAGCAATGCTTCAGAAATACCCAGTAAACGCAAGTCGTCAAAGGTAAATTTACTGGCGTTGATCAGCGCCAAGCCATAGAACACAAGCGTGGCCGGAGCAACCAGCCCAACCGCTTGATGGTATATGAGCCCAAGGGTAAACACCCCTCCAACGCTGAGAGGAAGAAATAAACTGGCTAGAAGCCTGCGGGTTAGCGGATCCCAAATGGGCAAGCCTTTTTTGCGCGCTTTTCGCGTGGTGAAAAAAATAGCCCCCGCGAGCGCCAGGATAAGTACCACAAAAGCGTCTGCCAAAAAAAACGCACCGTACGATAACCCCCGGGGGCCAGTTTCCCAAAGCCCGTTTTTTTCAATTAATAAATAACTTCCGGAAAAAGGAGTTTTTCCTGTATATATGAATGCGGCGCAAGCCCCTGCCAAAGCGGCTGCTCCCGCGCTTACTCCCGACCATCCGCTCAGGGAAATGAACCGGGTGGACCGTTCCATCAGAGAACGAATCTCCTGTAAAGTATCCAATGAAACGTTTTGGGCCATAAAAAGTACTTTAAACTGCAAAGTACGAAATTTTTCCTATTCATCAAACCGGTGGAGGTCGAGCGTTTCAATCAGGTTGATGAGTTTAGCGGCATAATTGGGGTCGGTGGCATATCCTGCCCGCTTCAGGCCGGATGCCCAGCCTTTGTAATCGCCGGAGGATAGTTCGAAAAGCGGACGGTATCTCGGTTTTTGGAGCAGGGTGCTATGCGCCCGGTAACTGGCCCAGGCGCTGGGGAAGATCCGGAAAAAATCCTTATGCGAGTCGTCGGAATAATTCCGGCAATGCCCTTTGCTGCAACTTCTGGAAAAACACTTGATGCCAAAATGGTTGTTGGCCGTCGTAACCAAGGGACTGGCGCCCGCATTTGTCTCCAACAGGCCTTGCGCCAGCGTAATACTGGCGGGAATGCCGAATTTTTCCATTTCCGCTTGCGCGATATGGGCATATTTCTGCACATAGGTTTCCTGCATCCTTCGTTTTTCCTCCTCATTGGCCGGGAGGGCCGGTTTCGGAGCAGGGGCTGCTGCTTCCGCTCTGGCCTTTTTCTTCGGCGTCTTCGCCTTGGTCTGAAGCAACGAAACATTCAATGGAGGCTCCTCTTTAACGCTTAACGCCATTTTCTCAGGCTGGGGTGCGGCAGCCATCGTTTCCGGATTGAGGGCATCCCAAGCTATGCTGACCTGGAGATCCCTCCTGACAAAGGCAGTCACCGCCAGGCTAAACAAGGCCGTTTTAAACCAATAGCGCCGCACAGGCTGCGAAATACGCCGGTCAAATTCCCGCCGGAGCGCCGCCAACAGAGCTGGAAGGTGGGTAGGGTGCGTTTCCATAAAAAACATTTTGTGTCAAATAGACATAATTTGACTCAAAAAAACACAATTTTTTTATTTTAAACAATTTTTAAACAAAATGTTTTTTAATATTTTTTTAAGCAAAACGCCCCCCTCTTCGGGAGAATAAATGTGGCGTAGTTCAAGCGGTAACGCTACCTTTGCGAAAATTTCAAAAAATAAACATGAAGAGAATGCTTTTGACTGCCCTGATGCTCTCAGGGATTATTGCGGCTGCTACCGCACAGAAGTACGGGCACCTGAATTTCGGAAACATGCTTTCCCTAATGCCCCAAACTAAAACAGCCGACGAACAATTGGCCGTTTTCCAAAAAGACCTGGAGGCTAAGGGAACGAAAATGGCTGTGGAATTTAAAGGCAATGTGGCCAAGTTTATCGCCGAGTCGCAGACAGGTACCATGTCTCCCAAAGAACAACAAGCCCGCCAGGATACGTTGACCAAAGAGCAGGAAGCTATCCGGGCTTACGAGCAAGAAGTGGCGATGAAGGTCAGTACTAAACGGGAAGAACTGCTCAAACCCCTCATTGACATGCTTGAAAAAGCCATAGCCGACGTGGCCAAGGAAAACGGCTACCTTCTCATTTTTGACACCAGCTCCTTCAACGCCATTCTTTACGCCAAAGAAACCGACGATGTGATGCCCCTGGTGAAAAAGAAACTCGGGATCGAGTGAGAGGCGTAAGGCGTAAGGCATAGGGCGTTGTTTTTCCGAAGTGTGCAGACTACCTGTTGTCCGTAGTCTGCACACTTCGGATCAGCCAATATTCAGATTGCGCGCTGCTAACTCCTCAGCACACAACCTGTTGTCCGTAGTCTGCAGACTACGGACCAGCCAATCTTCCGATTGCGCGTTGCCAACTCTTCGGCACGCAACCTGTTGCCCGTAGTCTGCAGACTACGGATCGGTCAATCTTCCGATTGCGCGCTGCCAACTCTTCGGCACGCAACCTTTTTTCTCCTCAATGCGTCTTTTCCCGGAAAAGATTTACGAAAAAATTCGTACTTACACTTGTATCTACGAAAATCTTCGTATATATTTGCTACGAATTATTTCGTAGATTGATTTGCCCAAATTGCAGAGCCAAACCAAATTCTGCACTTCAGCCAAGATAAAGCACCTACGCATAAACGGAACGCATTATGGAACTTCTACCCACTCCTCCGCCCACTGAGTCCGAACTGGAGATTCTGCAGGTTCTCTGGCAACAGGGGCCTTCTACTGTACGCCAGGTGAACGACCTGCTAAATGAGCGCAGGGAAATTGGATACACGACCACCCTGAAATTCATGCAGATCATGCTGGAAAAGGGCTTGGTCACCCGTGATGCAACGGGCAAAATCCATATTTACCAGGCTGCCGTGGAGGAGGCCAGTACGCAGCAACGCCTGCTGAAGCGGTTTGTGGACACCCTGTTCCGGGGCTCCGCTTCCCAGTTGGTGATGCAGGCGCTGGGCAACCATGAAGCTTCTTCAGAAGAGCTGGACGAGATCAAATTGCTGATCGAACAAATGGAAAAGCACCAACCAAAATAGCTTGACCATGAAAGTTTTATTCCTAATTCCGCTTTTTTTGCGCATTCCGGCAGGTCAGGAGGGGTTTGGTTTGCTTCCGCCTTCCTTGGTAAACGCCCTTGGCTGGACGGTCTTGCATTCGCTGTGGCAGGGGGCTTTGGCAGCCCTGATCCTTGCCTTTCTTATGCTGGCCATGCAGCGGCAGAAAGCGCAGGTCAGGTATGTAGCGGCGGTTATCGCCCAGCTGACGGTTTTGGCGGCTGCTTTAGCGACGTTTGGGCTAAGCCTCCAATGGGATAACGGAACCTCCGTTCTTACGGCGACGCCTCAAACCTTGTTACAAACCCGGGAAGTGTTTTCCCAGGCCGCCACCGAATCACCCTGGAGTTCCTGGCAGCACCAATTCACAGCCTACTTCGACCGGCATCTTCCGCTGATCGCGGCACTTTGGCTCACGGGGGTACTGATATTCTCCCTTCGCCTGCTTGGCGCCTGGGCTTATGTACGGCGGTTGTCCCTGGTATCTGTATTTCCCGCAGAAGCGCCCTGGACTCAGCGTTTGCAGAGGCTTTCAGAGCGTATAAGAGTCTCGGCGCCAGTGGTCTTGTTTGAATCGGCTTTGGTGCAAGCGCCATTGGTCATCGGTCATTTCAAGCCCGTTATTCTGGTTCCACTCGGGTTGCTGACCGGACTCCCTCCCGAGCAGGTAGAGGCTATTTTAGCGCACGAACTGGCGCATATCCGCCGCCGGGATTACCTGGTGAATTTCCTGTTGTCGTTACTGGAAACGCTCTTCTTCTTTAATCCGGCTATATGGTGGATCAGCGCAGGGATACGGCGTGAAAGGGAATATTGCTGTGATGAAATTGCGGTGGCTGCCAGTTCCAGTTCCCTTGTTTATGCCAGAGCCCTTGCCTCCCTTCAGGAACGCCGCTCCTTCACTCCAGTATTTGCGATGGCGGCTGCCGGAAAACGAAAGGAACTTCTCACCCGCGTACAACGCGTTTTATTACAACAACCAATAAATCCATCCGACGTTATGGAAAAGACGATTGCAACCTTACTGATTGTTGGATCGGTGCTGTTTTTCTCCATGCGGGCTAACCCGCCGAAGACCAACGCGCCAACTGATCCTGGTACAGGCATCGCCACAGCGGCAATGCTCCCTGCCGACACCCTACCTCCTGGCCGCATTTCCATTAAGAGCAACACAAATGGCAAATCCATGGAAGCCAAAGTGGAAGGCCGCCAAATTGTGGAACTGAAAGTTGACGGAAAGGAAGTTCCCGCAGAAAAGTATGGGGCATATGAAAGCCAGGTCATGGAGTTGATCGAAAAACTCCCAACTCCGCCTCCGCCGCCGCCTGCTCCCGCCGCCCCAAGAATGGCGCCTCATCCGGCGATCCCTCCCGTTCCTCCAGTACCCCCGGTTCCCGGTGCGCCTCGGGAAGGCCGCTCGTTCTTTTTTAGACAGGCGCCCGGAGTAGACGGCCAAAACATTCACATCGAGATCGAAGACGGCGATACGCTCATGATCCGCCGGGAAGGCCCTGAATTCGGACACTTCTTCCACTGGAATGATAGCCTGGCCGTTTTTCCGTTTGGCCGGGATTTGGAATTCCGCTTTGAAGGCTTTCCGGAAGGGTTTGGGGAACATTCCAAAGAGCTTTCTGAAAAGCTGAAACAACTAGCCGAGGAAGCCGCTGGAATGGCCAACCGCTATCGATTTAATCAAGAAGGATTCCGTTGGGAAGAAAAGGACCGTCAGAAACTCGAAGAAGAACTCCGCAGAATGCAGGAGCGCCAGTTCGAAATACAAGACCGCATAAGGGAAGACCTCGGCCGGGAATTCCGCGAGTTTCGTTTTATGCCCTCCCCTGCACCTGCGCCCAGGGCAATAGTCCCCTCCTGGGGGATGACTCCCCAACAGCGGATCGAGCGCTCTTTGCTAGAAGACGGCCTGATCGATACTAAAGGCGCCTACCGGTTTGAACTGACTGATCGCACCCTGAAAATCGACGGGCAAAAACAACCGGACAACATCCACCGCAAATACCTCAAACTTTACGAACAAGCTTCCGGCATCGATTGGGACCCCAAAAACCGGGTGGTCATAGAGAAAAAAGTAGATTAGAGGTTAGACGTTAGACGTTAGAGGTTAGACGTTAGACGTTAGAGGTTAGAGGTTAGAGGTTAGACATTGGACCCCAGATGGTTTGCGGTCCCATGAAATAGTTTGACAGATATATAACCTCTAACGTCCAATGTCTAATGTCTAACCTCTAATGTCTAATATCTAACCTCTAATGTCTAACGTCTAACGTCTAATATCCCGCCACAATATCTGTTGCGAGAGGGGAAGGGCCCATGAAAATGGCCATGATAATACATAAAATAAAAACGAGAAAAGCAAGGGTAAGATCCAGAGACGGGTATCTGGAATTGGGGGAGGAATTTTGGCTCATTTTTGTTCAGTTTTGGGATTATAACACATTAATCAACGGATACAAATATTCTCCGAATACCGATATGTTGCAACCTTTCCGCTAATTTTTTTGCGTAAATTTTTTGTTTAGGGCTTTTAACAAAAGAGGGACTTTGCCCATGGCCGCAAGAAAAGAAAATAAAATTTCACGCCCCGGGCGAAGAACTGTCTTTTGAAACAGCCTCCCGAAGCGCAGGAAGGAGCGGCAGGGTTACGCAAAATTCCTCCCCATCCTGTCGGATATCAACCTGGCGCTCAGTGATAAAGGCAAACCGGTTGCGGATATTGAGCAAGCCGAGCTTGGTGGATTCCCCCGCCGGTTCTCTTAACTGGAGGTTGTTCCGGATTACCAAAAAACCGTTTTTTTCCTCAATCCAAACATGCAGCGGCTTTTCCACGGATACGACATTGTGCTTTAAGGCGTTTTCCACAAGGATCTGAAGGGAAAGCGGCACGATTTGCAGACCCTGAGCCCTTTCCCCCACCTGCACATGGAGTTCAAAGCCGTCGCCGAAGCGCTCTTTCAGCAAATGCGTAAAAGCCTTGAGAAAACGCAATTCCTCCGAAAGCAAAATGAGCTTTTTACCCTGGATCTCTAAAACGTACCGGTAGACTTTGGCCAGTTTCTGGACAAAGTCCACCGCCCGTTCCGGGCTTTCCGGGATGAGATAAATCAACGTGTTGAGGCTGTTAAACAAGAAGTGGGGGTTCACCTGGTTTTTTAACCCCTCCAACTCCGATTGCAGAAACTCCCGTTTGAGCTTTTCCTGCTCCACCAGGGATTCTTTCCAACGATTGTACAGATATACGCTCTCGTAGAGCGCAGACACCAAAATGATGATGAAAGCAGAGGTTACGACATATTGCCAATGAGGAATTTTGGCATGCCCCGGAGCACCTGCCCATTCCTGGATCAAGTCCATGATAAAGTTAAACGCAAAGAAAAACGGAATAATGGTCAGCAAACTCGCCACTATCCGCTTCATGGTTTCTTCCTGCCTGGGAAACCGGCGCCGCTTCCATATCATGATGCTCCTTACTACCAACCAGTAACTGGCCGTATAAATAGTCGAGAAAAACCAGACCATGGAATAATAAGCCCACCCATCTTTAAGCGGCGAATCCTGAAAAAACAAAATTGGCGCCCAGAAACCAATGATGGGGATGCCCAGGATCAGGAACCACGTATCGTTGAAGCCGATCACTTCCCGGGTACAACGGTTGTCTTTTTTTGGAAAACGAAAACCCATGGCGGAAAAGTTATGTAGCAAAGTGGCGGAGTAACCAAGTGGCGAGGTGACGGGGTAGCGAAGAAACTTTTACCTCGTTACTTCGCTACCTCGTTACCCCGCTACTTCGTTACCTCCTAAAACTGTATTCGATACAAAATATCCGGGAAGAACCCTGACTGGTAAACCGTGTTCACCTGATTGGTCGCCCGGTTATACCGGTTGGTAAAGATATTCTGATTATCGGTTATGTTTTGCAAGTCGATGAAGAACTGTTGGGACATGCGGCCATTGCGGCTGTTGCGCTGGAAGCCGATTTTGAAATCCAGCCGCAGGTAAGGGTCGTTGCGCAAGGAGAAGGCTTTGTCTTCCTGGAGCACTTCTTCCTGTGCTGCCTGGGATGCAGGGAGGTTTACCGGAGTTACATACCTTCCTCCTGCTGTAGTGAACTTAAAATCGAACGTGAGGGCTTCGCGGCCCGACGTTCCCAGCTTAACTTCTTTCCCTGCCAGGGCATTAAAGACATAGCCATTGTTGAACGCAGAATTCCGCTCTATGCCGTCGCTTCCTTTATATTTGGAATCGAACAGAGAGGCGGTGACTAGTCCGTAATAGCCTTTGCTGAAAAATTTTTCCAGGGTAAATTCCACGCCGGTATTGGTTCCGGTTCCTTCGTTGACCAACCCGCCTTTCTCCGGGAAAACGAAGTTGGCGCCAGCATTGAGCATTGAAAAGCTGCTGGGTGTTGCATCCACCGGTGCGTTGCCTATAGCCTGATAATAGGTCTCCGCTTTCAGCCGCCAATCGGCGCCTATTTTGAGGTCGTAGCCCAACACGAAATGGTGGCTTCGGGTGAATTCCAAATCCTCGTTGGTGGGTTCGAAAACCCCTGGCGCCGTTTCTTCCCTGTAGAAAAATACGGGCAATGGCTGGTTCTGGTGATGCAACCCATACCCCAGGCTGATTTTTTGGTTGGGAGTGAATGCCCAACTAAGAGATGTTCTGGGTTCCAGAACGAACTGCCCGTTTTTGTCGAGGTATTGGCTGTGGAGTCCCGCATGGAGGGTCCACTTCTCGTTGATGCGATATTGGTTTTGGACATAAGCTTCCAGGAGAGCGAGGCTGCCTTCGAAATCCCGGTAAATACCCCAGTCGGCTTGCCCGTCGCCGTCGAGGTCAGGCCGGTTATCCCTGCTCTGGCCCAATGCATCCATGCTGTACACCTGGGCGAGCAGGCCAAAGCGAAGCGTCTGTCGAGCGCCCAGTTTTTGATTGATATACGAGCTGAGTGCCAGGGTGTTGTTGATGTCGTCTACGGTGATGAGACGCGTCTGTGGACCGCCTTCCTGTAAAGGTAGTTCGTCTTGATCGAACCGGGACCTTGAGCGGCTAAAGGCTGCAACGGTGCGCAGGTAGCCATTTTTGCCCAGGATAAGATTGTGCCGTAGCCCGAGGATGCTTAATCCTGACTTGACGTAGGAATCGCGATCCGCCTCGGCGAACAGGTCGTTTTCGTCTATCTCTTTCCCCAGGAAATCAATATTGCTCGTCCCCAGGATTCCAAATAAAGAAAACCGCCCGGATTTTTGGCTGCCGAAGTCTACCTTGAACGACAGGTCGCGGTAATTTGGCGTGGCATTGGTGCCTACCGGGATGCCGGCAGCGTCTGCCAATTCGACGAAGGAGTAGCGGCCGCTGACCAAATACGTGGCCTGCCCGTCTTTTTTCAACGGGCCTTCCGCCATCGCTTCGAGACCGCTGAACGCAGCCATTTGAAAGGTAAATTCATGCCGGTCGCGGTTGCCGGAGCGGAAACCCAGGTCAAACACCCCAGAAAGCGCATTTCCGTATTCTGCCGGAAAGGCGCTGGTCAGGAAATCCGAGCTGCGCAGCAAATTGGGGTTAATCGCGCTGACGGGCCCTCCGGTAGTGCCCAGGGTGGAAAAGTGGTTGGGATTGGGAATAGGAATGCCTTCCAGACGCCAGAGTATGCCGGTAGGGGAGTTGCCGCGCACGACGATATCATTGCGGGAATCGTCGGCTACGGCAACCCCGGCAAAGCTACCTGCCAGGCGGGCTACATCGTTGCGCCCACCTGAAAATCGGGTGACTTCTTCCAGGTTAAAACTACGGGCGCTGACCGAAGCCATGTCGTTTTGGGCTCTGTCTTTCTCAGCATTGGCCGAAACAACGATCTCCTGGAGTTGGAGAACAGATTCGGAAAGAGAAATGTCCAGCACAACTTCTTTTCCTGCGGTTACCAGTACGTTGGGAATCGTCAGGGATTCATAGCCCAGGTAGCTGAATCGCAAGCTGTGCCGCCCAAAAGGAATATTTTCCAGCACGAAGCGGCCGTCATCCTCGCTGACGGCGCCGGTTGGCGTTTCGGCGCCAAGTAGTTCTACGGTCACCCCAAAAAGGGGTTGTTCGGATTGGCGGTCGACCACGACGCCCTTAATGCGCTGCGTTTGATTAGATTGCCCACTGGCGGGTACCAGGGCAACTACAAGAAACAAAAAGGAAAACAGTTTGGAAGCAGGTGACATTGCACGATGTTTTTGCCGGTGTGATAATTAGTGAACACCGCAAAAATGGGGGAAAAGGAAACCCCAGACCATTCATTTCCTATGAACCGGCAAATGGCGCAGGTGAAATGTCAGAATTCCGGGTTGGAAAAAGATCAGGCCTTTATCGCGCTACCAGGATCATTCGGAAAACTGACTCCAAGCCCTTTCGAATTTCCAGGACATAAAACCCGGACGGAAGCCGGCTGGCGTCGATGGCAGTTCCAGGAGCAGATGTAGCGACGCATTGCCCCAGCGCATTCCGAAGGTGGAAGGCAGCCCCGCCAGGGTCAGGAAGGTCGACCACGAAGCTCGTGCTTGAAGGGTTAGGATAAACGCGGATATATGCACCCCATTCGGGTTCTCTCGCGGAAGAAGGCGCCACACCCCAATGGGCCAGAAAGTTGTCAAACCCTCCCTGCGGCTTCGGCAAAGAGACCCCTCCCCAGGTAGGCATGCCCAGGTATACGCCGCCTATCCACCAGCCTCCTGCCGCATGGGGATGAAGTACAAATGGGAAAACAGAACTGGCGTTCATCATGGAAATAAGCTCTTTCCCCACCCCGGAAGTGTCCAGAAGGGCCAGAAACCCGTTGAATGTATTTCCGGCCTGGATCACTTTTCCTGCCCATTCCATATCGCCCTGGAAATAACCGGCAAGGGCAAGGGCATTTTGATCCAGGGCAACGCGGTAGGCAGTTTGAACGCTTTGGCCCCCGAGTACGTCCGCCCAAAGAGGAATCCCCTCCGGGTTATATTTCAGCACAAAGGCATCGGAATTTCCATCGCGGCTTTGGATTTCCAGGCCGTTTCCCAAATCCATTACCCCAACCAATTGCCCGCAAAGGTAGAGGTTGCCCGCTGTGTCGGAGGTCATATCGAATACTTCATCGTCGTACACTCCTCCCGCTTTTCGCACCCATTGCAACGCTCCTTGGGCAGAGTACGAAGCCAGAAAAATATCCAGATCAGTCGTATTCGCTACCAGGGTGATGGAGTCAAAAACGGCCAGGTCGTTGAAGGCGCCTGAAATAGTGGGGGCGCCGTTTTTCCCTAAAGCGAAGGCCAGCACACGCGTATCGCCTCTCCTGCCTGCCCGTCTTGCCCAAAGCAGGTTCCCGTCGGGATCGAACTTGATCAGAAACGCATCGGTATTCCCGGCAGCCGTAAGGGTCAAAGTATCTACAAATAATGTATCGCTAAAATATCCGGACAAATAGATGCTGCCATCTGGCGCCGGGGCAATCCGGGAAAGCGACTTCAAACTGCCCCCCTCTATCTTTTTAGCCCATTTTAAGGCGCCGGATAATGAACCTCCCGGTACAAAACTGGCTACAAAAATAGCTTTGGGGTTGCGGGTAGTTTTTAGCTCGGTCCCTCCAATCTCCATGGATTGCCAGAAAGTTCCTCCCAAAAGCAGGTCTCCGGAAGGAGAAAGAACCAAACCGGAGAGGGCGTCCTCTCCTGGACTCCCCAGATGAAGGACAGGAAAAAGCTCCTGCCCGGGGACGAAACCAGCCAGGTAGATATCTTCTTCCCCTACAGCGTTCCAAACGTCTCCCTTCAGAAGGAGCTGGCCCGTAAAAGCGCCGCCAACGATAAAGCCGCCGTTGCCAAGCGGCAGGATTGCATCAAATGATTCATTCCCCTTTCCTCCCCAGGTAAACGCAGATTGCCACTGCTGGCCGGCTAACGGGGCGGTTTGAAGAAGAACCCATCCGAAGATGGCAAGTATGGCAATAGGCTTAAAAACCATTCGTTACTTTTGAAAAAAAAATTGCGATGTCTATTAACGCACGCACCTCCCTAGTCCTTGTTTTAGGAGGTTTGTCGCTGGCTGTTCTTTTCACAGCCTGCTCCTCCAAAGATAACTCCGAGGCCACCCAGGTGGTTGCATCGGGCGATCCGGTTTTGGATCAGCTTTCCCTGGAAATTTCCCGGAACCCGAAACAATCCGGTTTGTATTTTAAACGAGGGGAACGCTACTATGAAAACGGGAACTTCGACGAAGCCATCCTGGATCTCCAATCCGCCTTGCGGTTGGACTCCGTCAATGTGGAATACTTACACTTGCTGGCAGATGTGTACCTGGATTATTTCCGGTCACGGGAAGCGTTGAAGACCATGGAAAAAGTAGTCTCCTTGTATCCTGAACGCATCCCATCCCTGCTTAAATTGAGCGAATTTCAGCTTATTCTTAAACAATACGAAGCTTCTCAGAACACAATCAGCCGTGTCCTGAAGCTGGACCCCCTTAATGCTGACGGTTTTTTTATGATCGGCATGAACCTGAAAGAAACCGGCGATACCCTGGGCGCCCTGGATGCTTTTCAGTCTGCCGTGGAGAACGATCCGGAACTGATCGATGCCTGGATTAACCTGGGACAATTGTACGGCGCCCGGAAAGATCCAGTGGCAATCCGGTATTTTGATAGCGCACTTCGGGTGGATCCGCGTTCGGTGCAGGCACTTCATGCCAAAGCGTTTTACCTGCAGGAACAAAACAAACTGCCCGAGGCGCTGAACCTGTTCAAGAAAATGGCCTCGGTAGATCCCCAAAACGCCGACGCCCACTATAATTCAGGATTGCTATATCTCGACATGGACTCCATTCCCCAGGCATACCAGGCATTCAGCCTGGCTATTCAAACCGACCCCGTACACATCCGGGCCTACTTCTACAGGGGAATTGCCGCTGAAATGCAGGGTAAAAAAGAACAGGCCAGGGCGGATTACGAGCAAGCCCTCCGCCTGGCGCCGGATTATCAAGACGCCCGCACGGCGCTGGATGCGCTCGACGGAAAAAAGTAACGTCCTGAATTTTTTCCTCGTATGCGTGCAACTCTTTTTAACATCTCTTGTCCCTAAGAGTAAATGAGCTGGTGAAGCCAACCGGATCTAAAAAAGAAAAAGATCGACGCTAATCCAGGTCATTTCCCGGGACTTGTTTGCTGCATGCAGGCAATAGCCCGGCCGAAAACCTTAAACCTGTAAAATTGGATTACGCCAACACCCACCGGAGCTTGGTAGAGGCATGCCAGCAAGGCTCCCGGCAGGCACAGTTCGAATTGTACAAGCTTTATTCCAAAGCCATGTTCAACGTGTGCCTCCGGATGGTCAAGGACGAGCTGGATGCGGAAGACGTGCTGCAGAACGCTTTTGTGGATGTATTTACCAAAATCGGAACGTTCAAATTCGAATCGTCGATCGGCGCCTGGGTGAAGCGCATCGTGGTCAATAACTGCATTAATTTTTTAAAGAAAAAACGGATGCAGTTTGAATCCTTCGAGGAACGCCATGCGCTGTTAGCCGAAGATGAGCCGGATGGAAGCCATGCCGGACTCTCGGTGGAATCGATTAAAAAGGCCTTGTTCCAGTTGCCAGACGGATATCGGGTGGTCTTCTCCCTGTATCTCCTCGAAGGCTACGACCACCAGGAAATCGCAGATATCCTGGGAATCACGGAAGCAACCTCCAAATCGCAGTACAGCCGGGCAAAACGAAAAATCAAGGAATTGTTACAGTCGCCAATCGGGCGATGAATATATGGAGCGAAAAAAAAAGGAGCTATGCAAACACGCGATTTTTTGGAATCCTTTGTCCTCGAAAACCGGGAAGCTTTTGACCGGGAGGACCCGAACCCCCGCCTCTGGAAGCAGATCGATCATCGCCTCCACGGGGCTTCCATCAGGCGTATAAAGGCCATCCGGACCCTTAGGGCCATTGCCGCCGCCCTCCTTCTGCTGATTACCGGCGCCGTTGGCGGCCGCTTGATTGGATTCAAACAGTCCTCTGACGCCACCGCCATCCTTCAGCAGACGGCCCCCGAATTCCTGGAAGCAGAACAGTATTACCAACAGGAAATCCAAAGCAAACTGACCCAGCTGGCTTCCTACAACCCTGGAGAAACCGTTTTTCGGGATTTGGACCAGCTCGATCAGGTCATGGAAGAACTCAGAGCCGAATTGGCGAGGGCTCCCCAGGGAAAAGAACAGGAAATCATTGCCAACCTTATACAAAACTACCAAGCCAAGATCGCTATCCTGGAATTGGTTATGAGCAGACTAGAAACCAACCAATCAAATTACTCAAAACAAAACGAACATGAAGTTAGCTTATAAGTATTGCGCGCTCCTGTGCGCAGCTTTCCTGCTGGCAGGAACGCTGCGCGCCGAACCCGACGGGCAGGAGTTCAACAAAACGATCACCAAGGAGTACGACATCTCCGCTAACGGCACGACGTACCTGAGCAACAAGTACGGGAAGGTCGATGTCAAGACCTGGGAAAAGAATCGGGTGAAAATCACAGTGAATATTGTCGTCCGCACCGGGAATGAATCGACGGCTCAAAAAGTGTTTGACCGGATCAACATTGCTTTTTCCAATGGTTCCGACTATGTCAAGGCCGTCACTGAAATCGAACCTTCCAAAGGCTGGTCCTGGTCGTCCTGGATTGGAGGAGACAAAAGCGATTACTCCATCAACTACGAAGTATACCTGCCGGCAACCAATAACCTCGAAATTACCCACCGCTACGGCGACCTGTATTGCGCTTTCATGAAGGGAAGGGTCAAACTGGACGTGAAATACGTCAACTTCAAGGCAGAGGGAATGGGCGAAAACTCATCGGTGATGTTTGGGTATGGCAACGGGACTATCGTCAAAGCCCGGAACCTTTCCTCTGACATCAGCTATTCCAAGCTGACGGTTGAAGAAGCCTCCAACTTGAATATCACCAGTAAATATACCCAGGTGAACGTCGGTAAAGCAGAGGATCTTACCTGCACGTCTCGCTACGACACCTACGTGCTGGGGCAAATCCAGGACCTGAAAAATACCGGCATGTACGATAATTTCCGGGTTGCTTCGGCCAACAGCATTGAGATTGCCTCCAAGTATACCCAGGTCAAGGCGGAAAAAGTTGCCAAAACCTTGGTGCTGGATTTGAGCTACGGCAATGCAGATACCCGGCTGGGCCAGGGATTCAGCAAGGTCAGCTGCACCGGGAACTACACCAATTTCAAGCTAGGGGTCCCTGAAGGGTCGTCCTTTACGTTCGATGGATCGTCCACCTATGCCGGGATCGATTATCCCGAGGGCATGGACATGGAATATAACGTCCAGAAGAATACCAGCCAGACGGTGAAGGGAAAATTCGGTAAATCTCCCTCAGCCATGGTTGTGGTCAAGGTCAACTATGGAGGCGCCAAAGTATTTTCCTACTGACCCACTCAAAGGATCCAATTTTATACAAATAGGCCGCTTCCTGGAATATGCGTTCAGGGGCGGCTTTTTTCGTTTTAAAACCTCCCCGGATTACCTTTTTTTAATGCGGTTGCGTATTTTGAGAGCGCCCCGCCATGTTGCGCGGAATGCGGTTATTCATCGTTTCTTCACACAGTCCTTACACCATGAAAATCAAGTTTTGCGGCGCTGCCCGGGAAGTTACCGGAAGTTCTCACCTCGTGATGCTCGACAATGGGTTTACGTTCCTGCTCGATTGCGGGATGTATCAGGGCGCCGATCCGGACATGGACCGGTTTAACCGGGAATGGCTGTTCGAGCCTTCGGAAATTGATTGCCTCGTGCTTTCTCATGCACATATCGACCATATCGGAAAAGTGCCGCGCCTGGTTAAAGACGGATTCACCGGGCCAATCCGGTGTACCCATGCCACCAGAAGCCTGGCGAGTATTCTGCTGATGGACAGCGCCAAGATTCAGGAACGGGACGTGGAGTACCGTCAAAACCATAAAGACCGTTTCGATGAGGATGCCATACGGGAGCCTTTATACACTGTGGAGGATGTAACCAAAGCCATGGGCCAATTTGTGACCTACCCGTACGATCACTGGTTCAAGATCCACGACGACGTTGAGGTACTCTACCGGGACGCAGGCCATATACTAGGCAGCGCCAGTGTGACACTTAAAATCAAGGAACATGGTAAAGAGATTATGCTAGGTTTTACCGGAGATATCGGCCGCCCTGCCCGTCCCATATTACGGGACCCTGTCCCCATGCCGGAAGTCAGTTACCTCATTTGCGAATCGACTTATGGAGACCGCGAGCACGAGAGTGCGCCGGAAGAAGGCGCGAAGTTCCTCGATATTATTAAGGAAACCTGCGTCAAGAATAAAGGGAAACTCATTATTCCTGCCTTCAGCGTTGGACGCACCCAGGAAATCGTTTACCTGCTCGACAAGCTTGCCAATGAGGAACGCCTGCCCCGGATCCCCGTCTACGTAGATAGTCCGCTGGCCGTCAATGCTACGACGATTTATGCCTCCCACCCGGAATGCTTCGATCAGGACCTGGCAGAATATCTGCTGGAAGACGAAAACCCCTTTGGCTTTAATGGGCTGCATTATGTCCGGAAAGTAGAAGTATCCAAAGCGCTGAACTATTCCAAAGAGCCTGCCATCATCATCAGCGCAGCAGGGATGATCAATGCCGGACGGATTCGGCACCACGTGTTTCACGCCATTGACGATCCCCGCAACACCATTCTCATCGTTGGGTACTGTGCCCCGCATACACCGGGCGGTTTGCTCCGGGCCGGCGTTAAAGAGTTGCGCATGTTTGGAGAAACCAAGCCCGTTAAAGCCCGCGTGGTGATCATGGACTCCTTCTCCGCCCATGGGGATAAAATGGAGATGCTTGATTTTATCCGCAATCAGCGCGATACCGTGCGAAAAGTTTTTCTGGTACACGGCCAATACGAAGCCCAACGTAACTTCAGAGGATTGCTGCTTCAAGCTGGCTTCCCCGAGGTTGAAATCCCGGAGTTGGGGGATGAGGAGGTTATTAAGAGGTGAGGTTGCGGAGTAACGAGGTAGCGAGGTAACACTATTTCATTACTCCGTTACTTCGCTACTTGAATCAGGCTTTATTGTGCTGGATTTTATTCAGCACCAGCTGGGCTTTGATGAGAAAGTCGGCGTGGTGGAGTTTGTACTCGTTGTGGACCATCATGAGGCGAATGGCGTCAAACGCTGCTGATTTGGGCACAATTTGCCGGGCTGCAATAGGGTGAAGCCAATATTCCAGGTTGTTGGAGCGGATATAAGACTGGTCGAGTTCGAAGTTGATCACGACGGAGAGTTTGTTCAGGGAGAACAAGTATTCCGTTTCCTTATTCAGGTCTTTTTGAAGGTCGACTACATTGTAACGGTCGAAGTTGGCGCCGGCGCGTTCGCAAAGGAAAATATCGCGGCGGCCGTCGAATACGATGAGATCGCGGAAGCGGTATTTCTTAAAGTTTTTCAGCAGGAAGTTGCGGATAGGGGCCTTGGAAGATCGCAGTTTATTGAACTCCTGAACCAGAGCTGCTTCGTCGAGTTTAAACGACTCATCGAAGGGGCGTTTCCGGCGGGTTTTCATATTCACCACCTCTTTCACCCGGCCGAGGGTATGGCCTAATTCGTTGGTTTTGGATGTGACGGTAATGATATCTACCGGTGCGTTGTTGATCCAGCTTTCCAGAAATATCTTATTGGTATCGTATTCGAAAACCAGGAAAGCTATTTCGCTGATGGCATAAAAATTCGGATATCCTCCATAAATGTTGCCATACTTCAATTCGAGGAATGCTACACTTTTGTTCACGGTCGGTTGTAGTTATTGGGTCGGAAATTTATTTCAGGCCTGCCCTTCGGCTTTAATTATTCAAATTGAATTAGTGCTTCAAGCGGGCAATTTATCAATAAAATTTCACTCTTGCTCAATTTGTTTGGCAAAAAAGAAGATAGTTTTAAAGGGAAACCAAAAAGCGGCCGTTTTCATAAATTTTCTGGCCGTCTGCCCAAATTTCTCCTCCTTTGGTCATATCGCTGATCATATCCCAATGGATGGAGGATTGATTTTTGCCTCCGGTTTGGAGATAGGACTGTCCGATAGCCATGTGGATAGTGCCGCCCATTTTTTCATCGAAGAGAATATTCCGGGATTGACGATCGATGTTGTAGTTCGTCCCGATAGCGGCTTCCCCAAACCGCCTGGCGCCCTCAACATTCGAGAAGACCTGGTCAAGTAATTCCTTGCCCCTGGATGCTTCCCATTTTTCGATATACCCGTCCTTAACCCAAAGGGTAACATTTTCCATTTCCACCCCCTGGTAAATAGCGGGTAGGGAGAACCGGATGGTTCCATTGACGGAGTCTTCTACCGGCGAGGTATATATTTCCCCCGAAGGCATATTGGTCTGGCCATCGGAGTTGATCCACTTTCTGCCTACAGTGCTGAAACGGATATCGATGTCCGGACCTTTGTAATGTACTTCCTGGCAAGCGTTGAGGTAATCGGTTATCGTTTGCTGGTTTTTCCTGACGTCGAGCCAGCTTTGACGGGGGTCTGGGTCAAACAACTTACAGGCCCCAAAAACAAAAGCCTCGTATTCTTCCAGAGACATCCCGGCTTCCTGCGCTGCGGCAAGGGTGGGGAACTGGCAAAGATTCCGCTTCAACGACCGGTCAGCGGTGCGGCGGAAATAGGCTTCGTTCAGGTCTTTCATAGCCGACTGCCGGACAGCCGATTTGGCCGGGTCAAGGTCGTGGTCTTCCCGAAGATTGTAAGGCGCCAGAATATAAAGGTATGCTTCATAGGAAAGCATTGCTTCCCGGTATAGGGGCGAGACATGCGTCAGTTGTTCTCCTTGGGCTTCACGGAAAAAGATGCGCCGCATTTCCCGGAATTCCCATTCGGTGTCCACCTTCGCCCCGGCGCGCAGGGCGTGGCGGAAAACTTCCCGGACGAGCGGTTCGGCGAGGGTGGTTGTTCGGATCAGCAACCTGTCGCCGGGCTGAATATCCAGGCAGTATTCAACCAGCAGGCGGGCATATCGGGATAGCATGGTTTCCATTGAGGATGTGGTTTACTCCCAGGATTTGGCGTGATAAGGATACCGGATTTGATAAAGGTCTTTGACCATTACCAGCACCTTGGCACGCAATACGTCGATATTCTCTTTGGTTACTGCGGAGACGAGCACGTTATCGTAATCGAAGAGGTGATGCAAATTGCCTTGTAAGCTTTCTTCGATTTCAGCTTTGGCCTCCTCGTCGATAAAGGGATCGTAGTTGCGGGTGCGGTAAAGGTCGATTTTGTTGAACACAAAAAGCGTTGGCTTGTCTATAGCTCCCAGTTCCTGAAGGGTCTGATTAACGGTACGAATATGGTCTTCGTGCTGTGGATGGGCAATATCCACTACATGCAGTAAAATGTCGCTTTCTCGTACCTCATCCAGTGTGCTTTTAAAGCTTTCGATCAGGTGATGGGGAAGTTTGCGGATAAACCCCACCGTATCGGACAGTAGAAAAGGGATATTCTCCCAGACGACTTTGCGCACGGTCGTGTCGAGTGTTGCAAAAAGCTTGTTTTCGGCAAACACGTCCGATTTACTGAGCAGGTTCATGAGGGTAGATTTTCCCACATTGGTATATCCCACCAGGGAAACGCGGATAAATTCGCCCCTGTTTTTTCTCTGCGTCGTACTTTGCTGGTCGATTTTTTTGAGTTTCTCCTTGAGGAAGGAAACCTTGTCTCGAACGATCCGCCGGTCGGTCTCGATTTCCATTTCGCCTGGGCCGCGCATCCCGATGCCCCCACGCTGGCGCTCCAGGTGTGTCCACAAACCCCGCAACCTGGGTAGCAGGTACTGGAGCTGGGCCAGTTCGACCTGGGTTTTTGCCTGAGCTGTTTGAGCCCGCCGGGCGAAGATGTCTAAAATCAAACTGCTTCGGTCGATAATCTTCACTTTGAGGGTTTCTTCCAGGATATTGACCTGCTTGCCTGTGAGGTCGTCGTCAAAAATGACCATGGTTATCGCTTCCTCCCGTTCGATATAGGCCTGAATTTCCTCCAGTTTGCCTTTACCAATGAACGTGCGGGAATCGGGATGCGGCAGTTTCTGGACAAACCGGCGAAGGGTTTTGGCCCCAGCGGTGAGCGCCAAAAACTCCAACTCGTCGAGGTATTCTTCGACAAGTTCTTCCGTTTGGTTTTTTCCGACTAACCCTACCAACACGGCGTATTCTTCCTGGGGCTTGGTCCCGGGCGATTTATGTTCTCCTCCTAAATTCCACGATTTCGGCATAATTTCTATTCGATGTAATAGACATGGACTAGATTCCCGAAAGCCAGTCCTGGGGATCGAGCCGGTTTTTTTCACGCCAAAGCTCGAAGTGGAGTTCCGGCTTTTCCCTGCTCACCCGGCCAATTTCCTGACCTGCGGTAACGGAGTCTCCCCGTTTTACAAAAATTTCATTCAAGTTTGAATACACGCTGTAATACGCTCCGTGCTGGAGGATAACTGTATTCTGATAGCCAGGAATATACTGAATTCCCGCAACTCTCCCTTCAAAAATACACCGCACGGAAAAACTTTGTTCTGCCCGGATATCAATCCCATTGCTTTGGGTCTTCACCTCTTTGTATTTAGGGTGCTGGTGGGTCCCAAACTCCCTTACGATCACCCCGCCTTGTAACGGAGAGGGCAAAGCGCCCTTCTTCTGCCGGAAAAAGGAACTGGAAGGCGTTTCGCTTTCCGGTTTATTGTCCGCAATGGCCTCCGGTGTGCGCGATTTTTTCCGGATAGCGAGCATTTCCTGTCGTATTACGGTTTCGATAGCATTGTTGAGTTTTTGATGGGCTTCTTGCTGTTTGGACAACTCAGCCGCAAGTTTACGTTCGCTGGCTTTCAGGGTATTTAACAACGAATTCTTTTCATTTAGTTCCTTTTTCAGGTGGGTTTGCTGTTGCTGCATGGAGGCCAGCATCATTTCTTTTTCCAGTTTGCGTTCGGAGAGCAGACGGGTTTTATCTTCAAGGGTTCGTTGGGTTTCCCGAATAAGGCGGGCTTGTTTGTTGCGGTACTTGTCATACTGGCGCAGGTATTGCCAGCGACGGAAGGCTTCGTTAAAGTCGCGGGCGGAAAATAAAAAAAGAAGGGCGGTTTGGTTCAGTTTATGCCGCAAAGCCATGCGCAGCATCCGGCTGTATTCTTCCTTCAGTTGCCGGGTATCGTCTTCCAGGGATTCCAGTACCATCTGGGTGCGGGAAATACTTTGTTCTGCGTAGTTTATTTCCTTCTCCAGGTTCTGAACCAGTTGCTGGCGGTTTTGGATTTGCCGCTGCAGGGTAAGAAAAACCTGAAGCGTGGCTTTTTCCTCTTTTTGCGTCTTCTTGAGCTGCGTATTGGTTTGTTGGATATTCTGAAGCAGGTTTTTCCTTTTGTCCTCCAATTCTTTTCGCGACTGGCCCCAGGATGCGGGGAGAATGAGGGCAAAAAGCAGACAACAGGCTAGTTCCCGTTTACTGGGCGCGGCGGGTATAGCGTTCCGGAATTTCAAAAGATAGATTTTTAGGGACATTGAGTTCAACTTCGCTAAACTTAAGTTCCACCTTAATAACACCGGTTTCCTGGCTGTCCATGGCGAATTGACGAAGATAGGAAAAATTATGTTTTCCCGAAAGGGAACCGTATTCTCCCAGCGTCATAGCCATGGCCCGTCCAGCGGGCAAGTCCTTATACTCGACGGATTCAATCCGGAATTCCGAATCGTTGACCCGGTGACGGATCGTTTGCCCGCCAGCGTTTTCCTCTATCCAGAGCTGCCCTGCTTCGGGTTTGATGGTTCGGGCTGCAGGGTTGAAATAGACGAGGTTCCCCAAAAGCAGGTTTTGCAGCGCCATCAGGTTGGCAGGCGCATGGTATTCCTTGCTGAGGTAATCCAGACCATAGGCGCCGAATTCATTATTGAACCGGTCGATGAAGAAAAGGGAATCCGGCGTGATCAGCACCCGAGCCACCTCAAAGCCAAGTTTGCGGACAGCCATCCATACCGCGCTGTCTTTTTGCATGCGGATGGTTGCTGAGGCCTTAACCGCCATGTCGCCGTCGTCGTAATCGATTCGTACTTTCGCTTCAAACCAGTTGACGTTGAGTTGCCGGGCTTCCAGCTTGCGCAAAACGAGCGCGGCAGCATCCGATGAACCGGCACTGCCTGTCTTTCGGGTTGCGCTGCAAGAAAAAGACAACGCGGCTAAAAGCCCGATAGTTAACAGGGACGTGGTTTTGGATGAAAAAAAGGAACTATTCATAAAGTTGTTTGTCCGATATTTTTTTGGATAATTTTTGAGACCGGCTGCCTTTTTCCCGTGCCTGGTTCCAGAAGGACAATGCATCTGTGGTTTGGCCCAGCTTGAACGATACATCCCCCATTTGTTCCAAGATCATGGGATTTGCAATAGGCAGAAGGGGTTCCAGGTGCTTTCGCGCCCCCGCGAAATCGCCGTTCCGGAAAGCGATCAGCCCAAGCGCCAGGGGGGCGTCCGGCAGGGAGGGAGATAACTGACGCGCTTTCTTTGCCCATTCGGCAGCCTGTTCCAGGTTCTGGTTTCGTTCAGCCATCGACCAGGCTTGCCGGGCAAGGAGGAGAGGAGAGTTTGGATCCAGGGCCATAGCCTGGCCAAATACGCGGTCGGCGCCGTCTGCATCCTGCTGAACGGATAGGGTCATGCCCAATGCGGTGAGAATTTCTACTCTTAGGGCCGTTTCTCCAGAAGCCATTAGAAGGGCTTGTTCCAGGTCGGATTTAGCCGGGGCGTAGTCTCCCTGCCAGAATGCGCCCAGGGCATTCCAGTAATATAGCGCTGGCCGGTTGGGAAAAAGGTCGATCGCGTTGGCGGCATACCGCCTAAGCGCTTTGGAATCGCCTGAAGCGGCAAGCTGGTTTAGCAATAGCGCCCAAACCGGATAATTCACTTCCTCCAGTTCGAGCGAACGCAAAAACTTGGCGACGGCTGCCTGCCCCTGGCCGTTGAGTAGCAGAATTTCCCCACTTATGGCATAAGCGGGGGCTGCGCCTGGATGCAATTGTTCAAATTGCCCAGCCAAAGCGAGGAGCTTCTCCAATAGAGCGGGGTCTTTGCTTGTTTCTGGTCTGGCAAGAATCGACCGGAATCCTTCCGCTTTGAAACTGGCCTCTGCATTGGGGTTTTGTACAAGCGTTTCCAGAGTCTTAAATCCTTCGGGGTCCGGTCCCTGCAGTTTGGAAGCCGCTGCCACCGCAGCCATTGCTCTGGAGTCAGATGGGGCCAGGGAGAGAATACGCTGGTACGTTTGTTGCGCTTTGGCCGGATCATTTTGGTTTTGATAAAAAGCGGCTAATGTGTGCAGGTAATCGAGGTTTGTCGGAAAGGCAGCGCTAAGCCGTTCCAATTCCCTGGCTGCTTTCTTGGGATCGGCCATAGCGAGGCTGACCCGGACCTTATTCTGGATGATTTCCTCCAAAAGACCAAAGCGAACCTCCATCTCGTCGTAAACTTTCAGCGAAGCGGGGAAAAGATTTGCTTTTTCCAGCAGGTGAGCCCATTGCAAATAAAGCGCTTTATCCCCAGGCTTGCTTTTAACAACAGCCTCCAATATTCCTGCAGCCTCCCTGTAGCGCCCCATAGCCTGGTATACGTCAGCCCAAAACCGCTGATACCACTCATTTTGCGGTTCCTTGCGCGCAGCCTGCGCCGCGTACTTAAGCGCCTGCTCAAAATCTTCCTTTTTTAAAGCTATCCTGCCCAATTCATAAGCCGAAAGCGCATGGTCGGGCCTCTTAGCCAGAATTTCTTCGTAGAGCAGCCGGGCTTTGTCTTCGTTACCAAGAAATTTTTGCTTGGAAGCTTCGATGATCATGGATTCCACATCCAGCGTGGTGTCCCGCTGAACGTCCGGAATAGTCTGGGTGGTCCCGGACCCAGCGAACAAGAGTATCCCCACGGATAGTAAGCAACTCCTCAACAAGGCCTTTTTCATAACGGTCTGCATAAAAAGTGCGAATAATCGACTTTAGGCAATTGACGGAGGATGGCGGACGGTGGAAACTAGATCCTTTACATCCTCCACCTCATAATACACGAGATGAAATTGAATTTCCGTCTGCCGTCCTAAGTCTAACGTCTAAAGTCTAAAAGGAGTTGCAAAGGAGAAAAAAATCCTGTAAGGCCGATTATTCTACCACGGTCACCTTGAGCATATTCGTTCGGAAGCGCCGGTGCAAGGGCATGGAAGCGGTATTGATCACAATGTCTCCTTCCTGGACCAGTTGGGCAGCTTTCAAGATCTCCGTGACGTCGGTGATGGTTTCATCTGTGGTCGTAAAACGGTCGTAATAAAGGCATTCTACCCCCCACACCAAATTAAGGGTAGCCAGCATGTGCATGCGGTCGGAGAAAATATATATCGAAATGTCTGCATTGGGGCGGTAGCTGGATACTTTAAACGCGGTATAGCCCGAGCTGGTCATTCCGACAATTGCCTTGGCTTTTACATCCTCGGCCGTCTTGGCGGTGGAGAAGCAGATAGCATCCGAAAGGAATGTTCTGGACTGACCGGAGGGTACCGGGCGGACGATGGGCCGGATTAAACAGCGCTCTGCTTCTATAATAATGTTAGTCATCGCTTCTACGACGCGGACCGGGAATTTACCGGCGGCTGTTTCTCCGCTCAGCATGACGGCATCGGCGCCGTCGAACACCGCATTCGCTACGTCAGTCACTTCGGCCCGGGTAGGAGATGGGTTCTGGATCATGCTTTCCATCATCTGTGTCGCAACGATCACCGGCCGCGCCCGCTGGATGCACTTTTGAATGGTTTCTTTCTGGATTACCGGAATTCTTTCGATAGGCACCTCGATGCCCAAATCGCCCCGAGCGATCATAATCCCATTGGACGCCTTGATGATCTTATCGATCTTTTCAACAGCTTCCGGCTTTTCAATTTTGGCAATAATCTTGGCGGGGTGCTTTCGGTCTTCAATGATTTGTCTCAGCGCTTTTACGTCTTTGGCGGACCGGACAAAAGACAGCGCGATCCAGTTGACCGGCTGGGTGAGGATAAAATCCAGGTCGGCAAGGTCTTTTTCGGTCAGGCAAGGCAGCGAAGTCTTGGTATTGGGGAGATTGACTCCCTTCCGGGAAGACAAAACACCGCCGTGGATAACCTTAAGCCGAACGGTATCAACGCCGTTGGTCTCTGCCACCTCAAATACCAGCTTGCCATCGTCGACAAGGACCGTTTCGCCCGGTTTAACATCTTTCGGGAAGCCGGCATAGCTCATGTAAATCTTTTCCATAGTGCCGACACACTTCTCATTGGTGAAGGTTACGATATCGCCACTTTTAAGTTCCAGCGCGTTGTTCTCGATTTCGCCAACCCGGAGTTTAGGCCCCTGAAGGTCTGCCAGGATGCCTATATGCTTTCCGTGTTTCTCATTAATGTAAACGATGTGATTGATCACCGCCATGTGGTCTTCATGCGTGCCATGGGAGAAGTTGAGCCGGAAAACATTAACTCCGGCTTTTACAAGATCGAGCAACGTTTCCAGGGAGTTGGAGGCAGGGCCTACCGTGGCGACGATCTTGGTTTTTTTGGAGTGTTGTTGAATACTCATTAAGTTGAATAATTTCAATACCTAAATAATTCGGGTCGAAAAGAGCCTGGGAGTACCCGGTTTTAGGGAACGGGGTTAATCCCGCAGAAAAATAACCGGCAAAAAACAACTTATTGTAAATTTTACAATAATTATTTCTCCCGCTAAAGTAAACCAACTTTTGTAATTTTCAAACCCGGCAATAGACTCCCCCTGGGTCATGCTTTGCCGATACGAGTCAGAGCGGTTGATAAGACGGGCTTCACGGCTTGTGAAAAAAAGCCTAAAAACTTTGTTTATCAATGGACTTCTACTTTACTTTGCAGGTGCATTTTTCAACCAATAAAGCACGTTTGTTATGTCAAGCATTGCAAAAAGAGTAAGCAAAATCATCGTTGAGAAGCTGGGTGTTGACGAAGCAGAAGTTACCCCAGAAGCAAGCTTTACCAACGATCTCGGCGCTGATTCTCTGGACACCGTTGAGCTGATCATGGAGTTTGAGAAGGAGTTCGAGGTGGCCATCCCCGACGAACAGGCAGAAAATATTCAGACCGTAGGCCAGGCAATTGCATACCTGGAATCCCAATTGGAGAAGTAATCTCCACTCTCAATTAAAAGGTTGTCTTCGCCGTTTTTCGCTTCTGGGCCGATAACTCAGGCGCCTTCATAGGCAATTCAGGGCGGGAAATTCGAAGACAACCCTTTTTCAATTCGCGAATATTCCTTTCATTTTTGGGCCATCCGGGTTAGAAGCAACACTTCAATCCCTTCTTTTTCTTTCTGTTGCCCGGAGTTGCAGGAAGCAAGACTTCCCGGCATCTTTCCGGGCTTTCAATGGTATCTCAAGGGGGGCATAGGTCGCGCTTCATGGAATGGCCCTTATATAGTTAGACATGAAAAGAGTAGTTGTAACAGGCATTGGCGCTATAACGCCCATTGGCAATAATGTTCCGGAGTATCTTGCAGGGCTGAAGGCCGGCAGGAGCGGCGCTGGACCTATTACCCTTTTTGACGCATCGCAGTTCAAAACCCAATTTGCCTGCGAAGTGAAAAACTTCGAGCCTGAGGCGTTCATCGACAAACGGGAAGCACGGCGTTTGGACCGGTTTGCGCAGTTCGCCATTGTCAGCGCTGACGAAGCCGTTTCGGATTCCGGGCTGGATCAGATCCTGGAAACACTGGACCGCGACCGCATCGGCGTGATTTGGGGATCGGGCATTGGCGGGTTGGGCTCCCTGGAACAGGAGATTGAGGAGTTTGCTCGTGGTAACGGGCAGCCCCGGTATAACCCATTCATGATCCCCAAAATGATCGCCGATATAGCTGCAGGACATATTTCCATCAAGTACGGATTCCGGGGGGTCAATTATGCGACCGTTTCCGCCTGCGCTTCCTCTTCTCATGCTATTATTAATGCATTCGACTATATCCGGCTAGGACGCAACGATATCGTAATAGCCGGAGGGTCGGAGGCGGCGGTCATCCATGCCGGTGTTGGCGGGTTCAATGCCATGAAGGCGTTGTCTACCCGCAACGACGACTTCTTAACCGCATCCAGGCCTTTCGACAAAGACCGGGACGGGTTTGTATTGGGAGAGGGCGGCGGCGCTCTCGTACTCGAAGAACTGGGACACGCCCTTGGGCGCGGAGCAAAAATTTACGCTGAGGTGGTTGGCGGTGGAGCTACAGCCGATGCCTATCATATCACGGCCCCGCATCCCGAGGGCATGGGCGCCCGGAACGTGATGCGCATTGCTCTTGCCGACGCAGGCATGGCCCCGGAAGATATCGATTATGTCAACGTTCACGGTACCTCTACCCCCTTGGGCGACGTCGCCGAAGTACGCGCAATCCAGCAGGTTTTTGGAGACCACGCCTATAAGCTGAATATAAGCTCCACAAAATCTATGACCGGCCACCTGCTTGGGGCGGCAGGAGCTATCGAAGCCATTGCGGGGATTCTTGCCATCCAGCACCAGTTCATTCCACCTACCATCAACCACTTTACCGACGACCCCGATTTAGACCCCAAATTGAATCTCACATTCAACTCCGCCCAGGAACGCAGCGTTCGTGCGATCCTGAGCAATACCTTTGGGTTTGGGGGACACAACTCCTCCCTGATCCTGAGTAAATTCGAAGGCTAATCCCGGTGTGGCATCCGGGAATTCTTCGTACCTTTTGCCCCGGAAATTCGCTGCCGGATTCAAACGGCTAACCATCCTGCTTGCGTTGGCAACTCGTTTTTGGATGCCGCAGAGAGATCCTTGATTCCTTCATGCTTCAATTTATTGAACTTTGCGGATGCTGCTCCGTTTGTATAACCGGTATCTTTCGAAAGACAAGGACTTTGTCGAGAAGCTTCGCCCTTTGTTGGGGTTTACTCCATCCAATCTGGGCTTGTTCAAGCTGGCCTTCTCCCACCGGTCCTCTCCTTCAGATAGCTCCAAGAGTTACGCCATTCAAAATAACGAACGCCTTGAATACCTCGGCGATGCTGTGCTTGGGACCATCGTCGCCGAATACCTTTTCAAGAAATATCCCGACAGCGACGAGGGCTTTCTGACCAAAATGCGGTCCAAAATCGTCAAGCGCAATTCCCTCAACCGCCTGGGAGACAAAATGGGCCTGGATGTATTCCTCAGCGAGAACGCCAACCTCCGCCTGAGCAAATCGATGCTGGGTAACGCGGTGGAAGCGCTCGTGGGCGCAATTTACCTCGAACGCGGTTATCCCTGGACGAAAACCTATGTCGTTCAGCAGATTTTACGCAAATATCTTGACATCCACGAGTTGGAACGCATTGACGACAACTACAAAAGCCAATTGCTGGAGTGGTGCCAGAAAAACGGCCAGGCTGTTAACTACAAACTGGTAGCCCGGTATAAATTTGAAAAGCGCGACCGCTTTAAGGTTGCCGTCCTGGTCAACGGCGAACGCATTGCAATAGCAGATGACTTCAATAAGAAGAGCGCAGAACAAACGGCTTCGGAAAAAGCCATGATCGCCCTTGGAATTCTTTCCGAAGAAGATGAAGAGGATTGATCCTTTGGAATGGACGCTTGACCAAATCTACCAGCTCGCCCCCGATCGCCCAACGCTCGACCGGGCTTTCCTGCTGCTTAAACCTAAAAAATGGGCCCTGATGGCCTGCAACGGCCCGTTGCTTTGGGGTGAATGCCGCACCTCGGGCGCCCTCCGGTACCGGATTGCCTGCGATCTGAGCAACCGGCGCTTTTTCAGCAATAGCCCATCCCCCCATAAACCGGACAAATACATTCTCGCCCTGCTCCTCCTTTTTTTTGAAGATCCCGGGGCTTTTTCCCCATCCGCATACCCTCCTGATTGGGTTAATTCTGGACTCAATGCATCTCTTGCTCCTCCAACAGAGGAAGAAAAAAAGAATAAACAAGTTTCCGACCGCCTTAGAGCCCAGGAGAAACGCCTCGCCCTCATGGGGGAAGGGGCCGCCGACCTGAGCCAATGGCTCCGGGATGCTGCATTCCAGGGACTTGGGCTGTTGCAGACCCAAAACGATACCTTCTGGGAACAGTTCGCCGCTCGCCTGACGGACTGCAAACTTAGAGGGCTGGCAAAGCGGATCCGGCGCATGGGCGTGCAAAGAAGTCATGCCGGCTGGAACCTGCTTTTTCTGGATGAACTGGCCGACCTTTTTCTTTGGTCGGAAGGGTTTCTGCGGCTGGACGAATTCCCTGCCGACCTGCAGGCGGAAATCCTCCAACAAGGAGGCTTGGTATTCTTCAAAGAAGAAATCCTGAAAGCATCGCCTCCTGTCAGCGACCTGTGGTTTGTCCTGGCCCGGGAATATGGGGAGGAGGAACAACTGCGGGTGCGCAGGATTTGGCTCTGGGGGCAAGCAACGGGAAAGCCAGCATTATTTCTGGACTATGCCTGGGGCGAAACACCTTTTGATCCCGCCTGGGTTACGGGCGATTGTATGGAAGGCCCTTTGTATTTTTATCCGTCTCCTTCGCCGCTAAGGGCTATCCCCGGAGCATGCGCCGCCGTTCATAAAACCCTCGATCCCGTTGAAGGTATTTGCAACACCCTGGACAAAGCCGCAACGGATTTTGCCCAGGTAATCGCAAGCGCGCCCTGGACAAAAGCGCATCCCTTTTTTCTGAAAGAGGTCTGCATTGCCAGAGAAGGAAATACCTTTTGGATCGTTGAAAAACATCGCCAAAAAATTCCGGTTAAAGCGCCGCCAACCATGGCCTGGTCCTTATTCTCCCTTAGCGGCGGCTTTCCTTTGGCGCTTTTCGGGCTATGGGACGGATCAGAATTTGCCCCATTGGCCGCTTTGTCCGACGGAAGATTAATTTCCTTTGAAAACCCCGGCATCGCGTCGTGAAAACAGGTAATTTTGCCTGTAGAAATACTTTTTATCAACAAACATCCGACAATGAGCGAGTTCGATCAAATCGTCCAGGAAGGGAAACAAGGCATTAAAAAACGGCTTAAACGGCTGGGGCTCTACGCCATTTTTGTCGCCATTCTTGGCTTGGCGGGATATTTTTTGGTGTGCAACTACACCTACAGCAAAGGTTCCAGGATCGGGTACGTCATGAAAATAAGTTATAAAGGCGTGATTTTTAAAACCTTCGAGGGGACCCTCAACCTGGCCACACGCAACGACCTGGCAGTTAAAACCTGGGACTTCTCCGTCAGCAAACGCGCCGTGTACGATCAGATCAGCAACGGCGAAGGTACCCGGGTAAAACTCTATTACCGCCAGAAGCTAAAAGTTATGCCCTGGCAAGGGAAAACGGAGTATCTGGTGTATAAGGCAGATCCCGTAAACGATTAAAGCCTGCCAAAACTGGCACAGGGCGCGACCATCTGAGGCTGTCTCAACCTGCTTCAGGGTATTCTATTTTTTCCAGATTTAACCAAATACCTTCCTTAGGCCTTAAGGTAACCAGAGGCTCGGCAGATACGCGGCGCCCTGGTGTCAGTTCCATTCGGTAGCGAGGAAGCATAGCCGCCAAAACCAACTGCATTTCCATCATGGCAAAGTGGTTTCCGATACAAAGCCGGGGCCCTGCCCCAAAAGGAAGATAAGCTCCAGGAGTATGTTTTTTAACCATTTGGGCGTCAAAGCGTTCCGGACGAAAGCGTTCCGGGTATTCCCAAAAAGCAGGATCATGATGAACCCCATAAAAATAGGTGACGATATACGTTCCTTTGGGGATCGCCATTCCCTGAAACGTATCGTCCTCAACCGCCATCCGGTCTGTGATCCAGGCCGGCGGGTATAGGCGCATACTTTCCTCAAGGATTTGGGTGACATAACTTAACCCGGCCAAGGCGCCGAAAGAAAGCGGGCTTCCTTTGAGAACGGATTCGATCTCCGTTCTTGCCTTGTCCGCTACCTCCGGATGCTGCGCCAGCAAATACCAGGTCCAGGCAAGCGCATTAGCAGAGGTTTCGTGGCCGGCTACGAACAAAATCTTCAACTCGTCGAGCAGTTGTTGCTCCGTCATCCCTTCGCCTGTGTCTTCGTACCGGGCATCCATCAGCATTTGGAGCAGGTCGTCGTAATCGGAGGTATCTGCCTGCCGCTCCCGTATATATCGCAGCATAATGGCATCAAGATCGGCGGCAATCCGCTCGTGTTTTTGGATTTCCCCGCTGAGCCGGAACCAGGGCTCCATAAAAGGCTGGCGGATCAGGCGTATCACTATCTCTTGCAATTGGGTGATTTGCCGGCTCAGGCGGTCCAACTCCTCGTCAGGAAGATCCACACTGAAAATAGACCTGGCAATGATCCTGAACGCCATCTCTAACATTTCCTGATAAATATCCACCGGACCGGCCTCAATCCGGGCGTCGAGCAACCGAATGCGTTCATCAATCACTTCCTGCATCAAAGAGGTGAGGCTCTCCAGGCGGGCACGATGAAATCCCGGCTGGATAAGCCGTCGCTGACGAAGCCAGTAGGCGCCGTCGCTGGTCAGCAATCCCTTGCCAAGAAAGTGCGCCAGCTTTTCAAAGTGGGCCGGCGATTTCTTGTAATTGCGATGGTTTTTTTGCAGCACATATTGGATGAAAGCTGGGTCGGCAGTGAACAGGGCCGGGAAAAGCCCACCGAGGTAGAAGCGATAGGTCTTGCCATACCGAACCTGGTTTTCGTTAAGCAAAGGAATGGGATCCTTCAAAAAGCGAAGGGAGTTGAGCAGGGTTTTCCACCGGGGGATTTGTTGAATGGTCTCTAGCCTCATTTTTTAGACAAATTTTAGCGAATTTTCGCAAAAAAATGACCGCCTGTCTTTACACGAATAAAATAATGCCTTATTTTTGAAGCGAATTTTCGCTAAATTAATATTTTTTCCACTATGCAAGATACCACCCTAAATCAGGTCGCGCTCCGCGGAGGCGAATTTTTAATTCGCCCTTCCCTGCCTGCAGACGTATTCATCCCCGAGGAGATCAACGAAGAACAGCGCATGATCAGGGAAACTGTCCGGGAGTTTGTGCATTCAGAGATCATCCCGAACTGGGAACGCATTGACAAACAGGAAGAAGGGTTAGTCCCTGGGCTGCTCAAAAGGCTGGCAGAACTGGGCATCGTAGGCGCCCACATGCCGGAAGCTTACGGAGGTATGGCGCTAGACAACAATACCAATACCTTTATTACTGAGGAGATGGGCGCCTCGGGCTCTTTCTCTGTGTCCTTTTCCGCCCATACCGGGATTGGCATGCTGCCAATATTGTATTATGGCACAGAAGCCCAAAAATTGAAATACCTGCCGGGGCTGATATCCGGGGATCTTAAAGCAGCATATTGCCTCACAGAGCCTGGCTCCGGATCAGATGCCCTTGCAGCCAAAACCCGCGCGGATCTTACGCCGGATGGGCAGCATTACGTGCTCAACGGGCAGAAAATGTGGATCACCAACTCCGGGTTTGCCGATTTGTTCGTCGTTTTCGCCAAAATCGGGGGCGAAAAGTTTACTGGGTTTATCGTAGAGCGCAACTCGGAGGGCCTGACGTTTGGCGCCGAGGAGAACAAGCTGGGAATCAAAGGCTCTTCCACCCGCCAGGTGTTTTTTGAAAACGTTCGTGTGCCGGCAGAAAACCTCCTGGGCGAAATCGGAAAAGGGCACCTGATCGCGTTCAACATCCTAAACGTAGGCAGGTTTAAGTTGGGAGTCGGCGTAATGGGCGGGGCCAAAAAGATCTCCTCTCTTTCTATTCAATATGCCAACGAACGAGTCCAATTTGGCGAACCTATTGCCAACTTTGGCGCTATTCAGCACAAACTGGCGGAGCAAGCCATTCGTACATTTGCGGTAGAAAGCGCCATTTACCGGGTGTCCAACCTGCTGGAACTCAAAGCCCAGGAGGCTATGCATTCCGGGGCTTCTTACGCCGAAGCCCGTCAGTTCGCCGCGGAAGAATACGCCATAGAGTGCGCTATTCTGAAAGTAGCCGGCTCAGAAGCCCTGGACTACGTGGTAGATGAAATGGTTCAGATTTATGGCGGAATGGGCTATTCCGAAGAAGCCCCTGCCGCCCGCGCCTATCGCGACGCCCGGATAAACCGCATCTTCGAAGGCACCAACGAGATCAATCGGCTGCTGATGGTCGACATGCTCTTCAAGCGGGCGATGAAAGGGGCCATCGACTTGGTAGGACCTGCATGGGCCGTGCAAAAAGAACTGGCTTCCATGCCTTCCATGGAAGTTCCTGCCGGCGCTTATGGCGAGGAAACCAAAGCCCTTGAAGATTTCAAGAAAATTGCCCTGATGACCGCGGGGGCTGCCGCCAAAATGCAAATGGACGGCAAGCTCAACCTCAAGGAAGCGCAGGAAATTTTGATGAGCGTCGCCGACATGATGATCGAACTCTTTCTTGTTGAATCACTCCTGCTCCGCGTGGAAAAACTTTCTTCCCTGGAAACAGCTGCCGGCCAGGAAATCTACGACGCAATCCTCCAAACATGCTTCCACGATGCCGGTTTCCGCATCCAAAAATCCGCTACCGACGCCCTGACCGCCTTCTCCGAAGGCGACCTGCTGCGCACCTTCCTTATGGGTCTCAAGCGCTTCGCCAAATACCCGCCCCGGAATGTGGTCGCATTGCGCCGAAAAATTGCTTCCACGCTGATTGAGGCCAACGCGTATTGTTTATAAGAGTAGCGAAGTAACGGAGTAACGAACTTAGTGTTTAAGACGCAACATCTTGCGCATCTTCAACTAATTCCATCGCTACCTCGTTACTCCGCTACTCCGTTACTCTCTTCCCAACGCCATCACGCATTCACAAATCCATCCACTCCTTAAACACGGACACCCGTTCCCTGCTGACGATGGCCTCGAAATCCGGCGCGGGAAGCAAGTCCAGTTTGAGGCGGTTATTGAAGTAGGGATGGATGCGGGCAACCGAGCCGGCCTGAAGGATAACCTTCCGGTTAATGCGAAAAAATTCCCGGGGGTTGAGTACGCCTTCGAGGGTTTCCAGCGTATAGTCGAGGGCGAATTTCTTTCCCTCCGCGATCCGGCCAAAAACCAGGCCGTCTTCCGAGTAAAAGTACCGCATGTCCTGCACAGGAACGAACCCGAAAGCATTACCCGTTTTGACAAGAAACCGGGCTTTATATTCCGTCTGTTGCAATCCTTGGATCAATTGCCGGATCAACTGAGGGTCGTAGTTTATGATATGACCGTGGAGTTGATCGTATTTCAGCAGGGCAGCTTTAAGCTCTTCGGGGTCAATGGGTTTTAACAAGTAGTCAATGCTGTTGAGTTTGAAGGCCTGGAGCGTGTATTGGTCGTAGGCAGTGGTAAATATCACTGGGGAACTGACCTGGACTTCCCGAAAAATCTCGAAACAAAGCCCGTCGCCGAGATGAATATCCAGAAAAAGGAGATCCGGAGCAGGGTGCTGCTGAAGCCATTGAACCGCAGCTTTTACGGAATCAAGAGCGGCGAGGACCTGCGCCTTGGGCCGGAACTGGCCAAGCAGGGAGGTCAGGCGTTTGGAGGCAGGGAGTTCGTCTTCAACGATAAGGATGTTCATTGTAACGGCATTTTATTCACATGGTGGAATAAATTATTGTAAAAAAGAATGGCTAAATCAAAGACAATGAAGCGTATTTGCCATACGCTAATGAGAAGGCTATTCGGGCGTTTTTCCTTTTAAAAGACAAAAAATTGAATTACCTGGAAAATCAAGCATTTTTTCCGGGAATTGTTATATACAAATCAAAGCGATGTAATAATACGGCATAGTCCCCCGCAAACAAATCATAATCTACGAGAAAATATGCGAGCGCTACAAGAACTTGTGCTCATGGTCCACAACAACAGCCTGGGGTTCCCCGGGTTTTTGGCTGGTCCGGGGCAACAGGAACATCTACTCCAAAGCCTGTACGACGGAATCGTCCGGGGGGACTTTCAGGACGACCGTACGGCATCAGAAAAACTCCACCTCGGAGACAGCAACGGCGCTGCGTACCAGAGTTTGCGCCGTACCCTTCGCGACCATCTGATCAATTCGGTTTTCTTTTTCGATATGAGGCGGTCGGAGTACAACGACCGCCAGAAAGCCTACTTCAAAGCCTATAAAGACTGGGCTGCCGCCAAGATCCTGCTGGGCAAAAATGCCTACGCCATCGGGATTGACCTGTGCAAGAAGGTGCTCAATACCGCCCTCAAATTCGAGTTCATCGACCTGGCCGTTGACGTGCTCCGCATCCTTCGCCTCCATTACGGAACCCGGGAGGGCAGCCACAAAAAGTTCGAGGAGTATAATAAACTTTTCCTGAAGTACGACGCTACGCTCCACGAAGAAAATAAAGCGGAAGGGTATTACATCGAACTAGTCCTGCACTACGTCAAAAGCCGCGCCCTTGCCTCGGACACCGCCGAAAAAGCCCGGCAGATGCTGGAAGAACTGGAACCGCTCCTCTCGGAACACCCTACCTACCGCCTTCAATTATGCGTGATGCTGATCAAACTGGAAATGTATTCCAGCCTGAACGACCTGCAAAAGACCATCGACGTGTGCGAAGAATACCTGCATCTCTTCTTTGCCAAGCCCTACGATGCCAACGTGCCCATTCAGATCTGTTATTACCAGGAACTCATCTGCTACACTCAGTTGCGAAACTACGCCCAGGGAAAAGTAGCCGCCGAACAATGCCTGGCCTATCTGGACGAAGGATCGTTCAACTGGTTCAAATATCAGGAGCTGTATTTTGTGCTCTCCATGCATACCCATAACTACCAGGATGCATACCGCGTATTCCTGCAAACGGTGGAACATAAACGGTTCAAATTCCTCCCGCCGTCCCTGCTGGAAATATGGAAAATTTACGAAGCTTATTTGTATTACCTTGTTTCACTCAAAAAAGTAGAGCCCGACAGCAAAGGAGATTCCCATTTTGCCCGGTTCCGCATGAACAAGTTTCTCAACGAAACCCCCATTTTCTCTCAGGACCGGCGGGGCATGAACATCCCCATCCTCGTCATCCAGATCCTCTTCATGATCCACAGCAAGCAAAACGACCAAGCCATTGACCGTATAGAAGCCATCAACAAATACTGCTTCCGTTACCTGCGTCAGGACGAAACCTTCCGGAGCAACTCCTTTATCAAAATGCTCCTTACCATACCCGAAAACAGCTTCCATCGGGCTGCCGTCCTGCGCAAGGCAGAGCGGTATTACCAAAAGATGAAGGAATTCCCTCAAAACCTGGCCGCACAGTCCTACGAAGTGGAGGTCATTCCGTATGAAGACCTATGGGAATTCGTCGTCGAGACCCTGGAAAATACCCATTACCGCTCCCGGTCCAAATCCTGATCCCGCCGAAGAGAATATATTTTTTGTTTATACCTATTTTTATAATATAAAAAATTTATCATCTTTTAATACATTGAAAATCAATTTATCATGTTTTATTTTTGTCGTTTTTTTTATACATTAAAAAAATAAATAATCTGTAAACTGTCCTGAAAAATAAAAAAGATCCTCACTAGGTTTGTACCGCACTATTTAGAAACACTAAAAGCAGGTACGCTATGAAACCAAGGATCATCATCGACATTATTTGCCCATAAGGCTTTTTCTACGGAAAACAAACGAACGTCAAACAAACAACTATTTAAAGGGAGGGCGCCGGGTTGGCGCCCTCTCTTTTTTTTCGCGCCAATGAACTTTTTATTACAATCAGCAGGCATCTGCTATACGCCTCTCAGGATGTGGGCCGCCTCCCCAAGGTGCTGCATCGCCGGCGCAAATTCTTAGTTTAAACTTAAAACTAAGTAAACCATTTTACTACCTTTGCGTTATGTAAATATGGCTTGAATTCACGAAACGCAAGAAAATCAACCCACATGAATGCCTTAACCAAAGCAAAAAGCGAATTAGAGGTAAAAGGGTTTCTCGACCTAGACGTTGATCCCACGCTGGACCTGTTTGAAGAGATCCAGAAATTAAAAAAGGAAAAAAATGCCGTGATTCTGGCCCATTATTATCAGGAGCCGGATATTCAGGATATAGCCGATTTCATTGGAGACAGCCTGGGCTTGTCTCAAAAGGCGGCAAAGACAGACGCTGATATCATTGTGTTTGCCGGAGTTCATTTTATGGCAGAAACGGCGAAAATGTTATCTCCGGGCAAGAAGGTGCTTTTGCCTGACTTAAAGGCGGGATGTTCTCTGGCCGACTCTGCCCCGGCGCCTTTGTTCCGGAAGTTCAAGGAAAAGTATCCGGATCACGTGGTTGTGAGCTATGTGAACTGCACCGCAGAGCTGAAAACGATGACCGATATTTGCTGCACATCTTCCAACGCGGAACACATCATTAACAGTATACCCAAGGATCAGCCCATTATTTTCGCCCCGGATAAAAATTTGGGCGCCTATTTACAAAAAAAGACAGGCCGGGAGATGGTTCTTTGGAATGGCGCATGTATCGTTCATGAGATTTTCTCTGCAGAGAAGATCGCCAAGCTGATGGCCCGCCACCCGGAAGCGCTCCTGATCGCCCACCCGGAATGCGAAGCCCATATCCTTGAAAAAGCCGCGTTTATTGGGTCCACCACGGGCCTTTTGAACTTTACCATCAACAGCGAAGCCAGGGAATTCATTGTGGCAACCGAATCGGGGATCATTCATCAAATGGAGAAAGCATCTCCGGACAAGGTTTTCATTCCTGCGCCCCCGGACAATACCTGCGCATGCAACGAGTGCCCGCATATGCGCCTAAACACGCTGGAGAAGCTATACCTCTGCCTTAAATATGAAGCCCCGGAGATCATCCTGCCGGAGTGGATTATTCAGAAGGGCCGGGTATGTATCGACCGGATGCTGGAGATTTCCGCCAATGCCGGTTTGGTCGCCAAAGGCTAAAGGGTTTCAGCCGCCATATACCAACGCTTGCATTTTTTCCGTTAATGGTGGAAGTGGTCAATATTTTTGAAACGTGAGTACTGTGAAAAAACTAGCGTTGGGGTTGTTTTTGCTGACTGCCTGGACTATGCAGGCGCAGCGCGGATGGGAAGCAGGCGCCTGGGGCGGGGTTTCTTATTACTTTGGCGATCTAAATACCAATTACTATCTGGGTATGCCTAACTTCGCCGCCGGGGTCATGGGAAGGTTTAATTTCAATGAAAGGGTCTGCTTTAAGATGGGAGGTTCATTTGGCCGCATCGAAGCCAACGACGCATTTTCCAGGAACATTTACGAACAGGCGAGAAATCTGAGTTTTCGATCTCGTATCATTGAGGGTTCGGCAGAGTTTGAGTTCAATTTCCTTCCCTATATTCACGGCAGCCGCGATGCCTTTTTTACCCCGTACCTTTTCGCCGGCATCGCCGTTTTCTCTTTTAATCCCGAAGCGGAGTATCAGGGCCGCTGGGTCGAATTGCGGCCATTGGGCACCGAAGGACAGTTCAAAGGAGAGGAATATTTTGCCGTCCGGCCCGCGCTGTCCTATGGCGGCGGGTTTAAATTTGACCTGAACGCCGCGTGGAGCGTCAATATGGAGGTTAGCGCCCGCAACGCCTCAACAGATTACCTTGATGATGTCAGCACGGTTTATCCGGATAAGCGGGACCTGGGCCGGGCAAGAGGCGACCTTGCCGTTGCATTGTCCGACCGGTCTATACCCGTCCAGGGGGTCGACAACAGCCGGTTGGGCCAGGCAGGAACCCAACGGGGGAATAGCAAGAACAATGATATGTATGTGTTCGTGAAAGCCGGCATCGTCCGGTATTTCGGCTCTCTTCGATGCCCAACGGCCCGGGGCAGCCGGCGGTAATCCCTGAAAGGGAAGGTACAGCGCCAAGCCACTGCCGAACCCGCCAAGCCCATTGGTTGTTATCATTACAAGACTGGCCGTAGGCGCCCCTGTTTAAATTAGAAGATTTCTGCTATTTTTGTGCGCTGCCAGGTTGAAAACCAAATAAAAGCCCACTTAAATATGCCGATTTTTGGAGCTCTGATCAAACGAAATGCCACCCTGGGGGAAAGGCTCGAAAGCCGGATACTCCAGACAAAGCCCTACCAACATCAGTTAAACACGTTGAAACGGCTGCTTCGGCAAGCTTCCATCACCTCTTTTGGCCAATACTACGATTTTAAGGACATCCTGCGCGAAGAAGATCCCGTTCGCGCATTCCAGGAAAAAGTCCCCCTTTTCGATTATAACACCATGCACGACCGTTGGTGGCATATGTCGCTAAACGACGTAGACAACGTCGCCTGGAGGGGCAGGATCAAATATTTCGCCCTGAGCTCCGGGACTTCCGGGGCCCCCAGCAAGCATATTCCCGTTAGTGAAGACATGCAGCGGGCCATGCGCCGGGCAGGGCTGAAAATGTTCTTTGCCTTGTCGCGCTTCCCTATAGACCCTCAACTGTATACCAAAGGAATGATGATGCTCGGAGGGTCGACGGATCTCATCGACCAGGGCGATCACTATCTCGGCGACCTTAGCGGGATCAACGCGAGCAAGCCCCCCATCTGGCTGAGACCTTATTACAAACCGGGCGTCAAGATTGCCAAAATCAGAAGCTACGAAGACCGCATCGCTGAGATCGTTAAAAAAGCTCCGGAATGGGATGTGGGTTTCCTTGCCGGCATTCCTTCCTGGTTGCAACTCATGATGGAACGGATCATCGAGCATTATCAACTGGAAACCATACACGATATTTGGCCAAACCTCAGCGTCTGCGTGCATGGGGGAGTACATTTTGAGCCCTACCGCAAAGGGTTCGAAAAACTGACGTCCAAACCGCTGATCTATCTGGATTCCTATTTGGCCTCGGAGGGCTTTATCGCTTTTCAAGCCCGGCCCCAGACCCGCTCCATGAAAATGCTTCTTCACGACGGGATCTTCTACGAGTTTATTCCTTTTACCAGCGAACATTTCGATGAAGAAGGCAACCTGATCGGGAACCCCAAAACAGTGACGATTGCCGATGTTCAGGAAGGCATTGATTACGCCTTAGTACTAACCACATGCTCCGGCGCGTGGCGCTACCTGATCGGGGATACCGTACGGTTTACGGATGTTCCCAGATCAGAAATAATCATTAGCGGTCGCACCAAGCATTATCTCAGCATTTGCGGGGAACACCTGTCGATCGACAATATGAACCAGGGAATCCAGTATGTGGAAGAGGTCTTGAACGTGAGTATTCCGGAATTTACCGTTTCAGCCATTAGTGCTGGGTCCTTCTTTACGCACAAATGGTACATTGGGGCTGATCCCCTGGTTGAACCGGCCAAGGTAATCCCGCTTCTGGATCAGCGTTTGAAGGAAGTCAACGACGACTACGGAATTGAACGGGCATCCGTTCTGAAGGATATTCAGGTGGAGGTGATTCCCGTTTCCCTTTTTTACAAATGGCACGAAGTGCATGGCAAAATGGGAGGGCAGAATAAATTCCCGCGTGTCATACGCCATGAGGCCTTCCGCGAATGGGAAGCTTTTGTGAAGGAGAACCGCCCCTGATTAAAGGGTTTAGATTAGAAAAACCATGCCGCTATTCATTGAAGGCATCAAAATCGGAATGGTCCTTTGCCTGATGGTAGGCCCGTTGTTTTTCACCCTGGTGCAGACTGGGTTCGAAGAAGGGCTTAGAGCGGGGACAATGGTTGGGCTGGGAATTTGGGTGAGCGACCTCCTCTATATTTTTGCCGTGTACGGCGGTATGTCCTATTTATCCCAATTTACTGCCCGGGCCCATTTCAGTACCTCCGTTGGGATAGCCGGGAGCGTGGTGCTCACTTTATTTGGCCTGGTGGCGTTGTTGACGGTACCCAAAAACCTCTATTTGCAGGACGATGCACTGGCGTTGCGTCAGCACCAGTCTTCCTCCTATTTTTCACTTTGGTTGAAAGGCTTTCTGATCAATACGATCAACCCCTTTACCGTTTTTTTCTGGATGGGGCTAATGAGCACGGTCATTGTTCGGGATGACCTGAGCCGCTCCGACGCTTTGTTCTTCTTTGGAGGCATTATGTCTATGGTCATTTCCGGCGATTTCCTCAAGGTATTTTTGGCTAAGAGGATTCGTACTGCGTTGCGGCCTGCGCATTTGCTCTGGCTTCGAAAAGTATCTGGCGCGGCGCTGATCGTTTTCGGCATCGCCCTGTTGTTCAGGGTTCTGCTTTAGCCAGATTGTCCAACCGCCCCTCAATGGCGAAATCCTCATTCACGTTGAAATTCCCATTGCTTTACCCTTGGGTTCATTATGCGAAACCACAGGGGCGGGATGAGCGAGATGATAATCGAGGTGGGATACCCAAAAGGAAGCTGGGGGCTTTCGTCGAAATGCCGGAGCACCTGATACTTCCGCGTAGCTTTGAAGTGGTGATCTGAATGCCGGGTGAGTTCGTATAGGAAGATCCGGCCTACTTCGTGGTCTGAGTTCCAGGAATGCCGGGGGCTAACCGGTTCGTACTTCCCTGAAGGCCCCTTTTTCCGGCGAAGCCCGTAATGCTCGATATAGTTGACACATTCCAGCATTAAAACGCCAAAAAAGGCAATGGCAATGGCATAAGGGACGAGTTCCCATCCAAACGCCCATCCGATAATTACGAGATAAAACGCTTGAAACACCTGAAAGCGGAACATTTCGTTGCGCCATCCGAAGACAGGCTTCCCCTCCCGGCGCAAACGGTCTGCTTCCAGTTTCCAGGCATGGAGGTAACCCCCAATAACCGACCGGAACCAGAAGGCGTACACCCACTCGTTGAACCGGGCAGAAGCCGGGTCTTCGTCGGTGCCAATGTTTTTGTGGTGACCCCGATTGTGTTCAATGTTAAAATGCATATACAAGGCGCTCAATAACAACAACTTGGAAAAGGCCTGATCGAAAGAACCCGGACGGTGCCCAATTTCATGGGCAACATTAATGCCAATAGTCCCTACGATTAGTCCGGTACTGAGCGTCATGCCCAGGACCTCGTACGCTCGCAGCCCGCCTCCGGCAATCGTTAGCAAGAAATATCCGATAAGAAGGTATAGCAGCGGAAGATTAAGATACAATAGCAAGTCAAAAAACCGGGATTTTTCCTTCTTTTCGGCATCTTCCGCAGGTAGGTTTTGGGGCGAAACGGGGCTTAGAATCTCCATCAAAGGAATCAGGACAAACCCCACATAAATTCCGGCATAAGACCAATGGCCTTTTAAATAAATGCCCGCTATGGCTGAAAGGGGGGCTATATAGGCAATCAGGTATTTCCAGTCGTTCCATTTAATCGTCATACCTCACTTTTTTAGTCAAAATAAACAATAATTTGCTAGCGCGCCACAAAGACCCGCATCGTTTTGAGCAGTCTGCCACCGCTTGAAAAAAAACAAAGCGCATTGCAACCTCCCTGCCTCCAAAGCGTTAATAGCGGTGAATCAAAACGCGTGCGTAAAAGCGAAATGGATAATCGATCAACATTTTATAGCCTGGCGGTAAAAGCGGTTCGACGGGAAGGAAATGACGCCGTTACCCTGGTATTTGAAAAACCAGAGGCTTTGGCAGAAACATTCTCTTACAAACCGGGACAATACCTGACCCTTCGCCTAACCCTCAATGGAAAAGAAGTGCGAAGAGCATACTCCATGTGCACCAGCCCAGGAGAATCCGAAATGGCTATTACTGTAAAACGAGTAAAAAACGGGCTGGTCTCCAACTATTTAAATGCCCAGGTTAAACCTGGACAGACCCTGGATGTCATGCCCCCACAAGGGCGCTTCTGCCCGGATATCGATCCCGATGGCCGGAAAACATACTACCTTTTCGGAGCAGGAAGCGGCATCACCCCTTTAATGTCCATCCTCAAAACCATCCTGGAGGAAGAACCTCAAAGCGTCGTTAACCTGCTGTATGGGAACCGCAACGAAAACAGTATCCTTTTTCGGGACGAATTATCCGCTCTGGAACAGCGCTACGCAGGCCAACTTTCGGTAGTCCATACCTTAAGCCAGCCAATCCGCGAAAAACCGAAAGGAATTGGCGGGCTTTTTTCCAAAGGCGCCACACAATGGGAAGGCAAAACCGGACGTATAGATACTGCAATGGTCAGGGATTTTCTAAAAGCCCACCCCAAAACGTCTAAAGAGGAGTTTTATCTGGTTTGCGGCCCGGAGGGTATGATTCAAGCCGTGATAACAGCCCTGGAGGGAGATGGCATCCCCAAAACCAAAATCCTTGCCGAATATTTTTCAAACGAATCGCCGGAAGCTAAACCTGCCTCAGGAGGAGTAGTTGATGGCGCTGTAGTAAAGGTGCATTGGCAGGGAAACGAATTTTTGGTAACGGTTCCGGCAAAAAAGACCATCCTCGACACGCTGATCGACCAGCGGGTCAACCCGCCTTATTCCTGCACGTCGGGGGCATGTTCGACTTGCATGGCCAAAGTGCTGAAAGGAAGCGTGCGGATGGATGTCTGCCATGCACTGGATGAGGAAGAAATTTCTGCCGGCTATATTTTGACGTGTCAGTCCAGGCCGTTGGAAAGCGAGGTGGAAATCACTTACGACTTATGACAAGGCATTAAATGTTTCTTAAATCCTCTTTATTCTTTCAATTCCTCTTTCATCTTAAACCTGACGGGGTTAATTTTGTCAAACAAGGGAGCTAAGTGCATTTGGAAGGGAAACACCGGGCTTTTCCGGGGCAAATGGAATCAAAAGTCATGCGCAAAGCGGTTGGTTGGGTTTTGGTGTGCTTGGGGATGTTGGTCATCCGGCTTGGCGGTCAGGATCCCGTTTCTGTTCAGTCCCGCTGGCTGTTTTCTCAAAGCAGGAACCCACAATCCAACCCGGTCGTTTCCATTAACGGCGAAGAATTTTTTTGCACCTTTAGCGCACACCCCTCCAATTTTGGCCTATCCGATAAAGACGACATTTGGCATGCCCTGCAAACAGGGCCTTCCCAATTCTCCCGTCCGGTCAATACCGGCAATCCTTTAAACGACGACGCCGACAATCAGGTGATGGGAATCAGCCTGGATGGCAACGTGCTTTATATTTGGAACAGGGAAAGCCTGGGCCAGGGCGGCCTGGCCTATTCCAGACGACAGGGGCGGAGCTGGCAAAGGCCCGAACCCATGAGGATCGAAGGCTGGGAGAATAAAAATTTGGTTATCCGCCACTGGCATGTGCCCGTAGGGGAGGAAGTCCTGGTCATGGCGGCAGCTTTTTCAGAGGACGGTTCGGACGAGAACCTGTATGTTGCCCGGAGAATTGGACCCGGCCATTGGTCGGAACCGGTTTCGCTCGGGAAGACTATCAACTCTCCCTACCGGGAATCCAGCGTTTTTCTCGCTCCAGACGGCCACAGTCTTTATTTTTCTTCCGACCGCCCCGGAAGCATAGGGGGAACAGACCTTTATATGTCCCGCCGCCTGGACGACACCTGGACCAATTGGAGCACGCCGGTTTCTCTGGGCCCAGGGATCAATTCCGAGGAAGATGAATCTCAGTTTTTCTTTTCCGAAGCAGATGAACAGGCTTTTTTTACCGTAGGAACCCCCGGGCGGGACTCCAGGATCTTTTGTAGCCGTCTTCCCCTTGAATTGCTTCCTGCCCGGATGTTCCTTCTTTCCGGACAGGTGCTTGCGGAAGGCTCTTCTACTCCGGTGAGACATGCGGAAGTGTGCGTCTACAGCATGGAGGAAAATGCCAGCCAACACATTCGCTGCGGCGTGCCTTTAGACCAGAGCGGCCGGTTTCTTTTGCTGGTACCCCAAAGCCAAACGATTGGTATTTACGCCCAATGCAGGAATTACTTTTCCTCCAGCTACTACTTCGTACCCGGAGGCGCCTGGCAGGAACAGATAGACCACGAATCGGGCCTGTTGGCTGAACTATACCGGAACGAACCCCTTTACCGGCAGCGTGACCAGGAAATCGACAAGCTCCAATCCCGCAAACTCGAATTGTACAAGCTCATTCCGGCTATCGAAAAGATGCGAACAGACGAGCTTGCCCGGATTGCCGCATTGTGCGCTTCCCCGGGGCAGAAAGACTCTTTGCTGTTCAGCAGTAATTTTTTTCTCCAGCAGCTTCGCAGTAGCTACGACGCCACCCGTGAGCAATATATCAAATCCTGGTCGGTGGAGCAGGAATACCTTTTCCGCGGGGATGCAGATCCCGGCGACCCCTATTCTCTGTATTCCTACCCTGGCGGAAAGGTGTACCCGCAGACTGCCGAAGGCAGAATTCAGGAACTGCGGGAACGCCAGCGCAGAAAAAACGGCCCCGAAGTAAAGGAAATTTTCCAGGAAACCGCAGCAGACGCACCCCTTAGTTTCGCAGGATTTTATGAAGCGGTGCAAATGGAAATGGCGTTCCTTTTGAAAGATTCCGTCTTGCGCATTCTGGAAAGCGAACTGATTCAGACGACCCTCTCCAGCTTACGCGGATCGGCGGCCGAAACCCAACTTCCAATCCTGCAGGGAATTGGAGAAAAACGGTTGCGAAAACTTAACAGCACTCATTCAGAATATTCGCTTATCAACCTATTGCCAGAAACACCTTACCCGGACCCTGTCCGGCAGAATTGGCAAGAACCCATTGCCGACTCCCTCCGTGTCCGTCTCTATCAGGAAACGTACAATAAGTTGCTGGCCAGTTTAGAGAACCCTGTCAAGGCTTTCCTGGAGTTTGATCTGCTTTTGGAGCTATATCGCGAACAATCGCTTTTGATCAACCAAAACATTGAACAGCTCATCCAAAAGCAAATCGCGATCGAAAAAAGCTACAGAAAAAAAGCCGCTGAGCCATCTCTAATGGCTGAAGATGCTGGCGACACCCTTGTGGTTTTCGGAATACGGACTGCTCAGTTGAATATCGAAATGCACCCGATCCAGGATCAGGCAAGAGTCCAGTTAGATAATATCATCTTTGAGTCCAATTCCACCCAACTTCTGCCGGTTTCGAGGATCGAACTTACGCGGCTTGCCGGGTTGCTGGCTCAAAACCCTTCCCTTCAAGCCGAAATAGAAGTACATACGAATGGCGTTTGCAGCCATTCGTTTGCAGAAGAGATCACGCAGGCAAGAGCGGCGGCGGTAGCCGAATTTTTGATATCTAAAGGAATAGCCGAAGACCGAATCCGGAGTTCCGGACTTGGGAAAAGAGTACCGGTAACAGACAACGAATCCATTTCAGGCCGCCGGGAAAACCAGCGCGTCGAAGTGCTCTTGCTGGAGCATCCCCATTAAATTCAAATCAGGCGAGTTCATGAAATTTGTGCCGGAAAAAGTAATTGACGCGGTGGCTGAAAGGCTGGGGTCTTCAGACGCTGAACTCGTGGATGCGGTAAACACCCTCCAAATACACCAACCTGCGTTGCTTCCATTCTTACTGGGAGAAGAGAACGACTCGGCATTCAGCGAGTCCGAACGGGAGTTCATGCTCTACCTGCTTGCCGTTATTTGGAAATCCTCTCTTGAAGTCAACGGGCCTCAGCAAGTCATTGACCCAGATGCCCTTTCGGAAGCAGAAGAACAAAATTGGGAACAATTGGAAGCCGTTCAAGCCAAACGGTTTCGGGAGCGGCTTGACGTTTTTTTCTCCGGAACCCCCCAGGAAGACCTTCTGGCTTTCCTTGAAGATTGTTTGACTGAAGACGAAGAAGAAGAGGGAATCGGGGTAAGTAAAGAGGGGCGCGAGCCCATTTTCGTCCTGTTAAAGTCCGTGGTAGACTGCCTGGACCGCGCCCCTTTAGCTGGGAATCATTAGACTTGTTACGACGGGATCATCCCCCGGGTTTAAAATGGCTCTTTTCCGCCCACACTGCGCCTTTTTTCGGTCATTTAGCCCGGCTATGCTCCCTCAAAAAGCCTTCGCGTGGATAGAAAATAGCTCATTTTTCCCACCACGCTGACCCGTCTCAACAAGTCTATTCCTGACGTTGGCAAGAGAAGGCTCCTCCTATCCGTTCTCGTCTTTGAGCATGCGGCGAAGGATCTTTCCGACATTGGTCTTCGGCAGTTCGGTCCGGAATTCAACTTCCTTTGGCACTTTATAGCCCGTCAGATTGTCGCGGCAATAACTGATGATTTCTTTTTGCGTCAGAGAATTGTCTTTCTTAACGATGAACACCTTTACAGCTTCCCCTGATTTGGCATCAGGAATTCCAATAGCCGCCGCTTCAAGGACTTTGGGGTGCGTCATGAGCACTTCTTCGACCTCATTGGGAAATACGTTGAACCCTGAAACCAGGATCATATCTTTTTTTCGATCGACGATTTGGAAAAAGCCGTCCTCGTGCATAATACCGATATCCCCGGTACCTAACCAGCCGTCGACAATGGTTTTCGCCGTCTCTTCCGGCCTGTTGTAATAGCCTTTCATTACCTGAGGGCCTTTCGCCTGAATTTCCCCGATTTGTTCCGGCCCCAGTACATTCCCCTGTTCGTCCACAATGCGCATATCGGTTGAGGGCACCGGCAACCCGATGGTCCCAAGCTTGCCCGTGTTGTCCAGCGGGTTAACCGACACTACCGGCGAAGATTCCGTCATCCCGTATCCTTCAGACAGGGTGCAGCCCGTAGCTTTTTTCCAGGCTTCGGCAACCGGCCGTTGAACGGCCATGCCGCCGCCTACTGTTACCTTAAGCGCACTGAAGTCGATACCGGTAAATTCCGGGTGGTTGAGGAGGGCGTTGAACAGCGTATTCACTCCGGTGATCACGGAGATTTTGGTCGATTTCAGGACCTTGAGCACCGATGGGAGATCTCTCGCATTGGTCACCAGGATCGACAACGCGCCATAGCCCATCATAGCCAGCAGGTTGACGGTAAAAGCGAAAATATGGTATAAAGGCAAGGGGCAAAGCACCACTTCTTCCCCTTCTTTCAACAACGGCGACATCCATGCGCGTATCTGGAGCATATTGGCAACCAGATTGCGGTTGGTAAGCATAGCGCCTTTGGATACCCCTGTTGTGCCGCCGGTGTATTGAAGCAGAATTACCTCCTCGGAATGCCCTTGGTGAGGTTTCAGGGTAAATTTACGCCCCTGCGCAATCGCATCCGAGAACGTAACCGCATTCACCAGTTGGTATGCCGGCACCATTCGCTTGATCTTGCGCACGACGAAATTGACGATATTCCCTTTGGGAAACCCCAACATCTCTCCAACACTCGTGGTGATCACGATCTTAATATCGGTTTCGGGAAGGACCTTCTGAAGGTTGGCTGCAAAGTTTTCCGCAATGATGATCGCTTTCGCCTCTGAGTCCTTAAACTGATGTTGCATTTCCCGGGGCGTATACAAAGGATTGGTGTTGACGACAACCAGCCCTGCCCGCAGCGCGCCGATAAGAGCAATGGGATACTGAAGCAGGTTCGGCATCATGATAGCTACCTTATCGCCGGGTTGAAGGCCCCTCGATTGCAAATAGGCGCCCATGTAGGTTGAAAGCCGGTCGACCTCCGCATAGGTCAGCTCTTTACCCATACAGGAAAAAGCTTTGAGTTTACTGAACCTGGCAAAGATTTCCTGCAGAAAATGCAGTACAGTCGGGTATTGGTCGGGGTCGATTTTTAATGGTACGCCAGCTGGGTAGTTATTGAGCCAAGGCTTGAATTCGGAACTCATATTCTGGTTTTGATTGGGTAAGTGGAAAAAGTGGATAGTTATTACAAAGAAAAATACAACTTTTTGATCGGAAAACGACGCACACTACTAGACATTTTTGTTTTCCAGACATCCAGACCTTCCAGGTTTTCGAAACCTGGAAGGTCGCGTTCTCAAAATGTCCAGAAGTGTGAAAACGACGTTATCCCCCAAAATCCTCCTCTCCTTTCCGCTTTTACACAGATTCTATGCACCATTCCTCGGCGACGGCACTTATTTCCGCAGACCACGGGCTGAAAATGCCTCCTAAATCCAATTTATTTCTTTTTTAAGGTATACCTTCTTTTATATTAAGGCACAAAGCCTTACCTTTGCCCCGCTTTAATAAAATTGTAAACCAATACCTGCCTTTCGCAGGAAAGAACCATCAACACATGTCAGACGAAAAAAATCCGCAATTCGACGAGCAGGAAGATCTGGAAAATTTGCTCCCAGAAGATCTTAACGACGATACGGCAGAAGCCGTAGCGCCGGAAGAAGAAATGGAAGAAAATCCAGCAGCCCCTGAAGCAGAAGAGGCTTCCGAAATCGTTGCACAGGAAAAAGACCAAGCAGAGGAAGAACCTCAGGAGGAAGAAGAGGAAGAGGAAGACATTGACCTTCCTTTGGACCTTGGGTACGATCCCAACTCGGCGCACGATGATTTCAACTGGAATATCACCAACAAAGGGGGGATTGCTTATTCCCAGGAAGAGATCAAAAACTACCTGGAGCAGTACGACGCCACGATGAATTCCGTGGTGGAAAACGAAATTGTAAGAGGGTATGTAACCGCCATTAACGATGGAGACATCGTTTTAGACATCAACTACAAATCAGACGGCCTCCTGCCCCTTTCTGAATTCCGCGATACGCCCGACCTGAGAGTGGGAGATCCTGTAGAAGTGTACGTGGAGCAACAAGAAGACATCCGCGGCCAGTTGGTATTGTCCCGCAGGAAAGCCAAGCTTCTGCGCGCCTGGGAAAATATTGTGGACTCCTACGAGAACGGCACCGTGATCAAAGGGATCATCATCAGTAAGACCAAGGGCGGTTTGATCGCTGATTGCAGCGGACTGGAAACCTTCCTTCCCGGCTCACAGATCGACATCAAACCAATCATCGATTACGATGCATACGTTGGGAAGACCATGGAGTTCAAGGTGGTCAAGATCAACGAAACCATCAAGAACGCCGTCGTTTCTCACAAAGCCCTCATCGAAAGCGATCTGGCCGAACAGCGGGAAGCCATTATCGCCAGCCTGGAAAAAGGACAGGTCCTGGAAGGGATTGTCAAAAACATCACCGACTTCGGGGCATTCCTGGACCTTGGCGGCGTAGACGGCCTGCTCTACATCACGGACATTTCCTGGGGCCGGATAAGCCACCCCAGCGAAGTGCTTTCGCTCAACGAACGCATCAGCGTGGTGGTGCTGGACTTTGATGAAAACAAGAAACGTATTTCCCTTGGCTTGAAGCAGCTTCAGCCCCATCCTTGGGAAATCCTCGACCCGGCAATTACGGAAGGTTCGGTTGTAAAGGGCAAAATCGTCAATATCGAAGATTATGGCGCATTCCTGGAGATCCTGCCCGGGGTGGAAGGCCTGATTCACGTGTCGGAAGTCAGCTGGAGCAATCAGCCGATCAATGCCCGCGAATACTTCAAGCTGGGCCAGGAACATGAGGCAAAGGTGGTTACCATCGACCGCGATGAGCGCAAGATGTCGCTTTCCCTCAAACAACTGGCCAAGGATCCGTGGAGCGAAATTGAAGACCGCTTCCCGCTGAACAGCCGCCACGAAGGCGAGGTGAAAAACCTCACTCCTTATGGCGTTTTTGTAGAGCTGAAAGAAGGAATCGGCGGAATGGTGCATATCTCCGACCTTTCCTGGACCAAGCGCTACGGCCACCCCTCCGAGTTCACCAAGGTGGGCGAGAAGATCGACGTCATGATCCTCGACATCGACAAGGAAAACCGAAAGCTCTCGCTTGGCCACAAGCAGCTCGAAGAGAACCCATGGGATACCTTTGAAAACGTATTCCCCGTTGGCTCCTACCACGAAGCCACGGTACTGCGCCGCGACGACCGTGGCGCCATCGTGCAGCTGCCTTATGGCCTGGAAGCTTTTGCCCCGATCAAGCACATCCGCAAAGAGGACAATTCCCTCGCCGAAGTGGATGAAACCCTGACGGTAAAAGTTATCGAATTTAATCGCGACGATAAGCGCATCCTCGTTTCCCACCTGCGGTATCTGGAAGATATCCGCCGCGAAGCGGATGAGCAGGTCAAACGCGAACGCGACAGCGAACGCCAGCAGGTTCGCCAGGCAGTGAAAAAACAGCAGTCGACGATCGAAAAAACCACGCTCGGCGAATTGGAAGGACTCGCTCAGCTCAAAGAACAGTTTGAGCAACAGCAGCCTGAAAAAGAGGACGATTCCAAAGAATAAGTTCTTTTGGAAATGCCATACCTTTGAGGCTGGGGCTTGCACAAACCCCCAGCCTCATTTTTTTTATGGAGTACTGCGGGAAAATCCTACTGTTTGGAGAGCACGTGGTCGTTCATGGCGCCCAGGCCCTGGCTATGCCTTTTCCCCTTCTGGAAGGGCATTGGGCGTTTGATCCGGAGCGCGCGGCCAGCAAAACCACATCACACGCTCTGCTCCAGTGGGCGGATTATCTGGACCGCGCCATGGAATCCGGGCAATTGACTGGCCGTTTGGATATGGCGCGCTTCCGCAGCGATTTATCCCAAGGCTTGTTTTTTGAATCCACTATCCCGCCCGGCTATGGCGCTGGAAGTTCAGGGGCGTTGTGTGCCGCGCTGTACGACCGGTATGCCTTTTCGCCTATATCCAGGGAAGACCCCTCCCGCTATGCAGAGCTTAAAGCACTCCTGGGGGCGATGGAAAGTTTTTTTCACGGCGCCAGCTCAGGAGCAGACCCCCTGATTTCCTATCTCAACCGGCCTTTGTTATTTGACCATGACCGAGGGCTCCGGACTATTACGCTGCCCGAACGCTCCCGGGCATTTACGCTTTTCCTTCTCGATACCGGAATGCCCAGAAAAACAGGATCACTGGTTCAAGTATTCAAGGAATGGTGCGCCGATCCGAATTACCTGTCAAGAATCATGGCGGAATTGATACCTTCCACCGAAGATGCGATCCACTTTTTTTTGACCGGTCAATGGGACGCCTTATTTGAAGAGTGGCATATCCTCAGCGGATTTCAACTCCGTTATATGGGCAAAATGATCCTGCCTGCATGGGAAACTTTCTGGCTGGAAGGTCTTTCCGGCAACGTCTTCAAACTGAAATTATGCGGGGCAGGCGGTGGCGGTTTTGTGCTGGGTATCAGCAAAGACTGGAAGCAAACGCAAGGCCGCTTCTCGGAATTCCACCCCTTAGAACTGGCCTGGTAACAGCCCAGGCTTGTTACTCCCTGAAAACGAGTAAGGGGATTTCTACCTCTTCCGCCAAATCTTTGGCAAGGCTGGAAGCCATCATTTTTTCCCAGTATCCTCTGGTGTGGGTAGTCAGCGCAAGGACATCTGATTGAGCCGTTTCAATGAAATTTTCTATTCCTTCCTGAACTTCCCCCTCCAATACGGTAAAATGCATCCGGTTCTCCTCGTTCTCCTCCTCAAAGGTCCGCTTGATCTTTTCCATTTGGGTTTCTGCCCATTGGTTGTCTTCGGGATCCTCCGAAACATGTACCAAATGAAGGTGGGCGTCAAGGCCTTCGCTCCAGCGAAGTAAGGCTTCTATGGCGTTGAGGTTGTGGTACCCGAAATCTGTGGCATAGACGATGTGGCGAATCTCCCGGAAGGAGGCTTCGGGAGGGATCAGAAGCAGCGGGCAAGGGGCTTTGTCAATCATTTTTCTGGCCAGGTCTCCAAAAAGCCGGTCAGTAATGCCCGTCCGGTTGCGCATCCCCATGACAATGAGATCCAAATCGTATTGCAGAAAAAGCTCCGAAATTCGTTCTCTTCGCGAACCACCGGCCACCAGATACCGGATATCAATGCCGTCGAGCTGATCTCCACCGTAGTCGCTGGCAAATTGTTTCAGGCGCTGTAGTTCAAGCGCCTGGGGCTCCTTGCCTGCCTCAACAGAAAAACTGGCGGGTTTTTCTTTGCTTTCCTCAACAGCCTCTCCGGACGACTCGAAAATATGAACAAAAAAAAGCTTGGCGCTTAACCGGGATGCCAGGTAAAGGGCGAAACGAAAGGTCTGATCGCTGTTGGACTTATAATCGGTAAGGCATAATATCGATTCCATGGAAAGTACTCCCTTTCAAATGAGCAAGTTCGCACTTTTTCAATGGTTTTAAAAGTACTTTGCACATTTCTTTCTTATCACGGCGCAGGAATGATCGCTCGGGTTACATTCAAGTACCCGGACCTTTTTTAAAAAGAAGGGAAGGAATAATTCCGGCGGCCAGCGCAAAAAGAATGACAATCAGCGACAGCCATTCGGGCAAATGAACCCAGTGGGCCATGATCATTTTGACGCCAACAAAACCGAGAATAAAGACCAGGCTGTATCTCAGGTACGTGAATTTGTCCAATATAGATGCCAGGACAAAGTACAACGAGCGCAACCCGAGAATCGCAAAAATATTCGAGGTGAATACCAGAAAGGGGTCGGTCGTAATAGCGAAAATCGCAGGGATACTGTCAAAAGCAAACATAATATCGGTGGTTTCCACCACCATCAGCGCGACGAATAGCGGCGTTGCCGCCCTAACCCCCATGCGGCGGACAAAAAACTGGTTGCCGTGGAAACTCCTCGTCACCGGCAAAAACCTCTTGATCAAGCGCAGGGTCGCGTTGCGCTCAATCTCCACCGCTTCGTGCTCTCCGGAAACGTACATCTGATATGCCGCGTACAAAAGGATCGCTCCAAAAACGTAGGTAATCCAGCCAAAATTCTGGATCAAAACCACCCCAATCCCGATCATGATACCCCGAAATACAATAGCGCCCAGGATACCCCAGAACAACACACGGTGCTGATTGGCCGCAGGAATGCGGAAGTATGCAAAAATGACGGCAATCACGAAGATGTTGTCTATGCTTAGCGATTGCTCCACGAGGTATCCGGTAAGATAGACCAAAACCGCCTTTTGTCCGCTATAACCGCTGGAAGCGGCATAATGCAGCCAGTTGTTCTCGTAGGCATAGAAGATAAAAACACTGAACAGGAGGGAAACGGAAACCCAAACCGTAGTCCAACGCAGCGCCTCTCTCGCAGAAATGGCATGCGCTGTCCTATTGAATACCCCCAGGTCAAGAGCGAGCAGAAGAATTATCAGTACAATAAAACCAACCCAGAGTAACGTCATTTTGTGCAGGATAATCTAAAAAGGCGCCCTCCGGATAACCTGGGGAGCGCCTGCTCAGAGAGGTCGGGAGCAGATTCGAACTGCCGTACGAGGTTTTGCAGACCTCTGCCTAGCCACTCGGCCACCCGACCCGGTAAAAAGTTTCCGGTTTATTACGGAGCTGCAAAGATATGGATTAGTTTTGAATTGCGCCGGGCTCTTTTATCTTTTTTTCTCCGGCGCCTTTCCGCCAGACGGAGATCGCGCTCCAAACCGCTTTTCCAACGTTTCCATTGGAAACCGCGACTCCAAACGGTACGCAAGCAACATGTTCTCCTGGATTTCCTTTTGGTAGTATACCAAACCAAGCCCCCTGGCGTAAATCTCCATGCCGGGGTAAGTGCTTTCAAATACGCCGATCTGATCGAGCTCAATATGCTCTTTCAGTTCAAATTTTACCGCCGGGTAGGTTTTCCCTTCAAAAACAAACGTGGTATCTCCGGCAAAATACCGGTTTTTGATCACGGTATACCAAGCCGAAGAATCCCCAGGGTCTTGCCAGCGCACGTGGTAAAGAAAAATGCCCCCCTGGTCCCGAACGCGGAAAGGGAAAACACTCGGGGAAATGATCTCCGCCGCGGAGCGGATCTGGCGCCCCCCGGGCAAACTGTCCCTGCTGTAAAGGTAAAGCTGCCGCAACAACATGCCGTTGGCAACAACTTCTTCACTAAGTTGCTGAACGGGGATCAGGTTCTCTTCATAAAAAGTCGAATGCAAAAAGTTCCCCTTTTGTCCGGGATAGAACTTGAAATACCAGTAGGAAGACCCCAACTCGGACATGCCTTCCGCCCGGTATTCGTAAACCAAACCATTCTGAAGCTCCTTCATCGGAAAGTAATACCCCCTTATATCGCGTACTCCGGCTTCATTTCGGCAACTTTGGAAAAAGCCAAGCAAACCACAAAGGAATAACGGTACCACCATAGAAAGCGCCCCCCCTTTGTTTTTCCAACTATAAAGCCGTTTCATACTCATGTTTTTAATTCTGCCGTCTATTCAACCGAATTTTTCTCCGGCTTGTTGAATTGTTACTGCCATTTTGACGTGCCCGCCTGTTTTTTTATTTTTTGGTACGCCATTCGCAGCTTCTATTTTCGTTCAACAGACGTCGGCCACTGGCAGGCGCGCGTTCTCCGCGTAACAAATATTCTTATCTTTGCGGGCGTTCAAAACGGCGCTCCAGTTTTAACCGCTAATTAATCAAAAGCATACCATGCTCGGCATTTTAGGCAAATCGCTTCAGAAATTGTTCGGCACGAAGTACGAAAGAGATATTCGCACCTACCTGCCCATCGTCGAGGAAATCAACCGCATCGGCGAATCCCTGTTTTCTCTTACGAATGATGAACTCCGCAACAAGACGGTAGCCTTTAAGAACCGCATTGCCGAATTCCTCCGGGAGATCGACGAAGAAATGAGCCATCTTCATGAAGCAGCCGCTCAGACAGATGACCTGGAGCAAAAAGAAGATTACTTCTCCCAGATCGACCAACTCGTCAAGGAGCGTAATAAACAGCTCGAACTCGTCCTGAAAGAAATCCTTCCCGAAGCCTTCGCTGTTGTCCGCGAGACCGCCCGCCGGTTCAAGGAAAACGAAACGCTGACCGTTAAAGCTACGGAGCACGACCGGGACTTAGCAGCCCATCCGCAAAAATCCTACATTCAAATCGAGGGAGACCAGGCAGTCTGGAAAAACTCCTGGATGGCGGCAGGCGGCCAGATTGTCTGGAACATGGTCCATTACGACGTGCAGCTCATCGGCGGGATGGTCCTCCACGACGGAAAGATCGCCGAAATGGCCACTGGGGAAGGAAAAACCCTGGTCGCAACCCTCCCAGCTTATCTCAACGGGCTCGGCGGGCAGGGCGTGCATATCGTAACGGTCAACGATTACCTGGCCCGGCGCGACTCGGAATGGGTAGGGCCCATTTTTGAGTTTTTGTTCCTGAAGGTCGATTGCATCGACAAATACCAGCCACATTCCGAGGGAAGGATCAATGCCTACAAGTGCGACGTAACCTACGGTACGAATAACGAATTCGGCTTCGATTACCTCCGCGATAATATGGTGCGCAGCCGGGACGAAAAAGTACAACGCAGGCACCACTATGCGATGGTCGACGAAGTTGACTCCGTTTTGGTCGACGACGCGCGGACCCCGCTCATCATTTCAGGACCGGTCGGCCAGCTTGCGGAAGACCAGGAATACATCGACCTTAAACCTCAGATCGAACGCCTGATCGCAGCCCAGCGAAAAATGGCCACAGACTACCTCGCCGAAGCGCGCAGGCTGTTCTCCGAAAACAAAACTGGCGTGGAGGAAGGCCAGGCCGGGATGGCATTGCTGCGATCCTACCGTGCCCTGCCCAAAAACCGCCCCCTCATCAAGTTCCTTTCAGAAGAAGGCGTAAAAGTCCTCCTTCAGCGAACAGAGAACTTTTACATGCAGGAGCAGTCTAAAAATATGCACCTCGTTGATGCGCCTCTCCTTTTCGTGATCGACGAAAAAAACCGCTCGGTTGAATTGACCGAAGAAGGCGTGGAATATCTATCCAAAGGAAATTCCGACCCCAACTTCTTCATTATGCCGGACGTAGTGTCGGGCCTGGTGGATATCGACAACAACGCCGAGTTGGCCGCTACGGAAAAGGAAGAAGCTAAAACGCACCTTTCCCAGGATTATGCCGTTAAATCCCGCCGCCTGCATTCCATCCACCAGTTGCTCAAGGCCTATACGCTCTTTGAACGCGACGAGGAGTACGTAGTTATCGAAGGCCAGGTCAAGATCGTGGATGAGCAGACAGGCCGTCTCATGGAAGGCCGCAGGTATTCCGATGGCCTGCATCAGGCGCTTGAAGCAAAGGAGAATGTAAAGATAGGGGAGGTTACTCAGACCTACGCCACAGTTACGCTTCAGAACTACTTCCGCATGTACCACAAGCTGGCCGGTATGACCGGTACGGCCGAAACCGAAGCCGGAGAATTCTGGGAGATCTACAAGCTGGATGTAGTGGTCATTCCCACCAACAGGCCGATTACCAGGGAAGACAAAGAAGACCTGGTATTCAAGACATCCAGGGAGAAATTCAACGCGGTGATCGACGAAATTGTCGCATTGAGCGAAGCTGGCCGGCCCGTTCTTGTCGGTACTACCTCTGTTGAAATTTCGGAAAAACTGAGCAAAATGCTCGGCATGCGTAAAATCGACCACAACGTCCTCAACGCCAAACAACACCAACGTGAAGCAGAGATCGTAGCGGAAGCCGGCCGGCCGGGCAAGGTCACCATCGCTACCAACATGGCTGGCCGGGGTACCGACATCAAAATTACCGAAGAGGTGCGAAAAGCCGGCGGTTTGGCCATTATCGGCACGGAGCGGCATGAATCGCGCCGGGTGGACCGGCAGCTTAGAGGCCGTTCCGGCCGCCAGGGCGACCCGGGTACCTCCCAGTTCTATGTGTCCCTGGAAGACAACCTGATGCGCCTGTTCCAGTCCGACCGCATCGCCAGGCTTATGGACCGTATGGGACATAAAGAAGGCGAAGTGATCCAACACTCGATGGTGACCAAGTCGATCGAACGGGCCCAAAAGAAAGTCGAGGAAAACAACTTCGGCATGCGAAAGCGCCTTCTGGAATACGACGACGTCATGAACATCCAGCGGGAGGCCATTTACAAAAAACGTGATAACGCGCTTTTCGGCGAACGTCTCTCCGTCGATCTGAACAACATTTTCCTGGGCATGATCGACAATTTGGTGCGCAGCCACCGCCAGGGAGGCACCTTTGATACCTTCCGCCGCAGTTGCGTAAGTTTGCTGGGGTTTGACCCGCAAATTGACCAGGCCGCGTTCAAGGAAGCGCCCGTTGCCGATTTCGTGGCCGAATTTTTTGACCACTTCCGGGAATATTACCACAGAAAGGGCGAGCATATCGTAGAGGTACTCCTGCCTCAGATCGAACATGTACACCGCACCCAGGGCCATATCTATAAGCGTATCCTCATTCCGTTTACCGATGGCCGGAAAAACCCATATATTATCACCGCCGAAATTGAGGATGCCGTAAATACCAAAGGAAAATCGATTAGGGTCGATATCGAGCGGGCTGTGACGCTGGCCATTATTGACGAAAAATGGAAAGAACACCTGCGCTCTATGGACGAACTCAAGGACTCCGTGCAATCGGCATCCTTTGAACAAAGAGACCCCCTCGTTATTTACAAGGTGGAAGCCTACAACCTGTTTGAAAAATTGGTGGTAGACATCAACGAAGAAGTCACTTCCTACTTGTCAAAAGGAACCCTGATCTTCGCTGATGGCACTACCCTTGAGCAGGCGCGTGAGCAACGTACCGATCTTACCCGGACTCAAACCAACCGCCAGCGAGAGGAAGAAGATGCCGCACGCCGTAGAGCGGCCGCTACTGCCGGGCAACAACAAGCCAAACCGCAAACGGTGCGAAATACCCAGCCCAAAGTTGGCAGAAATGATCCTTGCCCGTGCGGAAGCGGCAAGAAATTCAAGCAGTGTCACGGAAAAAATATGTAGCCTGCCACTGGCTACCGGATTATTTTCCGACTGCCTATGGCATTCCCTGCACGAAGGGCAACTACGTGGACGCCGGCTGGTAAAGCGGAAGGAATTCCAAGCTGTTCCTGGCGCCGGCCTGCCGGAAGTTGTCCAAGCGATTTCTTCCATAACTGCTGCCCTTGTATGTTAAACAAAACCACTTCGGCATTTGCGGAGGCGGAAAGTTCGAATTCCAGCCAAATCTGCCCGTCTTGGTAAAGCACGTTCATAGGAATAGCCTCAGGTTTCTGGGGCTCAAACACCGGTGTGGCATTACAGCTCAAACCCAAGGATAGGATTCGGTTGAATGGCCTGCCTAATACGCCATCAACCTCCGAGCCAGGTACGCAAAGCCATTGCTCCAGAACGGTAGCGTACACCTCCCGGAAATCGGTCTGGAATCTCAGGTTGCCTACCTGATCCACATCGCTGAACTTGGGCGCTTTTCCAATAAACCCGTTTCCGTTTAGTCCAGGCCCAAATAACATCAATGGCGCCGCTGCGCCGTGGTCGGTTCCCAATGAAGCGTTCTGTTCCAGCCTTCGTCCAAATTCCGACATGGTCATGGCTAGTACTTTTTCCTGCAAGCCTCCCGCTTTAAGGTCGTCGAAAAAATGACGCACAGCTCCTGCCAGATCTTTCAGCAGGTTCTGGTGGACCAGGTATTGGTTGGCATGATTGTCGAACCCATCCAGTGTTACCATGTAGACGCGGGTTCCCAGATTTCCTTTGATCAGGCGGGCCACAATGGCCAGTTGCTCCCCAAGTCCGGCGCCATAAGACACGCTGTTCTGGCCTTTGTTATACGCTGCCGAGATAACGCCCGCATACCGGAACGTGCTGTTGGTAACGGCACGCAAATAGCCGAGTTGGTCGCCGTAATAGCACTCAGGCAGATTGGCGGTGTCGAAGAGTTGCCCCGTCTTGGCAATATCTGTCAATTCTTTGGGGTCGCTGACAACAAAGCTCAGGTTGATGTTTTGGTCGTTGAGAAACAAAAGGTTTCCAAACCCGCCGATCTGGACTGCAGGAGGCGTGGCCGGCGGAGCGGTTAAAAAATCGGGGAACTGCCCGTCGAGCCAGCGGCCCATCCAGCCGGAGGGTTCGGTCACTGCCGAGTCGCTGGCAGAGCCCCAGATATCGGAGGACCGGAAATGCGACAGGTTTTGTTCCGGGTAGCCGATACTGTGAACGACTTTCATGGCGCCGTCCTGCCATAAGCGAAGAAGAGGTTCCATGCTTTTAGGCATCCCGGCTTCCAGGCTCAGGGAGAGGATATCGGCATTGGGCACAGCAATTTGAGGGCGCTTGGATTTATACGCGCTGTAATCGTGTACTGGGATGATCATGTTTTGCCCGTCATTCCCGCCCTTCAGGCGGATCAGCACGAGAACACGGTCCGTTTCGGCGGCGCCCAGCAACCACGACAGCGGGGAGGCAGACAAAGCGGTGACCGGCATCTGCCCGAGGAATAACGACCCGGCGCCGGCAAGGCCAACTGAGCGGATGAACGCTCTTCGGCTCCATCGCTCGTGGTCCATCTGATGGGGTAAACCATCTTGGGGCGTTGCTCCGGGAGGAAGATGGGAGTAGGATTTTGGGTCAGCCATGGCAATTATGGTTTATCACGGTCAGGTCAATTGGAATTCGGGGAGCTTGTACAGATGCTGGATCAAAAGAGCTACCTGTGCGGGGGCAATGTCCCAGTCGAGATTCCATTGCCCGTTATCGTAGTAGTTTTGAGGCACTTCATGTTTGAGAATTTTTGTGGCGCGGTCGTAGTCTGCAGGGTGTTGCAGCCCATTGGGGAGGAAAAAATTGGTAATGGCCGAGGTGATCGCGGAGGGGTCGTTGGAGCTGAAGGCGAGCGTTTTAGCCAGGCTGCGAAGTGTTTCCGGTTGTTGGGTGTAGAGCAGGAAAAGATAGATATCCAAAGTGTCCCAACGGCTGTTCAGCGTATCGCTGTTGATCCAGGCTCTGTTTCCCGGCCATCCGGCAACATCCGGCGGCTGGAAAAGCTGCTGGCCGAGCAAAGCGCCCAAATAGTAGATTCCATTCAGGATTTCTTCGGTATCATAAGCGAATTCGCCGTCTTTGATGAAGCCCAGGATCAATTCCATCGGGCTTTTGATCTGAACGCCCACCACCGGATCGCTGAAAAAGTGTTCGCTCTTAAACAACTGCCGCAACACCGGGGCGATTTCAAACTGGTTATCCAGGAAGGTCTTGGCCATGCCGTTGATGATGTCTTCGTTCGGCTGAGGGTGAACGAAATGCCGGTATAGCTTGGCGCAGATGTACTGGGCGATTTCCTTGCTGCGCTCAGCAAACAACAGATCGTGGAGGGATTCGTAGTTCCAGGCGCCGGTTTTCCCGAAAATTGTTTTTTGCCCATCGTCGAAAAAAAACGGTGAAAACCCAATGGGACCACACAATACCGGTACGCTGATCCATCCGGTCAGCGCGCGGGCGGTCTGTTTGATATCTTCCTGCGTGTAGCCGTTGTCGCGGCCCAGAGTAAAGAGTTCCAGCAATTCGCGGGCATAGTTTTCGTTAGGGGAGAAGCGGTTGTTCTGTACGCCGTTAAGGAATACCAACATGGCTGGTGTGGTTCCCATAGCCTTTACAAAGGTTTTGAAGTTGCCCAGCGCATGTTGCTGAAGAAGCTTGTGGTACTGATAAAGGTAAGAGGGACAGGCAAAGGTTTCGGCTTGGGTCACAAAATGGTTGTGCCAAAACAAGGCCAGCTTTTCCCGAAACCCGAACCGAATCATATCTTTGATCCACAGCCTTACCCAGGAAAGGCCCTGCTCAAACGCTTCCACCGGGAAGTTCGTATACTGAGGAAGGGTCAATTCCGCCCAGGGCGGCGGCGAAGGGAGAGGCAACGCGAGTGCATCGTCCAGAATTTTGTCTACTAATGCCGAAGGACTGAGAAGCAGAGCTTTTTTCAGATCGGCAGGGGACGCCCCAAATCCGGTGCGGCGCAGGACATGTTGAGCGCGCCGGGAATCCCAGGGCTTGTCAGCGGAGGGCACATAAGGAGACAAGGTACCTTCCGTGCAGGAGAGGAGTGCTTCCATGGAATAGGTGCGTTTTGAAATAAAAACGCCGCCAGCCTCTGAATGTTATCCGGCTTTGGCTAAACTAAAAACGGATTCGTTTTTCGCTCCACTCCGACGGTAGTTTCCGGGCCGTGCCCGGGATAAACGACCACGTCGTCGCCAAGGGGGAAAACGCGTTCGCGGATGCTGCGAATGAGCGTGTCGTAATCTCCACCGGGGAGGTCTGTCCTGCCAATGCTTCCCTGAAAAAGAACGTCGCCGGCAATAAGCAAGCGATCTTGCTGGGAGAAAAAACACAGGCTTGCGGGAGAATGCCCTGGAACAAGCTTAGCTTGCAATTGGGAATGACCAAACATTATCTGGTCCCCGTCTTCAATAAACCGCCCGGGCATGGGGGATATTTCGGTGTACGGCATTCCGAACATGGCCGCTACACCAGGCGCCGCTTCCAGAACGGGCAGTTCGCCCCGGTGGATCTCCAGTTGCAGGCCAAACTTTTCAGCAATAAATTGGTTTCCAAGGATATGGTCTATGTGGCAATGCGTATTAATCAGGCGTTCCAGGCGGATTTGGCGGTCCCGGATAAAGGCCAGGAGCTCGTCTTTTTCAGATTGTTGCCAACATCCCGGATCAAATAGAACCCCAGCTCTGGTTTCGTCATATACGAGATAGGTGTTCTCCTGAAACGGATTGAATGTAAAGCGGGCAACATTTAGCATGGCTTTTTGAGTTTATGGATTGTCCTGTAGGAAGAAAAAGCGTACCTTATACGGGGTATTGCCGGTCTGGGCCGTACAGCATAAAATTGTTACAATAATCGCGGTTTATGCGGAATTCTTTGCTTCTTCTGTTGGCAATATTTTTTTCCCTTACCGTAGGGGCGGGGCAAGGTACCCAGGTAGAGTTCGGAAAAAACCGGGTTCAGTACCACAACGACTTTGAAGAATGGTCGCAATACGAAAGCGACAACTTCTATGTGTATTGGTATGGTCAATCGCGGAACGTCGCTCAGGCTGCCGTCCAACTCGCCGAACTCGATTTTGCTGAAATCCAGAGCCTCCTGGAACACCGCATCAATGAGAAAGTCCAGATCATCGTCTATACCGATATCACCGATTTCAAACAAAGTAATATTGGCTCAGAGGAGGCTTTTACCAGCGTAGCAGGTCAGACCAAGATCGTGGGGAACACCATTTTTATATACTTTGATGGCGACCACGGCAAACTTCGCAGGCAAATCCGCGAGGGAATCGCTTCCGTTTACCTGAACACCATGCTTTTCGGCGCCAATATCCAGGAAGTGGTGCAGAATGCCGTCATGCTCAACCTGCCGATGTGGTTTAAGGAAGGCTTGGTTGCTTATGCCGCAGAGCCTTGGAGTACCGAGAACGACAACGCCCTTCGCGACGCATTGGCTTCCAAAAAATACCGGGGGTTTGTCCGTTTTGCAGAAGACAATCCCCGCCTTGCCGGACATGCGCTTTGGTACTACATCGCTGAAAATTTTGGCCGGACCGCTGTTTCCAACCTGTTGTACCTGACGCGTATCAACCGCAGTGTGGAAAGCGGATTTTTGTACGTAATGGGGACGTCCTATCCGGCGGTGATCTCGGGGTGGGAAACTTATTTTACAAAGCGCTTCCAGGAAGACCAGAAAGGACGGGAGACCCCTTCCGGCTCCCCGCTCGCAATCCGCAACCGGAAGAACTACCCGCTGAGCCAGCTTAAACTGAGTCCCGACGGAAATACCCTCGCCTATGCCCTTAACCGGGAGGGCCGTTTTAAGATTTTTCTGTATGACCTTCGAAAAAATACTTCCAAGGTCATTTTCAAAGGCGGACAGCGCAACCTCCTGCAGGCAACGGACTATAACTATCCGCTGATCGCCTGGAACCCAAATAACAATCAGGTGGCTGTTGTATTCGAATACCGGGACGACCTTCGGTTTTCCACCTATGACCTCACGACAAGGAAAACGACCACGGAGTTACTGGAAGAAAATTACCAGCGGATCTACGACATGGATTATGCCGATCCCTTCTCCCTGGTTTTCTCAGCCGCCGTCAGCAGCCAGTCCGATTTATTTCTTTATTTACCGCGCACCCGGTCAAGCAGAAGGCTAACCAATGACTTTTACGACGAGCAGGATCTGACTTTTGTTAACCTGCGCAACCGCAAGGGGGTGATTTTTGCTTCCAACCGTCCTGACACACTGCTTCCGTTGGCGCCGGTTCGCAGGGATACGTTACTACCCAAGGGTACGTTTGATCTGTTTTATCTTGACCTTGAAGGGGAGGCCAGAGAACTCGTCCGGATCACCCGAACGCCTTTGTCTAATGAGCGTTTCCCCGCCGCTGTAGACACGGCTTATTTTACCTACCTAAGCGACCGGTCGGGGATTTACAACCAGGAATCTGGGTTTTTGGAAGATTTTATCCATCACCGCAATCAGCATATTTTTCTTAACGATGGTTCGGAGATCGTTATCCATGAGGACTCCACCCTGGAAAGCCTGGATACGTCCCTGATCGATTCCATACAGATAAGGCCGGTGATACGGCAGCGGGCCGTAACGTTTGCCTGTTCGAACCTGGATCGCAACCTGGAAGCGCTGCATACGTCGCCCAGGGGCAGGAAGCAAGTTGAAATGGCGTTGCGGTTGTCCCGGTCACAGGTTTTTGTCCAGCCTTTACAGATAGAACCCAAAAACCGGCCGAACGACACCTACTACCAGCAAATCCGTAAACAGTTCGCCCGGATTGGAGAAGACACCCTTCATGGACAGTTTTTCCAGATGATGCCGCCATCGGCTGCCATCCTGGCCCGGGAACCATCCAATGTTAACGCGGATACGTTGCGGATTCCCGAAGGGTTTCTGTTCCAGAGCCGCTTTGGGTATCCGGCTTCCAGTCAGCCGTTGAGAAACGCCGGTTCTGACTCGGTGCTTTTAGCCGGTGAGCCGCGCCCGGTAGCGCCGGTAGTATTGCCTGCGCCGGTCCAGGCTTTTGATGTAAGCCAGGCTACCGACTCCTACAAACCGTTGCACCGCATTAATCCTTCCCGCGTAACCCCTTACCGCCTGCAGTTTCGCACTGATGAGGTTACAACCCAAATGGATAACACGCTCCTTTTCGAGGGGCTGGATAATCTGGCAGGCAATCCGGAGCCGGGCTTTTCTCCTCCCCCTGCCGGCATCCTGATGAAAGCGACCGTTAAAGACCTTTTGGAAGACTACCAAATGGAAGGAGGAATGCGTTTCCCGACGTCATTTAATGGCGCCGAGTATTTCTTTGTATTTGATAACAAGAAAAAAAGACTGGATCAGCGCATTGCCTTTTATACAAAAAACCTTCGGTACAACGACCCTCCCGTTTTCAATGTTCCCCGGCGGCGGGAAACCAATATTCTCTTGGGCCAGTACGGGCTTCGTTATCCACTCGATGTGTTTCAGAGCCTCCGGGCTACCGCCACTGTTCGTCGCGACCGCGTTCTTCAGATGGCTACCGACCAAACGACGTTGAACATTCCTGCGGTCAGTCAGCAGCGGATTGGTTTGAGGTTAGAATATGTTTTCGACAATACCGTTGAAACTGCCCTCAATATGCGCAACGGGGCCCGGATGCGCGTGATGGGGGAAATGATGAAAAAATTCAGCTTCAAGGAGGAGGGCCAGAAAGGGTTTTCTTTCCAGGATGGCTATATGGGCATTCTTGGATTGGATGCCCGGTACTATCAACCCGTACTCAAACACTCTATTCTGGCTGCCCGGCTTGCCGGCATGACTTCCTTTGGCTCTGAAAAGATCTTGTATTACCTCGGAGGGGTGGATAACTGGCTTTTCCCGGAGAACAACGAGACCATTGATGCTCCTCAGGGGAACTTCGCGTTCCAAACCCTGGCAGCCAATTTGCGGGGGTTTCCAATCAATATCCGGAACGGCAACTCCTATGTGTTGATGAATGCAGAAATGCGGGTTCCGGTTTTCCGATATCTGTCCAAAAGACTGAATTCTGGATTTCTCCGTAATTTCCAGGTTATCGGCTTTTTCGATGTAGGCACCGCCTGGGCGGGGTCCGATCCGTTCAGAGAAGATAACCCTTTAAATACGACCGTATTCAAAGAAGGTGAGCCGGGGAAGGAATTTATCTTTATCACGTTGAATTATTTCCGGGATCCGATCGTAGCCGGGTATGGAGTAGGCGCGCGGGCGCTGTTGTTCGGCTACTTTGTTCGTTTGGATTACGCCTGGGGGCTGGAAACCCGGCAGATCCAGGATCCGAAGCTTTATATTTCCCTGGGGTTTGATTTTTAGATCATGGATGTATTGAAAGAAGTTTGCGTAGATACCCCTGCTCAAGCGCTGCGCGCTCAAACGCAGGGCGCGCAGCGGATCGAACTTTGCGCCCGCCTGGACCTGGACGGGCTCACCCCTGATCCGGATTTTATCCGCTTTGCCCTCCAAAACCTGAATATTCCCGTTCATGTTATGATCCGGCCCAGGGGGGGAGATTTTGTGTATTCGCCGCAGGAGGCGCAGCAGATGAGGGAGGCGATTTTGCTTTGCAAGCGCCTTGGGGCGCCGGGGGTCGTTTTCGGAGCTCTTCGCCCGGACGGGTCATTGGATCTTCCCCTGATCCGGGAACTGGCTCTGCTTGCCAAGCCCATGAAGGTGGTGATCCACAAAGCCATCGACCAAACGCCGGATCCGGTACAAGCATTAGAACAATTACTCGACCTGGGGGCGGTAGACAAAGTCCTGACCTCCGGCGGCGCGCCAACAGCCAGAGAAGGCGCGCCTGTATTACAGGAAATGTTGGGTATGGCTGCCGGGCAACTGGAAATCATCGTTGCCGGAAAAGTGACGAACGAAAACCTGGAAAACCTTCATCAGGTGTTTGGGGCAAGAGAATACCACGGCCGCAGGATTGTGGGAGATGTCGGGTGAAAGACGGGGTTACCGGTATTTCGCTTCGATAATGGCCAGGCGCTGAGCAAGCCATCCTTTGGATATCCACCTCCCCTGGCTCATAACCCCGGCGATGCGTTCCATTTGTTTAATGTCCTCCAACGGATTTCCCTCCAGTAGCAACAGATCGGCCGTCGCACCGCGTACTATGGTCCCATATACCCCTTCCACGCCAAAAAACCGCGCCGGGTTGGCGGTGCCGCTTTGGAGAATCGAATAATTCGATAGTCCGGCCGCAGAAAGCGCCTGCATTTCCCGCTGAATGGAAAAACCGGGCACATTCCCTACCTGAGGCGCATCGGAGCCGAGAAGAAGGCCGGCGTTTTGTTTTTCCATTTCCCGTAGAATGCGCTGCCGAAGAGCGATATAGGCTTTGGACGTATCGACATTAAACCGGGGATTCTGCAATTGCTGCTGCTTGGCAGTACGCCATTGAACAAGGGTTGCAGGAGCCATATACCGCATTTCGGGAAGATTGGTCATTTCGACCCCAGACATGGGCGATGTCCACTGAACCAAAAGACTTTGGGTAGGAACAATCCACACTCCCGCTTTTTTTACCGATTTGACCAGTTCGGGAATCCTCCTGGGGTCCGCCTGGTTCGTGAAGTTGTAACCAAATAGTCCGCCCTGATTAAAATCCTGGCCAGCGCTTTCGGGAACGAGCCCCTCTACGAACCCGTCCAAATGGTCTATACTGGCGTATCCCATCTCAATGGCTTTACGGACGCCTACTTCAACCGGCACATGCCCCGCAAACGGAATGCCAACCTCTTTTGCCTTTTGGACCAACGCTTCCATTACCGGGAGCGTAATGCCCGGATGAATCTTTAGAAAGTCGTAACCCTCTTTTTTGTATTGCGCTACCTTTTGCCTTGCTTCTTCCGGCGTTTTCACCGTGTTTCCGTTTAGCGAAGGGCTGGAGGTGTAGATACGTGGACCCAGGATTTTTCCGGTGGAAATTTTATCCTGCAAATCAAGGTGGTAAGGATCCCCCAGCATGCCCCGGATGATCGTAATCCCATTAGATAGGTAAAGGAGCAGGGTTTCCTGCACGAGCGCGTCGTTTCCCGCTACCGGAACAGGTATATGAGCATGCATTTCCGAAATACCGGGCATGAGGTATTTACCCGTCCCGTCGATCACCAGGGCGCCGTCGATGGGCTTGATCTTTTTTGCGGGTCCGATTTTGTAAACCACAGAACCTCTTACAAGGACTGTTTGTTTGCGGAGGATTCGCTTCCCGGTCATAGGTATGACGCTCACGTTGACGAAGGCCACCTCGGGGGCTGTCGCCTGCCCAAGCGTGGTTTCCGGATACAAACATCCCAGAAAGCCAAGAGAAAAAAGGCAAATGAGCAGCGTTTTCATTTCAGGCATATTTAACTAACAACCTCCTCCCCTTTCAGGCGCTCGGCGTTTTCGGCGATACGAAGGGCTTCGAGGATTTCGTCGAGATCTCCTTCCAGGATGCGGTCAAGCGAATACAGTGTCAGGTTTATCCGGTGATCGGTCAGACGGTTTTGCGGAAAATTATAGGTGCGGATTTTATCCGAGCGGTCGCCCGACCCTACCAGAGACTTACGCTTCGCCGCTTGCGTTGATTCATGCCGTTTCTTTTGGGCTTCGTAAATTTTTTGGTATAGCCGCTGTAGGGCAATTTCGCGGTTTTGGATCTGAGACCGGCCATCGGTAGATTCCGACACCACACCGGTGGGAATATGGGTAAACCGCACTCCGGATTCTGTTTTGTTGACGTGCTGCCCTCCGGCGCCGCTCGATCGGAAGGTGTCCACTTTGAGGTCTTCTTTACGGATCTCCACATCTTCCATTTCCAGTTTGGGCATGACTACTACCGTTGCCGCAGAGGTGTGGACCCTGCCTTGGGATTCGGTTTTGGGGACGCGTTGCACCCGGTGGGCGCCGGATTCGAACTTCAATTTGCCGAACACATCCTCTCCCTGAACCTCCAGAACAACTTTGTTGTATCCGCCGACACTCCCCTCATTTACTTCCAAAACATCCGTCTTCCAGCCTTTGGAATCGAAGTAGCGGGTATACATCCGGTACAGGTCCCCCGCAAACAGACTCGCTTCATCACCTCCCGTACCGGAGCGGATTTCGAAGATCACATCTTTGGAGTCTTCCGGATCTTTAGGGATGAGCAGCGTTTTCAGGCTTTCTTCCAATTCTTTCTGCCGGGGCAAAAGCACGGCAATCTCCTCCCTGGCAAGCTCCTGCATTTCCGGATCGTCTTCCTGAAGCGTAAGCCGGGCATGGTCCAGGTTGCTGAGCACATTGCGGTATTCCAAAAAGGCTTCTACGACCGGTTGAAGGTCTTTATATTCTTTGTTGACCTTGCGGTACCGGTCCATGTTCTGGATGACGTCGGGATCGGAAATTTGTTCTTCAAGGTATTGAAAGCGATCGTAAATCGCCTGGAGCTTGTCCAGCATAGCCGTGTTCCTGATTATTTGAGGCGTAAAAATAATATAAATTTTTCAGGTGATATTTATATGAAACAAAAGGATATGTGTAAATTGACCCTCGGATTGTAAGAGCCTTAAATTGACCAAAACCATCGGGATGATGACTTTTTACTTGTTTTTCGTCTAAATGGTCATAAGAAAGGCAAAAGACTACCTAAAAAACGGCAAAAAGCCGTCAAGCCAGTATTTCTTCAGCTAATAACCAATCTCTGTCAAAACCGGTACGGCCTGGGGCCGTATTCAGATGCGTCTTCCAAGGCCTGTCTTGAAAGCCTGTTGCCCATTGCTGCAAAAAAATGTGCCGCCGGGGCGAAGAACGGTCTTTTTAGACTTCTCTGATGTATTGCTGGCCGTGAAAAAAATTGGATGTTTTGTTGGTTCGAAGCGTAAAACGCAATAAAATAAACAAACCAACCCGTAAGTACCTGATGGCGTTAATCTTGTGTTTGGAAACGGCTACAGATGTGTGCTCTGTCGGGATTTCGGACAATGGGCGGCTGGTCGCCCTCCAGGAATCAGAACAGGGCCGGGATCATGCGTCGCAGATCACCTTGCTGATTGGCAAATGTGCCGGGCAGGCAGGACATCATCTGAAGGACCTCGACGCAGTTGCCGTCAGCAGCGGCCCTGGGTCGTATACCTCATTGCGCATTGGCTGGAGCACGGCAAAGGGAATTGCTTATGCCTTGGGAATTCCCATGATCTCGGTAGACACGCTTCAGGCGCTGGCCTGGGGAGCAACCTCCCGGGTCAAGCTTGAAACGGCTTGGTATTGCGCCATGATCGATGCCCGGCGGATGGAAGTTTATACGGGTGTATATGAGGCAACCGGACGCCAGATCAGCGGTCCGGAAGCCCTGGTACTTGGTCCGGAAACCTTTGACTATTGGCTGAAAGAGGGAAAAACGATGGTCTTTACCGGTAATGGAGCGGCTAAGTTTCAACCGCTTTGCTCCAAACCGAATGCCGTATTTATTCCTCTTGAAGCCAGCGCGGCGTTCTTTCCCGGGTTGGCAGAACGCGCCTTTCAGCACGGACAGTTTGCCGAGGTGGCTTATTCCGAACCGGTGTATCTGAAACCTCCGAATATTACCAGGGCAAAATCGTTAATATGATTTATTTTATTTTTTTATTCATATTAATTTGTTGATTATAAATAAGTTAAACAAAAACATATTCTTTTTTATCATTTCTACAGGAGTTTGGTATAGTATTTGGTCCTAATTAAACGACAAGCCTACTTATAAAAAACAGACTTAATATTTATTATGAGAAAGCAAAAGAACGAAACCATCCTTTTGAAAAAAGGGCAAGCGGATATTCAGCTGGATTATGCCGAACTTAGAAAGGCGGTATTGGTCCTCAGGGCAGTAAACCACAAGCTCAGGCAGAAAATAATCCACTTACTGGAAGAATCCGAGATGATGACCGTAACGGACATTTATGTGAAACTCCGCCTGGAACAATCTGTGGCATCCCAACACTTGGCCATCCTCCGCCGGGCAGGCGTAGTGAATACCGATCGCCAGGGGAAATTCATTATGTATTCGTTGAATAAAGACCGGCTGGCTCAGATTTCGCGTCTGGTGGAAGAGCTTCTTCTCTAAAGGAATTTTGAGCTTTTCCGCACCTTACTAGACCATTCCTTTTTCGGGCATCCAGGCGGGGGTGTCTTAAAAGGTCTAATAGCGGGTATTTCCGACCGCCCCTAAGCAGCACCGTACTAAATTTTGCCCCGAGAAATACGCCTCGACGACCTTCTTTCCGGGCTGTATCAAAAGATCGTTCTTCGCCCCGGGTGTGAAATTCATTTTCTTTTTTTCAGTCTTTTATAAGAACTGAAAAAAGAAAATGTTTTTTGCAGCCATGAGCAAAGCCTATCTTTTGATACAGCCCCTAAGGTTAGGTCATCGGGGCGTTTGACGCTGGCGGCCAGCCTGTTGATCCTCCGCTTAGGGCCGAAAGGCCGGGATTCATTTTTTCTTGGGAGGAAAAGAAAAAAAACGCATATTTGTTTTGTCCAGTTTAATCAACAACTATGAGAAAAATGACCAAAGTGAACCTCAATCACGAAAAGCTGGAGGTTTCTTCCGCTTTGCTTCGGGCTTTGGCCCATCCTTTGCGCCTGCAAATTCTGGAGTTCATCGACAAGAACGATGCCATTAACGTAAACAAGATCTATAGCTCCCTGAAGCTGGAGCAATCCATTACGTCTCAGCATCTTCGCATCCTTCGCATGGTCGACCTGGTAAAAACCGAGCGGGATGGAAAGTATATCCATTACCGGATCGATTATGAGAAGCTGGATAAAACGATGCGTGCTATCCGGGCATTTTTGAAGGAGAAACCGGCGATAAAAGCCTAAGCAGGGTTTTCCCGGCAGACTATTTCTCCTGTTCGTCGGGGGATGCGGCATTGGTAACCATCCCCTCCGAGGCTTCCGGCGCGAGTAGCATTTCGGCAGGATTTTGTTCACCCTGCGCGGACTGGCTTTTGAAAAAATGCCGCTGAAAAAGCAAAATATTGAGTACTCCCGTAGTGATGGAAAGATCTGCGATATTGAACACCGGCTTAAAAAACAGGTAAGGTCTTCCTCCGAAATAGGGAATCCAATCGGGCCAAATCCCTTTAAACATTGGAAAGTAAAGCATGTCGACTACTTTCCCGTGGAGGAAGCCCGCGTAGCCGCCCTCTTTGGGAAACAGGGTGGCTAATCCACCGTAGTAAGGCGATTCGGAGAAGATCATTCCATAAAAAGCGCTATCGATAATATTGCCCAAAGCCCCTGCCAGGATGAGGGCAAATCCGGCCAATACGCCCATATTGCCGTACTCCCTAAGGGTTTTGCGAATGAAAAGGACCAGAAAAACTACCGCTGCCAACCGGAAAAGGCTCAGCACCAGTTTGCCGTAGTCCCCGCCCAGGGTCAGCCCGAAGGCCATGCCGTTGTTCTCCACAAAATGAATTCTCGCCCACTCCAGGTTCAGAAGGAGGAACTCCTCGTCGTACTCCATGTGGGTTTTAACCCATATTTTAAGGCATTGGTCCAGGAGCAGGACGAAAATCAGGATCAACCAAATTTTTAGAGACGGCTTCAATGAGTCTGCTTTTAATTTTTATCCAGAACCTCGGGATATTGAGAGAAAAACCAACAAAAGGGGAGTTGGGTTTATTCGTTCTCATAATCCTCTCCTTCCTCTTCCGTCAGATCATCAATTTCCTCCTCTTCTCCTTCCGATTCGACGGCAATTTTTGAGCGTTTGGTCAGCGCGTTGGCCCTGGAGTCGTAGTAATCTTTACGGTTTCTGGCGATATCAATGGCTACAAAAAGGGCTTCCCGGAAAGAGTCGGGATCGGCTTCATTCTTTCCTGCGAGGTCGAAGGCAGTGCCGTGGTCGGGCGAGGTACGCACTCCGGGCAGGCCGGCGGTGAAGTTGATGCCACCGCCAAAAGCCAGCAGCTTAAAGGGAACCAAGCCCTGGTCATGGTACATTGCCAAAATGGCATCGACCTTTTTGTATGCACCGGATCCAAAAAATCCATCGGCAGGGAAAGGCCCCGTCACGAGTAGTCCGTTTTTCTTGCATTCAATAACTGCCGGCCGGATAATGCGGTCGTCCTCATCTCCAATAACCCCTCCGTCCCCGGCATGCGGATTGAGCCCAAGCACGGCAATCGTTGGCCGGTCGATTCCAAAATCGACTCGAAGGGAAGTCTCCATGATCTGTATCTTTCTGAGGATGCGCTCTTTGGTAATCTGGGCGGCAACTTCTTTAAGAGGGAGATGATTGGTAACCAAGCCCACCCGGAGCTGATCACCGACCATGAACATCAGGCTTTCGTCAACGCCCAGTTCCTTCGTGAGGTATTCGGTATGGCCGGGATAGGGAAATCCCGCCATTTTCATCGCTTCTTTGTTTATAGGCGCCGTTACAAGCGCATCGATCAGGCCCTGCTTAAGGTCCTTGGTAGCGCATTCCAGCGATTTCAGGGCATATTGCCCGCCCTGTTCGGTCGCTTTTCCCAAGGTGATGTTGACGTTCTCCTGCCAGCAGTTAAGAATGTTGATCTTGTCGGTTGGAAGGCGTTCTGCACGTTGGATGGAGTTGAAGTGAAAATCGATGCCGACAATATTTTTGTGGTAGGAAACTACCTTGGTCGATCCGTATACGACAGGAGTGCAAAAGTTGATTATTTGAGGGTTGGCCAGGGTCTTCAGGATCACTTCCAATCCGATGCCATTAATATCACCTATCGTGATCCCTATTCTCGGTTTATCCATTTGTGTTATTTTTATCCCAGTTTGGTGCGAAAGGAAGTCCGATCTACTTTTTTATGGCTTCCTCTGCATGGTAATCTGGCAAAATTAAGAATCTCAAAGTACAAACCGCACTTGAAAGCAAAGAAATCCTTCGGACAGCACTTTCTCAACCGGGAGGCCATCGCAGAACGGATCGCCGGTAGTTTGCTGGGCGCAACACCGGAATCAAATGTACTGGAAGTCGGCCCGGGCAGGGGAATGCTGACCAGATTTCTCCTGTCCAGATACCCTTCTTTAAAAGCGGTGGAAGCCGACCGCGATATGGTGGCTTACCTGGAAAAACATTTTTCCGAAATGGATGGCAGGATTGTTTGCGGCGACTTTCTCCAAACTCCGCTGGATGCGGTTTTTGAGGGGCAGCCCTTTTTTCTGATCGGCAACTTCCCTTATAATATTTCCTCCCAGATTCTTTTTCACATGGTTCGCTACCGGACGTTGATCCCCGAAATGGTGGGCATGTTCCAGAAAGAAATGGCGGACCGGGTGATTTCCAAGCCGGGCAGCAAAACCTATGGCGTAATCAGCGTACTGGTCCAGGCATATTACGAAGGGAAAAGCCTGTTCACTGTAGATAAAAGCTGCTTTACTCCTCCTCCAAAAGTGCAATCAGCTGTAATCCGCCTCATAAGAAAAGAGAACGTCGTCTGGGAATGTTCCGAAAATCAGTTTCGGAGGGTTGTCAAACAGGCATTCAGCCAACGCCGCAAAATGCTGCGCAATTCCCTGAAGCCTTTACTCGCGGACCATGGCGTGCTGGAAGATCCTTTTTTTGACAAGCGCCCCGAACAACTTTCCCTCGACGACTACAAGGCGCTCGTGAAGCGTCTTGAACCTTGGCTGATTTAAGCTCTTTTTCCTTTAATTACCCTACCTTTGCACCGAAATTAGCCGGCGCCCCAGGGTATGCCGGAGTCGATTATTCGTATCATCAAAATAAATCCGATCATGACGCTGGAAGAACTCATCATGGAGGATCTCAAAACGGCAATGCGCGAAAAGAACGAAGCCGCCAAGCGGGGCATTCGGGCGATTAAAGCTGCCATCCTCCTTGCCAAGACCGATGGCAGCGGACAGGAAGTGAACAGGGAACGCGAAATCCAGATCCTTCAAAAACTCGTCAAACAGCGCCGGGAGTCGCTGGAAATCTATCAGAAAGAAAACCGGGAAGACCTGGCCCAAAAGGAACGTGAGGAAATTGAAGTGATCGAGAAATACCTCCCCAAAGCCCTGACGCCGCAAGAGCTGGAAGCGGCGCTAAAGGAGATCATCGCAGAAACAGGCGCCGCTTCTCCCAAAGATCTGGGCAAGGTCATGGGGGTCGCCTCCAAACGCCTGGCAGGGAAAGCCGACGGCAAAGCGATCTCCGAGATGGTCAAATCGTTGCTGAGCTGATTGCATGTTAATTTTAAAAGCCTGAATCAAATGAACCTTGATTTTCTTAAGGAACTTGGCCTGAAGGCCAAAAACGAAGGAACAAGTACCGGATTGGATGCGTCTGATTCTGGGATCTATATTGACTCTTACTCACCGGTCGACGGCGCCCTGATCGGCAGCGTCAGCGTGACAACCCGCAGGGAATACGACGACGTGGTAGCCAAAGCCCAGAAAGCCTTTGAGCAATGGCGTTTGATCCCGGCGCCGCGCCGCGGCGAGATCGTCCGGCAATATGGCGAGGAACTCCGGAAGTACAAAGACCCCCTGGGGCGCCTGGTGTCTTACGAAATGGGGAAAAGCCTTCAGGAAGGCTGGGGCGAGGTGCAGGAAATGATCGATATCTGCGATTTCGCCGTAGGCCTTTCCCGGCAACTCTACGGGTTGTCGATGCACTCCGAGCGGCCTGCCCACCGGATGTACGAGCAATGGCATCCGCTGGGAATTGTCGGCATTATTTCCGCCTTTAACTTCCCGGTGGCCGTATGGTCCTGGAATGCCATGATCGCGATGGTTTGCGGCGATGTATGTATTTGGAAGCCATCGGAGAAGGTACCGCTGTGCGCGGTAGCCTGCCAGAATATTTTCCAGAAAGTGCTTCGGGATAACCACGTGCCCGAAGGCGTCTCCTGTATTGTGGTGGGGGATTACAAGGTAGGCGAATTCATGACGATGGACGAGCGCGTGCCGCTGATCTCTGCCACCGGCAGCGTGCGCATGGGCCGCATCGTGGGCGCTACCGTAGCCGGCCGCCTGGGGCGAAGCATCCTGGAATTGGGAGGCAACAACGCGATCATCGTCACCCCCAGCGCCGATCTGGACATCGTGCTCACCGGCGCCGTATTCGGCGCAGTAGGCACCGCCGGGCAGCGCTGCACCTCTACCCGCCGGCTCATCGTCCACGAAAGCATTTTCGAAGAAGTCAAGGCCAAACTGGCCAAAGCCTATGGGCAACTGCGCATCGGCAATCCGCTCGACCCGGCTAACCATGTTGGGCCTCTGATCGATACCGGCGCCGTAACGACTTATTTGGAAGCAATTGAAAAGATTAAAGCCGAAGGAGGTAAATTCCTGGTGGAAGGCGGCCGCCTGGAAGGATCCGAATACGCTACAGACTGCTACGTCCGGCCTTGCATCGCCGAGGTAACTCCGGACGTCCCCATGGTGCAGCATGAAACATTTGCCCCCATATTGTACCTCATGTCCTATCAGACGATCGAAGAAGCCATCGCCATTCAAAATGGCGTTCCCCAGGGATTATCCAGCGCGATTATGACCAACAGCCTGCGCGAAGCGGAACGGTTCCTCTCCGTGGAAGGCTCCGACTGCGGCATCGCCAACGTCAATATCGGCACCAGCGGAGCGGAGATTGGAGGCGCTTTCGGCGGGGAAAAACAAACCGGCGGCGGAAGGGAGTCGGGCTCCGACTCCTGGAAAGCATATATGCGCAGACAAACAAATACAATTAATTACAGCACCCAGGTCCCGTTGGCCCAGGGGATCAAATTTGAGCTGTAGGATACATTTAAGAGGGGGAAACGCCCTGATGCCCAACGGTTGTTCCCCTCTTTCCTTTTCTTTTTTTTACATGCGTTTTTTGTAAATTATTTTTTATCAATGAGTTACAAAAGAGGAATTTCGATATCCCTGCAAGCCTGCCTGTTTTGAGTACACTGGACAAAAGCCGTTTCTTTTCCTATTTTGCGCTTCCTGAATGATTGAACCTTTTATGGGTTCGGCAAAAAATGATCCTTATGCTGGTCAAAACGTTTGGAAGCGCCGTGTACGGCGTAGACGCCCGCACAATCACCGTGGAGGTCGACTCAGGCGGACAGCCGGTGGCAGGGACGAACTATTATTATATGGTGGGATTGCCGGATAGCGCAGTCAGGGAGGGTTTTCAGCGCATTGAGTCGGCCATATCCAATACCGGTTACCGCATGCCCAGGGCAAAAACCATCGTCAACCTGGCGCCGGCAGACCTTCGCAAGGAAGGTTCGGCCTACGACCTGCCTATTGCCATGGGCATCCTGGCGGCGAGTAAACAAATCCGCGACGACTTGCTTCCCAAGTACATGCTGATGGGAGAATTATCCCTGGACGGAACCCTCCACCCGATAAAAGGCGCTTTGCCTATGGCGATCCAGGCCCGAAAGGAAAAGTTCGAGGGGTTAATCGTTCCCAAACAAAATGCCCGCGAAGCGGCCATTGTCGATCAGCTTCCGGTGTACGGGGTGAGCCACCTTTTTGAAGCCATTGAATTTCTCAACGGACAGCGCACCCTGGAGCCCGTTTTCGTGGAAACGCGGGAGGAGTTTTTTCACCACCTCAACAACTATCCGGTAGATTTTGCCGACGTCCGGGGTCAGGAGAACATTAAGCGAGCCCTCGAGATCGCCGCCGCCGGAGGCCATAACGCGATCCTGATCGGCCCCCCAGGCGCGGGAAAAACGATGCTGGCCCGGCGGCTTCCGACGATCCTTCCGCCGCTGACCCTTCACGAAGCGCTGGAAACCACCAAAATCCACTCGGTTGCCGGCGCCTTGCCACCGGATACCGCGCTGGTTACAACCCGCCCTTTCCGCTCGCCGCATCATACCATCAGCGATGTGGCCATGGTAGGCGGCGGCTCAAATCCCATGCCCGGCGAGATTTCCATGGCCCACAATGGGGTGCTGTTTCTGGATGAGTTGCCGGAATTCAAACGCAGCGTCCTGGAAGTGCTTCGCCAACCTATGGAAGAACGAAGGGTGACCATCTCCAGAGCCAAAATCAGCATCGACTACCCTGCCGGATTCATGCTCATCGCTTCCATGAACCCCTGCCCCTGCGGCTATTACAATCATCCCGAAAAAGAATGCGTGTGTGGGCCGGGGGTGGTCAAGCGCTACCTGACCCGGATCTCCGGACCTTTGCTGGATCGAATCGACCTGCATGTAGAGGTGACCCCTGTCAGTTACGACGAACTGGCCGGCGCCGACCGGCCCAGGGAAACGAGTCGCGAAATCGCCGCCCGGGTAAACAAAGCCAGGGAAATTCAGGCCGCCCGGTTCAAAGACCTTCAGGAAGGGCTGCACAGCAACGCCCAGATGCCCAGCCGCATGGTGCGCGAAGTCTGCCAGGTCAATCAGGCCGGCCTTATGCTCGTGCGCAAAGCAATGGAAAAACTCCAGCTCTCTGCCCGGGCTTTCGACCGAATCCTCAAAGTCGCCCGCACGATCGCCGACCTTGCCGAAAGCGAAGAGATCAAGATCGAACACCTGGCAGAAGCTATCCATTTCAGAAGCCTGGACCGGGAGAATTGGGCAGGGTAAAGTGAAAATAATGAGTGAAGGTTAGCTCCACCCATTCTTTTTACTCTCCCTGCCCAAGCGAGTACCCTCTTACTCCATCGAATTGATACAGGTTTTCCGTTTTGATGAACTCCAGGCCGGCATCGGCGATGCGGTCGAGGAGGCCGGTAATGTCTTTGGAGTGAATGGGCCGAACAGCTTCCATGCGGTCGTGGGACGGGTCGAGGTGAGAGTAGATGGAAACAAAACGGCAACGCCAGTGATCTGTGCAGAAGGTTTCCGGAAAACCACCGGGATATACTTTCACGCCCCGATTGGTAATCATTTTCAATTGGAGTTGACCGCCGGCAAGGGTTTCCAAAAGGCGGCCCAGGTTTTCAGCTTGGCGGCCAGGCTCATTCCAGTCGATAAACACATCCACGCCAACCAGGGTCTTTTCTATCGGATTGGCCGGTTTTGTTTCAATGCGTATAGGTTTGGCTGTGGCTGGGTAGCGAATAGGCGCCATCCTTTGCGGTTCCTGCCCCAGGCGGTCGATCACAGCTTGAGCAAACTCCCGGGTACCCACCCGTTGAGCGGTATACGCCTCTCCGGCAATATCCGCCGTGTGTATGCCGTCTTCCAGGGTGCGCAGCCAGGCATTCTGAATGGTTTCAGCTACCCGGGGTTGTTGAAGGTGCACCAGCATCATGCAGGCTGCCTGGAGCAGTCCGGAAGGGTTGGCGATGTTTTTGCCTGCGATATCCGGAGCAGACCCGTGAATTGCTTCGAACATGGCAAAATCCGCTCCAATATTGGACGACCCCGCCAATCCGACCGATCCGGCCACTTGGGCGACGATGTCGGAAATAATATCGCCGTAGAGATTCAGCGTAACGATAACATCGAAGCGTTCGGGCTGATCCGCAAGCAATGCGGAACCGATGTCGATGATGTAGTGGTTGTTTTCTATATCCGGATACTCCCGGGCAACTTCGTCGAAGACCTGGTGAAAAAGACCATCGGTGAGCTTCATGATATTGTCTTTGGTCATGCAGGTCACCTTTTTGCGGCCGTTGGCGCGCGCATATTCGAAGGCATAACGGATAATCCGCTCGCAACCGGGTCTGGACACAAGCTTCAGGCATTGGATCACCTCCTGCGTTTGCTGGTGTTCAATCCCGGCGTACAGGTCTTCCTCATTTTCCCGGATGATCACAATGTCCAGATTCGGAAACCGGCAATCGACAAACGGTGCATAGGCGCGCACCGGCCGGACGTTGGCATACAAACCCAGCGCTTTCCGCATGGTCACGTTCAAGCTCTTATACCCGCCGCCTTGCGGCGTCGTGATAGGCGCTTTGAGGAAAACCCGGTTGCGGCGAAGCGTTTCCCAGGATGCATCGTTTATTCCGGAAGTGATCCCACTCAGGTACACCTCCTGCCCGATAGCAATGGTATCGTATTGAAGTGCCGCCCCGGCAGCATTCAAAATAGAAAGCGTGGCATCCATGATCTCCCCTCCGATCCCATCTCCGTGGGCTATGGTAATGGTAGGCGTTTCCACAAGGATTTCGGGAGAAGCGGTTGGTTTGGTTAATGGCTGAAGCATGTGGTTTTTTTTTGTTGGGAGAAAATCCTTTCGTCAACGCCTTTCCCGGAAAAAGGTTCGGAACGGCCCCTTTCAGAGGCCTCCCTCCCGAATTTTTTTCTTTTTTTCGGGTTATATATACAAACACACAAGTTTACGCCTATGCTGCCGTTCACCCTGCGCCCCTGGCGCCTCGACGACCTCGATTCCCTGGTGCGCCACGCCGACAACCCGCGCATTGCCGGGAACCTGACCAACGCCTTTCCCCACCCGTATTCCCGGGAAGATGGAGAGCGCTTCATTAACATGGTTAAGGACTACGACCCCACCCGGATCTTTGCCATCGAAATCAACGGAGAAGCCTGCGGCGGAATTGGCATCCATCCCCAGCAAGATATTTACGCCAAAAATGCGGAAATCGGCTATTGGCTTAGCGAGGACTATTGGGGGCATGGCGTCATCACCCGGGCTCTGGAACAGATCGTGCCGTATGCTTTTGCCCATTTCGATATTGTGAGGCTGTTCGCCCGGCCGTTTCATACCAATATCGGCTCGCAACGCGCGCTGGAGAAAGCGGGGTTCAAGCTGGAAGCCCGCCTGGCCCAAACCCTTTTCAAGAACGGGGTCTATTACGACGAATTGATCTATTCCATCCTGCGCGAAGACTGAACCGAAAAGCCCTTTCGTCTTTGAAACGGCTCTTTTCTGCCCACTTTTTTGCCTTTTTATCGATTGGGGGGAGAACCCCCAACACTTCTCCATTATATTGTGCTAAATCTTTCAAAGTCCGCCACACGGAGATAATTTTCTTTCCAGTAAGCGTTCTCTTAGAGTCGGAAAGAATTGATTAAAACCTTATTTTCTATGAAGCTTAAAGCCCTTCTAATTCCCGCCCTGTTGGTTATTGCGGCGGTGTTTGCCGCCTGGTATTTTTTAAAGCCTGCCAAATCGAAAAAAGAAAGCCTTCAACTGACCACCCTCGTTAAAAAGGGCGATTTCAAAGTGAAAGTGACGGCTACCGGAGAGCTTAAAGCCAAGCGTTCTGAAAAAATCACCGGACCCCAAGGGATGCGCACCGTCGGTATCTGGCAGACCAACATCACCGATCTGGTGGCGGAGGGCACCATGGTTAAGGAAGGCGATTATGTGGCCACCCTGGACAAAACGGAGCTCACCAACCGCATGCGCGACGCCCAAACCCAGATGGACAAAATGCTCACCCAGCTCGAACAGGCCAAAATCGATACGGCTATTGAATTGCGCGGAATCCGGGATCAAATCGTCAACCTGCAATTCCAGAAAAAAGAAAAACAACTGCAACTCGAACAGAGCCGGTTTGAACCCCAAAGTGTCATCCACCAGGCTGAGCTGGATTTGGAACGCTCCGAGCGGGACTACCAGCAATTGGTGGAAAGACTCGCCCTCACCAAAGAGAAATCTCAGGCAAAAATCTCCGAAATAAACGCTTCGGTTCGCCTTCTGCAAGATCAATTCGCCCGAATGGCGGAACTGGCCGGGCAGTTTACGGTCATGGCGCCCAAAAGCGGAATGGTCATCTATGCCCGTAACTGGGACGGAGGCAAAGTTACCCCAGGGTCGCAGATCAATGCCTGGGAACCTACCGTGGCCGAACTTCCCGACCTGACAGAAATGATCTCCAAAACCTATGTCAACGAGGTGGATATCAACAGGGTGCGCAAAGGGCAGGACGTTCGGGTCCAAATCGACGCCTTTCCGGGCCGGGGCTACACCGGCACCGTCATTCAGGTAGCCAACATCGGAGAGCAATTGAGAGACTACGATTCCAAGGTGTTTGAAGTCATCATTCAGGTAAATGAGAGCGACTCCATCATGCGGCCTGCCATGACCACCAGCAACGAAATCGTCACCTATGTACATAAAAAGGTACTCTATGTGCCTATGGAAGCGCTCCAAAGCGATAGCCTGTCCTACGTATTTAAAAAACTGGATGGAAAAGTGCTCAAACAGGAGGTGATCGCAGGAGATAGCAACGAAGACGAAGTCATCATCGCTTACGGCCTGAACGAAAACGACGAAATCCTCCTGGTAGCACCGAAGGATGCCGAAAAACTGGCTTTTGTTCCGCTAGATAAAAAAATCAAGGAGGAGATTCGCAAAAAGCAGGAAGCGGAGCGGAAAAAACGCGAAGCCGAAGCTTTGGCCCGAAGTAAGAAAGTACCCGAAGAAAAACTGCAGACCGACTCGGAACCCCGGGGGGGAAGCATAATCATTTTCAACTAATATCCGGGACCAATGGCCGGCCCTTCGGAAATTCGCCGACGACCCCGAGGGGCCGTTTGGTTTCTTTTTCCTGCGCGGTCATCCCATTCATCAATGCAATGAAATACCTCGCTCATGCAACGGGTACTATTTAATTTTTTGCTGGCCATGGAAGCCGTTCTGGCAAACCGGATGCGGGCTTTACTCACCGGCCTCGGGATCTTGTTTGGCGTAGCCGCTGTCATCGCCATGCTGGCCATTGGATCCGGGGCCAAACAATCCATCCTGGAACGCATGAAACTGATCGGCGCGAACAGCATCGTTATCAAAGCGGTGGTTTTGGATCCGGAAAGCGAACAAAAAGGCAACGGGCAAACCGGAGCCGGAGGGAGCACTGGCGGCGGGCAAAAAGAAGGAGGGAAAAGGCCCTGGTCTCCCGGTCTCACGCTGGCTGACCTGGAGGCGATCCAAAATACCCTGCCTCAAGTAGAACGCGTAAGCCCCGAAATCATCCTGCCTTCATCTATTATCGAAGCGGGCAAACTGGAAAAAGGACGCTGTATCGGGGTAACCAACGACTTTTTTTACCTCAACAACATCACCCTGAGCCAGGGGAATTTTTTTCACCCGGAGCATCTCCGAGCCGGCCGCGCGGCCTGCATCATCGGTAAAAATATTCAAACCCGGTTTTTCCCAAATGACAATCCCCTGGGGCAAAAAATCAAAGCCGGGCAAACCTGGCTGACCGTAGTCGGCGTGCTCGAAAAACGGAACGCCAGCCAGGAAAGCCTTAAAAACCTCGGTATCCGAGACTATAACGACGACATTTATATCCCCGTTGGCACAGCGTTGCTCCGGTTCAAGAACCGGGCGGTAATCTCTAAAGCGGATATCGGCAGGGGAGACTCGGAGCCTGGCGGTCCGGTCGACAATTACCACCAACTCGACCGGATGGTAGTGCAGGTTGGCGACTCCCGGTACCTCCGGGCAGTAGCAGATGTGACGGCGCGTATCCTGAAGCGCAGACACCGGGATGTGGTTGACTTTGAAATCGAAGTGCCGGAGTTGCTGCTCGAAGAACAAAAGAAGACGCAGGAAACGTTCAACCTCGTGCTGGCGGCTATTGCCGGCATCTCCCTCCTGGTGGGTGGCATAGGTATCATGAATATCATGCTGGCCTCGGTCATGGAGCGGATCAAAGAGATTGGCGTCCGGCGGTCGCTTGGCGCGCAACGCAGCGACATCATTCAGCAATTTTTATTCGAAGCGATCACGATTAGTTTGATCGGAGGCCTTTTGGGGATTCTCATTGGAGTCGTCAGCGCCCAGGTTATTACTTCTTCCTTTAACATTCCTGCTCTGGTGTCGGGATGGTCGATTTTGCTTTCTTTTGGCGTCGCGGCTTCGGTCGGACTGGCGTTCGGTATTTTCCCTGCCAGGAAGGCCGCCATTCAAGACCCGATCAAAGCCTTGCGCACCGAATAATTCTTCTGAAATAGCATAACCCTCGAAAAAACCGCCTTTCATGAAAAAAGCCTGGCTAACTGGTATTCTGGCGTTTGCATTTGCTGTATGGGGCTTTTCCCAAGAGCCCGAAACCTTTCGTCTTACCCTGGAAGAAGTGGTCGAACTGGCACAAAGCGACGCCCCAAGCGTTCAATTGGCTAAAACGAGGCTAAGCAATTTCTATTGGCAATTTCAATCTTTCCGGGCGGACTACAAACCCGTGATCGGGGTGGAAGCAATTTTACCCAACCTGAACCGGTCGATTCAATCCATAACCCTTCCCTCCGGCGGCGTCAGCTTTATCCAGCAATCCTTCATGAACAACAACCTCGGGTTGTCGCTGCGCCAGGATATTGGGCTTACCGGCGGTACGGTTATTCTGAATTCCGGCATCAACCGTCTCGACGTCTTTGCCAACGAATTGAACCCGCGCGCAACCTCTTTCCTGTCTAACCCCGTTTCGATCTCGTTAATTCAGCCTATCCTGGGATACAACGCGCTTAAATGGAACAAAATCACCGAACCCCTCCGCTATAAAGAAGCCAAACAAGCGTATTCGGAAAATATGGAACTGGCCGCCTACACTGGGGTACAGCTTTTCTTCGACATTCTCATCGCCCAACTTAACGTCGAAGCCGCTACGCAGGAAAAAATCAACGCCGATACCCTTTACGGGATTTCCAAAGGCCGGTTTGAGGTGGGACGGATCGCAGAGACGGAGTTGCTCCAAATCGAACTCAGCGTCGCAAATGCCGAAAACGCCATCGCCCAATCCACCCTGAACCTCCAATCCAGCATGGAGCAGCTTCGGACGTTCCTCGGGATACAGCGCGCTGCGCGCTTTGAGATGGTCCCCCCGCTTGACCTTCCCAACTTTATCGTCGACCCCAACCAAGCCCTGCAGCTTGCCTTGCAAAACCGAAGCCTTATCGTTTCCCTGGAACGCCGCCTGAAGGAAGCAGAGCGCAATATCGCTCAGGCCAAAGGACAAACCGGTCCCCAGATCAGTGTCAATGCGGCGTTTGGCCTCCAACAGACCGGATCTACCTTTACAGACGCGTTCCAGCAACCGCTCGACCGCGAACAACTTACCCTGGGGCTGGAAATTCCTATTGCCGATTGGGGCAAAGCCAAAGCCCGGCGCGAAATCGCTCAGTCGAACCTCGAACTGGAACGCCTCAACGTTTCGCAGGAACGCGTCAATTTCGAACAAAGCATTTTGCTGAAGGTCCGGCAGTTCGACCTGGTGCGCGATCAGGTTGGCCGCGCCCTGCGCGCCTTCGAAGTGGCCCGAAAACGCCAGGAAATGACCCGCAACCGCTACTATATCGGCAAAATCGGAATCACCGACCTCAACATCGCCGTTCAGGAACAGGAAGCCGCCCGGCGAACGTTCATCACCTCTATCCGCGACTTCTGGGAAGCGTATTACGACCTGCGCCGCAGCACCTTATACGATTTTGCATCCGATAAATCGCTCGTCAATCTTCCGCAGGGGTATTGACGGGGGACGGGGGACGGGGGACGGGGGCGTTATTGGCGTTTAATCAAATCCATCGCTTTTTGCAGGATCAGGTCTTCTCCTTTGCGGAAAGCTTCGGCCTCCATATCCACCAAAACATCCGGTACGATCCCTCCTTCGGGTTTTTCCGAGAGGGGAAACGTTCCGATCAGGGGGATGTCCGCTTCGATTTTGGAGTTCGGAAGCCGCAGGAAGGCGATCCGCCCGCCATTGATGCCGCGCTGACTGCCTCCTGTTGGTCGTCCGACCAAGGTGGCCAGCCCATGGTCTTTGCAGAATTTAGCGAGGTAGAACGTCGCCGAACTGTTTGTTTCGTCGACGAGTAGGTAGATGTTGCCGGAATAAGCCTTTTTACTTGCCGGGATCTCCAACGGATTCTCGGGTTTGATCCAGGTATAGAACCGGTCGTCGATGCGCCTGACCTTTCCCCTGAAATCCTTGAAGCTGTCGTCCCAAGAGCTGAGGTAAGGCCCCCATTCGGGGGCAATGAATTCGTACCGCAGGCGGTCCTCCATGGGCTCCATCGCGATGGGTTTGGCAACGAGGTATTGCGACAAAAAAGCGATGACCTCATCGGCGCCGCCTTCATTGTGGCGGATGTCGATGACAAGGTTGGGGATGGCCTGCTTTTGCAAAGCAGCAAAAGCATCCTGTAGAAATTTTCGCCAGTTCATCGTCATTTTCCAGGTTTGAAAATGGGGCAGGCGGAGGAACGCGGCGTTGGGGTCAATGACTGTAAACTGCCAGAGGGAGTCCCAATCCGAAACAGCAGATCTCCCAGACCGCTTTAAAAGGGCTTCCTTTCGTTCCTTCGGCGTCAGCGCGTTTACCTGAAAGGTTTGGATTTGGGCCCCTTCCCGGAACTGGATTTCGAGGGTGTATGTTCCATTTTGCGGCGGAAACAAAAGGGGGAAATACACATCAAATGATTCAAATCCCTCTACTCCGAATACCTGGAGGTCGGCCAGCCGTTTGCCATCGTTATTTCCGTCTGCTTTTACCAGAGGAAGCAAGCTGTCCAATATGTTGGAAACGGGAACGCCATGGACGCTCTTGATTTCTGCCCCGGCAGGAATTGCTTCGTGTTCGGAAGCATTTTCGGAGATAAATATCCTCCGGTCCTGGATGCGAAAAAGGAAAGGGAGCTTGTCGGCCTGCTGGAATACCGCGTGTTGGATCAATTGATTTTGATTGAAAAAGTTGGCGTACGTATGCCCGCACCGCACCTGCCCAAGGAGGCGCGAGATCAGAAGATAGGCTTCCCTATAGCTCATGTCGCGGTTTAAAAGCGGCTCAAATCCGGCAAACAGCGCCTCAAGGGACGCTTCCGTCTGGTATCGGTAAAGGCCCGGATGCAGTTCAAGCAGGCCTTTTTTCAGCCAGAAAAAATCTTCTGCCATTTGTTTGGCTGAAATCGTGGGAAGCGCGTCGGGCGAAGGCGGAATAAACAGGTTCCACGTGCCGGAAATGACCGGGTCCTGGCCGTTCCAGACCAGCACCCGGTTTTCGCCCGGGAGTTCCCAGGTTTTGTCATCCAGAATAAATTTATACTCCAGCAGCGTGCCAGGGAGGAGGTCTTTAAACGCGATCTGAGCGGAATACGTCCTCCCGTCCGGGGCGGGCTTCAATTCCACCGACTGATCCCAGGAAAGGGGAGGAAGGCTTCCGCGGATACCGACGGATTTCGGCGCTTTGCCTTCCTGGAGTACGGGCGTCAGGTCAACCTGAAACGTAAGGGCTGTTTCTTGCCCGAACACCGCGCACAAGGCCCAGGTGGTCAGTAAAAGCAGGAGTAATGGTTTTATATAGGAGGAGTTCATTGGATTCGATTACCGGGTCAAAGAATAGGTATTCCGTACAAAAAAATCCGCCTCCCCATCAAAACGCACTTCTTTGGTAATGGTTAAATATTGGGCGTTTCCTTCGAAGCGCACGCGGAACATACAAGGTTTATGTTCGTTCCCATCCCTGCCGGCTTGGGTCATGACCAACTGGAAGACGCCGCCGGAGAGGGGTTGGAACGATACGATTTTCCAGGCTCCTCCGGAAAATACCGTACCGTCTTTGATTGCATAGGTATAGTGTTGTTTGTAGCCTTTTCCTTCCTTGAGGAGGTACTTGAGGTGAAAAGAGTTTCCTTTAAGATAAGCCGCTCCTTCTAACGGCATGCCCACCCATTCGTTGGAGGTGTAATCCCGGTATTCCAGCTTGCCTTTCCAGGCGCCTTCAAACGGCCGGAAAACGGAAGGTTGCAAATCGGCAGCTATGGTAAAGGAAAACCCAACCAGGCTTACCATAAACGCGCTGAGGAAAATAAGATGCTTTAACATGACACAATTTTTTTGGTGATCAATCATTTCGCCTCAAAAGTGCGGGAAGGTTGGCAGCGTTGCGCCTCAAAAGGATTTGAGGCGTCTCAAAATGCGATTTTGAGCCCTAGGAACGGCTTTTCAGGGATTGCAAAAATTCGCTGGGCGCCTGCTGGGCGTATTTCCGGAAAGCCCGGTTGAAGGTGGCTTTGCTGTTGAAGCCGCATTCGAAGGCAATGCCTAAGATGGAAAGATGGCTGTTTTGGGGATCGGCGAGCCGGATCTTTGCTTCCTGCACCCGGTATTCGTTGACGAAGTCGTTGAAATTCTTCCCAAGCAGGCCGTTGATCACCTTTGACAAAGAACCCGGGGAAATGCCGAGCTGCCCTGCGAGTTCCTGCAAATTGAGGTCCGGGTTTAGAAAGGGCTTTTGGGTGTTCATTAAAGCCAGAAGCTTATCGCGCCAAGGCTCCCATTCTTGCAGGCTTTGAACATCAGAGGCAACCGGCGTCCTGACGTCTTCCGGAATAAAATGCAGTTGCGTAACTTTTTGGGGGAGAAACTGAAACCCCGAAATACTCAGGTAATAGATGATCAAGCCCCATGCGGCATAGGAATACCATAATTGAATATAGCTCATGGAATAGCCGCTCAGGCTATTGCCAAGTAGAAAAAGGACAAATATGGCCAGGGCAAGGCAAATCGCATACAGCATGCGGCCCAGCCAGGCAAATTCAATCCCTTCAGTATCGGAAAACTGTTCCTGGAGATACCGCTTGTACCACCGGTAAACCCGTATCGTAAGGATCAAATAAATCAATATGGAGAGGTACCCCAGGATTTCAAACACCAAACCCAGATGAAAGATCTCATTTTCTGCCAGGGTCCCCTTCGTGCCGAAGTGGTAGGGGAAAGGCTGGCCTTTCAGTCCAAAATCGATCAGGACGTCTTTAGCAAAAATCAATGCCCGATACAGGAGCCAGAACGCTACAGGAAGGAAGTGGACGTACTCGGTTTTCCGCAAGCGAAAATCGGCGTTGGTCAGGCTGCGAAAGTAAAAATATACCAGGGGTCCGAAGGCCAGCCAGAAATTGAACGGAAAATAAAACATGAAGGTCGAGTAGGCATCGTGGCTATCGTACCAACCGGCGAACCCAAACATCCAACTGGCCACTCGCAGGGTGAACAACACCACGAGCAGCGCCAGCAAGCGGTCGGAAAGCCGGTCTTCCCGCAAACCCCGGACAAATAACATACCGGAATAAATCACCCCATGCAAAAAGGGCGGCAACAGCAGCCCGCTGTATAGATTAAACTCAAACAGCATAATCTCCGGTTACATGGATATACTCCCCTGCCGGAAAGCGGTGGAGCCGATAATGGCGTTGATGAGATACGGAATCCCGTCGTCCATGCTGGCAATTGCCCGGCCGAGAGCGCCATCAAAATCGGCCAGGGTTTCTACCCGCTCCCCTGCCGCGCCGAACGCCTCGGCTACTTTGTGGTAATCGGATTTTGGAAGCACGGTAGCCGTTGCTGTTCCAAGCATGGGGATCTGGTCGCGGGCGATCTGCTCCCAGGCGCCGTTATTTCCGATGACGGCGCATACCTTTAGCCCCATCTTGCGGAAGGTGTCGAATTCGATGAGGCTATAGGCCGCGCTTCCGTCGCCATAAATGATCCAGATATAATGGTCTGGGTACTGAAGCGCAGCGCCCAAGGCAAAGCCGCCCCCCACGCCCAGGGTGCCGAACGCGCCTGGGTCGAGCCACCCCAGAGGGTTGCGCGGGCGGAGGGTATACGCGGCGGTAGCGGCAAAGTCGCCCCCGTCGGCGATCAATACCGAGTTTTGAGGAAGCCGGGATTCCCATTTCCGAAACAGGGCCACCGGGTTGATGCCGTTGACTTCCTGGGATGCCGTTTCGTCTATACTTGTCTCCCGGGCGTTCTCGCGTTCCAGCAGGGCCGCTTTCCAGGCAATCCATTCGGGCGCATGACCGGCTTGAGCAGCCAGGGATATAAGCCAGGATGCCGGATCGGTTTGAACGGCGAGGTCGGGACGGAGGTTTTTTCGGAGTTCTTTACCGCTGCGGTTGACGGCGATCTTGACCGCTTTGCGGTTGAGGTGGAACCCATAGTCTAGCCGGAAGTCGACCGGAACGCCGAGCAGGAGGATGCAATCCGCTTCCCGCAAGGCTTGTTTCCGGTTGTGTCTAAACTGCAGCGGGTGGTCCTTGCCCAGCAATCCGCGAGCCATGCCGCTGAGGTAGACAGGGATCTCCAGCTTTTTCACAGCCTCGGCCAGCTCCAATGCCAGTTGGGGAGAGAGAATGGCCCCGCTGCTAATGATCAGGAGCGGTTTTTCAGATTGGCGGATGGCTTTAAGGGCTTTTGAGATCGAGTGGCCATCCGTCCCGGGCAGACCGGTTTCCTGGCCGGATGGCAGCGTTCCAGAGCTTACCCCGCTGAATAGGCGGTTGACGTGACGATTGATATACCAATTCCTGGCTTTCTCCGCCAGGCTCTTAGCGGGAGCGCTTTTTTGCCCGTACATTTCCCGCACCATGGGTTCGTCGTAGAGGAGGTCGACCGGCATTTCCAGGAAAACAGGTCCGGGTACTCCGCTTTGCGCTACCGCCATCGCGCGATGAATAACAGGCGCCATATCCTTAAGGCGAGTAACGCGGGCGGCTAGCTTGACATGGGGGCGCACCAACGCCATCTGATCGATATCCTGTAGCGCTCCCCTGCCCCGCAGGAGGGTAGCCGTGGCGCCGCCAAGCAAGAGCAGCGGCGTTTGGGCCATTTGGGCATTCTTAAGGGCGGTGATAGCGTTGGTGACGCCGGGGCCTGCCGTAACGGCGGCTACCCCGGGAATACCGGTAAGCCTGGCCGAAGCATCGGCCCCAAACACAGCGGAGGCTTCATCCCTAACGTCGACAATCCGGATGCCCTGCCTTTCCGCTTCCACATAAATCGGGGAGATATGCCCTCCGCAAAGAGTGTAAAGATGGGTTACACCATATTGCCGGAGCGCACCGGCGATGATTTGTCCTCCGTTCACGTGTGATTGTTTTGATCAAAAGTACGGGAAATTATTGGGAAAATGGATGGCAGAGCAGCCCTGCACCATTGCCGTAGCCGCAGAAACGCCCATTTTTGAACAAATAAACCCTTGAATTGGCTTAAATAGCACCTCCCGGATCTTTTTCTTTTCGCGAACTTGGACCTGACTTTGCCTGCGGCGGGATCCTGCTATAAATCCAGCGAAGACCTCAACATAGGCAGATGGAGGTTCAGGCAAATTTTCGGATGAGAACCCAACACATGAAAAGGAATCATACCATTTAGATTATTCAATTTACGATGCAGGCTAAAACATGGATTGGACTAACCGCACTAGCAAGCTTATTGGGTTGTTACGGCGTCATTCGTTCTACGACGCGTCCATCTCAAAAGCCCAATGTGGTCGTTATGGTTATTGATGACGCCGGGTATGCCGATTTTGGATTTATGGGCTGCAGGGATTTGCGTACCCCTAATATGGATTTATTGGCGAAAGATGGGATCGTGTTTTCAGATGGTCATGTCACCGCTTCGGTGTGCAGCCCTTCCCGGGCCGGATTACTGACGGGGCGTTACCAGCAGCGGTTTGGGTATGAGTGCAACGAAGGCGATCAATATTCCGGGTTAGATGCAGGGGAAGTAACGATCGCGCAGGTGTTGCAGACGAACGGTTACAAAACGGCCGGATTCGGAAAATGGCATATTGGCTATCAAAAAGACCAACAACCCATCCCAAAAGGATTTGAGTATTTCTACGGATTTCTGGCTGGGAGCAGGAGTTATTTTTACCGGCCCGACCGCGACGACCGGCCAGGCAACGCAAGGGCCATTCAGGAAAATGGCGTGCAGGTCGCTTTTGAAGGATACCTGACGGATGTGCTGGCAGAAAAAGCATCCGGTTTTATCCGGAACAACAAGGATCATTCATTCTTTATATATTGGGCGCCCAACGCGGTGCATACCCCAATGGAAGCCAGCCCGGCCGACTTGGCCCTGTTTACCGGCCATCCCAGGCAACGGTTGGCGGCCATGACGCATGCGCTCGACCGGGGCATAGGCCAACTTATTTCTGCGTTGAAGGAAGCCGGAGTCTATGAGAACACCCTTATTTTCTTCCTGAGCGATAATGGCGGAGCGCACGACAACGAGTCGGCAAATTACCCTCTAAAAGGATTTAAGGGAAATAAATATGAAGCCGGCCACCGGGTACCTTTTGTCGTTTCCTGGCCAGCAGAGATTAATGGAGGCAATGCATTTGAGGGGTTAAGCTCCTCGCTGGATATTTTCCCGACCATCCTGGATGCAACAGGTTCAACCAACGGACTAACCAAATCTCTGGATGGGGTGAGCCTGTTGCCGTACCTGACTGGAAAGAAAACCGGCAATCCGCATGAATACCTGTTCTGGAGAAAAGATGCTGCTGCTGCTATGCGCCACAACAAATACAAACTGATTCGGGTGGAAGAACTGGGGTACCGCCTCTATGATCTGGAAACTGACCCGGGGGAGGTTCGGGATATTCAAACCCGGAAAGCAACGCTATTTTCCAAAATGACCGGCCAATTGGAAAAATGGGAAGCAGACCTTATTCCACCGCGCTGGACAGAGGGCCATGTATGGGATACGATCACCCTAATGATCCATGACGACCTCATGCACAACCGGCAAGTTCGGGTGAAGAATCCCGAGGGCTTGAACGAATTCAGAGAAAAAAGTGGATACAACAAATAAACATCAGGAGATGATTAATGAATCCTTAGTTGAGAACCTAACGGACGAATTTAAACGTACCTTCCGGCAAAATCCTCTGATTGTACGCTCTCCCGGAAGAGTGAATATTATCGGCGAGCATACAGATTACAACGAAGGGTATGTGCTTCCAGCCGCCATTGATAAGGCTTGTTACCTGGCCATTGGGTTGAGAGAAGACCAGGATATTCATTTAGTAGCGAAAGATTTAAATCAGTCAAATGTGACATCACTCAGTCATATCAAGCCGGCGCCCGATGGCGGATGGCCCAATTACATCCTGGGGGTGGTAGCTCAATTACAACATCGGGGAATTGCCGTGCCCGGATTTAATGCCGTGGTTAGCAGCGATATTCCCATCGGCGCTGGACTATCATCGTCGGCTGCCCTGGAATGCGCTACCGCGTTCGCATTGGATGCCTTGTCAGGCGCCCGCCTTACCCGGCTGGAAATGGTTAAAATGGCCCAAAAAGCAGAACACGAATATGCAGGCGTACAATGTGGGATTATGGACCAGTTCGCCTCCATGTTGGGAAAAAAAGACCATGTGATAAGGCTCGATTGCCGGACACTCGCCTATGACTATATCCCTTTCAAACTGGAGGGGCTCAAGATCCTTCTCCTGAATACCAATGTAAAACATGCGCTTGCCTCATCAGAATACAATACCCGAAGAAAAGAATGTGAGCAGGCGGTAGAATGGGTACGCGCCCATATTCCCGGGGTAAATGCATTGCGGGATATCACGGAGGGCATGCTGGACCGGTATGTCAGACCCAAGGACCAGAACATAGATGCGCGGGCCCGGTTTGTCGTTCAGGAAATTGCCCGCCTAACCATCGGCTGTGAAGACCTGGCACAGGGGCATGTCAGGGCTTTGGGTGAAAAAATGTTTGCCACGCATTATGGGCTACAAGATATGTATCAGGTAAGCTGCCCGGAACTGGATTTTCTGGTGAATGCCGTAGCTCACAAAAAAGAGGTCATCGGCGCCAGAATGATGGGCGGGGGATTTGGCGGTTGTACCATTAATTTAGTAGAGGAACAGGCAATTCCGGAATTGATCCGGGAGCTTAAGCCCCTATATGAACGCCAAACCAATCTGCCCCTGAGCTATTACATTACTTCCATTGAAGATGGAACGACTATTATTAAACCATAACTGCCATGTTTGATCTTAACATTCATTCGCATAAGCGTTTTAACCTTTTGTCCGGGGAGTGGGTCCTGGTATCTCCTCATCGCATGAAGCGTCCCTGGCAGGGGAAAGAAGAAACCGTAACGGCAGATACCCGACCAGCCTATGACCCCGCCTGCTATCTGTGTCCGGGAAATAAAAGAGCAGCTGGAGCCCAAACGCCAGATTACCAGGAGCCCTATGTTTTTATCAACGATTTTTCGGCCCTCGTAGAAGATGTACCTGCTGGGGAAATAAATGACGATGGTTTGCTCATCGCCAGAAGTGAAAGCGGTATTTGCAAAGTGATATGCTTTTCTCCCCGGCACGATCTTACACTGGCAGAAATGGACGTAACAGCGATCAGGAAAGTGGTTGGCGTTTGGGTTGAGGAATTCACAACGCTTGCTGCCACCCCTTCTATCCGGTATATCCAAATATTTGAGAACAAAGGGGAGATCATGGGATGCAGCAACCCGCACCCCCACGGCCAGATTTGGGCTTCTTCGTCCGTTCCGGTTGAAATCCTGAAAGAAACCGGCGCCCAGGAGACGTATTTTCGAAAACACGGAAAAAGCCTGCTGTCCGCATATTTGAATACAGAGCTCAAAAAGAGAGAACGGGTAATTCTGGAAAATGATCATTTTGCCGTAGTCGTTCCGTTTTGGGCAGTGTGGCCATACGAAACACTGGTGCTTGCCAAGCGCCATGTGCAGAACATTGACGGGTTTGATGAAGCGGAACAATACGCCCTGGCGGAAATTTTAAAGCAGCTTACCGTACGGTATGATAATTTGTTTAAAACCTCATTCCCGTATTCTGCAGGCATGCATCAGGCGCCGGTGAACAGCGGCGCTCAGAAATTCTGGCATTGGCACATGCATTTTTACCCCCCCTTGCTTCGGTCTGCCACAGTCAAAAAATTCATGGTAGGCTATGAAATGCTGGCTAATCCCCAGCGCGATATTACTCCGGAGGCCGCAGCAGAAAAATTGCGGTCGCTTCCCGCAGAACACTATTTACTTTAATCGCGACTGCTCCTTAATATCAAGCAACATGAAGATCCTTTTTCCGATCCTGTTTGCCCTTGCCCAGAGCACTGTTTCCTTCTCCCAAACCTTCTCTTTTTCAGAATGGGAGAATGAAAAGGTAGTGGATATCAATAAAGAGCCTGCACATGCCACATTTGTTTCTTATGCGACCATCGAGCAGGCATTGGGGGATCATGCGGCCGGTTCCCCTTGGTATCAGTCGCTAAATGGTAATTGGAAGTTTCTTTACACCGAAAATGCAAATAGCCGGCCCCGGGATTTTTATGTTCCTGAACTGGACGACAGCCAGTGGAATTCGATGCCAGCGCCCGGTAATTGGGAGCTTCATGGCTTTGGCCTGCCCATTTATACCAATATCATTTATCCTTTCCCAAAAAATCCTCCCTTTATTGACCGTGCTTTCGCGCCCGTGGGCACTTACCGCAAGGAATTTTCTGTGCCGGATTCTTGGCAGGGCAAGGAAGTCTTATTGCATTTTGGATCGGTAGCTGGAGCTATGTATGTCTATATCAATGGCCAGGAAGTTGGATTTAGCAAGGTAAGCAAAACGCCTGCCGAATTCAATATTACGCCTTTTTTGAGACAAGGCGAAAACCTGCTGGCGTTGCAAATCTTTCGCTGGCACGACGGGAGTTACCTGGAGGACCAGGATTTCTGGCGCCTTACAGGCATCGAGCGCGATGTGTATCTGGAGGCCAAAAACAAAACCCGGATTCGGGATTTCTTTATCGATGCCACCCTGGACAAAACGTATAAGACCGGCTTACTGACCGTATCCCTGGATGTCCATAATCCACAAAAGGAAAACCTCGTTGCAAACACCCATGTGTTCGACAGCCGCGGTCAACGGATCATGCAGTTATCCGGCAAACCGGATGCCGATAGGAGAACTTATATATTCACGGCAACCATCCCCCAGGTCAATTCATGGAGCGCCGAAACCCCCCATCTTTATTCGCTGGTCTTCGAGATAAAAAGCGGCGGCGGCGCCACCCTGGATGTGGCCGGGCATAGAGCGGGATTCCGGAAGGTGGAGATTCGAAATGCGCAGCTATTGGTCAACGGGAAGAAGATCATGGTGCATGGCGTCAACCGCCATGAGCATGATGACGTCCTTGGTCATGTCATTACCCGCGAATCGATGTTGAAGGATATTAAGCTGATGAAGCAGCATAATATCAATGCGGTGCGCACCGCGCATTACCCCAATGATCCGCAGTGGTTAAAACTGTGCGATGAATTCGGGCTTTATCTAGTCGATGAAGCCAATATTGAGGTGCATGGCATGGGGGCTACATTACAGGGACCATTTGATAAAAGCGTTCACCCAGCTTACCTCCCCTCCTGGGCGCGGAACGTGAATGTCGTGAAAGGCGTAAAAAAGAAAGAAGGGGTTTCCTTTTGCTCCTTCCATAAACTCGATCGCCTTTTTAGTAAACACAGCCGGAAACTCTTCATCCACCCATAGGGCCGATTCGCCGCCCTCCATATATCCGATCCGGCTAATGCCGTTGACGATGGTATTGCTGTGCTGAAGGTCGGCTTTCTGACGCAGTAGCTCCGGATGGTCGATTCCGTTGGGATAGCCGGTGAGCTTCATCTCGTAGTTCACTTTAATAGGTTTGTCTGTTTCCGACAGATTTGCGACGTGGCGGTTTTCCAGAAACACGGTCGGCACCCTGTCCCCCGTTGCCGGCAAAAGGAAGCTGTAATCAAACCCTACCTCCAGCGGGCCCGGTTTAACTTCCGCATTCCAGTCAATATTCCCGTCACCCAACCCCAGATGCCATTTACCGACCACGCCGGTTTTGTAGCCCGCTTTCTGCAACATCGCCGGGAGGGTATAGCTGCCCGGCTCAATCAGCAGCGGCGCATCGCCGGGAAGAATGGCAGCCTGGTTGCGGAAGGCATACCGCCCTGTGAGCAGGGAATACCTCGAGGGAGTACAGGTAGCGGCGGTGCTGTGCGCATCGGTGAACCGGATTCCCTTGCCGGCGAGTTGGTCTATATTTGGTGTGGAAACCCCCTGCGCTCCGTAGCAACTGAGATCGCCGTACCCAAGATCGTCCACATAAAAAACAATGATGTTGGGCAATTTTTCCGGGGCGCTCTGCCCAGATCTGTCGTCCTGTTTTTTGCATCCAAAAACAAGGATACCCAAAGCAGTCAGTGTCAATCCCTTTGCTATCAAGCGTTTCAGAAAAAAATTAGTTGGAGCGGTAGTCATAGATTATGGTTGTTGGAAATTGTCCCAAAATGCGAAGATTGATGCGCGTTTTGGGGGGCAAAACGTTCAAAAGGGAGGGGGATTCATTCTTTGTAGGGTTTTTGGCCAGGAAACCGCTCCATGCCCGGGTCTTACATAGAGGGCTTTGGCCCCGTTTCACATGTACCCTGACATATATTAAACTGAAAATTTTGTCTTTGTCAAAACAAAATTCTAACAAAAAGGGCTTAATCGCGAAAAAGACAAAATGTTCAATATTTTCGTACATTGAGCAAATTAAACGATCTGTTAAATGTCGGATTCCCGAAAATTAGCCATTATCGCCTTTGCAGATATCGCGGGGTATTCGGCCATGATGCAGGCGGATGAAGAACACGCGCTTGCCGTTCTGGACCGGTTCAGGCAGATCCTGGAGGAAGAAATGCGCCTGCACGAGGGCGACATCGTACAATATTACGGCGACGGTTGTTTGCTTTCCTTTGACAGTGCCTTTGCCGGCGTTCAGGCATCCTCTGCCTTGCAATTGCGATGCATCGAAAGCCAGATCCCGGTTCGCGTAGGCATCCATCTCGGCGATGTCGTCTTCAAAAACAACAGCGCCTTTGGCGATGGGGTCAATATCGCCTCACGTATTGAATCCCTGGGTATCCCGGGAACGGTCCTCTTATCCAAAACCATAAGAGATCAGGTAAAAAATAAAGCGGAGTTCTCCCTTGCTTCGGTGGGCTATTACCACTTTAAGAATATCGCCGAGCCCATGGAAGTATTTGCCGTTTCCAATCCGGGGTTCACCGTGCCCCGCCCGGAACAAATGCAGGGTAAGCTGGAAGGGCCGCCCGCCCCCCCACCTGCTCCGGCAGATCAATTCGAATGGGAACGGTTTCAGATGCTGGATATTCTGGATGCCCTCCAGGAACAAAAATGCGTGCTGATCCTTGGGAATTATGCGTTTTCCAAACCTGCCGCTGCTCCAGAAAGCCCTGACCAGGAGGTTTTCCTTCCCGAATTGCTGATGCGCGAACAGCATAAATGGGTTGAGAAGCACCCTGCCGAAAGCCCCTCCGATTTTTATACTTCCGCACAGGCGCTGATCGATCAGGCCGGAGGCCAGCGCATGTTCATGGAACTAACCCGGATCAGAAAAAGCGACCTGGGGCAGAAACAACTGGACCGGTTTAAAAAGATCAGCGAGATACCCTTCGATCTGATCCTGTCTACCTATCCTTTTGATCTGGTTCATGACGTGTTCGAGGCTAATCAGATCCCCCACCAGTATGCCTTTTACAGCTATATGCAGGACTCTGCGCCGCTGGAACCGTTTTCCGAAACCCATCCGTTGATCTATAACTTATTTGGCAGCGAACAGCACAAGGAGTCCATGGTCCTGTCGCTGGATCGCCTGTATCAGTTCCTTTTCGGCATCCTGGGCGTTCACCAGCTCCCCAAATTAATCCAGGACAAAGTGCAGCAGGCCAGCCACCTGATTTTTCTGGGATTTTCCTTCGACGACTGGCATATGAAATTGCTGTTGCGGGTACTGAAGGTGCACGAAAAGGAAATCTCCTATGCACATCCGCCCGGGCCTTTTGGCATTGACAGGCAGAACAAAAGGTTCTTTGAGTCTAATTTTAAAGTGACCTTCCTGGATAAACGGATCGATGAGTTCGTGTCCGGCCTCCACGACCTGTGTGCGGAAAACGGATTTTTGAGAAAGGGCCTGACCCCAACGTTCGCATCGGAGTACGATCACCTCCAGCTTATGACGGAACAATACCGCCTGGAAGAAGTCCTCGAGCAACTGGACGATCTGATCATCCAGGACGGAAGACAAGGGGGCCTGCTGAAGGAATTGGGAGAACACCAGCAAGAATTTCACCAAATCAAGGAATGGGAAAATTACAACGTCCTCAGCAAACAGGAACTGGAAAAGAAGCTGCGGAGCCTGAAAAATAAATTGGCGCTGTTTATTGATCGCGTTGCGGAATCCATCCCCGCCTAAAATCCGGAAAGAAAATGGCCACCTTACGCTCCCGTTATCCCGGACTTCGGCCCTTCGACGCAGAGGAACAGCCGTATTTCTTCGGCAGAGAAGAAGAAATAGAGGCGGTATGCCGGTTACTGGACCTCGATAACCTGACCATTCTGCACGGCCCCTCCGGCACGGGAAAGTCGTCGCTCATCCATGCGGGCATTCTTCCGGCGTTGAGCAGGATACGGAAGTGGGACGTCCCCTACCACGTTGTCTCAATCCGGTTCACCAATTACGATCCGGAACTCGCCAGGATAAGAAGCGAAAAACAGGGACTGGGGGATTGGGATTCCGGAATCCTGAAAGACCCGGTAGATCGCTTTGTTACGGCTTGCCTGGGAGAACAGCACCGCTGGGAAGAAGTCATCCCTATGCCCAAACCCAGCATGTGGCTCAGTGCAAAAAAAATGCTGATCGACCAAGCAATCCATCCGCTTCGGATCGTCTTCATTCTGGATCAGTTTGAAGAACTCTTTTCCTATCCCGAAGCCCGCGTAGAGGAATTCGCCCGGCAACTGAGCGAACTCTACCACCAGATCGTACCGGAAACCGTCCGAAAGGGCCTGGATCGAAAACAGATCATTGACGCAGCGCTGGATCCCCGGGAAAGGCGCTTGCCCCATCCCAAAGCCGCTCAACTGTTGGCCCGCATCGAAGAACCCCTGGATGTCAAAATACTGGTTTCCATGCGTTCGGATAAGCTGCATTATCTCGAACGGCTCAAAGACTACCTCCCGGAAATGCTGCTGAACAGCTATGAACTAAGAAGTTTCAATGCCGATCAGGCAAAAAAAGCGATTGCGCAACCCGCATCCCTGCCCGGGGACGACTTCGTTTCCCCCGCCTTTTCCATAAGCGGGGAGGTAATGGATGCATTAATCGGTTTTCTTCAGGATAAGATCACCCGGCGGATTGATCCGTCCCAACTGCAGATTGTGTGTCAGCATATCGAAAAAAGGATGGTCGAACGGGAGCGAAAAATCAGAAAATAACGGGTTCGTCCCCAAGGAATACGAAAAATGGAACAGTCTGGAATACCCATAACGGAGGAAGAACACAACAGGCCTGAAAAACCGGTTAGACCGGTTTTGGCTTTGGAACTGACGGATGTGGGCGATCTCGACTCCGTCCTTCGGGGGTATTACCTCAGCCAGATCAAAAGCCTGGAAAAGCGAAAAGAGCGCAAATTGGCCCGGCAACTGCTGGAAAATCACCTTATCCTGCCCAAATCCAGGCAACGTACGTCCAAGGATGCGGGATACATCAGGGAAATACTGGGGATCGACCACGGTTTGCTGGAAAAGCTGGAAGAGTCCCGCCTGATCCGTTCCATACACGAAAGCGGCGCCAATCCCATCTACGAGATCAGTCACGACACCCTGGTCGAACCGATTCTATCGGAAAGGAGGGACCGGGAGGCGATTGTCCGCTTTATCAAAAAGACCTGGAAATACATAGCCCTCCTTTTAGTGCTGTGGTTTTTATTCGGCATGTTGTTCGAAAACCGAGTCGGAGTGATTCCGACGCCCGCCCGGGAACCCAAAGCCATTGATCTTCTTTTGGAGGAACAAGTGCTTGGCATAGGCGAAAATTCCGGGTCCTTCCTGCTGCCCTTGTCCCCCATCGTGCTGGATCAGGAACTGAAACCTTCGGATTCCCTCTTCCTCCAACTGCCGCTCCATCCAGTTCGCCTTGCCGGTTTGGGCGCCAACGGCACTTCGGGCTCTGACACCCTTTCAATCCGGCTGGAAACGCCCATTGAGGTACCGGTAGATACCCAAGATATGGGGGTGACCTACCAGCCTTTTTCCAATGTGGTCGTCCCATTGGGCTATTCCAACAGCGATCCCGCAAACCCAAATGCCGGCAAGCTCTTTGCCAGGCTCTCGGGGAGCCTTAAACTGACGGCGAAGACCGGAGCGGAAGGAATACCGCAGGATTACGAATACAACACGCAGCCATTGGCGCCCATTGAGATGAACCTGGGAGACACCCTGGTTCAGGCAGGGAAATCCGCCCGGGTCATTCCGGTGGACTTCTCGTTGCAGTTGACCGACCTTTTTGCCGATGAAAACACGAAAAACAATATCAGGAATTTGGTGGGAGATCGCCCCGTGACCTTGCGCTACGCCATACGGGTTGGGGCTGCCCCTACCCCTCCTCCGCCTCAAAAAGCGAAAGCGCCCTCTGTTCAGGGCATCGAGGTGTTTTACTCGGACGGCACCAAAAAGTTTATTCCCGGCGATGCCGCTCCGGGCGCAAGCGGGGGAGAGCGAACGCATGTCGTAGCTGCAGGAGAAACGCTGTTTTCCATTGCCAGAAAATACGGCATCGTGGATGCCAACGGTAACACGTCCATAGAAGCCATCAAAAAACTGAACGGCCTTCGGAGCAATGCCATTTCTGTGGGGCAGACGCTGCGCATTCCGGGGCGTTAGGGCGTGTAGCTCGGAATTCCATTCCGGGATAGTTTTGCCGGAATTGCATTCCGGCCCTGCGTTGAGGCGTGTAGGCGTTGGGGCGTGAATGAGGCCGGGTGACAGGAAGGGGGCCCGTCACGGCCAATATGGGATACCCATTTAACAAGGGCCGGATGATACTTCAAGCTGGCAGTTCACAAACGACATAAGGTTGATTTTTAACAAGTTAGTTTTATTTTTTTGAAATTGCAGATCATATTTTTTGAAATTGCAGTAAAAAAATTTTGAAATTTCCTGTCTTATAGATCGCCTGCGGATACGAGGGCGGCACAATGGATTTGGATAGAGACCAGGAGAAGGAATAGACCCCACTACTGGAAATTTGCCTTTTCCGGGCATCCAGACCTTCCAGATTTCCTGAACCTGGAAGGTCTCGTTCCCAAAATGTCCAGTAGTGTGGAGCCAGAAATCTCCGACGGTTTTCCATCAGAGACAAATTGCAGCAAAAGACCCGCATACCGGCCTGCATCCAGAAAAAACATCTCGTTTATGCCCGGAAAAGGGGTGGCTTCGAGCACTTGGCAAGAAAAACGTTTTTGTAATTATTTGTGCATTATTTAAATATTCAATTGAATAATTGAACAATATCCCTACCTTTACCCCATCACAAAACCGACTACGCCATGCACAAACGCGCCTTCAAAGACGCCGCCTATTCCGAAATCGCCCGCATTGCCAAAGCGATGGCCAGCCCTGCGCGCCTGGAGATCGTCGATTTCATCGCCAACGGGGAGAAATGTGTCGAGGACATTGCGCTGCAAACCGGCATCAGCATCGCCAACGCTTCGCAGCATTTGCAGATGCTGAAAAGGGAGCGCCTGGTCAGCGCACGCAAACGCGGGGTACAGGTATTCTATTCCCTGGCCTCCCCGGAGGTCTACCGTGCCTGGACCAGCCTGCGCGATCTAACCCTGGCGCTTTCCCCCTACATCCGGGAAGCAGTAGACCATTTCCGGGTATCGAACGCCTACGACCTTCCCGTCAGCCTGGAAGAGATTGCCGGCAGGCCGGATGTATGCCTGCTGGACGTGCGACCGGAAGACGAATACCAAAAAGACCATCTCCCCCAAGCGATCTGCATCCCGCTGGAGGAACTGGAAGACCGTTGCGAGAGCCTCCCAAAAGACAAACTCATCATCGCTTACTGCCGGGGCATGTTCTGCACCCTGGCCGACGAAGCGGTTAAAATGCTCCAGACCAAAGGCTTTATGGCCCGGAAAATAGAAACAAGCGTGCCGGAATACGCATTCCTATGAACAACGTACCACTCGGCCTTCGCGAAAACTGGAAACAGTTCGTCCTCCTGGTCGTCATCAACGCGTTTGTCGGCGGGATGGTGGGGCTGGAACGGACGATTCTGCCGGAACTCGCCGTGCAGGAATTTGAGCTTGCCGCCAAAACGGCCATCCTTTCCTTTATTATGGTTTTTGGCGTAGTCAAAGCGATTACCAATTACTATACGGGCGCTTTGGCCAATCGAATAGGCAGAAAAAACCTCCTGACGCTTGGCTGGCTGATCGCACTGCCCATCCCCTTTATGCTGATTTACGCCCCGTCGTGGGGTTGGGTCATCTTCGCCAATGCGCTGCTGGGCCTCAACCAGGGGCTGACGTGGTCGAGCACGGTGGTGATGAAGATCGATCTGGTCGGGGAAAAGAACCGGGGCCTGGCTATGGGCCTGAACGAGTCGGCAGGCTACCTGGCCGTCGGCGGCGTCGCCTTTCTCACCGGGTGGATCGCTGCGGAATACGGCGTGCGGCCCAATCCGTTTTACCTGGGGATCGCTTTTGCTGCGATCGGGCTGCTCTCCAGTGGGTTGCTGGTCAGGGATACGGCGCCTCACGTCCATGCAGAAACGGCATCCAGCGCCCTGCCTTTGTTGAAAAACATATTTTGGGAGACTACCTGGAAAAACCGCAATCTGGGCGCAATCTCACAGGCGGGCCTAGTCAACAACCTCAACGACGGGATGGTGTGGGGGCTCTTCCCGATCCTGCTCGCCGCAAAGGGTTTCGACCTGGCGCAAACGGGAAAAATTGTGGCGCTCTATCCCATCGTCTGGGGATTGGGGCAACTCTTTACGGGAAAAATGGCGGACCACCTCCCCAAAAAGAACATGCTGTTCTGGGGCATGTTGCTGCAGGGCCTGGCCCTGTTGCTCTTGATCTATGCCGGCAGCTTTTTCCACTTTGCCGCGCTTTCAGTGGCCCTTGGCATAGGCACGGCGGTAGTTTATCCCACCTTTCTTGCGGCGATCGCCGATTATGCGCACCCGAAGCAGCGCGCCGAAAGCATCGGCGTGTTTCGACTATGGCGCGACCTGGGTTACGCCGCCGGCGCCTTACTCACGGGCATTCTCGCCGATTCCCTGGGCATTTACTGGGCAGTGGGCGCAATCGGGTCGCTGACGCTTCTTTCTGCCATCGTAATACGGATACGGATGCAGGGTAAAAACAAAAACGCCGCTGATAATACCGGCAACCTTTAATATTTAGGGTATATTTGAATGACATCCAACACTTGATCTTGCATTTTCTTTTTTTCGGGCATCCAGCCCTCCAATCCGAAGGTGACCGCATCAAATCCTCCAGAAAAACCTTGCTATGGCGAAAAAAACTATACTCAAGACCTGCCTGTCTATTTGGCCGCTGGTTTTGGCCCTTGCCTGTTTTTCCTCTTCCGCGCAACCTCCCGTGACAGTGGTTGGGCAGATGCGCAACGTGATGTGGAAAGGACAGCTTCAAGGAACCATAAGCCTCGACACGATCGCCAACAAACAACATCTCTTCGGGCTTGGCCCGGTAGACTATTTGGCGGGCGAGCTCCTGATCTTCGACGGTACCGCTTACAAATCGACGGTTTTGACGGATTCAGAAATGCAAGTCGAGGAAGCGCATCAGGCTAAAGCCCCCTTTTTCGCCTTTGCCAACATACCCAGGTGGAAGGAAAAAGGGCTGCCCGGCCATATTCAAACCATTGCGCAATTGGAGTCGTATCTGGACCGGCTTACAAAGACATCTGCCCGGCCCTTTCTGTTCAGGCTGACCGGCATAGTAGAATCGGCAACCATCCATATTGTGAACCTTCCCAAAGGCGCCGCCGTGAGCTCGCCCGAAGACGCCCACGTTGGGAAAACCAACTACCCCATAACCAACGAACGCTCCGAGATCCTTGGTTTTTTCTCCAAAGAACATCAGGCTATCTTCACCCACCACGATACCTTTCTGCATATGCACCTGATCACGGCTGACCGGAAAAAGATGGGGCATCTCGACGAGGTAAGGTTTAAAAAAGGAAGCATGCGGCTGTTTCTACCTTTAAAATAGAAAGATTTAAAAATACAGCGCCTCTTCGCGAAGAAGAGCTCTTATTGCGGGCAGATTCCAACGCAGCAAGAAAACAGAAACCAATATTCGAATAACTCCCATTCCATATGACTTGTGTTTCCTGCAACCACGAACACGATCAAAAATTTTGCCCGAATTGCGGGGAACAAGCAGCCGTTGGACGGATTACGTTTCGTTCCCTTGCGGCGGATTTCTTTTCGACCCTCACCAATATGGATAAAGGGCTCCTGTTCAATCTGAAGTATCTGACAATCAACCCCCACTATATTATTACCAGCTACATTCGGGGCAAAAGAAAGGGAATTTTTAATCCGTTCTCCTTCCTGATCCTTTCCATCTCGATCTTCCTGATCGCGGACTCCCTCGTAGATTTTTCCTCCGGCTTTGAGGGACCGGATTCCCCTGCTTATTCCATAGGGTATAAGGCCGGAACGTTCCTCCGGGTCTATTTCAAATACGTTTGGGTTTTCACGATTGGCTGCCTGGGCACTTCCACCAAGCTGTTTTTTGGCCAATACAACCTGGCCGAGCATGTTACCATCAGCGCCTTCTTTATTGGTCAGGCCACCCTGGCCGGGTTAATTGGCTTTTTTGCGTTACAAGCGCCGGTCCTGCTGTTCAATCCAGTCGTATACCTGGCCATATTTTGGATGGTATATAACGTTTTTGGCAAAGGCAAAGATCAATGGGAAGCGATTTTGCAAACGGCAGGGGTGATCCTGTTCTTTTTTCTTCAACTATTCCTTGTGCTTATATTAATTGGCGCTGCCCTCTAAACGACGGACGGGGAGACTTTGAATTGTTGAACTTATGAACTCATTCCACCCTTTTTGTCCATCCTTTAATCCTGTAAATCCAGGTTCAGACAAATAAGCAATGCCGCCAACAGCCAAATATTTCGCCACTGCCGGCAAGACATCGCCCGCTTCCCGGAATTCAATTCCGGGGAACCTCTTCGGATTGAAAATCCGGGCTACATCCTTTACATCCTCTACATCCTTTAACAAACCCTCTACCTCATGCGCGCATACTCTATCCATGAAGCGCTCCAGCAAGGCGGCGCTGCCACCGAGCTCTATCTCCATGGGCTAAGCCTGCTTGAGATACCGGAGGAGGTATGGTCGCTGCCCAACCTGGAGGTGTTGGATTTGGAAAACAACCAGATCGGACAAATACCGGAAGCGATTACTTTGCTTACCCGGTTGCGCGTCCTGCGCCTGTCCCGCAATCCGCTTCGGGAGCTTCCGGCCGTTCTGGATCGCCTCCCTTCCCTGGAGGAAATCTATCTTTCCTGTTGCGGGTTCCGCGCGCTGCCAGGCGCGTTGCTCAACTGCCGCACCCTCAAGAAAGTCGATCTTTCCGGAAACCGGATCAAGACATGCCGGTTTGAAAAGGCCCAGTGGGCCAAGCTCGAATCCCTGAGCCTGGAGAAAAACGCGCTCGCCGCCTTCCCCTCCGGGCTGGAAAACGTCCCCAGCCTGCGCGCCTTGCTTCTGGCACATAACCGGATGGCCGAAGTTCCTGCGTCCAGCCGCTTGCCGGCGGGGTTGGAGTATTTGGATCTCTGCCGCAACCGGATCGCCGAAATCCCGGGCCATTGGGGGGCGTCGGCCCAACTGCGCTATCTGGATCTTTCCCAAAACCGGCTCGAAGCCTTGCCCGAGGCCGTCCACTCCCTCCGGCAACTCCGCCAATTGAAGCTGGACGACAACGCCCTGACCCGGCTGCCGGAGTTCCTAGCCAAACTGCCGGTCCTTGACGCGCTCAGCCTTCGCAACAATCAACTGGGCGAACCTCCGGAAGCGCTTTCCCGAATGCCTTCCCTAAGCGCCCTGAACCTCGCAGGAAACCCGCTGCGCCACCTCCCTTCCTTCCCCGAAACCCTGCGCGCGCTGGATGTGTCCAATACCCCAATTGAAGCGCTTCCGGAATCCTTTATCCGCCTCGTACGGCTTCGGTCGCTGGATATTTCGCATACCCAAATCCGGGAAATTCCCCTTTTACTCCCGCAACTTCCCAAACTGGAACAACTAATTTGGAAAGGGTTTCCAAAAGGCCCGACACAGGATGTCCGCCTGCTTTTCCATTTCCCGGCCCTAAAAATCCTTACCGGAGTGCTGCCTGCAGCCGATTGGCGCAGGCTTCATAAGCTCATTACCGCGGGACGGCAGGCGGGGTTTCGCCCCGAAGAACTCGTTGCGTTGGACCGCATCGAAAAAGCGGGCGCGGAGACAAACAGTCACCTCCCCCCTGAGCGGGCGCTGTACGCGCTTTCTCTGCCACTCCCGTCCTTGCGCCGCGCCCTGACGGGATGGTTGTTGAACCACTTTCCCGCTGCTACCCTTAAAGCAGGGGGCTCGATCGGGTGGTTTGGCCGCCCCACGGGCGTTCCTCTGGGCTTGTGGAAAGAGCGGTTGGAACAATGCGGGATTCAACTAGCGGCAAAAGGGGTTCCGCCTACCCATCTGGTCATCGGCGATCCGCCCTATCCGCAAAGCGTTCCAGATTTGTCTACGCTGTTTGGAATACTGGACTTGTCTTTGCTGGAATCCTTCCTCGCCGGAGAGGAAGCCCGATACCTGCAAGCAGCAGAAAACCCTGAAAAAACAGACCGCCTCCAGCAGATGCTGCGGACTCTGGACGCCGGGTTCCTCCGGCTGGCCATTTCCTTTATTCAGGGCGGCGGGTTGCCTCCGCGCCTGCACACCGATTTGTTCCTGGCATGGAAACTATGCCCCGATCCCGGCCTAAGGACCGATCTCCGCAGGCTGTTGCGGCAACATTTGCCGTTCGGGGATCAGAAAGCCCTTAGCAGGTCTTTCCCCCTAAATTTGGATATGGACCCCGCTGTACTTCGCCGCCAAATGGAACGGCTGACGGAAGGAACGGAGCTGGATGCCGGGGCGGTAGAGGCGTGGAGGGAGTATGGAAGGAAGCAGTAAGTGTCTGGAATGGACTTCCAGTACACGTTTCCGGAATAAAATTCCGGTGGACATCCCGGAATGAAATTCCGAGCTACAGAAAATTTTGGTTTACAGGGCTTCCTGCACCACGGCTTCGAGTAGCTCGGTGATCGTCCACCTGTGGGCGGCAGCTTGCTGGGGCACGATACTCGCTTCGGACATGCCGGGAATGGTGTTGGCTTCCAGAAAATAGAACACGCGGTCTACGAGAATGTAGTCGATCCGGACAATGCCGCGGCAACCGAGGGCTTCGTATATCTTTCGGGTTTGTTCCTGGCAATTGCGGGTCAGCTCCATGGGAAGCAAGGCGGGAGTGATCTCCTGGCTTTCGTTTTCGTATTTGGCTTTGAAATCAAAAAACTCGTTCTTCGGAATGATTTCCGTGATGGGCAGCACGACGATTTCGCCGTCTTTGCGAAGCACGCCATTGGAATACTCCGTCCCTTTAAGAAATCCTTCCACCACCACTTCGTTGTCGAAAGCAAAGGCTTTTTCGATGGCCTGAGGCAGTTCATGAGGATGGTTCACCTTTGAAACGCCGAAACTGCTTCCGTTTTTATTCGGCTTGACAAACAGCGGCAGACCCATCTTCAACAATTCCTTCTCGTCGTAGAGCTTCCCTTTGTATACGACCACCGAAGGCGCCATCGGAATTCCGTGGCTTTTCAGAAAATCTTTGCATGCCTGCTTGTCAAACGTCAGCGCGCTGACCAGGGGATCGCAGCCGGTATAGGGAATGCCGAGCAATTCGAAATACCCCTGAAGGCGGCCATCTTCTGCCGGGTGGCCGTGCAGCATCAGGTAAACGGCATCGAAGGTAACCTTCCGGTCGCCCAGATCCAGGGAAAAATCGTTGAGATCAATCCTGGCGCCTGACTTTTTCTCGATAAAAATTTTCCCAATAAGATCCAAAATAAAGACCTCATACTTGGAAGGATCCAGGTGTTTGGCGACGGTTTCCGCGCTTTTTAGGGAAATTTCGCGTTCGGCCACATTGCCGCCGGTAATTACGGCGAGGGTGCGTTTAAGGGTTGCCATGGTCTACAGAGCAATTAGGGAAAAAGAAAAATCAGGCATCCACCTTGGCGTACTTGGCGTTGGCTTCGATAAAGGCCCGGCGCGGCGGCACTTCGTCGCCCATGAGCATTGAGAACACGCGGTCCACTTCCATGGCGTCCTCGATCGTCACCTGGCGAAGAATGCGGTGGCTGGGATCCATCGTGGTGTTCCAAAGCTGTTCGGCGTTCATTTCGCCCAACCCTTTATAGCGTTGGATCTTGACGGAGTCGTCGTTCTCGCCTTTAGAGAAGTCGGCCACAGCGGCTTTTCGATCTTCTTCGTTCCAGCAATACCGCTCCTGTTTGCCTTTTTTGACGAGGTAGAGTGGAGGCGCGGCGATGAAGATATGGCCTCTTTCCACAAGGGGCTTCATGTAGCGGAAGAAGAAGGTCAGGATTAGCGTGGTAATGTGGCTGCCGTCGACGTCGGCGTCGGTCATGATCACCACCTTATGATAACGGAGCTTATCGATTTTGAGGATGCGCTCGTCGTTATCGTCTTCTTCGATACTGACGCCGAGGGCGGTAAAGATATTTTTGATCTCCTCGTTCTCGTAGATCTTATGTTCCAGGGCTTTTTCCACATTGAGGATCTTGCCCCGTAGCGGAAGGATAGCCTGGAAGTTTCGATCCCGGCCCTGTTTGGCAGTACCGCCGGCAGAGTCGCCCTCGACGAGGAAGATCTCGCATTCGCGCGGATCTCGGTTGGCGCAGTCGGCCAGTTTACCGGGAAGCCCGCCTCCCGTGAGTACGGTTTTCCTCTGTACCATTTCACGCGCTTTGCGGGCAGCGTGGCGGGCAGCGGCGGCAACGGCCACTTTTTCCATGATCTTGCGCGCTTCGCGGGGGTTTTCTTCGAGGTAGTGTTTCAACACATCGCCTACGCTTTGAGAAACGACTCCCGTGACCTCCGAATTTCCCAGCTCGCCTTTGGTCTGGCCTTTAAACTGGGGTTCAGCGATTTTCACCGACACCACAGCGGTGAGTCCTTCCCGGAAATCTTCTCCGGAGACCCCCTCCTTGATCTTTTTGAATATCCCGCTGTCGTCGCCGTATTGTTTGAACACCCGGGCAACAGCAAGCCGGAACCCCTTGACGTGGGTGCCTCCCTCCGCCGTCTTGATATTGTTGACGTAGGAGTAAATGTTCTCGATGTAGGACGTGTTGTATTGCATCGCGATCTCCACTTCGATATCGTCTTTGCGGCTGACGACGTGAATGGGCTGATCGATCAGGGAAGGTTTGGAACCGTCGAGGTAGCGGACAAACTCTACCAGACCGCCTTCTGAGTGGAAGGATTCAGTTTTTCCGGTGCGCTCGTCGGTAAGCTTGAGATACAAGCCTTTGTTCAGGAAAGAAAGTTCCCGGAAGCGGTTGGCGAGGATCTCGTATTTGTACTCTAGGGTTTCGAAAATGACCGGGTCGGGCTTGAAGGTAATGGTAGTACCTCTGTCGGAAGATTCTCCCACGGTCCGTACATCTGCCAGTGGTTTGCCCCGCTCGTAATCCTGGACAAAGACTTTTCCTTCCCGATGGACTTCTGCGCGCAGGGAGACGGAGAGCGCGTTTACGCAAGAAACCCCCACCCCGTGAAGGCCTCCGGAGACCTTGTAGGTGTTTTTGTCGAACTTGCCCCCGGCATGCAGGACGGTCATGACGACCTCCAGGGCGGATTTCTGCAGTTTTTCGTGCATCCCGGTGGGGATACCCCGCCCGTTGTCTTTGACGGTGACGGAATTGTCCTCGTGTACCGTCACGTCGATATGGGAACAATAGCCCGCCAGGTGCTCGTCGATGGAGTTGTCGACGACCTCCCAAACCAGATGGTGAAGGCCTTTTGCATCGGTTGAACCAATATACATCCCCGGGCGCTTCCGGACGGCTTCCAGCCCTTCAAGGGCCTGAATATTGTCCGCGCCGTACTCTGCTGCTTGTTGTTGCAGTTGCTTCTCTTTTGGCATATCCATCTTACAAAAATACGAAAAAATGAACAGATCTAAGCATTCCGTTTAGAGGAGAAAAAAGACTTCTTCCCGGCTCAAAACCCCGGGATGGGACTCCTTCTGGCGTACTCCCGGCAGTGGTTCCAATCTTCCTCAAAATAGGCCCTGATCTTGTCCAGGTCTGCTTTGGGAGTGAGGTCGGTTCGCGGGACCCATTGTTCGGGAATCAGCCTGCCGGGGTACAAAATCAGGTACGACAGCAACAGCCTGGACCGGCGCTGGATCCAATGAACGACCGGGTTTTTGTGCCATTGGGGATTTTCCTTGAACAGGTATTTGCTCACGCGGAGCATGAGGCGGAGCTGCTTTTCGCTGTAAGACCGGTGGACTGGGTCCAGGGACACGGAGGCGGGGTCGTAGGTTGCCCCCATGTACTCCGCCAGGGTATGGAAAAACGCGCTGGGGTCTTTTTTCAAATCTTCATGAAAAAGAACCAGCGGCTTATGCTGAAAGCAGGATTCGAGGATCTGGATCTTTTGGAAAAAATACAGGTCGGATTTGGGCCAAACGCCCTGGTCGTGTTCCAAATCGATAAATTCTGCGAATGTTTTGTGCCCGCCGTTCTTCACATACCGGCGATATTGGGAGGCAATCCACCCGTCGTGCCTGCGAAGCAGGAGAATAGGTCTGGCTTGGGGAAAGGTGGCGGAAAAATCCCGGACTTCCGCTTCCAGTTGCTGATCAAACTCCCGGGAGACGAGGTACTTGGAATAGTCTGTTTGCCGGATGATCTCCTTGCTCTTCTTGTAGCGGGTTCGCTGGATATAATAAATCCCCTCCAGTTTTGGAAAAAAGGCATATTGCAGGTAGGTGGACGCCACTTTACCCAGCCCAACGTGAAAAAAAATTGTTTTATCCACGGAATTGTTATTACTAAAGTAAAAAAACAAAATTTGGGGTTGCAAAGTTAACCATTTTACTGAACAGAAACTACCCATGCACACCTTTACCGTAAACGGAGCGCAAGCGCTTTTGGAAACGGCGCGCGACATGCTGCGCCTGGCGGGTCCGCGCCGGAAATTTGCTTTGTACGGGCAATTGGGAGCGGGAAAAACAACACTCGTGCAAGCTATTTGCCAGGTTCTGGAAGTACGCGAGACTGTGGCCAGCCCCACATTCGCCCTGGTCAATGAATATACCTACAAAGACAAGGGTGCGGAAGCATACGTATACCATATCGACCTGTACCGGTTGCGCACGCTCGAAGAAGCGCTGGATATCGGGATTGAAGAGTACCTCGACTCGCCGCATTATTGTTTTGTTGAGTGGCCTCAACTGATTGAGCCCCTGCTCGACGAGCACACGGTTCGAATTAATCTGGAAATAGAAGGGGATTCCGTTCGGAAAATCCTATTTTTGTAAGACTTATTTCTACGTACAACGGTTCGCCCATCGATTATCCGAACACGCCCCTGGCGCAAGAAGAATCAATTTCCGGCTTATGAGTAAAGTGAAGGGCCATGGTCCTGCAATCGCCATTCCAAAATCCCTGCAGGAGAGCCAGTTTCAGACCCAAACCGAAATGCTCCAGGTCCGGCAACATCCGGAAAAGTTGTATATCGGTATCCCGGTAGAAAGCACGCTTCAGGAAAATCGGGTGGCTTTAGTACCCCCTTCGGTTGCCACGCTTGCCGCTTACGGCCACCGGATCGTTGTGGAAGCGGGGGCAGGTGAAAAAGCGCATTTCTCTGACCACGATTATTCGGAAGCCGGGGCGGAGATTGCGTACAGCAAAGAAGAAGTATTCAAAGCGGATATTCTGATCAAGGTAGCCCCGCCTACGCTTGCAGAGATCGACCTGATGCACCCAAACCAAATACTGATCTCTCCGCTGCAGCTTCCGATCATTTCCTCGGATTACATCAACAAACTCCGGCAAAAGCGCGTGATTGCCCTGGCTATGGAGTACATCAAAGACGACGCAGGGACATTCCCTGTTGTACGGATCATGAGTGAAATGGCAGGCCTTAGCGCCATGCTCACGGCCGCTGAGTTGCTGTCGAGCACAGGAGGCGGCAAAGGCATTTTATTGGGAGGGATCTCCGGGGTACCCAGTGCCAAGGTAGTCATTCTTGGGTCCGGGATTGTGGCAGAGTACGCCACCCGGGTCGCCCTCGGATTGGGAGCGGAAGTGCGGGTTTTTGACAACGACATCTACAAGCTGAAACGGCTTCAAAACCAAGTGGGACGACAGCTTTTCACTTCGGTGTTCAATCCGTACTATTTAGAAGAGGAACTCATCAACGCCGAGGTGGCGATTGGCGCGATCCATTCCAAATCCGGCCGAACGCCGGTGATTGTCAGCGAAGAAATGGTCGCTAAAATGAAACCGGGCTCGGTCATTATCGACGTCAGCATCGACCAGGGCGGGTGTTTTGCCACCTCCGAAGTGACCTCATTGAGCAATCCCACCTTTGTGCGGCACGGCGTGATCCATTACTGTGTGCCCAATATGGCTTCCCGGGTTCCGCGCACCGCTTCCATTGCGGTCAGCAACATCCTCACACCGATCTTACTCAATGCAGAAAGCACCCGCAACATCGAGCACCTGTTGTTTACGCATCCAGGGCTACGGCACGGGGTATACACGTATAAAGGGTGTCTGTGCAACGAATACCTGAGCGAGCGGTTCAGTATTAAATTCACTAACCTCGACCTGCTGATTACATCCAATTTGTAGGCGTTCAGCTACGGATAGATTCCCTGTTTTTCAGCGCAATTTGCCGGTGATGCTCCACATGGTAAAGGGTAAAATACAACATTTCTCTAAGCGTGAGTTTTCCAAGCAATGGATGCGGAAGAACATACTCGTCGAGTTCCTTTTCATCAAATCGTCCCAGCCCTTTACAAAGATTGGCAATCGTCCGGTTAAGGCGCCTTTCCAGCCGGTGTCTTTGTATGAAACGCACAGGCGTGGGCACAAATACTCCGGTGGCCACGTCTCCGGCTTCCAGCTTCGATAAGTATTTCTCCACCACTGCGTCATAATTTCTGGATGGGCGGTTGGCTTTTCCAAAAAGGAATTTTAAAGCCGGTTTCGGCAGGTGAAATGCCAGACTCAGAGGGCGGGTGGATCGCAATATATGGTCCAACTGCTGGCCCGCCGTCCATTTCCCTTCTGGAGCGAGAATAAAAGCAAGCCGATCCAATTGGGCGATCTCTGAGGCGAACGTCCGGTGTTGTCTGATTAAAGACTGGATGATAGAAAATTTATCCATGGCTTTCTTTTGGGTAAATCAATTCACAATTAAGATATCCCCTTTTTTTAGAAACGAGTCAAAAAAGCAGACATCTTGTTTTTTTATAAAAAATCGGGTACTTTTAGCCTTTGCCAGGCTATCCAATCACAGGCTATCTTCATCCACCTTTTTTGAATTTGCGGCATCGTATGCCCAGCGCTCCCACCCAGGGAGGCTGGTCCCTCTTTTATAATCCTAAATAAGCCAACAGAAGATGAAGAAAACTACTGCTCCGGCCTTTTTCCTGGCCGGCATTTCCACTCGTTTGCCTTTCAGAGCCCTTTGGGGCCTTAAACAGGCCATGGTAATCCTCCTGATCAGTCTGAGCCTGCCATTAGTCGGTCAACGAAATCTTGCCCTGTACAACCTTCAGGGGGTTCCGCAGTCCTATCAGCTCAACCCAGGCCGAATGCCTTTGTCCAACGGCTTTTTGGCCTTACCTGCGGTGGGCAATATCAATTTGAACTACAGCAACAATGGGTTTGATTTTTCCTCCCTGAAACCGCTCATCGAGGAGGACGAAACCATGGAAGGAGAAGAAGAAAATGGTATCGACTTCGAGGACTTTTTGTCTGTGCTTAGCGCCGATAACCGTATGGTGATCGATGTTCAGGCCAACTGGTTTGATTTCGGGATGCGCGTTAAGCGGAATTTTTTTGGCATTTCGGTTTCGGAACAAGGCTTCGCCCAAATCGATTTTCCGAAAACCCTGTTCGACTTGTTCAACGACATCGACCTTGAAAGCCAAACCAGCCAGGTTTACGACCTGAGTATGCTTAATATGAATGCCACCCATTACCGGTCCTACGCATTCAGTTTTACCCGGCAGATCAACCCAAAACTTTCCGCCGGCGTCCGGTTCAAGCTGCTTACCGGATTCTTGAACGCGGCCACTGAAAATACGGGGCTGGCTTTTGTCAATAACACCCAAAATGCGTATCTCGGCATCCGCAACAGCTTTTCTTTCCTTAGTTCCGGCTATTCAACACTGGAGAACAACAGCGGCGACTACCTGAAGGGGAGGGGCAACGGCGGGTTTGCTTTTGACGCCGGCGTCCAGTATCAATTGCTCGACAATCTCGACGTGTTCGCCAGCGTAGTGAATGTAGGGGGTATCAACTGGAAAAACGATCTGACTTTTGAATCCATCGTCGGTTCCAACTATATGTTTCCTACCGACGACTTCGATGCCTTCCAGGCAGAAGTGGAGGACTTGCTGGACTCCCTTACCACTCCTGAAGTGATTGGACTCTCCGCGTATCGAACCAATCTTCCCACTTACGGCTATCTGGGGGCCAATTATTATCTCGCTCCCCAAACCTCCGTCGGTGTGCTCTTTAACCCAAGAATTTTCAACGGGGCGATGGACCTGGCCTTCTCCCTGGGAGTTCAAACCCGGGTCAAGCGCCTCCTCCAACTTGGGGTGAACTACTCTATCTATAACCGGAACGCATTTAATCTGGGGGCAGGGCTTGGTCTCAACCTTGGGCCGCTCCAAATTTTCCTCGCCTCCGATAATATCCTCTCCGCCGTCAGTTTCCAAAACGCCAACAACGCCCATGCCAACCTCGGCCTTAGCCTGGCTTTCGGGCGCCGGACCCGGGAGGAACAACTAGCTCTTTGGAACGGAGAAGACCCCGGCGAGGAAACGGAAGAATCTGACGACGAACTAGCCGCACTTTGGAAAAATTTGGAAAAAAACGCTGAAACCGGTCCAAAAGCCACCCGGCAGGAAGAGACAAAAGAGGAAACCGCCAAGCCTCCCAAAGCCCCAAAACAACCAAAGAAACAACCGGCGCCTACTGGAAATACCGCTCAACGCGAGGAAGCCGTTATGCCTGTTGCCACCCAATCCCAACCGGCGCCGCGCCCCGTGACCGGTCCGGCGCCCGCTTCGACCGCACTCAAGCGGTATTTCACCCTTTTGGGAACGGCACAGTCCGCCGGCACTGGAGAACAGTTAAACAGTATCCAAGTCGACGCGTTCGCACAACTACCGGGGGGAACAGAACAATTGGCTTCCACTAATTCTTTTTTCACCGGAACCATTCAGGTATTGCTTGAGCGCGAAAAGACGTACCGGATCGTTGTGCGGAAGCCCCAATATGCCCCACAGGAACTTACGATCTATCCTTCGGATATGGAAGGAAAGAATTCCATGGAACGGGTGTTTGTTTTGCCTTCGGGAAAATAGAAAGGACGAAATATAAACGTTTCGCATGCGGCAAATGGGGGTGCGTAAAGGTGTGCGCTGGAGGCAGGAGCCTCTCCAAGGTACTGGGACACGAGGCAGGAGCCTCGCGCCAGTTTGGGCAGGAGCCTCGCGCCAGTTTGGGCAGGAGCCTCGCGCCAGTTTGGGCAGGAGCCTCGCGCCAGTTTGGGGTTTTTGCCCAAGGCAGCAAAAAAATATTTTCTTTTTTCAATTTCGATAAAAAATTGCTTTGCAATTTTTTATCGAAATTGAAAAAAGAAAATAAAATTTCATGCCGGAGGCAAAGCGTGGCCTTTTGAGACAGCCCCCATTTCGCGCCAGGTGCATTTAAAAATCAGGCCGACAAAATCGACCTGATATCGACTTTCTGGCGCACCACCTCCTCAATTTTGGAGATAGGTACCCGTTCCTGGCGCAGGGTATCGCGTTCGCGGATGGTCACGGTGTTGTTTTCAATCGTCTCGAAGTCGATCGTTACGCAATAAGGCGTGCCAATGGCGTCCTGACGGCGGTAACGCCGTCCGATAGCATCTTTTTCGTCGTACTGGCACTGGAAAGAGAACTTCAGGGAGTTGAAAATATCCCGGGCGGCGTTGGTTAATTCTTCTTTGTTTTTCAGTAAGGGCAGCACGGCTACCTTCACCGGCGCCAAAGCAGGGTGAAGTTTCAATACCGTGCGGGTGGAATCGTTGCCTTCGGCATCCGGAACAATTTCTTCCATCAGGGACTGGCTGAGCATAGCCAAAAAGGTGCGGTCGGCCCCGACGGAGGTTTCCACCACATAAGGTACGTAGCTCTCGTTGAGTTCAGGGTCGAAATATTGCAGCTTCTTTCCGGAAAGTACCTGATGGCTGCCCAGGTCGAAATTGGTACGGGAGTGGATTCCTTCCATTTCCTTAAAGCCGAATGGAAATTCGTACTGGATATCCACTGCCGCATTGGCATAGTGGGCGAGGTTGTCGTGGTCCTTGAAACGGAGTTTTTCCTGGGGTGTCCCCATGGCCAGGTGCCAGCGCATACGGGCATTTTTCCAGTATTCGTACCATTGCATTTCTTCTCCGGGCCGTACAAAGAATTGCATTTCCATTTGTTCGAACTCCCGCATCCGGAAGATGAATTGCCGGGCGACGATCTCATTCCGGAATGCCTTACCGATTTGGGCAATGCCAAAAGGGATCTTCTGGCGGGTAGACTTCTGCACGTTGAGGAAATTGACAAAAATGCCTTGCGCCGTTTCGGGGCGGAGGTACAGTTTGCCCTCTTCTCCGGCGATATTACCCAACTGCGTGGAGAACATGAGGTTGAACTGGCGCACATCAGTCCAGTTCCGGGAGCCGCTTTCCGGATCGGCGATCTCGAGTTCTTCGATCAGGTTTTTAAGGGCAGCCATATCGCTGGCCGACATGTAGGTAGCCAGGCGTTGCGTGATGGCATCCGCTTTCTGGCGATACTCCACGATGCGGGGGTTGGTATTGCGGAAAAGCTCCTCGTCGAAGCTGTCGCCAAACCGCTTGGCTGCTTTTTCCACTTCCTTACCGATCTTCTCTTCCAGCTTGTCGATGTATTCTTCGATCAATTGGTCGGCGCGGTAGCGTTTATTGCTGTCTTTGTTGTCGATGAGCGGGTCGTTGAACGCGTCGACGTGCCCGGATGCTTTCCAGGTCAGCGGGTGCATAAAGATGGCTGCATCAAGGCCAACAATGTTTTCGTGCATTTGGACCATCGCCGCCCACCAGCAGTCTTTGATGTTGTTTTTGAGCTCCACACCATAGGGGCCGTAATCGTAAACGGCGCTGAGGCCATCGTAGATCTCGCTCGACTGAAAGATAAAGCCGTATTCTTTGGAATGGGCAATCAGCTTTTTAAAATGATCTGCGGGTGTTTGTGCCATAAGTTTGGATTTGGGGGCCTGTCTTAAAAGACCGGTCTTTGCCATTGGCGCGAAATCCTGTTTGGGGCGGCCATGGGCAAAAACAGGCATCTGAAGCAGGCCCGGATACAGCCGGATAGACTCCGGTGCGCAAAATTCGCAAAAAAACCAACGCCAGGCAGAACAAAACACTTATTTTTTGAACCCGGATAGGGGCAAGGCGGCAAGAAACGCATCTTTTTCAAAAATGCATTCATGAAAAAGGTAATCTTAATCGCTGCGCTGCTGGGGGTTTTTCTTCATCCATTGTGGAGTCAGAAAGAATTTCCGGTAGAAACGTTCGATGCCGTATTGATTTCCGGCAACATCCAGGTTGTTCTCGAACCGGGTGAAAAGGAAAAGGTAGTGCTTTACATTGATGGCATACCGGAAGACGAGATCACCGTCAAAGTGAGCCAGGGCACGCTCAGATTGATCTCTTTGAACAGCTTTTTGTATAAAAACGAAGTGATAAAAGCCTACGTCACCTACAATAAGCTGCGGGAGATCAAAGCTACTGCCGGCTCGTCGGTGAGTTGCGACGCCGAGCTTCGGGGCGATCAACTTGAAGCCCGTGCCGGCAGCGGCGCCCAGCTCCGGCTCAAGGTGAACGCCGGCGCTTTGGAAGCCAGCGCTATGGAAGGCGCCCAGCTTTACCTCGACGGCGTATCGGAAAGCCTTGATTGCACCGCCGCAACCGGAGGGCAGTTTTTTGGGCCGGGGCTAACCTCCAAGCGCGTCTACGTCCGCGCCAATACCGGCGGGCGGGCAGAAGTCCACGCTATCGATCACCTGGAAGTTTCAGCCAATACCGGAGGCGAAGTCATCTATCATGGAGAGCCTCAAACCAAGTACGTTAAAAGCATCCTTGGAGGAGAAGTCCGGCAAGGCAGGATTTAGACGTTAGACTTTAGACGTTAGACTTTAGACCTTAGACGTTAGAATGTTGGATACCGCCGTTCGAAACGACTCTAACGTCTAAGGTCTAACGTCTAAGGTCTAACGTCTAACGTCTAAACCGCGTATTGTATGACCTCCTTCATGGAGTCCACGTAGTGGAAACGGAGGTTGCCGAGGTAGTCCGGGTTGATTTCTTCCACGTGTTTCCGGTTGAACTTGCTGAGGATGATTTCTTTCATTCCCGCGCGTTTGGCAGCGAGGATTTTTTCTTTGATCCCGCCCACGGGAAGCACCTTGCCCCGAAGGGTGATTTCTCCAGTCATGGCAATATAGGGCTTAACCGGTTTACCTGTGAGCAGGGAAGTGAGGGCAGTGAGCATGGTGACCCCGGCAGAGGGGCCGTCCTTAGGGATAGCGCCTTCGGGGATATGGATATGAATATCGCTTTTCTCAACTTTTTCCTGATCGATACCCAAATCCTCGCAATGCGCTTTGATATAGCTCAGCGCAGTTGAAGCCGATTCCTTCATAACCTCGCCAAGGTTGCCGGTAAGGGTCATGCGGCCCGAACCTTTACTGAGGCTGGATTCTACGAAAAGGATCTCTCCGCCCACGTTGGTCCATGCCAGCCCGACTGCAACGCCGGGGGCCTGGGGTTCCTGATAGATCTCAAACGGGAACACAGCCGGGCCGAGAATTTTTTCCACATCGCCGGGTTGCAGGTTGGGGTCGAAAGTTTCCTCCATAGCCACATCCCGGGCAATGCGGCGCATGACCGCTCCTATTTGACGGCTAAGGGCCCGTACCCCCGATTCCCGCGTATAGTCCTGAATAAGCTTTTTCAGCACTTTATTGCTGAACTTGACATGCCCGGGTTTCAGGCCATGTTCCTCCAACTGCTCCGGTACCAGATGACGCTTGGCGATCTCTACCTTTTCCTCCAGAGAATACCCGTTGATCTCAATAATTTCCATCCGGTCGAGCAAGGCAGGTTGCACGGTGGATAACGAGTTGGCCGTAGCAATGAATAGCACCTTGGACAAGTCGTATTCCAGCTCGAGGTAGTTGTCGTAGAAAGTGGTATTCTGCTCGGGGTCCAGGACTTCGAGAAGGGCCGAGGAGGGGTCTCCCCGGAAATCGCGGCCCACTTTGTCAATTTCGTCAAGTACGAAGACCGGGTTTCCCGAACCGCTGCGCTTAAGCGATTGAAGAATACGGCCGGGGAGCGCGCCGATGTAGGTTTTGCGGTGACCCCGGATTTCGCTTTCATCGTGGAGCCCGCCCAGCGACATACGCACAAATTTCCGCCCAAGAGCCCGAGCGATCGAACGCCCGAGCGAGGTTTTTCCAACTCCGGGAGGACCTACCAGACAGAGAATGGGGGCTTTCAGGTCGCCTTTCAAATGAAGAACAGCCAAATGCTCCAGTATCCGGTCTTTGACCTTTTCCAGACCGAAATGGTCCTGATCGAGCACGCGGCGCACTTTTTTGAGATTGAACTTATCTTGCGTATAATCATTCCACGGCAGGTCGAGCATAAGCTCGAGATAACTCATTTGAATAGAGTACTCGGCTACCTGAGGGTTCATGCGCCGGAGGCGGCCAATTTCGCGCAGGAAATGGTCCCGCGCGTTGGCAGGCCATTTTTTCTTCGCAGCGCGCGCCATCATCGATTCGACTTCCTCTTCCTGTGGGTTCTGGCCCAGTTCTTCCTGGATCGTTTTCAGTTGCTGGTTCAGGAAGTAATCCCGCTGTTGCTTTTCGAGGTCGCCTCTGACTTTCATTTCAATCTGGTCCTTGAGTTCCAGCAGTTGGAGCTGGGTATTCATTTCCCGGAGGATGAAATGAGCTTTCTCCCTCAAGTCGTCGATCTCCAGAACGTACTGCTTCATCTCAATTTTGACCGCCAGATTGGAGGCGATGAAGTTGAGCAGGAAGTTCGGCTCATTGATGCTGCGCAACATGGCAATCGCTTCCGACGGGATATTGGGCGACAACTCCACAATCTTTTTGGCGAGGTCGAGAATCGTGGAGATCAGGGCTTCAAACTCCAGATGGTCCTTGGGAGCAACGTGCTCCAGAATGTATACCTTGCCCTCCATATAAGGGGTGTCCTGCACCAGATCGCCCAGCCGAAACCGGCTTTGCCCCCGCAAAATAGCCGTGGTAGTTCCGTCCGGCATGCGCAGCAACTTCAACACCTTGGCGACGCACCCAACGGAATACAGATCTTCCGGACCCGGGTTTTCCACCTCCAGGTCGCGTTGAGAAAGAACCCCTATCAACCGGTTTGTTTCGTATGCTTTCTGGATTGCCCGGATGGACTTATCGCGACCTACCGTGATAGGTATGACAATTCCTGGAAAAAGCACGGTATTCTTTAATGCCAGAATAGGCAGCATGTCGGGGTAAGGTTTCTGAAGCTGAAAATCCTCTTCCCCGTCCATGGACAGCATCGGCAAAAAATCCCCTTCCTCCTCAAATTCCCGATTGGTAAAATATTCTTCGAACATAGTGTTAATGATCGGTTTGCAATTGTCAGGCAGATGCAGATAACCCGGTTTCTCTAAAAGCATCCCCTGAAATACGAAACGAGAAAACCCTCTGACAGCATGTCATTCAGTCCCGAGAAACCGCTTCCATTAAATCAGGCAAGTTCCGTGCCACGAAAAAACGCCTGACAAAAAAGCGGCCTGCCCACAGAAAAACCATTCCCGAAGGGACAAAAAGGCAGGAAAGAAAAAAGAGGTAGAGGGCTTAGAGGATGTAAAGGATGTGAGGTCCTCAACATCCTCAACATCCTTTACATCCCCTCAACGGCTTCCTCTACCGCCGCCGGTTCTTTCTCCGGTTCTTCATCCCGGGCGGTATCCTTTTCCATCCGGAGATTCCCGATGATAAAGTCCTGGCGTTCGGGAGTGTTTTTGCCCATGTAGTACCCAAGGACTTCGTCCAGGTCGGTACTATCGTTAATGAGGACGGGTTCGAGGCGTATTTGTTCGCCTATGAACAGGCCAAATTCATTGGGGGAAATTTCCCCCAACCCTTTGAAGCGGGTAATTTCCGCTTTGCCCCGGAGTTTTTTTACTGCTTCTTGCTTTTCCGTTTCACTGTAGCAATAGAAGGTTTGGTTTTTATCCCGAACGCGGAAGAGGGGCGTATCCAGGATATACAGGTGACCGTTCCGGACCAGCTCGGGGAAAAACTGGAGGAAGAATGTGAGCAGCAGAAGGCGGATGTGCATTCCGTCGACGTCGGCGTCGGTTGCGATAACAATGCGGTTATAGCGAAGATCATCCAAACCATCTTCAATGTTTAAGGCATGCTGGAGAAGGTTGAATTCCTCATTTTCGTAGACGACTTTTTTCGTCAACCCGAAGCAATTAAGCGGTTTGCCCCGAAGGCTGAACACCGCTTGGGTCTGCACATCGCGCGATTTGGTGATAGAACCGCTGGCGGAGTCCCCTTCCGTAATGAACAGGGTAGTGGCATGCCGGAGTTCTTCTGCCGTTTTACGGGGCGGATCGTTGAAGTGGATGCGGCAATCCCGCAGTTTTTTGTTGTGCAGGTTGGCTTTCTTGGCCCGCTGGTTGGCGAGTTTCTGGATATCTGCAATTTCCTTTCGTTCACGCTCAGACTGGAGGATTCGCTTTTCAAGCGCCTTGGCTACATCCGGATGAGTATGGAGGTAGTTGTCGAGGTGTTTTTTGACAAAATTGCCGAGAAATGTGCGGATGCTTTCCCCTTCAGGCGCCATGTGGGTTGAGCCCAGTTTGGTTTTGGTCTGGGATTCAAAAACAGGTTCTTCGACCCGGATGGAGACCGCAGCCACAATGGAAGCCAGAATATCCTTGCGGTCAAATTTTTTGTAAAACTCCTGTACTGTTTTCGCTACTGCGTCTTTGAAGGCATTGAGGTGGGTTCCGCCCTGGGTGGTGTTCTGGCCGTTGACGAAGGAGTAGTATTGCTCCCCATAGTGATTACCATGGCTCATGGCGATCTCCACATCCTCCCCTTTCATGTGAATAATCGGATACCGCAAGGCCTCGTTGCGGGTCTTGCGGTCAAGGAGGTCCAGCAGTCCGTTTTTGGACTGGATGACCGTTCCATTAAAGTTGAGTTTGAGCCCGGCATTCAGAAAAGCATAGTTCCATAGTTGGGCTTCCAGGTGTTCCTTGCGAAAGCGGAAATTGCGGAATACCGTATCGTCGGGATGAAATCGTACGAGGGTACCATTTGGCTCGTCAGACTTTTGGATTTTATGGTCTTTGACCAACTCGCCCTGTTTGAACTCCGCTGCTTTCATCTGCCCATCGCGAATGGCTTTGACCAGGAAATAGGAAGACAGCGCGTTGACGGCTTTGGTGCCGACCCCGTTGAGGCCAACCGATTTTTTAAACGCTTTGGAGTCGTATTTGCCTCCGGTATTGATCCTGGAAACACAATCAATCACTTTGCCCAGGGGGATACCCCGGCCATAGTCCCGGATTTCGGCACCTTCATCGTCAACTTTAACGATGATCTCCCGGCCAAAACCCATAACAAATTCGTCGATGGCGTTATCGACGACTTCCTTGACCAGCACGTAGATACCATCGTCGGAAGAGGCCCCGTCGCCAAGCTTTCCGATGTACATCCCGGGGCGAAGACGGATGTGCTCTCTCCAATCGAGCGAACGAATGTTATCCTCAGTATAATTCCCTTTCGACATATAGCGTTTAGAAGTTTTAAACTTTCCTTAAAATAGGATTTAATTGGGCATGGGGAAAAAAAGTTCAATACCTTTGCACCAAAGATAAAAAAATAGTTTTTACTGTACAACAATTTGTTTTAAAACCATTTTCCCTTGAAACGCAATCCACTCTACCGGCATCCGGCGATGCGTCTGCTCCAGCGGGCGATCCGGCGGGAACTGCGCCTGCAGTTTGCCGCAAGCCTTGGGTTGTTTTTACTGGGGATCTATATTGTGTATAATTGCTATCACAGCAACATCGTTCTTATGGTCATGGGGCTGTCGATTTCGCTCATTGCCACCAAATTGTTGCAATATACCATTTCTAATCTTCGAAAAGGCAGCAACCGTTTGTTGAATATTCTCCAGAACCGGCCCGAGCAGGTTGTCTGGATCTATTCGGTCGTTATTGAGCGCATGCCGTTTGGCGTTTTACTCATGCGTACGGGAACGATGTTCTTTAAAATGGCTGACGGTACAGAGATGAGCGTGCGTTTGCCCGGCAACCACCTGCGCACGGTTTCCAGGTTCCTCAACAGGCTCCTGCCACATGCCACCTTTGGATATACCTCCGACCGGGACTACTCGTTCCGGCTTAGCCCGGAAAGCCTTCGCCGGGATTGGACCGACTAGTTCAATTAAATTTACGGTATGAATCGACGAATCTTTACCCGCCATTTCGGCTTGGGCGCTTTTTTGCCTTTTCTGGGGAAATGGAGCGCCCTGACGCCCAAGCCGGCCGCGCCCCTCATCAAAGCGCCCCGCCTCAAACCCGGCGACAAGGTGGCCCTGATCACTCCCGGAAGCTTTATTCCCGACCGCACGCTGGAAAAGGCCATCACCAACATCCGGAACCTGGGGTTTGAAGTCGTCCCCGGAAAACACATTCGGGCAAAGCGGGGCTATATTGCCGGAACAGACCAACAACGTCTTGACGATCTCCATACCGCTTTCGCCAATCCCGACATCCGGGCCGTTTGGTGCGCCCGCGGAGGATACGGATGCACCCGCCTGCTTCCAGACATCGAGTACGAACTCATTGCCCAAAACCCGAAAATTCTCGTCGGTTACAGCGACATCACCGCCTTGCACCTGGCCATTCACCAGCAAACAGGGCTGGTTACCTTCCACGGCCCGGTAGCGGGCTCCGATTTCACGTCCTATACGGCTTCGCACGTCAAAGCGGTCCTCATGGACGGCGCGGCGCCCCACGTCATCCAAATGCTCTCCGACCACGGCGAAGTCAAAAACCCGGATCTATACAAATCACAGGTTTTGCGCCCTGGGCGCGTTAAAGGACCCCTCTCCGGAGGCAACTTATCCCTCCTGGCCGCTATGGCAGGCACGGGCTTCGGGCTGAATGCCGCCGGGAAACTGGTCTTTATGGAAGATATCGATGAAAAACCCTACCGCGTCGACCGCATGCTCACCCAACTCCGGCAATCCGCCAACCTCGATCAGGCGGCAGCGTTCGCCCTGGGAATCTTCGCCGGCTGCGTGCCCGAACCCGGCGACGAATCCCTGACGCTCGCCGAAACGGTAGCCGACCGCCTCTCCGACCTGGGCCGCCCCGCTGTATACGGACTGACTTTCGGGCATATCGCCAATCAATGCACCCTGCCCATGGGCATTCAAGCCGAACTGGATACCGATAGCTTCACCCTCACCCTGCTGGAAGCGGGGGTGGAATAAGCGTTGCGAAGTAGCGAAGTAACGAGGTTAGTTTTATCAAACAGCAGAGCTAATTTTCTAAAACGGGTTCTTTTGAAAAAAAGAAGTTTTTCCTACCTTTGCACCCACCCTAAAACACACCAGCCACCCTAGCTCAGTTGGTAGAGCAACGCATTCGTAATGCGTGGGTCGGGAGTTCGAGTCTCCTGGGTGGCTCCATGACAAAGGCAGCGCATGCTGCCTTTGTCATTTATGCCGTTACCCTCCCTTAGACTGATTAGAAAGCAGGGATACGCCGTAAGCCTGATCAAAGCTGGTGCAAAAATCATTGGCAGGAGTGCGGGTGATGTCCGACCACCACTTTCCATGCCTGAAGAAGAAGACTTACGCGCATTAGAGGCACTCATCGCGCATAACCTATAATCATGTTACAACTCCAACTCCTCCCGGTTCGCCTCCAGTACCCGAATGATAAATCCGATCAGTTCCGGCATGTCCCAACCGATTAGCTCCGCCCCTTTGGCCACTTCCTCCCGGTCGACGCTGGCGGCGAAGGATTTGGTCTTCAGCTTTTTGATCACCGATTCAGGGGTAAGGCCCTCGATCCTTGAAGGCCGGATCAACGCGGCGGCATAGATAAAACCGGTCAATTCGTCCGCGGCGACGATACACTTGTCCAGGAGGCTTCGGCGCTCCACATTCCATTTGGTGTAATGCCCTTTGATCGCATGGGCGATCTCCAACTCGCCCATGCCCTCCAGCTTCTCTACTATCAGGTGCGGGTGCCGGTCGGGATACTTATCGTAATCGGCATCGTGGAGCAGTCCTGTCACCGCATAGGTTTCTTCTTTTTCGCCGAAATGGCGGGCTAAAGCCTCCATAACCAGTTCCACACACCGGGCGTGGCGAAGCAGGGAGGGGGTTTCCGTCATTTCGGTCAGGATACGGTGGGCTTCGGCTCGGGTCATGGCGCCTCTATTTTTTGATTTGCTAAATAAGAAAAGGTAAAATAAGCTATTTTTCCGGGGTTATGCGACCTAAAACCGGGGCTGGCTCGTTATTTTAATACCACCTTTTTTTATTACTAAGAGAAAATAGAACTATTATGAAACCGCTAGTATTTCTTGCTTTATCCCTCTTCCTTTTTTCTTCCTGTGTGAGCAAAAAAGAATTTATCGCCATGCAGGGTTCCAGAGATGAGTTGAAACTGGAATTGGAGCGCTACAAAATAGCGGCAGAAAACTGCGATAAAGACAAATCCCTCCTGCAAAACGAGATCAACGGATTGCGGGCCATGCTCCGGGAGAAGGAAAACGAACTCATTACCCGGAATACCGAACTGCAAAACGAGCGCAACAAGTACGCCCTGATCGAGCAACAACTGGAATATTTCAAGACCAATAACGCCAATCTGCTCGACCGCCTGGCCGACTTGTCGGTTGTCAGCAAGACCGGCGCAGAAAACATCAAAAAATCTCTGGAAGCCATTAACGAACAGAGTAAATACATCAAGGATCTGACCACGGCCATCCAGCGAAAGGATTCCCTCGCGCTCAATCTGGTGATGAACCTGAAACGCTCCCTGGCCGACGTCAACGATGAGGACGTAACCGTCGAAGTGCGCAAAGGCGTGGTGTACATTTCCCTGTCCGACCGGATGCTCTTCCGCTCCGGCAGCGCGGAAATCAGCGCACAGGCGGAAAACGTCCTGAGCAAAATTGCCAAAGTGGTCAACGACTACAAAGAGCTCGATATTCTGGTCGAAGGCCATACCGACAGCGTGCCGATATCCAATGCTTGTATGGCCGATAACTGGGACCTGAGCGCCAAACGCGCCACCTCCGTAGTGCGCACCCTGCAGAAAAAGTATGCGGTGGATCCAAAACGCATGACGGCAGGCGGGTGTTCGGAGTACCGCCCCAAGGCGACCAACGCCACCGAAGATGGGAAGCGGACCAACCGAAGGACGGAGATCGTCATTCTGCCGAACCTCGATCAGTTCTTCCAGTTGCTGGAACCTCAGGCCAATTGATGCGAAAACCGGCGGTTGCGTTCCCGGCGGGCCAATAGCATACTTATCCAACGTCTAACACCTAACGCCTAAAGTCTATTTATGCAGGCTATCTGGGAGCGAATTCAGGAAGCGTTTCAGCTTCCATTCACCAACGGGGTGCTCGTCTTTGCGTTGCTGCTCTTCATCATTTTGGCCGTTCCGCTGGCGTTGCGCCGAATCGGTATACCCGGTATTATCGGGTTGATTATTTCCGGTATCGTCATTGGCCCGCATGGGTTTCATATCCTCGATAAAACGGTGGCAGTAGATCTTTTTGCCACCATTGGCCTGCTCTACATCATGTTTGTGGCGGGGCTGGAACTGGACCTGATCGAGTTTCGAAAGAACCGGCATAAAAGCGCGGTATTTGGAGGATTTACGTTCCTGGTTCCTCTGGCCATCGGGCTTCCGGTGTGTTATTACCTGCTCGGATATTCACTGGAGACCAGCCTGCTGACCGCAGGCATGTTTTCCACGCATACGCTGGTAGCGTACCCCATCGCCAGCCGGCTCGGGATAGTCAAACACGAGAGCGTCGCCCTCACAGTTGGAGGTACGATCATTACCGACACGGCCGTGCTCCTGCTTTTGCCTGTAATTACGGCTTCTGCGCAAGGGCAATCCAGTTGGGAGGTTTGGAAAGGGTTGTTGATTTCAGCCCCGGTCTTTTTGGTGGTTGTATTATTTGGGGTTCCTCGTTTTGCCCGGTGGTTTTTGAAATCGGCGGGGTCGGAACCCTATGCGCAATACATTTTTGTGCTGGCGACGGTTTTCTTTGTAGCGTTTCTGTCTGAACTGGCCGGTCTGGAACCCATCATCGGTGCGTTTGCAGCCGGCCTTGCACTGAACCGCCTCATCCCGCATACCTCTCCCCTGATGAACCGGATCGAATTCGTGGGCAATGCGCTGTTCATTCCCATTTTCCTCATCAGCGTTGGGATGATTATCGATCTGAGGGTGCTGACCCAAGGCCCGAAGGCGCTGATCGTTGCCGCCGCCTTAACTGCTGTGGCCCTGGCAGGCAAATGGGTGGCGGCCGGAGCAACCTCCTGGGTTTTCGGGTATTCGTCCGCCGAGCGGCAGTTGATTTTTGGCTTGAGCAGCTCGCATGCAGCCGCCACGCTAGCCATTATCATGGTAGGGTTCCGGCTGGGAATTATCGACGAAAACATCCTAAACGGAACGATCCTCCTCATCCTGGTCACCTGCATGGTCGCCTCTTTTGTGACCGAACATTACGGAAAAAAAATAGCTCTGGCTGAGGCTTTACAGGGTAGCACCGCTCCGGCTGCGCCCGAAGAAAGCCTCCTTGTTCCCATAGCCAATCCGGAAACGATGGAAGGGCTTATCGACCTGGCCCTAATGTTGAAAAAACCCAAAAACAAACGCCCTATCACCGGCCTGTCGGTGGTAATGGACGATATGGAGTCCCGGGAAAAACTGGCAGAGGCCCGGAAACTTTTAGATAAAGCGCTGGCTCATGGCGCCGCATCCGGTCAGACTATTGAGATCATTTCCACCATCGACCAGAACGCGGCTAACGGAATCAGAAGGGTCGCCGTTGAAGCAGACGCTACGGATATCGTGCTGGGGCATAGCGCCAAGGCGAATCTCATGCAACTGATCTTTGGGAAAACCAACCAGAATATTGTCGAAATGAGCCGGCAGGCCGTCTGGATCTACCGCCTTGCCCAACCTATCCATTTGACGGGCACGATCCGCCTTTTTTGCCCTTCCTTTTGCGAACTGGAATATGGGTTCGGGCATTGGGTAGAAAAAATAGCCCGCCTTTCCGGCGCGCTGAGCAGAAAGGTAGTCTGTTACGGAGAGGAAGCTACCTTTGAGTTCCTCAGGTCGCAAATTCAAAAAAACAAACTTGGCGGCACATTCGAATTCAAGACGTTCCGCGACTGGAAACATTTTGAAGAGCTCACTCCTTCCTTTCAGGTCAACGACCTGATCGTGCTGGTTTCGCCAAGAGAAGGCGATTTATCCCACCTTCCTGCCCTGGAGACCATCTCCAGGCACCTCGACGAATACCTTCCTCATTCGAGCTACCTGCTGATTTACCCGCCGATCAACCCGGAGTGGAAGGAGGAGAGCGCTGATCACTTGTTCATCTAAACTTTTCTCAACAAATTCTAACCACCGCCTATGGAGCAGGACCAACTTACCGCCACCACCGAATTACTTGCTCAGGATTTTGCCATCGAAGGCGCGCCCGGGGAAATCACCGAGGAACAGTTGCTCCGCATGTTATCGGACCAGGTCGCCTTTTTAATCGAAAACCGGATGGAGTTTCTTTTGAGCCTGATGTACCGGCTGGATATTGACGAACGGAAGGTTGATTGGGCACTTTCTCCTCTTTCGACAGATCCCCCGGAAGAAGCTATTGCCCGCCTGGTGCTGGACCGCCAGAAGCAGCGCGCATGGACCAAACTGCATTACCGCCCTCCCATCCTGGAGGAAGGATGGGAAGACGATAGCGCGAAATAAGGAAGGCTAGATCTTGTTAAAAAAGAGGTCCCTGGAGGCAGCCGAAGCGAGCGCGCGATTAAATGCCGGAATTTGGCACAAAACCATCTCATCCAGGTTCAGGTATTTGATCTGAATCATTTCTACATACGGGGCATCTGCTTCAAATCGTTCCAGAAGAAGGAATTTCCCATCAGCGGAAATCCTCCAGCGGCCTTCATCGATCAGGTCAATGCCCAATTCGTCGCTGTGCAGGCCTTTGCTGAACGTCCCGTCTGGCCGGAAGGAATACCTGAACACCGAGCTGATCGCCTGCTCTCTGGTAGCGCAAAGCCCTTCGGCTACAAAGATATCGGGCGCCATAGGCGAATGCTCCCATTTGCCGGTTAGTTGCTTGATGATTCGAGCCAGAGAATCGGTGGAAATGTTTTGTTGGAACTTAAAAGATAGCACGTTTTCAGTGCCTTCCTCAATCAGATTCAGTCCGTCGCAGGTACTCTCCAGGAAGAAGGCGCGCTCGGATTGGTTGTTGCGTAAATAAAGATAAACCACTCCCTGCTTCTCAGCCAGCGCCCAGGAGTAGCGCACGCAATTACCAGGGGCGCCTTGCTCCCCCGTCAACCAGTACGCATAGCCGTTCTCGTCAAATTGCAAAATGTGTACGTTCTTTGCATAAACAGAAACAGATTCGGATTGCCAGCTTCCACTCACCAGGTCCAACCGCACCTGCTCAATGGGGGTCAAAGCCGGGGAAGGCGCACTAAGAGTGAGGCGGCAGCCGGAATGAACCGGCGGAGCAGGTTGCCCTGTTGCCCACACACTCAGGTAAAGGAACAGCGTTAGGGAAATGGTGATTAAGGTTTTCATCCTTCAAAAATTTAATTTGGGTGATTGTCGGGTATATCCTAAAAACTGGGATACGAGGGAAAATGTTACAGAAGAGGCCAAATATTTTTCTGATTTAACGATAAAATCACCCTCAAATCAAAATAATTCACTTTAAGGACAACTATTTCTGGAGAAGGTTGCATAAACCAGGTCGATATCCCGGTTAATTAAGGTTACTTTTGGTTAATTTCAGGTTAATTTCAAAAAGCTTATGCTGATCGCCACCCGGGGCATCGTCTTTCGGACTATTAAATATTCTGAGTCCAGCATCATCGCGGATATTTACACCGAAGCGAGGGGACTTCAGTCGTATTATATCAACGGCATCAGGTCGGAAAAAGCCAAACTCAAAGCCGGGGTATTCCAGGCCATGTCCCTGCTTGATATGGTAGCCTACGCCCGCGAAGACAAATCCCTAAACCGCATCCGGGAAGCCCGTTTGGCATATGCTTATCAATCCATCCCTTTTGATGTGCGCAAAGGGGCTATCGTCCTTTTTATGGCAGAAGTAGCCCAAAAAACCATCCGGGAAGTAGAACCCAACCCTGAGCTGTTTTCCTTCCTGTCAGACACCCTGCTATTTCTGGATCAGGCGAGGGAACGGTTCTACAATGTCCATCTTTGGTTCCTGGTCCGCCTAAGCGGGTACCTTGGCTTCCTTCCCGGAGGCGATTTTTTGCCCCAAAGCCCGTGTTTCAATCTAAAAGAAGGCGCTTTTTGCTCCAGACAACCTTCCGACCCCTGGATACTGGATGAAGAGCCCAGCAGCCAATTATACCAGTTTCTGGAACTGGACTGCCCCCAAGCCCAAACCATCCCCCTGACCAGAAACCAGCGCCAACACCTGCTCACCCGAATGCTCGAATATTACCGCCTGCACCTGGAACACTTGCCGGATATTCAATCCCATTTAATTTTGCATGAAATCTTTTAGACGGTGTACGGTGGACGGGAAACGGAGTTTTGAGGTAGCGAAAATTCGGGTAATGATCATCCTAATCGCGTATGTTTGTAATTAATTTTCCCCGTCCACCGTCCACCGTCCACCGTCAACCGTCAACCGTCAACCGTCAACCGTCAACCGTCAACCGTCAACCCTAGCCTCGCATGAGAAAAACCATCTGCACGCAATCCCCCGAAGGGCCAAGTTTTACTTGGATCGACATTGAGCAGCCAACCTCGGAAGAGCTTATCATGCTCGCCCAGGAATACGGGCTTGACCGCCACGTTGTGGAAGATTGCCTGGAGCCCGACCATTTGCCGAAAATGGAAGAAGGGGTAAATGCAGATTTTCTCCTTCTCAGGCAACTTCTTTGGCCTTTAAAGGAAGAAGACGACACCATCCGGGAAATTAGTACCAAGGTAGCCATTTTCTATAATGCGGATCATCTGATTACCATACACCGCAGGCCGCAGCCTTTTTTGGAGATACTTTACCGGCAGGCTTCATCTGGTTTTCCGCACATCAGCCCCGGAGAGATCATTACCCGCATTCTGTATAAAATAGCTGAATCATTTGAAGTTCCGCTGACAGCCATGTCCAATGAACTCGAAGAGTTGGAAGACGATATTTTTATCCGGCAAAAAAAACCTATGAGGGTCCAGGAGGACCTGTACTACATGAAGCGTCGGGCAGTGAAGATGCGGAAACTGCTCTACCTGACGGCCCAGGTAGCCCGCAAGCACAAACCATCGGAACGGGATCAGCACCTGATGAACGACGTGCTGGACTCGCTGCAGAAGCTGGAATTCGAAACCGATCAGGTTCACGAAAACGCCACCAGCCTGCTTAATATCTATCTTTCTATTGCCGCGCACCGCACCAACGAGATCGTGCGCATACTGACCATTTTCAGCGTATTTTTTCTGCCGCTGACCTTTATTGTAGGAGTATACGGTATGAATTTCGAGTTCATGCCCGAACTTAAAATGCGACTGGGCTATCCGCTCGCCTTACTGGGGATGGCAGTAATTACCCTTGGCATTTTTGCCTGGTTTCGAAACAAGAAGTGGATTTAGGACTTCCTTTATCCCAATAACCCAGGCTCTCCGGGCTGAACAAACGGCTGGTTGCGCAATCGCTTGCCCGTAGCGCGGAATACCGCATTGCCGAAAGCAGCAGCCAAAGGAGGCAGAGCGGGTTCGCCAAGTCCGGTTGGGGCTTCCTCGCTTTCCACAAAGTGGACCTCCACCGAGGGCGCTTCCGCCATACGGATTAACCGGTACCGGTCGAAGTTCGTCTGCTCGGGCGCCCCGTCTTTAATGGTAAGCTGGCTGAACATCGCGTGCCCAAGCCCGTCGATGATCGCTCCCGCCACCTGGTTTTCGGCGCCGCTGCGGTTGATCAGTATTCCGCAATCTACGGCACAAACCACCCGCTGGATCTTGGGTTTATTATTGACCATTGCAACCTCCACTACCTGGGCCACGTAGGTGCTGAACGAAAAATAGGCGCTAAAGCCCTGAAAAACGCCTGAAGGCGCCTGGCCCCAATTCGCTTTTTCCGCTGCAAGCCGGATTACGCCTTTTAACCGGTCCGCCTGGTATTCCTGCCGGCCTACAGGCGCCCGTTTTGCCTGGTCGAGCAGATCGAGCCGGAATTGTACCGGATCTTTCCCGGCAGCCAGGGCTACCTCATCCAAAAAACTCTGCTCGGCAAATCCGAGAAAGTTATGCACCGGCGCACGCCAAGCCCCCGTCGTCACTTTTGATTCAAGGTTATGCCCTTCGACGAGCAGATTTGGCAGCGCTCCCGCAGGGAAATTGTTTTCCCGCGTAGGGTTACCTACATTGATGCCTGACCCCCGAAGGTGATAGGCGGTAAGGTTTCCCTGATCGTCCAGGGCCGCCCGGAAGCGGTATTTGCATGCCGGCCGATAAATACCGCCGCCCATATCATCTTCGCGGAGCCAGACTACTTTCACCGGTTTTTTGGCCAGGTGGGATATTTCGGCGGCTTCAACAGCATAATCTGTCCTCAGCCTGCGCCCAAAGCCGCCGCCCTGCCTGGTCATTTCAATGCGGATTTGCCTGGCGTCGATGTTCAGCAGCTTGGCAATATCCGTTCGAGCCGATTCGGGCGTTTGGGTCGGCCCAATCATAAGGACTCCTTCAGGGCGCACATCGGCAAAAAAGTTGATCGGCTCCATGGCGTTGTGCGGCAGGAACGGGCATTCGTAAAAGGCCTCTACTGTTTTAGCTGCCTGAGCAAATGCCACTTCCGTATTGCCATCTTTGCGCCGGGGCGTTTCCGCCGGTTTATCCAGGAGCGCGCGAAGAGCGCTGTCATGTTGATCGGTACTTTCCAAATCCCCTTCCGGGATCCATTGCAGCAGAAGTTCATCACGCCCTTTTTTGGCCTCCCAGGTGGTATTGGCCAGCACGGCCACTTTATTGCCAAACCGGATGACCTGCTGGACTCCCGGCATTGATTTAGCCTTTGAATCGTCGACCGAAGCCAGCTTCAGACCGAAAGCAGGAGGGCGGGCAACGACGGCAACGGCCATGCCTTCTCGCATCAGGTCCTGCCCAAACAGGTTCTCCCCCGTTACGATTGCGTGGTTATCGACATTAGGAATACGTTTGCCCAGAAGCCGGAACTCAGAAGGCTTTTTCAAAGGAGGTTCGGCTGGAGGGGTTTTGGTAACAGCCAGTGAAGCCAGTTCGCCATATGTCGCCTGCCGGTTGCTGGCCGGATGCCGGACCATCGAGGCGCCCGTTACACAGGTTTCAGGAGCAACCTGCCATTTTTCAGCAGCAGCAGCGATCAGCATCATCCGGGCTGCCGCGCCGGCCGTGCGAAGCGGCTTCCAGGAGGCGCGGATGGAGCCGCTGCCCCCAGCCACCTGCCGGGTATAGGCGTCCGTGTCCAGGGGCGCCTGCTCAACCACAACGTGCGACCAATCCGCGTCGAGTTCCTCGGCTACGATCATTGGCATGGATGTCTTTACCCCTTGCCCGATCTCAGGGTTTGGCGATTGAATGGTAATCTTGCCGTCAGGGGTAATTTTTATATATGCATTAAATGCAGCGCCTTCCAGCAATGCCGGATCGAAGGCGCGGGCGCTTTCGGCAATCCATTTAATACCGATAAGCATACCGCCGCCGGCGAGGGCCGATACCTTAAGGAAGGAACGGCGGTCGTAAGATGCAGTTAGGTGTTCCATCAGGATTTGGATTTTTTAGCGGCTAAATGAATGGCTTCGCGAATGCGATTATACGTTCCGCAGCGGCAGATGTTTCCGGCCATAGCCGTATCGATATCGGTATCGGTTGGGTTAGGTTTTTTTTCCAGTAGCGAAGCAGCCGTCATTATCTGTCCGGCTTGGCAGAACCCGCATTGCGGCACGTCCACTTCCTTCCATGCCTCCTGTACGGGATGGTCCCCGTCTTTCGAAAGGCCTTCGATGGTCACAATATTCGCGCCTTCCACCACAGAAACCGGCAGGGCGCATGAGCGCATGGGCTCTCCATTAATGTGGACGGTGCAGGCGCCGCACTGACCGATCCCACAAGCATATTTAGTTCCGGTAAGGCCGAGGTGCTCCCGCAAAACCCATAGAAGAGGAGTGTCCTCACTGACGTCCACGATACGGCGTTTGCCGTTTACTTTTAAGGTAAGTCGTGCCATATGCGTTAGATGAATTAGGGATAAGGGAGCAGGGATAAGGGAGGCAAATTCCCTGCTCCCTAATCCCTGCTCCCTAAATAACGTATTGCAATTATTCCAGGTAGTTGTGCGCGTAAGTTACAAAAAAACCAATTAAAGATTAAGATCAGTTTTCCTGATTCTCAATAACCGGCGCCAGGGGCTCTAACCGCATCAAACTATCCTTTGCCAGCGAATCGGCGAGGAGTTCCTCCGGAGAAGGAATCCGGGCAGGACATGCCAGGCGGCGCAACTGTTCCGGCGGCAAAACGGGAAACTCGCCCCCATGCCAGTGCGTCATGGTGGAGTCATCCAGCACCTTGCGCATGAACCGGGCATACACCGGCAGGGCGGTGGCAGCGCCTTGCCCGTATTCGAAGTTGCGAAAGCGCACCAAAGGCGAATCTCCGCCCACCCAGGCGCCAGCCAGCAGCTTGGGTGTATACCCGATAAACCAACCGTCCGCGTGATTTTGAGAGGTGCCGGTCTTTCCTGCTACCGGCACATCCACCACGTTGTACATCCACCGCAGGCGGCTGGCCGTGCCATAAGAAGCTACTGATTGGAGCATGCGGGTCATGGTATGCGCTTCCTCCTGGCTCACGACCTGTTCGCGTTTTCTTCCCTGATCAAACTCGGCTATCAGCTCCCCTTTATGGTTTTCAATCCGGCGGATGGCCAGCGGCCGCGTGCGCGCACCCCCGCTGGCAAAAACGGCAAAAGGCTGGATCATTTCGTATAGCGACACTTCCGCAGTACCCAGGGCGATGGAGGGCTCCACCGGCACTTCGCTGTCAATCCCAAGCGCTTTGGCCAGTTTCACTACTTTCTTAACCCCCATGCGCATGATCAATGCAACCGTGACCGTGTTGATGGAATTGGTCAGCGCGCCTTCCAGCGAGTAGGACCCTCCGTAGATGCCGTCGGCATTTTGGGGAATCCAGTCGTCCTTGTCCGTTCCGTCGGGTTCGAAATGCGGCTCGGGGTCATCCCGGCGCCAGTCCTTTATAGCCCAGTCGCCTTTGGCGTATTCGTGGTATACGATGAGGCGGTTAGGAATCTGATCGCATGGCGGGATGCTGTCGCGCAACGCCTGCATATACACCACGGGCTTAAACACCGACCCCGATTGTCGGCGCGCGCGCACATGGTCAAATTGGAAGAAGTCGTAGTTGATGCCGCCTACCCAGGCCCGGACATGGCCGGTGTTGGGCTCCATCGCCATAAAGCCGACCTGAAGCAACCCCAGGTGGTAGCGAACGGAATCCAGGGGCGTCATCTCAACTTCCCTGACCCCTTCGTAAGAAAAGATCTTCATCCGAACCTTCTCATTGAAGATCCGGTCTATTTCAGCCTCGCCGGCCCCCCTCGCTTTAAGGGATTTATACCGCTGGGAGTTAACCACGCCCAGCCGGATGGTATTCATGTCGCTCCATGGCGGAGTAAATCCCTTCCAATGGCGATCGAACTTATCCTGCATATCCGACAGATGTTCTTCCACTGCTTGCTCAGCCAGACGCTGCATCCCCGTGTGAAGGGTAGTATACACTTTCAAACCGTCTGTGTAGATATTGTAAGGGTCTCCGTTTGGCTTGCGATATTCTTTGATCAAACGTTCGAGTTCCTGCCGGACGAACTCCCGGAAATAAGGTGCCATGCCTTCATTTTTGACAACCGGGTTGTAATTCAGGTTGAGGGGAAGGGTTTGCAGGGCAGTCAGCCGGGATGGATCGAGATACCCGGCTTTTTCCATCTGCTGGAGTACGACATTGCGGCGCGTCAAAGCCCGCTCAGGAAAACGAACCGGGTTATAGTACGTCGTGGCGCGAAGCACCCCGATCAACGTCGCGCCTTCTACGACGTTGAGCAGGGAAGGGGCTTTGTTGAAAAACCGGCGGGCAGCCACGTCGATGCCAAACACATTCTCGGGGAAAGGCACCGTGTTAAGGTACAGCGTGAGGATTTCTTCCTTGGAGTAGGCACGTTCCAACCGGCCGGCAATGACAATCTCACGCATTTTATTGATGACCAGCGACAAAAACCGGTACTCCTTTCTGGGGAGCAGGTTTTTAGCCAACTGCTGGCTCAGCGTACTCCCCCCCCCTCCAGAGCGGTCGCCACGGATAATCGTCCGGAAAAACACCCGCCCCCAGGCACGGTAGTCAACGCCCTTATGCTGGTAAAAGCGGGAGTCTTCGGTAGCAACCAGGGCCTGAAAAACATGCGGGGGAATATCCTGATACTGGACCACCGTGCGGTATTGGTTAAAATATCGCCCCAGGAGCACCGAATCCGCTGAGTATACCTCGGTAGCGATTTGGGTTTGGATCTCCCGCAACGCACGAACAGAGGGAACAGACAATGCAATGGCCGTCCGGAATACGAACAATGCCAGCACCATCCCCAGAAAGGCCAAACCGGAAAGTCTGACCCACTTCGCCAGGCGAGGCTTACGGACCGCAAACTCTTTCCAACGTTCGTTCAAAGGATGGAGTACGGCTTTAAGTTTATTTTGAAATACCAGGAGGGACGCTTTATACGACATATTCGCTAGTTGCTTTGCATGGATAAATAGGCGGCTTCATGAACCCGCCGGCGAATGCCCAGATCGAGCAACGCCCGGCTTGAACGGAACGGGTAGACCCGGTTGGAAAACACAATCACCAGCAGGCGGGTTTCCGGATCGACCCAGGTATAGGTTCCCGTAAACCCCGTATGTCCAAAACTGGAAGCGGAGGCTTGGGGAGCATAGGAAGCAGAAGCCGGATTGTAGGTAAGCGCGGGCTTGTCAAATCCCAATCCCCGATGAACTCCTTCCTCACAGTATTGGCAGCGGATAAACTCCCGGACGGCTTTTTCTTCTATAAAGCGCTGCCCTCCGTATTCTCCAAAATTCATGTACATCTGCATAAGCTTCGCCAAATCGTTGGCGGAACCAAACAAACCCGCATGCCCGGAAACCCCGCCGAGCATGGCCGCTCCTTCGTCGTGTACCGTTCCGCGCAACAACTTCATCCGGAAGAACGTGTCGCGTTCTGTAGGAATGATACGCTCTGGAGGAAAGAACCTTAAAGGGTTCAAAGTAAGGGTAGTGGCGCCCAACGGGCGATAAAACCGGGATTTGATATAGGTTTCAAAATCAACGCCGGTCTGGTACTTCACGATCCGGGGCATAGTGTAAAAAAAGAAATCGGAATAGACGAACCCCGGTTTTTCATTGAGGGGCGATTGGTATATGGATTTGTAGATGATCTGGTTATACTTGCGGTGCAGCCATAAGCTGTCCGTTACAAAGACGTTATAGGCTGCAGACGAATCTGTTCTGAAGGTACGCGCTTTGAAGCGAAAATCGTTATTCCGGTTCCCGTCCCAGCGTTTTTGCCAGGGATTGCGGCTTTGTCCTTTCAGAACGCCCTTCCAGAATGGAATCCAGGCCATCAGTTGCGCGGTATGGGTGAGCAACCGGCGCATCGGCAGTGCGGCTTTGTTTGTCCCTTTAACCTCTGGAAGATAATCGGCTAAAGGCGCGTCGGGGTCAAATTTACCCTGACCATACCACTCCATCAGAACCGGCAACCCGGAAGTAATCTTCGTAACAGAGGCAAAATCATATATGTCGGCAAGCTGCACCGGGTGCTGATCTTCATAGGTATGCGCGCCAAAAGCGCGGTGGTATACCACCTTTTCATCCTTGGCGATAAGAACCTGAGCGCCGGGATAGGCCCTGGCCTGAAGCCCTTCCAAAAGGATCGCTTCTACGCTGTCTTTCAGCAACTGGCCGTTCATCCCCACCAACTCCGGCGGCGCATACCCCAGCCGGATCGCCGGGGGGAGGTCCAGACCTTCCCCCGGTCTAAATGCAACGCCCAGGGATTGAGCAAGCCGCGCGTTCAGCGCAGTTCCTCCAAAGAGGGCCTGAGCTGCCAGGGATTGACCGTAATAGGTTCCTGTGCCTGCAATCAGCAGCTCCGAACCGGCCAATTCGGGATACTGGGCCAGCAATTGCCCGGCATCGAACAACGCCAGAGCAACCCGGGCTTTTTGCGAAAAAACGTTCCACGCTTCCATGGCGGGAGAGGACAGCGCAGGTATGCTACCGCCAGCCGCAAGCACAAATAAATTATAATGCTTGAGTTGTTCCTGCGCCCAGGCAGCAGCGCCGGAAGCCGGAACGTCGAGCCGGGCAATTTCGGTGTAACGCTCCAGATACTCCTGAAAAACGCTCAAAGACTCGCCTTCCGACATGGGAAGGAAAGCGATCCGAAGCGTGTCAAGCCGGAGTAAAGGGATCTGTTGTCCGGTGTTTCGCAAAAGCACCGTTTGGGAAAGCGCTTGCTGGTAGGCGCCAAGCCCGTCGCCGGAAGGGCTTTGAGCGCGTGCGGACAACCCATATGCCAGGAAGACCACGACAAAACAGGCATGCCCGCGCAAGCGCCGGAAAGACAGGTTAGGGTGTTTGCACATGTACAAGTATTTTATGAACTATGCGCGGGCCCTTGTTCAAAATGCGTAAGTTTGAGGAGGGAACACGCACCGTATTTTTCAATACAAATGATCTCGTAAACCATGTTGAATACGTCTGCCAAATTATTAAAAATCCTCATTCTCGCTGCCATTTTGTTCCAAAGCCTGGACGTACAGGCCCAATTTATGGACCGCCGGACTCAGCGGCAGCTCGACGAGAAAATCCGGGAATCGAAGGTGTTCTCCCAGCATTTCACCGGGTTTGCGCTGTTTGATCCGGCCAAAGACGCGATGCTCTACCAAAAGGATGCGTTCAAATACTTCACGCCCGCTTCCAATACCAAGTTGTTTACGCTTTATACCGCCCTGAAAATTCTGGGAGACAGCATGCCGGTACTTCGCTACGGGTACCGCGATCAACTCCTGGTGATCCAGGGCACGGGCAACCCGCTGTTCTTTCATCCGGACTTTGAGGACAATGCGCAAGGGTGGGACATCCTCAAACAGGCTAAAAGCCTGATGCTGTACTCCGAGGACAACTACCGCGACGACCACTTTGGACCAGGATGGTCGTGGGCAGACTACCGGTACGCTTATCAGGTGGAAAAAAGCCCGTTCCCGATTCACGGGAACTTTGCCCGCATTTACCGGGATTCCGGCGAAACGCAGATCAAAACAACGCCTTCTTACTTTTCCCGGTTCCTTCGCCCGGCGCCTGCCGGCAGCGGAGCTTACCCCAGAATCCAAAGAAAAGAGACCGGCGACTATTTTTTCTATAACGAAGCGGCGCTCAACGGCCGCCCGTTCTCTGTTGAAATTCCCTACAATCAGTCTGCTGCTGCCGTATGTGGGCTGCTCAGCGACACGCTGGGAATCCGCGTTATGCCGGCGGCTGAGATCCCCGGTCCGCTGCCTGCTTTCACAACGGTATACGCGCCACTTCCGGACACCCTGCTCCAGCGTTTTATGCAGGAGAGCGATAACTACCTCGCCGAGCAGTTGCTGCTGATGTGCTCCGCCAAATTATCGGATACGCTGAATACGGAAGCCGTCATCGAATACGCCAAAAAAAACCTGTTCCAGGGGCTTCCTGCCGATACCCTGAACTGGGCCGACGGGTCGGGCCTATCCCGGTACAATCTGTTTACTCCCCGGACGATCGTGGCGTTATTGTATAAACTTTATAAGGAAGTGCCGCAGGAACGCTTGTTCCGCATTCTGGCTACGGGAGGACAATCCGGCACCATCCGCTCCTGGTACGGAGGTAAAACAGAACCCTACGTGTTTGCCAAAACAGGCACCCTGGCCAACCAGCATTGTCTCAGCGGTTTCGTCAAAACCAAAAAAGGGCGCATACTGATCTTCAGCTTCATGCACAATAACTTCATCGGCTCTGCGACGCCCATCCGGGCCGAAATGCAGCAAGTGCTGGAATGGATCTGGGAATACCTGTGATCATTTAAGGACTTTACGGCCCCAGATCAGTATCTGGAAGCCGTAAATACTCAACCAAAGAACCAGCGCGGCAAAGGAAAGAATGCCCAAAGCGGCATACGGCTTTACCGCCCTCAAGTTGATGTTCATCAATTCATAACTGATGAAATCGGTCAACACAAAGACCGTATGTATGCAAAACAGAATAAAAAGGACCTGGACCAGCTTGCTGAGGTAGCGAACCAGCTGGACGTCCCGGCTCGTACGCAAATGGTGTCTTTTTTCCTGAATGTACCGGTATCCGAAATAGAGGTAAGCAAAAAACGTTAACAAATATAAAGCGGTTTCCGAAGCGCCGTAAAATGGATTGAAAAACGCGCGTCCTACCGTCGATTTATAGGCTATTGGGGAAACAAAAACCCACAGAAAAAAAAGAAACTGCCCCGCTGGGAGTATCAGATGCTTTCCGTCGCTTCTCCGGAACCGGTAGGTTGGGTACAAGTTGAACTTGATATGATAAAATATCAGCGGAGGAAACCATAACGTAAAATAGACCGGGAGGAAATACAAATGAGGGAAAAGCTCCGGAAGACCTGTCATCAACAGGATGTAATGCAATAGTGTAAGGCTGAACGCAATCAGCAACAGCCCATAACAAAGGTTGGCCCGTTTTTCACCGGAACGTTTAAAAAAAAACAGCCCTCCAATGCCCAGTGCCTGAAGAAAAACCCCAGTCAATACCGCCAGTAGCAGGTAATAAAAGATGCTGTGGTGGCCGGGTAAATCCAGAAATCGGGTTACGCCCATGCGCAATGATGTTTAAACTCGCCGAAGTTTTTGCAAATTTACGAAATGTCCTATCGCATGGGGGTGTCATTTTTCTTTCCGGTGGCAAAAATCATCCTTTTTTCAGACCGATTTCACTGGTTTTTATTGAACCTCCGTGCTTAATTTGCTTTTGAAATAATAAAACGAGAATAGAAATGATAAACACAAAAAACTACCAGCCTGTCTCTGCGGAAGAGGCGGTATCGATCATTAAACCCGGCGATAAAATCTTTATCCATAGCGCTGCCGCTGCGCCGCAGACGCTGGTCAAAGCGCTTGCTGCCCGGGCCGGAGAGTTGCGCAATGTAGAGATTTATCAATTGCACACCGAGGGCGTTGCGCCGTATGCAGAGGAACCGTTCAACAAAAGTTTCCATGTCAAGAATATGTTTGTAGGCGCGAATATGCGCAAAGCGGTCCAGGAAGGCCGCGCCGACTTTATTCCCGTGTTCCTCAGCGAAACGCCCCGCCTGATCCGCCGGGGAATCATTCAGTTGGACGCCGCGCTGGTTCAAGTTTCTCCTCCCGACCGCAACGGTTATGTATCTCTGGGGATTTCCGTGGACACTACGCTATCGGCTACCCAAACCGCCCGCAAGCTGATCGCAGAAATAAACCCCAATATGCCGCGCACAGCCGGAGACAGCAGCATCCATATCAGCCGGTTTGCCAAAGTGGTCGAAGTGGACTACCCACTTCCGGAAACGATCCTCCCCGATCCCGACGAGATTGAGACCCGCATCGGCCAGTTCGTCGCTGAGCTCGTCGACGACGGCGCCACGCTGCAGATGGGCATCGGCGCAATTCCCAACGCCGCTTTGGCCGCTATGATCAACCACAAAGACCTTGGCATTCATACCGAGATGTTCTCCGACGGCGTCATTCCACTGATCGAGAAAGGAGTGATCACCAATAAGCACAAGGTTAAGCATCGCAACTTTACCGTTACCAGCTTCATGATGGGCTCCCGCAAACTGTACGATTTCGTGGATGACAACCCCACTGTGCGCTTTCTGGACGTGGAATACGTCAACGACACCGCAATCATCCGCCAGAATCCGAAAGTGACGGCGATCAACAGCGCGATTGAGGTCGATTTTACCGGGCAGGTTTGCGCCGACTCCATCGGTACCCGGATCTACTCCGGCGTTGGCGGCCAAATGGACTTTATGCGGGGCGCAGCCCTCTCCGATCATGGCAAACCCATCATCGCCCTGCCGTCATCTACAAACAAAGGCCTCAGCCGCATCGTGTCCACGCTCAACCCCGGCGCTGGCATTGTTACTACCCGCGCCCACGTACACTATATCGTGACCGAATATGGCGTAGCGGAAATGTACGGCCGTACCATCCGGGAACGCATCCGGGCCATGATCAATATTGCGCATCCCGACCACCGCGAACGCCTGGAACGCGAAGCGTATGCCCTTTGGCATTTCCATATATAGGAATAAAAAAAAGCGGGCTTTCGGCCCGCTTTTTTTTATTCCTGCACAGCCTTGGCTTCCATCGTACAAGCACGGGTAATCGCGTTCGATCCGAAGCGGGTCCGTATTTTATCCAACGCGCCGAGAAGACGCGTATCTTCAGGCGTGTCTTCGAATAAATTCAATTGAGGCCTTCCGTGCGCCAGGCCGCTGAAGCGCACCCCTAGCAACCGGATGCGTTGCCGGCGTTCGTAAAGTTGCGCGAACAATTCGTGCGCAACGCCGATCAGAAGCTGGTCGCCGGCTGCATAGGGGATTGTCCGCTGCCGCGTGAACGTGTTGAAGTCCGCATAGCGCAACTTGAGCGTAACGCAGGAAGTCAGCTGCTGCCGTTGGCGCAGTTCGTAACCCAATTCCATGATCATGGACGTGAGTTGGTCTCGCAACCAGCCAATATCCGCGGTATCTTGCGGGAACGTGCGTTCGGTAGAGACCGACTTTTGGTCGTGGTAGGGCACGACGGGAGTATCGTCTTCGGCGTTGGCTCTCTTCCAGAGAAGCATGCCGTGCTGACCAAACTCGCGCTCCAGCAGGCGGGGCGGAATCCGGCGAAGGGTTTCTATGGTGCGCACCCCCATGAGGTTGAGCTTGCGGGCAGTGGCTTCGCCTACGGAGGGGATTTTTTGTACGGCAAGCGGCGCGATGTACTCCCGCTCGGTACCCGCTTCCACCAGTTGCTCGCCGTTGGGCTTGGCTTCACCCGCGCCGATCTTCGCCACGAGTTTGTTCACGGCCAGGGCCATAGAGATCGGGAGCCCGCTCTCGCGCAAGATGCGCTGCCGCAACTCCAACGCCCAGCGCCAACAACCAAAATAGCGGTCCATCCCGCTCAGGTCGGCGTAAAACTCGTCGATCGACGCTTTCTCAAACAACGGCACGCCCTCTGCAATGATCTCGCTTACGATCTTGGAGTATCTGCTGTATGCCTCCATATCCCCCCGCACCACAATCGCGTCGGGGCACAAGCGAAGCGCTGTGCGGACCGGCATTGCCGAACGTACGCCAAACCGGCGCGCTTCGTAGCTGCACGATGCAACCACCCCACGGCCGCTATACCCACCTACAATAAGGGGTTTGCCTTTGAATGCGGAATTTCGAAGGCATTCCACAGAAGCGAAAAACGCGTCTAAGTCCAGATGTAAGATCGCCCGATCAAACATATAAAACAATTTGTAAAAAACAAAAATAAACAAAAAGTTGAACAAAACATCCCCGGCACGAAATACTTTTGCATTAATTTACTACCCGTCAAAAAGCCCTTTGGGGGCCGATAAAATGAAAAAACATTTCCTCTTTGTATTGCTGCCCATTCTGGGACAAGCTCAAATCCCGTATTTCCAGCAGGAAGTCCATTACCGGATCGACGTAACCCTCGACGATTCCCTGCACCAGATCCAGGGCCGGTGGGAGATGGATTACGTCAACCATTCACCGGATACGCTGAGTTATATCCTGATCCATCTTTGGGCCAATGCCTTTCAGGACCGCAGTAGCGCTTTTGCCCGTCAAAAACTGCGTCAAAACAGCCTGGAATTTCATTTCGCTCCTGATAGCCGGCGGGGAGGCTACCGGGACCTGGCATTTGCCGCCGCCGGGAAACCTTTGCTCTGGGAACCCTGGGAAGGCCATACGGATATAATCCGCCTGATGCTCCCCGAGCCTCTGGCGCCGAAGCGCCAGATCACGCTCAATACTCCATTTACCCTGCAAATACCGGCTTCCTTCTCCCGCTTGGGGCACGTCGGGCAGTCGTACCAGATGACGCAGTGGTATCCCAAGCCGGCGGTATACGACCGCGCAGGATGGCATCCTATGCCCTACCTGGAATGGGGCGAATACTACTCCGAATTCGGCAGCTTTGACGTGCGCCTCACCCTGCCCGAAAATTACGTGGTCGGCGCTACCGGAAGGCTGGAATCGCCAGAAGAAGCGGATTTCCTGCGGCAAAAAGCGGCAGCTACTGAGGCCTATCTCAACGACCCGGACAGATCGCCCCATCACGACCCCGCTTTCACCCTGGGAACCTTTCCGCCATCCAGCGCAGCCATGAAAACCATTCGCTATACCGCGGACAACGTCCACGATTTTGCCTGGTTTGCCGATAAGCGGTTTAGGGTCCAAAAGGGTCAGGTAGTGCAGCCTTCCGGAGCGGTTACCGACACCTGGGTCATGTTTACCGACGAAGAGGAAGAACTCTGGAAGGATGCGCTGGGGTACGTCAACCGGGCGGTAGCCTTTTATTCCACCCTGGTGGGCGAATACCCATACCCCCACGCCACCGCGGTGCAAAGCGCGCTCAGCGCAGGCGGAGGCATGGAATACCCTATGATCACGGTGATCGGGTTGTCGGGCAACGCCCAGGGGCTCGACGAGGTGATCACCCACGAGGTGGGGCACAACTGGTTTTACGGGGTTTTAGGTTTTAACGAGCGCGACCACGCCTGGATGGACGAAGGGATCAACTCCTACTACGACCACCGCTACTCCCGCAGGTATTACCCTGGGAGCAGCCTCGACAGTTACGTCCCTGCCTTCCTGCAGGGAGGCTCCAAGTTGGAAGCCGGGGAGGCCGCTTACCTATATCTGGCCCGCCAGAATCGCGACCAGTCGCCGGCAACTACTTCCGACGGTTTCGATGTAATCAATTATTTTATCCAGTCCTACGAAAAACCAGCCTTCGTTCTCCGCTATCTGGAACAGTATCTCGGGCGCGAAGCATTCGACGCCGCCATGCAGGCGTTTTACAGGGAATGGCAGTTCCGCCATCCGGCGCCCGCCGACTTCCGCGATTTCCTCATCCGAAAAAGCGGCAAAAACCTGGATTGGCTTTTTGAGGGGTTTATATATAGCAAACAACGCCAGGACTATACCATCCGGAACGCCCGCCGGGTAGGCGAGGAATTGGAAGTCGAAATGGTAAACCGGGGAAGGATTGCAGGGCCCGTTCAACTGGCCGCGCTATCCGGGGACACGCAAACGCTTTGGAGTACATGGTTGGAAGGCTTTACCGGAGTGCAAACCATACGGATACCCGCAGGGCCTTACCGGCAACTCGTGCTGGATCCCGGGCATTACACCCTCGATTTTCAGCGCCGCAACAACGCCATGCGCATGAATGGATGGCTTCGAAAAACCGCTCCGCTCCGGCCGGGAATCTGGCCTACGCTGGAGAATACTTCGTTCACTCAGTTCTTCTTTCAGCCGGCAATTTCCTGGAATGCATACGATGGGTTGCAGTTTGGCCTATGGGTACACAATACGACCATTCCAGGGCCAAGGCTAAGCTACAACTTCCTCCCCTTCTATGCATTCGGAAGCCGGACGCTAACAGGCAACGCGTCCTTTCGCTATCGATGGCTGCCCCTTTCCGGCCCATGGCGCGTCATAGAAGGACATTTGAATGGCAAACAATACGGCTACAAGAAAAACGAAATACATGACTACCGGTTGTCCTACCGCCGGGTGGCGCCTTCGGTTCGCTTGGTTTTTCGCGACGGCGAATCCAGGATGTCGCAGCACACCCTCACCGGAGGCATGGCATGGGTAGATCAACAGGCACCCCAGTTTGACGAAAGCGGTATTTACGAAGGAAAAACCAAGACGACTACCCATATCCAGACCGCCGTATATGAGGGCAGAAATAATAACCCACTCCAGCCTTCCCGGTGGCGGCTTGCCTGGGAACGATCCGCATTGCCTGGTCTGAGTCAGGCTACCGCTTTTCACAAAGGAAGCCTGACGTTTCAAATCGCCCCGGCGTACCAACAAGACAAGCGCCTGTATTTCCGCTTTTTTGCCGGGGCATTTCTCGACAAGAACCCCTCGCGCAAAGGACTGAGTCTCCTGCCCAACGCCTGGAGTCTCAGCGGGCAAGGATTTGCCGATTACCGGTTTGAAGAAAGCTTTTTTGGGAGAAGCCAGCAGGAAGGCCTTTGGTCGCAACAGATCCATCTCCAGGAAGGAGGAATGAAATTCGCTACAGGACCTGCTCAGCGCCTGGGCCGCTCCAATAACTGGATACTGGCGCTAAATGCACACGCCGACCTGCCCTTCCGCTTTCCCCTGCCTCTCCCGGTCCAAGCTTATTTCGACCTGGGCTACAACGGCAGCCAGAAAGGACAAACCGCCATTCCACTCGAAAAACCGCTGCTATGGAGCGGCGGCCTTTCCTTGACGGCATTTAGCCAGCGCATCGGCTTGTTTTTCCCCGTGGTTTCTTCCCAAAACATCCGCCAAACCTACGCCCAAAACGGGGCATCCTATTGGAATAAAATCACTTTTACCCTGGATCTGGCGCGGCTGAATCTGCAAAACGCCCTGGAAGAGTTAGACGTTAGACGCTAGACCTTAGACCTTAGACGTTAGAGGAAATTCCCTCTAACGTCTAAGGTCTAAGGTCTAAGGTCTAACGTCTAAGGTCTAACATCTAACGTCTAAAACAGCTTGGTCTGGCCTCCGTCGTCAAGATCAAACTCGATGCTGTCGCCGGCGTGCAGTTTATCGGGGATTTCGGGGGGGGCAATTTCGACGACTTCGGTAAGTTTTTGGTCGCTGAGCTTGTTGCCGGCAGCTTTCCAGCCTTTGACGTCGATGAATTCGGCGAGGCCAACTTCCCCTCCCATTTTCTTATTGCGCACTTTTACGGAATACCGGATGCGCGGCGCCGGGTTCACGGAAGCAAACAGCAGCCGGGATTCTTTATGGTCGGTCAGGTAGCTGAATCGCTGATCGAGGGAAGTGGTTTCAACATGGAATCGCTTGACGAGGGTCCAGCCTTTATGGCCATCGAAATGGACAGCGCTGACGACCATTTCCGGATCAAACTTGCCGATATGGATCAGTTCGTCGGGGTTAAAGCGGCGCGTTTGGTCCATTTCCAGCATTTCGTAAGAACCGTCTTTGTAGAGGGCGACGAGCAGGTCGCCAGTGTCGAATTCGCCCAGGTAGCGGCCGCGGTCGTCGGTGTTGAGTTTGCCGCTGACCTCGTCCATCCATACCTGAAGGGCGCCGAGGGTAGACTTGCCCATTGCCTTCCGGGTAATTTTGCGCACCGGGAACCGGCTCACAATATTTCCCTGGGAGGTCCGGCCTTTGATCGCCAGTTCACCGAAATCGAAGTCGAAGGTTTTCTTCTTGGCTCTGGAGGCGGGACTGAGTTGGATGTTCACCACTTCAGCCTCCCCATTCGGGTTAGCGCTGAAGTAGAGCGATTTGGACCCTTTGGCGCCGGTGGTGAGGTCGTATTCCCGGTCGCGGGTAATGGCGGTTACGTTGAAGCGCTTAGCGTAGGACCTGCCCGTTCCGGCATCCAGGTAGATCTGGTTGTAGGTGGTGCGGTCGTCGTTCTTTTTCCAAACGGCCACATGGATAATATCCTTTCCAACAAAGGTCTTGTCTGCGATCCGGGTAACGACGAACTTGCCGTCGGCCCGAAACACGATAATATCGTCGATATCGGAGCAATCGCAGACGAACTCGTCCTTTTTCATTCCGTGACCGACGAAGCCGTCCGTACGGTTGACGTATAATTTGGAGTTGTTTGCGACCACCTCGGTAGCCTGGATAGAATCAAGAGCGGTAATCCTGGTTTTGCGCTCGCGGCCTTTGCCGTATTTTTCCAGGAGGCGGAGGTAATAAGCGATCGCGAAATCGGTCAGATGTTCCAGGTCGTAGCGCACCTGCCGGATCTCCTCTTCAAGCGCGGCGATCATCTCGTCGGCTTTAAAGGAGTTGTATTTGGAGATGCGTTTAATTTTAATTTCGGTGAGCTTGACGATATCGTCCTGGGTAATGTCCCGCATCAAACGCAAGCGAGGGTCGCCTGGTTGAGGGTTTTCAGAAGGGCACGCGACGTAGCGGCGTAGTTCGCGGTCGATGGTTTCGAGCACTTCCTCCCAGGATTCGCATTCTTCGATCTCATGATAGATGCGGTTTTCGATGAAAACCTTTTCGAGGCTGGCGAGATGCCATTTTTCCAGAAGTTCGTGTTCTTTGATTTCCAGTTCGCGGCGCAGGAGGTCGCGGGTTTGGAACGTGCAGCGCTCGAGGATTTCCTCGACTGAGAGGAAATGCGGTTTGTCGTCGATGATCACGCAAGCGTTGGGGGAGATCGACACTTCGCAGTCAGAGAAAGCGAAGAGAGCGTCGATGGCCACGTCAGGAGAAACGCCGGCTGCCAGTTCGACGAGGACTTCCACATCCTGGGCGGTATTATCGGTGACCTGTTTGATCTTGATCTTGCCTTTGTCGTTGGCTTTTATGATGCTTTCGATCAGGGAGGTGGTGGTCACGCCATAAGGCAGCTCACGGATGGCGATGAGGTTTTTGTCGAGTTTTTCGACGCGGGCCCTGGCTTTGATGCGTCCGCCGCGGCGACCACCTTGATAGTCCGAAACATCGATCAGCCCGCCGGTGAGAAAGTCGGGGTAGATGGTTGCGCGTTTTCCCTGGAGGATGGCGATGGAGGCGTCAATGAGTTCGATAAAGTTGTGGGGAAGGATCTTGGTTGAAAGCCCTACGGCGATCCCTTCTGCTCCCTGAGCCAGCAGCAGGGGAAACTTCATGGGCAGGGTAACGGGTTCGCGTTTGCGGCCGTCGTAGGAGAGCTGCCATTCGGTGGTTTGGGGGTTAAAGGCCACTTCCAGAGCGAATTTGGAGAGGCGGGCCTCAATGTAGCGGGATGCGGCGGCGCTGTCGCCGGTAAGCACGTTGCCCCAGTTTCCCTGCGTATCAATGAGCAGGTCTTTTTGCCCCAAATTGACCAGGGCGTCGCCGATAGCCGCGTCGCCGTGGGGGTGGAACTGCATGGTTTGACCGATGATGTTGGCAACCTTGTGGAAACGGCCATCGTCCATGTCCCGCATAGCATGCAGGATACGGCGCTGGACGGGCTTCAGGCCGTCCTCTATAGCTGGAACGGCCCGTTCGAGAATGACGTAAGAAGCATAGTCCAGAAAATAGTCCTGGTACATCCCTTGCAACGGAACGAGTCCGTTTGTGCCATTTTCCTGTTCCTGTCCATTCTGGTGCAGTCCTGTCATAATCCGTTGGCTTTAGCGCGATCAAAGATCGAAAATATAAATGCTTATCCCAAACCACTTCGCATCCGTATTCCTGCCGGATCTTTACGTAAAACAAAAATAACCATAAATTAAATAATAAAACATTTTTTTTCAAAAACCCATATTCGCAAAAGTACGCCACTAGGCGTTTTGAGAACCAGACGGGCCTGTCGCACAACATCGTTCTTCGTCCTGGTCGTGAAATTTTATTTTATTTTATGGCAGCCATGGGCAAAGTCCCTCTTTTGCGAAAGTCCCGTCTGGATGCCCGGAAAACGAAAATGTCCAATAAGGTGGCGAAAAAGACAAAAACCTGATCTTTTCGACGCCTTTTCAGCTCCGTAAATCCTTCCAAATACATACAAAACAGGCAGCGAAAGCCTCCGTCCAATCGTTTATAAAACAGTGGAAGGCAGCAGCTTTCCCCTGAAATGCTGTGCAGCAGACGCTTGCTAGCTTGGTAATTTCCGGCAATAGGATTAATTTTAAGGGTTTAAGAGCTGGGGGCTAGGGAGGTATTTGTCTTTTTATGCTCCTTTTTCGGGTACAATCCGGCTTCATCCGCCTTATTTTCATACCGCGGAGCCGGAACGCCAAACTTCCTGAGCATGGAAATTGTATTGCCGGCCAATTTTAATGAGGAAGACCTCATCCGGGCGTGCGCCCGTAACGAGCGGTGGGCTCAACAGGCGCTCTATGAAGAGTACTACGGCCGAATGATGGCGGTTTGCCTCCGGTATGCCAATAATGAAGAAGATGCCCTGGACATCTTGCATGAGGCGTTCATCAAGGTGTTCCAGCACATCAACCGCTACCAGGCAGGGACGTCGCTTACAGCCTGGATCCGCCGAATCATTGTGAATACGGCGATCGACTTCTACCGGAAAAGCATCCGGCGGCGCACCGAAGACATTGACCAGGCAGGTAACCTGACCAATGGGGACGCCGACGCCATAAGCCAGTGTACCGAACAGGAAATCCTGGAGGCGATCCAGCAACTAACCCCCGCCTACCGGGCAACCTTTAACCTATATGTGATTGAAGGTTATTCGCACAAAGAGATCGCCGACTTACTGGATATTACCGAGAGCACTTCCAGATCCAATCTGGTAAAAGCCCGGCTGAAACTGAAAGAGATCCTGACCAGCAGAATGTACGGACATGGGAACCAAGAAGTTTGACGACATCATTCGAAGGAAGCTAAACCGCCTGGAACCGCCTTACCGGCCAGAGCACTGGAACGCTTTATCCAGGGAGTTGGATAAAACCCTTACCCCGGCGGCAGGAGTTAATCCACACGATGAATGGATCGACCGCCAGGTTTCCCAGAAGGCCGCCCGCGTTCGCGTTCCCGGCTCTCCTGCCTCATCATGGCCTCTGCTGGAAAAACGCCTGCAGGAACAGGCCAGGATACGGCAGCGCCTGTTCGTCTATAAGACCGTAGAAGTCAGCCTCCTTCTGCTACTGCTGATCAGCCTGTGGCAATGGCAGCCTGTGATCAATTCAACGCATTTTCCCATCGAACTCCTTCAGGGAAAGCGACACCATTCGGAACCCCAAGCCGCCAAATCAGCCCCCGGCCGCCTCGCTCCGGTTGCCTCAAGCCGGACGAATACCTCCGATACATTCTTCCGCCATATAGCGGAATCGGCACATACTTCCCATGTCGGTGAAACCACTTCTGCATCGAACCACTTTAAAGGGAAGCAAACTGAAAAGGCATTCCCGGTTCCCGTGGATAAACTGCCTCAACCGGATATTCCCAATACGTTGGCGAGCATAGAAGCGCCGGAAGGTTTAGTGAAAATCCTGGACGAACACGTCCAGGCCGAGCCCGGCATAACGAGAGAAGGCATTTTTTCGGTGCCCATGATCGCCTCCCCGCAATTCCTGCCGGAAGCGCTTTTGGAAGGAGAGAATGAAGATGCCGGCATTGAATTCCGCGCTCCGCCCAAGCGGGCGCTCCTAAACGTTGCCATGTTCGGCGGCGCCGACTACGACCGCGTAATGACCCCGCCGAATTACGAATTTCGCATCCGGGGATTCGACCAGTATACCCTGGGCTACGGAGGTGGCATTTTGTTTGGGCTGGAGTACGGTCGCCTCGAAGTAGGCTCCGGGTTTGTATACTCTGCCAAACAATACACCCCGCTTCCGGTCATCTTTATCAAAGGCAATACCCAAAAAGGTTTTGTAGGGGAAAAACTTCAGCGCGTGCAGCTCAACCTCATCAACCTGCCGGTTTATGTGCGGTACGACGTCATCAAAAAAGACAAGTGGAGGGCTTACCTCACCGGAGGCGCTTCTCTACAAATGGCTATGGAAGCCAACTATTTCATCTCTCCGCCCATCACCCTTCCTCCTCCGGCAACCCAAACTCCTGTGATCGAGTCGGAAATCAGAAACCGGACAAAAGGAGGCTTGCTCGAGGGAGGCGCGTTTAAAGAAAACAGCTACGTGACCGCCAATTTTGGGCTGGGGGCCGAACGCTTTGTATCCGAACGCTGGAGCCTTTTTGCCCAGCCTACCTACCATCAATCGATAGGCTATTTTTCCAACGGGCTTGGCCCCAACCGGGACCGCATCCATACCCTTTCGCTCTGGACAGGCATCCGGGTGCGGCTGCTGGATTAAGCGTTGCATGAACCGTCTCTTTATTGAACTACCTTCCGGCAAAATCTTTTTCCGGAAATGGGGCGAAGGCAAGCAATTGTTCATCGGTTTGCATGGGTTTGAAACCGATAGCCGTTGTTTTGAGCCACTTGCTGCGTATTTGCGCCCCGGTCAGTGCCTGATCGCTCCCGACCTCCCCTGGCATGGCCAAACACAATGGAACAACGCGGTTTTTTCCCCGGCACACCTTAAGACATTGACCGACCAAGTCCTCGCGCACGAGAACGCTTCCCGGTTTGCCGCTATCGGTTACAGCCTGGGCGCCCGCTTGTGGCTGAGCGCAGCCCCCTTATTCCTTTCGCAATGGACAGGGTTGATCCTCCTGGCGCCGGAGGGGCTGACGTCGAGGTGGCAGTGGCTTACGGGATCGCCGCCGGGACTGCTTCGAAGCCTGGGAAACCGCCTTATCCGGTTCCCGAAACGCACCCTTCAGGCGGCAAGCTGGGCTTCGCGCGCCGGCATCCTGCATAGCTATGCATACCAGTTCCTCCGGCGCAATTTTAAAACACCAGAAAGCAGCAAACGTATGGTACGAAGCTGGGATACGGCGGCAGCGTTTCCCGTACGAAAAAATGCCCTTGTGCGGCTTTTTCGGGAAAACCCTCAATGTGCCCTGGAAATAGTGGCCGGGGCCAAAGACCCGCTGCTTGATATAGAAAAACTTCGGCGGGTTTGCGCCCGGATTCCGCATTCGAATTTCCAGAAGGTAGACGCGGGGCATCAGGTAATGAAGAATTGCGGAGCGTGGGCAGACGCGCTCAACCGGATGAACGGAGCGCCTCCTACAAGCGAATCTTTTTGAGCTGATCCATCTCCCGCTTGTTGTCGCGCTCTTTGATGGTTTCACGCTTGTCGAACGCTTTTTTTCCCTGCGCGAGGGCTATTTCGAGCTTCACAAAACCGCGCTCATTGAAAAAAAGACGGTACGGTGCAATTGTCATCCCTTTCTCGGCAACCCGGCGCTCGAGCTTGCGCAACTCGGCGCGCCGGAGGAGAAGTTTGCGCGGACGCCGGGGGTCGTGGTTCGAATAGGTACCGTTTTCGTATTCGGCAATGTACATATTCCGGATAATCAGCTCTCCCTGGTCGAAGGTGCAGTAGGCATCGTTCAGGTTTACCTTCCCCTGGCGGATCGATTTGATCTCCGTACCCTGCAATACCATACCCGCTTCGTAGGTTGACACGAAGTAGTATTCGAACCTTGCCCTCCGGTTGAGGATCTCCGGTGTGTTGGTATTTTTCTTCTTCTCGCTCATAGCGCAATATAAACGGCGTAGCCGCCCGGAAAGTTCCGTTAGCCAAGTTTTACCGCCGTACCGTAAGCCAGGATTTCCGAAGCGCCCTGCATGATCTGAGAACTGGTGAATCGTACATTGATGATCGCATCGGCGCCAATGCGTTCGGCATCGGCAATCATACGGTCAATGGCTTCCTCCCGGGCATTGGCCATCAGCTTGGTGTATTCATCAATTTCTCCTCCTACGATCCCCCGAAAAACCGCCGAAATATCGCGTCCAATATGCCTGGCCCGCACCGTGCTGCCACGGGCGATGTCGATGACTTCAATGATCTCCCGTCCAGGGATGAAATCGGTATTCGTAATTAGCATGGCTGCTCTTTTTATGAACAGCTAAGTTAGAAAAAATGAGGGAAAGGAATTAAACAGATTGCATAGGTTCGCGTCGGGAGACGCGCAGATAGGGGTTCAAGTCTGGAGACTTGAACCAGCGGAACCAGCGGGTTCTTTAAAAAAAGAAAATAAAATTTCAGACCGGGAGCAAAGAACGGTCTTTTGAGACAGCCCCAGCGGGAGACTTGAACCAGCGGGGTTTTAAACCCGGGAGGTAGGCTTGAATCGCAAGATCGGCGCCTTATGTCTTATGCCTTTCGCCTCAAGCCTACCCCTTCTGCCTCTTCTAATCGTTCTCCTCTTCAATCTGAAGTTCCGGATTCACCGCGGCGCGAAGGCGGGCGCTGGCGCGAAAATCTACGGCTTTGTACGCGGGGATGTCATAGATCTGGCCCGTTACAGGGTGCTTGATCTGCTGGGCGGGGCGGTTTACCGTAACGAAAGTGCCGAAACCTCGCAGACGGAATTCGGGATCTTCCACGATGGATTCGACCAACGCTTCTTCGAGGGCTTTCCAAATGCGGTCTGCTTCGGACTGGCTGATGCTTAGCTTTTCTGCCAGTTTGATCTCTAATGATTTTTCCACGGTAGTTGAGGACTTAGGTGAGAAAAAAGTAAGGCCTTGTATGCCTTTTACCCTCAAAACTACCCTGGGAGTGTGAAGTGAAGATCAATCCAATGTTAACATATTGAAAATCTTGTTTTTCGGCAAATCAACCTGCAGGACGAGCTTGCTCCCATGCCCAGGCGGTGCGCATGATGTCGTCGATATTCCGCTGCGGGGTCCAGCCAAGCAGCCGGGCCGCTTTATCGAGATTGGCATAAATGGCTACCACGTCGCCAGGACGGCGCGGCCCGATGCGGTAATTGAGTTTTACGCCTGCCACCCGCTCAAATGCCTGGATGGCCTCGAGTACGGTGACGCCCTCTCCAATACCGAGGTTGAAAATTTCGCAACGTGCGCTATTTCGCTTTTCCAGCAAATATTGCAGCGCTTTGGTGTGGGCGTTGGCGAGGTCCATAACGTGGATATAATCGCGCACATTGCTCCCGTCGCGGGTAGGATAGTCGTTCCCGAATACGACGAGTTCCTTCCGTTTCCCTGCGGCGGTTTCCGTAATTACCGGAACGAGGTTAGTAGCCGGATTACTGGGATCTTCACCGATTTGGGCGCTTTCGTGGGCGCCGGCAGGGTTGAAGTAACGCAATAAAATGGCGTTGATACGCGAGTCTACCTTCGTCAAATCCTGAAGAATATCCTCCCCGATCTGCTTGGTGCGGGCATAGGGAGATTCCGCCTCCTGCCTTGGCGTGGATTCGGTCACGGGCAGGTCGCTCGCATTGCCGTATACTGAGCACGAAGATGAAAAGATAAGGTGCGCTACGCCCGCATCCTGCATGCATTCCAGCAAATTCAGCAACCCCACGATGTTGTTGCGGTAATAGAGCAAGGGTTTTTCCACCGATTCGCCCACTAATTTGAGGGCGGCAAAATGAATCACGCCTTCTATATCGGGATGATCCCGAAATATCTGGCGAAGGCCTTCCAGGTCGCATAGATCCGTGCGGTAATTTGGCACCTTCCGGCCGGTGATCCGCGCCGCGCCATCCAAAGACGATTCATTGGAATTCAACAGATTATCCACCGAAACTACAGAAAAACCGTGTTCCATCAAATCGACTATGGTGTGGCTTCCGATATAACCGCATCCGCCGGTGACAAGGATTTTAGGCATGTTTTGTTAGTTTTGCCTTGTAAAAATGCAAAAAGCATGGACAAAAACGGCCTCCTTGAGTCGGTAAAATTGCTGGCGCGGGAAGCGGGCGCCGCGATCATGGAAATCTACCAGCGTCCCGACTTCAATGTCGAAGATAAATCCGACCATTCCCCACTCACCGATGCCGACAAGGCCTCCAACCGGATCATTTGCGAGGGACTGATGCGCCTTTTTCCCCGGTTTCCCATTATCTCCGAGGAAAACCGGGAGACGCCTTACGAAGAGCGCAAAACCTACGACTACTGCTGGCTGGTTGACCCCCTCGACGGCACCAAGGAATTTATCCGCCGAAACGGGGATTTTACCGTCAATATCGCGCTGGTCAAAGGGCAATCGCTGGAGATGGGCGTGGTCTTTATTCCGGCTACGGACGAACTCTATTGGGCATGGCGGGGCATGGGCGCTTTTTGGGAGCTTGGAGGCGTCGTCCGCCCCTTAAAAACCGCATCATTCCACCTGGCCGACGCCGGATTGGGCGTGGTGGCTTCGCGTTCGCACATGACCCCCGAAACCGAAGCGTTTATCAAAAAGCTGAATCAGCCGGCACTGCTCTCCAGGGGCAGCGCGCTGAAATTTCTCCTGCTGGCAAAAGGAGAGGCCCATCTCTATCCCCGCCTCGCCCCTACGATGGAATGGGATACCGGCGCCGCCCAGATGATACTGGAAGAAGCCGGAGGCAAAGTTCTGGAGGCCGGAACGGATCAGCCGTTACTGTACAACAAACCCAATTTGCTCAATCCTCACTTCATTGCGTTCGGCGGCCTTAGCGCTTCCTGAATCGCGCAACAGCCTGCGTATGGTCAAGATTTCCCTGGTAGTTATAACGTTTAACGAGGAAAAAAATATCCGGCGCTGCCTGGAAAGCGCCGCGGGCATTGCCGATGAGTTCCTCGTCGTCGACTCGGTATCTGCAGACCAAACCGTGGCCATTGCCGAATCGCTGGGCGCCCGGGTGATCCTGCAACCCTTCCTGGGGTACGTCGAGCAAAAGCGCTTTGCTATTGAGCAGGCCGCTCACCCATACGTGCTGTCGCTCGATGCCGACGAGGCACTGTCGGAGGAGTTGCGCCGATCCATACTTCAGGTCAAGGCCAATTGGACGCACGATTGCTACTATATGAACCGCCTGAGCAATATCGGCGCCCAGTGGATCCGGCATGGAGGCTGGTATCCCGACCGAAAGATGCGGTTATTCGACCGCAGCAAATACGCCGTGGAAGGCATCAATCCGCACGACAAATTCGTGCCCCTTCCCGGCGCGCGCAGCGCCCGCCTACGCGGCGACATCCTGCACTACACCAACGATAGCATCGAAAGCCGCGTGCAAACCATCAACCGCTTCAGTACCCTTGCCGCCAAAGCGTTCCACGAGCGCGGCAAGCGCGGCTCCTGGGCGCGCCTGCTCGTCAAACCTTTTTTCCGCTTTTTTGTGGAATACGTCCTGAGGCTAGGTTTTCTAGACGGGTTCTACGGCTTTGTCATTGCGATCACGTCGGCGCAGTATGTATTTTTGAGGGAGGCGAAGTTGCGGGAGATGGGGGGGTGAATCGGGATTTTGCATAACCTGCGTTCCCTGTATATTTGTAAAAAAAGACATGCACTTCAACGCCATCGCATTAACCGGTCTGCTCTTTGGAGCGGCGCTGACCTCTACGGTTAGCGCCCAGATGTGCCTGGTCCGGAATGCCAAGCCGGAGGCGGTCATTGTATGCGCATCCAATGACGCATTATCCCTAAGCGCCGCGTCGGTCTTGCAACGCTTCGTCTTTGAAATGAGCGGCGCGCAACTGAAAATAAACACAGCGGCTTCAAAAAGCGAACCGAACCGGATCCTTCTGGACAACCAGGTTTCCAATAAGCTTGCGGGTATCCGCGAAGACGGGTTTTCCCTGCAAACGGGCAAAAACCATTTGACCATAAAAGCTTCCGGCGATATAGGTATCCTTTACGGCGCCATGGAGGTTTTGGAAACCTATTTTGGGGTGAGGTACTTTGGGGAATTTGAATATTCCGCGCCGAAACAAAACACCCTCTGTCTTCCTCCAATCGACACCTTGTCCAACCCTGCCTTCAGATACCGGCAAACGCAGTTTTACGGCATCAGCAACGATACCCTGTACAAACACTGGCGCCGTCTGGAGCTTCCATCCGAAATGTTCGCCAACAATTATTGGGTGCATACCTTTGACCGGATTTTGCCCTCCGCCGCGTATGGGACTTCAAACCCGGAATACTACTCTTTTTTTAAAGGAAAAAGACAACCGGGAAAAGCAAGCCAGTGGTGCCTCACCAACGAAGATCTTTTTGAATTGGTTTGCGCCAAACTGGATTCCCTCTTTAAAGTGGACCCTCAAAAACGGATCATATCCGTCAGTCAAAACGACGGAAACTTCACGAACTGCGCCTGCCCGCGCTGCAAAGAAATCGACGATGAGAACGGAAGTCCTTCCGGAAGTTTGATCTACTTCATGAATAAACTGGCCGGGAGATTTCCCGATAAAGAAATTTCCACGCTGGCATACCTGTATTCCATGACTCCTCCGAAGCGCATCAAGCCGCTTCCCAATGTAAATATAATGTTGTGCAGCATTGACGCAGACCGGGAAGTTCCCCTTACCGAAAACCGGTCGGGGCAGCAGTTTGTCCGGGCGCTGGAAGGCTGGTCGGAGCTGTCGGACAATATTTTCGTATGGGACTATGGGATCAATTTCGACAACTACCTGTCGCCGTTCCCCAACTTTCATGTACTTCAGGATAATATACGGCTTTTCAAAGCCAACAACGTCACCATGCATTTTTCGCAAATCGGCGGCGCCAAAGGCTGCAACTTTGCGGAGTTAAGGGCCTATTTGGTCTCGAAGCTTATGTGGAATACAGAGGCCGACGTAGACGCCCTGATGCGCGAATTTCTGGACGGCTATTACGGCAAAGCAGGCGTCTTCTTGTATCAGTATATCAAGCTTATGGAAGGCGCTTTGCTCGCCAGCGGCCAACGGCTTTGGATCTACGACTCGCCGGTCACCCATAAAAACGGGATGCTGAGGCCAACGCTGATGCGCAAGTACCGGCAGTTGTTTGACGCCGCCGAGGAAGCGGTAAAAAACGACTCCGCCTATTTGGCCCGCGTGCAAATCGCCCGGCTTCCCATCATGTATTCCGCTCTGGAGATAGCCCGGACAGATTCCAATGCAAATGCCGCCGAAGTGGAGGCCGAACTGAACCGTTTTGAAAAACTGGTGACCACGTACCAGATACCTACGCTCAACGAACGGAATAATTCCCCCGTGGAATATTGCGCGCTTTACCGCGAAAGGTATCTAAATAAGTCCAAAAACCTGGCGAGCGGTAAAAAAGTAACCTTTCCAAAACCGCCCCACGACCGGTACCGGTCGCTGGCGCAGTACGCGCTTACCGATGGGCTGTACGGAGGTACGACCTTTTCAGAAAGCTGGGTAGGATGGGAAGGCCAGGATGGGTCCGTCATCGTGGATTTGGAAGAAGTGCAGGATATTCGCATGGTTTCCATTGATTGTTTGCACCAACTGGGCGCCTGGATATTACTGCCCCGAAAAGTGGAATTCAGTTATTCTTCCGACGGCGTATCCTATCGCCCCTGGCAGCAAGTTGAGGTAGCAGAAGACAAAGACCCGGCCGTTAAATTAGTGCCCATAGCAGCAGAATCCAAGGATAAGATAAAAGCCCGCTACATAAAAATTGACATAACCGGCGTCAATACCTGCCCGGAATGGCACTATGGCGTTGGGTATAATTGCTGGTTTTTCATGGATGAGGTAGTAGTGAAGTGAGGAGGGCTGCCGCAAGGCGTGAGGTATTATCATCCATCTGCTGCGGCCGTATCATCAAAACTTCAACAAACGGATCGTCAAGACGCCGAAGTTGTACTTTTACGATACCGGCCTGGCGTGCGCGTTACTCAATCTGCGTAGAACCGAGGATGTAAACCGCCATTTTGCAAAAGGCGCCCTGTTTGAAAATTTCGTCATCAATGAAGTGCTCAAGAACCATCTGAACAGGAACCTGTACCCCGGGCATTATTTCTGGCATGCGTCTGGAAGCCATGAAATCGATCTGCTGCTCCATAAAGGCGGGCGCTTGCTACCTGTAGAGATCAAGTCGAGCCGGACGATAGCCTCCAATTTTTTCGACAGCCTGCAATATTTCCAAAGCCTGTCCGGGGCAGCGTCTGAAGATAGTTTTTTGATATACGGGGGTGAAGAGCGGCAGCAAAGGAGCATTGCCACCGTACTGAGCTGGCGGGATTTGGGAGTGATCCCATTGTGAATGCGGTCAAAGAGGCCAATTGGAGAGCGCTCCCCCAATAGAGCCCGCCGGCGGAGAAAAACGGATGGAAATGTTCAAAAAAGTGGAACTTGGCATCAAGAAAAGGTCATTAATGTAGTGGATTTACCTTTCTTTGGACCATATATGTAAAAAACAGATAGAAATATCCTTTTTCAATGGCAGAACCTTCCTCCCAACCCTCCATCCGCAATGCTATCCAGCGCTATGGCGAGCGGTTGTCCGGCTTCATCCGGGGGAGGGTCCGCTCTCCGGAAGACGCGGAGGACATTCTGCAGGAGGTCTGGTATCAGCTTAGCCGGCTGGGGGATCTGAGCGGCATCGAGAACCTGAACGCCTGGCTTTTCCGGGTTGCGCGAAACCGCATCACCGATCAATACCGGCAACGGGCAGCCGATTCCCTGGACGAAGCGTTCTATGAGGGGGAGGACGGCGCCCTGGAACTCCGGGAACTCCTCCCTGCCGGAGAAGAAGACCCCGACGCTGGTTTTTTCCGGGAGATCTTCTGGGAAGAACTCATGCAGGCCTTGGAAGAACTGCCCTCAAACCAACGCGACGTGTTCGTGCTGAACGAACTGGAAGACAAAACCCTGCAGGAAATAGCCGACGAAAGCGGGGAAAACCTGAAAACCATCATCAGCCGCAAACGCTACGCTGTGCAGCATTTGCGAAAACGCCTTCAATCCCTTTACGACGAACTTAACAATCTGGAATAATGCGCCATTTGAACGCCCCTTACCGGGGACTCCGTCTGCTCCTGTTGTTTCTGGCTTTTATCGCCGCCGCTTCCGCTGCGGTGATGTGGCTTTGGAATGCAGTCCTTGCCATTGCCGTTGACGGCGTCCGGCCTTTGACCTACTGGCAGGCTCTGGGGCTTTTGGTACTCGCCCGTCTGCTGTTTGGCGGATTCCGGTTTGGCTCTTCCTACGGCAGCCATAAGCCTGGCGCCAAAATGGCTTCCTTTCGGGAAAAATGGATGCACATGACCCCGGAAGAGCGCGAGCGGTTCAAAGAAGCCTGGAAGGATAGGTGTGCGAAAAAGTAGTGGTTGAGTGGTTGGTAGGTGAGTGAGTGGTTAGGGAGCAGGGAGCAGGGATTAGCGACGGGTTGGTTTAAGGCGTAAGGCATAGGGCGTAAGAATGGCTGGGCCTGTTCGCCGTCCCGCCATAAGCGGGACAACTAGCGCGAGGCCCCTGCCATGTTTGCCGAAATCCGCAGATTTCGTGCAGAACTATCCGCCGGTCCCCTGACCGGCGTGAACTGGTTCCAGACAGCATTGGGCCCCTGCCTCGTGCTCCGTACCTCTTTGAGGCTCCTGCCTCAACCACGCGCTTACCCCGGCATCTCGCATGTCAGAATAAAAAACTGAAAAAAATATTCCCCAGGCTAAAGTAATTTCCCTTCTCCTCCGTCTACCTAATTGAAACCCGGGTTTTATTCACTGATTCATTCATCAACCCAACATTTTTATGTACGGACATTGCAAAAGCGCCGGCTGGAAATCAGCCTGGGCCAAACACCGGCATGCTCATGCCTACGGAATGCACGGCCGGTATGTGCGCCCGAAGTACAATATTCCCGTCAACATCGAGGAAACCGATACCTCGTTTGAAATTTACCTCTATGCTGCGGGATTCGACAAAGACAACATCCGCATCTCGGTCAGCGGCGACGTGCTTTACGTGAACGGACAACGCGACGTGCCCGAGGAATTCAAGCCCAACTTCATCCGGCAGGAATTCCCGGTGAAGCATTTCGAAAAATCCTTCGTGCTGGGCGACAGCATCGATACCGAAAACATCAAGGCCAAACAGGAAGGCGGAGCGCTCATCCTTTCGCTGCCGAAGCGCCCGGAAGCGCAGACCAAGTCGTGGGAAGTGGATATTGTGTAACCGAAAGGGATTTAGAGAAAAGGGAAGCAAGGAGGCGGTTTTTCCGGCCTTCGGGCTTCCCTTTTTTTGAGCGCATCCATTGAAGGGAAACGGGCATCCGACCTTCCAGGATCAGCAAACCAGCAAGGTCAAATCCAATTCGTCAAATCCCTAGACATTGAAATCGGAATTTTTGTCGTTTTTTTGTACAAAAATTCCGATTTAATGTATCACCGTTCGACTTTTGAGGTATTGGCGGCCCATTTGCCCAAAAAACAGGCGACCGTCCTGACGGGCATGATGCGCGTTGGCCAAACTGCCGCTATCAAGTATCTGCATGGAAGCAGGTAAAAAAATATATTTCGCCTCCGATTTCCATCTGGGTATCGATGCGCGCCTGAGCAGCAAGGAGCGCGAATTATTGCTTTTGCGCTGGCTGGACGAAATCCGGGAGGACGCCGGGGAGCTTTTTCTGGTAGGCGATCTGTTCGATTTTTGGTTCGAGTACCGGCAGGTGGTCCCCAGGGGGTATGTCCGTCTTCTTGGAAAGCTGGCCGAATTAAGCGACTCAGGGCTGCCTGTTCATGTCTTCACCGGCAACCACGACATGTGGATGTTCGATTATTTTCCCAATGAATTAGGCATTCCGGTGTACCGGGAGCCTGTGGTGCGCGAGTTTGGGGGCAAGACGTTCTTCATCGGGCACGGAGACGGTCTGGGGCCCAACGACTACGGCTATAAATTTATCAAGCGGGTATTCCGGAATCCGGTTTGTCAATGGGCGTTTGCCCGGCTCCACCCCAATTTCGGAGCGGGGTTGGCCCAATATTTTTCCGGCAAAAGCCGTTCGGTAAATCCTTCAACCGGACATTTTCTCGGGCCGGAAAAAGAATGGCTCGTAGCCTATTGCAACCGTAAACTGGATTTTCTTCACGCAGATTATTTCTTGTTTGGACACCGGCACCTGCCCATCGACTATACGCTAAAAAACGGGCGCAGCCGTTATATTAATCTGGGAGAATGGCTGAACTACCAGTCATACGCCGTTTTTGACGGCGAGCAACTGGCCCTTCGGTTTTTTGACAATCCGGAAGGCCGTATTTTTGGAATGCATGAAGCGCCTGTTTTGGAATAGTTGTTTTGTGGTACTTTTATTCCAGTTCCCGCTGGAGATAGCCGCGCAGCCCCTATGGACAGGTGGTCCGGTTTGGGAATATCGCATGGAAGTCCAGGCGCTTCAACTCGATATCCTCGGGCAGGTTTATGCCCTTTCCCAAGAAGGCGAGTTGATCAAATTTTCGCCAGAGGGAGAAATACTCGCCCGGTTCTCCATGCAATCGCTGGGTATACCATCTTATGCCGACGTAAGCGATCCACTTCAGGCGCTGGTGTGGTATCCTGATTTCCAAACGATCCTGTTGCTTGACCGCACCCTAAATCCTTACTCCCAAATTCGTCTGCCTATGGAGGTTTTCCCGCAGCCTGCATTGGCCGCTTTGGGTCGGGAGAATCACATATGGGTATTCGACCGTTTTCTTTCCCGGCTACTGAAACTCAACCGCCAGGGGCAAATCCTTAGCGAAAGCCAGGATCTTAGCCTCAACGGTCTTGCCCCTGCCAACCCCATCCGGTTGGTTGCCGGTCCGGAAGGCGTGTACCTTGCCGACCCACAAACAGGAATCCTTAAGTTCGACCGTTTGGGGCAATATCAGTATACCATTTCTTTATCCGATCTGGAAGATTTACAGCTTTACCTGGATTCCGGGCTGGTCTTCCGGCAAAAGAGTCAATACCTGGCTCTCCGCAACCTGAGGCAACCTCCGGTTCTTCTCGAGGTTCCGGAACCGTGTCAGCATCTTGCGCTTCAAAGCCAATACGCTGCGGTGTATTCCGATGGGAAGATAGGGTTATACAGGCGTCAGCCATAAAAAAATCCCCTTCCGAAAAGGAAAGGGGATCAATAATGGCATTGTGGAGTTAACAGGAATTCTTTATTTCTTTAAGCCTTTATGCTTCGTCTTCGTCCTGAATGGGTCTTCCGGCGCGGAGTTGGTCCTGATAATCCCTTAGGACTTCCCATTCGCCGTTCATGGCCAGTCTGGCCTGAGCGGGCCAGGTACCGGGGTCAAACCGCTTCAGACGGGGGTCGGCTACCTGAAGCAAGGTGTCCAGTTCATCCGGGTCGGTTTTTGCCAGCAGTTCAAAAGTACGAATTCCTGCTTTTTTCAAAATAATTTCTATTGCAGGGCCAATCCCTTCAACTACTTTAAGGTCGTTTTCTTCGGGTTCGGACTCTGGGGCCGCCGTCTCGCTACCTGCCGCGGGAAGTTCTTCGGAAGCGCCGAGCAGGCGTTTTGCCTGGCCTACCCAATCGTCTTTTTCTATGCGGCCTTCAAAGAATTGGATTTGCCTGGTTATGTCGTGTATCCTGGCGGTATCCCATTCGCTGATTTCCTTAAAGGTATATACGCCCACTTCATTCAGCTTGCGCTCCAGAAAAGGGCCGACGCCGTCGATTCGGGTAAGATCGTCTTTAGCCAATTCACGGGAGCGCTGTCCACTCATGGAAGTCCAGGAAACCGACCGGGAGGAGGCATCCTGAATATCGGGTTCTTCCTCCTCTCCGTTTGCGTCCTCAAACACTTCGAGCTGGCGGGCATCAAGGGCGGAGTGGGATTCGACAGAAAGCGGGTGAATTGGCCGGTCTTCCGCGGGAGCGTGCCGAAGTTGTTCGCGTTCCTTCTCGAGCGACTGAAGGCGCCGTTCGATTTCTGCCAGCCGGTCCTCTGCAAAAGAAGAAGATGAAGCCTGGAGGAGGGGGCCCTCCAACGCGCCGAACTCGTTTTCATCGCTTGGGGAAGTAAACTTGAGTTGCTCGTTCAACTGCGCATTTCGGGTCTTTAAACCCAGGATCTGGTCGTTTAGGTCTTCGACGGCAGACAGGTATTGCTGGTTTGCAACCCGGGCTTTTTCCAGTTCCACGTTCAGAGCGTCCAATTCCTGCTGCAGGCGCTGGTTATTGTCCAGCAGCAGGCGGCGGGCAGCATGGGATTCTTCCAGCTCGAAAGCGGCGCGTTTCAGGTCGGCTTCTTTCAGGGAAAGTTCCTCTTCCATACGGCTGCGCTCCTGCCCCATGAGTTGGAGTTGTTCTTCTTTATGGCGGAGTTCCAAATGCAGTTTGCGGATGCGGGCATTTTGAAGCAACCAATTGGTTAGCAGCCCCAGAAGAAAGGCGATCAGCAAAAAAACGAGGATTAGCAGGCTATCCTGAGTAGAAAGCCCCTCAAAAAGCTGAAGAATATCCAAATCCATTTGCTGCAGGTTTTGGGTACATAATTAAACAAAGGTACGGGATTTAGTCCAAAACAAAGTTCACGCGCCGGTTTTTCTGCCGCCCTTCCGGGGTATCGTTTGTGGCCACCGGCTCGGCTTCCCCTTTGCTGCCGGTCTTAACCCTGCCAGGATCAACGCCCAACTCCCTGAAATACTGCAGCGCGCTTTTTGCCCGTCGCAGTCCAAGGACCTGGTTGACTTTAACCTCGCCAACGTGATCTGTATGGCCAATGATCGTCAGGTTTTTATCTGGATTCAGCTCCAGATAGGTTTTAACCGAGTCGGCGTACAGGACAAATGAGGTTCCCGGGCGGAACTCATCCGAACCAAAAGCAAAGTTGGCATCCGAAAACGTCATATTCGTAAACGTGAACTGTACTTTCTGGAATTCGCCGGGATCGTTTGCCGGATACGCCACGAAGGCCAGGGGGCGGGACAATGACTCGTCGCTCACCGCTTCAAAATCCAGGGTAATCCGGTTTTCTGCAATACCCCGCTGCATTAGCAATTGGCGGGCTTGTTCAGCCCTTGCTACACCGATATTTTCATAAATGCTGGCAGAAATATCCGATTCTGACCGGCGGAAGCAGCCTGTAATCGTCAGATGCATGTCAGGGTGTTTACTCAGGTAAGCTGCCGTTTCATCGAGGAATTGGTTATTGCTGGCGTTGAGCCTGGGCAAAATAGAAGCAGAATCAAACGCAAAGTGGTCGAAACCGGAAAGCAGAACGGAATCGCCGCTGCGAAGGTTCAAGGTTTTCAGCCTGCTATCCAAAGGGGCTTCTACCATGGGCTCGGCGGGAGTTACAGCGCATTGCCCCTTGATCTGGCAGACGACATACCAACGAACCATAAAGGCATAAGCCAAAAAAAGCAAGACGACGAGAAAAGCGCGCATCGAAAATTCTGGTTTTTCTCCTAAATCTACATTAATTTCACTGTCCGGCCAAATGTCCGCTTCTTTGGGCGGCCGAGGGTATATAACATCTTTAAAATATAAGTTCACACATTATGAAATTTCGCTGTATCCATAATAGCATCCGCTTACGGGTTCGCAAGTCCGACCTGGACATACTTCGGGAAGAGGGAAAAGTTGGGGACTCTGTCAATTTTGGCAACCTGAAAACATTTGGATTTATACTGGAAACAGGAGAATTCCCCAAGGTTCAGGCAGAATTTGAAGGTGGCTGGATCATCGTCCGCTTACCAAAAGCGCAATCCGAGGCTTGGATCAACTCGGAGGAAGTCAGTCTGGAACACCTCCAACCGCTGGACAACGGGGAAACGCTGCACGTCCTGATAGAAAAAGATTTTCCTTGCAGGCACACCACAGAATCCAACCGGGAAGACACCTTTTACGAACTGGCGCCAGAAGATCCCACAATCTGCTAGCCTTATTGCATCTGATTCGGCAGCTGTCCCGCCGCCCAAAACAATGCCAGCCGGTTTTTCTGATAAAGGCCGCGGAGTTTGACGAGCTTGATCTGCGCTTCGATGAGTTTTTGCTCGCGGGTATTTAGAAGAAATACAGAACTTTCTCCCATGTTGAACTTTATTTGCTCCGTCTGAAGCAGGATGCTGTAGTTTTGGGCGACCGCTTCGTAAAGCGCTACCTGGCGGGTTGTTGTTTGCAACTCGTTGAAATAGTTTCCAATCTTTGCTTCCAGTTCGGCTTTCTTTTGCTCCAGTTTGTTGGAGGTCATTTGCTGTTTCAGTTTCACTTGCTGGATTTTTCCTTGTTCTTTTCGCAGCAACAGGGGGAACGAAAAGTTCAGCCCCCATTTGTAATTTTCGGTCAGCAGATCCCTCAAAAGAGCGCCGCCGCCCCCGTTGACCGGGCTCAGGAAATCCGTGCCTGCCGCCAAAAAGTTATACGATAAATCCAGCCTGGGTTTGAACTGCTCTGCAGCCAGCCTCCGGTCAACTGCCAGCGTTTGGAGGTCGAGTTGCAACTGCCGGAGTTCGGGATGCCGGTCGGCAAGCCCCGTCAGGAGGTCGTTCAGAGCAGTAGGTAACGCCTCGCTGGAATCGGGGAGGAGCACCGGTTGTTTTCCCAGGGCAACGCCCCGGCCTTGCGGAGTTTGGCCTGGGGTCCAGAAGAACGCTTCCAGGGTTTGGGCGGCGTTGGCCAATTCCAGGGCGGATTCGCTGAGGTCAAATTGACGGTTTTGCCATTGAATAAAGGTTTCCAGGGTGTCCACAGCAGGTTTGTCGCCCTGCCGGAAGCTTTCTGCCATAATATCCAGCCGTTGGCGGGCAACGTCAACCGCTTTCCGGAAAATTTCGACCTGATTAAAAGCAATCGCCCAGTTCACATAGGCAAGCCCTGCCTGGAAAAGAAGGTCGTTCATCTGGATCCGTTGCTGGGCCTCCCCTGACAAGATTCCCAGGCGGGCCTGTTGCAGGCCGGCCCGTTCCGGATCGATTATTAGCCCGTTGAGGAGCGGAAGCGAAACCCCTACCACTGCCTGCCCTTCGGAAGGAAGCTTATTTTCGGGGTTCAGAAATTGCCCCCGGGCGATATTGAATTCCGATTTGAGGGACAAGGCATAGGGGGTTTGCATTTTCAAACCGCTGGATCCCATGGTGAAGTAATTCTTACCGTCGAACGATTTTTGTTCCCAATCCGCGTAGAGTTTGGGGTCAAAAGCGCCCTTTGCGTAAGTCAACCCGGCAGCGGCTTGATCCTGAAGCATACGGGCATTGGCCGCAGCAGGATGATAAGAAGCAACCTCCTTTAAAAACCGGTCCAGCGTTAGCAGGTCCGGCAGGGAGTCGGACATTTGAGCCGATACGGCTTGCCCGGAAAAAAATATTCCAGCAAAGACCCAAAAAGCGATCTGCCTCATTTATTTGATCGATTTTATCGGTGCATCCCACTTCAAGGGTTTAAGGTCCTCGGAGTTGGGATCGTAATAATCCGGAGGAAACCCATTCAATTGCCGCCACAGTTCATACCATAAAGGCACGGTGTTGAGCATGGCGATAGCATTGGCGCCGGAGCCGGGGCGGAGTTCTTTGGGCCAGGGTTTTTCGGCGTTGTCCGGAGCGACCAATAAGCGGTATTTGCCGTTTTCGCTAATGATGTTATCTATTGCGACCACTTTTCCCTGGTATGTGCCAAAAGAAGCGCCGGGCCAGCCGGAAAATACGAAGGCGGGCCAACCGTCGAAGACGAAGCGCACTTTTTTCCCAACGCGCATCAACGGAAAGTCCATGGGCCGGACATACATCTCAGCGGCTAGTTCGTAGTGGGCAGGCAAAATGCTCACGATGGCTTCCCCTTCCTTGATGGTCTCCCCAATACCTACCTGAAGGGCTTTGGCAATATAGCCATCCTGAGGAGCAGTGATGTAGCGAAACCCGCTTCGTTGAGAGTAGTTGGCTGCCTGGATCTCGAGCTTACTTACGTCGGCTTCTGCGGCATAGCGGTCCGACAACGCGCTGAATTGTTCCGACTCCGCTTTGGCGATCTTTTGGCCGTATTCATACCGAAGGGCGTTGAGTTCCAGGCGGGCATTGATGAGTTCGTTACGGCTGGACAGGAGTTTGTTTTCTGCACTGATCTGTTTAGCGGAAGTTTCCTGAAGTTTTACGCGCTTATCTTCCACTTCGTTCAGCGGCTTGATTCCTTGCTGGTATAGGTTGTCCGTGCGTTTCCACTGGCGTTCGGCAATGGTATACTCCAGCCGCGCCCGCTCGAGCTCGATGCTGTCGGAATCGACCTTGAGTTCGGTTTGCCTGATCTTATTCTGGAGTTGCTGTTCTTTCAGCACCTGTTCGATCCGCATGGCCTGGATCTGCTGGCCGAGCACATCGGTTTTCCGGCCGTAAGCGCCAATGGCGCCGCTTTTGGCGGTTACCTGTTGCTGGGTGCGATCGACCAGTTGAGGATCGAAGTACTCCGATTTGATCTCCGACAGAAAAACAATCGTATCGCCTGCTTTGACCTGCTGCCCCTCGCGTACATACCAGCGCTCAATCCTTCCCGGAATGGTCGAATGAATAGTTTGGGGACGGTGCTCCGGAAGCAAAACCGTAACCTTGGCCTTGGACTGGACATTCTGCGTCCAGGGCAGGAACAGGAAGACGATGAAAATCCCGAGGGCAGAGACCAACCACCGGACGAAAAAGCGGTTGCTTCGGGACAGCCTGGTTTCCTGAAAGCTCCGGAAATCGTCGGCTGTAAAATGGCCAATGATGGAATTGGAAGAGATATTCAGCATGAGCTTAATGGCATACAAATTGATCTAATCAGGGATGACGGGGAAACCGGCGTCTTTTCGAAACAATGCGTTGAAGTGTTTGCTTTTGGTAATCTGCTGATAGTTCCCTTCCTCCTCCATTTTACCTTCATTCAGAATAATGATGCGGTCGCAACAGGAGGCATACAAGGGATCGTTGGATACCATGACCAGGGTCCATGGGCGGTCCGGGGCCGTCAGGCAATCGGCAATACAACGACGGTCAGCAGGTTCAAGGGTTGAAAACGCATCCTCAACCACCAAAAGGCGGGGTTGCGGAGCAATGGCCCGGGCTACCATGATCTTCTGGCGTATGCTTCTGGGGATATTGCGCCCTTCGGGAAGCAACTGGGTATTGAACCCGTCGGGAAGCTTGCGCACGAAGTCGGCCAAACCCAGTTTATCCGCAGTCTGGATGACCTGGTCCATGGAAAGGGTGGGATCATAAAGGGTAATGTTTTCCAAAATAGAACCCCGGAAAATATTTTCTTCCGCCATAAAGTCGCCAATATGGCGGCGCAGGCTGTCGAGCTGAAGGCTGCGCAAAGGGAACCCATTATAATTAATACTTCCCTGAAAACTCGGAAATAAGCCGGCAATCAGTTCCAGAAGCGTGGTTTTGCCCGCGCCGTTATATCCCGAGATACATACGGCTTCCCCAGATTTAACCGATAGGGTGATGCCGTCCAGAATGGGTTTCTCAGAGTCCGGAAAGGAAAACCGGACGTTGTCCAGTTGGAGTTCCAGACCACGACCCCGGTCACATTCCTCAAACGGAAGCCCTTTGTTGTCCTCCGTAGGAAGGTCGGTCACATATCCCAGTTTGTCCAGAGCAGTGAGCACATCGTAAATGGTTTCCATTGTCACGATGAGCTTTTCGGAAGAGGCCAAAACCAAAATGATCACAATATCCGCAGCCACAAACTGACCGATGTTGATCTGATTCTCCAGCACCAGATAACTACCCAATGCCAATAGGGAGGCCATCACCAGCACTTCAAAACCTACAATACTGCCAAACTGGCCAATCAGGATGCGAAAATGTTCGCGCCTGCTTTTAAGATAGCTCGCCACCAGGGTGTCGAGACGCTGAAGGGCAAAGGGAGTATCTCCCGCTAGTTTGAAGGTGGTGATGGAACGGGCCTGTTCTTCCAGCCAGTGGGCTACCTGGTACTTGTACTTGGATTCCCTAAGGCTGGTGCTCAGCCCTTTGGGCCCCGTCAGGCGGAAGATCAGGAACATGACCAAAAGCAGCAGAAAACTGAAAAAAACGTAGAACGGGTGGTAAAACGAAATGAGCAGCAGGCCAAAAACGATCTGGAGAATAGCTGTGGAAAAATCGATCAGGATTTTGGGAAGGCCCTTTTGCAAGGTCAGCGTATCGAAAAAACGGTTGACCAGTTCGGGTGGGTAATAGCTTCCAAGAGAGTCCAGGCGAAGCCGGGGCAGCCTGTAGGAAAAATCAAAGGCTGACCGGACAAAAATTCGTTGCTGGATCGTTTCGGTAACCGACATCTGCATGACTTTTAGCACGCCCGACAAAGCAGTGGCTAAGGTTACCATGCCGATTAGTACCAGCAGGGAAGCGGAAATTGCCCCCCCTGCAATCAACCCGATGATAGCCTGAACCCCCAGAGGGAGTATCAAGGTTATCAGTCCGGCAAAAATCGCGTAGATATAAATGTACGTGATATCCTTTCGGTCAAGCGCCAGCAAACGAAAAAAGCGCTGCACCGGCGTCAGGCCTACGTTGGAATTCTCAGCCATAGAATTTGGTCCTTGTTTGCGTCAATCAAAGGTACGGGCACATCCGGTCAGATGCAAGCTAAACTTATTGGGGTTTGGTTTTGTGCATTGCGAGCTTCCTGCCATTCGCCTTCAGTGTAAGCAGCCGTTATACTCATTACAAAACCCAACGGAGGATGGTATTTCACATCAATCCAGTATTTCGCTGTAATGGCAGGCGTTGTAGCGGTCTTTCAGTGCTTCCTGGAGTTTGTGCCGGGCAAAGAAGATGCGGCTTTTTACGGTTCCCAGCGGAATGTTGAGATCTCTGGCAATCTCGTCGTATTTAAACCCTTCGCAGTGGAGAACGAAGGGTATTCGCGCCCATTCCTCCAAGTCGTTTATGGCTTTCTGAATTTCCTGCATGGTGATCTCGGTTTCTCCCAGATTGCGCACCAGTTCCGAGCCGGAATCAATCAGGAAGTTGTTGGGGGTGGCATCGTTCAACGTCTGCCGGCGGCGGCGCTTCCGGTAGTCGTTAATGAACGCGTTCCGCATTATGGTCATCAGCCAGGCCCGCAGATTGGTATGGGGCTGGTAGTGGTCTTTGTATTTAAAGGCTTTATACGCTGTCTCCTGAACCAAATCTCGGGCAGAATCCTCGTCCTTGGTCAGATTCAGGGCAAAATTGAACAAGACCATTTGCTGGCGGCCAAAAAGGGTGGTGAATTCCAGGGTGGACATAGCAACGACATTTAATGGTTACTTATTATTTAGATAGCATTACTATCTTTTTTAATTGTAACATTGTTTGTCTAAGATAGTTTATCCTGTTTTTATTTTTTCTGAATATTTTTTTATTCTCTCTGTACCCGCCATATTCATTCAACTTCCGGTATATTTATCGGATGCCGGAGAACAAACGACGGCCAGGATGCGCTATGGATTGGCAACCCCTGCTGAACGGGTTCCGGGCCCATCTTCTGCTGGAGCGGGGATTGTCGGATCACACTATCGAAGCTTACCTTCGGGACGTAGGTAAGTTGGAGGAGTATTGCCGGATTTACGGCCTCGAAGGTGGGCCGGGCGTTTTAAGCGCCGATTCCCTGCAGCAGTTTTTCCGGTTTCTGAATGAATTGGGTCTCGGCGCGCGTTCCCAGGCCCGGTTGTTGTCGGCGGTTAAAACCTTCTACAAATATCTCGTCATGGAAAACCTCGTTGCCAACAACCCCACGGATCTGCTCGAGGGTCCGAGGTTGCTGCGCGGGATACCGACGGTACTTTCCTTTTCCGAGGTCCAGCGAATGATCGCTGCGATAGACCTGAGCACGGGGCATGGGCTTCGCGACCGGGCCATGCTGGAAACCCTGTACGCCAGCGGGCTTCGGGTTAGTGAATTGTGCGATCTAAGACTGAGTAATTTGTACCTGGACGTGGGCTTTATCAAGGTTACGGGAAAAGGAGACAAGGAGCGCCTCGTACCAATCGGTGAAGAGGCCATTAAGCATATCCGCATTTACCGGCAGCACGTACGCGAGAAGCTTCCGGTAATCCATGCCGGGCACGAAAATTTTCTTTTCCTCAACCGCCGGGGCACACGCCTTAGCCGAACCACCGTTTTCAATATGGTCCGGGAGGCAGCATCCCGTGCAGGTATACGCAAAACGGTGAGTCCGCATACGCTGCGGCATTCCTTTGCCACGCACCTGATTGAAGGCGGCGCAGATTTAAAAGCAGTGCAGGATATGCTGGGGCACGAATCCATACTTACGACCGAGATCTATACACACCTCGACAATGCCTATCTTCGGGAAACCCTCCTGCGCTTTCATCCTCTGAACCGGAGGACAGCGCAAGAAGAAGAATAACTTTCCCTAATTTTGCCCGTATCGAACCGGAATACCAAACCAATGCATTTGATCCGAACCATATTTTTTCCCGCTATTTGCCTGGCTGTTGCTTCCTGCGCCACCATTTCTGCTCCGGAAGGCGGCCCCAAAGATACCGTTCCGCCCGTCATCGACACGGCGCGTACCACCCCGAGTGGACAGGTAAACTTCGCCAAACAGCCTATCGAAATCGCTTTCCAGGAGTGGGTTGTCCTGGAGGATGCCGCCAATCAGGTGATTGTTTCTCCCCCCCTGGAATTCCGGCCCACCACACGCTTGAAGCGGCGCACGGTGATCTTTGAGTTCAATGATAAGGAACAGCTCCGTCCGAACGTCACTTATACCATCAACTTTGGCGCCGCCGTAAAGGACCTGACGGAAAAAAATCCGGCAGACAATCTGCGGTTCGTCTTCGCCACCGGTCCGCAACTGGATTCCCTGACCTTCCAGGGCGTCGTGAAGGATGCGCTCACCGGAGAGCCCGTAGAGAAAGCCTTGTTCATGCTCTATGAAAACCCCGCCGATAGCGTGGTGCGAAAACAGCGGCCCCTGTACTTTGCCAAGACCGACAAAGAAGGCCGCTTTCAGATAAAAAACATCCGGGAGGGCCGTTTTAAAGGCTTCGCCCTCGCGGATGTCAACTCCAATTACAGGTTCGACCTGCCAAATGAAAAAATCGGATTTCCTGACAGCCTGATTGCCATCGGACCCGGAGAATCCGGCTCGGCAAATATCCGGCTTTTCCAGGAAACGCCTGCCCTCCGCGTGCAAAGCGCCGACACCAGCGCCGCCGGACTGATCAAGATTGCGTTCAACCAACCGCCGGTATTTGTCCGGGCGGTTCCGGACGACACGTCTCTTGTGGTCGCGCAAGCGGTCTCCAAAGACACCCTCCTGGTTTGGACCCCTGCCGGCAAGCCAGGGTCGCTAATCCTGCGCCAAGACACCCTCCCTCTCGATACCATTGCCTGGACGGGCTGGCTTTCGGGCAAAGCCGGACTAGCTGCCGGCGGTGTGGCGTCGCCCAGACCCGGTCCCGATCCGGTGCGGCAACACCCGGAAGAAGAATTCCTGATCCGCTTCCGCACTCCAGCGAGCCGGATCGACACGTCGATGGCGCAGCTTTTCCGGGATTCCCTACCTGACCCAATAACCCCAAATCTCTATATCGACAGCACCGACGCCCGCCTCGTCAGGATGCGCCACGGCTGGCAGGAAAACGCTGCCTACCGGCTGGAATTACAACCCGGCGCGATCCAGGACCTGTATGGCCGCAACCTGGACTCCGCCTTGGTATTTCAGATCAAAGCCGAACCGAGAAAAAGCTATGGAAATATCCGTCTGAAGCTCAGCGGGCTCGACACCGTTTATCCCTACCTTTTGGAACTTCTGCTGGCCGACGGCAGCATCTACCTCCAGCAACGCCTCGACGCGGGAAAAGAAACCCGTGAACTGGAATTCCTGCTGCTCCCTCCCCAGGCCTTTACCCTGCGGGTCGTGGAAGACCGCAATCATAACGGCGTCTGGGATAGCGGCCGGTACGAAGGCAACGCGCAGCCCGAACGGGTGAAGCTGCACAAACTGGAGGCCCTGCGGGCAAACTGGGATCTGGAAGCGGAGGTGACGTTTTGAAAAACTGAAGCCCCGGGGGGCCAAATCCGATAAAATGATCTATTTTTTCGATTTGAATCTGAAAAATTGATCATTTTATCGGATTTTAATAATAGAATGGATTATCTTTCGAAAAAAACATGATCCCCCGCCATCTCGAAAACCGCGTCCGATCCTTGTTGGGAAAAGGAAAAGCGATTATCATCACTGGGCCAAGACAAGTCGGCAAGACCACCCTATTGCAGCAAATCACATCAACCCTTAGGCCAACAACATTATGGCTCACTGGCGACGATCCTGCCACCAGAAGCTTACTCGAAAACATATCGCTTGCCCGGCTTAAAGAAATTGCAGGAGCCTACGAAACCATCGTAATCGACGAAGCGCAACGTCTCCATAATGCAGGACTGACCCTGAAACTAATTACCGACCATCTAAAATCAACCCAATTACTGGTAACTGGCTCCTCTTCCTTGGACCTTGCGGCAGAAACCAAAGAAAGCCTGGTGGGCAGAAAATGGGAATATCAACTTTACCCATTCTCTTTCTCGGAAATGGCTGCACATCATGGCTTTCTGACAGAAAGAGCGCTTTTGGAACACCGCCTGATATTTGGTTACTATCCAGAAGTAGTTAACAATTCCCCGGAAGAAGGACAAAAAGTACTTCAGCAGCTAAGCGATGGATTAATGTATAAAGACTTGCTGGCGCTGGATCAGGTTAAAAAACCGTCCTTGCTGGTTAAGTTATTACAAGCTTTAGCCCTACAAATAAGTAACGAGGTAAGCTATTCGGAGCTCGGACAACTCATTGGCGCTGACCCTGCAACTGTCGAGCGGTACGTCGATCTGTTGGAACAAGCGTATGTTGTATTCCGGCTCCCTTCCCTGAGCCGGAATGCAAGAAACGAAATCAAAAAGGGCCGAAAAATTTATTTTACGGATAACGGAATTCGGAATTCTATAATAAAAAACTTTAATCCACTACCTCTCCGGCAGGATGTTGGTTCTTTATGGGAAAATTTTCTTATCTCCGAACGTCTCAAACGAAACACTTACTCGGAGTTTTACTGCAATACTTTTTTTTGGAGAACCACTACCCAACAAGAAATTGATTATATAGAAGAATCTGGCGGCGCCCTAAGAGCATACGAATTCAAATGGGGGTTGAACAAATCGCCCCGATTCCCAAAATCGTTTCTAGAAGCCTATCCAAACAGCGAAACCGCTGTGATTAACCGGGATAATTTCGAAAACTTTTTAAAGCTTGATTTATTTAACTAAATTTTTAGTCAAAAAAATAAATCATTCATTGTGTAACTAAGACTTTAGTTATACATTTGTTCTGTTCATGTAATTAAACAACTGAACAGGCAAGCTTATGAAAACCCTTACCCGCGCCGAAGAAGAGATCATGCAGATTATTTGGGATCTGGGACCCTGCACGGTAGCCAATATCCGGGACTCGATTGAAGAAAAAAGCGGCCCGCCCAAGCCGCCGCACAGCACCATTTCCACCATGGTACGCATCTTGGAAGATAAAGGATTCCTGGGGCATAAAGCCTACGGGCGCACGTACGAGTATTTCCCCTTGGTCACCAGGGAACACTACAGCAAGCAGACGCTGCGAAAAATGATCACGGACTACTTTGAAGGGTCGCCCAACCGGCTGGTTTCCTTCCTGGTACAGGAAAACGACCTGAGCTTGAAAGATCTGTCCGAACTCATGGATCAGCTTGAAGACGACGAACCTTCTTCCACCAACTAATATCCGGCAGCCATGATCGCTTATCTGATCAAAATTACCTTTTGCTGGACCATCAGCTATGCGGGTTATGCGGCGTTACTGCGCCATACGACCTTTTTCCAGCTCAACCGGTTTTACCTCCTGGGCACGTTTGTCGTCAGTCTGTTCATCCCGCTGCTGCCCTGGGCAAGCGTTCTGCCCTGGCTCTATTCGAACCCCGAATCACCCGCTGTATATATGCTGCCCGTAACGAGCGCCGCCCCGGAGAATATCCAGGCGCTCGTGCAGGCGGCTGCCCCCCGGACCCCTGTTTGGAAGCAAGCGCTTTGGGGCATTTATGCCCTGGGGGTTTTGGTATTCGCCATTCGCCTGGGGCTGGCTTTATGGAAACTATGGAATTGGAGACAGCAAGGGAAAAAAGAGTTTTTTCCAGGGTTCTGCCTGGTCCACACCGAGAAAACGGCTGTTCCGTTCTCCTTTTTCCGGTGGCTCTACTGGCCCAGCCAATTGGAGGCTGAGGGATTGGAAAGCCGCCAGATCCTCGAGCACGAGGTGGCGCATATCCGGCAATGGCACAGCCTGGACTTATTTATCGTAGAAGCCGTTTCCGCCCTGTTGTGGTTCCATCCCCTGCCCCGGATGTACGGTATCGCCTTGCGCAACGTACACGAATACCTCGCCGACAAGGCCGCGCTCCGGCAGGGAAGCCGCAAAGGGTATGGCCGCCTGCTGATCCGCCAGGCGTTGATGGGAAATACCTTCCCGCTGGTTCATAATTTTTCACCCGCACAATTAAAAAAACGCATTAAAATGATGACGACACACCAAACCCGGCCCGGGGCGTTGCTCCGCTACGCCCTTCTTTTACCGCTGCCCCTGCTGGCAGGCGCATGGTTTGCCAAACAGACCCCTGCTTTAACGAACGAAAGCCCAAGTTGGGAAACTTCGGCAGCTTACGTTTCCTCCGACTCCACGCCGGTGAAGCAACTGAATTCCATTGTGGTGGTTGGCTATGGCGCAAAAAAAGAACAAAAAGATACCATCCTGCCAACGGCCGAGGTGATGCCCCAATTCTACAGCGACGATTGCATCGGCGTCACAGATGAAAAGGAAAAGCAAGCCTGCTCCATGAATGCGTTGATGAAGCACCTGGGCAAAACCCTGGTTTATCCGGAACTCGCCCGCAAAGAAAAAATCGAAGGCATGGTGGTGGTCAGCTTTGTCATCGATGAAGCCGGCGCCGCCACCAACGTGAAAGTAGTCAAAGACGTCGGCGGCGGATGCGGCACCGAAGCGATCCGCGTCGTGGAAACCACCCGCTGGACGCCCGGCTTTAATCAGGGCAAACCGGTCAAGGTGGAAATGAAACTCCCGATCAACTTCCGGCTGAGTCAGGAAAAAGCGGCGGAACCGGCGCCTGTTCCTGCCCCTGCGGCGCCTGCCGCCGAAGACGAACTTTTTGTGGTTGTCGAAGAAATGCCCGTTTTCAGCGGCTGCGAAACGGTAGCAGACCCTAATGAGAAGAAAAAATGCTCCGACCAGAAACTTTTCGAGTTTATCGCCCAAAACCTGAGATACCCCAAAACCGCCCGGGAGAACGGGGTAGAAGGTATCGTGGTCGTCGAGTTTATTATCGATAAAACAGGGGCCGTGACCAAAGCCAATATTTTGAAGGACGTTGGCGCAGGCTGCGGCGAAGAAGCCCTCCGCGTAGTTGGCCTGATGCCTAAATGGACTCCGGGAGTTCAGCGTGGGCGCCAGGTCAGTGTAGCTTTGCGTTTGCCCGTGAAGTTCAAGGTTCAGGCTGATCCTGCTTCTGCCGCACCGCAAGCCGTCCCTTCGGCCGACCCCGAAAAGCCCCTCCCACTTTCTGATCTAAGCCAGTTCTCCCTGAGTCCCAACCCCAGCAATGGGGTGTTTACCCTGCAATTCCAACCGAATGGCAAAACGGTTAGCGCAACCATATTTAATCAATATGGGCAGGAAATTGAGCGCGCCCAGTTTGGCGGCTCCTCCGGACTCTTCCAAAAAACCTTCAACCTGGCGAAACAGCCCAAAGGAACATACCTAATCTTCGTCAAACAGGATGGGAAGGGTTATAGCGGGCATATCGTCATCCAGTAAAACCCTATTTCCGTTAGCCTAGCCGCACCTGGCTAAGCAAAAAAGCCAGTACCGCTACCGCCAGCGCAATCCCGAGCCACATCAGGCCGGGATTGCGCGTTTCAGGCGCATCCGGTTGCTTGTCTTGCATGCCCTTCTCTAGCCCGGTGCGCTCATTTTCGGATAAAACCGCCTTTGCCCGGGCCAGATCCGCCTCCAGCACATGCACTCCGATGCTTGGCGAGGCCGAAGGCAACTGCGTCGCGCTGATCGCGTTGGACACATAACAGGGAATTCCCGCATCCCTGAGGCGGGCAGCGGCGACCTGCGCTTCAAAATCGAAATAGAAGTAGCCCACCACAGCCGTCCGGGCGTTATGGCGCGCCAATTCGTCGAAGTAGTCCAGAATATCCATGGTCAGGCCTTTGAAAAGGGAGCAGGGGTTGTAGGGAGCAGGGAAAAGGGAATAGAGGATGTAGAGGATGTAAAGGATGTAGACTTCCCGCTCCCTGCTCCCTCTACGCTGTTTCCCCTCCTTCCTCAGCCGAGGTTTGCTGGTTAATCTGGTCGACTTCCTTATCGATGTAATACAGGCTGCGAGGACCTTCGCCGATGAGGCGGATGCGGTCGAGGATGCCGCGCATGAGCGCTTCCTCTTCGCGTTGTTCGTTGACGTACCACTGCAGGAAGCTCAGGGTCGTGTGGTCTTTCTCTTCATAACTCAGGGCCACCAGGGTATTGATTGCCCGGGTGACTTTCTGTTCGTGCTCATAAACTTGTTTAAAAAGGGACTGGACCGAGTCGAACTCCAGGGCAGGCTGGGCAATTGATGGAGAAAGCGCGTGGCCGTCTACTTCGTTGATGTAGCGGAAAATCCGCAGCATGTGCATACGCTCCTCATCCGATTGCCGGTACAGGAAGCGGGCGCATCCCTCCAGTCCTTCGCGTTCGCACCAGGAAGCCATCGACAGGTACAAAAACGAGGCGTATCCTTCAAGCCCTATCTGATCGTTGAGGGCGTTTTCCATTTTTTTCGAGATCATATCCGTTCATTTTTTAAGTTTCGTTCAGGTAAAGTACGCATTACCGCGTTCTTCTAATAAACCAAAGGGAGAATAAGCGGTTTATCCGTTGATGAAAAAAAATAGCTGCCGGCAGGAATTAATGCCCGAAGAAATAGACCGGGTCATTGAAATGGCCTGGGAAGACCGGACTCCTTTCGAAGGAATTACCGCACAGTTCGGTTTAACCGAAGCCGATGTGATTCGATTACTCCGGCAGAAAATGCACCCCCGGAGTTGGAAAAAATGGAGGGCCCGCGTACAGGGGAGAGAAACCAAACACAAAATAAAAAGGGCCCCTGAGGTATCCCGCTTTAAATCGGATCAGCAGCAGGCTATTAGCCAAAACAAGACCGGAAAAAGGCGGGCCTCATCGAAGCACCGGTAGGGAGCTGAATTCCCTTCTATACCTCTTTTCTATCCAAGCTCCAAGCGCTTTCGGGGAGGGGTGTTATTGCCTTTCTCCGTTATTACAATGCAAAAGCGATCCCAAAAGCCAAAACGGCCAAAATAAGGCCGTACATAAATACATTGTAACTAATCCGAAGGAGTCTGTATTTTTTTGCAAGCACGACGCCCAGATAGTACAGATCGCGGGTCATGGAGCTGTACAGGAAGTCGCTGTCTTTAATCATTTCCATGACGCCCCAGTGATAATCTTCAACAGACATTTCGTAGAAGTTGCCAAAAAAGAGGAGGTTGGACTTTCGTTTGAGGATATCCTCTCTGGTAAAGGAGCCTTTAGTTACCTGTGGGCGGGAAGCAAGGATGGCAAAAACCAGGGTAGTCAGACAAACCGACAGTAAAACAAAGGTCGGGATGATAAGGCGGATGTCACCGCCCAGTTTCGGAACCAGGCTGGAGACGACAATAGAAATGATGATCCCGTTGATGCTGAGCATGATATTGGCCTTATTATCGGCGAGGGTACTCAGGTTGGTATGGGAACGGTAGGTAGTACGAAACATCGTTTCCACCCCCCTTCCGAGGTTTAGTTCTTTGACTTCCAGGTCTTTCTTTTTTTTCTTTTTCTTCTTTTTATCCTCCTCTTCCCATTCCCCTTCCTGGGGCTGAATGCGTTGCTGATACTTCCGCAACTGCTTGATGTTTTTTTGCTTTGTTGCATCGAACAGTTGCCTGGCTACATCGGTATGGAATCGATGCCCCAGCATAAAATCAAGTTCAAATTGCACCCAATCCTCTTCCGGCATGAAATTGCGGCGGGTCATGAGCAGTTCCTGGCGTATCCGGCTGCAGCGGTCCCAGTATAGCTCGCTTCCCAGGTGGCTGTAGTCGGCATCCCGGATCAATTGTTCCATTAAATCGCCGGGTTCAAAAAAACGATGGGTAGCCAAAATAAGGGATTCTACCTTCCGGATCGCCGTTTCCGGTGCATTTTCACTTTTGAGAAAATCGCGGGCGATGGCTGCGCTACGCATTTCATGGCCTTCTGCCCCCTGATTGAATCCGGTATCATGAAACCAGGCCGCCAGTTCCAACAGCTCCATATCCTGAGCGGAAAGTTGGTGCATTTGCCCCAAACGCCTGGATGCCTCTACCACATCCCGAACATGCTGCGCGTTGTGATAAAGATATTGCTCTCCAATCTGATCCCGGTAAAATGCCTCGATATATTGTTCGGCTTTGGCGGTCAGGGTCGGTGCTGGTTGTTCCATCGTCGTTTTGCTTAGTCGGCAAAATACAAAATTGGACGAAGAAAAGTCCTCCGACGGGCAAAAAGCTTCCTAGTCCACAAACAACACTTTCTGAGACTGAAGCTGCCCCATGGCTCGAACAGTCAAAACATACAACCCAGGTCCTGGCACAAGACTCCGGTCAATCGTCCAGGTATGGGCGCCTGCATAAAACCATTGGTGGCGCTGCGCGTAAACCCTTCCCCAGGGGTCGCGCAGCGTTAGGTGGACTTCCCCCTCCTCGGGCAGCGCCCATTGAACCGTCGTAAAGGCGCCTGCCGGATTGGGAACCGGAGGCAGCAAGACAAACCGGCCGGTCAGGGAAGAACCCCAATCCAGTTCCAAAGGCTTGGTTTCATAACCAGATGAATTACCCAGGTATCCTTCCGGGGCTATCCCACGCTGATCCAGGCGCAGGGCACGGGAAAGCGGCGCCGGTTGCAATGCCCGAAGCTTTAGGACAAAAAGCGGTTGTCCTTCCCCATTTTGAGAGTCCTGGGAATTTGAACGCCCGGCATCCCAACTCAAGTTCAGGGATTCCGGGTTTTCCTCTGTCCATAGGACGTGCTCCTGGCCTGCCATTCCATATTCCAGCCCGGTGATCTCCACTAAATTGGGATCAGACTGTAGCGTGAACTGAACCCCCATGGTGTGCTGTGGATCGCCGAGATAGACTGGAACAAGGACTTCCTCTCCCGGAACAAGCACCCTGTCCTGCATCGTCAGTGGTAGCGATTTGACAGCAGATCGTTGCCCCAACCCCACAGCGTTTCCTTGGAATGCGGGCGCGCTTCCGTTTACGTCGCCCAGTTTAACCGCAATAAAATCGGCGTCCGAAACGGGTCCTTCCAGATCGTTGAGGTTGATCACTTCAGGGAAAGCCGGCTTCCACGGGCTCGCCGGATTGACAAAAGCATAGTCTGCCGGTACAAACCGCCAGCTTTTTCCATGCCAGAAATCCCGCTCCACTCCGAGAATCACCTTCCGCATCTGGATCAGGTCCTGGGTGGTGATAGAGCCGGATAAATTGACATCTGCTGCAATCAACTGGTATGGAGAGGTGAGCTTTTTGTTGCCCAGAATATGCTGTGTGACCAGGATGAGATCCAAAGTAGACACCCCGCTGTTGGCCGGATCGTTTCTGCTCGGGGTAATGGAATAATCATATCCCTGGCGCAGGCCGGGAAGAGAAAATACGCCGTCTCCATTAGTCAAGGTGTTCGCCACCCTGGCGCCGCTCAAGGTAAGGTATACGCCGGGTAAGGGTTTCCCCAGTTCGCTTGCAATTGCCCCGGAGAGGGGGTAGCCCGTTCCGGAGGCCAGGGAGGTATCGCAGAAATGGAATTGGTCGTCCTGGACCAAAATATACGTTTTGCAGAAACTATGGTTTGGGCCGCCCAGGGTTCCATCCGGCTGAGGGGCGTGGGGATTGTACGCATTGTCCCAGGCATGAACTTCCACCGGCAGATAGCCTACGTCCTTACAGGTAAGCACCAGAGAGGTTTTATCGATAGCTGCAGGTTCGCCTTCCCGGTTTATGGAAAAGCGCACCGGGTTGGAGCAGGGTTCGATGGCCGACTTGACCACATCGCCCACCCAGATGGTTGCGGCTCCTTTGTCGGGAATGCCGTCTCCGTCCACATCCTTATCTTCCGGCACAGGCATCAGTTGAGTGGAGAGCCCATGGTAACAGATGGGAGAAGGATCGTTGCAGTCCACAATGCGCACCCGCACCTCCGCAGTCGCTACATTTTTGCAGTCATCGACTACTTTGATTTCGATGAGGTATTCCCCGACAGGCAAAATTCCGGAAAACAGGTATTTGGGGAACCGACCGTACAATTCCCAATCCGTTTCGCTATAGTTGTAATGCTCCGTGATGGCCTCTTTAATCCGGGTGGTAATCTCCACTTGTGGACTGCACACTTCTCTGACGCCCACCGAGAGGAAGAACTCAGCAGTGCAATCCGGCCGGTCGGCACAAACGGTGATCTCTTTTTCTGTAAGGATTTGTGGAGGAATATCGTCAAACACTTTGATCAGTTGGGTATACTGCCAAAACCCTCTGGAGCGGATGGAAGGATCCATACTGCTGTTTTTCCAATGCCCCCGGGGGTTGGTAAGCCCATCGCAGGAGCTTCCCTTAACGCCCGCTGCAGGGTTTTGGTTCTGCTCGTCGGCATCGGCATCGTAGTACGCCGTTCCATTGGGACGTACGATGACCCAAACGTCCTTATCTCCGGGAATGCCGTTGCAGTCCTCATCCCGGGACACGATCACGGGATCGCTTGTGCCATCGTACTCGCACCAGTTAATGACGTCGTAAGTGCGAAAAATCTTGTAACAGGCTTCGCCATCCGATTCGTACCGCTTGTCGCGCACGCTCACCGCCAGGATATCGCAGCCCAGCTCGTCGGTCAGGATAGAATCCGGCCTCGGATCGGCGCAATGATCTTCAAAATCTTCCGGAAACTTGATGGTATAGTTATGGGCGGGAAGCACCGTGATCAATTGCTCGCAAATACCGGCTGAGACGTTGCCGCTCCGGTCCAGAGCCCTGAATTTCCTTTTGATCGTGCCCACCCCACAATGATCCAGTTTGATTTCCGGGGTAAGCGCTTCAAAATACGCTTCGCAGTTGTCGATAATTTCCGGAACGCCAAAATAACGCGCCAGAGAGGCGCTATCCGTAAGGTTTAAGGCAAAGGGAAGGTCGATGCAACTGACGGCAGTATCTTTGGGCGGGATACACTCCGGGGCGATTTTATCTTCAACGACTGCTTTGGCCCAGCAAACATTGGTATTCCCGGCAGCGTCGGTCGCCCGAAGTTCTATGGTAACGGATTTGCCCAGATCGCAGCAGGAAAAGACCGCCAAATCGGCCCATGGGCTAAACCCGGGCGTTTTGGGGGTACAGGACAGCGAATCGTAATCAATGGCTCTGCGGATCTCCAGGCGCGCCAGAGAGCAATTATCCCTGCTGCCTTCGTCTACATCCCGGGTGTACAGGAAGGCATATCCCCTGCTGTCCAGGGAAACCCTGATCGAATCATCGCAGATGGCTACGGGGCTGATTTTATCTTCTACGCAAACGACGCATTGCACATTGGCTTCGTTGTCGCAATCGTCCCGCACCTTGTATTTGATCCGGTGACAACCTGCGGGTATACCGGTTACGATACGAGATTGGGCCGAAAACGGCGTGACAGCGAGCAATACCGAATCCTTCACCTGAGCCAGACCGCCGGGAGTAAGCGTCCAGCGGAGGGTGTCCTGCCAGATTTCGGCCGACCAGGAATAAGGAGAACAGGCGTCGTATACCTGAGGCGCCGGAATCTCCACTACGGCCCTGCAATCAAAAGGGGACGTGGAGACCTTCAAGGTGTCTCCTTTTATTTTGGGGCATGTTACTACAGGAGGGATGATGTCCCCTATCTTGATGAGTTGCTCCAGAAGGCGGGTCCTGCCCCTGCACCAATCAAGCACTTTCCAGCGCCGAACGATCTTATAGGCATCTTCGCAGATCTGGAAGCGCTGATCGGTATAATCGGCGGAAAAGCCGCAAGCGCCGCCAGGGGTTAGAAACGTCGTATCCCCCAGGTCGTTGATTACAAAAGGATATCCGGTGACTTCTGGGGAAATATTGCCCGCTTCGTCGAGCTTGAACGCGCGGTTCTGATCGCAGCCGGCATCCAGCTCAATCTTTGGATTCAAAAGGATTTCACTGAGGGAAGGACGCACCAGGGTAATACGCTGAACTCCATCCGCTTTATTCCCAAACCGGTCGAAAGCGGTGAAGATCCGGCGGATGACCAGAGAATCGCAGTTGTTATCGTAAGCGATTTCATCCCGGAACTTGGTCAGCGTGTCCGTTTTTTCGCCGCAATTATCTTTAACCAGCGCTTTTCCCGTAATATCCAGACTTTTCGGCTGATTGAGGAACACCTCCAGCGCGTGGCAAAAGCTATCCAGTTTCATGTCGGCGGGAGGCGTGATCACGGGGGGCGTCTTATCCTCGGCAATCACAACGCCCCAGCAGGAAGAAAACGACGTACAGGCAGATGGATTGGAGAGAAAAACCGCGTATTTGAAAACACCAGGACCGTCGATCAGCGGACCGTTGAGCGGATTGGTATCCTCAACTACAACCGTAAAATCAGATGCGTTGACGCAATCCGTAAAGGTTCCTTTCAAAACAATCCCCGGGGAACAAAGAAACTGGCAGGCATCATCGAGGGTCACATGTACGGTATCCGTGCAGGAGAATTCGCCTGCCAAAACCGACCGCTCGGAGAGGACCCCTGAAAGGGCATGAAATTTCCCCGCAACAGACCCGAGCGGGACCCTCAGCCAACTGCCTAAGCCCAGCAGAAAGGCAATTGGAAAAATTGCAGCAAGCTTGTTCATGTGTCGTCTTCTTTTCGAATTTGGGACCGAAGGGGCTATCTCAAAAGACCGCTCTTTGCCCCTGACGCAATGTTTTACTTTCTAAAAATTTGTTTTACGAATCTTTAAAAAATAAACTATTTTTTTGACCGTCATGCGCAGGAACAGGCTTTTAGGGCAACCCCGTTCATTGATTATTCCTTACCGGGCTTGGATGGCTTGGAAAAAAGGTCAGGCGTTTAAGGGCATCTCAATACAGAAAACCTGGCTTTGACTAACCGCATAACACCAACAGGAATGATCTTATGGCGATTATGTTGCGGAGTACAAAGTAATTTTCGTGCAACAACCCTATAGTTTTCTCGTATGCCTGAAAAAATCGGACCGCATTAACACCCACTTTTAGGGGGGAGTCAAGGAGTGTAAACCGGCTATGGAAACCAACAAGTTGATTTCTTTCCCAAAAATAAAAATATTTATCAAACCGAGATATAAGTTAACGTTTCGGGGCCGAACCAAAAAAAAGAAGCGCCCCAAATTTCTTGGAGCGCCCCCGAAAATATGCGAGCATTAATCTATTTTTTTCTCCGCAGGGGAGCATTTAGCTGATCCTGGCAACACCCTGAGGTAAGCGCCATTCCAATCGCTCCGTGGGCAAAACCGGGAAAGCGATGGAATAAAACGCGCCGTTCTTTTCCACGGCAAAAATCCCTATAGGGAGCTCAAAATCGGTCAGGCCTAGTTTGCCGCACAACGCTTCCGATAACTTTACCGGTTCGTGCAAGCGGATTTTGCCTTTCTCAAAATAGGCTTCTGCCAAATGGCGGCAGACGGCGTATCTGGAAAAGAGCAAATGGACTTTTTCCTGCCTCCGCTCGATGATTGCAATGGCCCTGGCGCAGTCGTCGCGCCCATTGTTTATTCCCCGGTAGAGATCTACCCGGCAAATTCCGGCGCCCCGGCATCGCATCGAGGGTTGTCCAAATTGTACATCGGCGTATAAGGCCCTATTCGTTTTTTCAGTTTCCGTCGGTCTATCCAGGCCGGAGAAATCAATCCCGGTCCATTCGTTCTTCGCGAGCATATCCTTTTTTTCAACCGTTTTCCTGGGCAAACACACAGGTTCAATAATTCACACATCCCAGTTTTCTCATATGTTATTGCTTGGGGAATAGGGTAGATGGACTGCTCTCGCATATTAAAACTTACACTGTGTAACCCTCGTGAAAGTAAAAGTCAGTAGAAGCGGGCCACAGGGGAACAAAATTCAATATCAATGGCCAAAGGAAGGGGCAGGGAGCCTTAAGGTAAGCTCCCTGCCAGACTTCTGATCGCTTCTTAACGCGATGATACCATAATCATCTTCTTGGTAGCCGTATGGTTTGCGGTGCGCAAGGTGTAGTAGAACATACCGCTTCCTTGCTGCAGGTCGCTGTCTTTAATGCGGATCGCGTTGTACCCTCTGGCAAATTCACCCTTATAGGTCCAGATAGTACTTCCTTTGATGTCCTGGATCGTCAGCGTAGCATCCCCAGCTTCAGGGAGGTTGAACCCGATCAGGGTTTCGCCTTCGAAGGGGTTAGGCACGTTTTGTAGCAAAGCGAAGCCAAGTGGTTGAGTGGCTAAGTGGTTAAGTGGTTGGATAGCCAAATCCACATTCAGGTAATCTCCACCCAGTCGGTACGCTTCTGCCCGTGTGATCCGGCTGTTGATGTTCAGCACCTCGCTCAGACTGGCTACATCGGCTTTGGCTTTCACCACCAGAGTGAACAGCGTCTCGCCCTGCGCCCTGCGCCCTGCGCCTTGCGCTTCGTTCCAGCTCGCCGTGATCAGCCCTTCTTTTGCGAAGATGCCGAAGTTTTCGGCCTGGGCAACACCGTATTCCACGTCTGCCAGTTCCACTGCGTTGCGGTCAAAGCCCAGGGTGAACTGGTAGCCTTCGATCGCGCTCAGGTCGCCGGTAAAGGCAATCCGGTATTCGTTGCCGGCTTTCATCTCCAGGTCGTCGGCTTGCAGGCTAAACGATCCTGCCGTGCGTACCAGGCTATTGGCTAGGGCGTTGCCGTTCACGTCGCCCACTTTGACGGCGATGAAGCTGGCGTTCACTTCTCCCGACAGGTCGTTGACGTTAACCACTTCGGGGAACTGCGTTTGCCATGGGTTGGCCGGGTTGGCGAACTTGAAGGATGCGTCTACAAAGCGCCAGCTCGTGTTGTTCGCGTACTTGGCATCAATACCCAGGATCAGCTTGCGCAGCTGGATCAAGTCCAGCGTCGTGACCGTCTTGGAGTTGTTGATGTCGGCAGCGATCAGTTTGTATGGGCTGTTCAGCGGCTGCACCCCAAGGATGTGCTTGGTGACGAGCACCAGGTCGAAGGTCGATACCCCATTGAGGTAATCCTTATCCAGGTGCGGGGTCACTGAGTAGTCATACCCTTGCTCCAATCTATCGAAGGCATACTGGCCGTTGGTTCCGGTCATGTGAACGAAAGTAGCTTCGCCCGATAGGTTGACTTCTACGCCTTCCACATTGACTTTGGTTTCGGTCGTAATCGCGCCGGCAATAGCTGCAGAACCTACTATCGGGCCGCCGCAAACTCCGCGCGGATCCGTGACCACGGTGTACGTTTCGCACCATGCCCAGTTGCCTTTCTCATCGACAGTGTACAGGCGAATCATGACGGTGTTAATCGTATCGCCAGCCAGATCGTCGCAGGTAAAGGTTACAGAGGTAGCAGGTTCCACTGGAACGCCGTCGGCGTCAAGTCCGTCTGCTGTATCCCACTTGCCGTCGCCATTATCCTTGACGATGTAGTACTTCTTAATCAGCTTCTTGCCTGTAGGTCCGGTTTCCGGTCCTTGTCCGTTGCAATCGTCTACCGGACTGGCGACGAAGTCGGAAGCCCAGACAGCCATTTCACCCTCGCCCGTATCCGGATTCTTCATCAGGGCAGTCGAGAGGCCATGGTGGCATATCGGCGCGATGCCGTTGGAATCGACAATCGAGAACGGAATGTCCTTCTTCAGTGACAGGTTGCCGCAATCGTCGCGTACGATCACTTCCAGTTTGTGGTTACCGACCGGCAGCTGAGAAGCATCACCTGTACCTGTAACAACCCAGGAATTCGTCCCCTTGTTATCCCCGTTCAAGGCATGCGCCGGCGTAACGGTGAGGTACGAGGGCAGCGGGCCGCCATTCAGGGTTACCCGTTCGATCGCCAGGTTGCCGGCTACGGCAGGTACTTGCTGTACTTCGGTATTGCCGGAGCATACATCGAAGGCAGAGAACTCGATAGCTACCGTAGTCGAACAGTTATTTTTGTTCTGGTAGTACACTTGTTCCCCTGGCTCGTTCACTTCAGGGCGTTCGTTGTCGTGTACGAAGATGTACTGCGTGAACATGAACGCGAAGCGCTCGCCACCGTTGTTGCCATAGCCTGCATACTGGCAGGTTTCCGGCAGGCGTCCTACGCCAAGGCGGTCATCGTAGCCGGACACGTCGTCGTTTGACTTCGTCTTAGGCCCTTTGTTCGCCCAGTTCACTGCGTCGCTTGGGAAGGCTATGTTGCCGTCCTCGTCCTCATACCAGATCTCTTCCGTACCATCCATGTTGGCAACTCTAACCAGCACGTTCACCCCGCCGCCATCATTCCAGTTCGTGCCGTTGCCTTTTGGATCGCGAGGCACAACAACAGCCCACTGCATGGGTTCGCCGCAGCGTTCGTCGTACTGGCACCAGTTGATCACTGTAAAGGTGCGGAAGATCTTGTAGCACTCCGCGATCGGCGCGCCATTCAGCGTGGCCCCGTTGTAGCGCTTGTCGGATACGTTCACCGCCAGCACGTCGCAAGACAGTTCGCCGCCGTCGATCACGTTGGCCGTATCGCGCAGGTTAGCGCATGTGCCTTCGATATCTGCCGGGAACATAATATTGTACTCGTGTACAGGCTGCACATAAATCGTGCGGCTTGCAGTCGTAACCGTAACGGTACCTTTGGAGGTCGCCTTGGTCACCTTCCAGGAGATGGTTATCTCGCCCGCATCGCAATGCAGGCTTGGCGTTACGACGATCTCCTTGGTCACTGCGCTGCAGAATCCGCCGCTGATTACCGCGATGTCGCCTTTCAGCAGGGCCACCGCCGCTTTGTACGTATCGGTCGTTTCCGCGTAGGTTCCAGCTACGGACAGCAGGTGGATACGGTCGCGTTCTTCGGTACACTTATACGTTTGATCGAAGGGCAGCAGATAGTCCAAAGCGGTCTTGTCTTCCACCTTGATCCAGTTCCAGCAGTAGCTGCGGTTGCCTGCTTTGTCTTCACCCCACAGTTCCACCATCACGCTGTCGATATCGCAGCAGAAGATGGGTACGGTGTCGAGGAAAGGCGACATCAGGGCGCCTCCCACTTCGTTGATGCGGAAGATTTCAAGGTCATCGCGCTTGCCGTTACGGTTTTCATCGATATAATCGGTATTGGCATCGATCTTGCCGTTCTTGTTGACATCCACGAACTGCTTCAGCGTCAGGAAGCTGGATTCGCAGGCGCCGATCGGACGGCGTACTTTCATCCATACCAGTTTGCTGCAGTTGTCGAAGCTGCCTTCGTCCACTTCTTTAGCAGCCACCTTTCCTGTTCCGAAGTTGTCCAGCGTTACGTGGAGCTTATCGTCGCACTTCATCACCGGAGCGATCTTATCGACGATGCGGAATGGAATGAGGATCGTCGTGCTGCCGTAGCATACGTTATACACGCGCACTTTGGCAAAGTAGGTCGTCGAGGTATCCTTAGGCATCGGGATTCCGCTTACGAAATACCCTTTTTCGCAATCGCCGCTGATTTGAGCAGCTGTCAGCGCCAGGAAGGAGTATTCGCCGGTAGGCAGTTTGTCCAGGTCAAGGATCGGTTTGCGCTCCATGATCTCCAGATCGAAACACCACTTGCTTTGCTCATCCACCGTAAAGTGCGCTTTCGTGAAGTGGAATGCGCCCGTACAATCCATCGGACCGGTAGAGAACGTCAGGTAGTCGCCTGCGTCATAACCGTTTGCCAGGTCGTCGGTATACGGATCAGCAACAGGAGCGTTGGCATAGCCTGTTCCGCGGTAGCCATCCTTGTCGGTATCGAGGGTTTTGACTACCGGCGCCGAAGCGTCGCCCACCACGATGAGTTGTTCCCAGCAGAATACCTTGTCTTTGCAGGATCTGCCTTCGTAGCAACCGCCGGTGCGCTCAACGTAGTAATCCGGATAATCTCTGGATCCATTGTAGCACCAGTCGAGGATTGCCCAGCGGCGGATGATCTTGCGTCCGCACTCGCCGGTGAGGTACACATTCTCATCGGTATAATCAACCGCAAAACCGCAGTAATCCTTACCCGTCAGGTAGATCCGCTTGCCGGCGCCGTTGTAGAAGTAGGGCACAGACTCAGCCAAGCCATATTTGCCTACCATATCGGCAGAGGTCAGGATGGTATCTCCTTTGGCCAGATGCGCGGGTACTTCAATCTTGCACTCCGGCAGAATGATCTGCGGGCGCTTGAAGTAGATGAACTGCTTGCACGTACCCACGTTGCCGTATTCGTCGTGGAAGAAGAACGTCCGCTCGATCTGGGCGTAGTAACCGGTAGCGATCTGCTCATTGCAATCGGTGAAGATTGTCAGCTGGTCGGTTACTTTATCCATGACCGGCGTTCCGCAGTTGTCGGTTGCCGTGGCCTTGCCGGTGAAGTAGGCATAGGCTGCGTCCGACCAGGAACGTTCCACATTCAGCACGCTGTCGATGTCGGTGCACACGAAGGTATAGGTTCCACCAACCTTTTTGTCGGTATCATCCGGGCAATCCACCACCGGCGCGGTTTTGTCTTCAAAGTTCAGGTCGCCCCACACCACTTCGCAATGGTTGGCTACGCTCTTCACTTCGTACACCAGATGGCGGCCCAGGTACGGCGTTGCGTCGAACGGCGTACGCCATGCGGAAGACCACAAGGTGCGTTCCGTGTGTTTGTCGATGATGATCACGCGGTAGTAGCTGCCTTCAGGGTACTTATCAAAGCCGCAGCCCGGCTCGTAGTTTGGCACCAGCATGTCGGCATTGACGAGGGCCTTACAGTCGGGACTCAAGGTGATGTTGATGTTCTTGATCCCGCTGTTCCACTTCGTCTTGATCCAGCACTCGTCATTCTGAACGGTCTTGTCGTCCTCGTCGATATACTTATCCCGGCCGGTTACGTTTGGCGCGGAGAACGGAGGATTGTAGGTTCCGTTGAATCCGCGGTCGGCAACCATGCCTTCGAAGGCGATCATATCGCCGCCCACCATCGGATCGTCGATCTCATCGCTCAGGTCGTTGACGATGATCGAACCGCCAAAGTTCGGGCTCTTCACGAAGTAGTCAGTCAGCGGGCGCTTCACGTAATTGCCGCTGGCATCTTTCTTAAAGCCAACCGCACGGCCCGTTACGTATGCCTGAGAAGACCATTCGTATTTGTCGGTCTTGCTCGGGTCGATCTCAAACTCGATACGGATGCATACGATCGAATCGCCGGGCAGGTAGAAGCCTGACTGTTCTTCGAGCGGCAGCAGCAAGCTGGTTGTGCCGTCGCCGTTGTAGTCCGGATTCACCTTCAGCGCCGTCTTAGCGCCCGACATGGATTTTTTCACTTTTACGCCGGCAGGATCTACCACGTAAGAGCTATCCACGATGCTGACCTTGGGCTTGGTGGCTGCATAGAATGCATTGCCGTAAGCCGCTTTCAGGTTCAGGAACGCTTGCAGGCTATCCAGCGGAACTTCGGTCGGGTTCTTGATGCACAGGTGCATGATCACGTTGAAGTTGCCGCAGATCTCGCTCGACGGGTAGTTCACCCCTACGATATCGAGGTTTGCCTCGACGTTGGGCTCGTCTACCCAGCCAAAGTCAATCGTCTGGTTGTACAGGCTGTCCGGGAACGGATGCGTAGACATGGCATTCATCGCTGCCGCATCGTCGGCGTCCTTCTTGCCGTTTTCACCCGTAGGTTGCGGACTGGCGCACACTTCCGGTTCGCGGCTATTTTCGTCGTTGATGGTCAGCGTTGCGCCCGGCATGCCGTCGCTATCGTTGATGTCGTCGCCCGTCAGGTTATCTTTCAGCGTCAGTACCCGGTGCTTAGGCCATGCGTTTACAAAGCTGGCGCTATCCCCTTGCAGGTACTTCAGCGGAATCAGGTAGTAGTTGCCAGGGATCAGGCCCTGGAAGGAGTACAGCCCCATGCCGTTCGTCTTCACGATCTGGCCAGGCGTGTCGTTGCTGTTTGGAGGCATTACGGCCGGCTGCGTCGGTACGATGGACAGGTTGTACAGAATATCCGTCACGCTGCCTGCGGAGGCCATGGTGGTTTGGTAGCCAGCCGCATCGAACGTGCCGGCATTTTCATCCACACCGCCCCATACGAGCACCAGTTGAAGGGTATCTACAAAGTCGTTCTCGTTCTGGTCGCCCTTCACGTCGTGGTCAAACCACGCCAGGTTGCCCACTTTCACTACAGGCACCGCATAGTCTTCCACTTCCCCACGCGGGTAAGCCAGCGCCGTATTCACAAAAGGAGGTGTATTCTGGTGGAACGCGTTGTTATCCGGTCCGAGGCCAGGCTCCCAGCTCAGGCGGTAGCGCATGAAGGCCGTACCGTCGCGGTACATCGCATCCGCCGGTACGCGGAACGCCAAAACCCGCATCACGTTCTCGCCACCGGGAAGCAGTGGGTTGTCAGTGGAAGCCAACGGCCCCATCGCGCTTTGGCTCGTACCTATAGAGGTAAACGTCAACACATCGCTTGGGTCGTTCAGGTCGCCGTCGCCGTTAAAGTCGATGAACGCGCGCAGGTAAGCGTCTTTATTCACATAACCGGTAGCGGTAGGGTTGCCCGCATTCGCTGCCGTATCCTGAGACGTATACGTCACCTTGATCATCGCGATCTCGCCCGGGATCAGCGGGGTGAGCAGGCGGATGCCTGTCTCGTCGTCCGCGCCGGTTCCTTTGCGGAAGGCGCTGGCGCCGTCGTCATCGCCGCCGTTTTTGCTGCCGGCGTCGGCATCGGGCTGACCGTTGAGTTCGCCGTCTACGCCTTCGCCCAGGTACAACTTGGGCTGGATAGCGTGGCGCGGTCCAAACACGCCGGAGAACTGTGCCGACATCGAGTCGCGCAGGGTCAGGTAGCTCGTACCGGCTACGGGCAGGTCGCCGTAGTCGAAGCCGGTGTAGCCGAAGTCGAAGGTCTCGTTCACCTGCATATCCGGGAACGTGCCTACTCCGCCCTGGTCGTTGATACCGGTTGGGTGCAATTCGCCCGTAGGTTGCGCCATCGGGTTGGTGATCGCAAAAGCGATGCGCGTGATCAGATCGTCGATCGACGTATCGTCGCCGTCGCTATCGAGGCGCTCGTCCACGTCGGTGCGGTCTACCGTAGGCGTCATATCTTCCGGATCTTCAGCCGTCAGACGGTAGTTTGCCGCCGCCACGCCCGAGGGATCGTACGTATCATTGCCGATCAGGCCGCAGAAGTAATATCTGCCGTTCGCATCCGTCGTATCGTGGTATACGTACTCCAGATCGCCCGTTCCGAATACGCCATCCAGACCGGCGTATTCCAACTTGATAGGCACGTTCGGGATTACAGGTTCGTTGATATCCTGAATACCGTCATAGTCGCGGTCTTCCCACACCAGGTTGCCCACTTTCGTGAGTTTCATGAAGTAGTCTTCTACTTCCCCGCATGGGATGCGGCCATCCGGATAGCCTGCCTGCGCAGGAAGGATGCCGTCGGGGCCAAGGCGCGGGTCTTCGCTCAGGCGGAAACGGCTCAGCACATTGCCCGTAAAGTACGCGGCATCAGCCGGCACATTGAAGCATACCGTCACTTTGCCGCCGCCGTTGGTCATATAGATGCGCTCCAGTTCGAGGGCGCCCGTAGTGGCTTCCACCGAAGCGGCTACGCCGTTGACTTTCGTCCAGGCCAGTTTCTCGTTGGCATCCAGCACACCGTTGCCGTTGTAATCGATCCAGGCGTTGAGGAAACCGTCGGGGCCGTCGAAGTTGTCGGGCAGCGCGTAGCGCAGTTCAATGCAAGCCTCATAGCCAGGTACCAGCGGCGTGAGGAAGCGGATGCCGTCCTCGTCGTCGCTGCAGGCAGCGCCTTGCTTCCAGCTATTGACATCGTTATCCGCTGCGTCGTCGCCTTCGCTGGCGCCGTATGCACTCGAGCCTGCCTGATCGTCGGGGGTACCGTCGAGTTCGGCATCTACGCAAGAGCCCAGGTAGAAGTCCGGCTTCACGATATGGCGCGGACCGTTCTCGCGGATGGTGGTATTAAACTTCGCATTGGTCAATTCAGCTTCCTGTGGCAGATCGCCGTAGTCGAGAGCGATAAAGCCAAAGTCGAAGCGCTGATCCACCTGCATGTCGGGGAAGGTCCCTACGTTGTTGACGTCGAGCAGGTTGCTCAGGTCCTGATCGCCGATGCCTTCTTCGCCTTCGGCCAGTTGCATGACCGCCATCTGGTCAGCCATGGTGAATGGGCCGGAGTGCACCAGCGTGCGCTGGGTGGTCAGGTTGCGGACGGTTTCGAGGCCGTCGCTGTCCTTGTCTTCATCCTGCGAGGTGGTGATCAGGTTTGGACGGGTGGGGGTGAGGTCTTTCGGACCCAGCACGACCACGTCGTACGTCCCTTCGATCAAGCCGCAGAAGTAGTATAAACCATCTATCGTGGAATTATCCTTAAACGTATACGTTGCGGTGGTATCGTAGAAGATCAGGTCGTCGCCGGCTGCGCTGAGCGGGAAGGCTGCATTCGTCAGCGGCGTTTCGATCGTACCGTTGCCGCCGGCAAATACCAGGGCTACGATAGCGCCGTTGATACCCAGATCTTCCTCAGCGTCATCCTGCTGGCCGTTGTAGTTGCGATCTTCCCAAACGAGGTTACCGATTTTGGCCAGTTTGATCATATAGTCTTCTACTTCGCCCTGAGGCACGTCGGCGGCGCCGAACTTATCGGGACCGTCAGGGCCAAGGCCGCCGTCGGGGCTGAGGCGGAAGCGGGCAAACAACACCCCATCATTGAAGGTTGCGCCAAATGGAACCGTAAAACAGAAGGTATCTTTTATGGCGCCTTCAGCTACTATGCCTCCATTATCGAATGCGATTGCTTCCAATGGGTCGAGGATTCCGTTGCCATTCCAATCCATCCATGCCTGAAGTACGGCGGTTTCACCGGTGTTGTTATAGGTAACCACCTCTACGCAAGCCCGATTGCCCGGAATAAGTGGGGTGATAAACCGGATGCCGTCTTCATCATCTTCGCAATCCTTTCCTGCAGGCTGTTTGAACACGCTGGGCGTCCCGTCGTCTCCATTGCCTTGGTCGCCGTCTTTGCCGTCAAAAGCGCCGGCGTCGTCGTCGGGATTTCCGTCGCGTTCGCCATCGGCGCAAGAGCCCAAGCGAAGATCTTCAGTGATGACGTGCAGGGCGCCGGTCTTGGCCATAGTGGTATTAAACTTCTCGCCGTCTTCTTCCTCCGGCAGGTCGCCGTAATCCAGACCGGCAAAGCCAAAGTCGTGGGTTTGATCGACCTGTGGGTCAGGGAAACCACTCACTGCATTCGGATCGTCTTGCAGGCCGTCTTCATTCAAGGGAAGATTCGTCACATCGGCAATGCGGAAGCTATCCATGACCATCGAAAGGTCCATGACCGGGCTGAGCATCACTTCGCCGTCGCTGTCGAGCGAATCGGTTACAGATGCCACATCCGGGCGGGTTGGCGTCATATCTTCCGGGGTTTGAACGATGAGCTTGTAGTTGCCTTCGATCAACCCGCAGAAGTAATATTCGCCATTTTCGTCGGTAAGGGTATCGAACACCTCATTATCGGAAGCCGAAGAGACATTCCCATCGGGGCCTGCCCATACGAGTTGTACGGGTACGCCTTCGATTCCGTTTTCTCCGTCATCCTGACGACCGTTGAAGTTGGTGTCTTCCCAAACGAGATTACCCAGTTTAGCCAGTTGGCGCTTGTAGTCTTCTACTTCGCCATCCAGGGCTTGGCCGGTGAACCCGAGACCTTGCTGAGTGCTTAAGCGCCAGCGCATGAAGGCCATGCCTTCGTTGAACATGGCGTCTTCAGGCACTTCGAAGCAAACGGTAGTCAGGACGTTGTTTCCGCTGAGCAGCACGTAGTCTTTCACGGCTTGCTCGCTATCGTCTATTTTTCCGTTGCCGTTGAAGTCGATCCAACCTTGCAGGTAACCAACCGTATTGGCGGGGATGGTACTCGTTACTTCAACGCAAGCTTCGTAACCCGGAACCATGGGGCTTACGATACGAATGCCGTCTTCGTCGTCCGTATTCGCATCATCGCCATCGGCCATAGCGGCAGGTTGCCCGTCGGTTTCGGTATCTACCCTTGCACCCAAATACAGGGTAGGAATTTCAGGAGTCAATGACGGGTTAGGAACCGTATGCGTTGCTCCATTATTGGCAATGGTAGTTGGGAACATTTCCCCCTGGCCCATTTCCGGCAAGTCGCCGAAGTCGCGGCTGGTAAAGCCGACGTCGAAGGTTTGATCTACCTGGTTATCCGGATAGGTCTTTACTTCGTTGGTAGGGAATGCTTCCACCAGTTCCTGATCCTCGATACCGTCTTCCCCTTCCGGATTCATCGTCACGTTTTCAATCGTAAAGTTGATGACGGTTTTATCCGCACCTGCGATCTGGATCATGCTGCCATCGCTGTCGCGATCGTCTTCCAACCCGGCATTTGCTGTAGTAGCCAGCATATTGGCCGGATTCATGACCACGATGCGGTACGTTCCTTCGATCAATCCGCAGAAGTAGTATTCTCCGCGCTTATCGTCAGGACCAGGAGCGCCAACCAGCGGATCGCCGTTTTCGTCGAGGGTTGCGGTAACTGTTGCATAAACGACGTCGTCTCCTTGAGGACTAGCCGGATCGGTAGTCTGGATCGCGCCATTTGCACCGGCATAGATCAGGCTAACCATAACGCCATTGATCCCGTAATCCTTTTCGGACTCATTCTGAATGCCGTCTGCGTTGCGGTCAAACCAGACGATGTTGCCGACTTTGGCGAGGTTAAGCTTATAGTCTTCCACTTCGCCATCCATAGCCAGGCCGGTTGGCTGGTCCACTTCATCTTGATTCGTACCTAAGCGGAAGCGGAAATAGGCCATACCCATGCTGCTGGACTCATCATCCGGCACGGTAAAGCAGATCGTATCGATCAACCCGCCGGGAGGAATGATCCGGTTGAAAATAGGCGCCAGTTCGCAGTCGCCATCGTAGTCCATGTACGCATATAGGTATGCCGGACTTGTCGTTGTATTAGCCACGGTTACTTCTACGCAGGCTTGTTCGCCCGGCATAAGCGGGGTGATAAAGCGGATGCCGTCTTCGTCGTCGTTTCCATCTTTATCATCGCTATCGGCTTTATCGGAAGGCGTACCAGACGGGTCCGTATCTACCCCGGCGCCCAGATACAACGCAGGAGCTGTCGGATCCAGGACATGGCGTGCCCCGTTGTCCTCCAGCGTAGTTGGGAAATCGTCCGAAGCCTCTTTGGTAGGCAAGTCGCCAAAATCCAATCCCTTAATTACCTCCACATAATCCTCTACTTCGCCGTCCATGGTGAAGCCTGTATATCCCAATCCTTCTTCCGTGCTAATCCGGAAGCGAAGGAAGGTACGGCTGGTCACCTTGGCATCGCAAGGCACGGTGAAGGTCAGATAGTAGGCGCCCGTCCCACTGGTGAGCGCGAAATCTTTAGCCACCTGTTCGCCGGGGTCATCCCAGTTTCCGTTATCGTTGAAGTCAATCCAGCCTTGGAGGAAGGGCGTTTGGCCATCCGGAATAACGGCATCAATGCGCATGGTTGTTTCCAGGCAGGTAATTAACATCGTGGGCCTTCCAGAAGCGTCGAGCATGCGCACGCCGTCTTCGTCGTCGCTGTTGCCGTCATCTCCACCGCCGGTTTCGCCGGCATCGTCATCGGGCTGGCCATTGGATTCGATATCTTCTGTTGGACCGAGATACAGATTGGGCGTGGGAGGTACGCCGTGACGGGGGCCATCGTCGGCAATGATGGTAGGGAAGGTTTCCCCGGCATCGCCAAAATCGAGGCCTTTGATCTCGGTGATCAGGTAATCTTCCACCTCGCCGTCGGTTGCAAAACCGGTTGGGGAATTTACTTCAGTTTGAACTGTTCCAATCCGGAAGCGGGCGCCGATGGGGCTATACACGGCTGCGTCAAAGGGCACGGTGAAGACCAGATCGATCATTGCGCTTCCATTCACGGTAGCGCTGGCTATCTCGTCGCCTCCATCAAATGTTCCGCTGTTATCCCAATCGATAAAGCCGTATATATAGGATGTCGGCCGATCCGTATTGGTATTGGTCACTTTCACGATGAAACGGGCTTCCTCGCCGGGGAAGAACATGGCCGGTTTGATCACGCCATCTTCATCGCCGCTATCGCCGCCGTCGATTTCGCCGGCGTCGCCGTCAGGCTGGCCATTGCGCTCGGCATCCACGGTATTACCGAAGAACGTTTTCGGTTCTTCCGGCTGGCTATGGCGCGGGCCATTCTGGGCCAGGGTAGTTATTGGGTAAGATCCTGGCAAGTCGCCCAGGTCCAATTCCAGAAGGCCGAAATCAAAGGTTTCATCGACGCGGTCGTCCGGGTAATCATTTACGCCGTCGGCGCCTTCGTCTTCATTCCCATTTTCTTCGGTAGGCAGATTGTCCAGATCATCGAGCAGGAACATCACCTGAACCGGATCTGGGTTAGGATCTACCAAAGGCGTGCCATCGCTGTCCAGAATATCGGAAACGCCGAGATTATTGGGAATCGCAGGCAAGAATCCGTCCGGAGTATTTGCGATGATTTTATACATGCTGGTATCGTTCTCAATCAGGCCGCAGAAGTAGTATACTCCGTTGGCGTCTGTAGAGGTCACGGTAACAAAATCATCGGAAGTTCCAAACGTTTCGTCTTCGCCAGCGTGGAGGAGGGTCATTTCAACACCGGCAATTCCCGTCTCGTTGGCATCCTGGCGTCCGTTGTTGTTTTGATCTCTCCAAACGAGGTTACCTACCTTGACGGTTGGGAAGAAGTAATCTTCTACTTCACCTGGAGGGGTTGACCCATCCGCGTTAATGCCTTCAGGGCCGAGGTCCCCATCACAGCTCAAGCGGAAACGGGCAAAAACGTCTCCATCCACGAAGGTAGCATCGGAAGGAACGACGAAGCAGAGGATAATTTCTCCCTGCCCCAGAGGAAGCATGGCATTAAGGCTGGCTGGCCCAACCGTGCCTTTGACAAAGAAATCCAGTTGATCATCGCCTGCGAGGTTGCCTGGATTGACATCAAAATCGCCATCTCCGTTGAAATCGATAAAGCCATTAAGCTTGAGCGGATCGCCGGAAGCGGGCGAGATATAAGAAACGCGGATACAAGCGGTATCGCCGGGCACGAGGGGAGTCAGGAATTCAATTCCGTCTTCATCTCCATTGGGGCCGCAGGTTCCTTCAGTGCGCAACCCGTCGTTATTGTTATCGCCATTGGCTTGTGCGCTGGGTTGGCCGTCGAGTTCGGTATCTACGCAAGAACCGAGCATTTTATCCTGCTGAACCAGGTGCTGAGGCGCATCCGGACCGGTTGTTCCATAGGAATCCGGCAAATCGCCGTAATCCGAACAGCCTAGTACGCGATCGACGATGCGGCACAAGGGGTTGGTCTGGTCGACTACCGTGATTTTGATCTCCTCGCCTTCCGCTACGGCGAATGGGCCGAACGGACCGTAAGTTTGTCCGTAATTCAGGTTGGTCAAGACCACCAGTTGATCGGTAGGCAGGTTGGGAACGCAACGCTCAATGATGAGCGTATACTGGCTTCCTCCGGCGGAACCGCTGCGGTAAGCGGTGATCTGTTGGAGGGTGATTTGGTCGTCGTTTAAGTTATCAGGTGTCCCGTTATCGCTGCAAATCGGAACGACCCGGGTTCCATCCAGGATACAATCCGGAGGGGTAATCCCCATGTCGAGGGTCAGGTTTTCATCGGGCAAACCCAGATTGACCATATCAGTCATACCCATTATCGGGTCGGCGTCGCTGTCGAGCGCGTCATTTCCAGCATTGAGCGTGGTGACGGCCGTAGTAGGCGGCAGCGTAGTCAGGTCAAAAATTACGTAATACCTTCCTGCGTCGAGCCCTGGGAAAAGGTAATACCCTGGATCGCCGGAGTAGTCATTCCCTGTGTAGGTGGTATCGATGCGGGTATCGTCGCCGTTTCCTTTGACGTTATCCGTTGATTTTACGAGGATGACGCGGACGCCATTGACGCCGTCTCCGGGAGGCTCATCCTGAAGCCCGTTTTGGTTGCGGTCTACCCATACATAATTCCCAAGCTGGGATTTGGGGTCGCGTTTGACGGCCAAACCTACTTTGTTTGGCTCGGCAGTGAGGAAGCGGTTGTTGTTATCATTCCGGGTTCCCTGGAAAGCGTAGCTGTTCCATGCGATCAGATCCTGGGGCGTGTCGAAAGGCGCAAACATATCCCACTCCATTGCAAAAGTCTGGGCAGGACCGATGGTTACGGCGCCAAACACAAATTTCACGGCCTGGACCAGGGATATATCCGAAGGAGGCGTGGTACTCCAGGATGGCCCCGTGCAGCCGGGAGGGCTAACGGCGGGTACAAATTCCGTGCGACACGGATTTTGCTCAACCGAATAATATACCGTGATACCCGCAGGTGCGGTAATAGGCCCTGCCAGCGTCGGGCGCCATTGGGTCAATCGATTTTCATCAACCCGCAGAACCCCCTTATCCCCAATGAAGGGTAGGATATCTACGATAACCATATCCCGGATGGTGATATTCCCTGGGTTGGTGATCTCCAGGCGGTACCGCGCCTCGCCGCCCGGGAAAGTCCGTCCAATCCCATTAAGGTTGGTCAGGTCCGGAGGCAGGGAGCCGTCGGGGTTGAAGTAGACGAAGTCCTCGTCGCATTCCCCTTTGATCCCTTTGCGGGAAGAGACCGTTGCCAGGGTAAGTACGGTCAGGTTCGCGCTACAGGCTTGTTCAATATACGGCGAAAGGTTTTCATTTTCCGCGCCTCCGCCTCCAGTGGTTGTACGGCGGGGGTCGATGTTCGGACCTTGTCCGTCGATACGGAAGCAGTTATTGAAGACCGTACCTGCCAATACCCCATCTTTCACTCGAACCTTATACTTAATCTCCTTTACATCCGAAAGGAGATCGCCAACAAGAGCTCCCGACACATTGAGCCATTCCCAGGATAAGGTTTTCGTCGCCGGGTTATAGTTAAAGGTCGTAGGAGCAGGAATATTGGTGTACATAATAGCCTCCGTCTCCACAAATTCCAGATGAGCTGGAAGAATGTCGGAAATCTTGAGGTTGTTTACCGCAAAAGGCCCGGAATTCTGGAACCGAAGCGTGTAGTACAATTCCTCGGTAGGTTGAACGGTACCATCGGTGACGGAAAGCGTCTTTTGGGTATTCACCGGGCCTACCGAACGCACGGTAAGCTGATGGCAATCCCGGACGGCATCCATGCGGACGTTATTCCCCTGCCCGTCAACAGAAGTTCCTTCCACGTTGAAGCAATTGGAGATATTGCCCGGAGGGGTGCCGGTTTCGATCTGGATATTAAATGCTATTTCGAATTGGGCGCCGGAACCGGGGAAAACCAGGTCGCTAAAGTCCCAATTTAATATAGTGCGCCCGTCCATCGTTGTGGAGGTGCTAAAAGGCTCAAACAAGGGATCTATCGCTTGCCGGGCGGCTACCAGCGCCTGGATATTCGCGGAATAGACCACGGTTCCAGGAGTAAAGGTAAACTGGGCGGGAAGCGTATCCGAAACCATCACCTCCTTCACGTCAAACATACCCAAATGCGCCCATTGCAACTTATACTGGATGGCATCTTCAGGGAAGATGCCATTAAAGGGGGCGGTAAGGTCCTGCCCGACAATCTTGTTGGGGTTATTGGGGCCAACCGGCAGGATGATGACATTCTCGCAATCCCTGAGCTCATTCGGGTCACAAACCTCGATGGCGTCCGGATTAGCAGGGATCGTTCCGCCAACAAAAAAGCAGTTGGTGAGCGTGGAAGCGGGGGTCATATCATTGACAACCGCGCGGAAGGTCAATGTATACTGGGTGCATTCAAAATTATTGGTATTTGGAACCTGGTCTCCAGCCAGCGGTGTGGGCAACGTCCAGTTGAGTTCGTTGGCCATAGAAATGGCAGGGTCTGTAAATGCGGCTGCTTGCCATTTGGAAGAACCCGGTACATAAGTAAACGCGCTGGGCAGCAAGTCGCGAAGGGTAGCGCCGACCAGATTTTCCGTACCGCAATGATCAAATCGCAGGGTAAAAGTAACCGTGTCTCTGGGGTAAGCCCGGTTGGGCGATACGGATTTCACGATATTCTGTGGTCCGATAGGCTCGTCTCTCGCAACCCGGCTGTTGGAACAACTTTGGCTGCGTGTCGTGCTGGCAAACCGGCCTTCCACATCCAACTCGACCTGAAGGCAACTATAACCCCTTGCATTGGGAGCATCGTCATTGCAAGTGGTACAGTCGCCCGTGTTCCTTGGGTTGGCGCCATCGATGGATGCGCTGGTTTCGATATTGACAGGAACTACGGTGTAGTTAAACACCAGCGGCGAGCTGGGCATGAATCCTGCGGGGACAGAATCTACAAAAGAATAAACGATCCGGGTCAGGTATTGGCCCACCGGAAGCGCTTGCCCTCCGGTTGGGGGCGCCATGGAACTGGTAACGAAAGCATAATTGTACGGTGTATTGGGATTTCCCCCATTCCCGACGTTGGTATAATAGGATACATTTACATTAAGCCCTCCGTTGGAGTATAAGGCATCGGGGATTTGCGTAATCTGTACCTCATCGGGGAAATCAACGGCAACCATAAACATACCCAGATTGGTATTCCCCGAGTTCTGGTAGGTAATGGTCGTATTTCCTGTGCGTCCGATGGTCGTGGTAGACAATGTAGGCTGAGTGCACTGTACTGCTGGCGCGGGAGGAGGAGGCGCGGGAATATTGCCCATTACCATGTCCGAACCGGTTACCGGCTCCGAGCACGTGGTATTGGTTCCGGAAAACGATCCCGAGACCACTACCTTGTCATTCACTGCAAAATCCGGACTGCTATAGGTCAGGTTGAAATCCAGATTGGTGGTAGCCGTAAAGTTTTGAGGACCCCAAACCAAGGTATCCGGGTCAGCGCCGGCGCCCACGATCCGGGTACAGGAACAGGTATGCGTTGCTGCCTTAGGAATGGCCACTTTCACCGTGGCATTGTCCAGGTTATATAACGTGCCGGACTGCTTCACCATCTGAGCCCGGTAGTTGGAGGTTTGACCAAGGGTACGAAGCGTGAGTTGCTGGACATCGATCGTCCAGGGGGAGGATGGGTCATTGACGGTCACATTGGCAGAATTATCCCCGCTGCTGCTGTCGCTCGGCCCATTGACATCGGTGGCGGTAGCTACGGCGGTAACGACCGTCCCGTCGCAGATGGTACCTTGAGGGTAAAAGACGGTGAGCTCCATCATCCCCTGTCTTCCTGCACTAAGCGGGCTTTTGAAGATGATCTCGTAGTTATAGCCTCCCATCACGGCCACCAGAGCGGACGAGAGTACGTCGGTGGTGCCGTTAAAAGAAACCAATCCCCCATTCAATACAGGCACGGGCAAGAACACAACGATCTTTGCACCGGTGATATTAGAGGCCGTAGCGCCCGTAGAATAGTTGATGGTATAGGTTACCCCACTACCGGCATTGACCGTGGTGGGACTGGCTGAAATACTGGCGTTGAAATCCCCTGGCGGCAAGAGCATGTTGCGCAGACTCCTGTAGGCTTCCTGCTCTTTTACGCTTTGGTAGTACGCCGGCAAGGCCGGTTTGGAAACAGCGCTGCGTTTTTCTGCCGGGTTTACTTTGGCAGAGAACAAAGAACTGAGCACCAAAAAGGGTAAAATAGAAAAAGAAAACATCTGCAAAGCCCCCTTTCGGTGGCTTCCATCTGTTTCCCATCCGAGAAGCTCCCGCCATTTCCCCCAATCAAAGGAGGTATAACGGGGCTTTCTTTTCGCGGCGCCCGCAGCCCGCGAATAAGGAATAGAAGGCCTCATGAGAAATGATTTGTTAACGTTTAATTCAATAAGGGTTACTTATATATTGAGCAATAGGTCGCTTGTTTTCAATAGGATATATTACCGTTTCTTATGTATGGCACGCTTTGGGGCAATAATCGTTTTGTTTTTTTTTTGCAAACGCAGTGTTACATAGAAAAAAAACAGGAAAGGAAAGCCCTTGAGGGGTTTTCCGCTATCCTTGTCGTTTTTTCCGTAGGTTTATTAAAAACAGAGGGATAACCCTCCGGTCTTTTTCAAAAAACATCCGGTTGCCCGGATGCTTCAACGTGGCAGGGAATGTGGAACTATCCCTTTTCCCTGCACGCATCTATCATAACTCTCATGAATACGCAATTCAATAACAGGCCTTTAGACTGCTTAAAGCCTAAGGCGAGGAGGCGTTCCTCCTATCTTGGTTTTGCTGAAATTGGCGCCGAACCGCTACCAATGCAGTCCGGTCGAATCTTATGGGCAAAAGCCCACCTTTTCACCTCTTACTACGACAAAGATATACCGCGTAAAGGGCATTCTTTTTGTCAGATTGTTCGATTTTTTTGAAATGAAAACCAAGGAAAAAACTCAGGTATTTTTAAATTTAAAGCTGTTTTTCAATGATTTGCAATTTCAAAATTTGAATCGCTTCACAGTATTCTTTGTGCAAAAATCTGCGTTCTGCCCGCGTTTTCCAGCGGCGGATTTCCACCATACCGCTTTAGAGCAGGCACACTACTTCTTCCTGGGCGCGATGATGTCCACCACGATCGGCCCCTTTGCCGTCTTTTTCATTGTATGATTTGTTTTAATGTGTAACTGGTTCAAAAGTAAGCCAGCTACCCAGGACGGCTACAGACAGAAATAGCGATTTTTATTTATGTGATTTTTTTATTTTTATTAAAAAATAAATTTCTTACTATCTGAAAAACAGACCATTATAAGATGGTCAATTTTTTAGCTGCTCAAAAATGGACGAGTAAAAGATTATTTATTTTTGCCATTTGTTTCAACGGCGCCTGATTATTCAGCCAAAATCAAAAAAACGGCAGGCTGCTTATTCAAATCAGGCAGCGGGTGGAGGGTTTTCCATGTGGCCACTGTTTGCGTCCGGATATATTGGGAAGGAAGCGTCAGGCCGGCGCTTACGGAGAGCAGGGTACCTGGCGAGAGGGTTCGGATAAGCATTTCCAGCATAGCCTGGCTACGGTAGGGGGTTTCGATAAAGATCTGGGTTTGGCGTTCTTTGGCCGATTGGGCCTCCAGCAGCCGGATCTGGCGCCCAAGATCCGTTTTCTTTGCTGTCAGATATCCGTGAAAACAAAACCGCTGGCCGTTCAATCCGGAACCCATAAGCGCGAGGAGGATGGAGGACGGCCCAACCAAAGGCCGGACCTCAATGCCCATCCGGTGGGCAAGCAGTACCAGGGGGCCTCCGGGATCGGCAACTGCCGGACAGCCGGCTTCCGACATCAGTCCGGCGTCCCGGCCTGCCAGAACGGGCGCCAATAACCCCTCAAGCGCCGCGTTGGGCGTGTGTTCGTTGAGTTCCTCAAATACCAGTGACTGCAAAGGGCGGGGAAATTGAATGGCCTTCAGAAAACGCCGGGCTGTTTTTCCACGTTCCACAATGAAATAATCGAGTGCAAACACGGTCTCCAGCAATTCCGGCGATATCCCGGCTAGGGTGTCCTCCCCCAGGGGAGTAGGGACCAGAAAGAGAATGCCTGGTTTTGGGTTCATATCACATGGTATGCGCTTAGCGCAAAGGTGTTCACAAATTTGCGGATTTCGAAGTACCTTCGCTCCAATATTGCCGCATTATGGCCCAAAATGACACCTTTACCATCCGGCTTCCTCAATTTGAAGGCCCTTTCGACTTGCTGCTTTTTTTCATCGAGCGGGATGAACTGGATATCAACAACATCCCGATAGCCAGGATCACGGACGATTTCCTGGACTATATCCATCAAATGGAGCGCCTGAACATCGATCTGGCGAGCGAGTTTATCCTGGTTGCCGCCACCCTTTGCCGGATCAAAGCCAAAATGCTGTTGCCCCGCAAGCCGGTCGACGAGCACGGCAAAGAAATCGACCCCAGGGAGGAACTGGTGCAGCGCCTTCTGGAGTACAAGCGGTACAAAAGCGTGCTGGAAGAAATGAGGCTGCTGGAGGAAAACCGGTGGCTCCGGGAAGGCAGAGGCAATGTCTCGGTGGAGCTGCAGCAACTGGCCACCAAGGCCCTGGTCGACTCCGAGCTCGAATCGCTTTCCTTGTTCCAGTTGCTGCGCGCTTTCGAACGGATCATGAACCGCCTGGAACAGCCGGCGCCAAAAGCCGTGCACCAGATCGCGATGTTCAATTACACCATCGAAGATCAGCAATCCAGAATCCTTGCGCATATAGCACAACACCAAAGGGCAAGTTTCGAAGGCGTTTTTGGGGAATGCCTGGACCGGGTCCATGCTATTATTACCTTCCTGGCCTTGCTGGAGTTGATCAACCTTCAGCAAGTGCGGATTATCCAGGGGTTGGGCGTCAATAATTTCTGGTTGGAAACCCCTGCCGCCGGGGAGGGTTCAGAAGAAGAGTAGAAGTTATCTCCAAATTTCAAGAATTCTGCTTAATCCATCGCTGGGCCTCCCCCCAACCCCCTCCAAAGGAGGGGGAGCAACAAAGGAAGGCAATAAAATCTATACGCTGATGCTTTTCCCAACCCTTGCCCACACGGTTCCCTTCCTTCGGAGGGCGATCCGTCCAGACCGCAGCGTCTGGGGTTAGGTGAGGCCGCCCACACCCTGGAGCAGGTGTTGAGACAGTTTCTAGTCTTATTCGGACCTCGCAGCGTCGTTACCCAGAAGCTGGTGCAAGGCCTGCGTGACCGGCTTGAGCCGCGCTTCATCCAATCCCTTCCATGCAAAACCCAGGGAAAACGCCCCTTCTCCCTGTCGCACGCGTTGCCAGATCATGTTCCGCTCTGCCTCCGGGAACCGCGAAAAGGCGCGGCGCAGCACCGGCAGCACCGGTATAAATGCCTCCTGGGGAATGCCGTCTACCCACTGTGCGACGATCTTCCAAAGCGAAGGCGTGTGCAGGAGCAACAACGCGCTCCCGTGGGTAAATCCCTCCAGCCATTGGGCGCCTGGCAATGGCTGGCTTGCGCCGCCTGTCAACGCCCTCGATAATACTTGCTCTGCTGAACGCTCGCCCCACACCCCTTCTTCTACCAAAAAACGGGCAGCCCGGCCAGCAAGTAAGGGGTGGGATTCGGCGCCAAGGGAAAGACGGGCGAGCGCCCCGAACCAGTCGCTCCGCCCGGGAATTTCCTCCAGCAAATGGATCGCCTGATGTACTCCAGCGATCAAATGCAGCCAATCTTTTGCCGTTTCCTCGTCAATATTGCGGGCCGCATCCGGAAGCCCCAGGCAGATCCGCGGAAGAACCTCTCCTGAAAGGGCTTTGAGGGCGTCCAGATCCGTTTTGCGAACGCTTCCGTATCGGAGCATGCGCGCCAGAACGGGAAAAGCCTCCAGTAATAATTCCATATCGCCGGTGGAAGCGGCAAAACCCTGGATTTTGCGTATCAAACCCGGAACGGCTTCAGGGAGGCCGGCTTTCAGGATTTCGTCGAGCAGTTCCAGCGCTTCGGGCAGAGAAGCGGTTTTTTCAATTTGGTCCAGCGCTATATTTCTGGCGGCTTCCTGAATAGTTACCCCCCAAATTCCAGCCTGGATGAGGCGGATCAGGAAATCTGTTTTCCACTTAAGCTTCCAAACCTCTTTAAACGACCCCAGGCTTTCGCCCCGGACGGAACCTGGTTCGCCCCAGGGCACTCCGAGCAGCCGGAGCCGGTGAAGCAGGCAGCTGGCTCTCCAGTTGGCCGGGGTTCGGAGGTCCAGGATTTTGGTGAGTTTTTCAGAAGAGCTATACTCTCTGGTGAGGCGGGCGGATTTGACGCTGCGTTCCAGATCCTGTTGCAAAGGGGAGGCGCCCAATCCGGCAGGAACCTTGCCCATTTTCACTCCGATAACCAGCCGTTCACGGATAAGGGCCAGGGGCGGCGTTTGTCCATGGCATAACACGCCCAAGCAGGCATCTTCCAGTTCTCCGAGTCCAGGCACATTTTTTTGACGCAGAGCAGCCAGGGTTTCCGCCAGCCGCACGGCCTCCTGCACCTGGGCCGGCGACGTTTCCAACTGTTCCTGGCGCAGCAGGCGGGCTGCGCGGACCATCCAGCGCGCAGCCACGGGGTCGCGGCGCTGGAACAACAATTCATACCACGCAGGAGAGATCACGCCGGCCCCGTAGCCCGACTGGAACGCCAGCCGGTCGTAGCTCCAGGGGATCCAAAGCGCTTTTGTCTTCTCTTTTTTCAATCCGCGGATCGTTGCCCGGTCGGTTTTTGGGGAAAAAGCGCCGACATCTTCCAATGCCGGAACGTGCCAGGCGCCGCAAACGATAGCGATGCGCCGGAACCCTTCTTCCTGTGCCTGGCGGACTGCCTGGCGCATCCACGCTTCCCGGGCCAGGGTTTCCCGGCTTTCCGCTCCAGCGTGCGCCTGACGGAGCGCCTGCATCATTTCCAGAATGAGGGCAAAAATGGACGCCGGGTTGTCCATCTGCTCAAACGTGGCGTCCCACCACCGCTCGCTATCGTCGTATCCTGCGAGTTGGGCAAGGGCCCGCAGGGGATCCTTTTGCACCGGGTCCAGGTCCGATGCTTCAGGGGTTTCGGACCAGCCGCTTTCCCGGCCAAACTGGAGAGCCATGGGAAGGTCTATCGCCCGGACGGGAATACCCGTTTGCAGGGCATAGCGAATTGCCTGGAGTTCGGGAGAAAATTCGGCGAATGGAAGGTAGGCCGCCTTCCGTACGTCGGGAACGGCATAGATCAGCAGCGCGACAGGAAGCTCCAGTTTTGGGTGCAAAAGCTGTGGAAATAATGGCTCCGCTTCCTGGGGCGCTTCAACCAAAAGGACGTCCGGGTCATAGTCCGGCAGGGCCCGCTTTAACGCCAGCGCCGAACCGGGTCCGTGGTGCCGGATACCAAAACATGCCGTGCCGGATTCGCCATTTGCCATGCCTAAACGGGCAAGTATAAGGAGTATTATTACCTTGAAACGGCTTCAAAAATAAGGCTAAAAAAAGGTATTTTCGCTTATTGTTGGATCCGGTTCTCTTTCTAGTTTCTCCTATGAAGTTTAAACGCCAAAATAACCATACTAACGAGCAATAAGGCGTTGTCGAGATGTGCTAACCAATCTATTCTCGGTATTCTTGATAATGGGAATCCAATTGCCGCGATAACGAGGCTTAAACCAAGCCAAAGGGGTATTTTCTTTTGAATTACAAACAGAATGCCAAGAATTAACCAACTAAGTGGCGCCAGCGCGCCAGGTATAAAAAAGGCAATGAGTGCAGCATTTCCAACTTTTCCATTAAACCCAACCGCAGAATCGGGAACAAGATTGTTGTATGCGTCAATAAAGATTCCTTCTACGCCAAAATTATTCCCGGCGAGACAACCATAAACTGCAAGAAAGAACCCCCAAACAGCAAATTTCGGATAGGCCTCTTTTATTTGTTCAAACATTCCCTGGAAAGCAAAAATCCAAAACAGGAATGATAAAACTTGAAGTGCGCCGGCCGTAGATGAAAGTACCTGACCTGCCCAAAAAAATTGACTGATAGCCAATAACAATGGCGCCAATATCATTGAAGCCACCCACAAGTTTTGGAACTGAATTTTGTAATCAAGAGTCATAGCATTGTAAATTAATATATTATACCATTATTTCAAAGGTTCTGGGGCGTCTTTAAAATGTTTGTATTTACCCAGCAAATGGCCAATAACTACCGTAATGGGAAAGATTACTTTCTTCACGAATGGAGGAATTACCTTCACATCGTACTCCGTACGGTACCTGTTAACCAGAAAAGCACTGTCAAAAGGATCGCCTTCGGGTTTACCGGCTTTATCCATTGCAGCATATAATCCTGTCAGGAAATAGTCCAGGGAATTGGCGGGTTTAACCCAGCCTTTGCATTCAAGTAGGTCTTGTCCGGCATTCCAAAAGCGATGCATCTGTCCTTTTTTAAATATGACAGATTCCCCTTCCTGTAAAAATTTTTCTTCCTCGCCATCCACCTGATAGCCCATCTTGCCTTTCAGAACAGTCAGGCTTTCGTCCTGCTTAAAGTGCACGTGAAAAACAGGGCCGGCGCCTGGCTGAACCTTGTTATAAACAATCATTTTGGATACGCCATCTTCTTCTACTAACGAGTGGAAAGTGAGTTCTTCCCCCGTGAAGTTTTTAATGGTGTGCGGATAGTTAAATGGATATTTCATAAAACAAATTTTTTTCAATAATAGTACAATGTACTATATTTGTCAAGTATTCGGGCAAAAAAATTGTACACTGTACTAAAAAAATCATAAGTGACAGAATTAGGGGTACTTAAAAAAGCGCTTGACCTATTCAATGAGAAAGGTTACGCCCATGTCGGGATGCGGGAATTAGCCCGGGAGCTAAACATTAGCCCGGGAAATCTGACTTATTATTTTAAGAAGAAGGAAGATATTCTTGTTGCTTTGTTGAATCAGTTCTCAACCCTGAATACGCATAGCATTGAATCTTACCTGGAACTCGTGCCCACAAATGCCCATTTTCTTCAGCTCATGCATACTATATTTGAGAATCAATTCAGGTTTCGTGGAGTATATGTTGGCAATCAGTTTTTTCCGGTGGTCGTAGTAGAGAAAAAAATATTCGATTACCAGCGTGTTGTAACCAAACGAAAGGCTATCTATCAGGAAATATTTTACTCCTTGAGAAAAGCCGGTCAGCTTCATGCGGACGATCAAGATGTTTCATTTCTGGTATCCTTTATCACACTTTTTGGTAGATTTTGGATAACAGAAGCTACCCTCTTTGATAGATCACCAAATAAAGACGACGTTATTCAACATTATTTGCTCTTGCTGGCAAGGCAGTTATCACTATTCTCAACTGAAGCCGGTATAAAATCTATTGAAGAGTATAGGACAAAAAATAGAGGGTAGGGATATTTTATGCGTAGCGCAACCGTTTAGGAAGCATTATCGCATAGCCGTAGTTGGGCAGTGGCGCCACTTTCAGGCTCAAAATCCCGCCACGGGTACATAATTTGCACTCCACTAAACATGGAATGGGAAAGGAACGGGTGGTTTATGATCCACTCCCGGTCGCGGGCAAAATAAACGAAATGCCGGATGCTGTCATTTGGGATGGGACAGGTAGCGTGCAGATAATTTTTATACGCATCGGCATATCGTTCCGAATAGGGTTTTTCCTGGGCTCTTAAGCTTGCGCAGCATGTGCAAAGCAAAAAAACAGCATCAGTGGGTTGCCCCTTTTATAGGCGAAGTCCATCGTGGGCGTTTTTGTTTTGGGAATAGTTTTCAGTTTAAGCTTATGAAAAAACCGGCGGAGCTAGGCGCTTCGGTTCTTGCTCCTCTAAATTAGGGAAAAGGCAAAGAAGTACCCGGTTAAAAACGGCTATGGGAGGTAAAATGGGGGTAAGGTCCGGTTTTCGCCACCCCGTCCGGCGCCCAAAAGCCCCACACCTTTTACAATTGGCTGTATTCCAACGAGACCTCTTTGGACAATTGGCGGATAAACCGCCTCAGGTCCTCCAGGGTTTTTACTTCGCCATGCCAGTCGGGATCGGGGAAGTTTTTCAAAGCGCGCACTACGTTCGATTCATTGACGAAATCTTCCACCACGGTGCATCCTTCCAGATCGCGGAGCGGCTCGAGGAAAAGGTAGCCGTCGAAAAACTGTTCCAGAACAAACGACTCGTAGCACAAACTGTGGGCGCTCCGATCGGGCAGTTTTCCGATAGGCGAGCCCAGCAAATCAAAGCCAGCGGGCCGATTGCCGTTGGCAGCCATTAACCGCTCGATGGCGCCGCCTGCGGGAGACCCCATATAGAACGAATCCTTTTCCATGTGGGGGAACGCCTGATGGAGCAAAATGCTGAACACCTTTTTGGGATATTTCCGGTACAGCCGGTTGCCGAGCCAGTCGCTGTCGAAAGCGCAAAAATCGTCTCCGTTGTACTTGAAATAGGGCGACGCGTAGCGCGTATAGGCATGCGGGCCGCCCACCAACGCCAGCAGCTTTTCCTTTTTTTGAAGGATCTCTTTTTCGATGAGCCGGGCCCGGAACTGGTCGGCGGTACCCCGGTCGAACACCGCTTTCATGGTTTCGCGGGTACGCTTGCCGTCGAAGCGCTCCCACTTGAACTGGTAGCTCAGGTTCAGTATCCGAAATTGCCGGGCTCCCTTGGGGAGCGACCGGTTGAGCGCCCAGGCGGCTTTGTACACGTCTAAATACTCCTGAAACCCCCACGTGGGGTTGTATGCGAACAGAAGCTCCCGGGCCAGCGCCTCGTCGTAGACGGGAGACGTCACCAGGCGGTCGAGCTGCTCCTGCACTTCGGCCGCGCCAAACTCCATGCCAATTTGGTAAATGCCGTTTTTGTGCAGCTCCGGTACCAGGCGCTGTACCAGCAGCAGGTTCTCTTTCACGATATGCCGCTCGCCCAACAACACCACGTCGTGTTTTTTGAAGGATTGGATCACATACTGCTCTGGACTCAACGCTTCCCGCTTCAGGTAATCAAGGAGTTGCGCATCAGGCCCATCCTGCCCTGCCAGGGCCAGGGAAAACATGCTGAAGGCGATCAGGAGGGCGGAGTGGAGGCGGTAGGGCATGGATTTATTTTTTATTTTAAGTCAGGATAGAACGGCATACACCTTATTGGCATTTTATTTTCCATGTGGTTCTTTCATGATTCGTTTTCCAAAAATCAGCTCCAACACAATTTGATCCTTATAAATATGAATTGACTGAACTGTTGCAAGGGGATAGCCATTTGTGATATCCCAAAATTCTTTTTTCTCTGAAGGTTGACTCAACAGGTTAAACCTTAAAAAATAATCGCCATCCACCTCTTCGTTTTTCATATCGAAAACATATTCCACCTTTTGGCTTGGCGCCAGTGATTGGTAATTTTCCATCCCTTCTGAAAATAGTTCTTTCAAACACAAGGAATCAATTGAGTGGTTGGTTTTGTTCCATATTGGCAAAGTGGTCTTGGGTAAGTATTTATACCACATAATACCCTCCGTTATTTTCCAAGGTTTCTCTAAAGAAAAGTATACCCCATCGCTTTTTGCAATCAACGTATCCCTCATATTCGCATCTCCAAATTGTATCTTGTTTGATAAGATTATTAGCGAATCTTGTAATTTATATTTTCCATAGGTTACACTGCCTCCAACCATATCCAAATTTACCGCTCTAAAGGTTCGGTTTTTTCTAAAATCTATGTCAACTCCCGCGTCATAATAATATGTAGTAGAAAACAGTATTGGGGATAAATTGCGGACCTTTTCGTATGTAAATACGATGGCCATGGTTACCCCCATTGAAAAAAGCCAAATCAAAAAGCTTGTGAAGTATTTGTGGACATACCGGATTTTGGTTTTTGTGGGTATCAGGATGGCAAACGCGCTAAACACCAAAAGGGCTATAAACATAATAAACGAAAGCAAGCCATTTCCAATCGTGATATACTCGTAAAATAGGAACCCACAGAAGAAAATGCTTACAATGAGGGCTGTTATTCTGGAAAAAGCTGACATAAAATTTAACTTTACAAAGCGCGGTTACCTGAGGTAAGACAAGGAGAGTAAGGATATGGTTTATCCAGAACGCATTCCCTCTGAGCCGGCGTATGGGGTTTGATGTATTTTTCTGCGGATCAACCGCGCCACGCGGTCGTAGGAAAATTCTTGTGGGCCCCGCCTTTGCTGAAGCCTTGCCGCCTTTTCAGGATTTGTTTGCTCCAGCTTTCGATAGATTAGAACGTGTTTTCCCCAAAGCTTGTCTGCCCTATGGGCATTGGTTTCGTATCGTGCTCGTATTTTTTGAAGGGTCTTGACCCATGTGTTTTTGGTAATGGGCCCGATCACCCGGTTCCCATGTACGTCGAGATCCCAACACTGGCATATAGAAGACATAGCCATCGGGAAGCCCGAGATGGCAGAAATAATGTCCGCCAATTTTTCGGAGCGGATGGAATCATCGACCATCGAAAAACTCAGCGAACTGGATCCCATTTTGACAATACATTCCTGGCCAATTTTTCTATTGGAAATATCTGCGCCACATTCGCTGCCGTGTCTATTCAGGAAAAGGATCGTGTCGCCAAAAACTGGTTCGTGGAACCAGCGCAGCACTTTCAGCCAGGTAATACTATGAAACGGAAAGGGGGGCGGAGGCGGAGGCGGAATATTCCCTTTTTTGACGTAGGAGCGCTCGATTGCCAACCGCATTCCTTCTCTAATATCTTCCTCAGGCAATGGCGTATGTTTCAAAATTTCCACATGCGCTACCATCCCATGATGGTTCAACCCGTCGAGGAAAACAAAAGAGGACTCACAAGAACAAGCGGCGCATCTGGCGATAAACAGGGAGCAAACGGCAATACAGAAGGGGGTGTAGAATCGGTTTTTCATCTTTTTTCCTATTAAAAGGCGTTTCCTTTAGCTGGCGATATTGGACATTGCCTGATTGTCCGGAAAAGTTTGAGCATACGACAATGGCGCCTCTTTTGCTTGCTTACTGAAAAGATGAGCAAACCTTTCGATGTGGCGTATGGGAAAGAAAAAAGTGCCGGCAATACGAAAACGCCCCGTAGTGTCGTGCAGCACATAGATCGTGTCATGAACAACTTATTGCATTTGGGTAACAGACTTTCCAGGTTTTGAAAACCTGGAAAGTCTTATCTTTGGCTCAATTAGTTGTTCAAAGCACATTTACTTTGGCTCGATCAAGCCTGTATTTTGACAATTCTTCTTTGGAATAATAACTCATCAGGCAGCTTTTGGAAAAACCACTTCAATCCCATCTCGGGCAACGTTTTTATAAAACTCTGACTCCCTATACTTTAACCAAACTTCCTCATTCTCAATTACTGAGGTAATGACCTGCTCGGTGTTTAGTTCGATACGGTATAACAATTCCCTAATCATATCCTGAAACTGCGGAGATGCTTTTTTCCTTGTCAAGATCAAAAAATCCCAGTCAGAATCTGAACGGAAATCACCTCTTGCCCTTGATCCAAATAGGATAACCCTGGCTTCACTATCAATCTTTTCAATGGTTTCCTTCACGATCATTGGAATCCCCTGAATCGTCTTCGTTACCATGTTCCTCGTTTTAGAGGTAAGTTATTAGGATTTTCGCAAACCTGCAGGGCTTCCTTCCCCGTGTCCAGAAGGGCGCCTCCTTACTTATACGCCGGCAACCCCACTTTGCGCAGCACCACGACGGCGTCGAACCGCTTTCGGGGCAGGAAGCGAATGCGCCCTCCGTTTTCGAGCTCGTAGCCGTACACCGGGGCCGATAGCCAGGCGCACGCGTTGGGGCGGGGCGCCAGGTCCAAAAAGGTGATGGGGTACAGGCCTGCGAGGGTTTCGATATCGTCTGGCTGGTCGTTGGAAAAGGGTTTGTTGGTTTTCGTCCACCATTCGTAGGTTTCGCCCTGGCGGGCGAAGAGCCCGATATGGTAGGCGGCGTCTTTAAACCGCTCCTGAACGTACTGCCCCATCCATTTGAAGGGGTTTTCCTCCGGACTGGTTTTGCCGATATGGCCGTTGTGGGCCCAGATGATCACTTTTTTTCCGGGATATATGGTTTCCATGAGCCAGAAGAGGTTGCCGGCCATCAGGCTGTCGCGCCGGGCGGAGGGGTCTTCCGTGTTCCAATCCAGCGACACGCTTTCGCGGAGGTTGGTCAGCGCCCGCTCGACAAAAACGAAGCCGGTATCTGTGAGGCGGCGCTCAGCCAGGATCGCCTCCCGGTGGGTCTGCACGGCGTTCAGGGCAAAGGAAACCGCCGTGCGGATCGTGTCGGCCAGCCGGAACAAAGGGGCCCGGTCGGGCTGCCACAACAGCGGCGGGATTTGGTAATATTTCCCGATCGCGTTCATCACGCTGTCGGCCTCCAGAGGCGTATACTGCCTCAGCAGTTCCCAGACTAGATTCAGGGAGGCGCCAAAATTCTGGGAGTCGAACCCGCAATACCGGAGCGGATGAGGGCATGCGGCCGTCGCTTTGATGTACTCAAACAGGGGGTTGATCTCCACGCACCGGAAGTTGCCAAATACCGTGTTGTTGCGAAGCGCGAGCGCAGAGAGGGTGTCGATCTTCCGGTACTCCAGATACACATCGCCGATGCCGCTCTCCAGAGCCAGCACCTCAAAGCCGCATTCGGCATGCAGGAATTGTACCAGCCTCGACTTCAGCGAATAAAACTCCCCGATGCCGTGGGAACTCTCCCCGAGCAACACGACTTTTTTGTCTTTCAGCATGGGTTTCAGAAACGCCAGGTCTGCATACTCTTCCGACGTAGCGGAAGCGATGGCTTGCCCGCCCGCCTTTAGACAAGCGGTATCAATACCCAGCGGAACCTGGGCCCGGGATGGCCGGTATAAAAAAGCGGTAACCAACAGCAGTAGAATCCATTTGGCGCGCATAGAAGAGCAGGGTTTTGGGGGTGAACAAGGCATGTAAGGTTTGTGGTCAATCAGTTCATTATACTTTTCAGCCATCAACTCATACGCAGGTTGTTTGTTGTATTTTGTCGTTTTGAGCTGACTGACACAGTTTTTGTAATACTCTCTGTGCATCCGTGCTTTTCTTCTTTTACAAGTTAGATTTTTTTTGCAAAACGAATCTTGAAAGCCCTTCGCTGGGTTATGGATGCGCGGGGAAACGTGCAACCAAGCAATGTGCTTTCATTTTAGAACTTGTAACTGTATCCAAATCGTATTACCTGAGTTTCGTAATAATCCGAGCTTGTGTATGAAAAATTATTTCCGTTGATCTCTTTCCTTATGACCATTGTATTTAAAAGGTCTGTAGCATTCAGGAACAATTCTCCTTTACCATTTTGAATGGCTGTTTTGATCCCAAAATCCAATGAAAAACGTGAGTCAATTGTGCCCTGTGGTATGATGTCAGGAGCAAGGTAAATGGCCGTCAATTGAGCTTCTGTGTTTTTACCAAATTTTAAATTGGTATTCAGTTTTATGTTGCCAGAATAGATTTCCTGTTGATCTGCCGTGAACGTATTTTCTGTAGGATATTGATTCACAACCGTGAACGCATCTATCTGATCATAATAACCATTCAAATTTAGGTTCATATTGATCCTATCAGAAAGTTCCTGGCTGATGACTACTTCAATTCCTGTGTTGTAGCTTTTTCCGGCATTCTGAGAAATGTTGTAAATCAAGTTAGTAGTGCCAACCGTTGTGGCTATCCGGGTGATGGTCCCCTCTGAAATGCGGTGATAAGCAGCTCCGTAGAAATATCCTTTCTTCCAACCATTTTTATAACCGAGCTCAAAACTGTTTGTGAATTGAGGCCGTAAAGCCGGATTACCTACCTTTATGATTTCAGCATCATCATATTTGGGGAATATACGAATGTCCACTTCATCAGGTCGATCAACCCTGCGATTATAAAATGCCGATAACTTGTTTCGCTCGTTGATTTTATAAGTCAATCTGGCATTTGGGAATGGTTGAAAGTAATCATATCCATCGCTTTGATACGTATTGTGGTTAGGATCAACATCATATTGCAAATTCACATATTCCACTCTAAGCCCAATTTCGGCTTCCAGTTTTTTGACTTCATAGGTATAGTTTCCATAAACAGCCGGAATGGTTTCCTTATAGGTTGCCAAACCATCAGCGCCAGTATCGAGAACGGAGTTTGAAGCCGAAGGATTGAATTGCATATCGGTTGGAATCGTTCTTCTTCGGAATTTTAATCCTGTTTCCAGTAAACCGTGTTTCATTGGTCTGGTATAATCCAGTGTGAAGTCAGCCACCTTTTGATCGGCAATAAGAAAGAAAGATTCTTCTGTGGTGAATGTCGGTCTGGTATTTGTAAAGAAATACTTCTCATCTTCTCTGTCGAATGTGTAATTGAAGCCAATATTCAACTTATGACCAGGGTGTTGGAACTTATGTTCAAAGGCTAAAGATGCCATTGCTGCGGTCAATACTTCATCTTCTAAAAATTGCCACAGTCTGAGATTTTCGTCATCATTGCCACTGAAAAACGGCTGATCTCCATAATCCTTGATGGATTCCTGACTGAAGAAACCTGAAACTGTCAGGGTATTATGATCATTCATAAACCAGTCAAACCCTGCCTTTGAAGTGAAGAAGTTGGTGTTTCTGTTTCTTTTCAATTGCTGGTTGATGACTGTACGATCATCATAGGTTCTGGTTACAAATTCATTTTTGTTTAGCGTTTCAGTGTATAGGTTGTCAGCCTGGAGAAACAGATTGATTTTCTTTTTCCTATAATTCAGGGAGAGCGAAGGGTTAATCTTGGGTGTGGCCTGATACTGAGGCCTAATGCCAGGTAGGTTCTCTTTCCGCACCCACAATGCGCCAAGACCTGTTGACAAACCTACTTTGCCATTGAGACCTTTCTGCTCTTCCTTCTTCAAAACGATATTGATGATACCGGCATTACCATTGGCATCATATTTTGCAGATGGATTATTTATTATTTCAATTTTCTCGATAGCCGACGCAGGGATATTGTCCAAGCCGTTTTGATTGCCAAAACCTGTGATGGCGGTTTGTTTACCATCTATTAATACCACCACTTGATTATTTCCCCTGAGCTGCACCTGACCGTCTTGAGTAGTGACACCCGGAAGATTATTCATAGCTTGAAGAACACTTCCGCCACTTTGACTTACATTGTCGTCTACATTATAGGTTTTTTTGTCCATTGTGCTTGTCACAGCATCTCGTTGAGCTGTCACAACCACTTCATTCAATTGCTGAACATCTTCTTCCAATAAGATTGCGCCTAAGTCGATGAACTCGGAATTTGAGCCAATGAATAAAGGTGAGCTGTATTTTCTATACCCGATATAGGTTACTTCCAACAGGTAGTCGCCTGGCTTTGCATCTGAAATGGTAAACAGGCCATTATCATTTGAAATAGTCCCTGAAACAAAAGATGAATCAGCTGATTTTTTCAAAACAATATTGACAAAAGGCAAGGTCTCATTGGAGACCTTGTCTTTGATCGTGCCGGAAACACTAACGGATGATTTTTGTGCCAATACCCCAATAGGGCATAGGAATAGGCAAATAATGATAAACTGATTAATCTTTGTCATTCTCATCGTTTTCTTCGCTTTCTTTTTTCTTGGTTAGATTTCCTTTTGTGTCAATTGTAACGTCATATTCTTCTTTTCCTGCTTCAATTTCCATTTCGTAGGATTTACCCATAGATGTCTCGGAAATCTCAGGCTCTTCGATTTTATACTCTGAGAAATATTGATCAAGGATGGCTCGAATATTTGAAGGAATCTCAGACTCCTTTATTTCATATTCGGTTTCATGCCATTCCCCTTCTGTGCTGAAATTGGCAGAATACTGCTTGCCATTCCATTTGAACTCAGCTTCCCATTCTGAATCGGTTTCCATTTCCCATTCTACTTTTTTTGCATCAGGAAACTTTGCATTGAATGCTGAAAGCACCTTTTCGGGTACGTTTTTACTTTCTGATTTCTGCGCACATGAGTTCATGGTAACTGCCAAGACCAGTGCTGCGATAAACGTTAATTTTTTCATGTCTGAATGATTTTGAAAGTTTATACAGGACAAACATGCGACATGATTTAGAAGAAATTTGGAATTGCGAAGCAATTGCGAACGCCATTAGAAGAAAATAGCCACTCGTGAGTAGTTAGGCGAAGCTTACAGAAAAAACATGGAACCTGTTTTCAAAATGATAATCAACCTGCCAACCGTACTTATTCGCAATCTCCTGAATAATCGCAAGTCCTAAACCACTACTTACTTTGTTTTTGGTTGTAGTGGAGAATCGTTCAAACAATTTCGATTTATCTAAACTCTCCTTGCCACTATTGATTATTTGAAGAGTTTCTTCCTGATATGAAACAGTAATTTGGCCACCTTTTAAAGTGTGTCGGATAGCATTTGAAAGCAAGTTATGTATTAGCGTTTCTATCAGGAAAGAGTTGGCATTTACTATGATGGGTTGCGCTACACTATTCGATAGTTGTAGTTGCTTTTCATCCAAATAGTCTTCAAAAAGGGTTACAGCACTTTCCAAATAATCTGTTATGTCTATTTGCTCCTTGTCACTGTATTGATGGTTTTCCACTTTAGCTAGCACCAGCAGGTTTTTATTGATTCGGGAGAGACGGGACAATGGGGCTTCAATACTGTTTAATATTTCCGTTATTTCGGGCGAAATGTTTTTTTGCTGGATCAATAAATCCAATTTGGATTTGAGTGCGGCGATTGGGGTTTGAAGTTCGTGCGAGGCATTTTCAGTGAATGATTTTTGCTGCTGATAGGTATTCACACTATTATTGATCAAATGATGCAATGAATGATTCAGCTCCTGAAACTCTTGAATATTTGATTCCGGAAGATGAACGAACCTATCCCTTGAAAGTTCAAAGGATTTTAGGGTATTCAGTGTTTGGTAAAATGGAAACCATGTCTTTGTTGCAATTCTTCTGTTCAACAGAATAAATCCTAATATCAGAACAACAAAGAAGATGAGAGTTACCACTGCCACAGCAGCAAATGTTTCATCCGATTCTTCTACATTGGTCTCAATCGTTAGGATATAGGGTTCTCCGTTTAATTGCACCAAGGATTTCAAACCACGAAATCGATCTTCTCCATCATCTTCATCAAATTCGTTTGGTCTAATAGCTTCATAAACACTGTCTTGAAAGGAAATATTGCTTTCTGCTTTAACAATTGAAAGCCCTGGTTGTAGTTCGCCCCAGATGTGATTGATGTTTTCTATTTCGGCTGGAGTAAACTGTTTGGATTGAAGACGCTGTTTGGTGTGCTGTAGTGTTAGCCAATTATTCTCATCTAATTCACTTGTCCAGATGTAGTCTACAACCAAGACATAAACAGGAATACTGATCAACAATGTTATCAGTGCATATAAGGTAAATACCTTTAGTGGTCTGTTGAGCAGTCTGATCATTTTTCCCATTTATATCCGGTTCCGTAAATGGTTTTGATGTAGTCTCCATAGCCTTTCTCTTTCAACTTTCTCTTTAGGTTTTTGACATGAGCATACACGAAATCATGGCTATCAAACATATCCGCAAAATCGCCTGAAAGGTGCTCAGCCAAAGCTCCTTTTGATAAGACCCTGTTTTTATTTCCGATGAAGAACAGAAGAAGGTTGTATTCCTTTTTAGTGAGGTTTACAGGTGAGTCATGGATAGTTAATTTTTTTGCATTGAGGTCAATGGATAATTCATTTTGAACAATCAGGTTGTTGCTGTCGAATTGTTTTCTCCTGATTAACGATTCTACTCTTGCTGCCAACTCAGACAAATGAAATGGTTTAGCCAGGTAGTCATCAGCTCCAAGTTTCAGTCCCTTTACTTTATCTTCAATTGCATTTTTAGCAGAAATGATGATTACTCCTTCTTGCTTATTTTGCCTTTTGAGTTCTTCCAGAATAGTCAGTCCATCACCATCAGGCAGCATGAGATCCAACAAAATGCAATCGTAATCATACCCATAAACTTTTTCCATTGCGCCCTGAAAGTCAGAAGCGCACTCACACAAGTATTGCTCATTGGTAAGGTATTTTACCATGTCTTGAGCAAGTTCTTGTTCGTCTTCTATGATCAGGATTTTCATGGCGACTAATTAAAGGCTTGATTTGGAAGAAATTTGGAATTTCTGTTGTCCTTAAGCGTTGGCAAAAAATAGCTCTTTTGGTTTTTCAGGCGTTGCCTGTGTGGCAGCAAAAACCAAATGTACTATTTGTGCGGTCGGCTTTTTTCGGATGAAGCACAATGTAGTCGCTGGCGCCGTAGCCGGCTCTTGCTGGCTACGGTTGCTGGCGCGATGTTAGCGGCGGTTCTTCAAATCTCATGCTCTCAGAGCATTTTTCACTTTTTTTGTTCCTCTTTTCTAGTTTCTTTATCCTCAGATATAATGAATTCTTGCTTTTTGATCATCAATTTCCACCAAAGCTTCGCGCTTATCAGATGTTGTTTGTTGTCGTTGTTGTCAAATTGTTAAATTACAGAAATTTATCGGTTCCTTTTACTCTTTCTAGTTCTGTTCCTATCGGTAAATTCAAATAAGGAATTATCGCCTTGTCGTAATTTGCAATCGTGTTTGTGTCATAGATTTCCCAATTTCTCGGATTGTCGGCATAGTCTTGTGTCTCTGTACCAGAAAGGAAACGCCAACCACTATCAGAATCAAAGTCAGGTTGCTCTCGATACATGAAGTCAACTGATTCTCCGTCAACTGTGATTTTGTCTGTCGCCATACATCCACCAACGGAATCGACAAGTCTTTTTATGCTATCGCCTTTAATCCTAAATACCTTTTCAGTCGTCATATTGGCCATTATATCTGTCTGTTATTATAGTGCCGCTGTCGCACTTACAATTGGTGCTAACGGCTGGCTTGCTGCCGTGACGCCGTGTGTTGGCTTTGCGGGCTGGGCTGTTCGGCGGCATGGACAGCAAGCCAGCCGTTAGCACCAGTTATTTTATTTTACCCAAGGTTCTTTTTCAATTGCATTCATGAATTTCTCACCATCATAAATGCTTATTCCTTGCCAAGTTCCAAACCAAAGTTGTCCTTTGTTGTCTTCAAAAATACTAAGAACAAGATTTGAAGCTAATCCGTTTTCAGTAGTGTATAATGTGAAATTTGTCCCATCATATTTATATACTCCAACATTTTCTGCCGTAAACCAAATGTTTCCTTTGCTATCTTCATAAAACCCACCAGTTTCTACACCTTTAATAATTCCATCTTTTGTAAAATTGGTGAAAGTAGTTCCATCAAATTTACTTGTACCTCCATAAAAAGTTCCAATCCAAATATTTCCTTGCTTGTCCTCCAAGATATCCGCAGCATTATTGTCAGTCAGTCCATTCTTGTTGGTTAAATGAGTAAATTCTCCTTTATTGTATTTGAAAATTCCATTTCCATCAGTAACAATCCAAACGCTTCCACTTTTGCCTTCTATAATCTTAAAAACCAATTTATCAGATAGCATGTGCTGCGGATTTTCGACCATTGAATCTGGCAACGAAAAAGGCATAAACTTCTCTCCATCAAAATGACTGACTCCTCCAATCGCTCCAACCCAAATTAGTCCGCTTTTGTCAATTGTTAAGCCCCAAATTTCCTCATCATCACCTTGCAATCCTTCTTTATTTGAAAATGTTGTAAATTTTTTACCATCGTATTTTATAAGTCCATCGGAAGTTCCAAACCATACATTACCTGCTTTATCTTCTACAATTTCTATAACCCTCATATATGGATTGATTCCTTCAATTGTAATTGTTTCAAGTGTTTGCCCATCGTAACGGATAATCCCATTTCCATTTGTTCCAAACCAATAGTTCCCTTTTGTATCTTGATACATCACCCTGACAAATTCGCTTACCATTCCGTTTAAATTAGTGTGAATTTGCGGAAATATTGTATTTTGCTTCACGGCAGGTATCTGGTCCTTTTGGGTGTTTTCCTCCTTTCTTTCATTTTTATTTACTTGCCCATAGCAAAAAGAAAGATGAAGTGCGATAAACACAAAAGTTAGAATTCTTAACGTTAGGGACTTTTTGCTTTTTATTTCTATCATTTTTTATTTTTCTTTAATTGTTGCTAACGTTTTACGTATTGGCGATGGTGGGGGATTTGAATAACGTCAGCCCAATATTTCCACAAATGCCTAATAGAAATACAAATATTGAGTTTACAACTATTTGCCCCACTATTGCCAATACGATGTTGTGCGTTCGTGCTTTTTTTACATACTTTATTTCAAATCAATTGTGTTATCTATTTTTGTTAATCCTACCAAGGTCCAGTTTGTTTTACTTGATAAAAGCGTTTACCATCAAACCGGTAGAGTCCTTGTCCAGTACCCCACCACATTCTTCCTGATTTGTCTTGAAACATACTTTGAACGCAACAAGTAAAACCGTCTGCAGATGTAAACACTTTAAACGCATTTGGATTAGCTAAGGGAATTGAAGGGTCAAATCTTGTCGTACTGCCTCTTGCAGTAACCCAAATTATACCCGACTTTTCGATTAGTATGCCCCATATTTCCGTCCCACCTAATCCATCTTTAGCGGTGTATTCTGTTAAAGTTTTCCCATCATATTTGCAAATGCCTTTTTTCATAGTAAACCACATATTTCCAGCATTATCTTGTGCCATGCCTCCTGCATAGTTTCCCCCTAATTCTTCCTTTTCTGCAATATTGATAATCGTTTTGCCATCATATCGAAAAACACCATTGTTAGAGGACGCAAACCAAATGTTGCCACTTTTGTCTTCCATGATGCCAGTATTATTGATAGACGGAAGTTGTTGAAATAATGAAAAACTTTGACTGCCTTTGCTATCGGCAGAAGGGTCATATCGGTAAACGCCACCATGTGTACCTACCCAAATAGTACCAGATTTGTCAACGAGGATGCCTTTTCTACTTATATCAATATGGTTCAATCCATCTTTTTGATTATAATTTTTAAAGACTTTTCCATCATATTTATAAACTCCTTGGTCAGTCCCAATCCAAAGATTACCATTTTTATCTTCATTAATAGCAAATACACTTTGGGAAATAAATCCCTCAGGATAGGAAAAATAGGTCAGTGTTTTTACATCATACCTTACTATACCTTCAAAGGTGCCAAACCATAAATTTCCTTTCGAATCCTGAAAAATACTTCGGATATATTGACTGACTAATGTCGTATCAAAATCGGGAGCCATACCAATTGCCTTAAAGTTTCTTATCACTTTGGGACTTGGTTTGGAGATATTATGTTCTTTAACTTCGTTAGCTTTTTCCTGTCCGTTGCAGGAAGTGAAAATTGTCAAAAAGCTAAGAAGTAATATTTTGTTTAATGTCATAATTAATATCTGTTATTGTTAGCAAGGTCTCTCTTAGCATGACGCACAACATCTGTATTAGCGAACCCCTCGAAAGTAAAACCCGAAATAGTGGGGAATACCCTCTTAAAGCTATCCCGATATCCTCAAAGTTCCAAGCCATCCAGCGGGCGTTTGGTCTTGCCTCTGCCTCGGTTTGGCCTAAAATAAGGAGATTTTTGTGCAAACGCAACCGGGGGATTCGCTGCCGTTGGTATTGTCCGGCAAAAGTTTCATATTTAGGGTAGCATTTGTTTTTTCACCAAAAATGCGCTTATCGCCCTTTAGAGGGGATGAGCGAATCCTTTAGCCATGAAACGCATCCAGCCACTTTTCACTTTGTTCGTATTGGCCGGCTCGCTTTCCGTTTGCCTGGCGGAAGTTAAACTCCCCAAACTCTTCAGCGACGGCGTCGTGCTGCAACGCGAAGCCCCCATTCCGGTTTGGGGATGGGCGGATGCCAATGAGAAGATCGCCATATCCTTTAACGGGAATACGTTTAAAACCAAGGCCTCCCCGCAAGGCGCCTGGCGCGTAAGCCTGCCTGCCATGGCAGCGGGAGGCCCGTATACTCTGCGGGTTTCGGGCGCCAAAAACACCCTGGAGGTCCGCGATATCCTCATCGGCGACGTGTGGCTCTGCGCCGGGCAATCCAATATGGTGCACCAAATGGATATTCACGATGTCGCGTACGCCGGGGAGATCGCCTCCGCAAATTTCCCCCAAATCCGGCATTTCAAAATTCCCACCGCTACCAGCATCTCCGGCCCCAAAGACGATCTGCCCGGCGGAACCTGGGATAAAGCGGTGTTGGAACAAGTACGGCCTTTCTCCGCCGTGGCGTATTTTTTTGCCCGGCAGATCTATGAAAAATACGGCGTCCCTATTGGCCTGATCAACGCCAGCGTGGGCGGCACGCCGATTGAAGCCTGGACGCCGGAGGAAGGGTTTAAGGCGTTTCCCGACATCCTTAAGATCATTTCCGAAAACAAAGACACGGCGTTTGTAAACAGGCAAATGAACAGCCGCCCTCCCGGCAACCCCGCCCCGCCGAAGCCGTCCGACAAAGGGCTTACCGGAGAGAAGCCCTGGTATGCCGCGGATTTTTTGCCCAAAGACTGGCGCTCGATCAACATTCCGGGCTACTGGGAAGACCAGGGCATAAAAGACCTGAATGGCGTGGTGTGGTACCGCCGGGAGATCAGCCTGCCTCCATCCATGGCAGGCAAAGAGGCCCGGGTGTTCCTGGGCCGGATCGTCGACGCCGACGAGCTGTATATTAACGGCCAGAAGGTGGGCAACACGACCTACCAATACCCTCAACGAAGGTACCGCGTGCCCGCCGGGGTGCTCCAGGCAGGCAATAACGTCTTCGTGGTGCGGGTGACCAACACGGCGGGGAAAGGCGGTTTTGTGCCCGACAAGCCGTATTGCATTTTCGCCGGGAAGGACACCGTAGACCTGAAGGGAAACTGGCAATACAAGGTAGGCGAAGTGTTTGCTCCGTTCAACTTCCAGGCTATGCCAAGACCTAATGCGAATGAGCCCAGAATGCGGCGGATCAACCCCCAAAACGAACCCGCCTCCCTGTACAACGCCATGGTGGCGCCGTTCGCCCAAATCCCGCTAAAGGGCATCCTCTGGTACCAGGGGGAGAGCAATGCGGGACGGCCGGAACTCTATGAAAACTACATGCATGCCCTGGTTGATGGCTGGAGAACGGTATTCCGGCAGCCCGAAATCCCGTTTATCTACGCCCAACTCCCCAACTTTATGGAGGTGTCGTACCTACCCGCTGAGAGCAACTGGGCGGCTCTGAGGGAGGCGCAACGCCAGGCGATGCGGATTCCGAACACGGCCATGACCGTCAACATCGACCTCGGGGAATGGAACGACATCCACCCCGACAACAAAAAGGACGTCGGCGAACGCATGGCTTTGGCCGCCCGGAAACTGGCCTACGGCGAAGAGGTCGTGTATTCCGGCCCTTTGTACAAAGAACACCGCATCGAAGGCGGCAAGGTCATCCTCTCTTTCTCGCATGTGGGCGGCGGGTTAGTTACTAACGACGGCGAGGAGCTGAGCGAATTCGCCATTGCAGGGGAAGACAAGCGCTTCGTTTGGGCAAAAGCCAAAATAGAAGGAGACAAGGTGATCGTCTGGAGCGAACAAATTCCCAACCCCAAATACGTGCGCTACGCCTGGGCCGATAACCCCGATAACCCCAATCTGTATAACAAAGAGGGGTTGCCGGCGTCGCCGTTTCAGTTAGAGTAAATGATAGTACACCGCTACGATAAATCCTTACAACCTATGCCCTTTTTCTGGATCTTATGGGGCTTCGACGCCTTCATTACGCTGGTCATCCTGTACTTTTTTTTCGCTGGTATAGCCGACGGCTCCGTATCGTCGTTCAACATCCGGATCTGGCTGCTCCTGATTGGCGCGGTTGCCGTCATTATGCTGGGTAGCCTTTGGCTGCGGGCGCATCATTATCTCTTGGCTGCAAAGATCCTTCTGGGCATTCTGGCAATCCCCGGACTGATCTATGTTCTCTACATACTTATGATCCTCCTGTTTAAACCGCGGTGGAATTGACAGCACTACTTGGTATTTCTTGGAACATACCCGCCAGTAACTCTGGTAAGGGTCTATCTTAAATCGTTGTTGTTGACCATAATAACCAAAAAATTTCCAGTGTCGCAGGCTTTTGAGCGCTCTAAAGACATCATGCTCAGCACTTATACCGGTATCGAAATAGTTCGGGAGTTCCAAACTATTTCGCTGCCAAGTATATACTCGCTATAAACGGTTTGGCAACGCCCAAACCACTTAGGAAGCGGTATAGCTTGCAGCGCCCCTTGAATATTGCTATATTTGTATCATTTAATCCTTACTACATATGGATTATAGAGAGATCATCACGATTGAGCCGGGAAAAAGAAGCGGACAGCCTTGCATTCGCGGTATGCGCATAACGGTATACGACGTGCTGAGTTACCTGGCCGCAGGGATGACTATGGAAGAAATTCTGGATGATTTTCCCTTTCTCACCCGGGAAGATATCCTTGCCTGCCTTGCCTATGCAGCTGAAGCGGAACGAACGCGTTTGGTAGCATAATCCGATCAGGCTATGCTTCTCATAGATAATAACTTATCTCCAAAATTGGCCAAACGCCTGCAAATCCTCTTTCCTGGAACTGTCCACGTTTTGGACCTCGGATTAGGCCAGGAAGACGACCACGCCGTCTGGAACTATGCTACCGCATATAGTCTTCACATTCTCACGAAGGATTCCGATTTCGTTCATCTGGTCCACCTGAAAGGGTTCCCCCCAAAAGTCATCCGTTTAAACACTGGGAATGTGACCACCTTGTATATTGAAGCGCTTTTAATCAAGGAACAAGCCACAATTATGCAGTTCCTTCAATCTCCTGATCACGGACTTTTGGCTTTTGTATTAATGCCTTCCACAAGTCATTTGTTAAATGGAATTCCGTAACTGGCATCCTCTACAAAGATAAATCCATGCGCCAAAGGAAAGTAAAATGAGAAAATCGGCCAAAATACCCCGGATTCTTAGAATCAATAAACTCGATGGGTTCGATGTTTATGTTGCGTTTAATACCGGAGAACACCGGATCATACGGTTTTCCCATCTCTTTGAAAAATGGAATTATAAAGAGGATCCGTTTCGATCCAAGCTGCTTGAAAAGCAAATTTTCCAAAAGCTGGAATTAAAAGAAGGAACCCTTCGCTGGCCCAATCTCATGCTGAAAACAACCCTTTCTAATGGAATGGAGTTTGAAACATGCTTTGACCTCGACCCGGTAGTTTTATACCAGGAAAGCGAACCCGATGAAGAAAAGAATCAGCTGAATCAAATAGGCAACCTGATCAAGACTGCCCGGAAACAAGCGGGGCTTACACAGGACGAATTGGCCAAGCGCAGCGGTACCACGAAAAACTACATCTCCCGAATCGAAAACAATAAATCGGATATCGAGCTAGGGACCCTTCTGAAGATCATAGAGATAGGATTTGGCAAACGAATGCAGATCAAGATCCTTTAAACTGTCTACCCGCCAATGCTAACGTCTAACCCGTACCATCAACACGCCCGCCTGGAATATGAAACGGAAGGCAGAGGCGGAACGATCATCTTCCGCCACGGACCGGATACGATACGGTTTTATTGGGAGTTTGGCGGAGGAAACGCCATCGCCCTCATCTTCGTACCCACAGAAGATCAATGGGAAGCGCATACCGGTCTCCCACTCTCCGAACGCCAGCCCATCCTCGACTTCGTCGGCGCCCGCACGGTTGCCGACAAAGCCTCCGGCTGCCGGTACGAACTAAATGGAAATTGCCTGGAAATCCTCCGGTAAACCAGATTTTAGAACACCCCGGGCTCTATGCCTTGAACGTTGAACCTTTCGCCTTTCGCCTTTAGCCCTTACCTCCCCTACCAAACAAACGTCCCTGCTGTATTGGGAGGAAGAGAAGTCAGGGCTTTCTTCCCATTGTCGTGGATGTTGAATATTTCCGACTGACCGGTTGGGTTGAGGACCAGGAGTACTTTCTTGCCCTGAGGCGTTATAAACGCCACATTGGGCAGATTGGAAGGCATGGAACTGTAAATGCGGACCGACCCTGCTGGAATAAACCGCGAGGCTTGCGCCACAATGTAGTACGCCACATTCCGGGTAACGACATCGCCTCCAATCGTTACGGCGCCTTTGCACTGCGTGCACCCGCCGGGGGTATGCGGCCCATAGCCCGGATCGTTGGCAAGGTTCCATTCCAGAGCTACCTTGCTCCAATTGCGCATACTGCCTATGATCACGTTTTCAATATGCCATTTCAGGTCGCCGTCAAAAGAGCCATTGGAGCCTGTCCATTGCTCGGTGAAGTACAGGCTCTTGTCGGGGTGAGCGGCATGAACCTTGCTCAACGCGCTGATGTGTCCGTTGTACAGGTGAAAAGCCGAGCCGTCGATAAAAGGCTTGGCGGCGGGGTCGTTCAGGATGGAAATAGGGTAGTCGGGATTGTCGCAGTTGTGGTCCCAGATGACGATTTTGGTCGTCAGCCCGGCCTTTTGGAAAGCCGGCCCCAGGTGGTTTTTTACGAAATCGGCCTGTTGGGCGGCGCTCATGACCATACTCGGATTGTTGCCTCCGTGTTGGGGCTCATTCTGCACCGTTATGGCATCCAGGACGATGCCGTGTTTCTTCATTTCGGTAATATATTTCACGAAGTACTCGGCATACACCGGGTAGTATTTGGGCAGCAATTCGCCCCCGATGGAGTTTTTGTTGCTTTTCATCCACACCGGCGCGCTCCAGGGAGAGCCCATGAGCTTGATATCGGGATTGATCTTCAAGATGGCTTTGAGCACGGGGATGAGGTGGACAGTATCCCTGGAGAGGCTGAACTTGCTGAGGGTCAGGTCTTCCGTTCCTTCGGGGATGTCGTTGTAGCTAAACACCCGGTCGTCCAGGTCGGAAGCGCCGATGCTGATCCGTAGATAGGATACGCAAAGGCTTTCCCCTGTGCAGCCGAAGAGCTCCCTCAGGAGGTTCTCCTGAGAGGCGCCCGACATCTGGTTTATCACCATAGCGCTGCCTCCGGTGAGGGAATAGCCGAATCCGTCGATCTTTTGGAACGTGCTCGTGGCGTCAATATCCAAATTGGGGTAGGTATTGGGCGTGGTAGTAAATGCCAGGATCGTCGTTTGTTTTTGCAAAAGCCGGGTTTGGTCGCCGCTGGTGAACCACACATCCACCTCATTGGTCAGGTTGTTGGTCGATCCGCCCGGAGTGTCTTCGTCCTGGGCGTTCTTGGTGCAACTGCCCAGAAGCATCAGCGCGATGAACACATAGTGTGTCATGGGATGATAGTTAAAAGCTTTCATTTTGAAAAAAAGAATACCGGTTTTGGCTGCCAGAACCCGGCACTTACAAAAATCACTGAAACACCCTTACATAATCCACAAACATACGCTGGGGAAAAGGAGTATTGTCGTCGGGCGGCCCTGGCCAGTTGCCACCTACGGCAACGTTGAAAATAAAGAAAAACGGATCGTTGAACGGGTAGTTAGCAGCGCCGAGATCTTCTTTGACAAAGGTGAAGTACAAATTGTCGTCCATGTAAAAGCGCAGTTTGTCCTTTTCCCAAATCAAACTGAACACATGGAATTTTTGGGAAAAATCGCCCGTAGGCAAGGTAATGTTGTTGTTTTTGGGAGACGTGATACTCCCTACCGATTTCCAGTGCACCGAGCCGGTGACGCGGTTGGGATACGTGCCAACCAGCTCCATGATGTCGATCTCGCCGCAGGCTGGCCAGCCGGCGGAAGCGAAGTTGGAGCCAAGCATCCAGAGCGCGGGCCATAGCCCTTTGGCAACGGGCAGTTTAGCCCGGATGTCGATGCGGCCAAAGGTGAATTCCTTCTTAGCCCGGGTAATCAGGCGCGCCGAGGAATAATTGAATCCGCCGATGGCTTCTTTCCTGGCCTCAATGACGAGGTTGCCGTTCGATACAAAGACGTTTTTCGGGCTGTTGGTGTAGTACTCCAGTTCGTTGTTGCCCCAGCCTCCCGTACCATTACCAATCTCAGGGGTCCACACACCCAGATCAAGGGCGTTGCCCGAAAATTCGTCGCTCCACACCAGGGTGTAGGCTGCATACGACGTGGGCGTGCGGTATCCCGAAGTGTCTGTGGATAAGTTCGTCCCGTCTTCCGTAAGAATGATTCCTTTGGCAGAAGTTTTAGCCAGCGTACACTGGTTTGGGTTGGAAAGCGATACCGTAAACTCCAGATTCGGCTGGCGCAGATCGGCTTCGTCGCCCTGGATCGTCACTTCGATATTGGCAGAAAGCTGGTTTGCCGGGATGGTAACGGTTCCGGTTTGGGCGGCGAAATCCCTTGGGGAGATGGCGCTGCCATTTACCAAGGTGTAATTCACCGAAACGGGTTTGGACCAGGGTTTGTCTATTGATACATAAAAGCGGAGGGAACTGGCGGTTTTTCCCCTCGCCGTGGTGGCGTCCAAAACGCTCAGCATTGGAAGCGTTTCGTCGGTTGGGGTTCCGTTTCCTTCCCCTGGGTCGGAACATGAAATCAACGGAGAGAAACAAAGGAAGAAAAAGGCTAAGCCGGAGACCAAATTTTGCTGGAACCGCATAAAAAAAAGTTGAGGCGAATAATCTATAATCCCCAAAAGTCCGGAGGGCTGTTTCAAAAGATGGTTTTTGCCTATGGCAACCAAAAAACATTTTCTTTTTTCAATTCTTATTAAAAACTGCTTTGCAATTTTTAATAAGAATTGAAAAAAGAAAATAAAATTTTATTCCGGAGCAATGAAGGGCCTTTTGATACAGGCCCCTCAAAAGCCCTCTATTTCGGAATCATTTTCAGGTACCACGCATTGCCTGTTTCCGTGCCCTGCGCTCTAAGATACATGTAGTCCGACCTCAAGACCATGATCTCGAATTCCTTCTGGAGGGAGCCATACCCGATAAAGGTATTTACGCCGGAAAGCTGGATGGCTGTTTTGGTCGATGGGGCCGAGGGGGAAACGCCGGTGCTCGACGGCACAAAGCTAAAGGAACTCGAGCCGCCGGCATAGGGGTAACACCCTTCGTCACCGCCGGCGGGAATTCCCGGGAGGCCGCCAGCGAGCGCACCGGTTTTGGTAAAGGCGCCGTCGGGAGATACTACCGTAAGCGTATATCCGGAAGCGGTTTTCGCAAAGGTAAACGTAGTCGTGTAGAAGCAGTTGCAGCAGGCAACTTTTTCATTTACGCCTGCCGCCCACCAAACGGGGCTTGGGGTTTGGTCTTCCCAAGGGCCTACGCCAAAGTGGCCTGCAACGCTTTTGTCCACGATCCAGGTTTTGGAGGTTCCTCCCGTCAGGTTATTGATGATCGACGCGTCGGGATTGAAATTACTTTGTACGGTAATTTCCTTCGTCGCAGTGGAGGAAGTGCCTCCTTTGCCGTAGACTACTGCGGTCACCGTGTATTTATTGGCGCCGAGCTTGGTGTATTTGCGAGAAGCTTTGCCCGTTGGCAAGTGAACAAGGGTAATTCCATCGGAAGCGTCATAATCGATTTTGTACGACAGCGCCCCCGAAGCTTTTATCGTAAAGTTGACGTCGCCCGAGCCGTCCCCGTTTGGCGTCGCCGTAGAGGCGCCAACGACCTGAGCTGTAATCTCAATATTGGATGGAGGCGTCAGATCGCCGAGGGAATACTCCTCCTGCTCGCAACCGGCAAAGGCCAGCAGGGCGCCGGCGAAAAAGATAAGCCTGAACATATGATTTCTCATGTTGATTTTTTTTAATTAGTCAAACGGAAATTGTCCACATATACCACGGCGCCTGCGCCATCGGACGAATCGTTGAATCGCAATACTAATTGCGTGAACTTGGCAGTAGCGGGGATTGCGGCGATCGTACTGAAATCAAATACCAGTTCTTCCCACTCGCCGGATTTGGTGAACGGCACCCTAAGCACCCCTACGCCGTTGCCGGGGCCGTCGATCGACCATTCCAATTCCACATTGAGGCTCTTGCCTATCAGCGCCGGATCGGGGTTGTAACCCAACACCTTGATTTTATTCCCATACCCAAAATTGATGGGGATATTCATCGGGCTGTAGGTACCGCTCCATCCCGGATGGCCGCGGGTAAATTTACCCACCTTCGCGCTGGTGTTGAGGCCGGAAGGGTTGGGGTTATCCACTTTTTCAAATTTCTGCGCGTCGCCAAACGTCCCGAAGAAGTAGTCGACTGAAGGGTGCTCATAGTCGATAGGGAAGCCAAACAACGTCTTCGTATACGTCGCTTTGGCCGCTCCGCCGCTAAGGGCTTCCACTTTCAGCGTAAACGGCCCTCCGGTTGCGGGATACACGTGCGCAGGGAGTTCCTGGCCAATTGCTAAAGGAGTACCCACTTCGTTGGCTTTATCGCCGTAATACACAAGGAAGGATTTGGCATACTTCGCTTCCGCTTTTACCTTGACCTCTCCGGAAATCGTTACTTTCAAGTCTTCCGGTGCCCGGTAAGTCACCGTCAGCGGATAAGACGCGGTAGTTTTTTTACCCGCGATATCGTAATAATCAATCGTCACGGTATAGTTTCCTTCCGGATAGGAATGCTTGGCGCTGGCGCCGGGCGAGACCACTGCCGAAGCAGCGGCGCCGGTTCCATGCCCGAAGTTGATGGTCGCGGAAGAGAACCCGTCTCCAAGAGGCGTGATTTTCACGTCTCCGGAGTTATCGTTGCTGATGTCAAAGATCTTGGAAAAATTCCCCGAAGTGGCGGTGCTCAGAAAGGAGGTATCGTCGTCGATTCCAGCCAGTTCGGAGCAACCCATAGCCAGGGACATAAGGGCGAAAGCGCCAAGAAGATATCTGAATAGTTTCATTTTCGTCAGTTTTTATGGTGATCAATAACCGGGGTTTTGCACCAGAAGCGTTCCATCCAGTTCCCGAACCGGAATGGGGAAAATTTCATTCTTGTTGGCTTTAAAGCCTCTGGCTGCCAGCTTGGTTGCAGCATCGCCCCAGCGCACCAGGTCTAAGAACCGGTGGCCTTCGCCGGCCAGTTCCCGCCTTCTTTCGTCTTTAATGGCCTGCAAAGATACCGGAACCGAAGGCAGCCCAACGCGAGCCCTGACGGCATCCAGTAACGCCTGAGCCCGGGCGCCTTGCGCTCCAAGCGCTTCGGCCTCCATCAAATATGTATCCGCCAGACGAATGATGGGCGAATTTTGCCGGTAATTAAGTTCCAGAGCTCCGCCTCCGGTGCGTACGTCCGATTGGCGCGGCAGGAACTTGTTCAGAAAATAGCCGGAATCCTGGTACCCGGGAATATAGTCGGCCTGGCCGGCTGCTTTCAACGCTTTCAGGTCGTATACCGTAGCGGCGAAGCGCGGGTCGTTCTTCATGAAATCGTAGAAATCCTGGGTAAACACGTTAAAACTCCAGCCGCTGGGCAGGTCGTCGGCAGTAGATCCGGCAGGGCGGGAATAGCTCCGGGGGCCCACCATAACGTTGAGGGTATTGCCCTCGTCGCGGGCGCTTCCCCACCAGCCCCAGTCGGAGTTACCCAAAGCGCTGTGGCTGCACTCCAAAATGAATTCGGAGTTGAACTTGTTGGAGGTCGCCCAAAGGTCGCTGAATTTGGTCAGCAGCCGGTATCCATATTGGCTTGTCCCACCGGGCGTGCCGTTCACTTCGGCGAGTTGAGCCGCAGCCTGGGCATTTTTCTTCTGGAACAGATACACTTTCCCTAAAATGGCCTGAGCGGCGCCTTTCGTCAGCCGGCCCGCTTCGGTTGCCAGCGGTACAGTAGGAGGTAACGCAGCGATCGCTTCCGTAAGGTCCTTTTCGATCTGGGCAAACACCTCTTCCGGCTTTGCCTGGGTGACCTGATACATATTGGCCGCCGTCAAGGGATCCAATACCAACGGAATATTGCGGAACAAATTGACGAGGTTGAAGTAGTAAAAAGCGCGAAGGGCTTTTGTTTCAGCGGTGAAACGCGCTTTCAACGCGGCGTCCATGTCGGTATCCGGCAATTTGGACAACAAGGTATTGGCCCGGAAAACTCCCTGGTAGTAATCGTTCCAGAAACTGGGCGGCATGATGGTCGAATTGATGGTATAATTCGAAAAGCCCTGAATGCCCGCGCCGTCGGAAGCGCCGCCGCCGCCGGCAACCTGGTCGTCGGAACCTGCGTTCATCATGGAAACCATGTTTTCAAATCCTCCGGTATTTTTGCGCAACACATCGTAAACGCCTACCAAAGCGGAAAACGCCTGGTCTTTGTCGGCATAATAGTTTTCAGACAAAAACTGGCCCTTGGGCTCCACCTCGATAAAGTCCTGGGTACAGGACAACGGGGCGGCCATGAGCGCAAGGAGAGCTATCTTGATTTTATTGAATTTCATAATGGCTTTATTTTTTGGTTAAAATTGAACTTGCGCACCAAACAGGAATGCGCGTGCCTGGGGATAAAACCCTTTGTCAATACCGAATACCCCGCCACCGATCTCCGGATCGTATCCCGTGTAGTTGGTCAGGGTGAACAGGTTCTCTGCATTGACATATAACCGAAGTTTTGCAGAAGAAGAAATCGCTTTCAGGTATCTGCCTGGAAGGGTATACCCAAGCTGCACCAGCTTGACGCGCGCGTAGTCTCCCTCCTCAAGGTAGAAGTCCGACATATTGCTGAAGTTCCCGTTGGGGTCATTGCTCACCAGGCGCGGGTAGGTATTGGAAGTCCCCTCGCCCGTCCAGCGGCTCAGTGCAATAGTCTGGTAGTTGCCGTTGCCGATATCCAAACGGCGAAGGCCCTGGAAGATCTGGTTACCGGCAGCGCCCTGCATAAACGCCATAAAGTCAAATCCCTTATACTGCAGGTTGACCGTCAGGCCAAAGGTGTACTTGGGCAGGTTGGTGCCCAAAAACGTCTTGTCGTCGTTGGTGATCGTCCCGTCGCCATTGACGTCCACCCAGCGAAAATCGCCGGGGCGGGCATTAGGCTGGATCAATCCTTCCGAAGCATTTTTGTACGCCTGGATCTCCGCTTCATTCTGGAAAATGCCGTCGGTCTTGAAGCCATAGAAAGAGTTGTAAGACTGCCCAACCTGGGTTCTGGTCACTACGCCCATCGACTGGAAGGAGGCATCGCCGGTGATAAAGTCGGCATCAGAAGCGACATAGGTGACGTTGTTTTTCAGATAGGCAAAGTTGGCATTCGCTGAAAAGTTGAGCGCGCCAAATCGCTTGTTATAGCCCAATTCCAGTTCCATACCGGTATTTTCCATATCGGCCACGTTCGATACCGGGGATTCGGATACTCCGACGTATCCCGGAATGGTAATTGGCCGAAGGATGCCGGAGGTTGCTTTTTTATAATAATCAAAAGTAAGGGTCAATGCGTTGAACAACTCTGCTTCAAACCCGATATTGGTCTGGGCGGTTTCTTCCCATTTCAGGTCGGGGTTATCCAGCGAGGTGGGGGAATATCCGGTGGTAATGATACCCGAGTTGCCGACCGTATAGTTAAAGCCGCCGGCAACCGTTGCCAGATAACCGAAATCGCGGATGGCGTCGTTCCCTACTACGCCGTATCCGCCGCGGATCTTCAGCATGGTGACGATGTCATTCGGCATCCAGAAATCCTCATTGGTAACGACCCAACCCAAAGAAACCGACGGGAACACGCCGTATTTGTTGTTGGTTCCAAACCGGGAGGAGCCGTCTCTCCGGATGATACCGGTAAGCAGGTACTTCTCCTTGTAGTTATAGTTCAAGCGCGAGAACAAGGACGTGACTTTATGCCGCACCAGGTCGTAGGAGTAGGTCGACCGGCTGGATTGGGGAATATCAAAGTTGAACGATGCATCCTCGTAGCTGGTAACCGGAAGGTTGAACATGGTAGTGCCGCTTCCTCCTCCATTGTTTTCCATGTAAGCGGCCTGGCCGAGAAGGACATTGACGCTGTGATCCCCGAAATTCTGCGAGAAGGTCAGCGTGTTTTCTACGTTCCAGTTGAATACGCTGTTTTCTGATTTGTAGTAACTGTTTTGGGAAGTCCGGCTGGTTGCGCTCAGGTAAAATACCGGCGTGAAACCCTGGCCGCCCCAGAACGCTTTTTTACCGCCGCCTGTGGTGCGGAAAGTGAGGTTTTTAGTGATAGCCGCTTCGAGAAAAACGTTGCCGACAAAATCGTCGGACCAGTCGTACACCCCTTTGCGGGTTTCGATATATGCCAGCGGGTTGCGCATTTCCTGGCCTACCAGGGAAGAAATTCCGTAAGGCTGCCCGGCGTCATTTCGAATGACTGGGTTAACGCTGTAAGGCGCTGCATTGGCAAGCGCCGGATCGGTAACGACTACCGGAGTGATCGGGTCGAGGTTAACGGCGGAGCTCAGCACGCCGCCATATTCATCCATGCCTCCAATGCCGATCGATTTCTGGTGGGTGTACCCCAGCGTCTGGCCGAAGGTGAAAATCTTCGAGATTTTGTGGGTGGAATTGATCCGGAAGTTCTGCTTGTCGTAGTTGGAAATTTCCGATGCGACGATGCCTTCCTGCTCCTGTATTCCAAAGGAAACATAGAAGGTAGACTTGTCGTTTCCGCCGCTCAGGCTCAATTCGTTGTTATGGCGGAACGCATTGTAGTTGAAGATTTCCTTCTGCCAGTCGGTGCCGGTACCGAGATCGATACTGGAGAAAATCGGGTTGCCCCCGCCCGCAACCGAGCGTTCGTTGAGCAACGCGGCGTACTGGGAAGCGTTGAGCATTTGCAGTACTTTCGCAGGAGAAGACGTCCCGAGAAATCCATTGTAGTTGACATTCAATTGGCCGGCTTTTCCTTTTTTGGTCGTAACGAGGATAACGCCGGTAGCGGCCCGGGTTCCGTAGATCGCGGAGGAGGCTGCATCTTTGAGCACTTCGATGGATTCAATGTCGCTCTGGTTCAGGTATCCAATAGCGCCTGCATCCACGACGACGCCGTCAACCACCCAAAGCGGGTTGTTGCCGCCCCCAAACGTGGTTACGCCCCGCACCCGGATGGTAGAGGACGACCCCGGCTGGCCGGAGTTTTGCGCAATGGTCACCCCTGCCACACGGCCCTGGAGGGATTGCTCCACCCGGCCGTTGGGTACCTTTTCCAGGTCCCGGCTCTTCACGCTGGAAATAGCCCCGGTGACGACGCTCTTTTTCTGAATGCCGTATCCTACGACAACGACCTCATCCAAAACAAGGCCTTCCGTCATGGCCACGTCAACGATATCGCTGGCGCCCACCTCGACTTCCTTGTCTTCAAAACCCGTGTATGAAAAAACCAGCGTAACGGACCCTGCCGGCACGGCCAAGGAATACTTCCCGTCCAAATCCGTAACAGTTCCTTCAGTAGATCCTTTCACGAGCACATTGGCTCCGATCAAAGGCTCATTGGTTTTTGAGTCGGTTACAGTCCCACTTACCGTACGTTGGGCGTAGGTAAATGAAGCCACCAACACCAATGCCAGCACAAGCAAGTTTTTTGTCAGTTCCTTAAACATGTGGTGAATGGTTTATTTAGTAAAATAGTGAACACACAAAAGTTTCAAGACAGCCCCTACACCGTCATTTCAAAGGCAATCAAATGCAATGATTTTTGTTTTTAAATTTGGCGATAAAAATCCCTTCAAAACAGAAAAAAAATTGCACATTAGTCGCGAAAATTTTTGTCTTTCCTTTTGATTACCCAATAATATTTTGACTGATAAGTTGCACAAAGATTGGCAGGATTAAATAGAAAATACGTATATCCACTACGTCAATACTACTACTTTAAAAACTCTTAAGTACTACATATGTACGATATAGGGGAAATTTTCAGATAGTGGCCCACAAAGAAGCGCCTTCGCCGATGAGTCCAATTTCCATCCATAAGCCATTCGCTAAAATCCGCCCGAGCAGGATTACCCCCTTTCTTTTTTGCAGTTTTCTTTGTCTGACCGAAGCGCCAGGGCAACCAACCAACCTGGGCGACCCGCTCGTGATGAATTTCTACAAGAAGGATATTCAGTCGGGAACCCAAACCTGGGATATAACAGAGGACGCCAGAGGGTATACCTATTTCGCCAATAACTCAGGATTGCTCGTTTTTGATGGCTATAACTGGGAATTATACCCGCTGCCCAACGGAACGATCGTGCGGTCTATCGCCATCGACCCCCTGGGAAGGATTTTTGTTGGGGGACAGGGCGAGTTCGGTTATTTTAGCCCCAGACCAAACGGAACCTTGCGCTACCACTCTCTTCTTCCGCTAATCCTGGAAAACAACTCCTCCATCGAAGACGTATGGGATATTCAGGTGGCAGAAGAAGGCGTCTTCTTTCGCACCGACAACCAGATTTTCCGATATGACGGAAAGAGGGTATTCAACCTCTTCGGAAAAGGCCGTCCGCTAAATTTTATCAGCAAGTGGGGCAACTATATCGTTGTTCAGGACGGAGCGAACCAACTCTACTACTTCGACCAAACCAGCTTCAAACCCCGCGCCAAAAATCAGGTCTTTGATAAAGGCCGCATTTCCGGGGTGTTAAACCTCCCGGATGGTTCTGTGCTAATTACCACCATTAATAACGGAATCTACCTGGAAACACCCGTAGGATTTGAACCCTGGCAAACCGACAACGACGAATTCCTTCGCAAAAACATCATCTACTGCTCCGCCCTGATGCCGGATGGCCGCGTACTGATAGGAACCTCGTTCAACGGAATGGTTATTATTGACAGGCAAAAACGCATCGAACAACACCTCAACAAGAAAAACGGGCTTCAAAACAACACCGTTCTCAGCATCGCAGGCGACCACAACGGCAACATATGGCTCGGCTTGGACAACGGCCTGGATCTGGTCGGCCTGAATTCCCCCTTTCGGACTTACTTTCCGGACGGCGAGCTGGAAGGCGCCGGCAGCACAGCCGCCCTGTTTAAAGACCGCCTGTACTTCGGCACCAACGGCGGGTTGTATACTATCCCCTGGAAAAAACACTACCTCCTCGAGGAAAAGGGAAAAGCGCAACTGATCCCCAATACACGCGGCCAGGTTTGGGGCCTCAACCATATTGGAGAACAACTCCTCATGGGGCATCACAACGGCGCTTTTCAAATTAAAGACGCCTCCAGTACCAAAATTTCGGATTTAATGGGCGTTTGGAAATTTGTTCCCATCGACGAACAGCACGCCTTGGCGGGCTATTATAAAGGGCTGATCCTTTTTGAAAAACAAGGAACCCTTTGGAAACAAAAGCATGTCAGCAAAAATTTTGCCGAAAGTTCCCGCATCATTTCCCTGGATGCCGCCCAAAATGTTTGGATTGACCATCCGTATCGGGGGGTATTCATGATTCCCAGACAAGAAGCCCTAAACCCGGATGTGAAGCCCAGGATGTATTCCCACCAAAATGAACTGAATAAAACCTTAAGGTTTCTTTTCTTTTATGTCGACCAGCGCATCCTGCTTTGCGATCAGGAGCGCTTTTACCAATATAACCCCATAACCAATAAATCAGAACCTTACCACGACCTTGATCCTCATGTTATTCCAGACGCCTCCATCCGGTTTCTAATCCAGGACGACTACCAGAATATTTGGTATGGAAATGCGCGTGGGTCTTATTTGCTGGCGCCTGAAAAAACGTTTAACCCTTCTTACCGCGTTTATCCAATTAACGAAATTACCGGAGTCCTGCCCGGCGGGTTTGAGTCGGTTTTGACTATAGACAAACACAACGTGATCTTCCCAACAGAAAAAGGCTTTCTGTTTTTTGACCCCACCCGGTATATGGAAGATACTTCGGCAGCCCAGGTCTTTTTATCCAAAGCGATCCTGAACGCCGCACCCGACAGCGTCTTTCACACCGGCCACCTGCAGGGCCCTCTTTCCTTTAAGTTTAAAAAGAAGCACAACAGCTTTACGTTCCAATTCTCTGTCAAAACCTCCGGAAAAAAAGACTTGATAAGCTATTGTTACTTCCTCGAAGGAAGCGACCAAAAATGGTCGGAATGGACCCACTCCCCCAATGTGGTTTATCCCAAACTCTCCCCAGGCAGGTATACCCTGCGGGTAAAAGCTAAAAACCAAACAGGAATCGAAAGTCCGCCCATTGAAATAAGCATCCGGATTACCCGGCCCTGGTATGAATATACCGCTTTGGTTTTTGTCGGCGTAGTCATTTTTTCTATCCAGTACATCATTACCAGATTGCAGCGCAAAAAGCACGAACGGGAAAAATCGCACATCCTGGAAACGACCAAAAAACGCGAAGAGGAACACCTCATCTATGCCGAAGCCTCCAAAGAGGAGATCACCAGGCTCCAGAACGAAAAGCTCATGGCTGAAATAAGCTTCAAAAACCAGGAACTGACCTCTTTTACCTACCACCTGGTGAATAAAAATGAGCTGATCTCAGAGATCAATGCCGTCGTACACCGCCTCGAACACAAACTAAACGACCAGCCCGAAATCAAAAAAGAGCTCAAGCAGATCCTGAAACTGACCGAAAAGAACGCGGATGTTGACGCCAACTGGCAGGATTTTATCAAAAGCTTTGATCAGGTCCATGCGCATTTCTATAAACGGCTCACCGAAGAATTTAAAGACCTCAGCCCCAACGACTATAAAATGTGCACTTACCTGCGCATGAACCTCACCAGCAAGGAAATCGCTTCCCTAATGAATATCTCGATCCGCAGCGTAGAAACCAACCGGTACCGCCTTAGGAAAAAACTGGGTATCGATCCAAGTACCAACCTCAACCAATTCCTCATGAACTACTAGCCGGACCAAATTGGCAATCCCTATCTAAACCAAAGGAAAAACAGGTTTACTATGAAAAAAATGAAACTGGAACACAGCAAACAGCAACTTCTGCCTTTTCACCTGTTTCTGGGCAGAATGTTCCGCTATGGCTTGCTTTCCACCTCCCTGGTCGTGTTCTCCCTTGGACTGGGAATAACGGGCTATCATTTTTTTGCAGGTCTGGGTTGGCTCGACAGCTTTTACAACGCCTGTATGATTCTCACCGGTATGGGTCCCGTCACTGTTCTGACAGCCCCGGAAGCTAAGCTTTTCTCCTCCTTATATGCCTTATATAGCGGCATTGCCTTTCTTAGCATTACAGCAATAGTTGTTGCTCCCTTGGCACATCGCGTGCTCCACATCCTCCATCTCGAACAGGAGGAATCGGAAAAATAAACAGACTTGTTCTCCTGACGCATCGCATTATGTCCAATAGGCTGTTTCGAAGGGATCATCGCGGGCTTAAAATGGTTCTTTTTCGCCCACAATGCGCCTTTTTTCGGCCACTTAGCTCGGCTATGGAAGGGGTCTATACCCAGGTTTTCCAATAGGATTCTCCCAGACTACGAATCCGATCCGCAGAAAACCATCTATTCCAACCTCGATGGCAGCGCCCATTCCAGAGGAATTACCCTGCAGGCGAATTACACCGATGGAACGCCCCTGACCATCAACATGGGCATCACGTTTATGGACGTTTTCTCCTTAAATGAAAACCAAGAAAAAACAGTACAAATCCGGGCGCCCAAATGGTCGGGCGTCTTGCTCGCCAGCTATACCCACCCACCGTCCCAGATTACGCTCGACCTGAGCGGCAATTGGTATGGTCCTCAGCGCCTCCCCATTGTACCCAATGACTTCCGGCCAGCGTACAGCCCCTGGTTTGCGATCCTCAATTTCCAGGTCTCCAAAAAATTCCGGTCCGGCTTCGATCTCTTCGGCGGCGTCAAAAACCTGCTGCATTTCGTTCCCCAATACCCCATTTTGCGGCCGTTCGACCCCTTCGACCGCCTCGTAGACGACCCTTTGAACAACCCTTTTGGCTACACCTTCGATCCAAGCTATAATTATGCCCCCTTACAAGGTATTCGGGGCTTTCTCGGCATGCGGTTTACGCTCTATGAGAAAAAACCTTCCATTAAAAAATAATTGACTATATTAAAAAATTAAGTTAGATTTGTCTAACAAAATTACGCAAATGACGCTCACCAAAACGGAGGAAGACTACCTGAAAGCTTTATTCCACCTGAGCATGGAAAACGAATCCGACAAGGCCGGTACCAACCAGGTGGCAGAATACCTGGGCTTGTCGCCCGCATCGGTCAATAACATGCTAAAAAAACTCAAAGCCAAAGATTTGGTTGCCTACGAAAAATATGGCAAACTATCGCTTACCGAAAGCGGGAAGTCCATGGCGGTCCGCCTGATCCGCAAGCACCGCCTTTGGGAGACCTTCCTGTTCAAACACATGAATTTCACGTGGGACGAAGTGCATGAAGTGGCAGAACAACTGGAGCACATCCAATCGCCGAAACTGATTGCCGAATTGGACAAATTCCTGGGGCACCCCAAACGCGACCCCCACGGCGCGGTCATTCCCAACGATTTGGGGGAATATAGCCGGGAGCCGCAAATCACCCTGGCCTCCCTTCAGGTAGGCGACAGTTGCCGGCTGACCTCCGTACGGGATAGTTCGGTACCCTTCCTGCAATATGTTTCCCGCATCGGCCTGGCGCTGAGCAGCCGCATCCGGATTACCGAAATCCAGGAATTCGATGGGTCGATGACCATTGAGACCGAAGGAAACGCCTATACCGTGTCGAAGAAGTTTGCGGAACATGTTTATGTTGAAAAAATGTAAAAACCAGCCATGATGACGATGCTTTTTGTTCAACCCGCTTTTGCCTTAACCGCCGGGCTGCTGGTCTTGCTGTTTCTGGGCTTGCTTTTTTGGCCGAAAAAAGGGCTTCTGGCCATATGGTCGGCGGGAAAGGTAAACGCCCAGCGGGTCCTTCTGGAGGACGCCCTGAAATTTCTCTTTGATTCGGAATATAAAGGCATTCCGATCCGGCTGAACGGCTTCGCGGGGTATTTGCATATTTCTACCGATAAAGCAGCCCGGCTTGTCGAAAGCCTGCGTTCAATGGGCTTGGTTCAATCCCTGGAAGATATGCTCAAACTTACCGATGCCGGGCGTTCGTATGCGCTGCGCATTATCCGCGTACACCGCATCTGGGAACGCTATCTGGCAGACGAGACTGGGGTTGCCAATAAGGAATGGCATGGTCAAGCCGATCTCCAGGAGCACCGCATGTCGCTTGAGGCCGCCGATTTGCTGGCCGCCCAGATCGGCAACCCGGTCTTCGACCCCCATGGCGATCCGATTCCCTCCTCCCGGGGAGAGCTGCCCGCTTACACCGGCAAGCCGCTTAGCGCCTTGAAGGAAGGCGAACTTGCCCGGATCGTCCACATCGAAGACGAACCCGGCGCCATCTATGCCCAAATCCTTGCCCTGGGCCTTTTTCCGGGCATGCAAATCTATATCATGGACGTTTCAGAAGACCGGATCCAATTTGCTGCCAACGGGGAGGAATGTATATTGACCCCTCTTTTCGCCTCCAATATCACCGTGGAGAGCCTTGCCGAACAAGAGCCTTTAAAAGAAAAATTCGCCCCCCTGTCCATGCTTCGTCCCGGAGAAAGCGCCGAGATCAAGGGCATTGCCCCGTCCTGCCGGGGGCAACAACGACGGCGCCTGATGGACCTGGGGGTCGTGCCGGGCGCCCTGATCCGCGCAGCTTTTGCCAGCGCGGCAGGAGATCCGGTAGCCTATCAGGTTATGGGCGCCACCATTGCTATCCGCAAGTCGCAAGCAGATCTCATTTTAATTCAACCCGTTTTGACATCAAATTAACCTGCCCGTAAAAATGAGTACTTCTCACAACTGCGAAAACTGCCCGGTCCATCACCGTGAACACCTCGTTCGCCTGGGCATTGCGATGGACCGCATTGATTATGTCGTTGCGCTCGCCGGTAACCCCAACACCGGAAAAAGCACGGTGTTTAACAACCTCACCGGCCTGCGCCAGCATACCGGTAACTGGCCGGGAAAAACGGTTGCGCGCGCGGAAGGCGGCTTCTCCTACCGGGAGAAACGGTATAAAGTAGTGGATTTACCAGGCACGTATTCGTTGCTTTCTACCAGCGCCGACGAAGAGGTCGCACGCGATTTCATCCTCTTTGGCCGCCCCGATGTAACCGTCGTAGTGGCGGACGCTACCCGGTTGGAGCGCAACCTCAACCTCACCCTCCAGGTCCTGGAAATTACCGACCGCGCCGTACTTTGCCTTAACCTCATGGACGAAGCCCGGCGCCATGGCATCGAGATTGATACCCGGACGCTAAGCAGAGAATTGGGCGTTCCGGTCATTCCTGCCGCCGCCCGCCAAAAGGAAGGCATGGACGAGCTCATCGCCGCTATTGAAGAGGTGGCTTCCGGGGCTTATACCTGCAAACCCCACCGGACGACCGGCAAGTCGGCCAAAATCAACCATGCCGTCCAGGTATTGTCCGACAAGTTAAGCCGTCAATTTCCAGGGCTTCCCAACCTCAATTGGGTGGCGCTCCGCCTGTTGGAGGGCGATCAAAGTATTATTCATGCCGTTCAAAGCGGCGAATTAGGAAACCTTGGAACGGCAGTTCTGGAACCCTGAAGCACGATTCTTATGGAAAACATAAAAGAAAAGCCCGGTAGCGAGGCCATTTTATCGCTAGCCAACAACCTCCGCTGGGATCTCGGCGTCGACCTCCACGATGCCGTTATCGAGTCGATTTACGAAGACGCTTCCCGGATTGCCCGTAAAGCCGTTCATAAAGAAGGCGACCCTTCCACCTATGCTTTCGAACGGCGCATCGACCAGTTGGTGACCAGCCGCTGGTTTGGGTTTCCGGTTATGTTTCTCTTGCTTGCTGTGGTGTTCTGGGTGACGGTAGCCGGCGCCAATGTGCCGTCGGGTCTGCTGGCCAACTTGCTGGTCGACACGTTCCATCCTTTGCTGAAATCCGGCGCCGACAGCCTTGGCGCCCCATGGTGGCTAAGCGGCGTGCTCATCGACGGCGCCTACCTGGCTATGGCCTGGGTCATCTCCGTTATGCTGCCGCCTATGGCGATTTTCTTCCCCTTGTTCACCTTGTTGGAAGACCTGGGCTATTTGCCCCGGGTAGCGTTTAATATGGACAGTTTATTCCGCAAAGCAGGCGCCCACGGCAAGCAGGCGCTTACCCTAAGTATGGGCTTCGGCTGCAACGCCGCCGGGGTAATCGCCGCCCGGGTAATCGACAGCCCCCGCGAGCGCCTGATCGCAATCATCACCAACAATTTTTCCCTGTGCAATGGCCGCTGGCCTACCCAGATCCTGATCGCGACGATCTTCATCGGAGGCGCTGCTCCTTCCTATCTTGCAGGCATCGTATCTGCAGGCGCCGTGGTAGGCATTGCGGTGTTGGGTATTGGGTTCAGCCTGGCGGTTTCCTGGGCCTTGAGTCAAACGGTTTTGAAAGGCGAGGCCTCCGCCTTCAGTCTGGAACTTCCTCCGTACCGGCCTCCGCGTATCTGGCAAACCCTGTACACGTCGCTGATCGACCGCACCCTGTTTGTACTCTGGCGTGCAGTGGTTTTTGCTGTCCCGGCAGGCATCGTGATCTGGCTCGTGGCCAACCTCCAAATCAGAGACCTTAGCGTTGCCGAACACTTTATTCGTTGGGCCAATCCGTTTGCCCTGATCTTTGGACTGAACGGCGTCATCCTTCTGGCCTATGTCATCGCCATTCCGGCCAACGAGATCGTCATACCCACCGTGCTCATGCTTACCGTCGTCAGCGCCGGCATGGCTGGCGAAGGCGCCGGCGCCGGCGTCATGTTCGAGTTGGAATCCATTGAAGACACAGCCCAAATCCTCCAGGCCGGCGGATGGACCTTACTCACCGGGATCAACCTCATGCTGTTCAGCCTGCTGCACAACCCTTGCTCCACCACGATCTATACCATTTATAAGGAAACCAAAAGCCTCAAGTGGACGACGGTAGCCACGTTATTGCCGATCGCCCTGGGGCTGATCGTTTGCTTCTTCGTGACCCAATTTTGGTACTTGTTCGCAGGCTGATCTCAACGGATTTGGCCATTGCCAATGACAATCCACTTTTCCGTGACCAGCTTCTCCAAGGCAAATGGACCGCGGGCATGCAATTTTTGAGTCGATATGCCGATTTCTGCGCCAAGGCCAAATACGCCTCCGTCCGTAAAGCGGGTGGAGGCGTTTGCATATACGGCGGCGGCATCTACCGACTCCAGGAACCGGCGGCATACCTGGGCGTCATCCGACACAATGGCTTCTGAATGCCTGGACGAAAATGTCCGGATATGCGCCAACGCTTCGTCCAGATTTCGAACCGCCTTAACCGAGCATTTGTAATCCAAAAACTCCCGCCCGTAATCTTCCGGTCTGGCCTCCTGCAAATGCGGGTACCCCATTCCCTTAAGAATGGCATAACTCGTCGGATCGGCGAATATTTCCACCTTCCACGGCTGCAACGCCGGGCTAAGGCGCTCCAACAACTCAGCCGCCACTCCTTCATCCACCAAAACCGTATCCAGGGCATTGCACACGGAAGGGCGGGATACTTTGGCATTGACGACGATGGCGCTCGCTTTATCCAGGTTGGCCGCCGAATGCACATAGGTATGGCATACGCCGGCGCCCGTCTCAATAACCGGGATGAGCGAGTTTTCCCGGACAAACCGGATCAGGGAATCCGACCCCCTGGGGATAAGGATATCGACAAACCGGGTAGCGGTCAGCAGGGTTTTGACCAACTCCCGTTCGGTGGGCAGCAGCGTCACGCAGTCTCGGGACAACCCTTCCTGCTCCAGGGTAGCTTGGATGATTTGAGTTAAGACGGTATTCGTTTCAAACGCATCGGCCCCTCCCCGCAAAACCGCCGCGTTGCCGGAGCGCAGGCAAAGCGCGGTCACATCCAGCGTGACATTGGGGCGCGACTCATAGATTACGCCCACTACGCCTAAAGGCACAGCCACCTTACGCAAATGCAGTCCGTTGGGCAGATCCCGCTCCAGGATAACCGCCCCGGAAGGATCGGGCAGCGCGCCCACCTCGCGAATGCTTTGCGCCAGGGAGGCCAGGCGGGAATCATCCAGCAAAAGCCGGTCGTATTTCGGGTCGGAGGGATCCATCCGGTCAAGGTCTTTCCGGTTGGCCTCCAGGATGGCTGCTGTGGCGGATTCCACATTGGCGGCAAGTCGTTTGAGCAGCGCCTGCTTTCGGAGGTCGCTTAAGGCGCGCACCTGCCCGGAAGCGATATGAGTAGCCTCTAATTGGGCGAGCAGCGCCTCAGAGGAGGAGGACGATATCGTCTGCATGGGCGATTTCATAGTTAAGGGTTTTCAAATTACTGGCGATTTCGGCAGCATGGCGTTTTACCCGTGCGATGGCCACTACGTTGTTCTGGCCATCTGCCAGTTCGATCACTTCGTTTCGTTCAAACGTGCCTTTTATCCTGCGAACGCCTACCGCCAGCAGGCTCTTACGCTGAGAAATGGCATGCACCGCGCCCGCGTCGAGCGTCAGCCGCCCGGAAATCAGGCTTCCCGAACTCAGCCACTTCTGCCTGGAGTTCAGAGAAACCGGTTGAGGAAGGAAATCCGTGCCGGTTTCTCCATCAAGCGCTTTGGAGATCCCTTCCGGCGTGCGCACATTAAAGAACACCACGCGTATGCCCAAACGGGTAGCCCGGCGCGTATAGGTGAGCTTGGAAAGCATCCCACCCAGGCCAAGAGCAGATTTTTCGGAACGGACAAGTGCAAACATGCCGGAACTTAATTCCTCAACCCTGGGGATGATATTCCCTTGCTCGTCCAGCAGTCCGCCTACCGACGTGCTGATCAGCAACGCCTCTGCTCCGAATCCGGCAGCAAGCAACGTGGCCAGTTCGTCGTTATCGGAAAACTTCAGTTCCAGATTGCTGACTACATCGTTTTCATTGGCAACCGGAATGATGCCGTTGTTCCAAAGCTCCTGATAGGTTTCTTTCAGTTGGAGAAACTGGCGCCGGTTGGCAAAATGATGCCGCTCACAGAGGCTTTGGGCAATGCGAATCCCATGCGCTTCAAAAAAACGGGCATAGATCTGGAGCAAAACCGGGTTCCCTACCGCAGCGGCAGCCTTCCGCTCGTTCAGCGTTCCTTTATAATCCCGGAAAGCGCTTTTCCCTGCGCCAACCGCGCCGGAAGAAACGAGCGCCACCCGGTACCGTTCTTTTAGCGCAGCTACCTGCTCCGCGATGGAAGCGATGACGGATTCATCCGGTTCTCCGTTAGGATGGGTGATGGAAGCGGTGCCAAATTTGATCACCAGTACGGGCAGTTGGGCCATGATCGTTTTTTCTTGGAAGCGAAGATACGGATTGATAAAAGGAACGGAGGATTCACGAAATAGATTTGACAGGGAACTCATTTTGTGATAAATTGAATTCCCTGAGGGGGGGCAAGTGGTTTTCCTCCTCGTTACTGCCCCTACCACTCTATCTGTTCCCCTCCAGACACTTTCCCTGGGTCATCCGCATTGGCGGCAATTTGGAGATCCATCCAGAATTTTTGCGCCTGCTGGTTTCGCTTCCCTTTAATCTCCCTATTCGGGACGATCTCCTCTATCCTGTTCATTTAATAAATCCTGTACCATGAAAACATGCACTCCCAGGATTGGGCTGATTCTGCTAATGGTTTGGATCTGCCCATTCTTTCTGCCTGCACAGCCTCCGGAAGCGATCCAGTACCAGGCCGTTATCCGCAATTCCACGGGCGCTCCTCTGGTCAATACGCCGGTAACCTTACAGTTCGCCATTTTGGAGGACGCCCTGATCATTACCAAAGTGTACGAAGAAAGGCAAAGCGCAACGACGAATAATTTTGGGCTGGTGTCCGCCGCAGTCGGAAACGGCGTGGCTACGTTCGGTAACTTTTCGAATATCAAGTGGGGTGTCGGGGCTCATTTTCTGAAAGTGGAAGTAAATACCGGCGCCGGATTCATTGATCTCGGCTCAACACATCTCCTCACGGTACCTTACGCTTTTTACGCCAAAAACGTAGCGAACGACAAGGATGAACAGAATCTGAGCCTTACCGGCAATACCTTGGCAATTTCCAAAGGGAACAGCGTGGTGCTCCCCTCCTATGCTCCCGGTCCCGGGATCAGCATCGTTGGAAATACGATCGGCAATACCGGCGATTTGGATATCCTTAACGAAATCCAGCAGCTCTCTCTCCGCGGAAGTATCTTGTCCCTCTCCAAAGAAGGAGGCTCTGTCGATCTCGCCGGGGTAGGGTTTACGCTTCCTTTCAGCAGAACGATAGATGGCTCGAATCAAACAGCTTTTCAAATCATTAATTCCGCCCCTGCAAACGGGATCGCGATACACGGGCGCCAGGGTTTGGGATACTCCGGAATGGCCACCGTCAGCGCAGCGCTTGTTGGCGACTCCCGCCAGGGACATGGCGTGGCAGGCTATTCTTCCGCCAATGCAGGTTCCGGACTCCTGGGGCAATCCAACGCTTCGGGCGGATATGGCATTCACGGAATTGGTTCCAATGGCGCCGTGGGCGCCTATTTTGAGTCTTCCGGAACAGGCGCGGCTCTCGCAACCGGAAACGGCAACGTGGGCATCGGGGTCATTGATCCGGACGTCAAACTCGAAGTCAACGGCATCATGCGGGTCAATTCCAACGTCGGGCGGCTGGAAATAGGTTATCCCGGCGGGGACAAGTGGTATTTCTCCACCGCGGATGGAGGCGAATCCCTGATTCTGAGTAGCCAGATTACCGGTGCAAGCGCCTTTCAAAGGGTCTTCTTCAACAAAGAAGGAAGGATCTCCATTGCATCTACCTCCCCGGAAGGGCGCTTAAAAATCTTTCACAACAGCGTCCTAAATGACCCCCAGTTGCTGCTCATGGAAAGCGGATCCAACGACTATACCCGGCTTACCTTCAAGAATCAGAATTCCGACCATTTCTGGACTATCGCCGGCCTCAACCATGCCGATTCCACCCAGGACCGCCTCAATTTCTTTCATAGCGTCCTGGGCGATATCCTCAGCCTCAGCGGAAAAGGCTTTGTAGGCATCCGGACCATCTCGCCTGTGGCCGACCTGCACCTTATTCACCGGGAAATCACCGACTTTGCCGCAGAAAGCGGTAAACTCGGGTTAAGGCTGCAAAACCGGGGCGCCAATGGCAATTTCTGGAACCTATACGTCCAGAATGCGAATGGCAACCTGGAGCTGTACTTTAAGGAAAACAAGCGGGGAGAATTCAACGATGCAACGGGTATCTATCTGGCAACCTCCGACGAACGGCTGAAAAAAGATATCCGGCCTATGGGCGCTGCGCTGGACGCTGTATTGAGCCTGCAACCCAAACGCTACCGCTTCCTAGAGCAACCTTCCAATGCCCCTGAAACGCTGGGCTTCCTTGCCCAGGATGTTGCCAGGCTATTCCCAGAGCTTGTTCAGCACGGAGGGGATGGAGGAGGAGACGTGTATACGATGGATTACTCGGGCTTTGGGATTATCGCCATCAAAGCCATCCAGGAACAGCAGCAACTCATCGAACAACAGCAAAAGACGATCAACCAACTCCTGCAACGCATCGAAGCCCTGGAAAAAGCCATTGATCAACCGAAAAAGCAATAGCCATGCCACGTTGGATCTTCTTAACTCTGATCGCCCTGGCGCCCGGCTTCCTCCATGCGCAAACCTTAGATCGTAAGGTGATTGCCAGCGCTGGTGCTTCCAGGATCGTCGGCCCCTTGCAAGTGGATTTTACTGTTGGCGAACCGGTTACTGCCACAGCGGCCTCCGGCGCCCTGATCGTTACCCAGGGTTTCCAGCAAGGTGATCTGGTCATCACCGATGCCCATGACCTTACGAATGCCCTGGCATACCGCGTGTTTCCCAATCCCACGACCGGCGAGGTCCGGCTTGAACTCCAGGGACAAGACCTGAACCTCATTGCCCTGGTGATCAATGCTGAAGGCAAACCTGTTCCGGGCTTCCGGCGCCCGTTCAGAGGATCAGGCAATCTGGAGGGGACTTTCGACCTGAGCAGGTTGCCATCGGGAATGTACGCCATCGTACTCCGGGATATGGAGAAAAAAAACCAACTGTCGATACCTGTGATCAAACAATAGTACCTGCCCTAAAAGACCTTTCTTTGTCCAAGAACTGCTAAATTGCGGCCTGTAGCAGAGAATGTAAAAAAGATTCTCTGCTTGCAGGCCATGATTTGGACCGTCCTTTTCACGTTCGTTTTCTGCATCGCCGTGCTCGATTTGACGACGGCAGCCTGGGTTCGGAGAAAAGCCAAACGCCAGGCTGAGCGGCTGTTCGCAAGCCGGCCATCGCCGGATGTGCTCATGCAAGCAGAGAAAAAAGACCTGGACAAACTTCCCAAGCCACTCCAAAGATACCTCCAGCAGAGTAATGTGTTGGAACACCATGCTGTGCAGACCGTCCGCATGCGGCAAAAAGGAGCGATCCGTTTCGGCCCCGGCAAACCCTGGCTCCCCCTTGAAGCCAAATGTTTTATCAACAACCAGACGTATGCCGGATTAGTATGGTATGCCGATGTCACCCGGTATTTTTTGGCAACCAGGTCTATGCTCCTTACACTCCTTGATCCCTGGACCAACATAGAAGAAAGGATCTGGGGTATCCCGTTTGCCGAAAAAAAACATCTTCGGCAGCAACTCTTGCTGGAATATTGCGGCTTTATGGCCTGGCACCCCGGTTCCTGGATAAACCTCGGCTTGAATTGGGAATTGCTTCCCAATGGCGATTTGCACGCGCAGCTTTCCAATCCTGATGCGCCAGCCAGCCTGACGCTGCATTTTGACGAAGAAGGACTCCTGCGATTGCTTTCCGGCCCAATTGGTTCAGAAATCCGGACCTTTTCCTACTTCGATTTCCACAGTATGCAGGGGCTTTTAGTTCCGTTGAAATGGACAGTCCAAATCACCCGGGACGGTCAAACCTGGACCTGCCTGCAGGGGCAAGTCACCGATATCGCGCTAAATAGCCCTTATGCCTGGTGGTAAGTGCAGCGTTCCTGATCCTTTTTCTTTAAACCCACACTACTGGACGTTTTCGTTTTCTTGGCGCCCAGACCTTCCAGGTTTGCGAAACCTGTAAGGTCTATTTCCCAAAATATCCAGTTGTGTGCTTTAAACCATACCGGCGCTCCCTTGTTAGGCTCGAAAAGAACACCGGAATGAAAAACATACTTATCGCGGGAGCGAGTAAAGGCATTGGGTTGAGCCTAGCCCAATTGGCCGCCTCCGAGTATGCCGCCTATACGCTCTCCCGCACCCTGACGCCCGAACTGGAAGCCCTCCAAACCCGTCATTTTCTCCTGGATGCCGTAAATGATCCCCTGGATGCCCTTCAGGACCTGCCGGACGCCCTGCATGGATTGGTCTATTGCCCTGGGAGCATCACTTTGAAAACTATCAACCGGTTAAACGAAGAAGATTTCATCGCCGATTTCCGCCAGAACGTAATTGGCGCCGTCCGGCTGATCCAATACTGTTTGCCCCGGCTTAAACGCGCCGGAGGCGCAAGTGTCGTTTTGTTCAGCACCGTAGCGGTGAACACCGGTATGGCTTTTCATAGCTCAATTGCTGCAGCCAAAGGCGGGGTAGAAGGGTTGGGCAAATCCCTGGCTGCAGAGCTGGCGCCACAGCATATCCGGGTCAACGTGATTGCGCCATCCCTTACGCAAACCACGCTGGCCCAGGCCCTGCTCAATACGCCGGAAAAAATAGAAGCGTCGGCCAAACGGCATCCGATCAACCGCATTGGGCAGCCGGAAGACATGGCCTCCCTGGCGAGCTTTCTGCTCTCCGACCAAGCGAGCTGGATCACCGGGCAAGTCCTTGGGGTAGATGGAGGGTTGTCGGCGTTGAGGTAAATTAAAATCCGACTTCAATCGCCAGACTCGCACTCCGCCCCATCGCGTTCGTCCCTGATCCGTGGTAGCGGTAATCCGCATTTCCGATATTCCAGATTCCTGCGCGCACGGTAAAAGCGTTCCACGAATAAGCGCCGAAAAGATTGAACACTGCCCAGCCCGGGGTGCCCCCTGCCGGAATGCGGTTGTCGCTTTTATCCCCGGCCGCCAGCCGGTCTTGTTTGCTCGCGAAAAGGGTTTCCGCCGTTATGGAAAGTCCGCTATGGGCATACGACACGGCGCCACGCCCGAACATCGGTGGAATTCGGCGCTGAGGTTCGTTGCGGGTAACGTTTTGCCCATACTGCCAAGCCAGCGCGCCCTGGAAAGTAAGGCGGGAAGTAAGGGCAACGCTAAAGTCTCCTTCCACCCCGTGGATGTAGCCCTCCTGAACGTTTTCTTTGATATAAACGGGGTATCCGGCGATCGAATCATTTCCCAACCGGATACGGGCAATCAGATCGCGGAGTTCATTGCGGAAAACAAATACCTCAGCCTGCACTTTTGCTGACCGGTGACGGTACCCCAGTTCCATGTTCAGGGAGGATTCGGGAGTCAGATCGAAGGCCGGTACCTCATAGCGGAAGTCGACGATGCCCAGAGTGCCCATATCGTCGATATTGGGCGCCCGGAAAGCAGATTCGATACTGGCAAAGACATTATCTTTTCGAGTAAGGCGGTAAAGAGCCGAAAAATTTCCTACCAACGCATCGGGCTTAATGGTTGCTTCCCCGTTGGCCTCGTCTTTGGTGGTGATGGCAAAATAATTGTACCGGGCGCCTCCGGTAAATTGCCATTTGGGGAGTTCCCACGTTGCCAGCGTATAGACCGCCGCGCTCAGGTGGGTGGAGCCATCAGGGTATAGCCCGCGCTTTGAGGTGGCCAAACCTGCAGAGATGAGGTTTATATCAACCCGGGTACTATGGACCAAATCACTGTATATCTCCGCCCCCGAACTCAGGCGGAAGCGTTCTGTAGGGTAATAGGCGTATTGCATGGAAAAGCCCAGGGTGCGTACCTTGTCTTCTTCCTCCGTGAGCGTAGAGCTCCCATTTTTCTGGCTTTCCCGTCCTTCGATGGTATTTTGAAGAGAAAGGGTGGCCGAAAGCCGGTCTTTGCTGCCTTTGGGTTGGTATTGCCAGCGCGCGTACGTCAGTTGGCGTTGCTGTTCGGTGAAATGATTTCGTAGAAAATTCTCCAACTGTATTTTGTGGAAAACGGGTTGTTCTTCCTGCCGGAAATATTGGTGCGCCAGGGTGATAAACTGGTTGTCACCCAACCGGAATTTTGCCTTCAGGTCGAAAGCCATTTCGTCATACCCAGAGGGCTTCTGACGCCCAGTCGTATCGCCCCCAATCAGGTCGCCAAAATTCCGTAGCGTCGCGCCGGCTAAAAAGGCCGCATTTTTTCCGCGAAATCCCGCTTCTGCCCTGCCGCTTTGCTCCATGCCCTGGCTGATAAACTGCCCCACAGCCTTTCCGCTCCAACTCGCACCTTCACTGGAGAAGCGCGGTTCTTGAGTGGTTACCAGGATTGTTCCCCCTAAGGCATCCGTGCCGTATGCCACCGAGCCGCCACCTTTCAATACTTCCATGTAATCTATGGAAAACGGATCTATGGTATTGAGGTATTGATTGGGGCCATAGCGGAACGTAGAATTATTGAGCCGGATACCGTCGATGAGCAACAGGGTTTGATTGCCTGTGAGCCCCCTTAAAAAAGGCGAACCCGAACGGCTGGTTGATTGGTTAAATACGCCTGTGGTAGCTACGAGCGCCTCCGGAACAGATCTGGCCTGGCGGCCACGGATGGCCTGGCCGCTCACGCGCTCAACGGCTGCCGGGGAAAAAAACAACCGTTCCTCCCTGCGCTGAGCAATAACCACGACCTCTGCCACTGAGTCTCGTAAAAGGGAGTCCTGAACCGCAATCCGGCGGGAGGCGAACCGCGTTGAAGGTAAGGCAGAAGCCTCCGCCTGAATGGAAATAAATGACAGAACCGCAGAAAACAGAAAAATAAACGCAAGGGTAGAACGCATGGCTTAATTGAGTATTTAGGTGGTTATTGGGAAAGATACTTTAAGGCTTGGACACCCAGGGCCTTGGAAGTTTAATTAAAGATTAATTCCTCTATTCCATAGCCGCCAGCACCCGCTGCACCAGCCCATCCATCGCATTGTTTTTGATCCAGCGCGCAACGATTACCAGATCGTTTTCCGGATCGACATACACCATATTGGCGCCATTGCCCAAATGGTAGAACGCCTTTTCCGGGGCGCTGGGAAGCAGCTTTTTATCGGTATTCAGAAAATAGTTCATGAAACCGTAGGTAGGTTGCGCCTGGGTTGGGGTACAGGCCATGGCGATCCAGTCTTCGGAGAGTAATTGCCGGTCTTTCCATTTCCCCTGGCGAAGCGTCAGATAGCCGAAACGGGCCATATCGTAAGCATTGATAAACATCCCGCCGCCCCAGTGGCCGCCGCCACTGACCGACTGAATCATTTTTCCGTCCAGGACCACCCAGGAATTCTGGTAACCGAACCACCGCCAGGTCGGAGAGGCGCCTATGGGATCCATAATATATTCCCGCAGCACCTCCGGCAGCGGTCGCCGCCAGATGTTCAAGGCGGCCAGCGCGAGCACGTTCACGCGCACGTCGTTGTATTCATAGGCGCTTCCAGGTTCTTTTCGGGGGCGGTTTTGCCATTCGGAAGGGTTAGCGGCCGGCCGGTCCGCCCAGTCTGGTTTTCCCCAAAGCACCCCTTCCCAATCGCTGGTCTGGCGGAGCAGGTGATCCCATGTGATCTTGCGGTTATGTTCCGTGGAAAAAAGATCCAGCGTCATTGGCTGCCCGATCCGGTCCGCCCGGTTGGCAAACGGGTCTGGGTCGGCTACGGCAATGGGCGCCATGGAGGCATACGCCGGCGCGTGGAGATCGGGAATTAACCCCCGGTCAAAGGCCAATCCGACCACGGCCGATAAGAAACTTTTTGTGACACTGTGCGTCATATCGACCCGGTCCGGTTCGCCCCAGGAAGCGACAATATACCCTTTGCGGATAATTATCCCCGAAGGCGATCCGCGCTCTTTAAACAGCCCGATGCCCTGCCCGAATGGTTCTTTACCAAAGCTTTGGTAATGGGAAATTTCCATATTCCGGGGGTTTTCCGACTCCTGCTGGATGGCAAACGCAACGGCTTCCTGCACTTTGGCTTTGTTCAGGCCCGCCTCCTCCGGAGAACGCGTTTCCCAGTCGTTCCCACTCCCGGGATAATAAACGGATGGCGAAGGAGGGGGAGGAACCGGGTTTTTGCGCTGGGCAAAAAGGCTTGCGGAAAACCCCAGAAGCAGAAGCCCCCATACTGCGGCGGCCCGAAAGATCGAATGGTTCACGTGGAAAGGTTTTATGGATTAGAAAGGCAAAACGGAAGCGGGGTAGCAAGCTGTTCCGGCCTGATACCCCGCTATTAAAGAGAGGAGGATACTAGTTCCCTGAGCCGGTAGACCTAACGGTAGGAGCTGGTTTGCGCGGGATCATTTCATCCCGCATAGCAGAATGCATCACGAACGAAGCTATGACTGTAGCCGCCTGCTTCAGATCGTCTTCCACCAGATGGTCCAGGTTATCCATATTGGAGTGGTGCGTCCGCGTGGAATACGCTACCGGATCCTGGATAAACTGGAATCCTGGGATGCCCACGGCGTCGAAAGCCAGGTGATCGGTACCTCCGGTATTGGACATGGTTAGGGTAGTGGCGCCCAGATCTTTGAATGGATCCAGCCACGCCCGGAAGATAGGCGCTACCGCGTTATTGCCCTGAAGGTAAACCCCGCGGACTTTTCCTGTCCCGTTATCCAGATTGTAATACGCCGATACTTTTGCCTGCTCGGGCTTCAGTTCCTGGAAGCTGCCATCTTGGGCCGTAACGGCAAAATGGTCCCGGACGTAGCCTCTGGAGCCCAATAACCCCTGCTCTTCGCCCGTCCACAAAGCCAGGCGCAACGTGCGGCGGGGTTGAACGCCCGTTTCCTTGATCACTTGCAGAAGAATCCGGGCGGCTTCCATCATGACAGAGGAGCCGGCTGCGTTGTCCGTCGCGCCGGTTCCGCTGTGCCAGGAATCGAAATGCGCGCCAAACATCACAACTTCGTCTTTGAGATCCGTTCCGGGGATCTCGGCGATGATGTTGTGCTCCATCTCATCCGGATTGGTAAACGCAGCCTTGAGTTCCATGGAAAGGGTTACCGGCAGTCCCTTCTGAACCATGCGGAAAATGCGGTTATAATGCTCCACCGACATAGTTACCTGCGGAATGATTTTGGCGTCCTTGGCCTGGGCGCGGCCTTCTGCCGCCCGGGCGCCGGAAACAAACACCGTTCCGAGATCGCCTTTAAAACTGCGATCTACGATAGCCGCCGGCTGCTCCTCGGTGAGGAATTTCCATAGTTGGTTGTTAAAAGAGAACCCGCCCAAACGCGTATAATCCCGATCCGGGCGAGGCGTCGGCGCCGGGGCGTTGGCCATATCCAGCAATTCCTTGGCATCAAGGCGTTTGGCGGGAGCGTCCATCCATTCCGATACTTCGCGAAGGGTGTCAAGGAAAACAAACTTTCCTTTCAGTTTGCCTTTGTATTTGGCCAGGTCGGCTTCATTGCCCGCCTGGATATAAACCACTTCTCCGCTTATGGCGCCTGGAGTGGACGGAGACCAGGCTTTGGGATAAGCAATAATGGGAAAGTAGTTGGGCGCTGTAGCGTGCATTTCGAAATGGGAAAATTCCCAGCCCCGGCCAAAGGGCCCCCAAGCCTCGGTGTGCACGTTTTGCATCCCCCAATCCTTGAGGGTTTTCTGGGCCCATACGGTCGCTTTGTCCAGCATGGGCGAGCCCGTCAAACGGGGCCCATATACGTCGGTCATCCAGCCGGCGATCTCCATTACTTTACTTTGGTCCATCCCGTGTTTACGGATGGCGTCGTTCAGATTTTCGTTGGCTTTCTCCTGGGCGGTGAGGGAAAACGCGCCAGCCAACAAGGCGAATGCAATGAAAAGGGTGTTTTTTTTCATACTACCATGGTTTTTGAAAAAGAAAACGTTATTGTCCCCCGCCATACAGCGGAATCCCGGCAAGATCCAGGAGGCTGATCTCGGTCTGTTTGAGTTGAAAGACCGTTTGGATCAATCGGTCCCGTGCCTGAATCTCCTGTAAAAGAGCTTCTCTGACTTCAAAGTTCGTGGTTCGCCCCAGGCGGTAAAGTTCGCGCGCCAGGGCTGCTTGCTCACTAGCTACGTTTAAGTTGACTTGCTGCAAATCGGTTAATTGCTGGAACGCCAAATAATCGGCGTACTGGTTCCGGATCTGGGCCTCGATGGCCTGGAGAAGATCCGATTCCCTCAGCCGGGCGACTTCTTCGTTAATCCGGGCATTGGCGATATCCTGCTTGCGGTTATTGCCGTCAAAGATCGTATAACGCACTGTTAGTCCAAGGGTTGGCCCAAGGTTGCGGTTGGAAAGTAGAAAGCCGACGTCATTGCGTTGGTAACTGTAGTTCATAGTGCCCTGTAGGGTTACTTCAGGCCACATGGCGCCTTTAGAGTCCTCCATGCTGAGAAGGGCCAACTGCCTGTCCAACTTGTTAATCAGAATGGTTGGATTGGATTGGAACGCCCGGGCCAGTAATTCTTCCTGTGAAGGAACAGGGCCGCTCTTGAGGGTAGTGTCAATAGAAAAAGTAGTTTCTACCGGCCGGTTGAGCAGTTGGTTAAAATTTTTCCGCGCCCGTTGAATATCCGCTTCCAATTGAACCAGGCGAACCGAATCGGCAGTTAACCGCGCCTTGGATTGGAGCAATTCCAACCCGGTTGCGGTTCCGATGCGCTTTTTGTTCTCCACCAGATCCAGTAAATCACGGTCCAGCCGGACGGCATAACGGAGGTTTTCGGTCGACCGTTCCAACTGAACCAGGTTGTAATAACCCAACAGAATATCCGCCGCCAGGGCTTGCATTTCTGCCGTCGTGCGCATACGGCTCTGCTCTTCCAGCGCCTGGAAGCGGTCCCTGGCGACATACATCCGGAACCCGTCGAACGCGGTCCAGCTTACTTCGAGTCCCAACCGAAACGCGATGGTACTCGCATTATTAGACCCTCGGGATTCCCCGGTGAAGAATTTTTGTTCAGTGCTATTAATGGCATAGGAAGAAGTCCCTGTGGTGTTGACCGTAGGAAGCATTCCTGCGCGGCCCGGGGTGTTGTTGTTAGCTGCAATGGTTTCCTGATTGCGCAGAATCTGAATATTGAAATTCCGTTCAATGCCAACTTTCACCGCATCCAGGGGGCTGAGCCTGTCCTGGGACAGGAGGCGGCCATTGGCGGAAAAGATCAGGACAAGCAGCGCAACCCAATATCCATTTCGTTTGTCGATATCCATTTGGGCGTTCATTACAAGCAGGTTATAAAATTAATAACGGCCTTCATTTGCTTCTTCCGCGACCTCGGCATGAAATACTTCTTCTTGGGCATTCTCTTTTTTTGCCGAACGGTTGAAGAACGGATAAATGGCCGGGATCACGTATAAGGTCAGGACCAGCGAAAACAATAAGCCGCCGATAATGGCAACCCCCATGGGGATACGGCTGGTTGCTGCCGAGCCCAGCGCCATAGCAATCGGCAAAACGCCCAAAACCGTGGCGATGCTGGTCATCAGGATGGGGCGAAGACGCAGGGTCGCCGACTCGATGGCCGCTGCCCTTGGGCTTAACCCCTGCTCCATTTTCTGGTTGGCAAATTCAACAATCAGAATGCCGTTTTTGGTTACTATCCCAACCAGCACGATAATTCCAATTTGACTAAAGATGTTAAGCGTATGCCCGAAATACCACAATGCGCCCAAAGCGCCCATCAAGGCCAGCGGCACAGTGATCATAATAATCAGAGGATCGAAGAAGCTTTCGAACTGAGCGGCCAGGGTGAGGTAAACCAGTACGAGCGCCAACAAAAAGGCAAAAAGCAGTCCGCTGGAACTTTCCTTAAAGTCTTTGGATGCTCCTGCCAGCGCCGTCTGGAAGGATTCGTCCAACACCTTCGAGGCGATTTCCTCCATAGCCTCAATCCCTTGCCCCAAGGTATACCCATCGTTTAATCCAGCAGACACTGTAGCCGAAAGGTAACGGTTGTAATGGTACAACTGGGGCGGATTGGACTCTTCAATAGCGCGAACCACATTGCTTAGCGGGATCAATTCGCCCCGGTTGCTGCGCACATAAAGAATCCCCAAATCACCCGGATCGTCGCGGAAAGGACGCGCAGCTTCGCCAATGACTTCGTATTGCTTGCTGTCCTTGATGAAGTACCCGTAACGGGTGCCGCTAAAGTACAACTGCAGCGTTTCGGCAATATCGCGCACCGTCACGCCCAATTGCCGGGCGCGGTCCCGGTCGATCTCAATGCGGATCTCGGGTTTGTTGAACTTCAGGTCAAGGTCGGATATGGCAAAAGCCGGGTTCTTATTCACTTCCTCCAAGAATTTGGGGATGATCTCCTTGAGCCGGTCAAAGTTGGGCGCCTGGATCACAAACTGGACCGGCAGCCCGCGCTGACTGCGGTCTACACTGATCGTCTGCTCCTGCGAAATAAAAGACCGGGCGTAATTGAGCTTGCCAATGACGGGGAACAAACTCTTCACAATTTCATCCTGGCTGCGTTCCCGCTGGTCGGGCTGTACCAACGATACCGAAACGAAAGCCGAGTTGGCCGACCCCGATGAGCCAAACCCAGGAGAAGTAATCCCGATATAAGCGCGTTTCTCCGGAACTTGTTCAATAATCTTCAGTACTTCAAGCTGGTAGCGGTCCATCATTTCATAGGAAGTGCCTTCCGGAGCGGTGGATGTGATCCGGAAGCTACTTTTATCTTCCATCGGCGCCATTTCTCTCGGTATCTTACCCCCATACTCGTATATTCCAAAAGCACAAGCCGCAATAACCAGCCAGGCAAGCCAGTTCACCCGCATAAACGCGGAAAGGCTACGGTTGTATGCGTTGATCATCCCCGTAAAAAAGCGCTCGGTAACGTTGTAAAAAAAGCTGTGCTTTTGCTTGCGCAGCAGACGGGAACTCATCATCGGAGTAAGCGTCAGGGAAACCAGGGTGGAAATCAGAATAGCCCCGGCAACCACCACCCCAAACTCCCGGAAAAGCCTTCCTGTTATACCCTGCAAAAAGACAATGGGGAGAAAGACGATAATAAGGGTAACCGAAGTGGCGATAATCGCAAAATAAATTTCTTTAGACCCCTCGTGCGCGGCCTCATGGGGTTCCTGGCCTCCCTCAATACGCCGGAAAATATTTTCCAGAACCACAATGGCGTCGTCCACCACCAAGCCGGTAGCCAACACGATCCCCAGCAGAGTCAGGACGTTGATAGAAAACCCTGCAGCGTACATGATGAAGAACGTACCGATCAACGAAATAGGAATAGCAACAACAGGGATCAGCGTCGTTCGCCAGTTGCGAAGGAAAACAAAAATCACCAGGACAACCAAACCAAAAGCGATGAGGATGGTCTCCTCTACCTCTTCAATAGACCGGCGAATACTAATCGTGGAATCAAACGCATACCCAAGCAGGATGTCTTTGGGAACGGTCCGTTTCATCTCGTCCACCCGCTTGTATACTTCATCTGCAATATCGATATAGTTGGCGCCAGGGAGCGGGGTAACCGCTACGCCCATCATGGGTATGATGCCGTTACCTCTGAGGATACTCCTCTGGTTTTGAGGTTCCAGATCCACCTGGGCAACGTCCCGGAGTTGAACGATGGCCCCTCCTTCTTCGCGCAAAACAATATTTGAAAATTCTTTGGGCGTGTATAAGCGCCCTTCCGTACGGATATCCAGCTCGGTGCGATACCCTTCAATTTTGCCGGAGGGAAGCTCCAGGTTCTGGCGTTGCAGGGCGTTGCGCACATCGATGGGGGTAAGCCCGTATCCTGCCAGTTTGACGGGGTCCAGCTTGATTCGGATGGCATATTTCTTTTCGCCCCAGATACGGACGCTGGACACCCCCGGGATAGTCTGTATCCGTTCCTTTACCACGTTGTTGGCATACTCGCTGAGTTGCATCAAATCGCGCTTGTTGCTTTGGACTGTAACCGCCAGAATAGGCGACGCATTCGCGTCGGCCTTGGAAACGATGGGCGGGTCGGCGTCGGGCGGAAGCTGGCGCTGTGCCTGAGACACTTTATCCCGAACGTCGTTGGCAGCCGCTTCAAGGTCGATGCCGAGCTCAAATTCCACCGTAATAGTCCCCCGGCCCTGAGCGCTGGTGCTCGAAAGCGACCGGATACCCGCGATGCCGTTGAGCGAACTTTCCAACGGCTCTATGATCTGGGATTCAATCACTTCGGCGTTGGCGCCCGTGTAGCTGGTCGACACAGAAATAATCGGAGGATCTACGCTGGGATATTCCCTCAAACCGAGAAACGTAAATCCGATGATTCCAAACAGCAACAGGACGATTGAGATAACCGTCGCCAATACCGGCCGGTTGATGCTAATGGATGGTAAATTCATAAGTCGGTGACATTTGGAGCTTCAATAAGTTGGGATGGCATTACCGGCATTCCCTCCCGGAGGGAAAGCAATCCGCTGAGAATAATCGTGTCGCCCGGATTCAGGCCACCCAGAATGGCCAGGTAGTTTTCCAGGCGTTGGCCGGCTTCAACCTTTTGAGGCTGTACTTTTCCTCCCCGGATAAGCAACACCTGCTGGCCATTCAGTATGGGGATTACGGCATCTGTTGGCGCCAAGACCACGCGCTGGTCCTGGCTGGTCGTTACCTTGACTTTCGCAAAGTTGCCTGGCTGGAGTTGGTTGTTGGGGTTATTGCACCGCGCCCGGACGGATAAGGTGCGGGTGCCTACATTTACTTCGTTACTCAAAGCATATACTTCCGCCATGAAAACCGGACGAAGCCCCTCGATCGTAAACTCCACTTTCTGGCCGATGCGCAGATCACGACTAAACCGTTCGGGTACTTCAAATTCCAGTTTGATCGGGTTGGTTTGCTGGAGGGTTACCAGTACATCGCTTGTAGACACGTACGCGCCTTCACTGAGCTGGCGAAGCCCCAACCGGCCGGAGAACGGCGACCGGATGCGGGTTTTGTCGATCGATACCTCCGTAACCCGTATATCTGCCCTGATCTGATCGAGATTGAAAACCAGACGATCGTATTCTTCCGCTGCGATACCATCGATAGCCAAAAGGTCTTTTGCCCGTTTGATTTCGCGTTCGGCAAAGGCTTCGTTAACCCTCAACTTGGCCAGTTGGGCCTCCAGTTCCTGACGGTCGAGTTCAGCCAGCAAGGCCCCTTTCGTTGTTAAGCCTCCTTCCTTGAAATGGATGCGCGTCAGCCGTCCGCTTCGCTCCGGTTGGATGTCTACCAATTCATTGGCTACCAGACTGCCCGTTGTTTGCAACGTATTGCTCAATTCCTGAGTAGCCACGACCATGTAATCTACCGGAGTGATCATTTCAGGCCCGCCGGGACCTCCTCGTCCAGGTCCGGCTGCCGGAGGGCCGCCAGCCGATTTTTCTTTATGCCCGCACGAAACGGCAAAAAGGACGATCAGGGGAAAAAAAAGAACGTTAAAGCGCAAACGGGAAAGGCAATTCATAAGATGCAGGTTTGTAGAAGTCGCTTTTTAACTTGTTAAGAAATTTGGAGGAAAATTACTAAGAATATTGAAATACCATAGGGTGGAACTGAATGCCCTGCTATGCCAAACCTCCCGAACAGCTGTCGTTTGGATGCCAGACAGAGCCATTGGTCTTTGCAAAACGGTTGTCTGTCTTTTTTTAAAAAATCGACGGCTATTCCGCTTCGCCACGCCAGATCCTGTTCCAGAAATGGGGATTATCCGTATCTTTCAGCCGCTTTATGCAGCCGCTTTTTGTCGGGGCTGTCTCAAAAGGCCTTTCTTCGCTCCGGACGTGAAATGTTACTTTTTTGCAGCCAAGGGCAAAGTCCATCTTTTGAAACCGCTCCGTTTTTTAATCTGATAATATCCGTTTCATGCAATCCGTTCATTCTCCCCAGGCTCCGCTCGCTATCGGCCCCTACGCTCAAGCCATACGCAGCGGCAATTTGCTTTTCTGTTCGGGCCAAACGCCCCTTCATCCTGAATCCATGATCCTGCAAGGTACGACCATTGAAGAGCAGACACAGCGGGTTCTGCAAAATCTTGAGCTGGTGCTGGAAGCAGCCGGCGCCAACCGCAAATCCATTGTAAAGACTACGGTATTCCTGAAAAACTTCGCAGATTTTGAACGTATGAACGCCGTTTATGCGGCCTTTTTTGGAGAACACCGGCCCGCCCGGAGTACAGTGGAGGTATCCAGGTTGCCCAAGGATGCGCTGGTGGAAATTGAATGTGTGGCGGAGGTAGGTTAGGCGAGGTACGAAGGAGGTGCAAACTACGTGCTGGTTCAGAGCGGAATGGCTTCCCTGGCGATGGTTAGCCTAACGAGCGTTGATGCAAGGCGTTATAAAAAAAGCCAACCCCTCTTTTAACCCTTTTTTTCCTGTTTGGCTCAAGCCCTCTCCCAGCCCCCATCGGGCGCCGCGAAGCAGCACAAGCCAGCTTTTGGGTTCCACCTCGTAAATATCCTTGCATAGCTGCAAAATCGCATTAGGGGAAACCGCATGGGTAGTGAAGGAGGAATCCGCTTTGGGCAGGCAGGGTTCGACGAGGAAGAGCAAATCGGAATCCGTTTTCCAGGCATCGGCAAAGAGCACCTGATCGTAGCGAGAGCACAACTCAGCGTCTTCGATCTGCAGCTGGTAGCGGTAAACGATGTCTCCGGGAAAAAACCCCGCTTCTTCCAGCGCGGAGGCAAAGGCCCAGCCCAGGCCGTCGTCTCCTCTGGAACTGTTGCCGATAGCAAGAAGCAGCGTCTTTCCCGGAAAATCGATCATGCAAAACACATTTATCCAAAAAACAACCTTTTCTTAAACAAGGGCTACAATCGCCACGGCCGTCACCCTCTGGTTTTTTCCTTGACCAAATTTCCCTCTGCATCAATAACTTCCACATGCAGGGGCATCTGACCGATGGCGTGGGTGGCGCAGCTCAGACACGGATCATAAGCGCGGATGGCGACCTCGATCCCGTTGAGCATTCCTTCCGTTATCTCGTGCTGTCCATTCATCGTTTTTAGAGCAACCTCTTTTACTGCCCTGTTCATGGGTTCGTTATTGTGCGTAGTGGAAACGATCAGGTTGCAGCGGGTAAGTTTGCCTTTTTCGTTGGCTTCGTAATGGTGGATCAATGTTCCACGTGGAGCTTCTACGATCCCGATACCCTCGGAGCGCCGTTCGCCCTTAACCACCAGGTCCGGCCCCAGTAATTCCGGATCGTGGAGCAGGTTTTTCATCACCTCAGCGCAATGCAGCACTTCGATCAGCCGCGCCCAGTGGTAGTACATGCTCCGGTTGTTGGGCAGCCCACCGCTAAATTCTTTGAAGAACAGGCGCTCCTGCTCCGCCAGCGGAGTCGGTATCCGGTCGCAAATATTGACCCGCGCCAGGGGCCCCACCCGGTTCCAGCCTTTCTCGCGGCCAAGATGGGTCAGGTATGGAAACTTCAGATACGTCCAACGTTCTACTCCCTCGGAGAAATATCTGCGATAGTGGTCGTCGGGGACGTCGCGGAGGGTGATATTTCCTTTGGCATCGGTTGCACGCAAACGGCCGTGATAAAGGTCCATATCTCCGTTGGGGCCGATCAGACTGAGATGCCCGGAGTCGTATTCCGCAAAATGATCCAGCCAGTCCCTATGCTCGACATGGTAGTTTTTCAGGAACCCCAGCGTTTCGATCGACCATTCGATCATGGTTTCAATATCCGGGATCGCTTTTCCATCCAGGAAAAAATCCCGGTCTTCCAGGGTAAATTGTTTATGGACCCCTCCGGGCACAGCGGCAATCCCGTGTATCCGCTTTCCGGCAATTGCCCGGATTATTTCCTGGCCGAATTTGCGCATCAGGATGCCTTTGCGGGCGAGTTCTTTATTGTCCAGTGCCAGGGAGACAACGTTTCGTTGGCCGGCAGGCGCGTCGATACCGTAGAGAAGATCGGGCGCTGCCAGGTAAAAGAAATGCAGGGCATGAGACTGGAAAATTTGCCCATAGTGAAGCAACCGCCGCTGCCGGTCGGCTGCCGGGGTAAGATCCTCCGGCTCCAGGCCTTCGAGGCGGTCGACTGCCTTACCTGCTGCTAGGTGGTGACTGACCGGGCAAATTCCGCAGAGCCGCTGCACCAACGCCGGCACCTCCCAATAAGGGTGCCCCTGGATGAAACGCTCGAAACCGCGAAATTCCACAATATGGAAATGGGAATTAGCTACCTGGCCTTCCTCGTCGAGGTATAGCGTTACCCGGCCATGGCCTTCTACTCGGGTTACCGGATCAATGACGATCTTTTTATTCATTGCGGCAGATTATAAATTTTTAATTGGGCCTAAGCCCTGTATTTTCGTTTTCCTTTCTCCCCAATAGATCAATCGTATTTGAATTCCGATTTGATCACAGAATAGCCGGCCCCCAGAATGATATTCTTCAAGACTTTCCAGAGGTGGCTGGCATCCGGCGGGCATCCGGGGATATAATAATCTATTTCGACGACCTCGTTGCATCCATACACCCGATCAAGCAGTTCGGGAAGATCTTCGTGGTGCGGAATCACTTTGCCCTCTTCCACATCGGACGTCGCATGCCCGTAAGCTTCATTCAGGCATTCCTCCAGCGGAACGACGTTACGCATGGCAGGAAGGCCGCCCCAAATAGCGCACTCCCCAATCGCTACCAATACATCGCAATTGGCCCGAAACGCCCGGAGCACTTCCACGTTTTCATCGTTGCAGCACCCTCCCTCAATAATCCCGACGTCGCAGCGCTTGGTAAAGGTTTTGATATCCGTCAGAGGCGATTTATTGAATTCGACCAGTTCGATGATATCCGTCAGTTCTTCATCAATATCGAGCAGCGACATATGGCATCCGAAACACCCCGCCAGGGAAGTCGTGGCGATAACCTTTTTGTTTTTGCCTACGGAAACCGAATGTTTAATTGGAGCCTGCTCCACATGGCCCTCCGCATCGTGCAGGTCGTATTTTCGTTCTCCTCTTGGTCTTGGCCGGCTCTTTCCCCGGACGAGGATAGCCCCAACCGGACAAAGGTGCATCGCATGCATCGCTTCATTGTCAGAAAGCTTGGATTCTTGGTCATAGTCAATTTGAACCACCGTACCCGATCCCCGGTTCAGGAAGCTGAACACCGGATACTGGCCTTCGGCTTTCACCTCTTCCACGCATCTGCGGCAAAGAATACACCTGTTATGGTCTACCACGATCCGCTTGGGCCGGTAATCTATGACCCTGTCGAGAAACAAGTGAGGGAAACGGGAGATAGTGACTCCCAAACGGTACCCAAGCCCCTGTAGGTCGCAGTCGCCGCTTTTTTCGCATGCCGGGCAAAAATGGTTGCCTTCGGCAAAAAGCATTTCAACCATAGCTTTGCGGGAATCGTTCAGCTCCGGCGTGTTAAACTCCACCGCCATGCCTTCCCTGACTTTAAGGGTACATGCCGCAAAACTTCTGCCGTCCGATTTGACCATGCAAACCCGGCAGGTTCCCAACGGGGGGTCGATGTGTTCGTAATAGCACAAGGAAGGAATGGAAACTCCGTTTGCTTCAGCCGCTTTTATCAGGCTTTGCCCTTCAGGGGCTTGGTATTTTTTTCCATCTATGGTAAAGGAAACCATTTTTTCTTTCATGGCGATCCTGGTTTTCGTGTTTATTTGCGAATAAGTGTTTTGGATTAGGGCCCAGGCGATTGATTACTTGATCCCAACCGCCTCCCTGTAATCTCCGAGGGCTGAATCCAGATCAAATCCTTTTTCCCTGCCTTTTGACCTGACTAGTTGCTGGAAGTACACCGGGAATTTATCCATTGCGTTGATCAAAGCATTCGAAGCCCCCTTGCCTAATCCGCAACGGGAAGCAGTGGTCATCAATGCGCCCCATTGACGAATTTCTTCCAAATCCGCCCCGCGCCCCAGTCCTCTGGAAAGCAGTTCCAGCTTTCGACTCAAAATAAAATTCCCAGCCCGGCAAGGAGTACACACCCCGCAGGATTCTCCTTTGAAGAATTCCGTGAAATTGACAAGGATTTTCAGCAGGTCGCGTTTGTGGTTAAAAATCATTACCGACCCGCCGCAGCGCAAATCTTCAAAACTAAACCGGCGGTGCCTGTCGGCGGCGGAAATCCCGATCCCGGATGGGCCGCTAATCTGTATGTATAACGGATCCTGAGCGCCTGTGAGATCCAGCAGTTCCCCTACGCTCATTCCCCACTCAATTTCGTAGATGCCCGGGTAGCTGCAATCCCCTGCCACGCTGAGCAAGCGCGTGCCCGGACTTCCCGGGGTGCCTAATTTCCGGAATGCTTCGGCGCCCAGCTCGATCACCCGCGCCGCCGTAGCAAAGGATTCGACGTTGTTGACGATGGTGGGCAAGCCCAGATATCCCCGTTCTACCGGGAAATAGACTTTTGGCCAGGGCTCTCCCCGCTTGCCCATGAGGGAATCCAACAAAGCCGTTTCTTCCCCGCATACGTAAGCGCCGGCGCCCAGTTGAATCCGGATGTCATAATCAAAGTGTTTGCGGGCGGGAATGTCTTTTCCCAGCCAGCCCATTTGACGGTACCTGTCCAGTGCTCCCTCCAAACGCGGAAGGAGGTACCGGTATTCGGCGCGCAGATAGATAATCCCCTGGTTAGCGCCAATGGCGTACCCCCCCAGGATCATCCCTTCGATGAGCAGTTCGGGGAGCCTGGTCATCAATACGCGATCTTTGAAGGTACCCGGTTCTCCCTCGTCGGCATTACATACTACGTACCTGGGTGTTTTGGGCTGTTTGCGGCATAACTCCCACTTTTCTCCCACCGGAAAGAAAGCGCCGCCCATTCCCCGGAGGTTAGAGGATTTCACTTCCGCGATGACTTCCTCCGGAGTCATTTGAGCCAGTTTTTGCAACGCCTTTCCCGGTATCATTTCCCGGAATACGACCGCTTTGCTATCCGGCGGCACATAGCGCACGGGGTTTTCGATATGGTCGGCCAATTGGTCTACCGGAACCCCGTTGCGCAAGGCATTTACTATTTGCTGAACTTTTTCCGGGGAGAGTTTTACAAAGGGCCGGAAATTGATCAGGGCCGCTGGTTCCTGGTCGCTAAGGCCAATGCAAGAAGTGTCGAATAAGCCAAACAAGCCTTTTCGGTCGACCCCGTTCCAGGGCGCCCCGGTAGCCGTTTCAAATGCCTTCCGCACGGCGGCATACCCGCCAAAATCGCTCAGAATGCTGTTGTTGAGATACACGGTGAACTTTCCGGAAGGACGGCGGTGGAAGAAATGGTAGAACGTACAAACCCCCTCCACTTCTATGAAGGAGAGGTCCATGTGTTCTGCAATGTCATGAATGTCCTGATCGGAAATAAATCCTTTCGCATCCTGGCGCGCCCAAAGAAGGTTGAGCAAAGGGGAATGATCGATAACTTTTTCCATAAGGTTAGGGTTTGAATGCCGAAACCGGCAATCACGGGTAACCTTAGGGAAAGGAAAAAAGAATCCGAATTAAATTTTGGAAAGCACTTCTAAAATGTCCTGCTCTCCAAAGTCTATTTTATTTTTTTCCTTGGTGAAAAGGTACAATTATTTTATGACTTGGTCAACTACTCAGCATTCAAAGAGAAAAAACGGGCAATATCCATTTGGGTAAACTCAGCCAATGCGGAAAGATAGCTTAAAGTTCAAACGAAGACTTTCATCAATTCGGACAAAGCCCGAATTGATGAAAGAAAATTTTTTTCTGTAATTGTTCTTACAAAAGAGGTTTTTTTTATAAAAATTTGGCAACAGGCGATTTATGGTTTTACCGACAGCCTGCTTTTCGGCCCTCCCGGGACATGGGTTCTCAAAAAATGAGAAGCGGTCTTAGAAAGGTGTTCGGAAGTGCCTTCTCCTTCTGAGATTCCATGGGTTCGATTGGGATAAGGCATGACCGAAAATAATTTTCCATGCTTAACCAGTTCGTTGATCAACATCTCCGTATTTTGATAATGAACGTTGTCGTCGCCGGTGCCATGGATCACCAGAAGGTTGCCCTGCAGGTTTTTGGCGTGGGTCAGCGCTGCCCCGGCAGCATAATCGCCGGAGTTTTCCTGCGGGAGTCCCATATAGCGCTCTGTATAGATATTGTCGTAGAGCCTGGATCCGGTAACCGGCGCGATCGAAATGCCGGTTTTATAGATTTCGGGGTACTGAAACATCAGATTCAGGGTAGAGGACCCGCCTCCGCTCCATCCCCAAACGGCGACCCGGCTTGTATCCACAAAATCCCATTCCAGGATTTTCCTGGCGCCCATGGCTTGGTCCCGGATATTCAACTGACCTATCTTTCGATATATGGATTTCCTCCACTGACGGCCCTTTGGCGCAGGCGTTCCCCGATTATCCAGGGAAATATGAATATACCCCTCTTCTGCCAAATCGCCGTCGAAAATGAAATTGTCGCCAACGCCATAACGATCATTTACCGTAGTACTGGCAGGTTCGCCATAAACATAAAACACGACCGGGTATTTTTCTTTTGGGTCAAAATTCTTCGGCTTGACCATCCACCCATCCATTTCTACTCCATCGGCGGTAGTCACCTTAAAAAAGGAAACCGGACTATCCAGCTTCGCCTGAGGATTGATCTTTTTTCCGACATCTTCCTGACCGGGCAGCGGTTGGTGGTCAGGAAGGGTGATCCATTCTCTTGCCGTAGGAGTATAATAATTGGAAAAGCTATGCCGGGCGTATTTTCCGTTGGGCGCGATCTGATAGGTATGTGTTCCTTCCTGACCGGCTGGCGAAATCCGCTCGGCGCCATGACTTCCATCCAGAGGCACGCGGTACAGGTACTGTTGAAGCGCATTATCCGGAGACGCATAAAAATAAATGAACCCTCCGGCCTCGTCAATTAACAGGGTTTCGATCACGTCGTAATTGCCTCGAGTCAGAAGTTGTTCCTGACCGTTCAACCCTACCCGGTAAAGATGCCGCCAGCCGTCTTTTTCACTGGTCCAGATAAAGGTTTTGCCTTTTTCAATCCAGTCCCAGCCGGTCACATTCCGGCTCCATTCGTTGACATGGCTTACCCATGCGGGGTCCGACTCCTGGAAAATAGTCTGGCATTCGCCATTCTGCGCATTGCACTCAATGATAAGGCTTTGGTTTTGCTTGCGGTTGAGTTGCTGAACGACCAGCGATTTTCCGTTGGGCGCCCACTCCATACGAGGAATATAATTCGCTTGCGGATCGCCTTCAATATTCATCCATTTAGTCTGACCGGAAGCAATATCGACCACACCGATCCGGGCAGGCGAGGGCGGATCGCCCGCTTTGGGGTACTCCACAGGCACAATCCGGCTGTAAACCGAATCCGTGTTGTTAATCATATAGAAATCCCGGATGGCGTTGGCGTCGATCTGCCAATAAGCTATGGATTTTCCGTCGGGAGACCAGCGGAATCCATCCCGGATGGCGAACTCCTCTTCGTACACCCAGTCGAAGGTACCATTAATCAGCTTTTTAGTCCCGTTGGTGGTGGTAAGCTGTTTTATCTGTCCGGTTTCCAGATCTTCCACATACACGTTTCGTTCGCTGACGTAAGCGGCTTTCTTCCCATCCGGAGAGAACTTGGCAAACATCAGAGAGGACTCCGGGCGGCCTGCGCCCAACTGGCGGATCTTCCGCGTCCTGGTATCCAGCACCCAATAGTCGCCCCGCGTCCGGTAACGCCATACCCGTTTGCTGTTTGTAAAAAACATGAGCTGCATCCCATCGGAAGTGAACTGGAAATCCTCTGCCAAAATGGGCATGGTTCGTTTATCCGGAACAAGCAGCTCCGTGTTGACGACTACCTGAGATGTCAAGCCGGGAAGATCGTACCGGACAATGCGGGATCGTTCGTTGACAAAGTAACTGTTCCCATCGGGCGACCACTTAAGGTTTTGCCCAAAAGCCAAACCGGCAACCAGTTGGAGCAACCAGACCAATGGCAGTGCCCGGGTATAAAATAGTCGGATCATAAGGTAATTGGTATTAATGAATAGAACCACTAAAAATCCCCTTTTTACCGGACATTTCTTTGATAAAGGTATAGATCATGTCCTTTTTCTGTTTTCATTTTCGACACTCGGCGGTATCTGGTTCGAATCTCGTCATTAAGTTTTGGACTAAAAAGGGAATCCTGAACAACGACCCAATCCGGCTTGGAAGCAAGAATGCGGCCGACCTCCTTAGCCTGATCAATATTCAGGGCAAACAGGTGTTCCTCCGTCCAAAGCAACCCCCGGTGAATGTAAGGAGTGGGGCTTTTTTTGCCCAGCATAAAATAAATAATGGGATGATAATTCCCCAAATAAAGGACATCTCCCGGATCCTGGCGTTTTTTTATCTCCCTGGCCATCTGCGCCGGCACGTCCGGCCGGTCGATGTAGTCGCGCTTTTGAAGCAGCCAGTTCCCAACCACCATTAACCCAACCAGCCAATACGTTGCCCGAGAGGCCGTGAAAAAGCGGACAAACCGGGGATACGCTTCCCCTGGCCGCCCAAAAAATTCGCCGGCGAGGAAACTCACCGGAAGGAATAACTGGATAAAATAATGGCCAAAAAATTTCCCGGGAATGAAGATCGGGACCAGCACCAACAAGGTCCATAAAACTCCCAACCGCCGGGTATCCGAATCGAGCGGCAAGCGAAAAAGCGCAAAGTAGAAAAAGAAAAAAACAGGGAAAAACCTCAACTGAACGTCCAGAAAACTCTTCATGAAATCCCAGAACCCCGCAGCTTCCGGATAACGCCCGCTCACCTCAAACGTGTAAAACAAAAAGGTATCCCCCTGGCCGGAAAACAGGTAGTACAGGTAAGTCGCGGCAAAAGGGAGGATAAATCCGGCCGCCAGCAAAACCAGGCCGCCCATTTTGGACCAGGTCAAAGAACGCTCCCTAAACCATCCAAAAAGGAGAAACATACCTAGCGCAACTCCGTCAAAGAGGACGACGTATTTGATCAGAAACCCATACCCCAGAAAAAGCCCGGCAGGAAAAAAGACCCAGGGATTGCGAAAACGCAGGGCCAGATAGAAGCCGGTTATGGTAAACAGGTTGAAATAGGTCTCCGTATTGGGACTTAATCCGTAAAACGTAAATACCGAATTTAAAACGAGGTAAATGACTCCGGCAGCCAAAGCGGCATTCAAGCTACTTCCCATACGCAGCTTCATTTGCGACAGAAGAAAAGCCGTAAACGCCAAAAACAGAGCTGCCAAAACCCGCATCCAAAAAACAGAACGGCCTACAATTTCAAGCAACGCTCCAAGTAGCCAGAAAATACCCACCGGCTTGACATCGATAACATCTACCCAGTACATGGCGCCGTTGCGAACCGCATCGGCTATGACTAGATAGGTGGATTCGTCGTGAACTATCACCGACCGGAAAAAGGAAGGAAAGCGTAGCGTTAACGCCAAAAGAATAAAGAATCCCAGCCTCCGGAACCTGTGTTGCAGGAACTTGTGTATGAACTCCACCACATTTTTTTAATTAACAAAGCTGGGCAAAAATAACACCCTACCTTGAATTCCCTAAAGGCTGGTTGCCAAATAACCAGGATAAAAACTCCGGCAACGCCCGGCTCCAGGTATCCTGATCATGTTTCCCTCCCTCCACCTCCAGATAGGTAATATCCCGGCCTTTTTCATAACCTTTCTTCTCCAGTTCGGTTATCAGATCCAGGGTGTCTTCAATGGAATCAATGACCCCATTATTGTTGCGGTCGCTGGTCTCGTCCTCCGTTCCGGTTTGGAACCAGAATTTAAGGTTTGGAGAGAACGCTCCTTCCCGGATCAGAGCATGCATGATCCGGTCGGTGGCTTCGTCGTACCCTTTGCCCACGTCCTTTGATCGCCACCACAACGCTCCGGAAAAAACGCCTACCCCTGAAAACTGGGCAGGGTGATGCCAAACAATATCCAAAGCCGACAGCCCTCCCAGGGAAAACCCGGCAAAAAAATGGCTTGCAGGACCTGGATGAATCCGATACCGGTCCAGCAAATAAGGACGAACTTCTTCCAACACAAACCGGGTATGCAGGTGCGCTTTGGCGCCCCGCCCTGCAAAATCCGGACGCCCGGCCGTGCCGTATTCCATTTTCCGGTCCTGATTGGCATGCATGGCCGCCACAATTAGCGGCGGTATTCGCTGTTCATAGATAAGCCGGGTAAGGGTTTGTTCCAGATGAAGCGCGGTGATATCCTGGCCGTCGTTCATGTAAAGAATGGGGTATAGCGCTACTTGCCGGAAATATCCTGGAGGAAGCAAAAGGGTAATCCGCACCTGCCGCTGCAAATAATGGGATTTGATGTTGGTTTCAATTCTGGTCAGGGACTCCACAGATCCTAAATTTCTCGCGTGAAATAATCAGCGTGCCTCCGGCTTGGCCTCGGGCCATTAGGCCATCCAAAGCGCGGCGTAAAGCGCTAACTTCGTATAAAATCCGAAAATTCAATGAATTGCCCGATAATTTTTGTAAAAAAGTTAATTTTGGGGCGTTTTTCAATTAGTCTATTCCGGCATTATTTCTCAACAATAAAAAACGTTCGCTTTGCAAGAGTCCTATCACCACTTTTATTCCCAAGCCCTTGGAAAGGAGATCGAATACCTCCAGTTTGGAGATTGGGGGTATCCGGTAATCATTTTTCCTACCTCCATGGGCCGGTATTATGAGAATAAGGATTTCAAGTTGGTTGAATCCGCGCGCTGGTTCGTTGAGTCCGGTAAGATCAAACTCTATTGCATCGACAGCATCGACAGCGATAGCTGGTACGCAAAGCATATCCATCCCAAATACCGTATACTCAACCACATTTTGTACGACCGGATGCTGCATGAGGAATTTGTTCCCAAAATCCGGTTTGAATGCAATGTAGATAAAGTAGGCGTTGCCGGGTGCAGTTTTGGAGGGTATCATGCGCTGAACTTTGCGTTCCGCCATCCCGAACAGGTCGCTTACCTGTTCAGCATGGGCGGCGCATTCGATATCAAGCAGCACCTGGAGGGCTATTACGACGAAAACGTATACTTCAACTGCCCTCCTGATTTCATGCCCAACGCCCAAAACGATCATTTTTTCCAAATGAAGATCGTCCTGGGAACCTCCGAACAAGATTTCTGCAAAGGAGAAAATGAATGGATGTCTCAAATCCTCCACCAGAAAGGAATCGCTAACTGGTTGGATATTCGCCCCTGGGCGACCCACGATTGGCCCATATGGAGGGAAATGTTCCCTGATTATCTCTCCCGAATCGGCTGATAAAGCCCGCCTTATGCTTAACCCGAATATTCAGAATTAAAAACCATCCGCTACATGAAAAAAATCGGAATTCTTTACGGTCAGGAAAATACGTTTCCCCAGGCGTTCGTCGACCGGGTCAACCAAAAAGAAGGCACAAACATCGTTGCCGAATCCGTTTCCATTGACAAAGTCGTTCAGGGCGAAACTTCCGGCTACGACGTGATCATCGACCGGATCTCTCAGGATGTGCCCTTCTACCGGGCGTTTCTGAAAAATGCCGCCCTTTGCGGAACGGCGGTGATCAATAATCCCTTCTGGTGGAGCGCTGATGAAAAGTTCTTCAACAACGCCCTCGCTGTCAAAATCGGCGTCCCAGTGCCCAATACGGTTCTTATGCCCTCCAGGGAGCACCCGGCAGATACGAACGAGAACACGTTCCGCAACCTGAAGATGCCCATGGATTGGGATGGCATTTTCAAATACGTGGGTTTTCCCGCTTACATGAAACCTCATGCCGGCGGAGGTTGGAAGAGCGTTTATAAAATCCATGACCTGAACGACCTTTGGGAAAAACACGGAGAAACCGATCAGTTGGTGATGCTCCTGCAGGAAGAGATCATTTTTGACGACTATTTCCGCTGCTATTGCATCGGACAGGAAGACGTGCGTATCATGTCTTACGAGCCTCGCAACCCGCACCACCTGCGGTATGCCTCCGAAATTAAAACCCAGGGCCCGGCAGCAAAAAAACTGCTGGAAACCATCCACGATTACGTAATCCGGCTTAACAAAGCGCTGGGCTATGATTTTAATACCGTCGAATTTGCCGTTCGTGAAGGCGTTCCCTATGCGATCGACTTTTGCAACCCCGCCCCGGATGCTGATGTAAATTCGGTTGGACAGGAAAACTTTGATTGGGTCGTAGAAGCCGCTGCCAATATGGCAATCCGGAAAGCCAAAGCCCATAAGGAAGGGCAAATGAACCTCACCTGGGGTACTTTCGTCCAGGCTTCCGTTATCGGACTAGGCCCGGACGCTATGATGCCGGAAGCAGAAGCGCCCAAAAAAACGAATAGAAAGACGAAAAAAAGCGAATAATTTACTGGGTGTAAGGCGTAGGCCTTAAGCCTTACGCCTTACACCTTACGCCCTCGTCAACATTTGGATACTGCTCGTTTTTTCATATTAATTATTTGGCAAACAACGTTTATTTTGGCCGCTTCTGTTCGTCATCGCAGATGAATGAAAAATTGAATTTTTTTCTTTCCAAGTTCCTTTTATCTTTAGCCCAGAGGCTTTAATCGGCTTGATTAAACCTTGTTTTGCATACTACTGGCCATTTTCGTTTCCGGGCATTCAGACCTTCCAGGTTTCTCAAATATGGAAGGTCTCGTTCCCAAAAATGTCCAGCAGTGTGCTGGTTTTGACGTTAATATCCACAAACATAAAGGGCGCTGCACTATGGATTACTCGATGTTCACGCTGGGAATCGAAGAAGAATTTCAAACCATCGACCCGAACACCCGGGAACTGCGTTCGCACATGTCGCGAATCGTCGAAGACGGCCAGGCCAAGCTTCAGGAACAGGTGAAAGCCGAAATGCACCAGGCAGTGGTGGAGGTTGGCACCGTCATATGCAAGAACATTCAGGAAGCCCGGGAGGATGTCATTAAACTACGCCGGCACGTATGTGAACTGGCCGATAAAGTGGGGCTCAAAATAGCCTCTGCCGGCACGCATCCTTTCTCCGACTGGAAGGACCAGCCTATCACGCCCAACCCCCGCTACGATCAGATCATTGAGGAACTGCAGGAAGCTGCCCGTTCCAACCTTATTTTCGGCCTCCACGTCCACGTTGGAATTCCCAACCGGGAGGTTGGCGTCCAGATCATGAATACCGCCCGCTATTTCTTGCCCCATGTGTTTGCCTTGTCTACCAACTCCCCTTTCTGGGAAGGCCGCAATACCGGATATAAGTCCTTTCGGACAAAAGTGTTTGATAAATTCCCCCGAACGGGCATCCCCGAATATTTCCGAAGCGCTGATGAGTACGACAACTTCATTGAACTACTCATCAAGACCAATTGCATGGACAACGCCAAAAAGATCTGGTGGGACCTTCGCCTCCACCCGTTCTTTAACACCGTTGAGTTTCGAATATTCGACTCCCAACTGCGCGTAGAGGAGACCATCTCCCTGGCCGCCGTCGCCCAAGCCATTGTAGCCAAGTTGTACAAACTAATGCAAAGCAACCTCAACTTCAGGATGTACCGCCGGCCTTTGATCAGCGAAAATAAGTGGCGGGCAGCACGCTACGGCATTGAAGCCAAACTCATCGACTTTGGGAAAGAAGCAGAAGTTCCTTTCCGAAACCTCCTGCACGAACTTATCGATTTTGTCGACGACGTGCTGGATCCGCTGGGAAGCCGCGAAGAAGTGGAACGCCTGCTGCGTATCTCCGAACACGGAACCGGCGCCGATCGCCAGTTGGCTGTCTACCGGCAAACCGGCGACCTCAAATCCGTGGTCGATTTCATCATTGCCGAAACTGCTTTGGATCTTTAACCACTTTTTTACCGCGGTTTCCAAAACACCCGGTACCTTTGCCGTATTTAAGCAGGAAGTTACTCGTATGCCATCCGACGACAAGCTCAAATTAGCCATCCTGGACATGTATGACAACTATCCCAACGAAGGGATGCGTTGTATCAAACAACTGGTTACCGACTTCTTCGTGCAGGAAAATGTCCAGGGGAGTTTTGACATTTTCAATGTGCGGGCTAAGAATGAATTGCCGGGGCTCGACTACGACATCTATATCTCCACTGGCGGTCCCGGCAGCCCCCTGCCCGAAGGCGCCCCCTGGGAAAAGCCCTATTTTTCCCTCATCGAACAGCTTTTCGCCCATAATCAACAAGAAGAAAAGAAAAAATTCCTCTTTCTCATTTGCCATTCTTTTCAAATGGTAGTCCATCATCTGCAACTGGCAGAAGTCAATAAGCGAAAATCCACTTCCTTCGGCGTGATGCCCGTCCACCGGACTGGAGACGGTTTCGACGAAGAATACTTCATTGGGCTGCCAGAGCCGTTCTACGTGGTCGATTCCAGGGATTATCAGGTCGTTCGGCCCGATATGGAAAAAATTCTTGCATTAGGCGCCCGGGTCCTTACTTTGGAAAAAATCAGACCCCATATTGCCCTTGAACGCGCCGTAATGGCCATCCGTTTTTCGGACGAAATTTTTGGCACCCAATTCCATCCGGAAGCCGACTCGGAAGGGATGCTCCACTATTTCCTGACGGAGGAAAAAAAGGATATTGTAATCAAAAACCATGGAGAGTCCAAATACTATGAAATGATCGAACGTCTGGACGACCCCGACAAGATCATGCTCACCGAGACGATAATCATTCCCAGGTTTCTTCAAACAGCAGCCGCTAATTTGCTGGAACCTGAATTCAGCGTCTAATCTCACATCCTGATAACCCATGATTGAAAAACACCGGAATATCTACAACGAGCGGTTTCGTCCGGAGGCCTATCAGGCCTTTATGCGCCAGTTTGAACTGGATTTCCCCGGCCAACTGGACTTCCGGGTGGCAGAATCGCCCCTTTTCGTCCCCAGAGCATTAAAAGATCTGATCCTTCAGGCCGGAGAAGAAATAATTGACACGCTAATACAACCTGGATTTAAAGAACTCACAAAACGGGCCATCCCCCCGGGATATGAGGCGCCCAATGAGGATGAACACCCTTCTTTCCTTGTTTTGGATTATGCGGTATGTAAGGATGCCCAGGGCAATCTGATTCCCCAATTGATCGAACTGCAAGGCTTCACAACGCTTTTTGGTTATCAGCCTTACCTGGCTTCTCTTTACCCGCAATTCTTCTACATTCCGGAAGGGTTCTCCCCTTTCTTCAACGGATTGGACCAGGCTTCTTACCTCCAGGAACTCCGCCGCTTCTTTATCGGGGATCTGCCTGAAGAGCAAGTCATCCTCCTGGAGGTGTTTCCGGAAAAGCAAAAAACCCGCATCGACTTCGCCGCTACGAAAGCCTATTTCGGCATTGAACCGGTTTGCCTGACCAAAGTCCGCCGTTCCGGAAGATCGCTTTACTATGAAAAAGACGGAAGAAAGATCGACATTCGCAGGATTTACAACCGCGTGATCTTCGACGAGCTTGATACTATGCCCGATCTCAAAACGGAATTCAAGCTCACCGACGATGCCGACGTGGAGTGGCTGGCGCATCCGAACTGGTTCTTCCGCATCAGCAAATTCAGCCTCCCACTACTACATAACCCTTTTGTACCAGAAAGCTTTTTCCTCCACCAACTGAACGCCTATCCCGACGATCTGGAAAACTACGTACTGAAGCCCCTGTTTTCGTTTGCAGGCCAGGGCGTACGGCTTCAGATTTCGAAAGCAGATCTTGACGCCATTCCCAACAAAGAGAATTTCCTTCTGCAACGAAAAGTAACCTATGAGCCCGTCCTTAACTCTCCAAGTGGCGGAGTCAAGGTCGAACTTCGCATGATGTATATCTGGCCCAAAGGCCAGGACCGGCCCAAATTAGTCATCAACCTCGGCCGGTTGAGCAGGGGGGAAATGATCGGGGTCCGGTATAATGCAGATTTTGACTGGGTAGGAAGTTCTATAGGATATTTCGAAATCTAAAACCAAATAGACATGAAACGGCTAACCTGGATTTCTTCTGTTTTGGCAATCGTTTCTTTGGGGGCTCCTTTTGCCAGTCAAGGGCAGTCGGTGGAATCTCTTCAAAAAGAAATCCAATCCCTTCGCCAGCAAATCAGCAACCTTAGTCACGATTTTGACGCGCTGGGCAAAAACATCGACGACCTGTTATGGTTTGACAGGGTAGGCGATGTGGCCCATGTAGACAAAGTAACCCTGACCGGCCCTCCCATTGGGAAAGAGAAAATGAATCAACTCCGGGGCGCCAACAATCCTGAACTAGTGGCGATCAACCCATTAAATTTCAAAGCCTATATTTTTATTCCCAAGGATATTGATCCGGCAAAAAAATACCCATTGCTTGTCTTTTCTCACGGCGGGGTACATGGGAACTTTGAAACGGGATATACCCATATCATCCGGGAGATGATGGCCCAGCAATACATCGTCATAGCGCCTGAATACCGCGGCAGCAGCGGTTACGGCCGGGGATTTTACGAGAATATCGACTACGGGGGGCTGGAAATACAGGATGTAAAGGCGGCCCGCGATTATATGGTGGAAAACTACGAGATCATAGACCCTGCAAATATCGGGATTTTGGGATGGAGCCACGGGGGCCTGATTACCCTGCTCAATCTTTTTGACTATCCCCAGGCTTATAAGGTTGGGTTTGCAGGCGTTCCAGTCAGCGATCTGATCGCCAGGATGGGATACAAAACGGACAGCTACCGCGATGGGTTTAGCGCGCCCTACCACATGGGAAAAACAGCTTTCGAAGCAGTGGAGGAGTACCGCAAACGCTCGCCCGCCTGGCAAGCCCATAAATTACAAACTCCTTTGTTGGTGCATACCAATACCATAGACCCCGACGTCAATGTCCTCGAGGTCGAACATCTCATCAAAGCCCTTAAAGCCGAAGGGAAGTCATTTGAGTACGAAGTCTTCCAAAATGCGGCGGGCGGGCACAGCTTCGACCGGATCGACAGCAAGCAAGCCAAAACGATCCGGCTGAAGATATACCGTTTTCTGGCAAAATACCTCAACCCACCGAAGCCATTTAAAGACTTAAAGTCGCTGCAACAAGCAGGTTACCGGTTTTAAACTGGGTTTTACTTGCCCGATTCCTTAGGTTCTTCCTCCTCTTTGTCGTCGTCTTCCGGCAGGTTGATGGCGCCTTCAAAGGGGTCTTTCCGGAATGAAAGCAAGCCCTTGGCGTCGGCATCAATGTATATGGTATCCCCTGCGCCGAAGACGCCTTCCAGGACCAATTTGGAAAGCTCGTTGACGACTTCTTTTTGCAATACCCGCTTCATGGGGCGGGCGCCGTATTGTGGATCATACCCAAGGTCGGCCAACAAGTTTTTGGCGCGGTCGCTCATGCGAAGCACGACGCCTTGCCGGGACAGCATCTTCTGGATCTTTTTGAGCAGCAGATCCAGTACCTGCTTTATCTCTTCCTTATCCAGCGGAAGGAACATGATCTGCTCGTCGATCCGGTTGAGGAATTCCGGCCGCAGGTTTTCTTTCAACAGGTTAAAGACTTCCACTTTAGTGGTTTCGATGATCTCGGTGCGATGTTTTTCCCCCATTTCTGCAAGATCTTCGAAATTTTCCAGGATCACGTCCGATCCCATGTTGGAGGTCATAATGATGATCGTGTTCTTAAAGCTGGCCACCCGCCCTTTGCTGTCGGTGAGCCGGCCGTCGTCCAGCACCTGGAGGAGGATATTAAAGGTATCGGGATGCGCTTTTTCGATCTCATCCAGCAGGATAATCGAATAAGGGCGGCGGCGTACGGCTTCTGTAAGCTGCCCTCCTTCTTCATAGCCTACATACCCTGGAGGAGCGCCGACCAGCCGGCTTACTGTATGGCGTTCCTGGTATTCGCTCATATCAATGCGGGTCATCGCGTGTTCGTCGTCGAAAAGAACTTCTGCCAAGGTTTTAGCCAGCTCCGTTTTTCCAACCCCAGTGGGACCCAGGAAAATGAACGAACCAATAGGCCGGTCAGCGTCTTGAAGCCCGGCCCGGCTCCGCCGGATGGCATCGGAAACCGCCCGGACGGCCTCCTCCTGGCCAATAAGGCGCCTGCCGATTTCTGCTTCGAGGTGGAGTAACTTATCTTTTTCGCTCTGGGTCATTTTATCGACAGGAATACCCGTCCAACGAGAAACGACATGAGCGATATCATTGGCTTTGACCTTGTCATTGGTAAAGCGGTTCTCTTCGGGCAAGGCAGCCAGTTTGTCCTCCGCTTCTTTCAGTTGGGCCTGCAAAGCCTGGAGCTCTCCGTAGCGGATCTTGGCCACGGTTTCGTAATCGCTGTTGCGTTCGGCGCGTTCGGCCTCCTGGTCCAACTCTTCGATTTTCTTTTTTATATCCTGGATCTGGTCAACGATCTCTTTTTCGTTACTCCATGCTGCTACCAGCGAATCGCGTTTTTCCTTGGCGTTGGCAATCTGCTCGTTAAGCACCGCCATCATTTTGCTGTTGTTTTCCCGTATTACCGCTTCGCGTTCGATCTCCAACTGGCGTACTTTGCGCTCCCATTCGTCAATAGCTTCGGGAAGAGAATCCAGTTCAAGGCGGAGGCGGGCGGCGGCTTCATCGATCAGGTCGATGGCTTTATCCGGCAGGTAGCGGTCGGCAATATACCGGTGGGAAAGCTCGGCGGCGGCGATCAGGGCTTCATCCATGATCTCGATCTTGTGATATACCTCGTAGCGCTCCTGCAGGCCGCGGAGGATAGAGATCGTGTCCTCCACGCTGGGTTCGTCGATCAGGACCGTTTGGAAACGGCGGACCAGGGCTTTGTCTTTTTCGAAGTACTTCTGGTATTCATCGAGGGTAGTGGCGCCGATGGTGCGCAACTCTCCACGGGCAAGGGCAGGTTTCAGGATGTTGGCTGCATCCATGGCGCCCTGGCCGCCACCCGCGCCAATGAGGGTGTGGATCTCATCGACAAACAACACGATCTCCCCATTGGAGTTGGTTACTTCCTTAATGACGCCTTTGAGCCGTTCTTCAAACTCCCCTTTATATTTGGCACCTGCGATCAGGGCGGCGATATCCAGCACGAAGATTCGCTTGGATTTGAGATTTTCCGGTACGTCGCCTTTGACGATCCTCCATGCAATACCTTCCACGATAGCCGTCTTACCCACGCCGGCTTCTCCGATCAGGATTGGGTTGTTCTTTTTTCTACGCGACAAAATATGCAGGACCCTCCGGATCTCGTCATCGCGTCCGATAATCGGATCGAGGCTTCCGTTTTCGGCGCGTTCGTTGAGGTTTATGGCGTATTTGCCGAGCGCATTGTACGAATCCTCGCTGCTTTGATCGGTCACCTTAGCCCCCTTGCGCAGTTCGGCAATCGCCTTTTTTAATTCGGCTTCTGTCGCACCTAGTTCTTTAAGGATTTTTCCACCCTTATCGTCGCCCTGAAGAATGCCCAGGATCATCAATTCAATGGAGATGTACTGGTCGCCAAACTCCTTGAGCAAGTTGCGAGCCCGGGTGAGGGCGCGATTCGCCTCGCTGGTAAGGTATTGCTTATCCGATCCCTCCACGCGTGGAAAGCTGCGAACTGCCTCGTCCAGTTTGGCTTTGAGTACGGGAATCTGGATGTTCATTTTTTGAAGAAGGAACTGCGTCACGTTCTCCTCCGTTTCCAGAATTCCTTTCAGCAAATGCGTAGTATCTACCTGTTGCTGCTCGAAGCCGGCGGCAATTTGCTGCGCTTTCAGGATGGCTTCCTGGGCTTTTATGGTAAAATTGTCGTAGGTCATATAATCTTCTATTGGTAACAGTTTTCAGCGTTAGGGCCTGTCTCAAAAGACGGTTTTTGTCCAAGGCAGCGAAAAAAGAAAATAAAATTTCATGCCGGAGACAAAGAGTGGTCTTTTGAGACTGCCCCAGGAAACACCCTGCAAAACATCCGCCAAATAAAAAAAGCGGAATATTTGTCAGCTTTTTCGTCCATTGAAAAAATAAGCTGACAAATATTCCGGATGGCTTTATTCCTGGATATAGGGCAATTGCCGGGATGCTTTGCGCATCATGGTGTTGATGATAGTATTGGTGTCGCTGCCCAGGCTTCTGGACAGGGTTTTTTCATATTTCCAGAGCAAAACGCCATCCGTTCCGTTGTTGATATTGATAGTGCATTTTCCGGAGTTCGTAGATCCGTAAAAGCCCACCAAAAGCCCAAGGGCCAGGGAAGCGCCTTCCGACATCGGCTTGTCGGTAAAAAACAGTCCGCCAATGACGGCGTCCACTTCCAGCATTTTAGCCAACTCCTGTGGAGTATACTGATCGATATTCCCGGCGTGGATTTCGTTTTTTGACAGCAGCGCGTTGGTCGTTGTAGTGGACTGGAACTCCACCTCGATTTCATGCTGCTCTTTCCGCTTCAAAAAATAAGATTCCATGGCGCTCTGAACGGCCAGGCCTTCGTTTCGCTGGAGGGTTTCCATTTGTTCGGCCGTCATTTTTTCCATCTCCTTGGGCCGGAGCTTCACCACCGCTTTAAAAGGCAAAATCGCCACCATCTTGTGGCTTTGAGCTATTTTTGGAAATTCTCCATGGACGTAAATCTCTCTGTCCTGCCCATATGCAATAGCGGCCGTCATAAAGAAAAAGAGGCTGAGCAAAATCGGTTTGGTTTTCATAGGAATGGTATTTTGGGTTATTAGAGGATACAAAAAGGGGAAAGGTGGCACACCAAATCACTCCTCCGTAAGTTCCGAAAGATCTTCTTCCAGGAAATGCGCTCTCAGTTCCTTTTTAAACCGTTCGATCACCGTCATTTCATTGACATCTTTCCCGGAACTGGCGGCCGCAATAGCATCCAAAACCTCAAAAAGGAAAACATACTCTTCGGACGGGCCATACTCTTGGCAGGTTTGCAGCGCTTTGGCATATGCTTCCTCAAGAGTTATGTTGCGTGTGTTCTCGTAATCAAACGACCACTGAATAGCCGCCGACCAGGGGTGTTGAGCAAGAAGTTCTTTCAACTTCGCCGCTTCAGCCTCCTGGACTTCTCCATCTGCTTTGGAAACGACATACATCAGTTCGCCCAGAGCGTCGTATAATTTGTCTTTGTCCATTGGTATTGATTAAAAGATGTTTTAGCCTACCCGAACATAACGGAATTTATCGGGCTTTAAAACAAGGCCGGATTATTTTTCTTCTTCCAGATCTATAGTCGCAGGATTTCGCTTTTTCCACGTAATGGGAGGTATTTTATCCGCACATTTGCTAACTTCAACCATGCCTTAACCAATCCAGACAACTTTCATATTCTAAACGTGAAAAAATGAAAAACACTGCCCTCCTTCTTGTTTTTATCGGATTAAGCGCCGCCATTGGGGCGCAACCAGTTTCCAAACGCCCTCTTCAGCCCTCAGATGTTTACCGGCTGCAATCCATCGGCTCTCCCCAGGTTTCCCCCGATGGCCATTGGGTAGCCTATGCCCTTACCTCTGTCGACAGCGCCAAGGACAAACGCAATACCGACCTCTGGATGGTAAGTTGGGATGGCTCTCAGTCCGTCCAGCTCACCAACAGCCCAGACGGGGAAAGTAGCCCTCTTTGGAGCCCGGATGGAAAATACCTTTCGTTTCTTTCTTCCAGGCAGGGCGCCAAAAGCACTCAGGTTTGGCTCCTCGACCGCAGGGGGGGGGAGGCTGTCAAATTAACGGATGTCAAAGCCGGCGTAAGTGATTATTCCTGGGCCCCCGATGGCAAAAAGCTGGCGCTCATCATCCGAGATCCGGACCCCGAGGAGAAGCCTGCAGACTCGCCTGGAACTGCCAAGCCCATGGTCATCAACAAATACCAATTCAAGCGGGATGGCGCCGGGTATATCACCGCTACGGACCGGTACTCCCATATTTACCTTTTTGATCTAAACAGCAAAAAGCTCGACACCCTTACCCGGGGTAATTTTAATCACAGCGACCCCGTATGGTCCCCCGATGGCAAATCCATCGCGTTTGTCAGCAACCGCACCCCCAATCCAGACCGCAACAGCAATACCGACATTTTTGTCGTGGAAGCCAAGCCAGGCGCTCAACCCAGGCAAATAACTACCTGGAAAGGGGAGGACGATTCTCCACAATGGAGCCCGGACGGCACGCGCATTGCCTACCTGCGCTCTTCTTCCGATGCCGACTGGATGATGTACGACCAAAGCATTCTGGCTGTCGTATCTGCCGAGGGCGGCGAACCCAAACTGCTTTCCGCTACGCTCGACCGGCCTGTGTCGACCCCCCGATGGAGCAAGGACAGTAAATCGATCGCCGCACTGGTGAGCGACGACCGGCAACGCTATGTCGGCTTGTTCCCCGCCGCAGGCGGTTCGATGTCCAAGCTGATAGGAGGCGACCGGAGTTTTTCTGCCCTGGAATTGCACAAAAACGGGCAGTGGATGGTCATGATGAGCAATCCGCAACTCCCTGCCGAAATCCATGCGCTCGAAAGCGGCGCAATGCGCCGGATCACCAAAGTACACGATTCGTTCCTGGAGCCCCTTCAGCTTGCTTCCGTAGAGGGGTTCCGGTCAAAAAGCAACGACGGTACGGAGGTCGGAAATATCCTGTACCGCCCGGCAAACGCCCCAAAGGGCCAAAAACTCCCTACGGTGCTTTACATCCATGGAGGGCCGGTTGCGCAGGATGAGTTTGGATTTGACCTCACACGTCAAATGCTGGCAGCTCAAGGATTTGCCGTCGTAGCGGTAAATTACAGAGGAAGCAGCGGCCGCGGGCTCGATTTCTCCAAAGCCATTTACGCGGATTGGGGCAACAAAGAGGTCGCCGATATTCTTGGAGCTGCCGACTACCTCGTGGCCAACGGCATTGCCGATCCGGATAAAATGGGTATCGGCGGCTGGAGCTATGGAGGTATCCTGACCGATTACACCACTGCTACCGATCCGCGGTTTAAAGCAGCGTTCAGCGGGGCAGGTAGCGCGCTGCAACTTACCATGTATGGAACCGATCAGTACGTAGTTCAGTACGAAACCGAACTTGGGGTTCCCTGGAAAAACCTCGACAAATGGCTGAAAGTATCTTATCCCTTCCTGAACGTGGAAAAAATCAAAACGCCTACCCTTTACATGGTAGGGGAAAAAGATTTCAACGTGCCCGCAGCCGGGAGCGAGCAGATGTACCAAGCCTTGCGTTCGTTGGGCGTACCCACGGAATTTGTAATCTACCCCGGGCAATTCCATGGCATCAGCATCCCGAGCTACCAGGAAGACCGGTTTAAGCGTATGGGTAAGTGGTTTGAACAGTACCTTATGGTAAAGCCTTAAAGAACAGAAGGTTTAAAGAGGGCGTTCGGAGCCCTCTTTAAACCTTTTCCCCCTGGCCCAGTCTAAACCCGCATGATCCAAAAACTCATTTCCATGCGACCCTTTCTTCTGTTGGTTGGCGCCCTGGGGCTGTTTGCCTTTTCTGGCAAGACGCAGACGTTATATTTTCCGCCTCTAACAGGAGCTTCCTGGGAAACGGTTTCTCCCGCATCCCTCGGATGGTGTACCGACCAGGTCGATTCCCTCTACCGTTTTCTCGACCAAAAAAATACCAAAGCGTTTATTGTCCTGAAAGACGGGAAGATCGTTCTGGAAAAGTACTTCGATCGGTTCACCCGGGACAGCATCTGGTACTGGGCATCGGCGGGCAAAACCCTAACCGCCTTTCTGGTAGGTCAGGCGCAGGAAGAAGGCCTGCTTAAGCTCTCCGACCCTACGACCAAATACCTGGGCAAAGGATGGACCGCCTTGCCTGCCGACAAGGAAGACAAAATCACCCTATGGAACGAACTCACGATGACCTCCGGCCTCGACGATAAAGTCGCCGACCCCTACTGCACCCTTCCTTCCTGCCTTACATACAAAGCGGATGCAGGAACCCGGTGGGCTTATCACAATGCACCCTACACGTTGCTGGAAAACGTATTGGAAAACGCCACTAAAAAAGACATCAATGTGTTCACCGCCAGTCATCTCCGCGACCGGATCGGGATGAACGGCCTCTGGTTAAAAGACGGGTACAATAACGTGTATTTCAGCAATGCCCGGAGCATGGCACGATTCGGCCTGCTCATTCTCAATAAAGGGATTTGGAACAGGGATACCCTGCTGCACGACACCGCCTATTTCCGGCAGATGGTCACGCCTTCCCAGTCCATTAATAATTCCTATGGCTACCTGTGGTGGTTGAACGGGTATAAAAACCACATGCTTCCAGGCACCCAGATCGTTTTTAAGGGAAGTATCATTCCCAACGCCCCGAAGGATATGTTCGCCGGCCTGGGCAAAAACGATCAGAAAGTATACGTCGTCCCTTCCTCCAATCTCGTTGTGGTTCGCATGGGGGAGAGTGCCGGACTTTCGCTGCTGGCCTTATCCAATTTTGACGATCAGCTTTGGGAGAATCTCAACCTGGTCCTTTGTAATCCGACCTCGGTACGCCAGGCGCCCCTTCCTTCTCCTATGAGCGTATACCCCAACCCAGTTTCAGACCTCCTTCACATGGAGCTGCCCGGCCAGCCGGAAGCGTTCGATGTGCGGATTTTCGATATTCAAGGTAAGCTGGTCCGCGAATTTTCCGGCATCCAGGCCATCCCGGTAGCGGATCTGCCCAAAGGTATCTATGCCGTTCAGGCGCGCACGGAAAAAACCCTGCATATTGCCCGGTTTGTCAAAGAGTAGGTAGCGCGGGAGTTTTTGCGTTTCTTTTCCCGCATTGCTTTTCAAAATTTTCCCTTTCTTTGGACAAACATGCTCGAACAAAACGCCTAAGCCAATGTCCAAAGAACCCGTCGCGCCGCACACCCTGGGGTTGTTCTCCGTCACGATGATCGTGATCAGCCTGGTCATGGGGATGGGCATTTTCAAGATTCCCGCTTTGATTGCCGCTACATCCGGCACGGAAGCTATTTTTTTTGGCGCCTGGATAGTGGGGGGCGTTGTCGCGTTATTCGGCGCGCTGACCTACGCAGAGATCGGTACCCGGATGCCGGTTATGGGCGGGTATTACAAAATTTTTGCCCATTGCTACCATCCGGCGATCGGGTTTACCATCAACGCGCTTATTCTGGTGTGCAATGCTGCCTCCCTGGCAATTGTCGTGCTGGTTGGCGCCGATTTTGCGAGCGACCTGCTTTTCGGCAAACCGGCAGGTCCGGTGTTTAACACCACGGTGGGCATAGTGGGAGTAGCCCTGTTTTATGGCGTAAACATCCTCGGGCTTCGCACCAGTAGCCGTACGCAGAACTTTCTGACCGTACTGAAAATCGGCCTCGTGATATTACTGGTTTCCTCTCTTTTTGCCGGCGTGCAGGTGGCGCCGCATGGGTACGAAGAGAGTCCGCTATATACCTACAACGGCCACAACGGTCTTTTTTTGCTAATGGCAAGCCTGATCACTGTTTCCTTTATCTACGGGGGATACCAGCATACCATCAATTTCGGAAGCGAGATGCAATCCGGGCCTGTGCTGCAAAAAGGCGTGACGCTGGGATTAGGGGTGATCCTGATCGCCTACCTTTCCTTAAACTATGCGTACACCCGGGTGATTGGGTTTGAGGAAATGAAGAATGCCTCCGCCATCGGCGCCCTGCTTTGCGAGGCGTGGTTTGGCCCTGCCGGGGCAAAGGTGTTTGACGTCATGATGTTCCTGTCAGTGTTGTCATACGTCAATATCCTGCTCATGACCAATCCCCGCATGATGTTTGCCATGAGCGAAGACGGGGTGTTTCCCAAAGTGTTTGCCTGGAGGCATCCCCGTACCGGTGCCATGATCCCGGGGCTTACCACCTTTGCCCTGGCTACTATCCTCGTCGTATTCATTGGCCGCGGCATCGACAAGATCCTTGGGTTCACGATGTTTCTCGACAGCATCGGCATGTGTACCTCAGCGGCGACGATTTTTATCCTCCGCAAACGAGGCGAAGGCGATGCGGCGGTCACCAGCAAATGGAAGCGGTTCACTCCGGTGCTGGCTGCCGTCTTTGTGGCCGGCTACGGTGCGGTAGCCGCTGCGGTAGTCGTCAAGAGCCCGCTTTCTGCCGCGCTGGGAACCGCCCTGCTCTTGTTCTTTTTGGCGGTGTATTTCTTCTTTTACCACAAGAAAAAATGATATGGACCTCTCCTTCATTCTGAACGAACTTGGAGAAGAACGCGACCAGTATTTCAATGCCATTTCCCCCCCAATCGTCCAGACGAGCAACTTCAAGGCCAATAAGGTAGACGACCTGTATGGCTTGTTCGAGGATGAGTACAGCGGATACCTTTACAGCCGCGGGCTCAATCCAACGGTGGATATTCTGCGGAAAAAGCTGGCCGCCCTGGATGGCGCCGAAGACGCGCTGGTATTTAACAGCGGAGCTTCCGCTATTTTCGCGGCTATTCTGGCCAACGTCAAAAGCGGAGACCACATCGTCAGCGTCCGAAACCCTTACACCTGGGCGCAACGGATGTTCGAGGTCATTTTACCCAGATTTCAGGTTTTTACGACGTATGCCGACGGCCGGGATACGGCGCAGATAGCCGCCGCCATCCAACCGAATACCACGCTTATTTACCTCGAAAGCCCCTCCAGTTGGTCCTTTGAAATTCAGGACCTTCGGGCTATTGCCCGGCTGGCAAAAGAAAAAAATATCCTTACCATTTGCGACAACAGCTATTGCACACCGCTTTTTCAGCGGCCTGTCGAAATGGGTATTGACCTCGTTCTTCAGAGCGCTACCAAATATATCGGGGGGCACAGCGATACCGTGGCCGGGGTACTCAGTGGAAGCAGGGCCATGATCAAGAAGATTTTCGACAGCGAATACCTGAATACCGGAAGCGGTATCCAGCCGTTTAATGCCTGGCTCCTCATCCGGGGACTGCGCACCCTGCCTGCCCGGCTCGAACGCTGCACCCGCACCACGAGGGCAGTAGTCCAGTTTCTCAAAGGGCATCCCCGCGTGGAGCGGGTGCTTTTCCCTCTCGATGACACATTCCCTCAATACGAATTGGCATCCCTCCAAATGTCGGGCGCCTGCGGGTTGGTCAGCTTCTATATGCATGCCGACAGTCGCCAGGAAATCGTCCGGTTTTGCGAAGGCCTCCGTCATATCCTCATGGCGGTAAGTTGGGGTGGGCACGAAAGCTTGATTCTCCCCAGGTGCGCAGGCATCCGGGACGAAGCCTTCGACCCTGGTAATCCCGACCACCGCATGTTGCGTCTGTATGTGGGCCAGGAAGACCCCGAATACCTGATCAAGGATTTGGAACAAGCGCTGCGTATACGTTAATTCTTTGTAAAACGTTCAATGCCCTTGCGTTTTTGAGGTGGTTTGTTCGTTCGGAGAAAGAACATTCAAATTCCCTGTACCCACTAAAATCAGCCTCCATGAAAAAACTGGTCTTTTGCGCGCTGTGCTCCTTTCTTTTCTCCATTACCCTGATCTACGGACAAACCGGAAAAGCAGACCCCCTCGTAGGAACCTTCTCCAACAAGCAGGCCGGGCTTGGATTGTCGGTGTCCCCGCCACAAGACGGTCTTTACAAAGGCTTTTTCGAGTATCAGGGCAAGCGCTATCCCTTTACCGGGTTTAAGCTGTTGGGCATGCTGTCCGGCGAATACACCTTTGAAGGCAATGCCATTGCTTTTTCCCTTGCCAAGGTTGGAGACGTTTTTTATGTAACCAGCGAAGGCGTCTCTATTGATGTGGAACGCACATCGACTTCACCTACAACCCCCGGGGCCCCGGCTTTGGCTTCTAAATCCAGCTCTTCGGCGCCTCCTTCCGGCAAGGAAGTTTCCAATCAAGCGCCGGCGGCCAGCGGGGCCCGAGTCGGCGATCCATCCAACGGATATAGCTTTCAACTGCCGTCATCCTGGACCCAAACCCTGGAAAACGGTAGTTATATCATCAAAAAGGCAGGCATCAACGCTCAAATTGGCCTCGCGCCGCACAATTATTCCTCGCTGGACGAGATCCGCAGGAATGCCTTCGACGTACAGGATGCCGCGTCAAATACTTTTTTGCGCGCTACCGTTGCTCCGTATGGCGCCAACAGCCTGTTTATCCGCTACGATGGCCAGGCGCAAGGTCAGGTGGTTATTATTGAGATGGTTTCCATGGTTTCCCCCAACGGAGGGGGCGTGTCCGTAGTCGGAAGCGGCGCCCAAGCAGATTATTCTGCCCAGATCACCACAGCGATAAAAACGATCGCCAACAGCGTTCAGTTTCAAAAGCCCCAGGTTTCTCCGGTGGCCCAGCAATGGAAACAGCGTGTTACCGGTAAGCAATTGCTGTTTCTGCAAACCGGCAACGGATCGTCCGACAAGATTACGATCGACCTTTGCGCTGCCGGCCGCTTCGCGTACTATAGCGACTCCTCCTACATGTCGGGCGGGTTTTCCCAGTTTTCTTACGCCGGCCAGGACGCGAATAGCGGAACCTGGAAGATCATTGCCCGGGGAAGCCAACCGGTGCTCCAGCTTTTTTTCGATTCCGGGTCCTTACAGGAATACCAGCTCTCTGCGAGACAGGCGGGCAATGAAATCGGGCTGAACGGGCAACGCTATTTTATCCAACCGGCTTCCAACTGCCCTTAGGGAATTTTTTTCAGGCGGAAACATTTTTTTTGTGAATTGGCGAACAAACTTAACCCCAAGGCGTTGGACTTTGGCTAGGGATACTTTTTTTGTGTTATCCCCTTTTCAGTAAGTCTCTTTGGCCACCGGGATGCCGGGATAACAGTGGCAAGGAACACCATTTAGGTTTTGTAACACCCAAATATTTGGACGTTAAGTCTCAGACGTTAGAACGATAACCGAGGCGCGGCTTCATCTCATTCAACCCGCCTGGATTACCGTCACTACCGTTATGCTCTAAAGTCCAACTTCAAACATCTAAAGTCTTAAGTCTAAACTATGAAATCATTTTTTCGCAACCTGGGCTCTGATTTTCCAGCGTCTATTGTCGTTTTGCTGGTCGCCCTTCCCTTGTGCCTTGGTATCGCGCTGGGTTCCAACGCACCTTTGTTCTCAGGGATTATTGCGGGCATTGTGGGAGGGATAGCGATTGGTCTGCTGAGCGGCTCTCACCTCAGCGTGTCGGGTCCTGCTGCCGGTCTTACCGTCATTGTCGCAGCGGGGATTGCCCAAGCGGGCACATATGAGGTTTTCCTGGTATCGGTGGTTCTGGCGGGGATGCTCCAGATTGGTTTCGGGTTTCTCCGGGCAGGCGTCCTGGGCGATTTCGTTCCCAACTCCGTGATCAAAGGTATGCTGGCCGCAATTGGTATTATCCTGATATTGAAACAGCTCCCTCACCTGGTTGGCTACGATGCCGATTTTGAAGGCGACGAAGCATTCATCCAGCCGGATTCAGAAAATACGTTTTCGGAAATTTTAAAAGCGCTGAACTACATCGAGCCTGGGGCCGTGATCATCGGGCTGATCTGCCTGGGAATCTTGGTTCTTTGGGAACTGAAGTTCATGAAATCTATAAAAGCGCTGCAGCTGGTCCCAGGTCCATTGGCAGCGGTTGTTATCGGTACCGCGCTCAACCAGGTTTTCATCACGTCGCAACCTTTCTTCGCCCTTGAGTCCAGTCACCTGGTAGCCCTTCCGGTGGCGTCCGACGCCAGGGAATTCCTGACGTTTTTTACCCTTCCCGACTTTAGCGCGTTAGGGAATGCCGCGGTTTGGACCACCGCCCTTACGCTTGCACTGGTAGCCAGCCTGGAAACCCTGCTCAGCATTGAGGCGGTCGATAAGCTCGACCCACTGAAGCGGGTGACGCCCAATAACCGGGAACTCAAAGCGCAAGGGGTCGGGAATATGTTGTCGGGGCTATTAGGCGGGCTTCCGGTAACCTCCGTTATCGTCCGGAGCTCCGCCAACGTCAACTCTGGAGCCAAAACCAAAGCCTCTGCCGTATTGCATGGGGTACTGATGCTGGCTTGCGTCTCTTTGATTCCTTGGCTTTTCAACAAAATACCTCTTGCAGCGCTCGCTGCCGTACTGATCTTCGTGGGGTATAAACTGGCAAAGATTACCCTGTTCAAAGAATTCTACGCGAAAGGCTTCGACCAGTTTGTTCCCTTTTTGATCACCATCCTCGCCATCCTCTTAACCGACCTGCTGGAAGGGATCATTATCGGTATCCTGGTGGGCCTCTTCTTTATGCTGCGCAGCAACTTCCGCTCGGCGTTGCTGGTGGTTAAAGATACTAACAGTCATTATCTCGTGCGGCTACGGAAGGACGTCAGTTTTCTAAACAAACCGCTGGTAAAGCAGTCTCTGGAGCAAATTCCCGAGAACGCCAAGGTGATCATCGATGTCAGTCCCGCGGAATTTATCGACCAGGATATCATTGATTCCATCAATGAGTTTCTGGCCCACGCCCATTTGAAAAATATCCGGGTGGCTATCGAAAAGAGTCCGCATAAAAAAGCCCACGCCAATTTTATCACGCCGGTTTTGCCGGAAGAAGTGTCGACTATTTAGTTTTCCGCTTCATTTGTTCACCTAAAAAACATCAAACGATGAAGGTCTACGAAAAACTCTTATTAAAGAATAAAGCCTGGGCTCAGGAAACCATTCAGGATGATCCCAATTTTTTCAAAAACCTTTCCGAGGTTCAAACTCCCGAGTTTCTTTGGATTGGCTGCAGCGACAGCCGGGTACCCGCGAATGAGATCACCGGAACCGTTCCCGGAGAGATCTTCGTTCACCGCAACATTGCCAACATGGTGGTTCATACGGATCTCAACCTCCTCAGCGTATTGGAGTATGCCGTGGTGTATCTCAAGGTCAAACACATCATTGTGTGCGGCCACTATGGCTGTGGAGGCGTCAAGGCAGCTATGAATACCCATTCATACGGGATCATCAACAAATGGCTGCGCAATATCAAGGACGTGTACCGCTTCCACCGCTCAGAGCTCGACGCTATTGAAGACAAGGATGCACGCACCAACCGGCTCATTGAGCTCAACGTTCGCGAACAGGTCATGAACCTGGCCAAAACCTCTATCATCCAGCGCGCCTGGAAAGAGGAACAGCGCCCACACCTGCACGGCTGGGTTTACGGCCTGGATAATGGCTTGATCCACCCCATTTTTGAAATGGAAGCCGGAACGCATATCGACGCGTTGTACGAGTTTGACAATTTGTAATTGGGAGGAAAGGGGGCTTTTTTGAAAAGTTACCCCTCAGGGGAAAGGCGCATGCGGAGAATAATATATCTTTGGGGCTTCGCATGGTATTCAAAATCATTTCTAATGACCCTTGCGCCTTTCCTCTTATTAGGAAGATGCCGCACGGCGGCGTTTTTTCTTTGGCTTCCTCTTTTCTGGGGCTCCCCGTTCTTTGCCCAAACCGTACAAGGTCAGTCTCTTGATCCCTACCCGCCCACTCGTGTGCCAGACCGCATCATTCTCACCTGGAATGGCGACCCCGCTACCACGCAGGCCGTTACCTGGCGCACCGACACCACCGTGACCGAGGCCGTCGCGGAAATTGCCCTGGCCGATGATACTCCGGCATTTCCCGTCAATGCCAAAACGGTGAATGCCTCCACAGAAAAACTGAAGACGAACAAAAATATAGCCCATTTCCACTCAGCGGTCTTTTCTGGGCTCAAGCCCAATACCCTGTACGGATACCGCGTGGGGGACGGCAAAACCTGGAGCGAATGGTTCCACTTTCGCACAGGAAATAATAAGCCCGCGCCGTTTTCTTTCCTCTATTTTGGAGACGCTCAAAACGACATCAAATCGCTCTGGTCCCGTTGTGTCCGGCAGGCGTATAGCACGATGCCGGATGTAGACTTCCTGCTCCATGCCGGCGATCTGATCAACATCCCAGCAAGGGATGAAGAGTGGGGAGAATGGTTTTACGCCGCCGGATGGATCAATGGTATGAAATCCAATGTGCTCACCCCGGGCAACCACGAATACACGCGGAACAGTTCCGGGGAACGCGTGCTGGAGGCCCACTGGCGCCCGAGTTTCACCCTTCACGAAAACGGACCCAAAGGCCACGAGGAAACCGTCTATTATTTCGACTACCAGGGCGTACGGTTTATTAGCCTGAATACGCAGGCCATGCTCAACGACTCCACCTCCATCGACATTCAAAAAAACTGGTTGGAAAGCCTGCTTAAAGATAACCCCAACCGGTGGACCATCATAACGCACCATCACCCGATCTACTCTACCGCCATGGGCCGCGACAATGCCGAAATCCGAATGGCTTTACAGCCGCTGTATGAGAAATACCATGTCGACCTGGTACTCCAGGGGCACGATCATACCTACGGCAGAGGGTATAACCTCGCCTACGGCAACAGCAACTTTGATAAAGGCCCCATCTATGTCGTATCAGTGAGCGGCCCCAAAATGTATAACCTCAACTTCGACGATTGGCTGGAACGCGTTGCTTCCAATACCCAGCTTTACCAGGTCATATCCCTGGATGGCAAGAACCTCAATTACAAAGCCTACACCGCAACCGGGAAACTGTACGATGCATTCCGTCTTGTGAAATCTAAAAAAGGTACGAACAAGTTCTACGATGAAGCCCCAGAAGACGTCCCGGAAAATACCAACCTGCCCGAAGCAATGACCAAACTCATGTCGGACAAGGAGATCAATCTGTATAAGCAAAAACTCCAAAAATACATGGAGCGGAAGGCCATTCGGGGGAACTAAGGCGCCATGCCTGCCCGAAGCATTAGGACCATTCCAATACACGCGGCATTAATGAGCGTAAACCCGATAATCAGCATTCGTCGCGTGGATGCGCCGGACAAAACCAGCGCATAGGTCATCTTCAGCAGGTTATTGGCGGTGATCGTCTGCCAGGTGCTCAACATGACCACTCCCATAGGAAGGATTTCCGTTTTGTTCTGGAACAAGTTGATAAGAAACGGATCGATATCCGATAAGCCTACGATAAAAGACAGCACCGGCAATCCCTGGCTTCCATAAGTCTTTATGGTGTAATCCGTCAAAAAGGAAAAGACAATATAAACTCCGGCAAAAATCAACGCCATTTTAAATTCCAGAGGGTTTTGCTTAGCCACCTCCTGATGTTCCGTTTCCGGAACGCTTTCTTTGCCCCCAACCCGATAGATCAGATAAGCGATCAGCACGCTCCCGCCAATAATTGCCCCAAAATAGGGGATCATCGCCCACGCCATCGCACGATTGAATAATACCATAAATACCAGCACCCGGGACAGCATCATAACCGTCGATAATAAAATCCCGGCCGAATAAACTCCCGCCTGATCTCCGGCCGTCCGGCTCCGTTTAGCCAGTAAAAACGTCGTGGCCGTGCTGCTGTACAGGCCCCCCAGAATGCCGGAAAGAACGACTCCCGACCGGGGAAACAGGTACTTCTGCATCAGGTAGCTGATATATGAAATACCCGAAATAGCTACCACCGCAAGCCAAAGCTCGTAAAAGCTGATCGCTACGCCCTCCACAATAGGTTCTTTGGGCGCCAGGGGCAAAATGACCCCCGTTATGACCACGAATTTGGCCAGTGTGACAAATTCCTCCGAATAGATCTTTTGTGAAAACGCCTTGATCTGCTCCTTGATCTCGATGAGCATGATGATCAGCACAATGACCAGCAACGCAAACCACAAGGGCTGGGTATGGAGCAGCAACGGGATTAAATAGACCAGTTGCGCTACCAGAATCTTTGTCAGGCCAAACCGCTCGTTGCGCAGAATGTTGGAAAAGTAAAATATGGCCAGCAAAACGCTCAGCACCAGGAAGCCGGCCAGATAACCGAACGGAACGACGCTCCCTGCTTTCAACAAAAGAAAGCCCATGATCCCAACAAACGTAAGGGTCCGCTCCGTACCGAAAAATACAGCGCCTACTTCCCCTTTTTCCTTCTTTTTATTCAGCTCCAGTCCGATAATAAAGGAAAAAACCGCCGTCAGAAAAAAATGCAGGATCAGTATCCGGTCTACCTGTTCCATACCCTGCTGTTAAGGTGTGTTAAAATCCCAACCAAAGAATCTCCTATGCTTGTCTAAAGCACATGGGGCGACCTTCTCCAATTTGGAAATAAAACCTTCCAGGTTTTTGAAACCTGGAAGGTTTTGGCCCTCAGGTTCAAACCTTATTCCAAGACTATAATTTACAAAAATTTCCCGACTTCTAAAACACAAGACCATGCACATTGCCAAATTCCGTATGCTGCTTCCCGTGCTTACCGCACTTTCCCTCGCGCATTGCGACACCAGCAAAGATCCTGCCATCCCGGACGCACAAACCCTGACCTATTCGTTTGAATCCGGCGCAGACGGATGGGTCGCCGGGTTTGCCGATCACCCCGAACTGAAAACCCCGGGAGATTCTGCGCTGTACGAGCTTGCCTCCGGATTGGAAGCGCTTCCTTCTCCGCTCGACGGCAGCAAACGTGCCTTCTATCTCCAGGGCCACAACCGCAGCGACGACCTGTTTATGTTCATGAAGCGCAAGATCGAAGGGCTCGAACCCGATCAAGACTATGCCCTTTCCTTCACCCTCCGGCTAGCCAGCAATGCCGCTACCGGGGGCATTGGCATCGGCGGCGCTCCGGGCGAATCGGTTTATCTCAAAGCCGGCGCCTCCGGCGCCGAACCAACGCCCATTCTTAGCAACGGCTTCTGGACCATGAACATCGACAAAGGAAACCAGGCCATCGGCGGGGCCCAGATGGTCGTCCTCGGCAACGTCGCCAACGGGACTTCCGACTATGTGTACCAACTCATTACCCGGGAAAACGCTGCCGCCCCCTTCACCGCCCGCGCCAACAGTCAGGGAGCACTCTGGCTCATTATCGGAACGGATTCCGGGTTTGAAGGAAAGACGAAGCTGTATTACGACGAGGTAAAGGTAGAAGTTAAGGCGGTCAATTAACCTGCCCTAAAGTGGAGGGTCCCCTTTTATCCTTCCACTTTTCTCCCTTACCCACCGCAAAACCACTATCTTTGGCGCGCCAAATGCTCGCCAATATGTTATACGACCAGCTTTTAGAATCCCGGCGGTTTATTCAGAGCCAAACGGATTTCCCTCCTGAATTCGGGATCATCCTTGGCACCGGTCTGAGCGGCCTGGCCAAGGAAATTGACCGGGTGGCCGTCATTCCTTATGGGGATATACCGCATTTTCCCGTGTCTACCGTGGAAAGCCACCAGGGAGAACTCGTTTTCGGGTATCTCGCGGGTCGGCGCGTAGTCGCTATGGCAGGTAGGTTCCATTACTACGAAGGATATTCGCTGGAACAGGCCACCTTCCCGGTACGGGTGCTTAGGATGTTGGGCATTCGCAGGCTGTTTATCAGTAATGCGGCGGGAAGCGTCAACGAAGCCATCGAAGCGGGGGACCTGGTTTTTTTGCGGGACCATATCAACATGCAACCCGACAACCCCCTGCGCGGCCCCAACGACGAGCGCCTCGGACCCCGTTTTCCGGATATGCTCCACGCTTACGACAGGGAGTTGAATACAAGAGCCCTGGAAATTGCACGCACCCACGGCATTCGGGCCCACGAAGGCGTGTACCTTGCACTTTCCGGCCCCAACCTGGAAACGCCTGCGGAATATAAGTTCGCTCACATTATCGGCGCCGATTTGGTGGGCATGTCCACCGTGCCGGAAGTGATCGTAGCCCGGCACATGGAATTGCCGGTATTCGCCGCGTCGATTGCCACGAACAAGTGTTTTCCCATCGAGGAAATCCGCCCCACCACCGTCGCCGATGTCATCGCCGTGGCAAATGCCGCAGAGCCCAAACTGGGAGTGATCATCAAAGCGCTTTTGAAGGAAGAAGCTTGAGAAATACCCATTCGTTCATCTGGATTAACCGTTATAAAACATCGTCTTGATCATGCCAAATACCAATTCGAATGGGTACGACGCGGAGTATGGGTATATCGATGTGATCGGCGCCCGGGAACACAACCTCAAGAATATCGACGTCCAGATCCCAAGGAACAAACTGGTCGTTATCACCGGGATCAGCGGCAGCGGCAAATCCTCTCTGGCCTTCGATACCATCTACGCAGAAGGACAGCGGCGCTACATGGAAACCTTTTCCTCCTACGCGCGCCAGTTCATCGGCGAGATGGAACGCCCCGATGTAGAGCGCATCGACGGCCTCAGCCCAGTGATCTCTATCGAGCAAAAAACCACCGGCCGGAGTCCCCGCTCTACCGTAGGCACGGTGACAGAGATCTACGACTTTCTTCGCCTGCTCTATGCCCGCATCGGGGAAGCCTATTCGTATGTTTCCGGCAAACGCATGGAACGCTACAGCGAAGAGCAAATGCGGGCTTTTATCATTGAGCAATTTGAGGGAAGAAAAGTGATGCTCCTCGCGCCCGTCGTACGGGGAAGGAAAGGCCATTACAGGGAACTGTTCGAGCAGATACAAAAGCAAGGCTATACCAAAGTACGCACCGATGGCGAGATCAAAGACATCGTGCCCGGGCTTCAACTCGACCGCTATAAGGTCCACGACATCGAAGTGGTCGTCGACCGGCTGGCTATTGGCGCCGCTCCAACCGACAGGATGAACAGCTCCCTCGCGGCAGCGTTAAAAATGGGCAACGGCCTGGTATTTATCCTCGACGCCGAAAACAACCACCTCACCTCCCTGAGCAAACACCTGATGGATGCCGAATCCGGCATCTCGTACGAGGAGCCCTCGCCCAATTCGTTTTCCTTTAACTCCCCTTATGGCGCTTGCCCGGAGTGCAACGGTCTTGGCATGATCAACAGGGTGGACCTGGAAAAGGTTATCCCCGATCCGGAGAAAAGCATCAACGACGGGGGCTTTGCCCCCTTGGGGGAAGTGCGGGACAATCTCGCCTTCAAGCAACTCCGGGCCATTGCCAAAAAATTCCATTTCAGCTTCTCCACGCCCTTGAAAGATATCCCCAAAGAAGCGATGGACATGATCCTCCACGGCGGCGGCCCCAAACTGGAGATTCAGCTTGGAGAAAGCGACTCCTCCTACAACCTCGCCTATGAAGGACTGCTGAAAATGCTGGAACGGTGGTTTGCTGAAACTACCTCCGAAAAAATCAGGCGCTGGGCGGAAGAGTTCATGACCATTGCCGATTGCCACGAATGCCAGGGCTACCGGCTAAAGAAAGAATCCCTGCACTTCAAGGTGGCAGAAAAGCATATCGGCGAACTTTCCGAACTGGACGTTTCCGAGCTGTTCGACTGGATCAGCGATCTGGAGCCCAGGCTCAGCGAACGCAACCGGGCGATCGCGCATGAAGTGATCAAGGAGATCCGTCTGCGCCTTGGCTTTTTGCTTCATGTAGGCCTGGATTACCTGTCGCTTTCCCGCCCGGCGCGGACACTCTCAGGTGGGGAATCCCAGCGCATTCGCCTGGCCACCCAGATCGGCTCCCAGCTCACCGGCATCACCTATATTCTCGACGAACCCAGTATCGGGCTGCACCAGCGCGACAACCACAAACTCATCGAGGCCCTGCGCCAACTTACCGAGATCGGCAACACCGTCCTCGTCGTAGAACACGACAAAGACATCATGCTGGCTTCCGATTACCTCATCGACCTGGGGCCGGGCGCCGGAAAGTATGGCGGTCAGCTCGTCGGCGCCGGAACGCCGCAGGAATTCGCCGGCGCCGGAACGCTCACAGCCAGCTACCTCAGCGAAACCATTCAGATTGAAATTCCTCAAAAACGCCGTCCGGGCAACGGACAGTATATCGAACTCCTCGGCGCCAGCGGAAACAACCTCCAGCAGGTAGACGCGCGCATACCCCTAGGGCTATTTCTCTGCGTCACGGGCGTTTCGGGCAGCGGCAAATCGTCGCTGATCAACGAAACGCTTTACCCTATCCTGCGCCGCCATTTTTACAACAGCCTCCAGGAACCCCTGGCTTTCCGCGAAATCCGGGGCATCGAGCATATCGACAAAGTCATCGAGATCGACCAGTCGCCCATCGGGCGCACGCCCAGGTCCAACCCTGCAACCTATACGGGGGTGTTTACCGATATCCGGAAAATATTCTCCGACCTGCCCGAATCCAAAATTCGCGGCTACAAACCGGGCCGCTTCTCCTTCAACGTCAAAGGCGGGCGATGCGAAGAGTGCGAAGGCTCCGGTATGCGCGTCATTGAAATGAACTTCCTCCCCGACGTCTACGTCGAATGCGAAAAATGCCTGGGCCGGCGCTACAACCGCGAAACCCTGGAAGTGCTGTACAAAGGAAAATCCATCAACGACGTCCTGAACATGCCGGTCTCCGAAGCCGTGGATTTTTTCCAGAATATCCCATCCATCTACCGCAAGCTCAAGACGCTGCTGGAAGTCGGACTGGGATACATCACCCTGGGCCAGCAGGCAACTACCCTGTCGGGAGGAGAAGCCCAGCGGGTGAAACTCGCCGAAGAACTCTCCAAAAAAGATACCGGCAAAACCCTCTATATCCTGGACGAACCCACCACCGGCCTGCATTTTGAAGACATTCGCCACCTGATCGAGGTACTCAACAAACTCGTCGACCGCGGCAACACCGTCCTGGTCATCGAACACAACCTCGATGTCGTCAAGGTTGCCGACTACCTGATCGATATCGGCCCCGAAGGAGGTAAAAAAGGCGGCGCCATCGTCTGCGCCGGAACTCCCGAAGAAGTAGCGAAAGTATCCGGAAGCTATACGGGGCAGTTTTTGGTGCACGAGTTGAAGATGAAAGGGTAGGTTTCTTTTCCAAAACCTTTACCCAGGCGTATCCCGAACATGAACTCCGGCTAATCCACCGCGATAATTTTTACGAATGGCTGGGGGAGGGGGGATGAAAGAGGGGGAGGAGGAAGGAGGAAGGAGAACCGAATTCCAGGGCAAACACCATTTTCAAAATTTTATGTAATTCCTACACTCAACTTCTAAATTTACATAAAAACCCCATGATCGCCTGCTAAATCTCCGACGCGTTGCTCGAAACCGGTTCCCTTTATCCCATTCGCTCCGCCACCGGGCCAGGCCAACCCCGCACCGAAGCCACCCTGGAAAGCTGGCGAAATCTTCCGGCCCTTTGAAGGCTCTCCCTCTTCGTCTCCATCGGACGCTGCGGACCTTTTTCCCCTGCCATCCCTTCCAAATGCCCCGAATTATTTAAATTTGAGGACCTTGCCATTCGGGTCAACAGGGCAAGGGCGCCGTTATGAGGAAAATGGTCAATCAGCTTTTTCGCCGGTTTTACGCCTGGAGGTACCAGCGGATGCAGGAGGTGCTGCAAAATCCGTTTTCCGTCCAGCAGGCGCAATGGCAAAACCTGATCCTGAAAGCCAAAGACACGGAGTGGGGCCGGCGTCATGCGTTTAGGCAGATCGAAAAACCCGCAGATTTTCGGCATGCCCTTCCGCTTAGCGACTACGAAGACCTCAAACCTTATATCCTGCGCATGATGCATGGGGAGCCCCATGTGCTTTGGCCGGGCCGCATTAAATGGTTTTCCAAATCCTCGGGCACGACCAGCGCCAGGAGCAAATTCATCCCGGTATCGCCGGAAAACCTCCGGCGCTGCCATATCCGGGGTACCTGGGACACCATGACGCTCTTTTACCATCAACGGCCCGACGCCCGGCAGTTCGACGGCAAAACCATGCTCATGGGAGGCAGCCTTTCCCGTTTTGAACCCTACCCTTCGACCATCGTGGGCGACGTTTCCGCTATCATGATCGATCACATGCCCTGGGTAGCCCGGCCTTTCTTTATCCCCGACCGAGAAACCGCCCTGCTCCCGGAATGGGAGCAGAAGCTCGAACTTCTCGCACAGACCGGGGCCCGCGAAAAGGATATCGTCATGATCGGCGGCGTACCCACCTGGACGGTGGTGCTCTTTCGCCGCATCCTCGAAATCACCGGCAAAAACAACATGCTGGAGGTCTGGCCCAACTTCCAACTTTATACGCATGGCGGGGTGAGTTTCACCCCTTACCGGCAGCAGTTCCGGGAGTTTTTCCCCTCGGATACGGTCGACTTTCAGGAAGTCTACAATGCCTCCGAAGGTTTTTTTGCCGTCCAGGACGAGCTGCAAGGGGAAGGCATGCTGCTCCTTCTCAACAACGGCGTTTTTTACGAGTTTCTCCCCATGACGGAATGGGAAAAGCCCAATCCCCAAACCGTTTCCCTGGCGGAAGTGGAAACCGGAAAAAATTACGCCATCGTCATCAGTACCAATGGGGGCCTTTGGCGGTACCTGCCCGGCGATACGGTCATGTTCACGTCGCTCCGGCCTTTCCGGATTAAAGTGACCGGCCGGACCAAGCAATACATCAACGCCTTCGGGGAGGAGGTCATGGTAGAAAACACCGACCAAGCCTTGGCCCAAACTTGCCAGATGATGCAGGCAATGGTAAAAGAATACACGGTTGCCCCGGTGTACTTCCAGTCGGGACAGCGAGGCGGCCACGAATGGCTGATCGAGTTTGAAAAAGCGCCCGGCGACATGGAAGCCTTTGCCCGGGTTTTGGATAAAAACCTGCAACAGCTGAACTCCGATTACGAAGCCAAACGGTACAAAGACATGGCGCTTGGGCCGCTAAAACTCCGGGCGCTTCCGCAGGGTTCTTTTCTCAATTGGCTTAAAGCGAAAGGCAAACTGGGCGGCCAGCACAAAGTGCCCAGGCTGGCCAATCATCGCGCTTATATCGAAGATATTCTCGGTTTTATTGGCGAACCCGTTTAACAGACTTGTTGTGCGACGGGTCAGCGTTTACCCAAAACCCGCTCCAATACTTCCAGCAAACCTACGGCCTGATCGTAGGTTTGATTCATGTGATCGGTATTCGCTTGTCCGGCATAGAGCGCCATTTCGCATTGTTGGAAAATCGTCTTGATCTCCCCGATTCGCTGTTCGTCCAGTCCGCGTTCAGCCAGCCTGCGAAGGATCTCCTCCCTGGTTTGCTGAGCCAGAGGGATCTGAAGGCGCTGGGCTGCGTATTTGATAATGCCGTTCGATATGGCCTGGTAGAACGCCCTGCTGTCCTTCCCGTCCTTGTGACGCGCCGCCTCCTTCAACTGCTCCAGCGCCATCTGGCGGATTTTTTTCTGTTGTTCGGCTTCGCTCTGTTTTTCATAGTGGCGCATTCTGCCCGCCCCTAAAACCACTCCTGCAATGAAAAAAGGCAAAAAGAGGAAAGCAAGGAAAAGGGGCCGCTCCAACAAAGGCTTTTCTGCCTTCTGCAGAGACGGTACTTTTTTGAGAGGTTGGAGCGCTGCCCCGGACTTGCCTGGCAAACTACCGGGATCGAAGGGCGATTTCCGGGACCCAGGGCGGATGGTCAGCTCAAAAACCTGGTCCGACAAGGTGACAAACCGGTTCTCCGACGGAGAAAAATAACTGAACTGGGGGCGAAGGGAATAGGTTCCACTCACTTTAGGCGTCAACAGGTACTCGAACACTTTCCGCCCCACCCGCCGGTTCACTTCTTCCGAATAGACCTCTTCCATCACCCTCGCTTCGTACACCTCAAACGAATCCCCGACGGCTAAGGCAGGGGCTTCGATGCGCTTCAGGTCCCCGTCGCCGACGACGGTCATTTGGAGGGTAAGCATATCGTCGGTAGTGGCTGTATTCCGGTTAAGGAGCGCATTCATGGAAAAATTCCCCACCGCCCCGGAAAACGAAACGGGAGGATTTCCCGGGAGCGGCAATACGCGAAGCTCCACCAGTTCGGTCTGCGCTGCAGCCCGGCGGATATCTCCGCCGAAAAAAAAGGATTCGCTGGGATTCTCCACGAGAATACCCAGTTGAAGCGATGCCGGCTCGATGCGCAAAGCGCCGGTCTTTTGCGGATAGAGCGCCAGGCTTTTCAGCACCCGGGTATAATATTCCCTTCCGTTGACGGTCTCTTTGCGCACCTGCCCGTCGATGCGCTGAAAGTCTTCGGCGTAAAAATCAAGATAACCCGACTCCTCCACCATATTGTAATTCTGGATCTCCACCCGGGTGTACAGTTTGTAATCCAGGCGCACTTGTTCGCCCAGGTAGGCTTGGGACTTGTTCAACTCTGCCCGGACGAAATAGTCTTCTCCCGCTCCCGCCCCTTTTTTTTGTTTGCTTCCCTGGATCACAGAAATAGCAATGGGCTTGGTTCGCAAGGTTCGGTTATTGACTTTGATAGAGGCAGCGCCGATTTGCAGTTTGCCCAGGCGGCGTGGCTGAAGGGTATAGGAAAACCGCATCTCCATATCTACCTGTCCGTTGATGACCGTTGTGCTGATTCCACGTGACGGGCCGGAAATGATTCGGAAATCTCTCAGGTCGGGAGCAGAAAAATCCGTGCCTTCTCCGTTGCGCAATACCAGATTCAGCTCCAGGTAGCTGTCTAAGAAGAGCTCCTCCGTGTCGGTAAACGCCTCAAATTGAGGAACTCTGCGCTGCGCTACCCCCGCAGAGGAAAGCCCCAAGAAAAGGAGAAACAGGGCAGGAAGGGTTTTAATATACATACGACGAACCAGGCTTTTGAATTTAGATCTTCACGGTTTTTCGTTTCTTTTTCAACGTGTCCTGGGGCATCGGTCTGGGAAAAGGAAATCCTTGAAACATATCCCCTAGGTCCATTTCGAAAAACCCGTCCTCTTCATTTACCGGAGGCTGAGGCAGGTCATCCGGATTGGGATACACCCGGAATTCCATCGGTAAAGTAGATAGTTCTTTTCCGTCCGCCTCGATCCTGGCGGGGGGAATAGTAAACGAGCCTGTGGACGTTGGACGGACCAGATAATGATAGCTCGTTTTTTGGGTACTTTCTCCATTGATCATGGAAAACGACGAAGAGGAATTGGGGCCGGAAAGCACTTCTATTTCCGGGCCGAAATCAGGAGGCGTGAACGACCTTCCGTCGGCATTTTCCAATGTGAACGTGGCTTTGAAATAATGCCCCAACAGAACGGAATCCTGGCTAAGGCGCGCGGAAAACGCCGGCGCCTTTTGGGCGCATACGCCGGCGGCGCCGGCAATGCTCAGGACGAGTATTAAGCCAAGCGGTTTCATGGTATCCTGTTTTCTTATTTAGTTATACGTTTTCAAAACAACGAACCCGGCGCAAGGGTTTGGTTACCAGTCTTTTTTTGATTTCGCCGGTTTACTTCCCTGCTCTTTTCGCATTTTGGACTGCACCCGTTTTTCCTCGTCCTCAACGATGCGGAGCAATGCTTCGGCTTCTTCCCTGCTCAGGGGCTTTTGGCCTTCTCCTGCTTGAGGTTCCTGGGAAGAAGAGGGCGGTTGATTCTGTTCTTCCTGATTTTGCTGGGGTTGCTGCTGGGGTTGCTGGTTCTGGGAAGGGGGCGGGGGTTGCTGCTGATTGTTTTGGTTCTGTTGGTTTTGCTGGTTTTGCTGTTGCTGTTGCTGTTGTTCCTGTTGTTTGCGCATAGCCAGAGCCAGGTTGTGCTTGCTCTGAATATCGGCGGGGTTTTGGCGCAATGCATTTTTATACGCTTCGATGCTTTTGGGATATTCTCCCATTTGATAGTGCGCGTTGCCGAGGTTGTAGTAGGCCGCCGCTTTCTCCTGGCTTGTTTTGGCTTTTTCGGCTGCCTGGGAGAAATGCTCCACCGCTTCCGGCCACCTTTTTTGCTGGTAGACGGTATTGCCCAGGTTGAAGCGGCCGTTGAGGGTGTTTTGATCGGTGAGCGATTTGCGGTACGATGCTTCCGCCTTAGGAAAATCTTCCTTCCGGTAGCTTTTATCTCCTTCGCGGAGCTCCCGGTGGGCCGGCTGGGAGAACGATATCAACGGCAATAGCCCGAAGGAAAGAATCCATATTCTGACCGGTAAGACCCATCTACCGGCCATCGTCTTCATTGAAAAGTAAATACCCGGTTTCATAACAACCCTTTTTTATGCGCTTTCCCAATTCTTCCGGCGGCGCCCGATCAGCATCTCCAGGATAAAAAACAAAAAGGCTATGCCGAGAAAAATCTGAAAATAGCTTTCGTATTCGCTGAAAATGCGTTGTTCCATCTCCCGTTTTTCGATGCGGTCGATCTGGAGGCGCAAGGCTTCCAGTACGGGTTCTGCTCCGGACGACAGGTTGAAATAGGCCCCGTCGCCTGCACGGGCCAGCTCTTTGAGCATAGATTCATTTAATGAAGATCGGACCGGCGCCCCGGTTTCGTCGCGTTTGTAATCCCTCTGACCATCTATTTCAACTGGAATGAAGCTCCCCTCCGCCGTTCCTACGCCCACTGTGAATACCACCGCGCCATTTGACCGGATCGCCCGGGCCTCCCGCAAAGCGTTTTCTTCGTGGTTTTCCCCGTCGCTGATAATGACCACTGCTTTGTTGGATTTGCTTTCTCTGGGGAAAGACCTGCCGGCCAGCGCAAGCGCTTCTCCGATTGCCGTGCCCTGGTCCGGCAGCATCGAAGGATGGGCGCTCTGCAGAAACAAGCCTACCGCCGCATAATCTGCGGTGAGGGGGATCTGCAAATAAGCGTTCCCTGCAAAAAGGATCAGGCCGATGCGGTTTCCTTTTACTGCTTCTACCAGATCTTGCGAAAATCGAAGCCCGCGGGCAAGGCGATTGGGCGCCAAGTCTTCCGCCAGCATGCTTTGCGACAAATCCAGTGCCAAAAACACGTCGATTCCTTTGCTTTTTACCGCTTCGCGTTTGGTTCCCCACTGCGGGTTGGCGAGTGCCACGATGAGCAGCGACAATCCGGCCAGCCACAGTCCAAGTTTCGTCCGGTTTCTGGCGACCGATCTTCCCGGCATCAGCCGCTCAGCCAGGTCTGCCGCTCCAAACCGGGCAAGCCTCCGCCGCCTGACGATCCCCGACAGCACGAATAGCCCAACAGGAACTGCCAACAAAACGAAAAAGTACAAATAACCCGCCTCCTCAAATCGGAACATCCAGAAGATATTTTTTTGATCTATTTTTTTCGTCCCATTAAGCGCCAGGCTCCGCCTCTACCTCCTGGCGCGAGGCTCCTGCCTCGTATCTTCTGGCGCGAGGCTCCGCCTCGTGCCTTGTACCTCTAAGAGGCTCCGCCTCAACTCCACGCCCGTCTCCCGTCTCCCGTCTCCCGTCCACCGTCCACCGTCCACCGTCCACCGTCCACCGTCTCCCGTCTCTCCCCCGTCTAATCCGCGATCGTCCGCACCGCCGTTTGCCTCAGGACCAGTTCCAGCAGAAGCAAGATCAGGCCTGCCAGAGCAAAGATGCGGAACGCTTCGCTATATCGTTTGATGACCGTTACTTCGATTTCGGTTTTTTCCAGTCCGTCGATTTCCCGGTAAATTTTTTCCAGGCCCTCCTCGGACGTAGCCCGGAAGTACTTACCGCCGGTCATTCGGGCGATTTGCCGCATGAGCTCTTCATCGATTTCGACCCGGGCCAGCCCGAAAATATACTGCCCGTCGCTGCGCCGGCTCACGGGAGTAAGGGCGTCGCCAATAGTGCCGACCCCAATGGTATACACCCGGATGTTGAACTGCTCAGCAATCTCTGCGGCCGTGGCCGGTTTGATATATCCGGAGTTATTGACCCCGTCGGTTAGCAAAATGATCACTTTGCTTTTGGAGGGACTGTCCTTAATTCGGTTTACTGCAGTGGCCAGGCCCATTCCAATCGCGGTGCCGTCTTCCAATGTCCCGCATTGAAGTTCGGAAAGGAACATTTTCATCACGGCATGGTCGGTAGTGAGCGGACATTGTGCGAATGCCTCCCCTGAGAAAACGACTAAACCCAATCGGTCGTAAGGACGCCGATCTACGAACGCGGCTGCTACCCGTTTACTCACTTCAAGCCGGTCGGGCTTAAAATCCTGAGCCAGCATAGAGCTGGACAGGTCCATGACCATCATAATATCTATCCCTTCTGCCTTGATGCGCTCTTCCCGGAGCGTCTGCCGGGGCCGGGCCAGAGCGAGGATCAAGGCGGCCAGGCCTAGCAGCCGAATCCATGGCAACGCCCTCCTGGTATGCGTTCTCCAGGTGGGGACGGATTCAAGCCCAGACAGGGAAGAAATGCGAAACAAAGCCCTGCGCTTTTCCGAATAGCGGAAATAGACCCAGAAGGCAATCGCCAGCACCAGAAACAGCGCCAGGAATGCCGGGTGTTTAAATTCCATATTGCCGATCAAAAACGCCAGTAGGATCATTCGCTATCGTTCGTTTCCGTTTCTTGAACATCCTCTTCTCCATGAGCCCCTTCCTTCTTCCGGGTTTCTGTAACGAAACGGTATACCGTCTCCCAGGCCAGCGCGTGATCACCGTAGGGTAACGTGGCTTTGGCAAATTTAACCAGATCTGCCTTTCGCAGCATCCCGCCCAATTCCTCGTACCAACCGCCGGCTAGCCCCAGGCTGGTTAGCAAGTCCAGGACCTCGTCGGTGGTTGCCTCCAGGGCATTGCATTCAAATCTGTCGGAAAGATATTCTTTGAACAGGAAGGTCAGTTCGGATTGGTAGGCTTTAAATTCGCCTCGCTCGAGGAGCCCGGAGGTTTTCAGTTGCTCCAGTTTTTCGAGGGCCACTTCTTCGGGCGCCCTGGGAGGTACTATCGTGGTTCCCGGTTGGGAAGAAGGCCGTTTTTTTCGCAAAAAGCGGTACCAAACCCAATACAGCAACAACAACGCCCCGATTCCCAAGCCAAGCGGCAAAAAGTCCTGTGCCTTTAAAGGTTCCCGGATGATGTCCTTGATCGGTTGAAGCTGTGTAGAATCCGGCTCCACCGGAATGGTGCGCACCCTTAATGCCAGGTCATTGGTCAACGCTTGGCGGACTTGCCCTTTTTCCAGCCACTCAACGGGGATAGGAGGAAAGCGGTAGTATCCGGAGTCAAATACCGTCAAAACGAAGGATTGCTCGTAGTGCACTGCGTTGTCCGACAAAAAGGAATCGATGGGGGAAGCCTTTAACCGCTCCAGGCCGGGTACTTGCTTCAGGGTATCCACGCCGATTTTCCGGAGCCGTGCCGAAGCAGGAAGGGTCATTTTCACCCGGAGTTGTACTTGATCCCCAATAAGTATCGACGCGCTGTCAAGCAGGGCTTCTGCCTGGTATGACTGCGCCGAAGCGGTAGCAAACCCCAGCCCGGCAACGACTGCCAGCAAGAACCGAACAAAACCCATCCTCATCGGCCTGCCCGTTTTTGGAAAAAATTCAATAACGCTTGTACATACGATTCGTGCGTCCGGATATCGATCGTATCCGCGCCGGATTTGATAAACACGCCTTTGAAATACCGGGAAGCGTCCTCAAAACGACGGGCATATTGATCCCGTACGCGTTCCGAACTGGTGTCCAGCCAAGCTGTTTTGCCCGTTTCGGCATCTTCTACGGGAAGCAGGCCGATGTTGGGGAGGGTTTCTTCCCGGGCATCGGTAATGCGCACGCCGATCACATCGTGGCGGCGAGCGGCAACCCGAAGCGCATTTTCGTAACCGGCAGTCAAGAAATCGCTCAGGACGAAGCAAATACTGCGTTTCTTGATCACATGGTGGAAGTATTCGAGGGTTTTCCCCAAATCCGTAGATCTTCCTTTCGCCTGAAAATCGATGAGCTCCCGAATAATCCGCAATATGTGATGCCTGCCCTTCTTGGGAGGGATAAACAGCTCAACCTGATCGGTAAACAGAATCAGCCCTACCTTATCGTTGTTGGTAATAGCCGAAAAGGAAAGCAAGGCGCAAATTTCCGTTATCATTTCCGACTTAAACTGCTTAACCGACCCAAAGAAAGCCGAACGGCTGACGTCCACCAATAACATGACGGTCAGCTCCCGTTCTTCTTCATATACTTTGACGTGAGGTTCGCCTGTTCTGGCAGTGACGTTCCAGTCGATATTGCGCACATCATCCCCATACTGATAGCTGCGCACCTCGCTGAAGGACATTCCCCTCCCTTTGAACGCGCTATGGTATTCCCCGGAGAACAAGTGCCGGCTCAGCCCCTTGATCTTGATCTCTATTTTCCGAACCTTTTTCAGCAATTCGCTGGTTTCCATGCCCCTGCGGTTTCTGAACGTGGCAAAAATCAGGTTAAGGCACTTCTACCGCATTCAAGATCCGGTGAATAATGTCTTCCTGAGTAATGTTTTCCGCTTCCGCTTCATAGGTCAGGCCAATGCGGTGACGCAGCACATCGTGGCAGACGTTGCGCACGTCTTCCGGGATTACATAGCCTCTGCGCTTCAGAAACGCATACGCTTTGCTCGCCAATGCCAGGTTGATGCTGGCTCTGGGCGACCCTCCATAGCTGATCAGGCCTTCCAGATTTTTAAGTCCAAAATCCGAAGGGTTGCGGGTCGCGAATACGATATCGATAATGTAGCGTTCAATTTTTTCGTCCATATAGATTTTGCGGACGGATTCGCGGGCGCGGAGGATATCGTCAGGGTGAACGATCGGCTGCACCGAATCGCCAAGGGCGTCATCAGCTAAATTCCGCCGGATGATTTCCCGCTCTTCTTCTCGCGTAGGGTAGCCGATTTTCACTTTGAGCATGAAACGGTCAACCTGGGCTTCGGGCAACGGATAGGTACCTTCCTGTTCGATCGGGTTTTGGGTAGCCAGCACAAGGAAAGGCTCTTCCAGGCGGAACGTTTCGGTTCCTATGGTCACCTGGCGTTCCTGCATGGCTTCCAGAAGGGCGCTTTGCACTTTGGCGGGGGCGCGGTTGATTTCGTCTGCCAGAATAAAGTTGGCAAAGATAGGCCCTTTGCGCACAGAGAACTCATTGCGGCCAGGGTTATATACCATGGTTCCGATCACGTCAGCTGGGAGCAGGTCGGGAGTAAACTGGATCCGGCTGAACCGGGCGTCGATCGCCCGGGCCAGGGTTTTGATCGCCAATGTTTTTGCCAGTCCGGGAAGCCCTTCCAAAAGCACATGGCCCCTGGTGAGTAAACCAAGGAGCAGCCGCTCCAGCATGGCCTCCTGGCCAACAATAATACCCGAAGTCTGGGACTGCAACTGGGTTACGAATGCGCTATCCAGGTAAATCTGCTGATTGATCGCCTCAATATCAATAGAGTGCATGAAAATATATTTTAATAATCTTGGGTGTTTTTCCAATCTAAGAAGACTGCCGGTTTCCTTGTGTTTTAAAAACGCACAAAATTCAGATTTTTTTTGGATTCCCGGGCGGAAAAAACAATTATTTTCCGGTGGTATCCCGTTCATTACCAGCTACTTTCCGGGGGTCGAACAACGGACGGAGCGCGGTGGTATCTTTCAGTATCTTAATTTCTGGTTTTTGGGGTTTTTCAGGTTTCATTGGACGAAGTAAGGTGTCGCGTTCAAAGTAGGCTTCGTCGATCAGGATGGAATCGGCAATCCGGCTGGCCTCGGCGATCAGCTCTTCCCGGCAGCGTTCCAATTTGGTGGAGGTGAACTGCTCTATTTTCTTTGCCACTTCTTCATCGATCAACGCCTGGATATCCTCCTGGCTATATTCCTCCCGAGTGAGGCACCCGCTCAAAAATAGCGCAAGTAAACTACCCACGATCAGGGTGTAAAACAAATGGGCTTTCCGTTTGCGCATTCTTCCCGTTGTTTATTTGAAAAAGACAAAAAGGATTTATTGTGGCTCAGATCCGGGCTGTTTGTATTTCGCCCGAAGTTCCGCTTCTTCTGAACGGCGGACGTTGAGGATCGAATCTACTGCGCGGGCAAGGCGCTCCTCGCGGTTTGCCTGGCAAAGGCTGTCGAGCTGGGGGCCGAGCGTTCTTACCTTTTCCAGGTAGAGCGTATCGGCCGCTTCGCGCTGGCTTAAGGTGAGTTTGAGCGGCGGAGGCTCTGAGCACGAGGTAATGCCCGCTCCCAAACCCAAGGCTATGGCGCCGGCCCATACAAATGACCAGCTCCGAACGACAGAGATTCCCTGGCGAAAATTTCTTGCAGCCATCCAGTTTGGTTTAAGAGAGATCGATCACTTTCCTGCGCAGTTCAAATTGCATTCCAAGATACAGCTTCCGGACCTGTTCATCAGCCGCCAGCTCTTCCGCCGTCCCGGACTTCAGGATTTTGCCATCTACCATCAGGTAAGCCCTGTCGGTAATAGACAAGGTTTCCTGCACGTTGTGGTCTGTGATCAGAATGCCGATATTTTTGGTTTTCAGTTTGGCGACGATGTACTGTATGTCTTCCACCGCGATGGGATCTATGCCCGCAAAGGGTTCGTCCAGAAGGATAAACCTGGGGCTGGTAGCCAGCGCGCGGGCGATCTCCGTTCGCCGGCGCTCTCCGCCGGACAAGGTGTCTCCACGGCTTTTTCGTACCTTTTGCAGCCCAAATTCTTCGATCAGCTCCTCCAGTTTTTTCTTTTGTTCTGCCCGGGGCAAATCCGTCATCTCCAGAACGGCCAGAATATTGTCTTCCACGCTCAGCTTGCGAAAAACGGAAGGCTCCTGTGGCAAATACCCGATGCCTCTCCTTGCGCGCTGATACATGGGGTAGGCCGTTATCTCCTCATCGTCCAGAAATACGGCGCCTTCATTGGGCTTGATGAATCCGACTACCATATAAAACGTCGTTGTCTTCCCAGCCCCGTTGGGTCCAAGCAATCCCACAATTTCTCCCTGGTTGACCTGAATGGAAGCGCCCTGAACGACAGTGCGCGGACCGTACATTTTGACCAGGTTTTTGCTATGTAAAACCATGATGTAGACGTTAGAGGTTAGACGTTAGACGTTAGACGTTTGACGTTGGACGTTGGACGTTAGATATTAGAGCAATATTTTTCAATATGTTGATAGTCAAATTATTAATGCATTATTCCACTAGGGTTGTTCATCTAACGTCTAAGGTCTAGCGTCTAACGTCTAACCTCTAATTAATCAATATATACAATCTTATTCAGAAACCGGAAGCCGAGGGTCACTTCAAAGGTGGTGTTCACGATTTGGCGTTCCGGGATGTCGATCAGGTTGGAGCCTCCGAACGGGTTGGGGTTGATCACGTTGCGGATAATGGGTTGGTTGTACTGTTTGGTGAAATCGGGGTTGACGGTTAATTCGAGCACAAGGCCGACCAATTCGGTAAAAGGTAGTTCGATGCCCCCGCCTACGGTAGCGCCATAATTGAACTTATTGACAAACTCCTCAAACGGATAGATGGTATAGAGGTAATCATTTGCCAGGTTATCGGGCCGCAATTTGGTACTAACGGTATAATCGCCGCGGATACCAAAAAGGTAATAGAGTTTTTTCTGCCCGGTGAAAGGAAACTTTTGTTTGGCGCCCAGGGTAACCGAAACGTTGTTAAAAACAAACGGCGTCGTAAATGACGGCACTTCTACCATCGTCCCATCGGGCTGGGTATATACCGACCGGAAAGTCCGGATAGCGCTTCCTTTAACGTGATACCCTCCTTGAGCAAAGAGGGCAAAAGGCTGGTCTTCTTCTGCCGATTCAATAAACACGATGGCATGCTGCCGGAATAGCGGATCGCGCTGAAAGCTGTTGTCCCATTTCTGGGTAGCAATCGTGAGGCCGCCTTTCAGTCCGAAGGCATAGCTTTGTGCCATAACCGGCTGGAAAGCCATGAGAAGAAAACACCATACCAGTACATTGGTCTTACCCATAAAATTATGCTTTTGAGGGTGGGCTGTCTCAAGAGGCCGTTCTTTGCTCCGGGCGTAAATTTTTTTTTTGCAGCCAGGGGAAAAGTCCTTCTTTTGAAACAGCTCTCAGCTTTTCCGAAAAAAATCACTTCAAAAGTGAGGTTTTGAACGGATTTCCCCAAATGAACCGGGCCCAAACTTTTCTATCTTATCCGAACGGCGGTGCCTGCTACGACCGTCTGGGTTTTCATTTCGTTCAGGAGCATGAGATCTTCGGGCGATTTGCCGTATTGACGGGCAATAGACCAAAGCGTTTCGCCGGTTTTTACCACATGGTAAACCGGTTTTTCGGCAGACGTTTCGGCGCCGGCAGCCAAGGAAGAAGCGCCGGGTTTGGAGGCTCCTTCCGTGCCCCCGGAATCGGGAGACTGGATGGGTTCAAGCGAAGGTCTGACTCCCTGGGGTGGCGTGAGGCCAACGGCTTTGGAAGATACGTTTTTCCCCTGGCCCCCACCGGCAGCCGGAGCTGAAAATGGATCTGCTTTGGAGGCGCCCGGCGGCGAATAACCCGGAACAAACGCGGGAACGGCCTCTGCCACTGGCAATGCCGGACGAAGCAAAGGAGGAATATCCACCTGTCCCCCCTTTAATTTGATCCGCTCTCCAGCAGCCACTTCGCTACCGTCAGGGATAAGGTTTCTGCGGTAAAGCGCTTTGGGGTTAAGTCCGTAAAGCCTGGAAATATCCGCCAGAAGCTCATTGGGCCGAACGACATGCCAGGATTCCTTACCCTGATACCTGTTTCGGCCGGGAATGGCCGCTGCCTGCTGACTGGCCTTTAATATCCGGACAGGGTGGTCGGTGGCCGCATGGTAGGTGAACAGTTCCCGCACAGGAAGGGGCTTTACCTGTGGCGCCTCTTTGGCCGGCGGCTGAATCCCCCGGAGATGGTTTACCATCAATACCGGAAGCGGCGCCAACGCGGGCTGCGATTTGCGAAAACGGTAAATTTTCGCCGGCTCGATCCCGGGAAGATGCGCCAGCTCGGATGCTATGCCTCCTTCCCCAATCCCTGCAATAATGGCCTCTATAACTTCCTGGTTGATGAGATCGTATTGAAAGAGCTTCAAATTCTCAATGATCCGGATAAGCTTGTGGTGGTAGTCCTTGTCGGTAGCATATCCAGCCTTTTTAAGGCCCCGGGCCCAGGCTTTGTAATCGGCCGGGTCCAGATCAAAAAGAAATCCATAACGGTCGGCCTTCAAAGGGTCCTTCAGAAACTCCGAATGTCCAACAAAAGAAGCTTCCGCCGACTCATACTGGCGAAAACAGGAAGGGATCAGGTTTCCCCGGGCGTCGTAATCATCGTCTTCTTTCATATAATAGGACCCCGCCCATACGCCTCCGCACTTGATCCCAAAATGGTTATTGGCAATGCGCGCAAGATCGGTTGTACCCCACCTGGATTCCAGAATAGCCTGCCCCAGCTTAATACTCGCCGGTATCCCGGTGCGCTCCATTTCCCAAACTGCCAGACCGGCATAGCGCTCCACATAGGCAAGCTGCTCCTCCCGCTGCTGAGACCAGGCAGACAATGCCCAGAGCAATCCAAAAAGGGTCAGGCATAGTTTGTAAAACATAGACAATAAATATTATCAGGCCCTCATTTTGGGAGGTTTCTTCCAGGTATCGCCTTCTTGGAAAAAACGGTAGGTCCCGTTTGTTTTTCTTCTCCTTCAACGAATTACGGGACCGCAAATTACTGCTTTTCCAGTAAAAAAATAATAATATGTTGATAATAAATAAAATAGATTATTTTTAATCAAAATTTACTGTTTAAACAAGAAAAATGGACGCAGAAAAAATTGGGGAAGTTATCCGTCGCCACCGAAAGGCGAGCAAGCTCAACCGCATTGAATGCGCCCGCCTGGCGGGAGTTGGCAAAACGGTTATTTACGATATCGAGCATGGGAAAGCGTCCGTCCAGCTAGATACTGTGTTAAAAATCTTCAAGGTTTTCAATATCTCCATGTCGCTCAGCAGCCCTTATATGGATGCGAGCAGGCCTGACCTTCATACCTCTCATCCATGAGCCAGTGCCCCATCACGTACGAAACCTGCAGTCCGGAAAAGTATAGCGCCAAAGGGCTTAAGAAACTTAACCGCTCGCTGACCTATCTGGCGCCTTTTGATCCAGGCAGCCTGACGGATATGCCGGCCCTGCCCGCCATCCCGAAAAGCTGGCCCGTACCGATAGGTTACGGCGCCGTCAACCCCAAGCTGCAACGCATGGAAGCAAAAGCCTCCAAAGGAGCGTTTCTATTGTTTCCTCCTTCCAGACAGCATTCCCAGATTCCGGAAAACCTCGATCTGAGTTTGCGGCTTGCGCGCATCGCCGGCATCGAGGTCCCCTTCCATGGCATGATCCACAACATCGACGGGACCCTTACTGCGTTTGTGGCTATTCCCAAAACCCTTGGCGATTGGGCGAATGCCGCCTTGCGTCAGGAGGAAGCCGCCCTTCCTGCGATTAAAACCAGCGTAGAGTCTTTAGCGCTTTGGATACAAAGCGAATGTACCTTTCCAAGGATAGAAAAAAGCAAGCTGTTCGTCAGGCTTCTTTTTTCCTGGCTCATCGGTTTTGAAGCGCAAGCTCTGCGGGACTTCAACCTGCAAACGGATGGCCCGAAAATAGAACTCGCCCCTCCCTTGATCCTGTTCAACAGCCAATTGCTTTTTGGAGCTACCGGGAAAGAGATTGGGTTCAGCCTCCACGACCGGCAGCAGGATTTCGACAGGTCGGATTGGACAACCTACCTCGGCCGGGAGGTACTTGATTTGCCGAAGGAAGCAGTGGACTTTACCCTGGCCCAGATAAAAAAAGCCTATGGCCCGTGGCGGGAAACCGTGCAGGACAGTTTTTTCAGCGAGGAACTCAAGGAACAGTTTCTGGACGTAGTTGTAGCCCGCTTTAGCCGCCTCCGCCTTTAACCCCTTTTCTTATGAATATTTTACGGCGCTGGAACGCTTTATGGAACCCCGCAATGTATCACGGCTGGGGCAAGTCCCGGAAATATTTCGAAGGATGGTACTTTAAACTGGTTGACCGGGAAGAACGGCACGCCCTGGCCATCATTCCGGGAATCAGCATGGAACCCGACGGAAACCGCCATGCGTTTATCCAGGTGTTTGACGGAAAAAAGAACACAGCGCAATACCAACGATTTGATGCCCGGGAATTCCAGGCCCATCCCCGCCATTTCGAAGTAACCCTGGGGACTAACCAGTTTACTGCCCACGACATCCATCTCGATCTTCCCCACATTAAGGGCCAGCTTCAGTTTTCCAACCTGCATCCCTGGCCCAAACACCTGCATGCGCCCGGCATCATGGGGTGGTATAGCTTTGTTCCGTTTATGGAATGCTACCATGGGGTGCTTAGCGTGCATCACCGCATCGAAGGCGTGCTGGAAACGCCCGAGGGTCCTGTGGATTTTTCCGGCGGAACGGGGTACATGGAAAAAGATTGGGGCGTTTCGTTCCCCAGTTCCTGGATATGGATCCAGTCCAACCATTTTGACAGCGACGCGCCGGTGTCCTTGATGGCGTCTGTGGCCAGAATCCCGTGGCTGGGTTCTTCTTTTACCGGGTTTATTTGCGGTTTCCTTTGGAAAGGAAAGATCCTCCGGTTTGCCAGCTACACCGGCGCCAGGATGGAAGCAAATCTCCAGGATGGATCGGTTTCGATCGTTTTTCAGGACAAGCGCTACCGGCTCGAGATCACCGCCTATCCGGGAGAAGGAACGGCCCTGCGTTCGCCAATTAGCGGAGAAATGACGGGTAAAGTGAACGAAAGCCTTCAGGCAACCGTAAGGGTGTTCCTGTATGAAAATGGCGTTTTAGCCTTCTCTGGCGAAGGGAGGCATGCCGGACTGGAAATCGCTGGCCCCGTAGAAGATATCCTATCTGAAACCCGGGCAAAATGACGTTTTAACCCTGCTCTTTACACCCTTTGTAGAAAATCATTTCGAAATTTATTTTTTACCCCTAATTTTGTTCCCAGAGAATTCTTTTAAACGAATTCGCAGCGCTTATGAAACCACTGCCTTTAGAAAAAGCCAAGGGCAACCTTGACCGTTACCGCAGGTTTTTTACCGAAGCCAACCTTTTGGGAAATCTCGGGCGTTTCGCCCGGCGGATCGGCCTGAAGTCTGTTTATACTGTTCTTTTAATGTATTTCGCTTACCGTAGAAAAGAAACCCCGTTTTGGGCAAAAAACATCGTGATCGGGGTGTTGGGGTATCTTCTGGCGCCTCTTGACTTTATGCCGGACTTAACCCCGATCATCGGATTAACAGACGACCTGGGCATCCTGAGTTTCGGCCTGGTGACCATTGCCGCTCATATCAATGACGACGTCCGGAAAAAAGCCCGGGAAAAATTGTATAAGTGGTTCCCCAATTACAATGCCGCCGAATTGGTCGAAATCGATAGCAAGATCCGGTGAATTCCATTTCCTTCCTGCGCGGATTGGGTTAGGTAAAGTCAATTCTTAGGGCTAATTTAGCCCTTACAAAGCCACATACCCATGAAATACCGCGCGATCAATCCGGAGTTATTCATCAACAACCGGAAGCGCTTTATGCGCAAGATGCAACCGGAGTCGATTGCCATCTTCTATTCCAACGACCAAATGCCCCGGTCGGGGGACACCTTCTATCCGTTTCGACAAAACGCCGGGCTGCTCTATCTCTCCGGGCTCGATCAGGAGGAAACCGTAGTCGTGCTCTTTCCGGACAGCCTCCGCGAGGGGTTCCGGGAAATGGCCTTTATCCGGCGCACCAACGATCATTTGGCCGTTTGGGAAGGTCCCAAATTCTCCAAAGAAGAAGCCCAGGCTATTTCCGGCATCGAAAAGGTCTTCTGGCTCGACGATATGCCGAACGTCCTCCACGACCTCATCCTGCAGGCCAAACGCATCTATCTGAACACGGAAGAATACGAGCGGTTCATCCCTCCCTTTCCTACCCGTAATATGCGGTTTTCGCGCCTGATTATGGAGCAATACCCCGCTCATAAATACCACCGGGCCCAGCCGATCCTCAAAAAGCTCATGATGACGAAGTCGGCGCCCGAGATCGAGGTCATCCAGCAAGCGATCGACATCACCGGGAAAGCGTTCCAAAGGGTCCTGCAATTCGTCCGGCCGGGAGTGATGGAATACGAGATCGAAGCCGAGATCACCCATGAATTCCTGATTCATGGCGCCAACGGCCATGCGTACGAGCCCATTGTCGCCAGTGGGCCCAATTCCTGCATCTTGCACTATATCAAGAACAACCGCTCCTGCCAGGATCAGGAATTGATCCTGCTGGATTTTGGAGCGGAGTATGCCAATTATACGTCCGACCTCACCCGCACGATTCCGGTAAACGGGCGGTTCACCAAGCGCCAGAAAGCCGTGTATAACGCCGTGTACCGCATTCTGGAAGAAGCCAAGCCCCTCCTTGTTCCCGGAACGACGCTGGAAGACTACCAGAAAGAAGTAGCCCAAATGGTCGAAAGCGCCCTGATCGACCTGAAGGTGCTTTCCGCAAAAGATATCCAGCAGCAACCGGCCGACATGCCGGCTTATAAGAAATATTTCATGCACGGGGTATCCCATCACCTCGGCTTGTCGGTCCACGACTTATCCGACCGCAATGCCCCGATCCAGGAAGGCATGGTCTTTACCTGCGAACCCGGGATCTACCTCCGGGAAGAAGGGATTGGCGTGCGGCTGGAAAACAATATTCTGGTGACCGACCATGGGCCCCTGGACCTGATGAGCCATATCCCCATCGAAGCAGAGGAAATCGAGGAGCGGATGCAGCAGGCAAAGGTGCTGTTTTAACTGTCCGGTCTGCTTATTTCAGGCTTTGGTAAATGGCCACAGAAAGCTTGGCGCGCAACTCCTCCAAATAAGGACTTGAAGGGTATTGCTGCGTCATGAGCTGAAAAACGATCTTCTTTTGGGGATCCACCCAATAATTGGTCGCAAAAGCGCCTCCCCAGGAAAACGTTCCCGGGCTTTGTACCTCCTCGGGCGCCGATTCGGGAACGATGCCAAAACCCAGCCCAAATTGCCTTTCCCCCATAAGTTTCCCCGATTGGTTGACCGTCATCATCTCCACGATCCGGGGAGAGAGGATGGTTTTTCCGCCGTACGTCCCTTTATTCAAAAGCATTTGAAGAAAAATTCCGTAATCCAGGGCGGTAGAGGTCAGTCCGGCGCCACCGGAAAAGTAGGTTGTCGTTTGATTGGGAAAAGAAGCCGGAAAATCAGCGCTATCGGGAATCTTGTGCCAGCTGCCCAGGGAATCCTGGGTATTCAAAGCGGTCAACCGGGTATGTTTGGATGCCGGCACATTGAAATGCGTATCCTTCATCCCCAGGGGAGTAAACAGGCGCTGTTGAAAAAAAGCCTCCAGGCTCATCCCGCTGACCACCTCGATTACGTGCCCCAGCACATCGCTGCTCAGGCTGTAGTTCCAGCGCGTTCCCGGCTGGTACTCCAATGGCAACTTACCCAGGCGGGCCATCGTTTCCGGCATGTTGGCCTTCAACTCCCCAATCCCCGCTGTAATCTGGTTTTTTGCGTAAATAGCGTTCATCGTCGGGCTGCCAATTTGGGCATATCCCAGTCCGGACGTATGCGTCAGGAGATCCTTAACGGTAATCTCCCGCTTGGCTGGAACGGTGGTGTACGAGGAATCGGCAGGATTAAATTTATCCAGGACCGCCGGCTTGGCAAATTCCGGAATGTATCTGGACACCGGATCGGAAAGCAACAGCTTGCCTTCCTCGAACAACAACATAATGCCGACACTCGTGACCGCTTTCGTCTGGGAGGCGATGCGGAAAAGAGCGTCTTTGGCCATCGGTTTCTGGGCGTCGGCATCGTCTAACCCATACGCCTGATGCCGGAGTACCTGCCCGTCCTTCAGGACCAGCAGCACCGCCCCGGGAATCTTTTTTTCCTGAACAAACCGGGTCATCAAGTCGTCGACCCGCTTGAGCCTGTCGTAATGCACCCGAGGATTGGGTTTTGCAGGCGCCAGATCGATAACCTGGGCGGAAGCGCCGAAGGCGCCTATAAGGATCAGGCCAAGAAAAAGAAATCTGCCAAGCGAAGCCATGAGGATCAGGGTTTTAGGGAAACCATATTTTCGGCAGTGAAAGTACGGAAAGATTTGGAACGGATGAAGAGAGAATCTGGCGATCTACCACGAGGAGGGGCGCTACTTCAACCTCAACGTGGATGCGAGCAACACCCCTTCCTGGCGCAAAGAGTACGCCCTGCGGGATCACCTGGGCAATACCCGGCTGATGTTTGCGGATAAAGACGGAGATGGGATCGTGGAGGTGACGAGTAGTGCGGCGACGAATGAGATTTTGCAAGTCGGAGCGCAGCGGAGATCCCGGCAGCGAAGCTCGTCGGGAAGCAGCATTATTACCCCTTCGGTCTCTCCTATGGCGGAACCCATTGGATGAACGATGCGGCGCGGGATAACGGCTACAAGTACAACGGAAAAGAGCTCAACGAAGACTGGGGGCTGGGATGGTACGATTATGGGGCGCGCTGGTATATGCCGGATTTGGGGAGATTTCCTTCCATCGATCGTTTTGCTGAAAAGTATGGATACCAATCGCCTTTTGCATATGCCGGGAATAGCCCAATCAACTTCATTGATGTAAATGGGGATAGTATTGGTATAAACCTTTTGAATGGCACTTCAAAAAAGCCTTTAACGCCTTTTTTGCATCTAATGAAGGAAAAGCTTTCATTGGTCAATTTGCAGCCAAAGGGCAAACATTAGACTTGTTCTGAAATAAATTATTCGATAATTTTTAATACAGCTATCGCTTTATTTTCAAGGGGTCAAGCCCTTTTTGCAGTTCTTTGATAATAATTGGTCAGTCCGCAGCAGGTGAGCATGATC